>ERZ506759.1-NODE-1-length-427425-cov-11.66_pt1 | contig 427425 bp, 413 predicted proteins | sample MGYA00513042_ERZ506759 | MGnify/ENA metagenome assembly ERZ506759
CCTCAGTCTGGCACTTTGATGCCGTAAGGGGGAGGTGTCCATCACATCGGGCTACGGGCTCCCAGCCGTCTGGGTCCGCTAGCCCGGATAGATGCGCCAGCAACGCCTCCGGTAAGATATTATTTCACTACACACCATAACAGTTTTTATAAACTGCCATTATTTCTCATCTGATATATAATTGACCCTACGAATAGCGACACGGATCGACGGATGAAAAAGTACCAGCGGCTGGCGCAGCAGATTACCGAACAGATCGCGCTTGGGGTGTGGTTACCCGGCGACAGGTTGCCCTCGCTGCGCGAACAGGTGGTAAGCAGCGGAATGAGTTTTATGACCGTCAGCCACGCCTATCAGCTACTGGAGAGCCAGGGACGCATCATCGCCCGTCCGCAGTCCGGCTATTATGTCGCGCCGCAGCCCACTAAACCGCGGCAGCCCGCGCCGCCCGCCCAGGTAACGCGTGATGAAGCGGTTGATATCAACACTTATATCTTTGAAGTGCTGCAGGCCAGCCGCCAGGCCTCTATGTTGCCCTTCGCCTCGGCTTTTCCCGATCCGCGACTGTTCCCCTTACCGCAGCTCAACCGCTCGCTGGCGCAGGTGAGCAAAACCGCAACCGCCATGAGCGTGATTGAAAACCTGCCGCCGGGGAACGATGAACTGCGCCATGCGATTGCCCGGCGCTACGCGCTGCAGGGAATGAATATCTCGCCGGACGACATCGTGATCACCGCCGGCGCGCTGGAAGCGCTGAACCTTAGTCTGCAGGCCGTCACCGAACCGGGCGATTGGGTGGTGGTGGAAAATCCCTGCTTCTACGGGGCGCTGCAGGCTCTTGAAAGATTGCGCCTGAAAGCGCTATCGGTGGCCACGGATGTTAAAGAGGGGATCGATCTCGCCGCGCTGGAGCAGGCGCTACAGAGCTATCCGGTGAAAGCCTGCTGGCTGATGACCAATGGGCAAAACCCGCTCGGCTTTACCCTCAGCGCGGAGAAAAAAGCGCGGCTGGTGGCGCTGCTGGCGCGCTATAACGTGATGCTGATTGAAGATGATGTTTACAGCGAACTCTACTTTGGTCGTGAGAAACCGCTGCCGGCAAAATACTGGGATCGCGACGATATGACGCTGCACTGCAGCTCCTTCTCCAAATGTCTGGTACCCGGGTTCCGTATCGGCTGGGTGGCGGCGGGCAAGCACGCCCGACGGATCCAGCAGCTACAGCTGATGAGTACGCTCTCCACCAGTTCGCCAATGCAGCTGGCGCTGGTCGATTACCTTTCGACTAAACGCTACGATGCCCACCTGCGCCGTTTACGCCGCCAGCTTGCCGAGCGCAAACAGCTAGCCTGGCAGGCCCTGCTGCGCCATCTTCCCGCAGAGGTAAAAATTCATCATAGCGATAGCGGTTATTTTCTCTGGCTTGAGCTTCCCGCCGGAGCCGATGCGGGGGAGCTGAGCGCCCGCGCGCTGGCGTATAACATCAGCATTGCGCCGGGGAAAATGTTTTCCACCACCGCCAGCTGGACTTCATTCTTCCGCTTTAATACCGCGTGGGGCTGGGGCGAAAAAGAGGAGCTGGGGGTTAAACGCCTGGGCGAACTGATTCGCGAAATGCTGGCTTAGCGTTATTTATTTCCCGCCAGTGATACCGGGCCGAAAAATAAGCCGGCGAACAGGTGGGTTATTATTTTACTGATGCCAATCATAGGAAATTCGCATAGTCGTATTGCCTCGCTAACTCCTTGTCTATAATCCATAAAGTTATTCCGTGTATGCCGTTTTTTGCGTAATGCGCCCCTTGTCACAACCTGAATAAATTTCCCCGGGGGCCCCAGGCGCGCCGTCTACTGTTATGAAGGAAGATATTTTTACGGCACGGCTGCCGCTCATTTTCTTGTGACAGGAGTATGACCCGATGAGCAAAAAAATTGCCCGTGGCAGCCTTTGCGTGCTGGGGATGGTTTTCCTGACGGCGCAGGCCGCCGAGCCGCCGACTTCTCTCGATAAAGGCGAAGGTCGTCTCGATATTATTGCCTGGCCGGGATATATCGAGCGGGGGCAAACCGATAAAAGCTATGACTGGGTGAGCCAGTTTGAAAAAGAGTCCGGCTGTCAGGTTAATGTCAAAACCGCCGCCACGTCCGATGAGATGGTCAGCCTGATGGCAAAAGGAGGCTATGACCTGGTCACCGCCTCCGGCGACGCTTCGCTGCGCCTGATTATGGGTAAGCGCGTGCAGCCGATTAACACTGCGCTGATTACTAACTGGCACTCCCTCGACCCGCGCGTGGAAAAAGGCGCGTGGTTTAACGTCGGCGGACAGGTCTACGGCACTCCGTACCAGTGGGGGCCAAACCTGCTGATGTACAACAGCAAAACCTTCCCGACGCCGCCGGATAGCTGGAGCGTGGTGTTCGTAAAACAAAATCTGCCGGATGGAAAAACCAATCAGGGCCGCGTACAGGCTTATGATGGGCCCATTTATATTGCCGACGCCGCGCTATTCGTTAAAGCCACTCAGCCGCAGCTGGGTATTAATGATCCCTATCAACTTACCGAAGCGCAGTATCAGGCGGTGCTGAAAGTCCTGCGCGAACAGCACCCGCTGATCCACCGCTACTGGCACGATACCACCGTGCAGATGAGCGATTTTAAAAACGAAGGCGTGGTGGCCTCCAGCGCCTGGCCCTATCAGGCCAACGGTCTGAAAGCGGAAGGCCAGCCGATTGCCACCGTTTTTCCGAAAGAGGGCGTTACCGGCTGGGCGGATACCACTATGCTGCACAGCGATGCTAAACATCCGGTTTGCGCTTATAAATGGATGAACTGGTCGCTCACCCCGAAAGTGCAGGGGGATGTCGCCGCCTGGTTCGGTTCGCTGCCGGTCGTGCCCGCGGGTTGCAAAGCCAGCGCGCTGCTCGGGGATAAAGGCTGCGAAACCAATGGTTACAACGAATTCGCCAAAATTGCGTTCTGGAAAACGCCGGTTGCCGAAGGCGGGAAATTCGTCCCCTACAGCCGCTGGACGCAGGATTACATCGCAATTATGGGCGGTCGTTAAGTCGCCGGAGGCGAAGAACATGCACGCGGTAGAGCTGGATAATGTTTCGCGCCTGTACGGCGACGTGCGGGCGGTGGATGGCGTCAGCATCGCTATTCGCGACGGCGAGTTTTTCTCTATGCTGGGGCCATCCGGCTCCGGCAAAACCACCTGCCTGCGCCTGATTGCCGGATTTGAACAGCTTTCGGGCGGGACGATACGTATTTTTGGCCAACCGGCCAGCGCGCTGCCGCCCTGGAAGCGCGATGTGAATACCGTTTTCCAGGATTATGCGCTGTTTCCTCATATGTCGGTACTCGATAACGTCGCCTACGGGTTGATGGTTAAGGGGATCGGCAAAAAGGAGCGCCACGCCCGTGCGCAGGAGGCGCTGGAGAAAGTGGCGCTCGCTTTTGTGCATGCGCGCAAGCCTTCTCAGCTTTCCGGCGGCCAGCGCCAGCGGGTAGCCATCGCCCGGGCGCTGGTGAATCAGCCCAGGGTCCTGCTGCTGGATGAACCGCTGGGGGCACTGGATCTAAAACTGCGCGAACAGATGCAGCTGGAGCTGAAAAAACTGCAGCAGGCGCTGGGCATCACCTTCATTTTTGTGACCCACGATCAGGGAGAGGCTCTGTCGATGTCTGACCGCGTGGCGGTCTTTAATCAGGGACGCATTGAGCAGGTTGATGCGCCTCAGGATCTCTATTTGCGGCCAAGAACGGCGTTTGTCGCCGGGTTTGTCGGTACCGCCAACGTGTTTAGCAGCGAGCTGGCGCAGAAGCTGTGCGCGATGACGGGCGCCTGGTCGCTGCGTCCGGAGCATATTCGGCTGAATGCCGGCGGGGAGGTGCAAATTCAGGGGATCGTGCAGGCGGTGCAGTATATGGGCGCCGCCACGCGCGTCGAGCTGAAGCTGGCTGACGGCGAGAAGCTGCTGGTGAGTCAGGCGAATGTCGATGGTCAGGCTGCGCTGAACGCCCCTCCGGTAGGGCAACAGGTGCTGGCTTCATGGTCGCGTGCGGCGATGGTCCCCCTGGAGAGCGGAGGGTGATATGACGATGGCGATACCCTCTGCCGGAGGCGGACGCCTGGCCGGCACCTTCTGGCGTCATCCCTCGCTGGCTCTGTTTCTGCTACTGCTGGGGCCGCTCATGTGGTTTGGCATTGTCTATCTGGGGTCGTTGTTGACCCTTTTGTGGCAAAGTTTCTATACCTTTGATGATTTCACCATGTCGGTCACCAACGACCTGACGCTGGCCAATCTGCGCGCGCTGTTTAATCCGGCTAACTACGACATTATTGTGCGCACGCTGGTGATGGCGCTATCGGTGACCGTCGCCAGCGCGATTCTGGCACTGCCCATGGCCTGGTATATGGCCCGCTATACCCGTGGCAAGATGAAAGCCTTTTTCTATATCGCCGTGATGTTGCCGATGTGGGCGAGCTATATCGTCAAAGCCTATGCCTGGACGCTGCTGCTGGCTAAAGATGGCGTCGCCCAGTGGTTCCTGCGCCATCTTGGTCTGGAAAGCGTACTGAGCATGGTGCTGACGATCCCGGCGGTCGGCGGCAATACGCTGTCGACCTCTGGGCTGGGGCGCTTCCTGGTGTTCGTCTATATCTGGCTGCCGTTTATGATCCTGCCGGTGCAGGCGGCGCTGGAACGCCTGCCGTCTTCATTGCTGCAGGCCTCCGCCGATCTTGGCGCCCGTCCGCGCCAGACCTTTCGCTATGTGGTGCTGCCGTTAGCGATCCCCGGCATTGCGGCGGGGTCCATTTTTACCTTCTCCCTGACGCTGGGCGATTTTATCGTGCCGCAGTTGGTGGGGCCGCCGGGATTCTTTATCGGCAATATGGTCTATTCCCAGCAGGGGGCGATTGGCAACATGCCGATGGCGGCGGCGTTTACCCTGGTGCCCATTGTACTGATTGCCCTCTATCTGGCGTTCGTGAAACGTCTGGGAGCATTTGATGCACTCTGATCGCGCACCGCTATTCCTGAAGGTCGCCACCTGGGGTGGCGTGATATTCCTGCATTTCCCGCTGCTGATTATCGCTCTCTACGCATTCAATACCGAAGACGCCGCCTTCAGCTTTCCGCCTGCAGGCCTGACGCTGCGCTGGTTTAGCGAAGCGGCGGGGCGTAGCGATATTATCGATTCCGTGACGTTGTCACTTAAAATCGCCGCGCTGTCGACCGCCATCGCTCTCGTACTTGGCACGCTGGCTGCAGGTGCGCTGTGGCGCAGCACGTTTTTTGGCAAAAACGCCGTGTCGCTACTGCTGCTATTACCAATTGCGCTGCCCGGCATTATTACCGGGCTTGCGCTGCTGACCGCCTTTAAGGCCGTCAATCTGGAACCCGGGCTGCTGACTATCGTCGTGGGACACGCGACCTTCTGCGTGGTCGTGGTATTTAACAACGTGATTGCCCGCTTTCGCCGCACTTCATGGAGTCTGGTGGAAGCGTCGATGGATTTAGGCGCAACCGGCTGGCAAACCTTTCGTTACGTGGTACTGCCCAATCTGGGATCGGCGCTGCTGGCGGGGGGAATGCTGGCGTTTGCTCTGTCGTTTGATGAAATTATCGTGACCACGTTTACCGCCGGGCACGAGCGTACGCTGCCGCTCTGGTTGCTTAATCAGCTCGGGCGCCCGCGCGATGTCCCGGTCACTAACGTCGTCGCGCTGCTGGTCATGCTGGTGACGATGTTTCCGATTCTGGGGGCCTGGTGGCTCACTCGTGACGGCGACATCAGCGCGGAAAACGGAAAATAAAAAACCGATACAGGATAATGCTATGCAAAATAACCTTTTGATAAACGGTAAGTTAGTGGCTGGCGAAGGCGAGACTGTGCCGGTGTTTAATCCAGCCACCGGCGAAGAGATTTTGTCGATTGCGGAGGCCTCTGCGACGCAGGTTGATGCCGCGGTTGACGCCGCTGACCTGGCCTTTGCCGGCTGGAGTCAGACGACGCCGAAAACCCGCGCCGAATGCCTGCTGCGGCTGGCGGATCTGATTACTGAACATGCCCAGGAGCTGGCTCAACTGGAGTCGTTGAACTGCGGCAAACCGCTGCACTGCGTGGTCAACGATGAGCTACCGGCGGTTGCCGATGTTTTCCGATTTTTCGCCGGTGCAGCGCGCTGTCTGCCGGGTATGGCGGCAGGTGAATACCTCGAAGGCCACACCTCGATGATCCGCCGCGATCCGGTCGGCGTGGTGGCTTCTATCGCGCCGTGGAACTATCCGCTCATGATGGCGGCCTGGAAACTGGCGCCAGCGCTGGCGGCAGGCAACTGCGTGGTAATAAAACCCTCTGAGATCACTCCGCTCACCGCGCTGAAGTTAGGTGAACTGGCGCAGGAGATTTTCCCCGCCGGGGTGCTTAATGTCCTGTTCGGGCGCGGAGCAACCGTCGGCGATCCGCTGACCGCCCATGCCCGGGTTCGCATGGTGTCGCTAACCGGCTCGATTGCTACCGGCGCGCATATTATCGGCCATACCGCGGCGTCGATTAAGCGAACCCATATGGAGCTGGGCGGGAAGGCGCCGGTTATCGTTTTTGATGATGCGGATATTGACGCGGTGGTGGAGGGGGTACGGACCTTTGGGTTTTATAACGCCGGTCAGGACTGTACCGCCGCCTGCCGCATTTACGCGCAGGCCGGAATCTATGACCAACTGGTGGAAAAGCTCGGCGCGGCGGTCGCCAGCCTGAAGATTGGACCGCCGGACGATGAAACGACCGAACTGGGCCCGCTGAGCTCGCAGGCGCATCTGGACAGGGTCAGCGCCGCCGTCGATGCGGCTCGTGCCTTGCCGCATATTCAGGTGGTGACCGGCGGCAGCAAAGCGCCGGGCAATGGTTACTACTTCCAGCCCACGCTGCTGGCAGGGGCGAAGCAGGACGATGCGATTGTGCAGCGGGAGGTTTTTGGTCCGGTTGTCAGCATCACCGCATTTAGCGATGAAGAGCAAGCGCTGTGCTGGGCCAACGATTCCCAATATGGTCTTGCCTCGTCGGTATGGACTCGCGATGTCGGCAGAGCGCACCGGCTCAGCGCCCGCCTGCAGTATGGCTGTACCTGGGTCAATACGCATTTTATGCTGGTTAGCGAAATGCCGCATGGCGGGCAGAAGCTCTCCGGCTACGGCAAGGATATGTCGATGTATGGCCTGGAGGATTATACGACCATCCGTCATGTGATGATCAAGCACGGGTAGAGGATGAGTGATTCAGATTAGCCTGCTAATAGTTACCATAGCAAAAAATGTTAAAACAGAAGCGTGCGTTTATGAGAATATTCTTAAGCCCCTTCAAGAGCTAAGCCATGATGAGTGCCGGAGATAAGCGCCGGGTGGGGCCGGTTAGTCCTCGGGGCGAGGGATGCGCTCTTCCGGGTCCTCTCGTTAACTGACGGAAAAGTTCGCCAGCCCCTGCAGGCAATGCAGGGGCTTTTTGTTGCGCTGGAGATATTAACTTGTTGCTGTGATTTTGCCTGATATCAGGTCATCAGAAATTAAATACGTACGGCGTTATTTATTTTTTGGCAAATGATTAACAGGCTAACGTTTGTTTTTTTTGCTCGGTAAACTTGATTGACGACGCTCGCGAACATAAGAAAAAAGATTATAAATTGCAGCAATAAGTAAAATTAACGCCACAATAAGCACGGCGATTCCGGACATGTACCACCTCAAAAAGCAATGAGTAAAAAACAAGCTTCGCATAACTTGTAATTATGAATGTATGATTTTATGCGAAACAAGGCAAATGATATTTCTTATCATTTAAAATCGACAGAAAAGTTTTATCGCTATTTTGGTTTTGTAAGCTATTGATAAGTAATGGTGTTTTGTCTTTTTAACCCGTTTTACTGCATCCTGGCCGCCATCGAACCCGCTAATAATGATGATCGCCTCTTGGCTCAATGCTGATGATTGGATAAAGAATAGTGAACAATTGCCCTGCGACAGGAAAGGCCCGTGAGCTTCGGAGAATAGCGCGCAGCGCTGATTGCGGCAAATGAGGCTTATTTAAACTTAAGCCATCAAATATATAACCATATAAATAAAGGTGTTATTAACTGCGGGTTGTGAGAATAAGTTCTGAAAGGCAAGAGATATTCATTTATCGCCATTAATATTTTCGTGCCCCCCTTTAAATTTAGCGAATATGTAATGCTTATGTTAAATAAGCCGCGATGATGACGGCTGGTGGGGCAGGGAAGCGGGTTTGACTTTATATAGCCGCTCATGCGAACATTCGGCGCAATTTGTTGCTTCGACGTTGATATAGTTTTGAAAAAAATAGCGTGTTTTCTCTTCATGGCCTGCGCCACATCGATGCTTTACGGGAATTTTCCCGCTAAACAGATTGTTGATTGTGAAAAACAGGGCGTAGCAGAAGCGGTTTGCGCTGCGGCCGCGTGGGACAGTGAAAAAGTTGACCTGCTCCCGGCGTGGGATCCTGAATTGCAGAAGCTGATGACCGTGCAACAACACGCCTCTGCAGCTGAGGCTGGCGCTATTAAATCGTAAAAAAGCAGCCTTCAAAGGCTGCTTTTTTAGGTTTCATTGCTGAGTAAAATCGCTAAAACCAACCAAAACGAACGGACAACAGGCCGATTAGCGCAAGCGCTGCGCCGACATTTATCAGAAGGACGGTTTTGCTGGAAACATCCATAACGCCACCTTAATGAATTAGCCTCTACAGTTATAGTACGAGGTCAAAGGTTGCGCTATCGGACTAAGCCGAATCGGGCGTATTTCTGAAAATTAAAGCCGTGACTCGTTTTATTATGCCATAAACTCTGACGTACGCTGGGGTACGAAAAGGCATCGCTTGACGCGAAAATGCCTCTCAGGGAAGGAAGAAGAAAAATGACGTTGTACCAGAAAATGCTGGTTTTTTATGCAGTTATGGGCTGTATCTGCGCGGTAATAAGCTGGTTCTTAACGAAAGAGAGCCGCTGGATCCGCCTGCTGGCGGCGCTGCTGATTGGCGCGACATGGCCGTTCAGCTTTCCCATGGCGCTGCTGGTCTCTTTGTTCTGATTGAAAAATCGATGGCTAACTTTTAGTGATGACTGTATAAAAAAACAGGCTCAACTAACGGATGATCTTCGATGAACAGTTTCTATTCCTCTCAGGCCGGCGGCAACGTGCGCTGGCTGGACCTGCCCGGCCGCGGTGAACCGATTATCTTTATCCACGGCCTGGGCTGCGCCTCAACCTATGACTATCCTCGCGTGGCCGCCGATCCTGCGCTGGCCGGACGGCGAACGATTCTGGTCGATTTACCCGGATACGGCTACAGCGACAAGCCGCCATCTTTCGGCTATCGCATCGGCGATCAGGCCGGAGTGATAGTTGAGCTTCTGGATTGCTTAGGGCTAACGCGCTGCTACTTATATGGTCACAGCATGGGCGGCAGCGTGGCGATTGAAGCCGCAGAACGGCTCGCCGAACGGGTGCTGGGGCTGCTGGTGGCCGAACCCAATCTCTATCCCGGGGGCGGTATGTACAGCAGACGCATCGCGGAACAAACCGAAGAGCGCTTTATTGCCCGGGGCTATGCCGAGATGCTCAGTGCCGAAACCTCGCCCTGGGCCGGTTGCCTGCAAAACAGCGCTCCGTGGGCGGTGTGGCGCGGAGCGTCCAGCCTGGTGAAGGGCGCTAATCCGTCCTGGTTTACCCGCTTTATCCATTTATCCTGTCCTAAGGCCCTGATTTACGGAGAGCACTCGTTACCGGCTCAAGAAGCGACGGATACTGTCGCGGCGGGGATCCCGCTGTTAGCGATCCCGCTGGCCAGGCATTCAATGGCGTGGGAAAACCCATCGGCGCTGGCCCGCACGCTGGACAATTTTTATGCCAGCATTGAGGCAGAAGTCTGATTCGTGATCGCTACATACAAAAAGAAACAATATTTCATTTATTTTGATATTCCGTTTCCTTTATATGTGGCGAGCGTGAAATGCGAATAATCAACATCCTGGGTATCTCGGCTTTACTCTGTACGCCTCTGCTTCTGCAAGGGTGCGTAACGCAACATCCGCGCGGGACGGCTTCCCGCCCGCAGCTTACGGCGGCGGAAGCGGCAAGCTTCACCATGGAGCGCTATTTTGCGCAGGGCGGCGCGTTGAGTGCCCCGGATGGGCCATGGTCGCCATCGCCAGTTAGCCTTCCGCAAACGGAAAGCGCCTGGCGCGTGGCGCTTGCGGGAGCGCCGTACTCTCGCATTCAGCAGGCGGTTAATGCGGCAATAGCCCAGCATTCGGCAAAGAATGAGCGTATCTATATCCGTATCGAGCCAGGCATCTATCGGGAAACGGTCTATATCCCCGCAGGGGCGCCGCCGATAACCCTTTATGGTGCCGGAGAGCAGCCCGAAGAGGTCAGGATTGAGCTGGCGCTGGATTCACAATTTTCTGCGCAGCGCTATCGCGAGCAGGTGAACGGCCAGCATCAGTATCGTGAAGGCGACCCCGCCTGGTACCAGTATGCGCTTTGCGCCGGGCGTACCAGTAAGACAATAGGCACTAACTGCGCGGCGGTGATGTGGTCGCAAAGCGCTGATTTCCAGCTGGTTAATCTTAGCGTAGCCAACAGTCTGCTGGATACCGTTGATGGCGGTACCCACCAGGGGGTGGCTCTGCGGACGGATGGCGATCGCGTGCAGCTGGAGAAAGTCCGTTTGCTGGGACGCCAGGATACGCTCTATTTGAATACCAGCAACCTGCGTAATGAAGCGGTGACGGATCGCATTAGCCGCGTATACGTCAAAGACAGCTACGTCGAAGGGGACGTGGATTATGTCTTCGGCCGGGCGAATGCGGTCTTTGACAATGTGCATTTCCACACCGTCTCGACGCGCCGTTCTCCCGAGGCTTACGTGCTGGCGCCGAACACGTTGCCGGATAATCCATACGGCTTTCTGGTGAAGAACAGCCGCTTTACCGGCGACAGCGGCTATCAGGGCAGTTTCAAGGCAAAGCTGGGCCGCGCCTGGGATCAGGGGGCAGGCAAGACCGGCTATTTAGCGGGGCAGACCGCCAACGGACAGGTGCTGATCGCCAACAGCGCTATCGATCAAAGCTACGATCGGCTTTCCCCATGGGGCGCTGCGGCCACCACCTCCCGACCGTTCCGCGGCAATATTTCCGCAGAACGACAGCTGGATGACGTGGCCTTTAATCGCCTGTGGGAATTCAAGAACCATTGGCGGCCTTGAAACTTAAAACGGCAGCTCGCGCGGGAGCGTTTGCAGCGTGATCCAGCGCAGCTCGGTAAACTCGGCAATCCCCGCGCGTCCGCCAAAGCGGCCATAGCCCGATGATTTACAGCCGCCAAACGGCATTTGCGCTTCATCGTGCACGGTGGGGCCGTTGATGTGGCAAATGCCGGTTTGCAGATTTTGCGCCAGGTTCCACGCCCGGGCGCTGTCCCGACTGTATATCGCCGACGAGAGGCCATATTCGCTTTCGTTCGCGACGGCCAGCGCTTCGGCTTCGTTCTGAACGCGAATAATCGATTTTACCGGGCCGAACGATTCCTCATGCCAGATGCGCATTTCCCGGGTGACGCCATCGAGCAGGGTGGCGCGCATTTGCGTCGAATTGGATGTGCCGCCTGTGAGCAGGCGCGCGCCCTTCGCCAGCGCATCCTCTATCAAGGCATTGCAGCGGGTGACGGTCTTCATCTCTACCACCGGGCCGAGCAGGCTGGCGGGCAGGGCCGCCGCGCGCCTGGCCAGCAGCGCCACAAACTCTTCCGCGACGGCCGTATCCACAATGATGCGCTCGGTCGACATGCAGATTTGTCCGGCGTTGGCGAATGCGCCAAAAACGGCGCCCGCAGCCGCCTGTTCAAGGTCAGCGTCGTCGAGCACCAGCAGCGGTGCCTTGCCGCCCAGTTCAAGCACCGCCGGTTTCAGATGCTCCCCGCAGGTGCGGGCGATAATCCGTCCTACCGGCGTGGAACCGGTGAAGTTGATGCGACGTACGGCGGGGTGCGCTATTAGAGACTCCACCAGCGCAGGAGCGTCGGCGGGAGTGCAGGTCAGATAATTCACCACGCCGGCGGGGAAGCCCGCCGCCGCCAGGGCATCGATAATTAGCCCCTGAGTCGCCGGCGAGAGCTCCGCGCCTTTGAGAATAACCGTATTTCCGCAGGCCAGCGGCGTGGCGATAGCGCGAGTCGCCAGAATCAATGGTGCGTTCCACGGCGCCATGCTGAGTACGACGCCCGCCCCCTGACGGATGCCCAACGCCAGATTTCCCGGCACGTTAGAGGGGATCACCTGGCCTTCGATTTGTGTGGTCAATGCGGCGGCTTCGCGCAGGATATCGGCGGCCAGATGCACGTTAAAACCGGCCCAGTGCGCGGTGGCTCCCGTTTCGGCCGCCATCGCGGCAATAAACTTCGCCTCACGGCGCAGCATCTCTTCGGCAGCGTCCAGCAGGAGGCGTCGCCGTTCTGCGGGTATCGTATCGCGCCATTGCGGATACGCCGCGCCGGCGGTATCGGCGCAGCGGCGAGCGTCAGCCAGGCTGGCGGCGCTGGCAACGGAGGCGTTTTCTTGCGTCAGCGGGTTGTGGCGGGTAAAAGTGGCATGGCCTTCCGCATCGTGCCACTGGCCGTTGGTGTAGAGAGTGCAGGTTATTGTCATTGTAGGTTTCTCCTGGCGTTGCGATTTGCCGAGTGTACCGGGTTGCGCCGCCGCGTGATGCCGTCCGGGCGGTTATCGCCCTGTTTTTTCGCAACCTTTCGCACGCTTCACATTTATGACTGAAATCGAGGGGGGAGTGAGAGTAGAGATGCTGAATTAATCGGCGAAAAAGCGGTTTTTAGCATAACCTGATACCAATTGATTATTTGCCGGTTGAATTCCCCTGTGCTGTTATTAAAGGACTTATAACAAATTCATAAGGCTTATAACCATGTTTACAGGGAAAACGTTTATTGCGCTGGCGTTGAGCGCACTTCTGCCGGCGGCAAGCGCGCTGGCGGCGGGCGATGATACGCTGGTCTATTGCTCCGAAGCCTCTCCGGAATCCTTCAATCCGCAGATTGCCAGTTCCGGGCCCTCTTTTGTCGCCAGCTCTCAGGTGCTGTATAACCGGCTGATAAACTTTGATCCGGTCAAAAACACGCCAGTTCCTTCCCTCGCGACGGAATGGAGCGTCTCTCCGGACGGCAAAACCTGGACCTTTACCCTGCGTAAAGGCGTGCAGTTCAACAGCAATAAATTCTTTAAGCCGACCCGCGATTTCAACGCCGATGATGTGCTGTTCTCGGTGCTGCGCCAGAAAGATGCGAATCATCCTTATCACAATGTTTCCCACGGGCAATACGAATACTTTCACGACGCCGGGCTGGATAAGCTGATTAAAGAGGTCAAAAAGATCGATGACTACCACGTTCAGTTTGTGCTCAACGAACCCAATGCGGCATTCCTCGCCGACTGGGGGATGGATTTTGCGTCAATTCTGTCTGCCGAATATGCCGATGCAATGCTGAAAAAAGGCACGCCGGAGTATATCGATACCTGGCCTGTCGGCACCGGACCTTACGCCCTCCAGCAGTACAAGGTGGATTCGCTGATCCGCTATGTTGCCAACCCGCACTACTGGGATGGTGAAGTGCCGACTAAACACCTGATCTTCTCGATCACCCCGAACGTTGAGACACGGCTGGCGAAGCTACAAACCAATGAATGCCAGATTATTCCCGCGCCGTCGCCGGTACAATTCCCGGTGATTAAAGGTAATAAAGATTTGGCGCTGCATTCGGTTGAGGCGCTCAACGTCGGCTATCTGGCGTTTAATACCGAGAAAAAGCCGTTCGATAACCTGCTGGTGCGGCAGGCGCTCAACTATGCCACCGACAAGCAGGCGATCGTGAAAGCGGTGTTCCTGGAGTCCGGCAGCGTTGCGAAATCGCCGATCCCTGCCAATATGCTGGGCTATAAGAAAGATCTGCCCGATTACGACTACGATCCGCAAAAAGCGAAAGATCTCCTTAAACAGGCCGGGCTGGAAAAAGGGGCCGAAGTCACCCTCTGGTCGATGCCGGTGCAGCGCCCGTATAATCCTAATTCGCGCCGTATCGCTGAAATGATCCAGAACGACTGGAGCAAAGTTGGCATCAAAGCCAAAATCGTCACCTATGAGTGGGGCGAGTACCTCGCCGGTATGCGCAAAGGGGAGCATGACAGCGCGCTGTTTGGCTGGATGTCAGATAACGGCGATCCGGATAACTTTGCCGGTACCCTGTTAAGCTGCGATAACATTAAAACCGGCTCCAACGTTGCCCGCTGGTGCGATAAGCCCTACGATTCGCTGGTGAAAAGGGCTATCCTGGTGAGCGACCCGCAGGAGCGCGCTAAACTCTACGCTCAGGCGCAGGAGATTTTTTATCAGCAGGCCCCATGGATCACCCTGGCAACCGGCAAAACCTTCTACGCGACGCGCAGTAACGTTAGCGGATACAGCGTGAGCCTGATGGGCAGCGATTTTTCCAAAGTTAAACTTAATTAAGCCGGAAGGAGGAAGCATGTCGCATCTGGATGAGGTCGTCGCGCGCGTGGACGCGGCGATTGCCGAAAGCGTCATTAGCCATATGAACGAACTGCTGATTACATTAAGCGACGACGCCGGGCTGGGGCGAGAAGAGCGCTACGTGCAGCAGCAGCGTTTGCGTAACGCTATTGCTCATCATGGCCGCCAGCAGCATGAGGAACAGGAAGCGCGCCGGGAGCAGTTGACCCGCGGCGGCGAGATCCACTAAGCCAGGCGCTAGAACTGGCGTCTGGCCACCAGCCAGGCGCCGATAACCAGCATTACCGCACCGCAGAGTGGGCCAATCAGCGCGCGAAGCGGAACGCCATGCGCGCGAAGTAAATCCATCACCAGGCCACCGATCAACTGACTGGCAATCAATACTGCGATGGTGGTCGCCGCCCCGACGTTCTGATAGCCGCTGATGCTGGCAAAGACAAAGAACGAACCCAGCAAACCCGGAATTAGCGTCCACCACTTTACGCTGACCGCCAGCTCTTGAATCCCTGCCGCGCCGTGCTTCAGCAGCAGTATCGTGACAAAAATCACGATGCCGACCAGCGAGTTCAGCAGCATAGCGATCAGAATGGTCGATGCGGACTGGGTAATTCGTACCATCAGGGTGTTTTGCACGACCAGCCCAATGCCGGCGGCAATCAAACAGGCCAGGGTGAGCGTCTGATTCATGCGCCGCCGTCCGGATCGCGGCGATCGTCAAGCTGTAGCTGCATAAAGGTCAAATCCAGCCAGCGGCCAAATTTCGTGCCGACCTGCGGCATCTGTCCGGTGGTGATAAAGCCCAGCGTGTGGTGCAGATGTAAAGAAGCCTCATTTTGCGCTTCAATACCGGCAACCATCACGTGCTTATTCAACCGCTTAGCTTCGGCGATCAGGGCCACCAGCAGGCTGCGGCCCAGCCCTTTGCCCTGATGCGCAGGATGGACATATACGGAATGCTCGACGGTATGGCGAAAGCCATCAAAGGCGCGCCAGTCTCCGAAGGAAGCATAACCGGTAATGACGCCGTTTTCTTCACTCACCAGCACCGGATAACCGGCGATCTGTCGGGCTTCATACCACGCGATGCGATTGTCGGTATCGACAGTTTTATCGTTCCAGATGGCGGCGGTATGGACGACCGCATGGTTGTAGATTTCTGCGATTGCCGCGCAATCGTCTTTGCTGGCATGGCGGATGATCATGGTAACCCTCAGGCTTGTACACTATAGTAGTACGCTATTATTACAATAATGTACGCAAGGATGTCATCTGTTTTAGTCATAAATTTTTCCTCTGGCTTGCCGAATCCGTCGGTTCTCTGTCCAGGACTCTCCTGTCTCATCATTCAAATCAATAACTCCTGTATTACAACTGATTGAACGTATCACTATTACTCTACAGTCATATTTTCAATTTTTATTTACCATTTTTATATTTTGATGACATTTAGTAATGAAGTTGTGGCCACGATAACTTCATGATTGTATTGAAGATGATACAAATCATTGTGATAGCATTCCCTTTTTTATTTTTACGCAATAGAAATAGCTTAACCCCGGAAGATATATTGTCATTAATCAGAGTGCGTATGGAAAAATAGACGGCATAACTCTGGTGGATTTTATAACGATATTCCATTCATACCATTATGCGTATTTATACGCAGGGATTCATTTTGCTGATAAGGGTGAAGCAATGGCGCGTAGGAAAAATATGAAAGTAGTAGTGCCTTCGATACTGACAATTATTATGGGTAATGTATTAGTCAATATCACCATGGCGGCTGAAACCAATGTGCTACAGGCGGCACCGGCTTATACCGCAACGCAGACTAAAGGGGAGTCGCTGTGGAGCAATGATCATACGGCGATCGGTATTTTAGGATCCGTACGTTTAATGGCCAAAACGGATTCTCATCATAGCCAGGAACATAATATACAGAATAATGACTCACGGCTGGGGGTAGCCGTACGGCATAATTTTGATCTGAACGGCCTGAGTAATTATGCCGTAGGTTATTATGAGACTGGCGTTCATGGTTTAGATTCCGCAACAGATGACCAGGGCAACGATGTTTATACCCGGCAGGCTTATGCCGGTATTGGTAACGATCGATATGGTGTAGTGACCTTCGGTAAACAATATGCGCCGACCGACTGGGGGTTGGGCATTGACACAACCTATGCCTGGGGTGGAAAGGCGAAACATGATACCGCCGGAATGTCGACGGATATTATTAATTCCGCGGCAATCTACTATTTTAATGATAAAAATATGACCCTTGGCGTCATGGGGCAAGGTAATGACAACGTCGACAGCATCGGCTTTGCGGCCTATGGCGATGGCCCGAACCTGCATGACGCTTACCGTGATGGTTCAGCCACCGTTCACGGCGGCGCCGCGGCCGCCGCGCAGTATCGCTGGGATAACGGCTTCTCCGTCTCCAGCGCCGTTGCCTATAATCATTACACGGTAAATAGCGGATCAGCCAGCGGCTGCCAGAGTTTTGGCCCGAATGGTCACTGCTTTCATTACACCGATAATAACGGTGATGCCTATGACGGCAATACGTATTCCATGGGGATGAACGCAAAATATACCGCCAACGTCGGCGACCACGCCTGGTATAACGGCGCGGAGGTGACGTATTACCTGAATAAAGTTAATGATGTTAAAGCGGCGACCAGCGGTCATTACGATCGTAATACCCGGCATGGTGATGACCAGGAAACGGTGCTTGGCCTGGAATATGACTCACAGTTTAAAATCACGCCGGCCTGGGGAGTGTACGTTGATTTTAACTGGTCGCAGGGCGGGGATGCCATGGACGGGCAGCACTTCCAGTCGACGGTATTAGGCACTGATTACTGGCTAGGTAATAGCGCGGTGACCTATCTTGAATACGGCTACGAAAAAGCCTGGGGCAACGATAACGAGGCGTGGAATATTGACGATCATCTTGGCGCAGTGGGCCTGCGCGTCTTTATTTAGTCGAGGCGTTTTCTTTTCATTTATTGCCTTAAAGGATGTAAGTTTAATTATCCCCTGATTTCTCCAGATTGCCCGGCGTAATATCACGTCGGGCCTTTTCCTCGGAATAAGCGGCCATTTTCGGCTGGTTGTGCAAACAGACGCCCTACACTATAGTGTCACGCTATGAACACTATAGAAGACAACCTGAACCAGCGCATCAGCGCACGCATCCGTATTGAGCGGGAATCTCGCGGCTGGTCGCTGAGCGAACTGGCGGATCGGGCGGGCGCGTCCCGGGCGATGATCCACAAGATCGAGCGCGGCGAAAGCAGCCCGACGGCCTCTATGCTTGGGCGGCTTTCCGGCGCTTTTGGCATCAGTATGTCGACGCTGATCGCCCGCGCCGAGATGCAGGAAGGCAAGCTGCTGCGGTTGGCTAATCAGCCGGTGTGGCACGACCCGCAGAGCCACTATCTGCGTCGTCACGTGTCGCCGCGTAGCGATTTGCCTATCGATCTGGTGCAGGTAGAGCTGCCCGGGGGCAGCGATATTCCGATGCCGGCGGCTTCTTATGCTCTGGCGCGACAGCTTATCTGGCTGCAGCAGGGCGAGCTGGTGTTTATCGAAGGCACTACGCGCCACGAAATGCAGGCGGGGGATTGTCTGGAGCTCGGGCCGCCTAACGACTGCCGCTTCATTAATGAAACCACGCAGCCCTGCGTCTATCTGGTCGTCCGGCTCAATCAATCTGCCTCATAATGTCAATGCGCGCTGACGGGAAAGCAGCTAGCCTCAATACAGACTTGTCAAAAGAGGAGTTTGTTATGGCTTTTAATCCGCAACGCCACCGCCGCTGGCTGCTGGCATCCCGTCCGCACGGCGAGCCGACCGGGGAGAACTTCCGCCTGGAAGAGGGTGAGGTCGCTTCTCCTGGGCCGGGGCAGCTGCTGCTGCGCACCGTCTTTCTGTCATTAGATCCCTATATGCGCGGGCGGATGAGCGACGCGCCTTCCTACTCGCCGCCGGTCGCCATTGGCGCGGTGATGGTGGGCGGCACCGTAAGCCGCGTTGTAACGTCGAACCATGCTGATTATCAGCCCGGCGATTGGGTGCTGGGCTACGGCGGCTGGCAGGATTATGAGATTTCCGATGGCAGCGGGCTGGTGAAGCTGGGCGATAACCCGGAACACCCCTCCTGGGCGCTGGGTATCCTCGGTATGCCGGGCTTTACCGCCTACATGGGACTGCTCGATATCGGCCAGCCAAAAGCGGGCGAGACGCTGGTGGTGGCCGCCGCCACCGGGCCGGTCGGCGCCACGGTCGGCCAGATAGCGAAGCTGAAAGGATGCCGTACGGTAGGCATTGCGGGCGGCAGCGAGAAGTGCCGCTATGCGGTAGAGACGCTGGGTTTCGACGTCTGTATCGATCACCGCGCGCCCGATTTTGCCGTTAAGCTGTTAGAAGAGTGCCCGCAGGGCATCGATATCTACTATGAGAACGTTGGCGGCAAAGTATTCGATGAAGTGCTGCCGCTGTTGAACACATCGGCCCGCGTGCCGGTCTGCGGCCTGGTCAGCGGTTACAACGCTACCGCGCTGCCCGCTGGCCCGGATCGTTTACCGCTGCTGATGGCGACGATCCTCAAAAAACGCATTCGGATGCAGGGCTTTATCATCGGCCAGGATTACGGTCACCGGATTGCGGAGTTCCAGCAGGAGATGGGGCGCTGGGTGCAGGCAGGGAAAATCAAATACCGCGAGCAGGTCGTTGACGGCCTGGAGAACGCGCCGCAGGCGCTCATCGGCCTGCTGAAGGGTGAGAACTTCGGTAAGGTCGTGGTTCGCGTCTCTCCTGACGAGTAATCATGTACCCGGCAGGCTTCGCGCCTGCCGGATAGTTTGACCATCAGGCGTAAAACGCCAGCCGCTCGGCCAGCAGATCGACAAAGGCCCGGCGATCGATGTCGAGCATCACCGTCGTATTTGGCGTCTTGCCGGTCAGGTTGTAGAAATCGACCACCGTCATTCCCTGCGTATATTTCCCCTGCGTTTCCACGCCGACCCAGCGTTCAACGGTGGTAAACATCTCCGGCTTCAGCAGCCAGGCAATGGTGCAAGGATCGTGCAGCGGAGCGCCGACAAAACCCCATTTTTCATCCTTATGGTACTCAAGGAAAAAGTCGAGTAGTTCGGCGACGATAGTGGATATCGGATTGCCGATACGGCGGAAACACTCGATATCTTCGACGTGGATTTGCGCTTTGTGGGTGACATCCAGCCCGGCCATCACCACCGGGATCCCGGACTGGAAAACGATCTCTGCCGCTTCCGGGTCGACGTAGATATTAAATTCGACCGCCGGCTGCCAGTTACCCAGCACCATGGCGCCGCCCATCATCACGATGCGGGCAATTTTGCTATGCAGTTCAGGGTGGCTGTTGAGCAACAGGGCGACGTTGGTTTGCGGACCGGTAGCGACGATCGTAACCGGCCCGGCGCTTTCGCGCAGCGTTTTCGCCATCAGCTCGACGGCGGTGCAGGCCTGCGCGGCAAAGCCCGGCTCCGGCAGCGCCGGGCCGTCAAGCCCACTCTCGCCATGCACGTTATCGGCGATAATCAGCTCCCGCATCAGCGGCTTAAGCGCGCCGCCGGCGACCGGAATATCCGGGCGCTTAAGCAGGGTGAGCATCCGCAAGACGTTGCGCAGCGTTTTTTCCGGTGTCTGGTTTCCGGCGGAGGAGGTGACGGCTTTCACATCGAGTTCGGGTGAGGCGAGGGCAAGAACGAGGGCGATCGCGTCGTCGTGACCCGGATCGCAATCGATAATCACTGGCAGTGCCATGGCAGCTCCTTGTTGGCGTTATTTTGTGACAAGGGTAACGCCGCAAAGCGCTATAGACGAGGCTCAACGCAGGATAGTGTGATGGTGTGCACGAATGGTTGCCGATATTTTGGGCTCTCTCGCCAGGACGGATGCGCGATCTGTGCGCAATCAGGGCGTAGCCATGCGGTGGCGCAAGAAGTCGCTTCACGCGTTGGCGTATAATGATAAAACGACTCAACCATACGAATATTATTGGTTTGCTTTCCGCAAATGGATTCTTATTCTAAAGAAAATTTTACGAGGTAACCGCAATGAAAGATGTTGTAGATAAATGCAGTACCAAAGGCTGTGCCATTGATGTAGGTTCGATTATTGATAATGAGGACTGCGTATGGCGAGTTGAGAAAAACTTCGTCAGTCGTGAAGAGGCTGAGTCCACCCTGGCGGCCGTTCGCCAACGTGCCGAAGACGCCGCACCCGCCAGCGAGCCGCCGCAGGTTGACTATACCATTGAGACCGCCGGTGATGAGGTTAAGCTTGAGGCTTCAATTGCTTTCTCCTGCCAGGCGGAGAAGATTATCTTCGAATTGTCCTTAAGAAACGTGATTTAACGTCAGCAAGCCGCCACAGCTAATCCTCAAGGGGATCATGCAAGCGATCCCCTTGAGGCTCAGCGGTTAAGGGTTACTCAAATCGCCATGCCAGATTGAGCCCGATGCCGTAGTTGCGGCCCGGCGCCGGTTCGTAGTAGCGTCCATTGGATTCGTTAACGATAACCGAACCGGCGTAGCGGCGGTCAAACAGGTTATCGACGCGGCCAAACAGATCCATATCCATCTTGCCGTAGCTCCATTTATAGCCGGTCGTCAGGCCGACGACTGTCCAGGACGGCGCTTTGGCGGTGTTCTCATCGTTAGCCATAATATCGCTCAGATAGCGAATATCGCTGCCCGCGTACCAGCCTTTTTCGGGCTGGTAGCCGAAGGAGGCGTAGCCCATGTTACGGGCGATCCCCGGAATACGATTGCCTTTACAGCTGGCATCGTCGCAGACGTTGGTACGATAGGTCGCATCCAGCCAGGTCCAGGCCGCTTTTAAACGCCAGCTCTCGCCAAACTGCTGATCCAGCCCCAGTTCCATCCCCTGGCGACGGGTTTTCCCGGCGTTTTTGTAGCTGGTACGGCCCCCGCTGCTGGCATCGACAACAATCTCATTGTCGGTGTCGGTCTGGAACAGCGCGGCAGTTAACAGGCCATTGCCGATTCGCGCCTTACTGCCAATTTCAACCGTTTCGTTGGTCGACGGCTGCAGGCCAAAATTCAGCCCGCCCTGGTCGCCGGAGCGATAGGAAAGCTCATTGATCGTCGGCGTTTCGAAACCGCGACCGGCGGAGACGTAGACATTCCAGGCGTCGGTTACCGCATATTTCAGCGAGCCTGCCGGCAGCCATTTATGATAGCTGGCTTCGCCGCTGTCATCGCCGTTGCCCGGCGTAATGTAATAATCGTTGGAATCGAACCAGACTGAGCTATAGCGCACGCCGGCGTCCAGAGAGAGCTTCTCGGTGAGCTGCCACTGGGTTTGCAGATAAGGGTCAAGGTTCCACATCAGGTTGCGCTCGTTGCGGCGCAGGTCGCCTTTCTCCCCGTACTGCGGCGCGCCGTTGTTCATGACAAAGTTTTCGTAACCCTTGCGACGTTCGCTCATGGTCTCGTAGTCGAGACCGGTGGTAAAGGTGACCGGCACCAGAAGCTCGCCACGGTGCGTCCAGCGGGTATCAATGCCCTGATAGTGACGCGTCAGGTCGATCACGCCGCCCGCATGGGTGGGTTTGAGCTGCGGCGCACGCGGGATCGACTGATATTGCGTGGTCTCACGCTCGCCGGCATACATCATCACGCTCAGATCGTCCTGCTCGCTCAGCTGTCGCTCGTAGCGTAAACCGGCCTGGGTCTGTTTGATGGTTTTACGGGTATTGTACTCATCGCCTCTCGGCGACTGGCGCGGATTGTTTTGCCATTCGTCATAGCTCAGGCCGCCCGCGTCATTAGCTTTAATATCCACGCTGTTAAACAGCAGGGTCAGCTTACTGACGTCATTGATGCGCACGCCGAGCTTCGCGTTGGCGAGATTCTTACGCGCGCCGCTATGGTCGCGGGAGCCATGGGTGGTGAAGCGGTTGGTGGAGACCACATAGTCGACATCGCCCGCATGGGTGCCGTCGCCGACCGCGCCGGTTGCTTTCATGCCGTAATGCCAGGTACCGAAGCTGCCATAATAGCTGCTGGCTTCGAGAGTTGGCGGCTGGGCGCCGGTCTGGCTGGTAGCGTTGATCACCCCGCCGGAGGAGTTACCGTACAGGGCGGAAAACGGTCCGCGCAGCACTTCAAGCGAATCGAGGCTGCCAATATCAATATTCGAGGTTTGCCCCTGGCCGTCGGGCATGGTGGCCGGGATGCCATCGACGTAAATGCGCAGCCCGCGCACCCCGTAGGTGGAGCGAGAGCCAAAGCCGCGAATTGAAAGCTGCAGATCCTGCGCGTAGTTCTGGCGGTTTTGCACCTGTAGTCCCGGTACCGCGCCCAGCGACTCGGAGAGGTTAACCCGCGGCGCAGCCTGGCGCATCTCATCGCCGTTAACCACGCTGACGGCGGCGGGGGTATCGAGTTCAGAGACTGCCGACGGCGCGGCGGTAACTACCATGGTCTGTTCAGCGGCGATAGCGGTTGGCGCAGCGGATACCAGCGGTAAAAGCAGAGCGGGGAGCGCGACGGCGCGCACGGAAAGGATTTTCATCAACGTTACTCACAAAACGAACCAAACGGAACATATGTATATATGTTAGCTCTTTTGTAAATTTTTTGAAAAGACTTAACAGGATTTGAGTTAACAAATAGCAAGAATTGCGTGATGCTCAGGACACAACTGGTAATTAACGCTCCACATTGCGATAAATAATGATTACTATTCGCATTCCAGAGAATAGCGCAAAGCGATGATTTTGCGCCCCGGAAGCACTGTCGAGCAGGCATATATTTGTTTTATCAAAGGGAGTCGTCATGTCATTACGTCATCTGTCCGCGCCGCGTCTGCGCCGTTCACTGTTGTTAACTTCATTACTGCTGGCGGGGAGCTTTAGCTCCCATGCGGCGGAAGAAATGCTGCGCAAAGCCGTCGGCAAGGGCGCATACGAAATGGCCTATAGCCAGCAGGAGAACGCGCTGTGGGTGGCCACATCGCAAAGCCGTTCGCTGGATAAAGGCGGCATCGTTTACCGTCTCGATCCGACGACCCTCGAAGTGACCCAGATCATTCATAACGACCTGAAACCCTTCGGCGCGACGATCAATAACGCCACCCAGACCCTGTGGTTTGGTAACACTACCGACAGCACCGTCACTGCCATTGATGCTAAAACCGGTAAGGTAAAAGGGCGTCTGGTGCTCGACGCTCGTCAGCGCAGCGAAACCGTGCGCCCGCTGGCGCCGCGCGAGCTGGCGGTCAATGAGAAAACCAATACCGTCTACATCACCGGCCTGGGTAAAGAGAGCGTGATTTGGGTTGTGGATGGCGACAAGCTGACGCTGAAAGACACTATCGCTAATACCGGCGCAATGGCGACCGGCCTGGCGGTGGACGCAGAAGCGAACCGCATCTATACCACCAACGCCGACGGCGAGCTGGTGACTATCGACAGTACCAGCAATAAGATCCTCTCGCGCAAGAAGTTGCAGGATGATGGCAAAGAGCACTTCTATCTGAATCTCAGCCTTGATACCGCCGGTCATCGCGCCTTTATCACCGACAGTAAACAGCCGGAAGTGCTGGTGGTCGATATTCGCGATGGCAAAGTGCTGGAGAAAATCGCCGCGCCGGAGTCCCTGGCCGTTCTGTTCAACCCGACGCGCAATGAAGCCTACGTGACGCACCGCAAAGCCGGGGAAGTGAGCGTGATCGATGGTAAGAGCTACAAGGTGGTCAAAACTTTCAAAACCCCGACCCACCCGAACAGCCTGATGCTTTCCGCCGATGGCAAAACGCTGTACGTTAGCGTGAAGCAGGAATCGACGCGTCAGAAAGAGGCGACCCAGCCGGATGACGTTATCCGCATCGCGCTGTGATCTTCACGGGAGGGGGAAGCCCCTCCTGAAAGTCGTTCTGCCGGGCGGCGGTTTGCGTCTTACCCGGTCGGCATAATCCCCGCCTGGTTCGTGCCTTACAGAAAATAGCGTCTTCACCGATATCACCCTCTGTTACAAACGCTTATTAGCCTGACAAATGTAATGGCTATAAACTTACCGCTTTCCTGCGCAAGCGGGACGGTGGCATTAATCCTGGAGATATGATGAAAAGAACATTGATGGTCGTTTGCGCCGGCGCAATGCTGGCTTTGCTGGCAGGCTGTAGCTCAAACTACGTGATGACGACGAAAAGCGGGCAAACCATTGTGACGCAGGGCAAACCGAAGCTGGATAAAGATACCGGCATGACCAGCTATACCGATGAGTCGGGCAATAAGCGCCAGATTAACAGCAGCGATGTTGCTCAGCTGGTGGAAGATAATTAAGTTCTGCAGTTGCGGTTTGCCCCACCGGGCAAACCGCAAAAGGGACGAGTTACGGTTTTTCAATATCCGGCGCAGTGCTGTGAATATCATGCACGCGCTTGCGTACGCCAAACCAGCCGGCGACCAGCAAAACGGCAATCAGCGGAATCGAACCGATGGTATAAGTCCCATTCGGGTAATCGAAAGCCATTAATACCAGCACGCTCAGCAGGAATAGCAGGGTCAGCCAGGAAGTAAAAGGCGCTCCCGGCATCTTGAAGCTGACGTCTGCGGCCTTGCCTTCTTTGATCGCCTTGCGCAGGCGCATCTGGCACACCACAATAAATCCCCACGAGGCGATGATGCCCAGCGAAGCGACGTTGAGGACTATCTCAAACACCTGCGAAGGCACCAGGTAGTTGAGGAATACCCCAACGACATAGACGCCCAGCGTCGCCAGAATACCGGCATACGGCACGTGATGGCGGCTCATTTTCGACATAAATTTAGGCGCCGAACCGCCCATCGACATGGAGCGCAGAATACGCCCGGTGCAGTACAGTCCGGAGTTGAGGCTGGAGAGCGCGGCGGTTAATACCACAATATTCATCACGCTGCCGATATACGGCACGCCCAGCTTCGAGAAGAAGGTGACGAACGGACTCTGCCCGGCCTGATAGGCATTCCACGGTAGCAGCAGCACCAGCAGCAGCACCGAGCCAACGTAGAACAGACCAATACGCCAGATGACGCTGTTGATGGCGCGCGGCACCATGGTCTGCGGATCTTTACACTCGCCGGCGGCGGTACCTACCAGTTCAATAGAAGCGAAGGCGAAAACCACGCCCTGAACCAGCACCAGCGCCGGGAGCAGGCCGTGCGGGAACAGACCGCCGTTATCGGTGATCAGATGGAAACCGGTGGCATTGCCATCCAGCGGCTTGCCGGTGCCAAGAAAAATAGTCCCGACCACCAGAAACGCCACGATTGCCAGTACCTTGACCAGCGCGAACCAGAACTCCATCTCGGCGAACCATTTCACGCCGATCATATTCATGGTGCCGACGATCGCCAGCGCGCCGAGGGCAAAGACCCACTGCGGAACGTCGCCGAACGCGCCCCAGTAGTGCATATACAGCGCGACGGCGGTGATATCGACAATCCCGGTCATCGCCCAGTTGATGAAGTACATCCAGCCCGCAACGTAAGCCGCTTTTTCGCCGAGGAACTCGCGGGCGTAGGAGACGAAGCTGCCGCTGGAAGGGCGATGAAGCACCAGCTCGCCAAGCGCGCGTAAAATAAAGAACGAGAAGAGGCCGCAGACCAGATAAACCAGCGCCAGCGCCGGTCCCGCCATTTGCAGGCGCGCGCCCGCGCCGAGGAACAGGCCGGTACCAATCGCGCCGCCGATGGCAATCATCTGCACCTGACGGTTACCCATCGCCTTGTGGTAGCCGGACTCCTGCGAGTTTAGCCAGTGGCGTTTGGCAGCGTGCTGCTCCGCCACGCTAGAGTGTTTTGTATTCATTGATGTCGCTATTTTCCTGTCAATGTCCATGAAGTGGTTCGTGCTGCTGGCTCTCCCATCATTCTGATGAATGAGATAAGCGAGCATGGCGGAGAATCCTACACGTATCGGAAAATGGACGCACGTAAAAGATTTGTCGACAGCACTTGCTTAAATATCAATGAGATCAGCAGGTTTAAGTCCTTCCCCGGCACCCTGGAAATTTTGCTCAGCGTTTTAACGGTATTGCGCTATGCTTTTCCGCCCGCGTTTTGCCCGAGAGGCCACGATGAAAATCAACGTAGTAGGGACCAGCGGCGTCGGCAAATCTACCCTCGCGCGTCGGCTGGCTCAGGAACTGTCTCTGCCTTATATCGAAATGGATGTGCTCTACTGGCTGCCCGAGTGGCAAGGGACGCCGGACGATGAGTTCTACGCTAAGCTGGCCGCCGCGCTCGCCGCGCCAGGCTGGGTGCTTGACGGCAACTATAACCGCAGTCGTCCGGTAAAATGGCGCGACGTGGATCTGGTGGTGTGGGTGGATTACAGCTTCTGGCGCACGATGCGCCAGGCTATCTGGCGCGCGGCATCGCGTGCCAGCCGACGCCAGGAACTGTGGCCCGGCACCGGTAACAGTGAAACCTTCCGCCGCTCCTTCTTTAGCCGGGACTCCATTATTCTCTGGACGCTAAAAACCTGGCGCAATAATCGCCACCGCTATCTGGCGGATATGCAGGATCCGCAGTATCGACATATTCGCTTTGTGCGCTTACGCAACCAGCAGCAGACCGAGGCGCTGGTGCGCGAGCTTCGGCAGAATAGCCGATAATCCCCCGGCTCGCGCTGCGCTTAGCCGGGCTACAGGCCCGCAGATTGCTCAGGACGCGTAGCCCGGACAGATGCGCAGCATCGCCTCCGGGAAATTCTGCCACTCTGCGCTCTTTTTCCGGGGGGCGGCGCAAAGCCCTTGCCCGGGCTACCGGGCCGCAGACTGCTGAGGACGCGTAGCCCGAACAGATGCGCAGCATCGCCTCCGGGAAATCCTGTCACTCTGCGCTCTTTTTCCGGGGGCGGCGCAAAGCCCCTGCCCGGGCTACCGGGCCGCAGATTGCCGGGAACTCGTAGCCCGGGTAAGGCGTTTACGCCGCAACCCGGGGAATGTGTCGTGACGTGGCATCGCCTCCGGGGACATTTACCTCACCGCATATCTAATTTTCGGCAGAGCACATGTAAATAAATTGTTTCTCTCCAGCCGCGGGCGCTTCTAATAATGCAGACATGTTAATTCACATGAGCCTGCGAAATGTCTTATCGAATCAGTATCCTGGATAAAAGCCCGCTGGCAGCCGGAGAAACGGCCGCCCAGGCGCTGGCGCGCACATTAACGCTCGCGCAACAGGCGGAAGCCTGGGGATATCACCGTTTCTGGATCGCCGAACACCACAACACCGACCAGCTCGCCAGCCCGTCGCCGGAACTGGCGATTGCCTGGATCCTCGGCCAGACCCGCAGCATTCGCGTTGGCTCCGGCGGCGTTATGCTGCAGCACTACAGCCCATATAAGGTGGCGGAGAACTTCAATATGCTGGCTTCTCTTGCCCCGGGCCGCGTGGATCTGGGCGTGGGCAAAGCCCCCGGCGGACTGCCGCTCTCCACTCGCGCGTTGCAGCAGGGACTTAATCTCCAGCAAAAGGGGAGTTTTGCCGACCAGCTGGCGCAGCTCGACAACTGGCTGTCGCTGACCGAAACCGATGGTGAAGAGAGCGTCCGCGCAACCCCAATCCCGCCGCGTCGCGCCGACGGTTTTCTGCTCGGCGCCAGCCTGGAGAGCGCGCAGCTGGCGGCGCAGCTGGACTGGAACTTCGTCTTCGCCGCCCATCTCAACGGCGATAAGCAACTGCTGCGGGAGGTGTTAACCCGCTGGCGCGAACTGAGCCGTCGCGACGCCATTATCGCCGTTCAGGTTATTGTGGCCGAAGAGGCCGCAGCGGCCGCGGCGCTGGCAAAATCCGTCGAAGCATGGGGCGTTGAGCTGGAAAACGGTCAGCGGGTGACCGTCGGCAGCGAAGCGCAGGCGGCCGCCTTTGCCCGTCAGGCGGGCAGCAGGCCGACGCGTATCGCCCGGCGGGAATCGGCCGTGCTGTTCGGCACCCCCGAGCAGGTGAAAGCGCAGCTGGATGCCTTGCAGTCGGCGTGGAACATCGACGAATTTATTATCGACACGCCCATTAGCGACGGCGCGGCGCGCCTTAACTCCCTGCGGCTGTTGGCCCGGGCGCATCTGAGCGCGGAGGTCCAGCCATGAGCCTTGCCGAACAGTTAATTCGCTGGCGGCGCGAGCTGCATCAGTATCCGGAACTTTCGCTGCAGGAGGTCGACACCACCGCGCGTATTCGCGACTGGCTACAAAGCGGCGGCATCAGCCTGTTGCCATATGATCTGAAAACCGGCGCGGTTGCCGAGGTTGGGAGCGGCAATAAGGTGATTGCCCTGCGTGCCGATATTGATGCGCTGCCTATCGAAGAGGCGGCCAGCGTGCCGTTTCGCTCGCTGAATGCCGGCGTGATGCACGCCTGCGGGCATGATATTCATACCAGCGTGATCCTTGGCGCGGCCTTACTGCTGAAACAACGCGAAGCGCAGCTGGCGGGACGCGTCCGCATTCTGTTCCAGCCGGCGGAGGAGAGCTTCGGCGGCGCGAAAACCCTGATTCGCGCCGGCGTGCTGGAGGGCGTTTCCGCCATTTTCGGTATGCATAATGAACCGGGGCTGCCGGTGGGGGAATTCGCCACCCGAGGCGGCGCGTTTTATGCCAACGTCGATCGCTTTGTGTTTAAGGTGACCGGCAAAGGCGCTCACGCCGCCCGGCCTCATGAAGGGAAGGACGCCATTCTGCTGGCCAGCCAGCTGGTGACCCTGCTGCAAAGCGTCGCCAGCCGCGAAGTGAACACCCTCGATTCCGTGGTGCTGAGCGTCACGCGGATTCAGGGCGGCAATACGTGGAATGTCCTGCCGGAAAGCGTCGAGCTGGAAGGAACGCTGCGCACCCACAGCAGCGAAGTCCAGCAGCGGGTGAAGGCGCGGGTGAGCGAGATTGCCGCCGGCTTCGCCAGCGCCTTCGGCGCGCAGATCGATGTCTTCTGGTACGCCGGGCCGACCGCGCTGGTCAATGATGAGCGCTGGGCGGCTTTCGCCAGCCACGTGGCCGATCGATCCGGCTACCGCACGCACCATGCGGATCTCCATCTCGGCGGAGAGGATTTCGCCGTTTATCTTCAGCATATTCCCGGCGCGTTCGTCAGCATCGGCAGCGCCAGCGAGTTTGGTCTTCACCATCCGGCGTTTAACCCGGATGAGCGCTTAATCGCGCCGGCGGCGCACTACTTTGCCGATCTGGCAGAGCAGGCGTTGAAAGAACTTTAATTATTCAGGGTCATAGACTAAGGATTAACGATGTCTGAACAACGACAGCTGCGCATTGGCACTATCTTACATGGCGCATCGGGAAATATGTCGGCCTGGCGCCATCCGGCCGCGCTGGCCGACGCCAGTATTAACTTTGAGTTCGTGAAGCAGACGGCGTTAAAAGCGGAAGAGGGCAAGCTCGATTTTATTTTTGTTGCCGATGGCTTATATATTAATGAAAAATCGATCCCGCATTTTTTAAACCGTTTTGAACCACTCACCGTATTATCCACCCTTGCAGCGGTAACCTCGCGTTTAGGCCTCGTCGGCACCTTGTCGACCTCCTACAGCGAGCCCTTTACCACCGCTCGCCAGTTCGCCAGCCTCGATCATCTGAGCGGAGGACGCGCTGGCTGGAACGTGGTGACATCGCCGCTCGAAGGCTCAGCGAAAAACTTCTCCCGGGCGCAGCATCCCGATCATGCGCTGCGCTACCGCATCGCCGATGAATATCTTCAGGTCGTTAAAGGCCTGTGGGATTCATGGGAACAGGACGCGTTTATTCGTAATAAAGAGAGCGGCCAGTTCTTTGATAAAAATAAGCTGCATACGCTTAATCATCACGGTGATTTCTTCAAAGTGGCCGGCCCGCTAAATATTGCCCGCACGCCGCAGGGCCGACCCATTATCTTTCAGGCGGGCGCTTCCGAAGACGGTAAAAAATTAGCCGCCAGCCATGCCGACGCTATTTTTACCCATCAGGACTCGCTGGCGGAAGCGCAGGCCTTTTATCGCGACGTCAAAAGCCAGCTCGACGCGTACGGCCGCCGGGAGAGTGAACTACACATATTCCAGGGCGTCAGCGTGATCGTTGGCGATAGCGCCGACGATGTGGAACAGCAATACCAGACCACCGCCGCGCTGGTATCGATTGAGGACGCGCTGAATTATCTTGGCCGCTATTTTGAGCATCACGATTTCGCCCAATATCCGTTGGATGAGGCGTTCCCGGATATCGGCGACCTCGGGCAGAACAGCTTTCGCAGCACCACCGATGAGATTAAACGCAACGCCCGCGAACGCGGCCTGACCCTGCGCCAGGTCGCGCTGGAGGCAGCCAGCCCGCGACCGCGTTTTGCCGGAACCGCCGCAGAGGTGGCAGATGGGCTACAGCAGTGGTTTGAACAGCGCGCGGCGGACGGTTTTATTATCCAGGGCGGTACGCCGGATACCTTCCCGCGTTTTGTGGACCAGGTGGTACCGATCCTGCAGCAGCGTGGATTATTCCGTGAAGAATATCCCGGCACCACGCTGCGCGAAAGTTTAGGGCTGGCAGAGCCCGTCAATCAATTCCAAAAACAATAATAGAGAACACCCGCTATGCAGAAAACGCAGAAAAAATCGCTATTACTGGCGCTGGCGCTGGCCGTGAGCGCGTCATCCTGGGCGCAGAACGTCACGATCAACGGCACCGGCGTGAGCCTCGAAGCTAACAAAACGCCGATTCACACGGCAAAAAACCCTCAGGCTATCGCCCAACTGCCGAAAGGTCTCCACCTGGCGGTGCCGGGTAAGCTGACCGTCGCGGTCGCCGCGCTGAATTCGCCGCCGCTGACCGTGTTTTCTGATGATAACAAAACCCTGCTCGGCAGCGAGGTGGATATCGCCCGCCTGGTGGCCGACAGCCTCGGGCTGGAGCTAAACGTGGTGCCCACCTCGTGGGAAGACTGGCCGCTCGGCGTCGCCTCCGGCAAATATGATGCGGCGGTCAGCAATATCACCGTGACCAAAGAGCGCAAAGAGAAGTTTGATTTCGCCACCTACCGCAAAGATTCGCTGGGTTTTTACGTCAAGAGCACCAGTCCGCTGAGCAAAATTGAAAAAGCCGAAGATATTGCCGGGCTGCGGATTATCGTCGGCTCCGGCACCAACCAGGAAGCGATTTTGTTGGCGTGGAACGCCGAGAATCTCAAGAAGGGGCTGAAGCCGTTTACGCCGGTCTACACCAAAGACGACGCCGCTCAGACCTTGGCGCTGCAGTCCGGGCGCGCCGATGCCTTCTTCGGCCCGAACGTAATCGGCGCGTGGAAAGCGGCGCTGACCGGCAAAACCAGGCTGGTGGGCAGCGTTGACGGCGGCTGGCCGAAGGCGGCGCATATCGCCGTGACGGTGAAAAAAGGCAGCGGTCTGGTTGAACCGGTACAGACGGCGCTGAACGGCGCTATCCGCAGCGGCGATTACGCGAAGGTGCTGAGTCGCTGGGGCGAAGGCGTGGAGAGCATCCCGCAATCGGAAATTAACCCGGCCGGACTCGGCGACTAACAGGAGGCATGATGAGCGATCTATTCCGCGATGTCTCTCCGGAAGCGCCGGAGCTGCAGCCGATTATTGAGGGCCTGTTCGGCGAGTACGCCGCGCGCTACGGCGACTACTTTTCCCGCGATGCCGAAGTCGAGCTGACTGAATGGTATCTGGCGCCGCAGGGGCTATTTATCGTGCTGGAGCGGGAGGGGGAAATTATCGCTACCGGCGCGTATAAACCGAAAGATGCCCATACGGCAGAAATCAAACGGATCTGGACCCATCGTCGTCTGCGCCAGCAGGGGCTGGCGGCGAAAGTGGTGCAGGAGCTGGAACGTCGGGCGCTGCTGGCGGGCTACAGCCATATCTTTTTGACGACCGGTTTTCGTCAGCCGGAAGCGGTGCGGCTCTATCTGAGCCAGGGCTACGAGGCGCAGTTTGACCTCAACCGCGATCCGGAAGAGTACAGTTTGCCGCCGTTCGATGGTCGGCTGCGCTTTACGAAAGCGCTGGCGGTCAGCGCGCTGAGCCAGAGCGCTTAAGGAGCCAATATGCATACCCAGGAAACGATTAAGGTTGTCCCCGCGCGCTATCCGCTGCGGGCAGTGGGCGCGGTGCTGGCGCTGCTGGTGCTGGCGGTGGTGATTCAATCAGTTGCCTTTAACCCGCGCTGGGAGTGGGGCGTCTTTGCCCGCTGGTTCTTTGACCCGGTGATCCTCGAAGGCCTCGGGCAGACGCTGCTGTTGACCCTGCTGGCGACGGCGCTCAGCGTTATCTTCGGCGGACTGCTGGCGCTGGCGCGACTCTCCAGTTCATGGCTGCTGAGCAGCCTTGCCTGGGGCTATATCTGGTTGTTTCGCTCGCTGCCGCTGATCGTGGTGCTGATTATTCTCTACAACTTCTCTTATCTCTACGACACCCTGTCGATCGGCATTCCGTTCACCGCTATTCGCTGGGCCAGTTTTGAGACCATTAGCGTGCTGGGGCAGTTTTCTACCGCCGTTGTCGGGCTGACCCTGGTACAAAGCGCCTACACCGCCGAAATTATTCGCGGCGGTTTCCTCGGGGTTGATCACGGGCAGTATGAAGCGGCGGCGGCGCTGGGGCTTCCGGCCAGCCGCCGCACGCTGCGCATTATCCTGCCGCAGGCGCTGCGCACCATTTTACCGGCGGGTTTTAACGAAATTATCAGCCTCGCCAAGGGGACAGCGATGGTTTACGTGCTGGCGATGCCGGAGCTGTTTTACACCATCCAGATGATCTATAACCGCACCCAGGAAGTGATCCCCCTGCTGATGGTCGGCGCCGCCTGGTACCTGGCGATCACCAGCGTGCTGTCGCTGATTCAGTATCTGGTCGAGCGCGGCCTGGCCCGCAGCGAGCGCCGCTCGGCGGTTAATAGCGCCCGCAGCAGCCGTCGCGTTGTTGAAACCGTTCATCGTCCCCAACCGCAGGAGTCCGCCCATGCTCAACTCTCGTAACGGTCATATCTCCATTACCGACGTCAGCAAATACTTTGGCCGCCATAAAGCGCTGGACGATGTATCGCTGGAAATAGCACCCGGTACGGTGACGGTGATCCTCGGGCCGTCCGGTTCGGGAAAATCGACGCTGCTGCGGGCGATCAATCATCTGGAGCGCGTTGATGAAGGCTTTATTCAGATCGATGGCGACTATATCGGTTATCGCCGTAAAGGCGACAAGCTCTACGAACTGAAAGAGAAGGAGATCCTTCGCCAGCGGATCAACGTTGGCTACGTGTTTCAGAACTTCAACCTGTTCCCGCACCTGACGGTGCTGGAAAACCTGATTGAAGCCCCCATCGCCCATAAACAGGCGACCCGTAAGGAGGCTATCGCGCGGGCGTACGAACTGCTGGACGTAGTTGGACTACGCAATAAAGCCGACGCCTGGTCGCGGCACCTGTCCGGCGGTCAGCAGCAGCGCATCGCCATTGCCCGGGCGCTGGCGCTTAACCCGCGAGTGATGCTGTTTGATGAACCCACCTCCGCGCTTGACCCGGAGCTGGTGGGGGAAGTGCTGGATGTGATTAAAAAGCTGGCGCGCTCCGGCACCACGCTGGTCGTGGTCACCCACGAAATTGGCTTTGCGAAAGAGGTGGCGGATCGGGTGGTGTTTATGGTCGACGGCAAGATAGTCGAGCAGGGCAGCAGCGACGATGTGCTGAACCATCCGCAGCACCCGCGTACGCAGCAGTTTTTATCGAGGGTATTAGCGGCATGAGAAACGGATTTTTGACCCTGGCGTTACTCTCTTTATCTGCGGCATCGCAGGCGGCTATCGACCTGCGCGCCAACGAGCAGCCGCTGCCGGTAACCCGCGATGAGCAGGCGGTGGCGAAGATCCCGGCGGATTACGTCTTCGTCGAACCGGGTACTTTAACGGTGGCGATTTCAGCGCTCAACTCGCCGCCGCTGGCGCTGCTGGCCAGCGATAACCGCACGCGTATCGGCAGCGACCCGGATATCGCCCGACTGCTGGCCGGCAGCCTCGGGCTGAAGCTAAAGCTGGTGCCCACAGCCTGGGAGGACTGGCCGTTGGGGATTACTTCCGGGCGCTACGATGTGGCGCTGGTGAATATTGCGGTAACCGAGCAGCGGAAAGCGAAGTTTGATTTTGCCACCTATCGCGTCGATTCGCTGGCCTTTTCCGTAAAATCGACCAGCGACATCGCCAGCGTGAGCGGCCCGGCGGATCTCGCTGGTAAAAAAGTGATTGTCGGGTCCGGGACCAACCAGGAGCGAATTTTGCTCGGCTGGAACGCCGAAAACGAAGCCGCCGGGCGACAACCTGCGCTACCGGTCTACCTGACCGATGACGCTTCGGGCAATCTCTATATTCAGTCCGGTCGCGCGGACGTGTTTTTTGGGCCGCAGTCGGTAGCCGCTTACAAAGCGGCGCTCAGCGGTAAAACCAAAGTCGTCGGGCTGGGGCCAAAAAAGGCTTATGTCGCCACCACCACCAGGAAGGGTAACGGACTGGTCTATGCGCTTCAGGCCGCGCTGGATGGCGCGATAGCGCGCGGAGAGTATCAGAAAGTGCTGGCCCGCTGGGGCGAGCAGGGCGAAGAGGTGAGGCAATCGGAGGTGAATCCGCCGGGGATTACCTACTAAAAAACCGCTGTTTCGCAGGAGTGTGATGCGAAACAGCGGAGGCGAATGCTCGCCAGAGTTTTAAATCAGGCGGCGCGCGGGGTCAGCGTTAAGCGATCCAGCGGCCCGACGATAAACAGGTAGGAGAACAGGCCCAGTACGCCCATGGAACCGACGTACAGGATGGCGTAATCGAAGGAGTGAGTATTAGCGAGGATCACGCCGATAACCAGCGGCGTGATAATACTCGCCAGGTTGCCGCACATATTGAACACCCCACCGGCAATTCCCAGCATCTCCTTGGGTGATGTGTCGCTCAGCACGCACCAGCCGAGGTTACCGAACCCTTTAGCAAAGAAAGCCAGGCTCATGGCGGCGATCACCACCACTTCCGAAGTAGTGTAGTTGGCGACCACAATGACGCAGGAGAGCAGCATGCCGCAGATCACCGGCAACTTGCGGGCGGTCGTCAGGCTATAGCCGCGTTTCAGCAGCCAGTCCGAGAACACGCCGCCCAGCAGGCCGCCGATAAATCCGGCAATGGCCGGGATGCTGGCGACAAAGCCGACCTTGAGAATCGACATGCCTTTGGCCTGGTAAAGATAGGTCGGAAACCAGGTCAGGAAGAACCAGGTGATTGACGTCACGCAGAACTGGCCAATATATACCCCGATCATCATACGATTGACGCAGACGCTTTTGATTTGCGCGAGGGTTAATTTATGCTGCGTTTTTTTCGTGCCTAATTCCGGCTCGCCGCCGCCTTCGCGAATATAGTCGAGCTCCTGTTGGTTAATTTTTGGATGATGAGAGGGATCTCTTACTTTTACCAGCCAGAATATCCCCAGCACCACGCCGATAGCGCCAATATAATAGAATACGTAGTGCCAGCTTAAATTATGCAGAATAATCGTCATTAGCGGCGTAATAATCCCCAGGGAAATATACTGCGCGGCCTGATAGACCGAAGTGACAAACCCGCGCTCTTTATTGGGAAACCACTGTACGCTCAGACGACTGTTGGCGGGAAAGGCGGGGGCTTCTATCGCGCCCATCATCAGGCGCAGAATAACCAGTACAATCAGCGGGCTGGCGAACAGATAGATCGTACCCTGGAACATGGTGACGACCGACCAGCCAATCAGCGCGCAGCCGTAGACCAGCCGCGAACCATATTTATCCAGCAGCCAGCCGCCGGGTATTTGCATAATGACGTAGGAGATGCCAAAAACTGAAAAAGCCAGCCCCATCGCCTCGGGATCAAAACCTAACTCTTTGCTCATAATAGGCGCGACAACGGACAGCGTTGCCCGGTCGGCATAATTAAATACGGTAGCCAGAAATAAAAACAGTAATATGCCGTAACGCACGTTGCTGCGTTTTAAGGGTGTAGTCATCTTCAACTCCTTTGCAGGGTTGTTTATTGTGGGTACAGCCAATAAGAGGTATTTCCCCGGCAGGCCTACGGGTTTTCAGTCGTCCGCGGACCGGTAACCCGGACAGATGCGCAGCATCGCCCCCGGGAGAATGCGGTATTCTCCCGGGGGCGGCGCTTGATGCGCCTTGCCGGGCTACGCGGCCTGTAGCCCTTATGCCGCCATGCGGGGAATTCGGTTAAGGGCGTTTGCCAAACTCGCAGCTTTGCTGGGTCCAGCGGCGGGCCTGTTCGCTCAGGGTGAAGCCCAGACCGTGGCGTTCGGAAACCCACATCCGCCCGTCGCGCAGTTCCAGCTGTTCGTTAAACAGCGGGTTCAGCCACTCGAAGTGCTCCAGCCAGGGCTCGAGCGGGTAGGCGGCGGCGAGATGCAGGTGTACCTCCATCGCAAAGTGTGGGGCCAGCTTGCGACCGTGCTTCGCCGCCAGATCCATAATCTTCAGGAACGGGGAGATGCCGCCGACGCGCGGCGCATCGGGCTGCACGAAGTCGCTGGCGTTGCCGAGGATCAGCTGCTCATGTTCGCGGAAGCTGGTCAACATCTCGCCGGTGGCAATCGGCGTATCCAGCGCGGCGGCGAGCTGTGCGTGGCCTTCCACATCGTAGGCGTCAAGGGGCTCTTCAATCCAGATCAGATTGAACTGCTCCATTTTGCGCCCCATGCGGATAGCGGTTTCACGGTCCCACTGCTGGTTGGCGTCCACCATCAGCGGGAAGTCATCGCCCAGGACTTCGCGTACTGCCGTCAGACGGCGAATATCCTCAGCGGTATTCGGCTGACCGACTTTCAGTTTTATCCCACCAATCCCGTTCTCGCGTGAGATAGCCACGTTTTTCAACACCTGCTCCAGCGGGGTATGCAGGAAGCCGCCGGAGGTGTTGTAACACTGCACGGAATCGCGATGCGAACCGAGCAGTTTCGCCAGCGGTAGCCCGGTGCGTTTGGCTTTCATATCCCACAGCGCAATATCGATAGGGGAGATTGCCTGCACCGCCATGCCGCTACGACCTACGGAAGCCCCGGCCCACAGCAGTTTGGTGTAGATCTTGTCGATATCATTCGGGTCTTCGCCGAGCAGATTATCGGCAATCTCCCTTGCATGGGCGTAAATGCCCTGGCCGCCCGCGCGTTTGGAATAGCTGAAGCCAACGCCTTCAAAGCCGTCCCGGGAGCGGATTTCCGCGATGATGATCGCCACTTCGGTCAGCGGTTTTTGCCGACCGGTCAGAACCTTTGCATCGCTAACGGGGGTGGCCAGCGGCAGAAAGGCCAGCGACAGTTTGACATGTTCAATGCGGTCGCCGGTATCGGCGGCGGTTTTGACGCCGGAAGCTTTGGCGTAGGTCACGGAGTCGGAATTTGCGCTCGAGGTCATAGTGAGTTCCCTTTTGGTAATAAAATGTTTACGCTAACATTTTTAATCCCGCCGCTGATTTTGCGCTACGTTAGTGATTTTAATTTGTACAAACGATCACAATTAGCGGTTATAAAGGGTAAAATTATGCAGCGCTGGTCACGATCCAAAAAGGTTTGTGAAAAATCACAAATCATAATGATAGCGATAACATTTAATTCGGCAGGTCGTTGATTCTATTAGGGATGTACGGACGGGCGCTGGCAATTGCCTGGACCATCATCAATAATGGCCACAGGAAACGACTCAACACAGGGGCTTAGCCGTGAAAAGCAGAAAACCGACGCGCGCGCCGACGCTGGATGATGTGGCCCGCAGCGCCGGGTTGTCGTCGATGACGGTCAGTCGGGCGCTGAATACGCCGCAGCTGGTAAGGCCAAAAACGGTAGAGAAAGTGATGCAGGCGGTGCAGGCCACGGGTTATATCCCCAACGCGCTGGCCGGCGGCCTGGCCTCCAGGCGCAGCAAACTGGTGGCGGTGGTGGTGCCGCAAATCAATAACAATATGTTTGTCGATACCATCCAGGCGCTGAGCGATACCCTGGCGGCGCGCGGCTATCATATGCTGCTGTGCGTGGCGGGCTATAGCCGTCAGACCGAAGCCGAGCTGGTAGCAACCTTACTCTCCCGGCGTCCGGATGGCGTGGTGTTGACCGGTATTCAGCACGCTCCGGCGTTAAAGAGGACGATCCTCAACGCCGCCACGCCGGTGGTGGAAATCTGGGATCTCACCCCGACGCCGCTGGATATGCTGGTTGGTTTTTCGCATGAAAAAGTCGGTGAAACCATTGGCGAATATTTGCTGGAAAAAGGCTACCGTCGCCCGGGACTGCTGTGGGCAGGCGATGCGCGCGCGACGTTGCGAAAGCAGGGGCTCCTGGCCCGGCTGGCCAAAAGTGGAATTAACGTTGCCCCGCAGGTCGAGGTGCCGCTTCCGGCATCGCTGGCGCTGGGGCGACGCGGTCTGGCCGAACTGCTCGCCGATGGCGAGTTTGACGTTATCGTCTGCAGTTCCGACACCCTTGCCCAGGGAGCGATTATGGAAGCGGAAAGCCGGGGGCTGCGCGTGCCGCAGAATCTGGCGGTGATCGGCTTTGGCGATCTGGATTTCGCCGCCAGCAATCGTCCGGCGATCACCACCGTCAGCGTCGACCGTCACGCCATTGGCGAGCAGGCGGCTACGCTGCTTGCCGACCGCATAGAAGGCGGAGAAGAAGGGGACGCGATTATTGATATTGGCTTTCACCTGGTGGCGCGCGAGTCGGCGTAGCGCTGTGGTTTAGCCTGGGCGAGGGGGACTCCATAGCGATATTGCTCAATCAAACCTATACTGCAAGGTTGCTAAACCCGTCGCCGCTCTGTTCACGGGCGGCAAATTTCTTGAGGGCGCAGAATATGATCACCGTCTATGGCGTACCCGGCTGGGGCTCAACGATAAGCGAACTGATGCTGACGCTGGCCGATATCCCGTACCATTTTGTCAACGTTGAGGGCTTTGACCAACCGGGCCTGCAGCGCGACCGTCTCAAGCAGATTAACCCACTGTGTCAGGTGCCGACCCTCACGCTTGAAGATGGCAGCGTGATGACCGAATCCGCGGCGATTGCTCTGATGATCCTCGACGTGCGACCGGATCTGGCTCCGGCGCCGGGATCGCCGCAGCGGCATGCCTTTCAGCGTCTGCTCATCTGGCTGGTGGCGAACGTTTACCCCACCTTTACCTTTGCGGATTACCCGGAGCGCTGGGCCGCCGATGCGCCAGAGCAGCTGCGGGAAAGCTGCATCAGCTATCGCAAATCGCTTTATCTGTGGCTGGAGGAGCAGCTTGCCGCCGCGCCGTATGTGCTGGGGGCGGAAATAACTCTGCTGGACTGCTATATTGCCGCGATGTGTGCCTGGGGCCCGCGGCGGGAGTGGTTTGCGGCGCAAACGCCAAAATTCGTCGCCGTGGCGGACGCGGTTTATCGCCATCCCAAACTCGAAGCCGTTCTTCGCCGCAACGAACTGATTTAAAGCACAAAAAGCGATCCAGATGATGCGGGTTATGCTAGCTTTATCATCCTGACAATAAAGGAGCCTGCTATGCCGCATATTGATATTAAATGTTTTCCCCGCGACCTGAATGATGAACAAAAAGCGGCGCTGGCCGCCGATATTACCGAGGTGGTGATTCGCCATCTCAACAGCAAAGAGCGCTCGGTGAGCGTGGCCCTGAATGAAATTAAAGAGAGCGACTGGCAACAGGTGTGGGACAGCGAAATCGCCCCGCAGATGGAACAACTGATTAAAAAACCGGGTTATAGCATGTAACCCGCTTTCTTTCCCGGAGGCGATGCTGCGCATCTGTCCGGGCTACGCGTTCTCAGTGGTCTGCTATCCGGTAGCCCGGGCAGGCGCTGTGCGCCGCCCCCGGGAGAGAGTGCGGAGTGGCAGAATATCCCGGAGGCGATGCTGCGCATCTGTCCGGGCTACGCGTTCTCAGCGGTCTGCGGTCCGGTAGCCCGGGCAGGCGCTGTGCGCCGCCCCCGGGAAGAGGTGCCAGGGCTGATGTATTAAAACCAAATCTCCGTCTGCACGCCAAAGTTCCAGTTTCCACCGGCGGTAAAGCCTTTACTGCCGAAATCATCGTTGATCGCATAACGATCCAGGTCTTTATCCCAATTCATCCACGTGACAAAGAAACGTATCTCCGGCCTCGCTTTGATATCAAACACATCGCCCACTTTGAACGTCGGGGCGAAGGTCAGCTTGTAAAAATCGCCGCTCACCGCCTGGTATTGATGCACGCCGCTGTCGTAGCGATAGGTTCGGCCGTTGGGATTCAGGTCCATATATTGCCAGGACGCCTCGTATAGCAGGGCGAAGTTGCGGGTGATGCCCTGGGAAACCCGCAGGTTAAAGGTTGCCCAATCGTAGCGGTCGCCATCGCGGTAGCGATCTTCACTATGCTGGGCGATAACCGATGGTGCAAGCTGCCAGTTTTTCCCCAACGGCAAAATGCCGTAGGACGCAAAACGCAGGGACTTAGCGTTCTCGGTAAGATCGCCATCGCTGCCGGGCTGGCGCGCCTCGGCGCCCAGCCCGCCGCCGTACTGCAGGGCGCTCTCCGATACGCCCGGCGCGAGGCCATAGAATTGCTGTTTGTCGTGATACGCCAGCATCGCGTAGTAGCCGTTTTTCGCCGTATTATCGCTGCGCAGAGCGTAACTGCCGGTGGTCGAGGTATTATCTTTCAGGTCATCATTGCCCTGGGCGGTCATCGCCGTGGTCATCAGCTGCCAGTTGTTCCAGAAGTGGTTGGCGGTGAACATCAGGTTCTGTATATCGTTATCCTGGTAGTTATCGCTACCCAGATCGCCGAAGTTACGCGCATAGACCGAGTAATCGCCGCGCAGCGTATCACCCCACTTCACGTCATTGATCCCGCCGCCGGTACCGCCGAGGAACATAATATCGCTATCGGTAAAGTGGATATCGAAATTATCGCGGTCGAAACGCTTGCCCGCCCAGATGGACGCGCTCCTGAACGGCCCGGAAAAATCGGCGAAATTGCCCATCTCGACGTACAGCTGACGCACGTTCAGGTGGTGGCTGTCGTTATCCTGTACCCATGGATCCGGGTTGGTTGCCCCGTCGGCAAGCATGGTTTTAAAGTGCGCCCATGACCCGTCGCTGAAGGTCATTTTTTTGCCGAAGCTGAGCTCCACGTAGTTATCTTTCTCGTTGCCGAGACGGCCAACGTGGGCATCGCCGTTGAGCGAACTGGCCGGGGAGACACCCGGGCCGCCGCGCGCGCCTTTACCATGGCTGTCAACCAGCATCCCGGAGCGCGCGTAGGCGTTGAACTCGAAGCCATCGCTGAGGCTGCTTTTCGCCAGCTGTTTGTCAGCAGCCTGCTGCTTTTGCTCGGTCGCTGCGGTGCGCTGACTGAGGGTCTGCACCTGCTTTTCCGCTGCCGCCGCGCGTTGTTCCGCGGCGCTGGTGCGCAGCTCCGCCTGCTGCGCCCGACGTTTGGCCTCTCCGGCCTCCTGCTCCGCATGATTAAGCCGGGCCTCCAGCTGCGCTAGCCGTTGTTCGACCGTGAGCGGGGCCGCACTCGCGCCGTAAGCCGAAAAAAGGGCGCAGCAAACCGCTGCGCTAATCAAAGAGATACGCATATCAATCCTTATTTTTTTCAGAGGTATGAAGGGGGTGCTGCGCCTTACAGGGCGTGGTTTTCTCCAGCAACGGACGATGGGTTCGACGGCGCACGGCGTCCAGCGTCAAGGTCGGCGCGGATCTGCTCGTACTGGTCGTCGAGTCGGTAGAAGCGACCAATCCACAGCATTGAAGCCACAATCAGCAGCGCCGGGATATAGAGGTAGCAGGCTTTTATCGCCAGCATCGCGCCGTCGCTTTGCGTCTGGTTAGCGATATAACCGCCGGATGAGAGCAGGGCCCCGGTAATGGCTCCTGCGCCCGCCATCGCCACCTTGCCAAGAAAGCCGTTGATGGAGGTTAAAATGCCGGCGGTATTGATGCCGGTTTTCCATACTCCGTAATCCACCGGATCGGCTTGCATAGAGAAGTAAATTGCCGTGCGCTGTCCGGCGCCAAGCGAGAGTACGACCGCTCCGGCAACCAGACCCCAGCTGTTAACGCCTGCCGCCATCATCATGCCCATGCCGACCAGGTTGATCGCGCTGGCGACCAGATAGACGTGGCGTTTTTTCATCCGGCTGGCGAGCAGCGGAACGGTGAGGGTACCCAGCAGAGGAACGAAGGTGGAGATCCCGGCGACGATCGCCGTGAGATCGTTATTACCGACGTAATAATGGAAGAAGTAGACCAGCGCCCCGGTCTGGAAGAAAAACGCGCCCCACATCAGGAAAATATTGATGGCGAAGACGAACCATGGACGGTTGGCGCGCAGGCTGACCCAGGCGCGTTTTAAGGTCATGCGCTCCTGAGTAATGCTGATATTTTCCTTAACGTTCCGGAAGCTCACCAGCAGAAAAAAGGTGGCAATAACGCCGAAAACCACCGCCGTATAGAAGAAGCCGTGCTCCTGATTGCCTTTCCCCAGCGCGCCAACCAGCGGCAGAGTGGCGACCGCGACAATAGTCGCGCCGAGCGAGCCGAGCAGAATACGCACCGCCGACAGCGTCGTGCGCTCCCGCGAGTCGTTCGTCAGAAACGGCAGCATGGCGCAGAATGGAATATTAACGAGGGTATAGAGAAACGACAGGCACAGATAGGTGACAAAAGCGTAGATCAGCTTACCGGTGGTGCCAAAATCAGGCACGTAAAAGGCCAGAATACACAGCAGTCCGAAGGGGATCGCGCCAATCAGCAGATACGGACGGCAGCGCCCCCAGCGGGTGGCGGTATTGTCGATAACCAGCCCCATAAGCACGTCGGCAACGCCGTCCACCAAGCGCGTCACGAGGAACATCAGGCCAACGTAATAAGCGGGCAGGCCCATCACGTCGGTGTAAAAGAACATCAGATAAAGAGAGATCATCTGCCACACAAGGTTGCAGGAGAGGTCGGCGATGCCATAGCCAAGGCGCTGCCGCCAAAGGGTAAAGGTTGTTTCTGCCATAAAAGTAAACTCGCTTATCGTTGTTGTTAAAGTCCGTACTGGCGAATAAACCAGGCCGGGGTGCAGCTCCACGCATGGCAATAACTGTTTATCAGCTTGCTGCCATAAGGGGAAAAATCAGGATGCGCCGGGTCGAAGATTTCCCAGAAGGTATCGGCACCGTAGTCGACCATTGCTCCCCAGTAGGCTTTGATCTGCGCAATAGCGTCGTCGCGCAGCCCGCACTGCAGAAGGGCGGCAATATAGTGGTGACGCAGGTATGGCGTGTTCATGGCGATCGCGGGGGGATTTTGCTCCAGATTATGCATGATCTCCCGGCGCTGCTGAGGAGTACCGACTTCCGCCAGTACCAGCCAGATTTGCGATGCCCATGAGACCTGCCGCTGCTCGCCGCTGATGTAGAAGCCTTGCTGCTCGTCCCATAAGACATCGAGGGCCGCAGCTTTAAGCTGCTGTAAACGCTGGCGATAGCTGACGGCCAGCTCAGGTTCGAAACGCTCCGCCAGCCAGACGGCGCGCTGCAGGCAGTAAATCAGCACGCCCTGCGCTGCAGCCTGTTTATTCAGCGATGCCTGCCAGTCGATAAACACCCACCAGTCGTCGCTATCGCGCACAACCCCGGAGGCGTCGCAGCGTTTCAGCGCCAGTTCAATCTGACGACGGGCCGTGGGCCACAGCTCGCGGGCCGTAGCAATATCCTCCGCGCTTTGCAGATAGTTGTAGAGAACGTCAACAAAAAACAGAGAATAATCAAAAAGAAAAGTATCGTCAGCAATGACATCCGGCTGCACGAACACGTTGGCCGATACCATACCGTCCTCACGAGTATGCCCGGCGAAAAGGTACAGGCAGCGGCGTACTAAATCGTGACGGGCGAAGGTCACATCGTTCACCAGCGCCTGCAAACGTAAATCGCCGAGCCACAGGCGGCGGTCGCGTTTGGGGCCATCCTCAAACACCTCCTGCATGCAGTTTTGCAGGGTCAGAACGGCAACGCTGTCGATGGCCTTGAGCTGCGGGTCGGCGGTTGTCGCTGCCGGGCATGCGCCGCTGGCGGAGGTAACGGCATTCACCTGAATCTGGTTGAACTGCAGACGAAACTTGCGCGACACGGCTTTGACCTCCACCTTCAGATAGCGGAAGCAGTAGCGGCGCGGCAGATCAACTTCGGCCGGCAGGACATCAAGCCACAGATCCTGCTGCTGCAGCCAGCTGCTGCTTAGCCAGCCCTGGTAATCGCTGAACGGCTCACACACTTCGCTCAGCGTTTCGCCGAAGGTGAACTGCAGATGGGCCGGAGCGTCCGGTGGGCTCCCGACGCTCTGACAGAGAAAATGCAGGTAGCCAACAAAGTGGCTGCCAAAATCAATAATGACGCTATCGCCGCTGCTCAGCTCGCGCTGGTAAAACGCGGCCGGGGAACTTACCGGTTCGGCGCGCCAGCCAAACAGCGCCGTGGCGTCGGCGTGGGCTTCCACCACGGCGATCGGCGGGTACGCCTGGCGGCGTAGCGCGGGCCGGAGCGTCTCGGCGGTGCGTAGAAAATCCGGGTGGCGGGTCATCGAGACCTGAGAATTATGCTGAATTGCCTGTGACATACTGCGTCCTCTGTATTTATTTGTCCGCAGCATAAGATGCCGGCCCCGGGGGTAACCACTCTGGCAATGCCAATGCATTTGCCAGATTGGCACTGATAATGAGATGGGCGGGTTGCCGATCACAATTCCAAAAATCTTGCTCGTGGCGGTCGGGAAAATGCATTATCTTGCCTCTGCGCCGTATGCCGTTTTGGACTTTATAGATGATGATGTTGACCGTTGAGTATTATTTCACCCATCCGCAGGATAAGCTGGGCATGTACGCCAGCGATCCGGAAGATAATAGCCATGAACATAGTCATGAATTTGCTGAGCTGGTGATCGTTGAGGAAGGGCACGGTTTACATGTTATTAATGGCAGACCACTATATATTCAACAGGGCGACGTTTTTTACGTTCAGCCGGGTGACGTTCATTATTATGATGAGCTAGGGACGCTTAAGTTAATTAATGTGCTGATTAACCCGTTGGTAGGGTTTCATTATTTACAGCCTCTCGATACTTTATTACAGACTTTCTCTGCGCAGAATGCGTCCTGCTACGGTTGGCTCGCGCCGGACACCCGCCATATCTGCAAGGAACTGGTGGATAAGATATTTTCTGCCGAGCTGCGGCAGGGGCAAAATATTGCCCTGCGCGAAGCCGCGTTTTTCCAGCTGGTGACGACGATTCTGCATGCCGAAACCGAAGCCGAATATAGCACCACTAAATATAAGCTGCATAAATTGCTGACCTGGCTACAGGAGCACTGTTTTGAAGATCATAACTGGCAGCAGCTGGCGGAGAAATTCCATCTGACCACGCGTACCGCTTTTCGCCATATTAAAGAGGCGACGGGATTGACGCCGGATAATTATTTAAAGCGTCTACGATTAGTTTCGGCGCGCGTCAAATTACGCGAGACCGATATGACGATTACCGAAGTGGCTTATCTATGCGGCTTTGCCAATAGTAATCACTTTACCACTTTATATAAAAAGGTTTTTGGCCTGACGCCCAGCGAAGACCGGCGGCGTTTGCAGCGCTAGTACACCTCCCGGAGGCGATGCTGCGCATCTGTTTGGGCTACGCGTTCTCAGCGGTCTGCGGCCCGGTAGCCCGGGCAGGCGCTGCGCGCCGCCCCCGGGAGAGACGAGCAGGGTGGTGAAGAATTGCCCCGGAGGCGATGCTGCGTATCTGTCCGGGCTACTCTTCTGGCGTATTGGCGCGGACGTGGCGGCCGCTGGCGACAAAGTTGCCGGTGCCGAGATGATGGAGGGTATTGATCTTATCATCGTCGAACTGCCAGCGTCCGGTGACAAACGCGCGTTCGTCGGCGGCGGCGGAAACCACTTCGCCAAACAGCGTATCGTACTGCTCTTGAGCCGCCGTTGCCGGCAGCAGTCGGCACTCCATCCACGCCAGACACTTTTCTTCAATCAGCGGCAATCCCAGCTCCGGGCCTTGCACCACCGGAATACCGTAAGCGTTAAATTTATCCTCATCGCGTCCGCTGATGCTGCCGACCGCGTAGGTCCAGCTGGCGGCCTCGACGCCCGGGACGACGATGCCGAACGTGCCGTTGCGCTCAATAATTTCCCGCGTCCAGGCGCTTTTATCCACCACGATAGCCAGCCGCGGCGGGGCGAACTCCACCGGCATCGACCATGCGGCGGCCATAACGTTGCGGCTCTGAGTATGGGCGTCGTAGCTGGTTATTAAAATCGTTGGGCCATGGTTGAGCAGGCGACTGGCGTACTGGAGTTCCACGTGGCGAAAACGGCTCATATGCGTTCCTTGGTAAATGGGTCTGATGCCAGACAACACGTTAATCCGCAATGAAAATGTAATCAATACGTCATCAAGGCTCCCTATAGTCGGCGTCACTAAGTCCCAAAGAGGATAACAATATGTTAGCTCCCCTGTCTTTGACACAGGTGAGCGCGGGCCGGCGGATGTTGACCGCCGGCAGAGCCACGCTTTCCCAACGGGAGGGCGAAAATGCGCGCGCTTACCAGCATTAAGCTTGACGGCGTTTCTTTCGCCTTCGGCGCCAACACCGTCCTTAATCAGATCGATCTGCATATCGATGCGGGCAGCATCGTGGCGCTGCTGGGGCCTTCTGGCTGCGGCAAAAGCACGCTGCTGCGTCTGCTCGCCGGATTAACCGTACCCGCCAGCGGCAGCATTCACTTCGGCGCTCGGCTGGTGGCGAAAGCCGGCTGGGGTATGCCGCCGGAGCAGCGCGATCTCGGCATGGTCTTCCAGGATTACGCCCTGTGGCCGCATATGACGGCGGCGCAGAACGTGGCTTTCCCGCTGCGCATGCGCGGCATCGGGCACAAGGAACGACAGCGACGGGTCGAGGAGGCGCTGGCAATGGTCGGTCTCAGCGGCTTCGCCGAGCGTAAACCGTCGGGCCTTTCCGGCGGACAGCAGCAGCGCGTTGCCCTGGCCCGCGCCATTGTCGCAGAACCGCGCGTGCTGCTGTTCGACGAGCCGCTCTCCAATCTCGACAGCGAACTACGCGAGTCGCTGTGCCTCGAAATGAGCCGCCTGCTGCGCCAGCTGGGCATCACCGCCGTCTACGTCACCCACGACCGTCGCGAAGCCGAACTGCTGGCCGACAAGATTGTTCATTTATCTGCGGGCTGCGTTGCCGCCGTTCGCGCCGTGACTTCAACCTCAGGGGAATCCGTATGAAAACCGTTATTACCGTTACCAAAGGAGCTGCGCTCGCGATGATGCTGTCCGCCACCACGATCTCCTGCGCCCACGCGCTCACCGTCTACACCGCCGGGCCGGGCTCGCTGGCGAAAAGCCTCGCCAGCGGTTATGAGAAGAAAACCGGGGTGAAGGTGAATATTTTCCAGGCTACTACCGGTAAGGTGATGGCGCGTCTTGAGGCCGAGCAGGCCAACCCGCAGGCGGATGTGCTGATTTCCGCCTCGTGGGATACGGCGGAAGATTTGCATCACCGCGGCTGGCTGCTGCCGTATCAGAGCGCCAATGCCGATAAAGTCCCGGCGAACCTGAAATCCGCCGATTACGTTGCCCAGGGGATTTCGGCGCTGGGGATCGTCTGGAATACCAATAGCGGCACCCCGGAGCCGAAAGAGTGGCGTGACCTGACCGAAGCGGCGTTCAAAGACAAAGTGACGACGCCGGACCCGGCGCTTTCCGGCGCATCGCTGGATTTGCTGATCGGGTTACAGAATGGCATGGGCGACCAGGCCTGGGCGCTGTTTAATGACTTGAAGAAGAATGGCATGGTGGTCAGCGGGCCGAATGTCCAGGCGGTGACGCCGGTGATGCAGGGAGCGAAAGCGGCGGTATTCGGCGCGGTTGATTATGTCTCTTACGGCAATATCCATCAGGGCGAATCGCTAAAGGTGATTTTCCCGGCCAGCGGCACGGTGATTGCGCCGCGGCCGATGATGATCCTCAAAACCAGCCCGCATGCTGACGATGCAAAGGCCTTTATTGATTATGTGCTGTCGCCGGAAGGCCAGGCGCTGGTCGCCGACGCCTGGCTTATGCCCGCCCGCAGCGATATTCCGGCGAAGCGCCCGCTGCTCAACGAGCTGAAAATTCTGCCGACCGCCGGCGAAGGCACTAGCGAACGTAGTGCGGTGCTTTCCCGCTTTAATACGCTTTTCGCCCAGTAAACCGACTTTTCCCCAAGCTGCGAAATTTGGTTCGGGCACATTCCCCGGAGGCGGCGCTGGTGCGCATATGGTCTGCCGGACCGCAGACGGCTGTGACCCTGTAGCCCGGCTAAGCGCAGCGTGAGCCGGGTAAGATCGTATCCAGGAATATATCGTGAAACAGAGACTTATTTCAGCGGGCACGCTGGCGGCACTGCTGGTGCTGGTGGCGTTGCCGCTGCTCTTTATCGTCCTCCAGGCGATTTTTCCCCGGTTTAGCGCCGGTTCGCTGGGCGGCGCGTTTAGCGGCGTGTCAACGCTGATTGCCGACCCGCAGCTACCCACGATGCTCGGCGGTACCCTGTGGGTGGCCTGCGGCGTGGCGCTGATGAGCGTGGTCATCGGTCTACCGCTGGGCGTCGTGCGCGGATTGTTTACTATCCCGCTGCCGCGGCTGTGGGATCTGCTCTTTCTGATCCCCTTTCTGACGCCGCCCTATATTGCCGCGCTGTCGTGGATGCTGATGCTGCAAAGTCATGGCTATCTGCAGCAGCTGACCGGCTGGGATCTTAACGATCTGCTTTTTAGCCGCATCGGGATTGTGCTGGTGATGACGCTCAATATCTTTCCGGTGGTCTACTTTGCCGTCTCGCGCAGCCTGCTGGCCAGCGGTCAGCGGCTGGCCATTGTCGCCCGGGTGCACGGCGCCAGCGCCTGGCGGGCGTTCTGGCACATCACGCTGCCGATGCTTTCGCCGGCGCTGGCGGCGGGGATGCTGTTGGCGTTTACCCTGGCGATTGAGGAATACGGCGTTCCGGCGGCCCTCGGGTCGCGGGCAGGGCTGGTCATGCTAACCGTAGGCATTGAGAAAAAGCTTGCCGACTGGCCCGTCGATCTGCCCGGCGCATCGCTGCTTTCGCTGCTGCTGATCGCGGTGGCGCTGCTGGCCTGTTGGCTGCAAAAACGGCTGACTGGCGATAAAGAGGTCACCAGCGTCACCGGCAAGCCGGGAGAGAATAGCGGGGCGGAACTGGGCTGGCTGGCGCTTCCGGCGATGCTAGTGATGGCGGGCGTCGGTGGGTTGGCGGTGGTGCTGCCGGGCGCGTCGATGGTGCTGACCAGCCTGATGAGCACGCTGTCGGGCGGTATCCACGCTGACAACGTTACTCTTCGCCATTTTGCCGCGCTGTTTGCTCAGCAGGGCGATGCGCTGTCGGCACTGGCAACCAGCCTTTCGCTGGCGCTGGCTTCGGCTGGGGTTGTTGGGCTGGTGGGGCTGCTCGCCGCCTGGCTGGTTGTGGTGCAAAAAATCAAGGGGAGCGCGATAGTCGATGCCTTATCGCTGCTGCCGGCGGCGCTGCCGGGCGTGGTGGTAGGCATCGGGTTGATTCTGTTGTGGAATCAGCCGTTCTGGCCGCTTTCCCCCTACAACAGCTGGTTTATGCTGCTGCTCTCCTACAGTTGTCTGCTGCTGCCCTGGCCAGTACGCTACGTCGGCAGCGCGCTGCGCCAGCTTGGCAATAATCTTGAGCCTGCGGCAAGGGTACATGGGGCGACGGCCCTGCAGGCGCTGCGTCTGATCGTTCTGCCGCTGGTCTTCCCGGCGCTGCTGGCGGCGATGCTGATGGTGTTCGCCGTCGCCTCCCGCGAGCTGGTAACTTCGCTGCTGCTCGCGCCAGCCGGAACGCAAACCGTCGCGGTGTTTATCTGGCGCCAGTTTGAGCAGGGCTCGGCGGGGCAGGGAATGGCAATGGCGTCGCTGACGCTGCTTACCGGTCTCGGGCTGATGCTCAGCGCGCTGGCGCTGATGCAGCGAGGCACGCGCGGATAAATGCGATCGCACAAAATAGCTGGTCAGGCGGGAAAAACAGGCTATAAATGTCGGACACCGATTGCTGGAGGCATTGATGAGTCCCTTTTTAAGCGCCTATTTTTCTCGTCTGGGCTGGACGGGCACCCCGGGTGTTTCACTTAATACCCTGCGCGAATTGCATATTCACCATAACGGCGCGATCCCCTTTGAAAATCTGGATGTGCTGCTGCCAAGAGAGATACATCTCGACGATCGCACCCTGGAAGATAAGCTGATTCACGGTCGTCGCGGCGGTTACTGCTTCGAGCAAAACGGCCTGCTGGAGAGAGCGCTGCGCGAAATTGGTTTCAACGTGCGCAGCCTTCTGGGCCGCGTGGTGCTGGCCAATCCGCCGCATATGCCGCCGCGTACCCATCGGCTGCTGCTGGTGGACGTGGAGGGCGAACGCTGGATTGCTGACGTTGGTTTCGGCGGCCAGACCCTGACCGCGCCGATCAAGCTGCTGGCCGATGTGGAACAAGCGACCCCGCACGGTGAGTATCGCCTGATCTACGAAGGGGAAGAGTGGACCCTGCAGTTCAGCCATCACGGCCACTGGCAGTCGATGTACCATTTTGACTTAGGTCGCCAGTACGCTTCCGACTATGTGATGGGCAACTTCTGGTCAGCGCACTGGCCGCAGTCGCACTTCCGCCATCATCTGCTGATGTGCCGCCACTTACCGGATGGCGGCAAGATGACGCTGACCAATTTCCATTTTACCCATTGGGATAAAAACCATGTGGTCGAAAAGCGGGATTTAGCGGATGTTCCGGCGCTGTATGAAGCGCTGCAAACGCGTTTTGGCCTCGGCGTGGATGATGCCAAATATGGCTTCAGCGAAGCGGAACTGGCGGCAGTGATGGCGGCGTTTGATACCCATCCCGAAGCCGGAAAGTAGGGCCGGGGAAAGCGTTAAAAACAGCTATTTTAAGTGACAGAGTCAGGTTAAATGAATCATTGAAACCTGACTCTGTGAAATTGTTTGTGCCCATAATGCTTCACTTAGGGCGAGCCTTTAGGCGGAGATAAATGCCATGTATAATCGAACGTCAAGCTGCTGATTTTGTAATGGTCTGGCAATCCTTCATTGTGTTCTACGAATATATTGTTTCTTTTCGATACGAGGCTGTGGAGATTTCACAGGTGTTGTTTTAATATCAGGTAAGTGATTAAAATATATCCAAGATTAAAAACCAGTTTGTATCCTCCAGCGACTGTCGATTGATGCTGCATGAAACACTTAAGAGGTTGTTTATGCAGGTTGTCTTTATTGTATTTTTGATGGAAGGAGCCCATCTTTTCCACACCGGATTCAATCAGTGAAAATATAACAAAATAGATGAAAACATACCCTGCAGCTAAAAAACATAAATCGGCAAGGAGTGGGTTGAGAGGATTGTAACCTAATTGCACTCTAATATAAGTGAGTAATAAAAAACCAACTATTCCGAAGGCAATTCGGTAGAATTTGCGCTGTGTCTTCATCTTTCCTCACGGAAATTTTCGTTTTTACGCCAACGAATGCGTGTCTATTGTTTACTGTGTTCGAAGTGCGATTCGTTGATTCTTCAATAATGCTTCTCGCTGCAATGCGGGTTATACAAATCAAAGTCAATAAACTAAGTTTGTGATGCTCTTTCGCCAGGCGATCAGCTCAAAGCTACTATACCTTATTGGATTGGGGACAATTGACAATTCAGAAAAGCACTCGGCATAAGGTAAAAGCGAAAGTCTACTGAAGATACCGCCGAGCGCGTCGATAACCGGGAACCTGGTGTAGCGTTTAAAGTGGGTTTTAGGCTGCCTTTCTCCCTCTCCCCGCTTGCGGGGAGAGGGTTGGGGTGAGGATAAGACTCAGCGTCTTGAACGTACCACCTGGTAGCGGCGGGTGAAATATTCAAACGGCGCGCTCCAGACGTGAACCAGACGGGTGAACGGGAACAGCAGGAAAATCGTCATTCCCAGTACCAGATGTACGCGGAAAACAAAGGCGACACCGCTGAGCATTTCAGACGAGCCGCCGCGGAAGGTCACGATGCCTTGCGCCCAGCCAACCAGCTTCATCATTTCACTGCCGTCAGGATACTGCGCCGAAAAAGGAATCGTGCTCAGCCCGAGCAGGCACTGAATCAACAGAATGCTCATGATGATGATATCCGGGGTGGTCGAGGTCGCGCGAACGCGCTGGTTGGTCAAACGACGCCAGAGCAAACCGGCGCCGCCGATCAGCGTCAGCACGCCGCAGACGCCGCCGAGCACCATCGCCATCTGCTGCTTGACCGCAATCGGTAAAAACCAGGCATACATCCAGTGCGGCGTTAACATGCCGAACAGATGGCCAAAGAAAATGCCGAGTATGCCGATATGAAAAAGATTCGACCAGATCACCATCCCGCGTTTATCGAGCATCTGGCTGGAGGAGGCGCGCCAGGTGTACTGACCGTAGTCATAGCGCAGCCAGCTGCCGAGAAAAAAGACCGTCGCGCAGATGTAGGGGTAGATGTCGTAAAAAAAGACGTTCAGGTACTGTATCATTTCGGTCCTCCCGCGCTGACGTCGACGTACTGCGGCGCCACGTCCTGGCTAAAGCGTCGTTGATATTGCTGTAACGGTGAGCTGTCACAGGTTGTGGCGTTATCTTCGATAAATTTCACCTGCTCTTCTTCCCAGACCGCATCCAGCGCCTGCCGGGTATCATCACGGGACTCTTTGTTAACCTGCTGCGTGACGCTGTCACTTGAGAGGGGACTCCCGGCGAGGCTCAGCAGGGCGTCAAACAGCGGGTACCACGCTACGTCGCGCTGCTTGAGCCGCCCGCCCAGCAGCGCCAGAATCGGCGCGACGTTTTGTAGCCCCTCACGCGCTTCGTTTTCCGGCAGGATGCTGAGGTATTCCAGATACAGCGGCAGATGGTCTGGAAGTTCGCGACAGTCGAGCTGTAGACCCGCTTTTTCATACTGAGCGAGCAGATCGACCATTGCCTGGCCGCGATCGCGGGACTCGGCGTGAACGTGTTCAAACAGCAGCAGCGAGGTGGCGCGGCCCCGGTCAAACACTTCGCACCATTCGGCCTGCTTATCCAGCAGTGGATCATTCAGCATTTCCGCGACGAAGTCGTTGAGCATGGGGGCGTCGTGCCGCACCATGGCCAGCACCTCCTCCTTGCACTGCCAAAGAAACTCATCCGGGTACTCCATCAGCAGGCCGATCGCTTTGAGGATTTGCATTATTCCCCCTCCGCTTTATCGCGTACTTCGGTGATGTTGATGGCATCGATACGGCTACTGTTGAACAGGTTGAATTTGGTGTCGGAGCCGTGGCAGCCGTCGCCAAAGGTAAAGCCGCAGCCGTTGCGCTCGGGGAAAGCGTCGCGCGCCATTTCGCGGTGGCTGGTCGGGATCACGAAACGGTCTTCATAGTTGGCGATCGCCAGATAGCGGTACATCTCCTCGACCTGTTCAACGCTTAAGCCCACTTCCTCGATGGCGCGGGTATCCGTGACGCCTTCCACCGTTTGCGAGCGCATGTAATGACGCATCGCCATCATGCGCTTCAGCGCGCGCAACACCGGGCCGGTATCGCCCGCGCTGAGCATATTGGCGAGATACTGTACCGGAATACGCAGGCTTTCGATGGCCGGAAGCACGCCGTCGCTTTTCGGCAGGCCGCCGGCGTCGGCGTAGGACTGAATCGGCGACAGCGGCGGCACGTACCAGACCATTGGCAGGGTGCGGTATTCCGGATGTAGCGGCAGCGCCAGCTTCCAGTCCATCGCCATTTTGTACACCGGCGAGCGCTGGGCGGCATCAATCACGTTTTGTGGAATCCCCTGTTTCAGCGCTTCTTCAATCACCGCCGGGTCGTGGGGATTGAGGAACACCTCGCACTGCCGCTCATAGAGATCGGTTTCGCGCTCGGTGCTGGCGGCCTCTTCAATGCGATCCGCGTCGTATAACAACACGCCGAGATAGCGGATACGCCCCACGCAGGTTTCCGAACAGACGGTGGGCTGTCCGGATTCGATACGCGGGTAGCAGAAGATGCATTTTTCCGATTTACCGCTTTTCCAGTTGAAGTAGATTTTTTTGTACGGGCAGCCGCTGATGCACAGACGCCAGCCGCGGCATTTATCCTGGTCGATCAGCACGATGCCGTCTTCTTCACGCTTGTAGATGGCGCCGCTCGGGCAGGTGGCGACGCAGCTCGGATTCAGGCAGTGCTCGCACAGGCGCGGCAGATACATCATGAAGGTGTTTTCAAACTGGCCGTACATCTCCTTCTGAATCTTGTCGAAGTTACGGTCGCGGGCGCGCTTTTCAAACTCGCCGCCGAGCAGCTCTTCCCAGTTGGGCCCCCAGATGATTTTATCCATCCGCTTACCATCGATAAGCGAGCGCGGACGGGCGGTGGGCAAATGTTTCCCCTCCGGCGCGTTGTGCAGGTGCTGATAATCAAAGGTAAAAGGCTCATAATAATCGTCGATTTGCGGTATCACCGGATTGGCGAAGATTTTGGTGATGACGCCCATTTTGCCGCCCAGACGCGGGCGTATTTTGCCATTAACGTCGCGCACCCAGCCGCCTTCCCACACCTCCTGGTCTTCCCAGTTTTTTGGATAACCGATGCCCGGTTTGGTTTCGACGTTGTTAAACCAGGCGTATTCCATTCCTTCACGTCCGGTCCAGACGTTTTTACAGGTGACGGAACAGGTGTGGCAGCCGATGCATTTATCAAGATTGAGAACCATACCGACCTGTGAGCGTATTTTCATTTTTTCGCCTCCTGTACCCCGTCGCGACCTTCGTCATCCAGCCAGTCAATATTTTTCATTTTGCGGATCATAATGAACTCATCGCGATTGGAGCCGACGGTGCCGTAATAGTTGAAACCGTAAGCCAGCTGGGCGTAGCCGCCAATCATATGGGTCGGTTTCGGGCACACGCGGGTCACCGAGTTATGGATCCCGCCGCGCCGTCCGGTGACTTCCGAGCCCGGAATATTCATCAGACGCTCCTGCGCGTGGTACATCATGGTCATCCCCGGCGGTACGCGCTGGCTGACTACCGCGCGAGCGGTGAGCGCGCCGTTGGCGTTAAAGGCCTCGATCCAGTCGTTATCTTCAATCCCCAGTTCGCGAGCATCGGTTTCGCTGATCCACACGATCGGCCCGCCGCGCGACAGGGTTAGCATCAGCAGGTTTTCGCTGTAGGTGGAGTGAATGCCCCATTTCTGGTGCGGCGTCAGAAAGTTGAGCGCTTTTTCAGGAAAGCCGTTAGGCGGGATCGCTTTCATCTGGCTGACGCTGCGGGTGTCAATGGGCGGACGATAGACCACCAGGCTTTCGCCAAAGGCGCGCATCCAGGGGTGATCCTGATAGAGCTGCTGGCGGCCGGAAAGGGTGCGCCAGGGGATCAGCTCGTGGACGTTGGTATAGCCGGCGTTGTACGACACATGCTCGCTCTCGAGGCCGGACCAGGTCGGGCTGGAGATAATTTTGCGCGGCTGGGCCTGAATGTCGCGGAAGCGGATTTTTTCATCCTCTTTATTCAGCGCCAGGTGCGTGTGCTCGCGGCCGGTAAATTCGCCGAGCGCTTGCCAGGCTTTGACCGCCACCTGGCCATTGGTTTCCGGGGCGAGGGCGAGGATCACTTCCGAGGCGTCGATGGCGGTGTCGATGCGCGGGCGGCCTTTAGCCGGGCCATCCAGTTTGACGTAGTTGAGCTTGCCGAGGAAATCGACCTCGTTCTGGGTGTTCCAGGTGATGCCTTTACCGCCGTTGCCGAGTTTGTCGAGCAGCGGGCCGAGGGAGGTAAAGCGCTCATAGGTCGCCGGATAATCGCGCTCAACCACGGCAATCGACGGCGCGGTTTTACCCGGCGTCAGCTCGCATTCGCCTTTCCGCCAGTCCAGCACGTCAAAGGGCTGAGAGAGTTCCGCCGGGGAGTCATGCTGCAGCGGCACCAGCACCACGTCGGTCTCTTTATCGAGGTGGCCGACGCAGACTTCAGAGAAGGTTCTGGCGATATCTTTGTAAATTTCCCAGTCGCTTTTCGCCTCCCACGCCGGGTCAACGGCGGCGGAGAGCGGGTGAATAAAGGGATGCATATCCGAGGTGTTCATATCGTCTTTTTCGTACCAGGTGGCGGTTGGCAGAACGATATCGGAGAACAGACAGGTGCTGGACATGCGAAAGTCGAGCGTCACAAGCAGGTCGAGTTTGCCCTCAATGGCCGCGGTTTGCCACTCCACCTCTTCCGGCTTCACCTCATCGGTAGCCCCCAGCTCTTCGCCCTGAATACCGCTGTCGGTGCCCAGCAGGTATTTGAGCATATACTCATGGCCCTTGCCGGAAGAGCCCAGCAGGTTTGAGCGCCAGATAAACAGATTACGCGGATGGTTTTTGCCGTTATCCGGCTGTTCGCAGGCGAAGCGGATCTCGCCGGACTTCAGCGCCCGGGCGGTGTAGTCGGCGGGGGGCAGTCCGGCTGCGGCGGCCTGCGCCTTGATGGTCAGTGGGTTAACCCCCAGCTGCGGCGCGGAAGGCAGCCAGCCCATGCGCTCGGCGCGAACGTTAAAATCGATCAGATGGCCGCTGAATTGGCTGGCGTCGGCCAGCGGCGACAGCAGCTCCCGGGCGGTCAGCTTTTCATAGCGCCACTGGCTGGCGTGATTGTAAAAAAAGGAGGTGCTGTTCATCTGGCGCGGCGGACGATTCCAGTCCAGCGCGAACGCCAGCGGCAGCCAGCCGGTTTGCGGACGCAGTTTCTCCTGGCCGACATAGTGCGACCAGCCGCCGCCGCTCTGGCCGACGCAGCCGCAGAACACCAGCATATTGATCATCCCACGGTAGTTCATATCCATGTGGTACCAGTGGTTGACGCCGGCGCCGAGAATAATCATCGATCGTCCGTGGGTTTTATGCGCGGTATCGGCGAACTCGCGGGCGATCTGCTCGATGTGCTGGCGCGGGACGCCGGTGATCTGTTCGGCCCACGCCGGGGTATAGGCTTTCATTTCGCCAAAGTCCCTGGCGGCGCTGGGGTCGTCTAAACCGCGATCGAGCCCGTAGTTAGCGAGGATGAGATCATAAACACTGACCACCAGTCCCGTTTCGCCATTGGCCAGCGGGAGGTGTTTAACCGGTAGCTGGTGCAGGGTGACCGGATCCTGCTTAACGCTGCGAAAGTGCGGGTTTTCGTTGCCGCCGAAGTAGGGAAAGCCCACCGTCACCACGTCGTCACGGCTATCCAGCAGCGATAGTTTGAGTTCAATGGTTTGCCCGGCGGCCTGCTGTTCGAGGTTCCACTTGCCTTTCTCTCCCCAGCGGAAGCCAATCGAACCGTTGGGCACCACCAGTTCACCTGCGCTGTTGTACGCGACGGTTTTCCACTCCGGGTTGTTGCTTTCGCCCAAATCGTCGACCAGATCGGCGGCGCGGACCATCCTGCCGGGAACGTAGAAACACTCCTCGCGGCGCTCAAGCATCACCAGCATCGGCATATCGGTATAGGTGCGACAGTAGTTGAGGAAATAGTCGCTGGGATTATCAAGGTGAAACGTTTTGAGGATCACATGGCCCATTGCCATCGCCAGCGCGCTGTCGGTGCCCTGTTTCGGCGCCAGCCACTGATCGCTGAGTTTGGCAACTTCCGAAAAATCCGGAGTAATCGCGATAGTTTTGGTGCCCTTATAGCGCACTTCGGTAAAAAAGTGGGCGTCCGGCGTTCGGGTCTGTGGGACGTTTGAGCCCCAGGCGATGATATAGCTTGAGTTATACCAGTCGGCGGATTCAGGGACATCGGTTTGCTCACCCCAGGTCATCGGCGAGGCGGGGGGAAGGTCGCAGTACCAGTCGTAGAAGCTCAGAGAGGTGCCGCCAAGCAGCGACAGATAGCGGGTACCCGCGGCGTAAGAGACCATCGACATCGCCGGGATCGGCGAAAAGCCCGCCACCCGGTCCGGCCCGTAGTTTTTGATGGTCCAGACGTTGGCGGCGGCAATCAGCTGATTCAGCTCTTTCCAGCTTGAGCGGATAAACCCGCCTTTGCCGCGTACCTGCTTGTAGCTGAGGGTTTTAACCGGGTCCTGCATAATGCTATCCCACGCCTGCACCGGATCGGCGTGCTGAGCCAGCGCTTCGCGCCACAGCGCAATCAGCCGCTTGCGCACCAGCGGATACTTCAGACGGTTGGCGCTGTAAAGGTACCAGGAGTAGCTCGCGCCGCGCGGGCAGCCGCGGGGTTCGTGGTTGGGCAGATCCGGGCGGGTTCGCGGGTAGTCTGTTTGCTGGGTTTCCCAGGTGACCAGACCGTTTTTGACGTAAATCTTCCAGCTGCATGAGCCCGTACAGTTCACGCCGTGGGTTGAGCGGACGATTTTGTCGAACTGCCAGCGCTGCCGATAGCTGTCTTCCCAGTCGCGGTTGGTGTTGTATACCTGGCCGTGACCGTTGGCAAAGCTCTCGCCTTTTTGTTTAAAGTAGCGAAAGCGATCCAGTAGTTTACTCATGACATTTCTCCTGCTCCAATAATGTCCGGCCTTACAAGACCGCACTATCCTGTAGGCCAGATAAGGCTTCAGCCGCCATCCGGCAAAGATGTCGTTATTTTTTTGCCGGTTTACGACGGCCGTAGACCAGCCAGGTCACCAGCACACAAACCACGTAGAAAACAAAGAAGACCTTCATTGCCCCGACAGGTGAGCCGGTCAGCGCCAGCGAGGTGCCGAAGGCTTTAGGGATAAAGAAGCCGCCAATGGCGCCGATTGCGGAGATAAAACCGAGCGCCGCCGCGGTGTCGGTCACCGCTTCGTGCTGAGCCTGTTCATCGCTGCCGCCGCGCTTCTTCACGCTGTCGATAGTTATCTGGCGGAAGATCACGGCGATCATCTGGAAGGTGGAACCGCTGCCGAGACCGGCGGTAAGGAACAGTCCCATAAACACCACGTAAAAGGCGAGAAAGCTGCCGGAGCCGGTGCCGGGCAAGGTGAGGAACAGCAGGCCGGTGAACAGCGCCATTAAGATAAAATTGATCAACGTGACCCGCACGCCGCCGAGACGGTCGGAAATAATGCCGCCAAATGACCGCGCCAGCGCGCCGATAAACGGCCCGAAGAAAGCCAGCTTCAGAATATTCACGTCGGGGAACTGCGTTTTCGCCAGCATGGCAAAACCGGCGGAGAAGCCGATAAACGAGCCAAAGGTGGCAAGGTAGAGCAGGCTTAACAGCCACATATGCGGGCGCTTCAGTACCGGCAGCTGCTCGCGAATTGAGGCCTTCGAGCTGGCGATATCGTTCATTCCCACCCAGGCTGCGAAGGTGGCGATCGCCAGCAGCGGTACCCAGACGAGCGCGGCGTTGCTAAGTGCGAGAAGAGATCCATCCTCCTGAGGCACCCCATGAACACCGAGAAAAGCAAAGATGGGCAGAAAAATCACCGCCGGCGCGATCATCTGCATCACGCTGACGCCGAGGTTGCCGAGCCCACCGTTAATTCCCAGTGCGCTACCCTGTTTCGCTTTGGGGAAGAAAAAACTGATATTTCCCATGCTCGAAGCAAAGTTCGCACCGGCAAAACCGCACAGTAAGGCAATAATGATAAATACCCAAAACGGGGTAGCGGTATTTTGCACGGCAATTCCCAGCCAGATGCAGGGAACCACCAGAATAATCGTACTTAATACCGTCCAGTAGCGCCCGCCAAATATGGGTACCATAAAGGAGTAGGGTACGCGTAATATCGCGCCGGAAAGCGAAGGCAGAGCGGTTAATAAAAAGAGTTGATCGGTAGTGAAATTAAAACCGATTTTATTGAGGTTGACCGCGACGGCGCTAAATAACATCCAGACGCAAAAGGCGAGTAGCAGACAAGCTACGGAAATGCAAAGATTTCTGCGGGCAATTTTCTTTCCCTTATTTTCCCAGAATGCCGCGTTTTCAGGTTTCCACTCGCTTAAAAGATAATGATTCTTTTTCTCATTTTTGCTCAGCATATTGCCCTCGAATGAACATTAACCAGTCAAAAAGAATAAAGATGTAAAACAGTCAATTAATATAAAAGAATGAAAGAAGGGGCCGAACGATGTGTTTGTTGTAATGAATGAAGAATAGATAAGAAAAACGCGTCGGCAGTCGACGCGCGGAGAATAGAGGGGGATTATTTGTTACAAAGTGTAACCTGGGTCAGAACAGTTCCATCGAAATAAAATAATTGATATGCCGGTTAAAGGTGGCGTCATCTATTTCCTCCATACCCAGCGCGTAAATACCATCCAGGCCACATACCAGCGCAATGAGCCGCCAGGCAATACTTTCCGCATGGTCTTTTGGCGTAAACTCACCTGCTTCGGTTCCGCGCTGAATAATTTTCAGCGTCTCTTCATGCCACATACTCATCGTCAGCAGATATGCGCCTTTGATATCGCTATCGCTGTCGGCCAGCAGCTGCGCTTCGCGCCATAAACGAATATAGGGCTCAAGCTTGCCATCGTCGCTGCCCACCATGGAAAACAGGCGTTCCCGCCACGTGGCGTCGTCAGCGACCAGCGGCATGTCCAGCATTTCACGGATAAGGCGTACAAAGGTATGGGCTTTCAGCTCGCCTGCTGAAGTGAAATGGTGGTGCAGTTGACCGGCGGAGACGCCGGCTTCGGCGGCAATCTGGCGCACGGTCATGGCGCTGAATCCGCCTCTAAGCGCGACGCGCATGGCTGCCAGTACAATAACTTCCCGTCGCGCATCGCGATTTAAGTAGCTCATAACGCCTGGTGACCCCCGTTTTTGGCCGATAGTAACAAAAAGTTGGACACTCGTTCAACATTGGGGCAGGATCGCCATCCTGGACACTTGTCCAATTTTCAACTTTGAGGAAAGGTAGTATGTCTCGGCAATGGTTGACGCTGATGGCGATTTTGCTGGTTTATATTCCGGTGGCGATTGATGCCACCGTTCTGCACGTGGCCGCGCCAACGCTTAGCGTAGCGCTGGGGACCAGCGGCAATGAGCTATTGTGGATTATTGATATTTACTCGTTGGTGATGGCCGGCATGGTGCTGCCGATGGGCGCGCTGGGCGATAAAATAGGCTTTAAACGCCTGCTACTGCTCGGCAGCGCTATTTTTGGCGCCGCCTCGCTGGCGGCGGCGTTTTCGCCGACGGCCGAAACGCTGATTGCGTCCCGCGCGCTACTGGCGGTAGGGGCAGCGATGATCGTCCCGGCGACGCTCGCCGGTATTCGCAGCACTTTTGCGCTGGCGCAACAGCGTAATATGGCCCTTGGCCTGTGGGCGGCGGTGGGTTCCGGCGGGGCGGCCTTTGGCCCACTGATCGGCGGCATGCTGCTGGAACATTTTTACTGGGGTTCGGTTTTCCTGATCAACGTGCCGATCGTGCTGCTGGTGATAGCGATTAACGCCAAAGTGGTGCCGCGTCAGCCCGCACGACGGGAACAGCCGCTGAATCTATTTCAGGCGCTAATCCTGATCGCCGCCATATTGATGCTGGTATTCAGCGCTAAAACGGCGCTTAAAGGGCAAATGGCGCTGTGGTTAACCGGGCTGGTGGCGGTTGCTGGCGCCGGTATGCTGTTCTGGTTCGTGCGCAAGCAGCTTATGGCGACGCGGCCCATGGTCGATATGCGACTGTTTACCCATCGCATCATTTTAAGCGGTGTGATGATGGCGATGACGGCGCTGATCACGCTGGTGGGCTTTGAACTTCTGATGGCGCAGGAGCTGCAGTTCGTGCATAGCAAAACGCCATTTGAGGCCGGGCTGTTTATGCTGCCGGTGATGGTGGCCAGCGGTTTTAGCGGGCCGATTGCCGGCATGTTGGTTTCGCGCCTGGGGCTGCGCGAGGTGGCAACCGGGGGAATGCTGCTCAGCGCGCTGAGCTTCCTCGGCCTGTCGATGACCGATTTCAGCACCCAGCAGTGGTTGGCCTGGGGACTGATGACGCTGCTGGGCTTTAGCGTCGCCAGCGCGCTGCTGGCTTCCAGCTCTGCCATTATGGCCGCAGCGCCGAAGGAGAAAGCGGCGGCGGCGGGGGCCATCGAAACTATGGCCTACGAGCTGGGGGCTGGTCTGGGCATCGCCCTGTTCGGTCTGATATTGACCCGCAGCTACACCTCATCGATTGTTTTGCCGTCGGGCGTTGACGGCGCAGCGGCGGCGCAGGCGTCTTCCTCCATCAGCGAGGCGATTAAGCTGGCGCAGTCGCTGCCGGCTATTCCAGCGCAAAACCTGCTCGAAGCGGCGAAGGCAGCGTTTATTCATTCGCACAGTATCGTGCTGGCGACGGCCGGTGTCCTGCTTCTGCTGCTGGCGGCTGGTATCTGGCGCAGTCTGGCCAGGGCGCCGGAGCTGAATTAACCCTTACAGCTGAAGAGAAAGCGCCATCGCCGCCCGCCGTAGCGGGGCGAGGGCTTTCTCTTTCAGCGCGGCGGCGTTGGTATAGCCTGCCGGAACGCCAACGTTAAGCGCCGCCACCACCTGACCGCTGCGGGAAAGCAGCGGTACCGCCAGCGAACATAATCCCACCTCAATTTGCCGGTCAGCGAGCGCGTAGCCCTGCATACGCACTCTGGCGATTTCCTGCCGTAAACCCGGCAGATCGCATAGCGTATACGGGGTATAGCGGATCAAGCTGGCTCGTGACAATGTCACTTCAAGCTGTTCTTCCGGCAACGCGCTAAGCAGCACGCGTCCCATCGACGTGGCCCACGCAGGCAGACGGCTACCGCGGCCGATATCTACGCTGAGCAGGTTATTCACCGCCGCTCTGGCAATATACAGGACGTTATCGCCGTCCAGCGTGGCGGCGGAGCAGGATTCTCCGAGGTTTTTACCCAGATTATCCAGGGCGCTCTGCGCGACTTTCGCCAGCGGCGTTCCGGCCAGGTAAGCGTGACCCACCGCCAGCACGCGGGGGAGTAGCTCATAGCTGCGGCCATCCGGGCTATGCACCATACCCAGCGCGGCGAGGGTATAGAGGCAGCGGCGCACAGCCGCGCGGGAGATCTGCGTTTTTTGGCTAAGCTGGGAAATGGTCAGGCGCTGCCGCTGCGGGGTAAACGCGTTAAGGACTTCCAGCCCGCGCGCCAGGGACAGCATAAAGTTAGGGTCGTGTTCAGACTGGCGGACGCTGAGAGTATCTGGTTTTTTTTCGCTCATATACCCCTCTTTTACTGAAGATAAAGGTTCATGGGGCATCACTATATCGCGGGTGAAAAACGCGGCGATTCCTTGTGCTGTTTTTACCATGTCGATCACATTATTAACCCCAATTTAACAACCGCGTCGATAATCGCACAACATTTCGATTATCGCCGTTGACCGTCCCGACCGTGCAGACCTATTGTCAACAGAATCGTTACCCCACGTTATGAACAGGGGGATGAAAAGTTATGTATTTCATCACCAGGAAAAAAAGATGACCGTGACCATTGAACGTATTGAAAGCTGGCTGGTAGATATCCCGACCATTCGACCGCACAAACTCTCCATGACCACGATGGGCTGTCAGACGCTGGCGATCGTCCGCATCACCCGTTCGGACGGGATTTGCGGTATTGGCGAAGCCACCACCATCGGTGGATTGAGCTACGGCGTGGAGAGCCCGGAAGCTATCGTTTCGGCAATTAACCATTACCTGATGCCGCTGCTGAAGGGCCAGCCTGCCGATAATCTCAATTCCCTGACCGCGCGAATGAACGGCGCGGTTAAAGGCAACACCTTTGCCAAATCGGCGATCGAAACCGCGCTGCTGGATGCGCAGGGAAAGGCGCTTGGCCTGCCGGTTTCCGCGCTGCTTGGCGGCGCGCTGACGACCTCGCTGCCGGTTCTCTGGACGCTGGCGAGCGGCGACACCGAGAAAGATATTGCCGAGGGGGAAAGGCTACTCGCGGAGCGTCGCCATCGGGCCTTTAAGCTAAAAATCGGCGCGCGCGAGCTGGCGACTGACCTGCGCCATACCCGCGCGATTGTTGAAGCCCTGGGCGATCGGGCCAGCATCCGCGTCGACGTGAATCAGGCGTGGGAAGCCACCGTCGCGGCAAAGGGCTGCCGCGAGCTGGCGGCGATGGGGGTCGATTTGATTGAACAGCCAGTTAGCGCTCAGGATAACACTACGCTGGTGCGCCTCAGCCATCACATCGGCACGGCTATTCTGGCCGATGAAGCGGTAGCGACCCATTACGAAGGCTATCGCCTGGCGCAGCAGGGATTCAGCGGGGCCTATGCGCTGAAGATTGCCAAAGCGGGCGGGCCAAACAGCGTGCTGGCGCTGGCGAAGGTGGCGCAAGCGGCGGGAATTGGGCTTTACGGCGGCACGATGCTTGAGGGGACCGTTGGCACCCTGGCCTCGCTGCACGCCTGGTCGACGCTCCCCCTACAGTGGGGCAGCGAGATGTTTGGCCCGTTATTGCTGAAGGACGATATTGTCAGCGTGCCGCTCACGTTCGCCGAAGGCGAAGTGACGCTACCGCAAACGCCGGGTCTTGGCGCTGAACTGGATGAAGACAAACTGCGCTTCTATAGCCGCAAAGGATAATGGAGGATTTTTATGCTATTTAAAGTCGATATGACCGTGAATATTCCGCTGGGGTTTCCTGCCGACGAAATTGAGGAAATTAAGCAGCGAGAAAAAAAGTATTCACAACAACTTCAGCGTGAAGGTAAATGGAGACATATCTGGCGCGTCGCCGGACTTTACGCCAATGTCAGTATTTTCGATGTAAAAGATGCTGAAGAGCTGCATCAAATTTTAATGGCTCTACCGTTATATCCCTTTATGCAAATTCGCGTAGAGGCGCTCTGTCGTCATCCCTCCTCGATTCGCGAAGACGACCGTTAATAAAAATAATAACTAACCTCGCGCCGAAACTATTCGGCGAATATCCTACAACGATAAGTGAGAAATATTATGAGTAATGCATTCGTACAACAAGATGCTGTGCAACATTTATTGCGTGAAAGTGCAGGTTTAAATGCAACCGGCGGCGACGAACGTTTTAAAACGATTGTTCATCGTCTGCTGGAAAACATCTGTACGCTGATTGATGACTATAACGTCACTGAAGAAGAGTTCTGGCATGCGGTGAATTATCTGCATGAATTAGGCGGCCGCCAGGAAGCGGCACTGCTGGCGGCGGGCCTCGGCCTTGAACACTTCCTCGACCTGCGCCAGGACGCTATTGATGCCGCAGCGCAGCGGGAAACCGGCACTCCTCGTACTATTGAAGGCCCGCTGTACGTAGCGAATGCGCCGCTGGCAGACGGGCATACCCGCATGGATGATGGTAAAGATGCGGGGGAGGTGATGTGGCTTTATGGCCAGGTTCGCGACACCCAGGGCCACCCGATAGCCAACGCTATCGTTGATATCTGGCATGCCAATACCCTCGGGAACTACTCTTTCTTCGATCAAAGCCAGAGTGAATATAATCTGCGCCGCCGCATTCGCACCGGCGCCGATGGCTGCTATAGCGTGCGCAGCATTATGCCATCCGGCTACGGTTGCCCGCCGGATGGGCCAACGCAAAAACTCCTTGACCAGTTGGGGCGTCACGGTAACCGTCCGGCGCATATCCATTTCTTCGTTTCCGCGCCGGGTCATAAACATTTGACCAGCCAAATCAATCTCAACGGCGACAAATACCTGTGGGATGATTTCGCGTTCGCTACCCGCGACGGCCTGATTGCCGATCCGGTAAAAGTCAGCGACCGCGAGCTTATTCAGCAGCGTGAGCTGGAAGGCGAACATACTGAAGTGCGCTTTGATTTTACCCTGTGCAAAGCACTTAACGCCGATGAAGAACACCGCGGTACGCGCCTGCGCGCGCAGGAGTAGCGCGCGGCGTTAATTCTCTTCTCCGGCCAGGTCGTGGCCGGAGAATAAAGCGAAATTCCGACCTCACAGTTTTCTATTCCTGAATTATGCAGGAGGGCCGACTCATGCAAAAAATGTTCACCACATTAAAAGATAAAATCACCAATGCATTAATTGTCGATCGTGAAAAGCATATTTATCGCTGCCATCGCTCAATATTTACCGATCCGCAGCTATTTGATTTTGAAATGAAGCATGTTTTTGAAGAAAATTGGTTGTTCCTTGCTCATGAAAGCCAGATTGCGCAGCCTGGGGATTATTACACCCTGACTCTTGGGCGCCAGCCGGTAATAATAACTCGCGACAAAAAGAATGAACTGCATGCGCTAATTAACAGCTGCGCCCACCGCGGGGCGATGCTGTGTCGCCGTAAAACCGGTAATAAAAGTTCCTTTACCTGTCCATTTCACGGCTGGACATTCAGTAATAACGGCAAGCTTTTAAAAGCCAAAGATGAAAGTACCGGCGGTTACCCGGAGACTTTCAAGCATGAAGGCTCCCACGATTTAAAGAAACTGCCGAGGTTTCAATCGTATCGCGGCTTCCTTTTCGGCAGCCTGAATGCCGATGTACAGCCGCTGGAGGCGTACCTGGGCGAAACCTGCAAAATTATCGACCTGATCGTTGACCAGGCGCCGGAAGGGCTGGAGGTGCTTAACGGATCATCGAGCTACGTTTATGAAGGCAACTGGAAGCTGGGGGCGGAAAACGGTGCTGACGGCTATCACGTTAGCGTGGTCCACTGGAACTACGCTTCCACCATGTCGCGCCGCAACTACGAAGCGGAAGGGACGCACGCGGTAGACGCAAACGGCTGGTCGAAAAGCGTCGGCGGCGGTTACGGCTTTGACAATGGACATATGCTGTTGTGGACCCGGGTGCTGAACCCGGAAGTGCGGCCGGTCTACGAACATCGTGAACGGCTGCAGGCGGAATTCGGCCAGTCCCGCGCCGAGCAGATGGTCAACGAAACGCGCAACCTGTGCCTCTATCCAAACGTCTATCTGATGGATCAGTTTTCGACGCAGATCCGCGTGATACGCCCCATCGCGGTGGATAAAACCGAAGTCACCATCTGGTGCTTCGCGCCGAAGGGCGAATCTGACCAGGCGCGGGCGCTGCGTATTCGCCAGTATGAGGATTTCTTCAACGTTAGCGGCATGGGAACGCCTGACGATCTGGAAGAGTTCAGCGCCTGCCAGCGCGGCTATCTCGGTGAGAATCTGGCATGGAGCGACCTCAGCCGCGGGGCGCTGCACTGGGTCGACGGCCCTGACGAACACGCTCTTCAGGCGGGCTTCAGGCCGCAGCTAAGCGGGGTGAAATCGGAAGATGAAGCTTTGTATATCGCCCACCATCATCACTGGCAAAACGTGATGCTGGCGGCGCTGGAAAAAGAGCAGCAGCGCTACGAGCAATCGATCACGCAACGCGTGGAGGTGGTCTGATGCTGACTCTCGAACAGGTTCGCCAGTTTCTCTATTACGAAGCCCGCCTGCTTGACGATCGCCAGTGGGATGATTGGCTGAACTGCTACAGTCCACAGGTGGTGTACTGGATGCCCGCCTGGGGGGATGACGACAAGCTTACCCGCGACCCTCAGCGCGAAATTTCGCTGATTTACTACCCGAGCCGCGATGGCCTCGAAGACCGGGTATACCGCATCAAAACGGAACGCTCAGGGGCCAGTACGCCGGAACCGCGCACCACTCATATGATCGGCAACGTTGAGCTGCTTGGCGAAACCGAACAGGGGATGGAGGTGCGCTACAGCTGGGTCACCTACTGCCATCGCTATCAGCAGACGGATACCTGGTTTGGCTCTACCTGCTGCACGCTGAGTGAGAACGCCGGCAAACCGCAGATTATCCGTAAAACCGTGCGCCTGAATAACGATTACATCCGTCAGGTAATTGACGTTTACCACATTTAAGAGGCGTTTATGACCTTTAATATTGCTCTCAATTTTGAAGACGGCATCACCCGCTTTATTCAATGTCACGCCGGAGAGAAAGTTCTCGATGCCGCCTATCGTCAGCAGGTTAATCTGCCGATGGATTGTTCAGACGGCGTTTGCGGCACCTGCAAGTGCCGCTGCGTCAGCGGCGAATATGGTTTGGGCGATGAGTATCTTGAAGAGGCGCTCAGCGAAGACGAAGCCGCAGAGCGCCAGGTGCTGACCTGTCAGATGGTGCCATCCAGCGATTGCGTCATTGATGTACCGGCGGCGGCAGCCCAGTGCAAGACCGCGCTGGCAAGCCTGGGGGCGACGGTGAAAGCGGTCAATCTCCTGTCTGACACCGCCATTGAGCTGGAGATCGTGCTGGATGAGCCGCTGGACTTCCTGGCGGGTCAGTACATCAATATTCAGGTTCCCGGCACGCCGCAGGTGCGCGCCTATTCGTTTAGCTCTCTACCGGGCTCGCGTGAGGGGAGCTTTCTGATCCGTAACGTGCCCGGCGGCTTGATGAGTCAGTGGCTGACGCAGCGGGCCAGTCCCGGCGATCGTCTGACGCTAAGCGGCCCGATGGGCAACTTTTATCTGCGCGGCGGCGAGCGTCCGCTGTTGCTGTTGGCGGGGGGCACCGGCTTAGCGCCGCTGCTCTCGATACTGCAAACGCTGGCTATGCAAAGCAGCGCCCGGCCCGTCACCTTGCTCTATGGTGTGACCCGCGACAGCGACCTGGTGAAAACTGATGCGCTTGAAGCATTTACCGGCCAGCTTCCCGCTTATCGCTGGCTGCCGGTGGTTGCCGATGCGCAAAGCCAATGCCCGCAGCGCGGTTTTGTGACCGACCATCTTAATGACGCAATACTCAACGATGGCGATGTGGATATCTATCTGTGCGGGCCACCGCCGATGGTCAATGCGGTATCCACGGCGCTGCGCGAGAGAGGCATTTCGCCGGCGGGGTTCTGGTATGAAAAATTCATCGCTAGCCAGAGTGCGGCGGCATAAGGAGCAACGATGCGATTTAACCATAAAGTCGTGGCCATTACCGGCGCCGCGCAGGGGATTGGCCGACAGACCGCAGAGCAAGCGGCGCGTGAGGGTGCGCGGCTGCTATTGATTGACCGATCTCGCTATGTTCACGAACTGGCGGCGGCGCTGAACGCCGCCGGTTGCCAGGCGCTGGCGCTGGAAGCCGATCTTGAACAATGGGAAAGTACCGAGCGGGCATTCGCCAACGGCGTGGCCCATTTTGGCCACCTGGATGTATTGATTAACAATGTCGGCGGCACCATCTGGGCGCGGCCGTTTGCGGAATATCAGCCGGATCAGATAGAGAAGGAGATTCGCCGCTCGCTGTTTCCGACCCTGTGGGGCTGTCGGGCTGCGCTACCGTGGATGCTGAAGCAGGGCAAGGGCAGTATCGTTAATATTTCGTCGGTGGCAACGGCGGGCGTGAACCGGGTGCCTTATTCCGCAGCGAAAGGCGGCGTTAATGCGTTGACCCGTTCGCTAGCCCTGGAATATAGCGCAAACGGGATCCGCATTAACGCCGTGGCGCCGGGGGGCACCGAGGCGCCTGCGCGCCGGACGCCGCGGAATGAGGAGCTGCCGTCGGCGCAGGAGCAGACGTGGTATCAGCAGGTGGTCGATCAGACGGTGGCGAGCAGCCTGATGCATCGCTACGGTACGCTGGCGGAACAGGCCAATGCCATCCTGTTTCTCGCCAGCGATGAGGCCAGCTACATCACCGGCGTGACGCTGCCGGTCGCCGGCGGCGACCTCGGTTAGCGCCGGGTCGCCTGCCAGCAGAGCAGGGAGCCGGCGCACACCATGCCGGCGCCCTGCCAGAACGACCACGAGAGCGCGGCGCTGAGCAGTACCGCCGCCAGCGCGGAGGAGAGCACCGGCGTAAAGTAGGAGGCGGCGGCTAACAGGCTGACGTTGCCGTGCAGGATGCCGACGTTCCACGCCGCATAGCCCAGGCCCAGGGCAATGGACAGCGCGATCAGTTTGACTATTACCGGCCAGCTAAAGACCATGGGCGGCTGTTCGCTGAACAGAAACTTTAGCCACAGGGTCAGGGCGGTAAGCAGAACAAACAGAGTGATGCCGTTTTTGCCTTGTGCATATTTAGCGGTGACCGTGCAGTAGGCCGCCCAGATAAATGCGCCGACGAACGCCAGAATATAGCTCAGCGGGCTGGAAACCACGTTGCTGATAATTTCGTCAATGTTCAGGCCATGCTCACCGCCTAATACCCAGGTGACGCCGAATAAAGCCAGCAATAACCCCGGGATAACCAGCCAGCTGCTTTTTTGATTGTTAAAGACAATGGCAAATAAAATCGTCAGGCTGGGCCACAGATAATTGACCATGCCCACTTCAATCGCCTGCTGGCGGGTTCCGGCTAATCCGACCGACAGCGCGAGGCATATTTCATAACTGACAAACAGCACGCTGCCTGCCAGCAAATAAGGGCGGGGGATCTGACGTATTTGCGGAAAACCGACGGTAAAGATGAGCAAAAGGCCGCTCAGGCTGTAGATCATCGCCGCGCCGCCTACCGGACCAAGCCCTTCGCTTACGCCACGAATCAGCCCGACCATGGTGCTCCAGAGGACGATGGCGGCGAATCCAATTAGCGTGGCTTTTTTCTTCTCCATATTTAACCTGATGTTGGTTCAAACGCAGTCGGCTTTTATAACACTTTTTTTTCGCCCTCGGGGGATATTTTCCACAGCGCTTAATCCTAATGGAGTAATGAAATTCGGCGCGGCTGACTATTAAGGGGGCATGGGTCCAGGACATTGATTTGACGCAAATAAAACAGGGTTATTGCTGTTAATTTCCACTCCCGCAATGAATAGACATCCCGCATGGAGGGGAACAATGGACGTCAGCCGCAGAAAGTTTTTTAAAATCTGCGCAGGCGGTATGGCCGGAACAACAGCCGCTGCATTGGGTTTTGCGCCCAAAATGGCCCTGGCTCAGGCGCGTAATTACAAATTGCTGCGCGCCAAAGAGATCCGCAACACCTGCACATACTGCTCCGTGGGCTGCGGGCTATTAATGTATAGCCTGGGCGACGGCGCGAAAAACGCGAAAGAAGCGATTTATCACATTGAAGGGGATCCGGACCATCCGGTGAGCCGCGGCGCGCTGTGCCCGAAAGGCGCAGGGCTGCTGGACTATGTCCATAGCGACAACCGTCTGCGCTATCCGCAATACCGCGCGCCGGGTTCGGATAAATGGCAGCGCATCTCCTGGGATGAAGCATTTACCCGTATCGCTAAATTGATGAAAGCCGACCGTGATGCCAACTTTATTGAGAAAAACGAGCAGGGCGTGACGGTTAACCGCTGGCTGTCCACCGGGATGCTGTGCGCGTCGGCGGCCAGCAATGAGACCGGCATGCTAACGCAAAAATTTGTGCGCTCGCTCGGCATGCTGGCGGTAGATAACCAGGCGCGCGTCTGACACGGACCAACGGTAGCAAGTCTTGCTCCAACATTTGGTCGCGGTGCGATGACTAACCACTGGGTTGATATTAAAAACGCCAATGTCGTGGTGGTGATGGGCGGTAACGCCGCCGAAGCCCATCCGGTGGGATTCCGCTGGGCGATGGAGGCAAAAAACAACAATGATGCGACGCTGATTGTCGTTGACCCGCGCTTTACGCGTACGGCGTCGGTGGCCGATATTTATGCGCCGATCCGTTCCGGTACCGACATTACCTTCCTGTCGGGCGTGCTGCTGTACCTGATCGAAAATAACAAAATCAATGCCGAGTACGTTAAACACTATACCAACGCCAACCTGCTGGTGCGCGACGATTTTGCCTTCGAAGATGGCCTGTTCAGCGGCTACGATGCCGAAAAGCGTCTGTACGATAAGTCTTCGTGGAACTATCAGTTCGACGAAAATGGCTTCGCGATGCGCGATGAAACGCTGCAGCATCCGCGCTGCGTATGGAACCTGCTGAAGCAGCACGTTTCGCGCTATACGCCGGAGGTGGTGGAGAACATCTGCGGTACGCCAAAAGCGGACTTCCTGAAAGTGTGCGAAGTGCTGGCCTCAACCAGCGCGGCGGACCGGACCACCACTTTCCTCTATGCGCTGGGCTGGACGCAGCATACCGTCGGCGCGCAGAACATCCGCACCATGGCGATGATTCAGCTGCTGCTCGGCAATATGGGGATGGCGGGAGGCGGGGTCAACGCGCTGCGCGGGCACTCCAATATCCAGGGGTTAACCGATTTAGGCCTGCTTTCGACCAGCCTGCCGGGCTACCTGACGCTGCCGTCGGAACAGCAGGTTGATCTGCAAAGCTATCTCGCTGCCAATACGCCGAAGGCGACGCTGCCCGAACAGGTGAACTACTGGAGCAACTACCCGAAGTTCTTCGTCAGCCTGATGAAATCTTTCTACGGCGACGCGGCGCAAAAAGAGAACGACTGGGGCTTCCACTGGCTGCCGAAATGGGACCAGGCTTATGACGTTATCAAGTATTTCAATATGATGGATAACGGCAACGTCACGGGCTATATCTGCCAGGGATTCAATCCGGTGGCGTCCTTCCCGGACAAAAACAAGGTGGTCCGCAGCCTGAGTAAGCTGAAGTACATGGTGGTTATCGACCCGCTGGTGACCGAAACCTCGACCTTCTGGCAAAACCACGGCGAGTCGAACGATGTTGACCCGGCAGCGATTCAGACCGAGGTCTTCCGCCTGCCGTCCACCTGCTTTGCCGAAGAGGATGGTTCCATCGCCAACTCCGGGCGCTGGCTACTGTGGCACTGGAAGGGCCAGGACGCGCCGGGCGAAGCGCGCAACGACGGCGAAATTCTGGCCGGGATTTACCACCGCCTGCGCGAGATGTATCGCACCGAGGGCGGCAAAGGCGTCGAGCCGCTGCTGAAGATGGGGTGGCACTACAAGCAGCCGGATCGTCCGGAATCAGAAGAGGTCGCGAAAGAGAACAACGGCTACGCGCTGGCGGATCTCTACGACGCTAACGGCGCGCCGCTGGCGAAGAAAGGCCAGCTGTTGAACAGCTTCGCGCTGCTGCGCGATGACGGTACCACCGCGTCGTCTTGTTGGATCTATACCGGCAGCTGGACCGAGCAGGGCAATCAGATGGCTAACCGCGATAACGCCGACCCGTCAGGTCTTGGCAATACGCTCGGCTGGGCATGGGCGTGGCCGCTCAACCGGCGCGTGCTGTACAACCGCGCGTCGGCGGATATGAACGGCAAGCCGTGGGATGCGAAGCGAATGCTGATCCAGTGGAACGGCAGCAAGTGGGTTGGCAACGATATTCCGGACTTCAATACCGCGCCGCCGGGCAGCAAAACCGGGCCGTTTATTATGCAGCCGGAAGGTCTGGGGCGTCTGTTTGCCCTGAATAAGCTGGCGGAAGGTCCGTTCCCGGAACACTACGAACCGATGGAAACGCCGCTTGGTACCAATCCGCTGCACCCGAGCGTGGTCTCCAGCCCGGTGGTACGCCTGTATGAAGAAGATGCCCTGCGTTTAGGTAAGAAGGACAAATTCCCGTACGTCGGCACCACCTATCGTCTGACCGAGCATTTTCATACCTGGACCAAGCATGCGCGGCTCAATGCGATTGCGCAGCCGGAGCAGTTTGTCGAAATCAGCGAAGGCCTGGCGAAAGCGAAAGGGATCGCCAATGGCGATCGGGTGACGGTCAGCAGCATGCGCGGCTTTATTCGCGCGGTGGCGGTGGTGACGCGTCGTCTGCAAACGCTCAACGTCAACGGTCAGCAGGTGGAAACCGTCGGTATTCCGCTGCACTGGGGTTTTGAAGGAGTGGCCCGCAAAGGTTACATCGCCAATACCCTGACGCCGAACGTCGGGGATTCCAACTCGCAGACGCCGGAATATAAGGCGTTTCTGGTCAACATCGAGAAAGCGTAAGGAGCGAAGCAATGGCGATGGAAACCCAGGACATTATTAAACGCTCCGCCACCAATCCGATCACCCCCGCGCCGCGCGCGCGGGATTTTAAGGCGGAAGTGGCAAAGCTGATTGATGTCTCCTCCTGCGTAGGCTGCAAAGCCTGCCAGGTGGCCTGTTCCGAGTGGAACGATATCCGCGATGAAGTCGGGCACTGCGTCGGGGTTTACGACAATCCCGCCGATCTGAGCGCCAAATCCTGGACGGTAATGCGCTTTAGCGAAACCGAGCAGAACGGCAAGCTGGAGTGGCTGATTCGCAAAGACGGCTGTATGCACTGCGAGGATCCGGGCTGCCTGAAGGCGTGCCCGTCCGCCGGAGCGATTATTCAGTACGCAAACGGCATCGTCGACTTTCAGCAGGAAAACTGCATCGGCTGCGGTTACTGCATTGCCGGATGCCCTTTTAACGTCCCGCGCCTCAATAAAGAGGATAACCGGGTCTATAAGTGCACGCTGTGCGTCGATCGGGTCAGCGTTGGCCAGGAACCGGCCTGCGTGAAAACCTGCCCAACCGGCGCGATTCACTTCGGCAGCAAGCAAGAGATGCTGGAAGTGGCCAACGAGCGTGTGGAAAAACTGAAGAAACGCGGCTATTCCCATGCCGGGGTGTATAACCCGCCTGGCGTCGGCGGCACCCACGTGATGTACGTGCTGCATCATGCGGACCAGCCGGAGCTGTACCATAACCTGCCGAAGGATCCGCAGATAGATACCTCAATAAATCTGTGGAAAGGCGCGCTGAAACCGCTCTCCGCCGTTGGCTTTATCGCCACCTTTGCCGGGCTGATCTATCACTACATCGGGATTGGGCCGAACAAGGAAGCGGATGACGATGAGGAGGAGCATGATGAGTAAATCGAAAATGATTGTGCGCACGAAGTTTATTGACCGCGCCTGTCACTGGACGGTGGTCATCTGCTTTTTCCTGGTGGCGCTGTCGGGGATCTCGTTTTTCTTCCCGACGCTGCAGTGGCTGACCGAAACCTTCGGTACCCCGCAGATGGGGCGTATTCTGCATCCGTTCTTCGGGGTTCTGATTTTCGTGGCCCTGATGTTTATGTTCGTGCGCTTTGTCCACCATAATATTCCCGACAAACAGGATATTCCCTGGCTGAAAGGGATTATCGAGGTGCTTAAGGGCAATGAGCATAAAGTGGCGCGGGTAGGGAAATACAACGCTGGCCAGAAAATGATGTTCTGGACGATCATGAGCATGATATTTGTGCTGCTGGTCACCGGGGTGATTATCTGGCGGCCTTATTTTGCCCACTATTTCCCGATTCAGGTTATTCGCTATAGTCTGTTGATTCACGCAACGTCGGCCATTATTCTTATCCATGCGATTCTGATCCATATGTATATGGCATTCTGGGTTAAAGGATCGATTAAAGGCATGATTGAAGGGAAGGTGAGCCGACGCTGGGCGAAGAAGCATCATCCGCGCTGGTATCGCGACGTGGAGCGCCTGGAAGCGAAAAGGGAAAATCGCGAAGGGCTGAAGTAAGTCTTAACGTATGACCCGTTCCGGTTAATGCCGGAACGGGGGTTAATATCCTCAGGGGCACCAATTAGCTCACCTCTGACAGCGGTGAAACATTGTCTCATTTATTTATGTCCGGGCGCGCGCTCTGACGGGCTCTCTTTTTCTGACGACAGATATTTTCCTTTTTTCCATTAAGCCAGTTGGGTCGCTGTTTCAACGTAGCGCTATTAACGTCATTATCCGTTGTCTCTATAAAAAACGCTATCGTTTAGCCGGAGCCTTGCGTATTTTGCGCGGCGGCTTCCACAGAAAAGAAAATTACTGAAATTAATATTGTGGGTTGTCTTTACGCAGCGATAAAGAGTAAGCTGTATACGGTTCAAGGAAGTCCGGGTTATATTTGAGTAAAAAATGGAAGATACTAAATTAATAAAAATCATGCATGAAAGTGGCTTTACAGATAAGCAGATCGACAAGTTAACGGCGAGATATAAGACGCTTTTATACTGTGCCGTTGACGAAGCGGCATCGCGCTTGCCCAGGGCAATATTTGTCCATGTATTCGTTCTTTTAATTATCGGGATCGGCATCCTGAAAGCGGTCCATGAAGGGACCTGGCATCCTGCGCAACTCATTATTTTCGCGCTACCGCTGGTCGTCGCCTGTGGGGTATCGCATCACTTCGCTCCGCTAAGTGAGGTATACAAAGCAGCAAAGGTGATGAAAAAGATCAAACATCAGCAGGTTCACTAATTCACTCGCGGATGAAGCGTTAACGGCGACTGACTGCCCGAGGCAATAAAATCATGAAAGCAATGCTTCGCTATTTTTTAAAGGATATTTATGACGGCATTCGCACTCACGTAATATTAATCTGCGTAATAGTACTTACAGGGCTTATTTACCGGGTTTTCGATTTTGACGTTTGGTTCACGCCTGTCGTTGTCATTGTTATATTGGTTGCCCATTGGGTATTAAGCCAATTCAGGATTTAATGATTGCTGTTTTTATGAACGTTCGATATGAAGTAATCACGCTGTTTTATGGATAAACAGGTTACGGAAGGTTTTAAACTGGTTTACCGCCAGAGAATGCATAATAATGCGACCGGTAAAATCCATAACAAGTGATTAGATGTATGAAAAAGACTATTTTTTCGTTAGCGCTTGGCACTTTTGGTCTCGGAATGGCGGAATTTGGCATCATGGGGGTATTACCTGAAATTGCCCGTGATGTCGGCATATCCATTCCTGCCGCAGGCAACATGATTTCATATTATGCGTCCGGCGTCGTGATCGGCGCGCCGGTGATGGCGATATTCTCCAGCCGCTTTTCACTAAAATCAGTGATGCTGTTTCTCGTAGCGCTATGCATTATCGGCAACGCCATCTTCACGTTCTCCTCCGGCTACACGATGCTGGCGCTGGGGCGCCTCATCTCCGGGTTTCCGCACGGCGCATTCTTTGGCGTGGGCGCGATAATTCTGTCGAAAATTGCGCCGCCAGGCAAGGTTACCGCAGCGGTGGCGGGGATGATCGCCGGGATGACCGTCGCCAACCTGCTGGGGGTACCGGGAGGAACCTGGCTTGGCCATCAGTTCAGCTGGCGCTATACCTTCCTGGCGATTGCGGTCTTTGACGTCGCGGTGCTGGTGTCCATCGCCTGGTGGGTGCCGACGTTATTTGATAAATCAACCACGCGCTTGCGCTCGCAATTTCATTTTTTAACCTCACCTGCGCCGTGGTTAATTTTTGCCGCCACCCTGTTCGGCAATGCCGGCGTCTTCGCGTGGTTTAGCTATATTAAGCCGTTTATGATCAACGTCTCCGGCTTCGGTGAAAGCGCCATCATAATGATTATGATGCTGGTGGGCCTGGGGATGGTTCTGGGGAATTTATTTAGCGGTAAAGTTTCCGCGCGCTACAGTCCGTTACGTATTGCCGCCGTGACGGATGGCGTTATCGTTTTGACCTTATTACTCCTGTTCCTGCTGGGTGAGAATAAAACCGCCTCACTAACCCTGGCGTTTATCTGCTGCGCGGCGCTGTTTGCCCTGTCGGCGCCGCTGCAAATCATGCTGCTGCAAAATGCCAAAGGCGGCGAGATGCTGGGCGCGGCGGGCGGCCAGATCGCCTTTAATCTTGGAAGCGCCATCGGGGCGCTGTTCGGCGGGATGATGATTACGGCCGGCCTTGGCTGGCGTTCTGTTGCCTTACCGGCCGCGCTGCTTTCGTTTCTTGCGCTCAGTTCACTGCTGATTTATGCCCGCTATCAGCAGCGTTCTGTCTGACGAAATCCGCAGGCGGCTAATCCTGCCACGGCTCCCCGAGGGTCAGCATTAACCGGTTGGCCCAGGCGAAGAAGGCTGCCGATTGCAGCAGATCCAGTTGGGCAAGGGTATCCAGCTGTTGCTGTTCGACGGCCGCAAGGTGGCTCGTGGCCAGGGCGGGAGGGGTAACGGAAATCGCTGCGGCAAAATCAATGAGCGCCTGCCAGCGCGGCGTCTGCCCATCGCTCAGCTTCTCTCCCGGGGTCACCGCCAGCAGGGTCTCTACCGCCGTTTCATCTTTCGCTAACTGCGCGGCCTTGCGAGCATGCACCGAGGCGCAATAAATACAACCGTTGATTTTACTCGCTACCGTCGCCGCCAGCTCGCGTTCGGCGCGCGGCAGGCCGCCGGGAGTATAAAAAATCCCTTTATCGGTTAACGTACGCTGCTCCAGCACCGGCTGGTTGCGCGCCAGCAGGCGGAAGTAGGGCGAGTCGCTGTGGCCGAATTTCGCCAGCAGCGCCTGCTCATCCGGGGTAAATTCCGCCAGCGGTTTAGCCGCCAGCCAGGGTTCCCAGTGCAGTTCATCGCGGGTGAAGCGCACCGGCGCGCGTTTACCGCTGAGGGTTTGCGGTGAGGTATGCCAGAATCCGGCTACGACCGGGGTCCCGGCAACCGGGGCGCTTTTACCGTTGAGCAGGCGTAGACCGTTCAACAGACGACTCTGGAAGCTGACAAATGCAATCAGCTGGGCCAGCGTCACGATAGCGCGCGGGCTCCATCCGGCGCGGGTTAATGCCTCCAGAGCCGAAGGCGTGGCTTCTACCGGCGCGAAGGTCAACAGCCGGGCAAAGGCCTGCGCCGGAACCAGCCGCGGCGAGGTTGGATCGGCAATCCCAAACCCGGCATAGTGGGCGGCCAGCGCATCGCTCTCATGCAGCTTCGCTACCCTGGCGGCAACGGCAAAACGTTCGTCGAGCGGAAAGTCGTTATCCTGCTGACCGAACAGCGCTTCATAGCTTCCCTGAGCATGATGGGTGGCCGCCTCGCGCACGGCTCTCGCCGCCGCTAAGGCGGAATCGGGGGCAATTTCTGCCAGTTCGGCCAATATATCCTGACTGAGCGTCATGGTGACTCCTTATCGTATCTGCGGGGCAATATGCTGAGCGATCAGCTCAATGGAACGAAGCGTGTCGCGGTGCGAGGGTTCAACGGAGTGCACCTGGAACGAAATATCGGTTACCCGCTGCAGGACGCTATCGCGCCCCAGCGAAGCGGCGACGTGCTGCGGGTCGCCAACGTGCGCGTCAAGCTGCGGCAAAAAATCAGTGACAGTGTCACCAATAATATGATGACCTGCGGCGCGATGCTGGGCCGCCTGCTGGCGCAGACCGGGTTCAGCGACCTGTAGCGCATACTGCTGGCTATCGGCGACAAAGGCCGTCCGCGAGGCGAGGATCCGTGGCTCGACGCCCGGCGGCAGCGCGGCGAGATAGGCGTCAATAATCGGATTCTGGATAGCGTCCAGTGGCAGCGTGGGCTGCCCTGAAGGACGCGGCTGGGTACGCGAAAGCATCAGGCCGTGTCCGGCCTGAGCCGCGCGCACCGCGCCCTCAACGGAAAAGGTGGCAATCCAGATACGCTCCGCCAACTGCGGTGCCTGGGGATAAAGATGATTATCCGGATGCGAAAGTGAATCTCCGCGCCAGGCGCTTTGAATCAGATGCAGGTGTTCGGCAAAGACTGCGCTGCGCTGGTCGATGGTCAATCCAAAGGGTAAAAACGAGGTCGGCGTGCCGCCAGACCCGAAGCCCACCTCCAGTCGTCCATCGGCGAGCAGATCCAGCACCGCCGCATCCTCGGCAACCCGCAGCGGGTTTTCCATCGGCAGGGTGATAATGGCGGTTCCCAGGCGAATGCGCTCCGTATGCGCTGCCGCGTGGGCGAGAAAGACCAGCGGCGACGGCAGGCCGCCTTCGTGCTCATGAAAATGGTGCTGAGCGACCCAGGCGCTGTCGAAACCCAGTCGTTCGGCGTGGCGAATTTGTTCGGTAGCCAGCCGATAGCGCTCACCTGGCGCGACGTGGTCCAGCAGGCGAGTGAAAAAACCCAGTCGTTTACGCGTCATGCGACCTCCTTGTTCGAGGGGGAAAAGTGGGGAATAGCGGCAATAAGCTCGCGGGTATACTCATGCTGCGGAGCGCTGAACAGTCGGCCCACATCGCCATGTTCAATAACCTGGCCCGCCCGCAGTACCGTCACGCTGTGGGCGATACGGCGAACCGTCGCCAAATCGTGGGTGATAAACAGATAGGTCAATCCCAGCTGTTGCTGCAACTGCTGCAGCAAGGCGAGAATTTGCGCCTGGACGGTAACGTCCAGCGCCGAAGTCGCTTCATCGAGGACAAGGATCGTCGGTTCAAGGATTAGGGCGCGGGCGATAGCCACCCGCTGCCGCTGCCCGCCGGATAGCTCACGGGCGGTTCGCGACAGCAGCTCCGGAGCGAGCGCCACGCGAGCGGCGACCGTTTCGACGCGCTGGCGTCGTATTCCGGCGCTGAAGCGGTCGAAGTTCTTTAACGGCTCTTCAATGATTTCAAACAGCGTTTGCCGTGGGTCAAGAGAGGCAAAGGGGTTCTGATAGACAAACTGAATTTTACGCCGTAGCTGGCGGAGCGCCTCCCGACTGAGATGCCCGGCATCAATACCATCGATGGCAATCTGGCCGCTATCCGCCTTTTCGAATCCCAGCAGGATCCGCGCAAGTGTCGTTTTACCGGAACCGGACTCACCAACCAGCGCGTGCGTGCAGCCGCGCTTAACCTCAAAACTCACGGCGTCCAGCGCCTGCAAATGCGCCCGGCTTAATGAGAAGCGCTTGCTGATGTCGTCGACGCGAATCGCCGGCGTAGCCAGCACGCGACCGCCGGAGGGAGCCATGGTCAGCGTCGGGCCGTGAAGATCGCTGAGCAGCTGGCGAGTATAGGCATGCTGCGGCGTCCGTACCACATCGCGGGTCGCGCCTTGCTCCTGAATTTCGCCATGACGAAAGACCAGCAGGCGGTCGGCACGCTCGGCTGCCAGCGCCAGATTGTGAGTGACGAACAGCACCGCCGTGCCGGACTCCCGGCGCAGGGTATCCAGCAGATCGAGGATCCGCTTCTGTACCGTCACGTCAAGGGCGCTGGTTGGCTCATCAGCAATGATTAAATCCGGTTTCAGAGCGATGGCGATGGCAATCAGCACTCGCTGCTTCATGCCGCCTGAAAGCTGGTGCGGATATTGATCGAAGCGCTGCTCCGGGTGGCTCAGTCCAACCTTAGCCAGCAGCGCCAGTACCTGCGTTTTACGTTCCGCGGCGCTGCGTTTCTGATGGAGGCGCAGAATTTCACCTACCTGCGCGCCGATGGTTTTCACCGGATTGAGGGAGTTGCCTGGATCCTGGGGTACCAGGCTAATTCGCGCGCCGCGCAGGCCGTCGAGGCGTTTACCTGACCAGCCGCTAATATCTTCGCCGTTAATACTGATGCGCCCGCTGTCGCGCCGGGCATTCTCCGCCAGCAGACCCATTATCGCCTGGGCGGTAGTGGTTTTGCCCGAGCCGGATTCGCCGACGAACGCCAGCATTTCGCCGCGTTTTACCTGAAAACTGACGTTATGCACGACTTCACGCCATTCACTCTGCGAACGATAGCTGATGCGTAGGTTTTCTACGGTTAAAACATTCATCGGCGTTCTCCGCTAAATTGACGGCTAATACGGTTGGCGGCAAGCACGACCGCAATCACCGCCATACCGGGAAGGGTCGTTAGCCACCAGGCAGTGGAGAGGTAGTTACGGCCTTCGGCGATCAGTAATCCCCACTCTGGTACCGGCGGCGGCGTGCCGTAGCCGAGAAAACTCAGGGTTGAGAGCGCCAGAACGGCCTGGCCGAACTGGAGCGTGGCGAAGGCCAGCACCGCGGTGAGCGAGTTGGGTAAAATATGCCGCCAGAAGACGGCAAAAAAGGTGCCGCCGCTGCCGTAGGCCGCTTCGACGTAATCGCTGCGCCGTACGCGTACGACTTCAGCGCGCGCCAGGCGGGCAAAGCTGGCTATTGCCGCCACCCCGACCGCGACGGCGGCGTTGAGGGTGCCGAAGCCGAGCAGAATAATGACCGTCAGGGACAGTAACAGGGATGGAATCGCCAGCAGTACGTCGACCAGCCGCATGACGATCGACTCCACGCGTCCCGCCAGCGCGCCGGCCAGCGTACCCAGCGCGGTTCCGATGATCAGGCCAATCGCCACTGCCGCCAGCGCAGCGGAGAGCGAATGGGCAGCGCCATAGACGATTCGACTCCACAGATCGCGACCAAGCTGGTCGGTGCCCAGCCAGTGACCCGCCTGGGGGGCCAGGCGCTGGGCGCCGGGGAAACCTTCCAACGGGTTATAAGCGGTAAACAGCTGCGGGACAACGGCCATCAGCGCAGCAACGATCATAATCGCCCAGGCCAGCAGCAGGCCGGGCTGGAAGCGTAGCGTGCGCCAGTCTGGCGAGCGGCGGCGGGCGGCGATTGCGTAATCAACCAGACTCATAGCGCACCTCCTTCAGCGGTTTTCAGGCGCGGGTCGAGCAGCGGCATCAGCAGGTCGACCAGCAGATTAATCAGGACAAAACCAAGGGCTGAGATCATCACCACCGCCTGCAGTACCGCGATATCCTGATTATTGACCGCCTGCTGCGTCAGCAGACCCAGCCCGCCGCGGCCAAACACGGTTTCAGTAATCAGAGCTCCGGCGATCAGTTCCCCGAGCAGCAGCCCGGCCATATTGAGCACCGGTAGCAGGGCATTGCCGGTAACGTGCCGCCACAGCACGCCGGTCTCGCTCATGCCTTTAGCACGAGCAACGGCCACAAACGGCAGCGCGGCAACCTGATCCAGACTGCGCATCAGAATCTGCGCCAGCGGAGCGGAAATCGGTACCGCGACGGCGACGACGGGCAGAATGAGTCCCTCAATCGGTCCCGGATTGATCACCGGTATCCAGCGCAGCTGAAAGGAGAAAAGCTGTATCAGGGCGATAGCGAGCCAGAACGTCGGCAGGGAGATAAACAGCACCGGCAGCGATTGCAGCGTATTGCTTAGCCAGCGCAGACCCGGCAGCCGTGAGGCGAAGGCGAGGGTAAAAGCCAGCGCCACCGCCAGCGCAAAGGCGGGGAGCGCGAGGCTTAGTGTCTGCGGCAGATTGCTGGCGATTAGCGCGCTCACCGGCAGTCCGGCCTGCAGCGAATAACCAAAATCCCCGCGCAGCATGGCGAAGAGGGTGTGGAGATACTGCTTCCACACCGGGCTATCGGCCCCCCAGGCGAGGCGCATTTCGGCGATCTGCTCAGGGCTGAGCCCCAGATCCGGATTCTGAAACTTGATCAGTACCGCATCGCCGGGCAGCACCTGTAACAGGATGAAAGAGAGGGTAAATGCCGCCCATAGCACCAGTAAACCCTGGCCGGTTCGCCGCAGAAGATAATGGCTCATCGCAGGCTCCTCAGTGCTTTTCCAGCCACGCGCCATAGAACGACGGGCGGCCTACCGCTTCAAAACTGACGCCTTTCACCCACGGGGCGCCGGCGAAGACCTGCGGTTCTTCAAATATCGGGATCACGTAGGCATTATCCAGCAGATAGCGTTGGGCATCGCCGGTGAGCTGGAGCCGTTTTTGCGGTTCAACTTCGGCTGAAATCGCGCTCAGCAATGCGTTGAGCTTATCGTCGCGGAAGCCCTGTACTTTGTCGCTGGAGCCGCCTTTTTGCAGCAGCGCGTCGCGGTTAGTGGGGAAAAACATGCTTTTCACCACGTCGGGGTCGGCGCGGCCCACTTCCGACACGATGAGCGGCGTTTTCAGCGGATCGAGGTTATCCAGCGTACGGCTGCCGGCATCGCCGGCTTTGACCGCCAGCGCGACGCCGACCTGACGCCACTGCTGAGCGACAAGCTGCAAAACTTCTTTATTTTGCGGTTGCGGCAGAGATTCATAGACGGTTAAGGCCAGCCGCTGGCCATCTTTGACCCTAATACCATCGGCAGCCGGTTTCCAGCCCGCATCATCAAGCAGTTGTTTCGCTTTGGCCGGATCGAAAGCCAGCTTGTCGCTGAGGTTAACGTACCCGGCGGCGGTACTGGCGACGACGGAGGTCGCCTGCGGATAGTTGGCGGAGAACAGCGTTTCGACTATCTGCCTGGCGTCGGTGGCGTGCAGCAGCGCCTGACGAACGCGCAGGTCGGCAACCAGCGGATTATCCGGCCGGAAGCTCAGGCTATCGTTAACGCCGCGCGTGGGGGCAGCATAAATTTTAAAGCCCTGCCCGGTGGCCTGCTTTTCATCGTAGGCCTGTACCTGACGGATAAAGTCAGCCTGGCCCGCCAGCAGAGCGCCAATGCGCACGCCATCTTCAGGGGTAACGATGTAAGTGATGCCATCGAGATTAGCTGGCCCCTGCTGGCTGAGATTTTTCGGTCCCCATTGATAATCTTTGCGCGCGACCAGAGTGAGTTCGCGCCCCGGCTTTTCATCTTTTACCGTAAAAGGTCCGGAGCCAATAATATGGCGGGCATCGCCCAGCTCTTCAAAATTACGCGCCAGGGTACTGAGGGATACCAGCCCGGAGCCGATGGTGGCGGTGCCCTGCAGAAATCCCGGCGAGGGCTTTTTAAAGTAGAACTTTACCGTCAGCGGATCGATGACTTCGCTGCGATCGTAGTTATTAATGACCTCAGACACCGGCAGGCGGTGCGCTTTATCACCGAGGCCGTAGGTATCAAAGTTTTTGGCGACCGCCCTGGCGTCAAGCGGGGTGCCATCTGAGAAGGTCACCCCGGGGCGAAGCTTAAAGGTATATTCGGTTTTATCCGCGTTGGCGCTCCAGCTTTCGGCGATCCACGGCTCCACCTGCAGCGTTTTCGGGTTCTGCCAGGTGAGCTTATCGGTTATTTGATTAAGAATGCCGCCGTTGGGGTAGAAGCCACCGGCCGGTGGGTAAAGATTAGTATGCGGCTGCTGCTCCAGATAGATTAACGTACCGCCTTTAACCGGGGCGTCGGCGGCCCAGGCGGAAAACGCGCCGGTTAAAAATAGCGCCGCCAGCGCGGGCAGGCGAAAACGGATGTGCATGGTGAATTCCTTTGTTATCTCTTGTTTAGTCATCATCGGGCGCGCGTTTTAACAAAGGAAGTAAGGATTTGCGCTAAGCATTTGCGTAAAAAGCATTTATATCCTGCATACCACAGGCTGCGCATAGCGGGGAGAGCGTTGTTAATGAAGGTGGTAGCCGGTTCGATATTTATCGGCTGAACGATGATGAGCGTAAGAAAGGATTTCTGCCGGGCATCATGTAAATATGCGCAGCAGAGCTACGTGCATAAGGGGATAAATGGAACCTCTCCCGTAGCGAGAGAGGCGAGAAAATTAACGGCGGAAATCAATCACCATACGACCGCGAATTTGTCCCTGTTCCATCTCCTTAAAGATGGCGTTGATATCACCCAGCGGGCGCAGGGTGACCTTCGGTACCACCTTACCCTCGGCGGCAAACTGGAAGGCTTCGGCCAGATCCTGGCGCGTACCCACCAGAGAACCAACCACCTCGATACCGTCCAGTACCAGGCGCGGAATATCCAGGCTCATGGCTTCCGGAGGCAGGCCGACGGCCACCACGCGTCCGCCGGCGCGAACCGAATCCACCGCAGAGTTAAACGCCGCTTTGGCGACCGCCGTCACGACTGCGGCATGGGCGCCGCCGGTTTTCTCGTGGATAATTTTGGCCGCGTCTTCGCTGCGGGAATTGATGGTCAAATCTGCGCCCATTTCTGCGGCCAGTTTCAGCTGTTCATCATTAACGTCAAGGGCGATGACCTTGGCGTTAAAAACGTTTTTCGCATATTGCAGGGCCAGGTTACCCAACCCGCCGAGGCCATAAATGGCGATCCACTGGCCGGGTTTGATATGGGACACTTTTACCGCTTTATAGGTGGTGACCCCTGCGCAGGTGATGCTGCTGGCTGCCGCAGAATCAAGACCATCCGGCACTTTGACCGCGTAATCGGCAATGACGATACACTCTTCGGCCATCCCGCCATCAACGGTGTAGCCCGCATTTTTTACCGAACGGCACAGCGTTTCGTTACCGCTGTTACAATATTCACAGTGACCGCAGCCTTCGAAGAACCATGCGACGCTGGCGCGATCGCCCGGCTTGAGCGAGTGCACGCCAGGGCCGACCTGCTGCACCACGCCCACGCCTTCATGGCCCAGAATGACGCCGGTTTTATCGCCGAAATCGCCGTTCTTAACGTGCAGGTCGGTATGGCAGACGCCGCAGCACTCCATTTTTAAAAGGGCTTCGCCGTGCTGTAATGGGCGAAGTGTTTTTTCCGTAACATTGACCTGATGATCTTGCGTGACGACGGCAGCTTTCATTCTGTTCTCCTTATTAAACATAAGCGTATTAACACAATATTTGTTTTTACGCATGTTAACCAATAGCTTAAATTGCCAATAAATCAAGGTAATAATAGATTTTTATGCTGGTTAAAGATTTCTTTTGTTTGTTTTTCGAACAGTTTTTCTTATGTTTCTGCGCGTCATATTTATGTCACTTGCATGTCATGAAATTTTCATCCGCGATCTCTATCGTTCTGTTTTTCAATTTCTTATTAACGTAGAGCGACATGACAATGCATCTGGCGAAAACCCTCCTGGCCGCAGGCCTTCTGCTTTCTACCGCTGTTGAGGCGCAAAACGTGCTGGATTTTCCGCAGCCGAACAACAACCCTGAAGAGTTTTACGCCGTAACCGAAATCCCGGCGGGCGGCATTATCAAATACGAAACGGACGCCAAAACCGGCTTTCTGATCGCCGATCGTTTCCAGTCGATGCCGGTGGCCTATCCGGCTAACTACGGCTCGCTCACTCAATCGCTGGCAGGGGATGGCGATCCGCTGGACGTGGTGTTTTATACCCGCGCGCCGATGGCCCCGGGAACGCTGATTAAGCTGCGCGCGATTGGCGTGCTGAAGATGATTGATGGCGGTGAGAAGGACGACAAAATCATTGCCGTTCCGGCAAGTAAAATCGACCCAACCTACGATGACGTGATTAACATCAACGATCTGCCGAAAATTGAGCAGGAGCGTCTGCAGGCTTTCTTCCGGGTTTACAAACAGCTGCCGGACGGACGCAAAAAAGTCGAGCTGGACGGCTTTAATGATGCCGCCGCCGCGAAACAGGAAATCAAAGCGGCATGGGAAGCGTGGAAAGAGAAAAATCCGCAATAAGTACAAAAGCGGGTAAAGCCGGCAGGCGTCTTTTTCCCCGCAAGGTGGGTATCGGCATGGTGTCACGCGCGAGTAAAGTGCGAGCATTCACCCCGTTCAGTTGAGGCCAGTTCAGGGAGGAGGCAACACGGCGGCTTGACAGCACGCAGCAGAAAATGGTTGTATCATGCAACCATTTCTGACAGAGCTGACCTCAGATGAACTCACCCGCGCTTGTTGATGAAATTCGTACCGCTTCCCGCCTGATGGTGCGTGAACTGGGCTTTATGAGCACCACGCTGGCCGCTACGGCGTACTCACCTTCGGCGGTACATACGCTTGTGGAAATTTCTCTACGCGGCGCGATGACGGCCGCTCAGCTGGTGCAGATCCTGGGGCTGGAAAAGTCTAGCGTCAGCAGGATGCTTTCCCGTCTGCTTGCCGCCGGGGAACTCCGGGAAAAAACGTCCTCCCGCGACGGGCGGATTAAGCAGCTTGCGTTAACGGCGCAAGGTGCGGCGACGGTCAAAAAAATTAACGCCTACGGCGCTATGCGGGTAGTGGATGCGCTGGAACACCTGAGCGATGCGCAAAGACAGTGCGTCGCTCAGGGCCTCACAACCTGGGCCTGGGCGTTGGAAAAATGCCGCGACGTCGAGGCTACAGGCTCGAAAAAGACGATTGATATCGCTACCGGCTATCGGCCTGGAATGATTGGCCGCATAGCGCAAATGCACGGCGAGTATTATGCAAAACATTATCAGTTTGGTGCTTTTTTCGAGAGTAAAGTCGCCAGCGGGCTGGCGGAATTTTCAGCTCGTCTCGATAAACCGTGCAACCGTGTTTGGCTGGCCGTTCAGGGCGAGCAAATTGTCGGATCGGTAGCGATTGACGGCGAGGATCTGGGGAATAACCAGGCGCATCTGCGCTGGTTTATTCTCGACGATAGCTGCCGGGGTAGCGGCATTGGTCGGCGCCTGCTGAGCGAAGCCATGGCTTTTTGCGATAGCCGGGACTTTGCATCAGTACAGCTATGGACCTTCAGCGGCCTGCACGCCGCCCGCAGGCTGTATGAATCCTTTAGTTTCACGCTGGATAAAGAGTGGCAGGGCGAACAGTGGGGCAGGACGATGACCGAGCAGCAGTTTAGTCGAATCAAACCGCGACCGGCGACTCATGCTAAGTAAAACCCCGGCGCAGCTGGCTGCGCCGGGGAACAAACATTTAGCTTAGCAAAGCGTTGAGGGTGGCTATCTCCTTACGCCACTGCGCCTGCAGCTGCGGTTTTTGATGTTTTGGTTTACGGGCCAGATCGTCGGCCAGCAGTTGCTCAAGCGACACTAACCGTTCCAGCAGCGTATCATGGTCTTCCTCCGCTTCGCGGCGGTTCTCCGCCACGACCTCCGGGGCCGGACAACGAACGGCGGTGCGTAAAACCTCATACACCTCTTCGGCGCTGTGCCATTCGCTCAGCCCGCGCTCGTCAATAAGCCAGAAGCGATTGCAGCTATGGTTAATGAGTTCGCGGTCGTGGCTCACCAGCAGCAGTCCGCCTGGGTAGTCGCACAACGTTCTTGCCAGCGCTGTTTTGCCGTCCATATCCAGATGGTTGGTTGGCTCATCCAGAAGCAGCAGGCTATAGTAGGCCAGAGACAGGCCGACAAATAGCAGACGCGAACGCTCGCCGCCGCTTAAGGTGGCGACCTTTTGCCCGTGACGAGCCCAGCTAAATCCGGCTGAGATCAGCGCCCGCTTGCGCGCGTCCGCCGCCGGCTCAAAAGGTTCCAGCGCGTCGAGAAGCGTGTCGTCATCCGCAAGCTGATGCAGGGTCTGATCGTAATAACCCGGTTTCAGCCGCGGGTGCAGGCGTAAGCCGTCCTCCGCTGATTCCTGCTGCATATGTCGCCACAGTAGACGCAGCAGGGAGGATTTCCCGCCGCCGTTACGGCCCATTACCGCGACCCGATCGCCGCTTTTCAGACGAGCCAGACCCGCAGTAAACAGGACCGGCAGACCCGGCGCGGGCGGGACGGGAAGCTGATCCATCTCCAGCAGCCTGTCTGCCCGCAGCATGTCGCCGCGCAGCGTTAGCCGCCAGGGTGTTCCGGCGGTGAGATCGGTTTGGCTCTCCTTCAGGCGCTGAACCTGCTTTTCCATCTGCTTAGCTTTACGCGAGAGATCTTCGTTGTCATAGGTGCGCCCCCAGATAGCCAGTCGTTTGGCGCTGGCGGCGACCCGGTCAATCTCTTTTTGCTCGGCTTTATGGCGCAGCGCATCGCTGGCATCTCGCTCATCCAGCGCCTGACGGGCAGCGCTGCAGGGCAGGGAGAAGGCATGCAGGGTTTTGTCGCGCAGGATCCAACTCGCATTAGTTACAGCATCCAGTAAGATGTTGTCATGAGACACCAGAACGAAACTCCCCTGCCAGGTTTGCAAGAAGCTTTCCAGCCACAGGAGGGTCGGCAGGTCGAGGTGGTTTCCCGGTTCGTCCAACAGCAGGAGATCCGGTTGCTGAATCAGCGCCCTGGCAAGCAGCAGCCGGGTATGCTGACCGCCGCTCAGGGTTGATGCCCGCTGCCGGGCCTCATCGGACGTAAAGCCCATCTCCGCCAGCAGCCGCTCCGCTTGCCAGCGCTGGTTCTCTCGCTCAAGGGCGGGAAGTTTTTCCAGGACCACCTGTAGCAGAGGTTGCGCTAACAGCGTATCGGGTAGATGCTGTTCCACCCGTGCCATCAGGCAGTGGCTGGCCAGCGCCACGCTGCCCCCATTCGGAATCATCGTGCCGTCCAGCACTCTAAGCAGGGTACTTTTTCCGCAGCCGTTATAGCCAATCAGGCCAATGCGGTCGCCTTTTTTGAGGGTAAAGGAGAGGTTTGTGAACAGCGGGCCAAACGCCGTATCAACATGGAGAGATTGTGCAGTTAGTAATGTACTCATGGTGAACTTACTCAAGAGTTACAGGCATGTTTATGCCTCGTCAAACATCGCTGACGATAACCCGGTAAGCCCGAGGGAAGGGATTCAGTCTTTGGTTTCTTCGCTCAAGCTGAAGTTATCGCAGCACGATACCGATAACGCTTGAGCAGGTGCGATCGCCAAATGCACGTGAAAAAAACATTTCACGGTACGACATGGGATCCTCCTTTTTTTATTCAGTAAGTTGATAGGTGCAGGCAGTGTAATGGGTGAAATCCGTTTTGGCTAGCGATCCGTTTACGCCGGGCACGCTTTTGCCACTAACATCCTGGGCGCTTGAACCCTGTCAGGCTTAGCAGCGCTGCTTTGGCGCAACGCAAAAGCGATAACGCAGAAGAATTATTCATGAAATCAATATAACTTACGCAATCTCGCTCATTTCATAATCGATTCGACAGAAAAGAAGAATATTTCCGCTACCAATTGATATATATCATTATTTTTCTGCAAACTGTAATGGTTCAAAATCAATTATTTGTCATACTTATAGCTATTTATGCTTCAGATAAAATGATTATCGGTTTTATATACTTTAAAAACCGGGCTCACTGTTTTCATGCTGCTAAATAAATCTGTTTGCTTAGATTTTGATCATCAATAGCTAATGTTGAATAAGCCACGGCATGTGGTTTAATATTTGTTTCGTCTGTATAAGCCTGGCGAGATAATCTGACAGCAGGACTGATTATCCTCAATAAACGTTAGCCAGGCCGTTTCCTGAGATAACTATATCAATTGTCTGGTGCTTTATATCCTTATAAAGCGCTTTGGATTTTTATTCGCCGTGAGCCGGGTTTATGAAAAATTTAATTATCACCGCTAAAAACCATTTATTGGCTTTTTAATGCCGCATGCTACTTAACGTACAGCAACAGACGCACAATATAGTTATTACAAAATAAAAAGGTCACGCCTGTTAATTACTATCGAAATAGGGGGAGAGATGCGCATACTTGTCTTTGCGGATAAAGCTCTGCTGCGTCATCATTTGAAAGTACAGCTAACGCAGCAAGGGCATATCGTCGATGATGCACAAAACGTCAAGGAAGCGAATTACTATATCGTAGAGTATCCGCCTGACATCGCCATTATTGATCTGGACGCGACAAGTGAAGCGGGTCTGGCTCTGATCCGCGACTGGCGCGGCCAGGGGGTTTCTGTACCGATATTGGTTATGAGCGCAGGCGAGTGCTGGCAGGATTGCGTTAACGCCCTCAACGCCGGTGCGGACAACCACATCCGTAAGCCATTTCATATTGATATTATGGTTGCGCGTATCAATGCGCTTTTTCGCCGCAACTATGGATTGTCATCAGAATTAATCTCAATACCGCCATTTCTGCTAAATCTTTCGCGTCGGGAATTGTCGGTAAATGGTGTTACGTTAAATCTGACCGCTTTTGAATATATTATTATGGAAACATTAATCCGCAACTGCGGTAAAGTTACCAGCAAGGATGATCTTATGCGCCAGCTGTATGCAGAAGGAGAGCTATATTGCAGCAGTTCACTAATGGTCCTTATTGGGCGGATACGTAAAAAGATTCGGGCGTGTTATTCATCTGAGTCCATCGTGACGATTCGCCGGCAGGGCTATAGATTTGATATCAAAAAATAGCGAACCAGAGAATTATTTCCCAGGTAACCAAGAGCATTAACGCTCCCGGTTACGCTAGTGGTTATATTGACGTCCGGCGATAGTTGCGATATTCCGGCTGCCAGAAGTTATCGGCGATTGCCTGCAGCAGCGCTTCGGCGGAGGTTTTCACCGCCACGCCTTGCTCCTGGGCAATTTTACCCACCGCAAAAGCGATAGCGCGCGAAACGCTCTGGATATCTTTCAGTTCCGGCAGAACCGGACCTTCACCGTTATTCACCAGCGGCGAATGTTTCGCCAGCGTTTCGCTGGCGGCCATCAGCATCTCATCGGTCACGCGCGAAGCGCCTGAAGCGATAACCCCAAGGCCGATCCCCGGGAAGATATAGGAATTGTTACACTGGGCGATGACATACTGCTTGCCTTTGAGCGTTACCGGAGCGAACGGACTGCCGGTAGCGACCAGCGCTTCTCCGTCGGTCCAACTGAGGATATTTTGCGGCGTGGCTTCCACCCTTGAGGTCGGGTTTGACAGCGGCATCACGATTGGTCGTGGGCAATGCTTATGCATCTCGCGGATAATCTCTTCGGTGAACAGCCCAGGCTGCCCGGAGACGCCGATCAGGATATCCGGTTTTACATTTCGCACCACGTCAAGCAGCGACAGCACGTCACTGGTGGTGTCCCACTCTTGCAGGTGTTCGCGTTTCTGCACCAGTTTGCTCTGGAACGGCAGAAGATTTGGCATCGCATCCGTGAGCAGACCGAAACGGTCAACCATAAATACGCGTTTGCGGGCTTCTTCTTCGCTTAACCCTTCGCGCTGGATCTGGGCGACGATCTGCTCCGCGATACCGCAGCCTGCGGAACCGGCGCCGAGGAAGACAATTTTCTGCTCGCTCAGCTGACTGCCCGCGCCGCGGCTGGCGGCAATCAGCGTACCGACGGTGACCGAGGCGGTGCCCTGGATATCATCGTTGAAGGAGCAGATTTCGTGGCGATAGCGGTTAAGCAGCGGCATAGCGTTTTTCTGCGCGAAGTCTTCGAACTGCAGCAGCACATCCGGCCAGCGGGCTTTAATCGCCTGAATAACATCGTCAACAAACTGGTAATACTCATCGTCGGTAATGCGCGGGTGGCGCCAGCCCATGTATAACGGATCGTCGAGCAGTTGCTGATTATTGGTGCCCACGTCAAGAACGACCGGCAGGGTGTAGGCCGGGCTGATCCCCCCGCAGGTGGTATACAGCGACAGTTTGCCGATAGGAATGCCCATTCCGCCGATGCCCTGGTCGCCGAGGCCGAGAATACGTTCGCCATCGGTCATCACGATAACCTTAACGTTATGGTTCGGTACGTTTTGCAGAATATCGTCGAGATTATTGCGGTTCTGGTAAGAGATAAACACGCCGCGGGCGCGACGATAGATCTCAGAGAAGCGTTCACAGGCGGCGCCGACGGTCGGGGTATAGATGACCGGCATCATTTCATCGAGGTGGTTGCCGACCAGACGGTAGAACAGGGTTTCGTTGGTATCCTGAATGTTGCGCAGGTAAATGTGCTTGTCGATCTCGGTTTTAAATCCCTGGTATTGGATCCACGCGCGTTCGGCCTGCTCTTCGATGGTTTCGACCACTTCCGGCAGCAGGCCCAGCAGATTAAAGCTGCTGCGCTCTTCCATGCTGAAGGCGCTGCCCTTATTGAGCAGCGGAAATTCAAGCAGCACGGGGCCGGCGTAAGGGATGTAAAGAGAGCGGTTTTTCTTATGAGTGAATTGCATCGCACTAACTCCTTGATAATCGCTTCAGCCCGGGCGCGGCGACAGGCGGGGGGCTGGCAGGGAATGGCAGCGGGCAGAGTATAAAGCAGAAGACATCAAAGGAGGGTAAACATGAGGGGGATAGTCTTAAAAAAACACCATCCTGGAGAAAGGACGGTGTTTTTATCATCACTTAGCTGAAAGATTAGCCACCGCGGCGCTTGCGGCCGGTGGCGCGAACATGGTTAACCGTGGTTTCCGCATCGCCTTCCAGCAGGACCTTTTTCTGCTGAGAAAGTTTGTAGTTCAGACCAAGAAGATGACGTGCCTGTTGGTTCGATTTCATTCTTACTCCTTTATCCTGTGTCGGTTTCAAGGACAAGCCCGACGACTGTCGGACGAAATTTAACCCTCAATACACCGCTTATTTTTCACGCGGCGATCATTAGCGTGGCCCATTTTGCCGGGATTAGCAACATTGAGACGGCACAATCAGCCTCATTTTCAGAGTGGTCCGGGGTCACTCTGCTTCTGCGGATCGTGCCCGGTAAGGCGTTCGCCTTTCCGGGCCGACGGGCGGGTGGCGGGTTTACCCCCTGGATATAGCATTAACCTTCACCAGGCAGAAATCCCCGCGTAATACCCAGACTTACCACTTCATTTCGCCGGTATTCACTTTGGCGCTCAGCTCCAGCGAACTCTCTTCCGCGAGCCCCGGCCAGCGCTGTTTCATCGCCTTAATGACGCCAGCGGAATCTTTATGCTCTTTGAGCGCCTGCTCAAACTGGGTCAAATAATCGCGAGTAAAAGTAATCGCCCGGTCACCGGCTGGCGGCGTGCCGAGATAATGGCCGGGGATCACCTGCAGCGGATGCAACGCGGCCATCTCGTCGAGCGTATTTATCCACTGCTGACGGCTTTCGACGCTCTGAGTGTCCGCCGTCCAGACGTGCATACCCCACGCCACGCCGGTACCGCCAAGAATGGCTTTATTCGCCGGGATCCACACATAGGCGGCATAATTTTGCGGCTGGCGGATCTCAACCTTTTCGCCGTCGATAGTGAAGGTATTAGCCGTCAGCTCCTGCGGGACATAAACCTGGGTCGGCGCGCCGTCCTTCATCTGCGGGCCCCAGTACGCCAGTTTGGCCTGTTTGGTGGCGTTAATGTGTTTAACCACTTCTGCGGTTGCCACCACTTTGGCTTCCGGGAACGCTTTGACCAGCGGCTGCAGGCCAAAATAGAAATCCGGATCGCCGGAAGTAATCACGATGCGGGTCAGTTTTTTACCGCTTTTCTGAATCATTTCAACCAGCTTCTCGCCATCCTTCACGCTGAACTGAGCGTCAAACAACACCGCTTCATGCGGGCCGGAGGCGAGGGTGGAGTTAACCGCGAAAATACCGTTCTCCTGCGGGTTATAGGTTTGCAACGTTAATGGGGCTGCCAGAACTGAAGCGCTGAACAGCGTAGTGGCGATGGCAAGGGCAGATAATTTCATGTTCGTTTCTCTTCGTCAGGTGAATAAGCGCTATTTTACGGATTTCCTGATTTGCGAAAATTCCTGAAAAAAGAGATGCTGAGTTTCATAAAACGTGCAAATGGAATCAAGTTATGGATCGAGTCATTGCCGCGCAGGTCTATATGCGTATTTGTGAGCTGGGAAGCTTAAGCGCCGCCGCGCGGGCGCTGGGGATGTCGCGGCCGATGGTGAGCCGCTATCTGGAACAGATGGAGCAGTGGGCTGGCACCCGACTGGTTCATCGCTCTACCCGTAAGCTGACGCTCACGGCTGCGGGGGAAAAGGTACTGCAAAAAACGCGCACCCTGACGCAGCTGTCGGATGAGATCGCCGGGCAGAGTGAACGAGCGATCCCCAGCGGAACGCTGCGCGTAGCCTGCGCTCATTTTACCGCGATGCAGCTGATTTCTCCGCTTTTGCCCGATTTTCTCGCCCGCTATCCGCAGCTGCGTCTTGAGCTGGATATCAACAATCATCCGGTAAGCCTGATAGGCGAAAGGATCGACGTGGCGATTCGGATCACCGACAATCCGGAGCCGGGAGCTATCGCCCGCCGTCTCGGCGTTTGCCGTTCGGTGCTGTGCGCGTCGCCGCGCTGGCTACAGCAGAATGGGCCGCTGCATACGCCGGACGATCTCACTCGCCACAACTGCCTGCATTACAGCCATTTTGCCAGTCAGACCTGGCAGTTTAGCGACCCCAGCGGCGAAAGCGTGACGGTGGCGGTTTCCGGCAACCTCAGCGCCGGGATCTCCTCGCTGTTGATGGAGGCGGCGGTAGCCGGCTGCGGCATCGCAATGCTGCCGGAGCTGGAGGCGCAGCGGGCGCTCAACAGCGGGGCGCTGAAACAGGTTTTACCGACCTGGCGGCCAAAAGCCTTAAACGTGTATGGGATTTATCTCTCGCGGGACTACCAGCCGAGCGCGCTGCCGCTGTTTCTTGAAGAGATTCAGCAAAAACTGGCGCAACCTAACGATATAAAAGGACCCTTGTGATGATTGTTATTCGCCCAATGCGCGATGAAGAGTACGCCGCGTACCTGAACTATTTTATTGCCGATTATGCGGCGGAGATCGCGACCAATTACGCGCTTTCTCCGGAGGCGGCATTGGCCCAGGCGCAGCGCGAAATTGCCGAGGATCTGCCCGATGGCGTCAATACTCACGGCCAGGCTTTACGCTGCTTATTCGATGAAATTGACGGTACAGAAAAGCGGGTTGGCTATCTCTGGTATAAGCCTGACGCAGAAATACGCTCCGCCTTTATCTGTGATTTTTATATTTTTCCGTCCTTGCAGGGGCAGGGATTGGGTAAACAAGCGATGGCGGCTTTTGAGCATGAATTAAAAAACTAGGGTATCCGCCAAATAAAACTGCGCGTCGCCGGCGATAATCCGCGCGCTCGCCGACTCTATGAAGTCACCGGATTTCGCGTTACCGGCATCAATATGAGTAAAAATATCGCTGCGGATTGATCCTAAAATCGCCGCGTGCCGCCCAAATGCGTAAGGGAGTTCTATACTTAACCCTTTCATGTCACAAAAGGAGCGATATCATGGCAATCCATAAGAAAGGTCAGGCGCATTGGGAAGGGGATCTAAAAAGCGGTAAAGGAACCGTCTCTACCGAGAGCGGCGCGCTGAACCAGCAGCCTTATGGTTTTAACACCCGGTTTGAGGGTGTGAAGGGGACTAACCCGGAAGAGCTTATCGGCGCCGCACATGCCGCCTGTTTTTCCATGGCGCTATCGCTGATGCTGAGCGAAGAGGGCTACACCGCGACCTCCATTGATACCGTGGCAGTGGTAACGCTGGATAAATCCGGCGGCGGTTTCGCCATTACCCAGATCGCGCTACAGAGCAAAATCGTGCTGCCAGGCATTGAGGCCGACGCGTTTGACAGCATTATTCAGAAAGCAAAAGCCGGTTGTCCGGTTTCTCAGGTGTTGAATGCTGAGATAACCCTGGATTATCAGCTCAATTCCTGACCTCTCGGGTGCCCGCGTTCAGCGGGCGCTCTCCTTTAAAGCCGTTTCAGGACAATGCCCCCGCCGTTGATTAATGTTATCTTTCTTGCTCACGAATGAGAGCAGGTGGGTCATGATCAGCATACGCGGAACGATTGAAGCTCAGGTTCTGGGCTTAACCGGCATGGCGCTAAAAGAGATCGATTTTGAACATCCCAAAGGCGAACCGGGGCTTTTTGGGCCGCAGTCGGCTATCTGGCAGGTTCACGGCGATTTCACGTCCATGCTCTGCGGCGGGGTCAGCGCGCTGTTGTTACAGATGCTGCATCCGCTGGCCCTGGCGGGCGTCTGGGATCACTCAAATTTCCGTGAAGATATCTTTGGCCGCCTGCGCCGCACCAGCCAGTTTATTTCTGCCACCACCTTTGGCACCACCGCCGATGCCGAACGGTTGATTGCAAAAGTACAGGGGATCCATATGCGGGTAGGCGGCCAGGACAAAGACGGCACGCCCTATCAGGCCAGCGATCCGCACTTGCTGACCTGGGTGCACGTCGCCGAATGCAGCAGCTTTATGGCCTCGCATCTGCGCTACAAGCGGACCGTGGTCAGCGCCGCCCGTCAGGAGCAATACTATGAGGAAGCGGCCGAAGTTGCCCGTCGCCTCGGGGCGCGGGATATCCCACAGACGCCGCGGCAGATTGCTGATTACCTGCAGGAGATGCGGCCGGTGCTGCGCTGCGATGAGCGAACCCAGGAAGTTGCCCACGTTCTGCTGTCGACCCGTCTGCCGGGCCGTATGAGCCGGCCGGTGGGGCGAATAATGATGCGCGCCGGAATTGACCTGCTGCCGCCGTGGGCGCAGGAGATGCTTAATTTGCCGATGAGCACGCTACAGCGGCACAGCGCGCGGTTTGCGGTTCACGGCGTCGCTCGCATACTGCGCGCCTCGGTGCGCAACGGCGCGTATCATTGCGCAATGCGCCGGATGAATCAGTTTTAATTTTGCCCCTTTGTTGAATACGCGGAAATATAGCCATGGCTATTATTGATATGGCTATTTTGTTTAAAAGCAAACTATTCTCATTTATATATTTAAGGTCGGAAGAAATAATTAAACACTCTCTTAATGGCGGCGACTTATTCAGGAAAAATTAAGCCTGAACGCGTAGTCTGGCTCTTTTTCTTCGGGGAAGTGTCGGTAATGAAAATAAGTAACGATAAGCAGCGTTCCCAGGTTGCGCGTAAAACGACGCTGGTCAGCGTGATGGTCAATCTCTTTTTATCCAGTTTTCAGATACTGGCCGGGATATTCTCCGGCTCGCAGGGCTTAATCGCCGATGGTATTCATTCTCTTTCCGATTTGGTGGCCGATTTCGTTGTGCTGTTGGCCAATAAAAAAAGCGGCAAACCTTCGGACAGCGACCATCACTACGGGCACCGGCGCTATGAAAACGGCGCTTCACTGGTGATTGGCGCGCTGCTGTTACTGGTTGGCGCGGGTATGCTGTGGTCTGCTTGCGGCAAACTACTGCAACCGGAATCTATTCAGAGTGTGCATATTACCGCGCTGTGGGTGGCGCTCGCCGCGCTGACCGCCAAAGAGATTTTATTCCGCTATATGCTAAGGGCGGCTAAGCAAATCCAGTCCTCTATGCTAATTGCCAACGCCTGGCACGCCCGCTCAGACGCCGCGTCTTCGGTAGTCGTTGCGGTCGGCATCATCGGTAATCTGGCCGGTTACGCCTGGTTTGACCCAGTGGCCGCACTGGTTGTCGGCGCGCTGGTCACCCGCATGGGCTATACCTTTTCGTCTGACGCCCTCCATGACCTGATGGATCGGTCAGTGGATAGCGATAGCGAGCGGCAAATAATCGCCACTATCCTGGCAACGCCCGGCGTCGTGGCGCTGCACGACCTGAAAACCCGTCGTGCCGGGGATTTGATCCTGGTCGATGTGCATGTCGAAGTACCCGGGCATTTATCGGTAGCGGAGGGGCACGATATTGCGCTGCTGGTGCGGACCCGGGTGCTAAGCCACCATAACGTTCTGCATATGATGATTCATATTGACCCGTGTCGCGCAGAGAGCGCCGCGATTGTCGCGTAAATTATTCCCCTGGATTTTCGAGGGTTATGTCGGATTGCGGATAATATTGCCTGCGAAATAAAATAGGACCATAATTCAGCGGCTATTCTTTCATCGCTGATAAATAGCCGGCTGACACAATGTCGTGTTTTTAAACAATATAAGAAACCAATCGGTTAATAGAAACGCTCTATAGCCTGAATAATTCAAGTTACAGGAAGACGGCGGCGCAGGGAGTCCCCAGAATCTGACTTCTGTCAGCGAATGGGGTGCGAGGAAAGCCAATGTCCAGGTAACTTGCCGTTTGACAGGGATATTAACCGTGCGAAATTTCAGGAAGTAATACAATGATTATCCGGCCAGAACAACACTGGTTCCTTCGCTTGTTTGACTGGCACGGCTCCGTGCTGTCCAAAATTGTTTTTCGCCTGCTGCTTAACGTAATGATGTCGATTATCGCCATCATTAGCTATCAATGGTATGAGCGGCTGGGGATCCATCTTACCGTCGCGCCGTTTAGCCTGCTGGGGATCGCCATCGCTATTTTCCTCGGATTTCGCAATAGCGCCGGATATAACCGCTTTGTTGAAGCGCGCAATTTATGGGGGACGGTGCTGATTGCCCAAAGAACGCTGGTGCGCCAGCTGAAAAATATTCTGCCGACGGAAAGCGCAGCCCATCAACGCCTGGTGAGCTATCTGGTGGCGTTTAGCTGGAGTCTGAAGCATCAGCTGCGTAAGACGGATCCGAGCGCTGATTTAGCACGTCTGCTGCCGCCGCACAGCGTAAAGGAAATTCTCGCCAGCTCGATGCCGACCAACCGTATTCTGCTGCTGGCAGGTGATGAGCTGGGGCGTCTGCGCGCAGAAGGGAAGATTGGCGATATCACCTTCAGCCTGATGGACAATAAACTTGATGAGCTGGGCCACGCGCTGGGGGGCTGCGAGCGGCTGGCCAGCACCCCGGTGCCCTTTGCCTATACGCTTATTTTGCAGCGCACGGTGTATCTGTTCTGCGCGCTGCTGCCGTTTGCGCTGGTCGGCGATCTTCACTATATGACGCCGTTCGTGTCGGTGTTTATCTCCTACACCTTCCTGTCGTGGGATTCGCTGGCGGAGGAACTGGAAGATCCGTTCGGTACCGCCGCTAACGATTTGCCGCTGAACGCGATGTGTAACACCATTGAGCGCAACCTGCTGGATATGACCGGACAGTATCCCTTACCGGAGAAACTGGTGCCGGACCGCCACTACAATCTGACCTGATTTTGTGTGTTTATTATTCGTTAAATAAGTTAAATCTAACGCGTGATAGATAACATTGATTATACAGTCATGGCCCTGATTGTTATGCTTTCGTTAACAAAACGCCCGCTATTTTGACGGATAGCGGGTGATAAGACATCAGGCGGCATTTCACCTGCAATCCGCCGCCGAAAGCGCATCAGGAGTCAACATGAGTAGTAGAAGACGCGTCGTTCCCGGCGTCCATCCCTATGATGGTCCGGCGGGCGGCTGGGGTGCCTTAAAAGCCACCGCGATTGCCGTGCGTACGCAAATGGACGCGCTCGATGCTCCCGCCACGCTGCTGCGGACCAATCAGCCGGATGGTTTTGATTGCCCTGGCTGCGCCTGGCCCGACAAAGAGCATAAATCAACGTTTCAGTTCTGTGAAAACGGCGCCAAAGCGGTGACCTGGGAAGCCACCAGTAAACGCGTGACGGCAGAGTTTCTGGCAGCCAATACCGTGACCTCGCTGCTGGCGAGGAGTGATTTCGAGCTGGAAGGCTACGGGCGCTTAACTCAGCCTCTGGCCTATGATCAGGCCAGCGATACCCTGCGTCCTGTCTCATGGGAAGCGGCGTTTGCCCGTATCGGCGCCATTCTCCGGACGCTGCAGCCTCATGAAGTCGAGTTCTATACCTCCGGACGCGCCTCTAACGAAGCGGCCTTCCTGTTCCAGCTGTTCGCCCGCGAATATGGCACCAACAACTTTCCGGACTGCTCCAATATGTGCCATGAGTCGACCAGCGTCGGCCTGCCGCAGTCCATCGGTATCGGTAAAGGGACGGTCTCACTTGATGATTTTGATAAGACCGAGCTGGTGATTTCTATCGGCCACAATCCCGGAACCAACCATCCGCGCATGATGGGCACGCTGCACGAACTGGCGCGCCGGGGCGTGCCGATTATCGTCTTCAATCCGCTAAAAGAGCGGGCGCTGGAACGTTTCGCCGATCCGCAGAACGTCATTGAGATGGCGACCTACAGCTCAACCAACATTGCATCGACTTACTTCCAGGTCAAAGCGGGAGGCGACGCGGCGGCGCTTAAGGGCATCGCGAAGGCGCTGCTGCAGCTGGAAGCAGAGCAGGGCAAAGTGCTGGATCGGGCGTTTATCGATGAGCATACGCTGGGCTTTACCGACTTTGCGCAGGATCTACAGGCGACGCAGTGGCAGGATATCGAGCGCGAGTCGGGTTTAACGCGGGGCGATCTTGAACGGGTAGCGGCGGCCTATGCCAAATCTCACGCCACCATTATCACCTACGGCATGGGCATTACCCAGCATAATAAAGGCACCGCTAACGTCCGCCTGATAGCCGACCTGCTGTTGATGCGCGGCAATATCGGTAAGCCGGGTGCCGGAATCTGCCCGCTGCGCGGACACTCCAACGTGCAGGGTAACCGCACCGTCGGCATCACGGAAAAGCCGAGCCCCCAGTTTCTGGCCAACCTGCAGCGGGTGTTTGGTTTTACGCCGCCGCAGGAGCATGGCCATGATGCGGTAAAAGCGCTGCAGGCGATGATCGAGGGTAAATCGAAAGCGCTTCTCTGCCTGGGTGGTAACTTCGCGGTGGCTATGCCGGATAGCGAACGGGCTTTTCCGGCGATGCGGGGGCTGGATTTGAGCGTGCATATTGGCACCAAGCTCAATCGTTCGCATCTTCTGGTGGCGAAAGAGACCATCATCCTGCCGTGTCTTGGGCGAACCGAACTCGATCTGCAGGAGACGGGACGGCAGTCGATCACCGTCGAAGATTCGATGTCGATGGTGCACGCATCGTCGGGCAAACTGAAACCCGGTTCGCCTGAACTGCGCTCGGAACCGGCGATTGTTGCCGGGATGGCCATGGCGACGCTGACGGAGAGCAAAATTGACTGGCTGGCGCTGGTCGCCGACTACGATCGGATCCGCGATCTGATTGAGCAGACCATCCCCGGCTTTAACCACTACAATCAGCGCATTCGCCATCCCGGCGGTTTTCGCATGCCGCTGCCGCCGACGGAGCGTATCTGGCCCACGCCGACCGGCAAAGCGATGTTCTCCGTTTTCGACGGGGTGCACGAAAACCAGCAGGTAGAAGGGCATGAGGTGATGCGCCTGGTGACGCTGCGCAGCCACGATCAATACAACACCACCATCTATGCCATGGACGATCGCTATCGCGGCGTGTTTGGCCGTCGCGACGTGCTCTTTATGAACGAACAGGATATGGCTGAGCTGGGATTTGAACACGGCGACCGGGTGGATATCCGCTCCGCGCTGCCGGGACACCATCAGCGGCTGGATGATATCACGCTGGTTGCCTACAACATCGCCCCGGGCACCGTTGCGGCCTACTACCCTGAAGCTAACGTTCTGGTTCCTCTGGATTACCTTGATAAAGAGAGTGGAACGCCATCGTATAAATCGGCGCCCGTGCGCTTAACCTTGCGCTCGAAAGAGATTCGCGCGCTGACAGCGCTTCGCTAACCCCTTTTGCCCACGGCGATCGTCGCGTCGTGGGCAAAATCGCTACATCTGCGCCAGAATGAGCTTAACCCCCAGCCCGACGAAACCGGCGGCAAAGCAGGCTCTCAGCCCCTGTAAAACCCCCGGACGCGTCAGCACGTATCCGCGCATCGCCGCAGAAAAGGCGCCGTAGAGCAGAAAAATCAGCAGCGTCATCAGCATAAACACAGCGCTCAGGATCAGCATTTCGCCGATCGGCGACCTCGAGTTGCGCTGGATAAACTGCGGCAGAAAGGCGAGAAAGAAGAGCGGCAGTTTGGGGTTGAGCAAATTGATCAGGATCGCGTGGCTTATGACCTGACGCGAGTTGCGTTGCTCGATGCCTGTCACGCTCAGGCTCCCGCGCTGGGTCAGGGTGGCCCACGCCAGATACAGCAGCCAGGCAACGCCGGCGAACTTCACCAGCTCGAATGCGCCTGGCGTACTGTGGAGGATGGCCGCCAGCCCGGTTATCGCCGCCAGCATATGTGGAATAATGCCCAGCGTGCAGCCGACGGCCGCGGCAAAACTCATGCGTCTGCCCGCCGTCAGGCCGGTGGCAATGGTGTAAAGCGTCCCGGTACCGGGAGCGATGACCACAATAAGCGACGTTAAGAGAAACTCAGGGCTGATAAATGCCATGATGTCTTCCTGTGGGAGAGAATCGAGGCCCTGAGTATTTCGCAAAGCGCCGCGCGGGTATTGAACAAAATTGCACAGTTTCAGCTAGCGGCTCGCCTGAACGATAGCCTGGTAGCTGCCCGGCGTGACGGCAAACTGTTTTTGAAATGCGCGGGTCAGGTGGCTTTGGTCGGCAAAACCGGCCATGAAGGCTGTATCGGCGAGGGAGTGACCCTCCATCAGCAGACGACGCGCCAGACGAACGCGGGACTGTATCAGATAGGCGTGTGGCGTGATGCCGGTCGCGCGCGCGAAGCCGCGGATCAGCTGAAAGCGGCTGAGACCGCAAAGCCTGGCAAGCGCCTCAAGAGAGATTTTCTCTTCGGGGGCATCATCGAGATATTGTCTGGCCAGCACGATGGCGGGGGAGCCGATTTTGCCCGGCCGCCTGGCGCAGAGATGAAATTGGCAAACCTGCATCAGGCAGAGCAGCAGCGCTTCTTGCACGGCGGCGTCATCCGGCGCGCTGGCAACGATCTCGCGAAACAGCCGCTGCATTTGCCCGCGCAGCATCGGGTCTTCGACTACCGGGCGCAGGAGGATCTCTTCAGCCTTCATCTCTCCCTGCAACTCGTCAACGACACGCTCAGGATCGAGATAGACCATCTGCCAGCTGCGCGGGCCATCCAGTGGAATACCATCGTGCATCTCGCCCGGATTAACCATAATGATATCTCCGGCGGCGGCCTCAATTTTGCCCAGATGGCTCCATGAATGCTGCGCGCCCTGAGTGAAAATCCCGATACCGAACTGGTCGTGGGAATGGCGCGGAAAGCGCTGATCCGTGACTAACGATATGGCTTCCAGGCCTGGCATGGCCAGCCGGTGCTGCTGAACGTGATGAAGGCGAGTTTTCAACGGTTTCTCCTGCCGGTGCATCCCATGAGTGTAGCCTCAGGCACGCAGGACGAGCAACGGTCGACCGGCGCTTGAATTTCATCAACGCTGAACATAACATTTAACTAACATTTTGCCTGCTGCACCGGCAGCAGATTGCGCAAACAGTGGATGATAATGGATATTAAACAGCTTAAGTACCTGATTGCGCTCGACAGAACACGACATTTTGGCCAGGCCGCAGCGGCGTGCCACATTACTCAGCCTACGTTATCAATGCGTATTCGCAATCTCGAAGAAGAGCTCAATTTAACCCTTATCCAGCGCGGACAGCGCTTTGAAGGATTTACCCCGGAGGGCGAGCGTATTCTGGCCTGGGCGCGAGCGCTGCTGGCGGCGCATGACGGGTTAGAAGCCGAGGCGGCTATCTGTCGGGGGCAGATGGTCGGCCAGCTAAGGGTGGGGATGGTGCCTTTAGCCAGCCTTAATCCGATGCAGTTGATAAAACCGCTGGCGGAGAACTATCCGGAGCTGCAGTTCAGCCTGCTGTCCATGACGTCGGAACAGATTATCGACGGCGTCAGCCGCAACCAGCTGGATTTAGGGATCTGCTACCTGCACCATGTCGATAGCCAACTGTTCAACGTGCTCTGGCTGCCGCATACGCGTATGGGGCTGCTGCATGATAAACGTCATTATCAGTTTACCGATGCGACGCCGGAGTGGGAGACGCTGGCCGCGCTGCCGCTGGGCTTTCTGACCAAGGGCATGTACTACCGAGAATCGATTGAAATGAGCTTTAAGGCCAAGGGGCTGGCGCCAAAATACGTTTTTGAAAGCGATTCCACGTTTCAGATCATCCAGGCGGTGCAGGCCGGGATCTGCTGCGCGATTATGCCGCTGAATAACGGACTGGAAGCGTTAAGCGATAACCTGGAAATCAGGCCGATCGCCGAAACGGAGGTCGACTCGATGCTGGCGCTGATCATGCGCAACAAAGAGCCGGTGTCGTCGCTGGCGGAAAAATGCTTTGCCGATGCCCAGGCGATTTTTAGCGAACGCCAGCAGGATGAAGGCGCTTAGCCTGCCATCTGCCTCTGGATAAATTCAAGCCAGACGCGCATTCTGGCGGGCATAAAATGGCGCTCCCGATAGAGGGCTGAAAGCTGTAACGGCGCCGGCGGTAACTCAAGCGTGACTTGCTGTAGCTCCCCGCGATTGATAAACGGGCGGCAGGGTTGTTCCCCCAGAATAGCGAATCCGACGCCGGCAAGAGCGGCATGCAGCGCCATTTCGCCGCTGTTGACGCGATAGTGTCCGCTGACGTTAACCTTTTTAAAGCTCCCGTCCGCCGCGACAAACTGCCAGGCTTGCCCCGCGAGGGCGCTGACGGTGGTGATACAGGGTAGCGAGGTTAATTGCTCGCTGTCTGTCGGCATACCCGTTCTGGCTATCAGCTGCGGAGAAGCGACCACGCAGCAGGGAAACGAAAAGAGCGGGCGCGCAATAACGCTGATGTCTTCCATTTTGCCGCGAGTGATGATCACCGCAATATCCACATCTTCTTTTAACACCTCCGTGCCCGCCAGATTAGTCGTACAGCTCACGGTTATTTTTGGATAGCGCAGGGCAAATTGCGCCATTAGCGGCGCAAACAGCGAGGGGCCAATTTCGTTAGGGAGACACAGGCGTAGGAGCCCTTCGGGTTCTGCCTGCTGTTGCGTTAGCTCAGCTTCCGTAGCGGCTAACTGCTCCAGCACGGGTCGCATACTGGCGAGCAGCGTCTGACCGGCAGAGGTCAGCTTCATATGTCGGGTACTGCGCTGTATCAAGCGCAGCTGAAGGCTCTGCTCAAGCTGGGATATCTGTCGGCTCACATTCGATGAGGGCATCTGCAGCGCTTTTGCGCCGGCGCTAAACGAGCCATTTTCCGCCACGGTGACGAAGACCCGCAGCGCGTTGAGATCCAATCTTTTCACTCTCGATTATCCCAATTTTGATAACTAACAACCCCATTTTTACCGTCTTATGTCCGGTTTTACCAGACGCTAGACTCCCGGTATTACACAGTCAGGAGTGTTACATGCCCGGATATCTGGTACGAATAACGTTGATCATGGCTTTTGTTCAATTCATCAACGCGCTCGAATATATGATTTTTAATCCCTTATTTGCCTGGATGGCGCCGACGTTTCAGGTGCCGGTAAGCCAGGCGGGTTACGTCACCGGCATTTATACGCTGGCTTCCGTCATTGCGGGGGTCAGCGTCTGGCGATGGGTCGGTAACGTTAAACCGCAGCGCTTTTTGCTCTGCAACATGGCCCTGCTGGGGGGATTAACGATAATGACGCTGACCACCACCAGTTTTAGCGGATTGTTATTTTGGCGTTTTCTCGCCGGTCTGGTCGGCGGAACAACGATGGGGGTGGGCAGCAGTTTGCTGGTCAACATTATGCCAGCACACCTGCGTCCTCGGGCGTTGGCCTCAACGATTGCCGCATTCTCGCTGGTCAGCATCGTCGGCATGCCGACGATGTTATTTCTCAGTGAAAAAATCGGCTGGCAGATAGCCCCCGCGACGATCGGCGGGCTCTGCCTGATTGCGTTGCCACTGATAAAACTCGCGCTGCCGGAGCAGCCCATTGCGGCGAACCGTCAGGCAGATTTGCGCTGGTCTTCATCGGTGCTGTTTTACGCCTCCGGCAACGCCCTCGCGCAGTTCAGTGCGATGTTAATCATTCCGCTGCTGGTTCCGTTACTGACGGCGAAAATGGGGGCCAGCGGCGATCAATTACCGTGGTTCTTTTTCGCTGGCGGACTGGCGGGGCTGTGCGCCACTAAACTCACCGGCAAGCTATGCCAGCATTACAGCGGCTACTGCATCAGCCTGCTGGCCAGTCTGCTGTTTATACTGAGCCTGAGCATCGCTTTTACCTTCAACCACGGCGGCGGGCTGTTTATGGTGTTGTTTCTGGCGGCCGCCTACTGTCGCCTGGTGGCCTCATCGGCAGTGGCGATGCGTTTTCCAGAGGATGGCGCCAGGGCGGGGTTTACCCTTTTACAGAATACCCTGATGTCATTAAGTACGGCGGCGGCTTTTCTGCTTTCATCATGGTTGTTATCGGTTGCCGGGAACGGCGAGCGGGCGATGAATGGGATATTGCTGCTCTGCGCCCTGAGCGCATTGCCGCTGCCGTGGCTACTACGGGTTCAGGAGAAAAAATTAGCCGCGCACGCCGCCGGTTAAACCGGCGGCGGCAGTCATCAAATATTCTCCAGGCTAATCCCTCGGGTTTTTGGTCCAAAGATGCCTACTGAGAGCATCACCATCAGCATGCTGGCGACGATAAAGCTAATTACCCCGGGTGTACCGGCGTATTGCAGAATAATGCCGATCAAAATGCTGGTGATCGCCGTGGACAGGCGGCTAAAGGAGTAGCAAAAGCCGACCGCCCGCGCGCGAATATGGGTCGGGAAAACTTCGGTCTGGTAGGCGTGATAGCTAATGGTCAGCCAGGCGTTTGACCAGGTGATCATAAACCCGCAGATCACCAGCAGCATCGGACTGTTCTGAAGCGCAAACAGGGTACCAAATACCACCGTCATCAGCGCGGAAAGCACAATTTGCCATTTGTTTTCAAAACGATGGACGAAGCGGGTACAAAACAGGCAGCCAATCGGATAGGCGAGGGTAATAAAAAATGCATACAGCAGGCTGTGGGTGATGCTCGCTCCCTGGCCGGAAAGCAGGGCCGGTAGCCAGTTGCCGAAGCCAAAGAAGCCGATGGCCTGGAAGAAGTTCATCACCATCAGCATAATCGTGCGTTTGCGGTACTGCGGCGCCCAGATCGCTTTAAAACTTCCCAGCCTGCGCGGATGCTCCTGCGTCTGCACCTGATGGCGCGGCGAGGGAGAAACGCCGCAGCGCTGTTCCATTTCGCACATGACCTTATGTGCCTCATCATGGCGGCCCTTTTCCTCCAGCCAGCGCGCCGATTCCGGCAGCTTCTTGCGGATGACCCAGATGATCAATGAGCAGAGCGCGCCGAAGATAATCACCCAGCGCCAGCCGGTCAGGCCGAAAAGGGTAATCGGCACCAGCATCCACGACATCAGCGCCACGGCGGGAACCGATAAAAACTGAATAAAGAAGGCGAAAGCGAAGGCTTTATTGCGCAGATGCGTCGGCACCCATTCGCTTAAGTAAGTGTCGATGGTCACCAGCTCAATACCGAGACCGATGCCCACCAGAAAGCGGCAGAAGATAACCCCTTCAGCGCTGCTTTGCAGGGCCATCATCAGGGAAAACACGCCGTACCAGGCGAGGGCGAACATAAACGTCAGGCGGCGGCCCAGTTTGTCCGCCAGCGGCGCAAGCAGGCTGGCGCCGATAAACAGCCCCATAAAGGTAGACGAGGCGAAGGCGGCCTGGTCTGAAATCCCGAAAATACCCTGTTCGCCGGTATGGAAAATATTCTCTGCCAGCAGCCCGGTACTGATATAACCGGTCTGAAAGAGATCGTAGAGCTCGAAGAAACCGCCCAGCGCCAGAAGGGTGATAAAAGACCACAGGCCAACGGAGGCGGGCAGCGCATCAATGCGAGCGGTCAGGCTGGAGTGGGAGCGTCCCGGAGAGGCGAACGCGGCGTCGCCCAGGACCTGGGTGGTAGACATATTATTATTTTCCTTAGATGAAATGTTTGCCTGCTAATGTTATTTGATTGTTAATGGTTTTAAATTTTTAATCGCATCGGTGAAAAGGCATTTGCAGAATAAAATAATGTGAATAAGGTTTGGTTGGCGTTGTATGCTGGTTTCTGCGTTTGACCCGCCCAAAGGTTGAAGGAATTCACCATCATGCCGCTAAGTTTTGACCAGAATTTCATTTAGGAAAACAAGAGATTGTTGCGCTGAGGTTATTCATCTACATTCATAGCGAGTACTCCCTCTCAGGAAAAAAATCATGTCCAGAAAGCAAGTTTTGCAAGCGGCGCTGGCGGCGGCGCTTTCGCTGACCATGATGGCGACGCCTGTTTTCGCCAACCCCGGTAACGGCAACGGCGGCGGTAATCATGGTAATAGCGGTAACCATGGGAATAACGGTAACAACGGCAATAGCGGTAAAAACAACGTTGATAAGGGCAACAAGGGTCATAAAGAAGGAAACCCGGGGCAGAGAAAAAATTACGGCAAACCCGATCATGTCTCTGCCGATATCAGCTTCTCCAGAGCGCGTTCGCTGGCGGTAAACTACGGTTTAACCGGCTATCAGTCGCTGCCGCCGGGGATAGCAAAAAATCTGGCTCGCGGAAAACCTCTGCCGCCGGGGATTGCCAAAAAAGCGGTTCCGGCATCGATGCTTAACGAACTGCCGTACTATCCTGGCTATGAATGGCGCGTGGTGGGCCAGGATTTGGTGCTAATCGCGCTGAGTACGGCGATCGTGACGTCGATAATTAATGGCGTCTTTGATTAGTCAATTAACCCCGGTTCGCGCCGGGGTTAAGGTTATCGTGGCGGGAGTTGCGCATTAAGGTCATTCTAAACAAATCGTCACTAAAGCGAGATTTTAACTTTACTCGAATAATTGAATGACTATAATGAGCACAAATTCACACAGGAGAAATATGTTGGACAGTCACCCTTACTTAAACATCAAGGCAAGCTGACGCTATTTTTTCTGCGCTGCTTGCCAACCGGCGGGCAGCAATCTCCTCATCCAGACGATTGCATCCCATAAAAATAACGCAGCATGGCTGCGAGGATAATCGTCATGTTCATGTTTAAAAATACATTATTCCCTCCACCGTCAACACGACGTTAATCGCCTTCCGGGCGACAATTTGTCGTGTGCTTAATAAAGCACATAGTTAATTCTTCCAGCAAAAATGGAGGAAACTATGTTGATGTTTCCTTATATCGCAAATTTACTCGCCGCGATGCTGTTGGGCGCGCTGATTGGCGCTGAAAGACAGTGGCGTCAGCGTATGGCCGGCCTGCGCACCAACTCGCTGGTCGCCACCGGCGCGGCGGTTTTTATTCTGAGCTCCATTTCAACATCGCCGGACAGCCCCGGACGTATTGCCGCGCAGGTGGTATCCGGAATTGGTTTTCTCGGCGCCGGCGTCATCATGCGTGAAGGCATGAACGTGCGCGGCCTGAATACCGCCGCAACCCTGTGGTGCTCTGCGGCGATTGGTGTACTCTGCGGTTTAGGCCAGTTCTGGCAAGCAGCGGCGGCAACGCTGATAATCCTCTGCGCCAATATTCTACTGCGCGAAGCGGCGCAGAGAATTAATCAGATCCCCGGCGCGACAGAAGAAGAGAAATGCTACGTTCTGAATATTGTCTGTCAAAGCGAATATGAAAACGCGATTCGTCAGCTATTGCTTAATATCAGTAAAGAGATGACGCTCAGCCTTCAGGGACTGGTGTCGACAGCAGCAAAAGAACAAGGGCATAAAGAAATCCGCATCGAACTGGTGGGAAATACCGACTGTCGAAAAGCGCGAGATCTCATTATGACAAGAATTGGCGGGGACGAAAACATTACGTCAGTCCGCTGGTGCGTCGAGGGGAGTTAACCTCGTGACTATTTCACTCTGACAATCATTTGTCTAAGGAGGGAATGATGGATATTCCCAGGCGATTAAAGTAATAAGCGTTTAATAACGTAAAAATGAATTATGCATAAGTCATTTATGCAGGGATAACGACGTCTTAAATTTGAGGATTAATCATGACTGACATGAAAATAGAAAACCGGAAAATAAACCGGTCTGCGTCAGAAAATGATAAGCAGCATAAAAAAAGCTTCGCCATTGAAACCGAGGCATTTAACAGTCCGGATCATACGCTGGCGCGGTTAAACAGCAGTCGCCACGGGCTCACCACCGAAGATGCCCTTGAACGACTGGATGAATACGGCCGCAATGAAGTGGCGCATGAGCAGGCGCCGCCGGCGTTGATCCAGCTTTTGCAGGCATTCAATAACCCGTTTATCTATGTCCTGATGGCGCTGGCCGCCGTCAGCTTCGTGACCGATTACTGGCTACCGCTGCGTAACGGCGAAGAGACCGATCTGACCGGGATCATCATTATCGTCACGATGGTTAGCCTGAGCGGGTTATTGCGTTTCTGGCAGGAGTTTCGCACCAATAAAGCGGCGCAGGCGCTGAAATCCATGGTCCGCACCACGGCGACGGTGCTGCGTCGCGGTCCCGGGAATATGGGGCCGGTGCAGGAAGAAATTGCCATTGAGGAGCTGGTGCCCGGGGATATCATCTTCCTGGCGGCGGGGGATCTGGTTCCGGCAGACGTCCGCCTGCTGGAATCCCGGGACCTGTTTGTCAGCCAGTCGATACTCAGCGGCGAGTCGCTGCCGGTTGAAAAGTATGACGTTCTGGCCAGCGTTTCCGGTAAAGGATGCGACAGGCTTCCCGAGCCGAACAAAGATAAAAGCCTGCTGGAGATGGGCAATATCTGTCTGATGGGCACTAACGTGACCAGCGGCAGGGCACAGGCGGTGGTGGTGGCCACCGGAAACCGTACCTGGTTTGGTTCGCTGGCGAAATCCATCGTCGGCACGCGTACCCAGACGGCGTTCGACCGCGGGGTAAACAGCGTCAGCTGGCTGCTGATCCGCTTTATGCTGGTGATGGTACCGATTGTGCTGCTGATTAACGGCTTCAGCAAAGGTGATTGGGTTGAGGCCTCGCTGTTTGCCCTGGCGGTAGCGGTTGGCCTGACGCCGGAAATGCTGCCGATGATCGTCAGCTCCAACCTGGCGAAAGGCGCTATCGCCATGTCGCGGCGCAAAGTGATCGTCAAGCGGCTGAACGCCATCCAGAACTTTGGCGCTATGGACGTGCTGTGTACCGATAAAACCGGTACGTTAACTCAGGACAATATCATCCTTGAGCATCACCTTGATGTCAGCGGTCATGAGAGCGACCGGGTGCTGACGCTGGCCTGGCTTAACAGTAGCAGCCAGAGCGGGGCGCGCAACCTGATGGACCGGGCGGTGCTGCGCTTTGGCGAGGGGCGGATTGCGCCAGCGACCAAAGAGCGTTTTGTCAAACTTGATGAACTGCCGTTTGATTTTGTCCGCCGTCGGGTCTCGGTGTCGGTGGAAGATGTCCGCCACGGTGACAAAAGCCTGATCTGCAAAGGCGCGGTCGAAGAGATGCTGATGGTCGCCACGCATCTTCGTGAAGGCGATAACGTTGTGGCGCTGGATGAAACCCGACGCGATCTGCTGTTAGCCAAAACGAAGGACTATAACGCCCAGGGCTTCCGCGTGCTGCTGGTCGCAACCCGCAAGCTGGATGACTCCGCGCTGACCACGCCGCTATGCACCGCCGATGAGCAGGGATTGACGGTTGAAGGGATGCTGACTTTCCTCGATCCGCCGAAAGAGAGCGCGGGAAAAGCCATTACCGCGCTGCGCGATAACGGCGTGGCGGTGAAAGTGCTGACCGGCGATAACCCGGTGGTTACGGCGCGTATTTGCCTGGAAGTGGGCATCGATGCCCACGGTATTCTGACCGGCGCCCAGATTGAAGCGATGACGGATCGCGATCTGGAGCGAGAAGTGGAAACGCGCTCGGTATTCGCGAAGCTGACGCCGCTGCAGAAGTCGCGCATCCTGAAAACGCTGCAGAAAAACGGCCACACCGTCGGCTTTCTCGGCGACGGCATCAACGATGCGCCAGCCCTGCGCGATGCGGACGTCGGCATTTCGGTTGACAGCGCGGCGGATATCGCCAAAGAGGCATCGGATATCATCCTGCTGGAAAAGGATCTGATGGTGCTGGAAGAAGGGGTGATCAAAGGACGTGAGACGTTCGGCAATATCATTAAGTACCTGAATATGACTGCCAGTTCTAACTTCGGCAACGTCTTCTCGGTACTGGTGGCCAGCGCGTTTATTCCGTTCCTGCCGATGCTGGCGATTCATCTGCTGATTCAGAACCTGATGTACGATCTCTCCCAGCTCTCGCTGCCGTGGGACAAAATGGACAAAGAGTTTCTGCGCAAGCCGCGTAAGTGGGATGCGAAGAATATCGGCCGTTTTATGCTGTGGATTGGCCCAACCTCGTCCATTTTTGATATCACCACCTTCGCGCTGATGTGGTACGTGTTTGCAGCAAATCACGTCGAAGCCCAGGCGCTGTTCCAGTCCGGGTGGTTTATTGAAGGACTGCTGTCGCAAACGCTGGTGGTGCATATGCTGAGAACGCAGAAAATTCCGTTTATCCAGAGCCGGGCGACCTTGCCGGTGCTGCTCACCACCGCGGTGATTATGGCTATCGGGATCTACATTCCGTTCTCGCCGCTGGGAGCGATGGTCGGACTGGAGCCGCTACCGCTGAGCTACTTCCCATGGCTGGTCGCGACGCTGCTCAGCTATTGCCTGGTAGCGCAGGGCATGAAGCGTTTCTATATCAAACGTTTCGGTCAGTGGTTCTGATGATAAGGAGGCGCAGAGATGAATCGTTCTCCGGATACCATCATCGCGCTGATATTTTTCCTGATGGGTTTGCTGGTGCTGCTGTTAGCAATCTGGCAAATCCTGTTCTGAAAGGGGGCGCGATGCGCAGAGGATCGCTGGATAAAGTCTTTATTCAGGTGGCGATTATTGCGGCCATCATTATTCTGCTGACAATCTGGATTAGATAAGAGGATCCCGGGCCAGTGGCCCGGGATGTGCATTTCTGCCGGTAAAGATGTTACAGATCGAAGCGGTCGAGGTTCATCACTTTGGTCCATGCGGCGACAAAGTCACTAACGAACTTTTGCCGCGCATCGCTGCAGGCATACACTTCTGCCAGCGCACGCAGGACGGAGTTAGATCCAAAGACCAGGTCAACGCGGGTCGCGGTGTATTTCTCTTCGCCGCTCTTACGGTCGCGACCGATAAACATCTCAGCGTGCTCATCAGCGGCTTTCCAGACGGTGCCCATATCGAGCAGATTGACGAAGAAATCATTGCTCAATACGCCCACGCGGTCGGTAAACACGCCGTGACGGCTGCCGTCGAAGTTAGCGCCCAGCACGCGCAGGCCACCCACCAGTACCGTCATTTCCGGCGCCGTCAGCGTTAACTGCTGCGCCTTATCAATCAGCAGCGTTTCGGTGGAAATGCCGCCGCCAATGCGGCGATAGTTGCGGAAACCATCGGCCAGCGGCTGCAGCAGATCCATCGCTTCGACATCGGTCTGCTCCTGGCGCGCATCGACGCGGCCAGGAGCAAAGGGGACGCTAACCTGAACGCCCGCCGCAGCGGCAGCCTGCTCAATGCCCACTACGCCAGCCAGAACGATGATATCGGCCAGCGAAGCTTTACCGGACGCCTGCTGAATCGCCTGCAGGGTCGGCAGCACGCGGGTTGCGATAGCGTTCACCGGCCAGGCATTCTGCGGTTCCAGCGCCAGACGTGCGCCGTTGGCGCCGCCGCGTTTATCGCCACCGCGGAAGGTGGAAGCCGACGCCCAGGCCACGGAAACCAGCTCGCTGACCGACAGACCAGCATCGGCAATAGCGGTTTTCAGCGCGGCGATGTCTTCTGCGCCCGGATTGTGGCTCGCTGCCGGTAACGGGTCTTGCCAGATCAAATCTTCTTTCGGTACTTCCGGACCCATATAGCGGGATTTCGGCCCCATATCGCGATGGATCAGTTTAAACCACGCGCGGGCGAAAGCCTCGTTAAAGGCCTGCGGATCGTTAAGGAAGCGACGGCAAATTTTATCGAATTCCGGGTCAAAGCGCAGCGTCAGGTCAGTCACCAGCATGGTCGGCTTACGTTTTATCTCTGGATTAAAAGGATCAGGGATAATTTCGGGGCCGTCTTTCGCTTCGAACTGAATCGCGCCTGCCGGGCTACGGGTTTGTACCCATTCATATTTGTACAGGTTTTCTAAGAAGTAGTTGCTCCACTGAGTCGGCGTTTGCGTCCAGACAACCTCAAGACCAGAGGTGATGGCATCCGCGCCTGCGCCGCTGTTGTAGCTGTTCGCCCAACCGAGACCCTGCGCTTCAATCGGCGCCGCTTCCGGCTCTGCGCCTACGTGGGTGGTCACCGCAGCACCGTGCGTTTTACCCAGCGTATGGCCACCGGCGATCAGCGCGACGATCTCTTCATCATTCATCGCCATATTACCGAAGGTAGCGCGAATCGCTGCGGCTGCGGAGAGCGGGTCGCCGCTGGCGTTGGGGCCTTCCGGGTTAACGTAAATCAGACCCATTTCAGTGGCGCCAATGGCCTGCTGATTCAGGCTTTCCGGATGGCGGTGAGCCAGCCATTCGGTTTCATTACCCCAGTCAACATCCAGATCCGGTTCCCAAACGTCTTCGCGGCCGGCCCCGAAGCCAAAAGTACGGAAGCCGGAATTTTCCAGCGCCACGTTGCCCGCCAGCATATAGAGGTCGGCCCAGGAGATTTTCTGACCGTATTTCTGTTTTATCGGCCACAGCAGGCGACGGGCCTTATCGAGGCTGACGTTATCCGGCCAGGAGTTGAGCGGAGCGAAACGCTGCTGACCGCGTCCGGCGCCGCCGCGACCGTCAACGGTGCGGTAGGTACCGGCGCCGTGCCATGCCATACGAATAAACAGCCCGATATAGCTGCCCCAGTCCGCTGGCCACCACTCCTGCGAGTCATTGAGCAGGGCATGCAGGTCGGCTTTCAGCGCTGAATAGTCGAGCTTTTTAAACTCTTCCCGATAGTTAAAGTTCTCCCCCAGCGGGTTAGAGCGATTGGAGTGCTGGTTCAGCAAATCGACGCGTAGCTGATTAGGCCACCAGTCGCGGTTGCCGGTACCACCGCCCGCGCTCTGCGTTGGCGTTGGCGTTGGCGTTTCGGCGTGAAAAGGGCATTTCCCTGCGGATGGGGTGTTCGATGGATCGTTTGACGTGCTCATATCAGGCTCCGTTTGCTTTTGTGAATGCCATTACGATATACACTGCTTCGAGTAAACGATATGTGAATAAAACTACGGATTTAATAGATAATTCCGTTCAATTGCTCTTGTAAAAACCGAACATATGTCATTGTTGAATGATTAGTTTTCGGTATTAACGCGAACACAATAATAGGAACCTCAGGGTAAAGGAATCGTTAAAACCGCTTCAGCGCCGGGGAAGACGCATTGTTTGCGTTACGACAATTTTCATGCGTAAAAAAGCTTAGCGCTGCCAGTATAAAGGCGTACCAAAAACGTCGACAAAATAGTCAATTACCGTCCGTACGTTTAGCGAAGGGTGGCGAGCGTGAGGATAAATCGCCGACACTGGCGAAGGCGTGCTGCTAATCGCGGCGGTGTAATGAGGCATCAAATGAATCAGTCTTCCCGCGCCAATGGCTTCGTTGACCATCCAGTCGGGAAAAAGCACTACACCCATGCCGCCCAGCGCGGCGGTCAGCAACGCATCGGCGTTATTGGATGCCAGCTGCGGGGTTTGCGGATAGTGAACCCATTCGCCTTCCGCGAGGCGAAATAACCAGCGGTTAGGCCCGTTTGAACCGCTGTACACCAGCGTACTGTGCTGGCGAAGATCTTCCGGCCGCTGCGGAACACCGCGACGCTGCAGATAGCGCGGGGCGGCAACCAGATAGTGATGCTGCATCCCCAGCACTCTGGCATGAACGCTGGAATCGGGCAGGCTACCGATGCGGAAAATAACATCGGTCGCCTCCCGGTGCGGATCGATAAAATCATCGGTCAGCGCCAGCTCAATTTGCATTTGTGGATAACGTTCGCTCAGACCCGGTAGCCATGGCGCAATATGGCGCTGGCCAAAGTAGACCGGGGCGTTGATTCGCACCAGCCCCCCAGGCTCAAGGCTCCGATCCTGCAGGTCGCGTCTGGCGGCGCTGAACTGTTCGCTGATGCCTCTGGCATGTTCGGCAAAAAGACGTCCGGCTTCGGTGGGCACCACTGCGCGGGTATTACGATAAAACAGCTGTTGGCCGAGGGAGTCTTCAAGCTGATGAATGACGCGCGACACCATGGACGGGGAAACGCCTTCCCGTCGCGCCACCACGGAAAAGCTCTGGCTGTTGTACACGGCGATGAACAGCTGTAGCGCCCGAAAATTCACATTACCCGCATCGCTCATTTATGCAATATCCGCAAAAGTGTTTCCCTGATTGTACCGTTTTTCACACTACTTCGCTGTTTTATGCTCTGCCGCCTGATTAATAAGCGGAATTTAATGATGCAGTTATTACTGATTTTTCTGGTGATTGCCGGCGGCATGGGTCTGTCCGTCGAAGCCGGGCTACTGGGACCGCTGGCCGGTCAGGTAGGGGATTTATGGGCGACGTTCAGTATATTTGGCGTCGGGAGCGCCCTCACGTTTTTGCTGATGCTGCTGTTTGGCCCGCGCCAGAGCCCCTCATTTTTCTCTTTACCCGGCTGGCAGCTCACCGGAGGCGTGCTGGGACCCATTTACGTCGTCATTTTAACCGTTGCCGTACCGGTGATCGGTATCGCTATGACGATGATCGGCATTCTTGCCGGCCAGGTCTGTAAAAGCCTGCTGATCGACCATTACGGTCTGTTCGGTTCGCCAAAACGTAAAATCGATGGGCGGCGGCTTATTGCTCTGCTGTTAATCGTTGTCGCCCTGGTTCTGATTGCCACAAGCTGAGGTTGTAAAATGAGTAGCATAATGATTTTGTTGGCGCTGGTCGGCGGCGCGATGCTGAGTATGCAGGCGGCGATCAACGGCCGTTTAGGCAGTCAGGTTGGCGTGTTTCGTAGCGCATTTCTCACCTTCGCCGTGGGAGGATTGATCACCGCGCTGCTGATTTTGTATTTCGAGCCTCACCAGACGATGACGCTGCTCGATGTGCCGAAATGGCAGCTGCTGGGGGCGTTTTGCGGTGTACCCTATATCGTGATTATGGTGCTGGCGGTTCAGCGTATCGGCACCGCGACGGCCACGGTAGCGGTGATTTTTGGCCAACTGGCCATGAGCCTGCTGATTGATAATTTCGGCTGGCTGGGAAATGACGCCATCGCTTTCTCCCCGGGCAGGCTGGGGGCGATCGTCTGTCTGGGGCTGGCGTTGTTCTTTATTTATCGCTCCAGTTCAGTGGCCGCAGCGGAAGATAAGCAGTAGAGAGACATCTGTTTTGCCCGGTAGCGATACGCTACCGGGCGCCCCCTGTCAGCCAGACGTCGGCCGTTATCAACTGCGAATGCATTTTCGCTTCGGGCATCATCGACAGTAGACCGGCCATCAGCATTTCTCCCGCCTCATGAAGCGCACTAAGCGGCATTTCCGGCAGACTTTCAAGAACAAACCACATCCGCGGACTCTCTACGCTCAGGCGAGTGCGTACTCCCTGTCGCCAGTTCCAGCGTCGGCAGGTCACCCCTGCGTCATCGCACCAGACCACTTCACCCGCGTCGGGGTTTTCGAAGACGATCTTTCCCTCTTTGACGGTATCGAACGGCTCGCTGCCGTCGGCGATCTTCAGTTGCGGGACGCCAACGTAAGCCGCCAGGTTTTCCCCACCGACCGGCACGGCGTAGCGCAGGCTCACCGCATTATAGAGATCGACGATCGGATCGAGCGCTGCCATTTCGCCATCGCGCAGCACCCGCCTGCGCAAGGCTTCCGCCGAGCAGGGCGTGCGCTTAGGCTTTGCGCCAAAGGCGCGGAATACCTCGTTCCAGGCCTGCAAATGTGCTTCCGCCCACTGCGGCTCACCGGCGATAACCGCACGGCAGGCGGAATGGAGCGCTTCTGCACTAACCTGCGGCGCGCGTACGGGAGCAGAGATAACATCAATGCTCAGGGCGCGAAAGCCGGGAGCCAGCGCCGACACCTGTGGGCTGATTGACGGTAATACGTTATTCATTGGATAATCCTTTAACGACTATTTTAAAGCATGATATCGACCGATGACCAAAAAAGTCAATATAACGACCGGGGCGGGCGCTGATGCCGCCAGCATCAATGAAGCCGTTGCGGCGCGCATTAAGCGCTATCGGGCGGTAAAGAAGATCTCCCTCGACGAGCTATCAAGGCGCGCGGGCGTCAGCAAAGGGATGCTGGTAGACATTGAAGCCTGCCGGGCTAACCCGAGCATTGCGCTGTTATGCCGTCTGGCGTCAGCCATGGGCGTTGCGGTGGCCGATTTCGTCAATGTTGCCTCCGCGCCGCCGGTAAAGGCGATCGCCGCAGGCGATATCCCCACGCTGTGGCAGGGTGAACAGGGCGGCCACGCGCGACTGCTGGCCGGAACCAGCGGTCCAGATATGGTGGAACTCTGGCAGTGGAGTCTTTATCCGGGCGAAATTTTTACTTCTCCGGGCCACGGAGAAGGGACCACGGAGCTGCTTTTTGTGACCGAGGGCGCCCTGACATTAACGGTGAACGACAGCCTCTATTTGATTCCCGCCGGTGATTCAGCCGTCGCACGTACCGACGCTCCGCATAGCTACGCTAACGCCGGCGAAACGGTGACGCGATTCACCATGACAGTCAGTGAAAAAGCGCGCTAGCCATTCGCCTCCGTCGATCTTACGATGGAGGTTATTTCAGTGACAGTGTCACTTTAAATCTCTAACATGCTGATACATTTCTGCCAAATCATTAGCAACCTTTCGGTAGGGCTCCCGCTGCGATAACGCTATTCTTCCCCGCTTTTCCTTTTTCAGGCCCTTTGTAACCCAGGTAAATGCCCGCTAATGTCCCTTATGAGAGATGAAATTCGCGACCATTCAGCGGAAGAGATGCTATTTATCCGCCGTGCCGTCATTGCGTTTCTACTGGTGGTGGTCTGCTTTGCTGTCCTGATTGTTAACCTCTACCGCCTGCAGGTAGAGCAGCACGACTTTTATCAGACCCGTTCAAACCAGAACGACATTAAAATGCTGCCCATCGCGCCGAGCCGCGGGCTGATTTTCGACCGCAACGGCATCCCGCTGGTACAAAATATTACCCTCTACCGTTTGCAGGTGATCCCGAGCAAAATCGCCGATATGACGGCGCTGCTGCAGCAGCTGACGCCGATTGTTGATTTAACCCCGCAGGATATCGCCGACTTCCGCGACGATATGCACCACACCAGCCGCTACAAAGAGGTGACCTTAAAATCGGACCTGAGCGATGTTGAGGTGGCGCGTTTTGCCGTCAATGAGTTCCATTTTCCCGGCGTTACCGTAGAGAGCTACCAGCAGCGCGCTTATCCCTACGGCGCCGAGCTGGCGCACGTAGTTGGCTATGTCTCGAAGATCAACGACAGCGATTTGCAAAAGCTGGCCAAAGCCGGCGAAGAAGAGAACTACGCCGCCGACCATAATATCGGTAAGCAGGGCATCGAAGGCTACTATGAGAAAGCGCTGCACGGCACCACCGGTTATCAGGAAGTTGAGGTGGATAACCACGGGCGGGTGGTGCGTCTGCTAAAAGAGGTGCCGCCGGTGGCCGGGAAGAACATCTATCTGACGCTGGATTTGCATCTGCAGCAGTATATCGAGTCGGTGCTGAAGGGGCAGCGCGCGGCGGTGGTCGCCGTCGATCCGCGCGACGGCGGCGTGCTGGCGATGGTTTCCAGCCCCAGCTATGACCCGAATCCCTTTGTCAGAGGCATTGGCTACCAGGCCTATCGTTCGCTGCTCGAAAACCCCGACCGTCCGCTGATTAACCGTGTCACCCAGGGGCTCTATCCGCCCGCGTCGACGGTGAAGCCCTACATGGCGCTGTCGGCGCTATCGGCGGGCGTAATCACGCCAACCACCTCCTTCTTCGGCGCGCCGACGTGGACGCTGCCGGGAACCCAGCGCCGCTACCGCGACTGGCTGAAGAGCGGCCACGGCATGCTTAACGTCACCAAAGCGATCGAAGAGTCGGCGGATACGTTTTTCTATCAGGTGGCGTTTGAGATGGGGATCGACCGTATTCACGAGTGGCTGAGCAAGTTCGGTTACGGTCAGTCTACCGGTATCGATCTTAACGAAGAGTATGCCGGGGTGCTACCGAGCCGGGAGTGGAAACAGCGGGTGCATAAAAAACCGTGGTATCAGGGGGATACCATTTCCGTCGGCATCGGCCAGGGCTACTGGATTGCCACGCCGATCCAGATGGTTAAAGCGCTGACGACCCTGATAAATAACGGCAAAGTGCAAAATCCGCATCTGCTTTACTCCATGAAGCAGGGGAATAGGGTCGAGCGCTATCAGCCACCGCAGAATCTGCCGCAGATTGGCGATCCGCATTCGCCATACTGGGACGTAGTGCGCAACGGTATGTACGGCATGGCGAACCTGCCAAACGGCACCGGGTATAAGCTGTTCCATACCGCGCCGTACCAGATCGCGGCAAAATCGGGGACGTCCCAGGTCTTCAGCCTGAAGGAGAATCAGACCTACAACGCGAAGATGATCCCGGTGCGCCTGCGCGACCATATCTTCTACACCCTGTTTGCGCCGTATCAGCATCCGAAGGTGGCGATGGCGCTGATTCTGGAGAACGGCGGCGGCGATGGCGTAGTGGCAGGACCGACGGCACGCGCCATCCTCGACCATATCTTTGACCCGGCCAACGCGCCGGCTGAACAGGGTGCTGCGGCTGCGGTGCCGCAGGTGGAGAGCGCGGACGCGCAGTAGACGTTATTCGCCCGGAGCATAAGCGTTAGCGGATTGGTTATTTGCCGCCGCTGGCGCTTTTGCTCATAGTAGGGCTCTGTGTTGTTGTGAAAAAAGGCCCTCCGATGTCGTTAAGCCGAAATACGCTTCTTATTGTGCAGACCGGCACCCCGCCGGATGAAATCGCCTCCGACCACGGCGATCTTCCCTCCTGGTTTGCTCATTTACTGGCGCCGTGGCGCAATAAAATCAGCGTGGCGCGAGTGTTTGCCGGGGAGACGCTTCCCGCCCCGGATAACGCGACCGTCGCGGTGATTACCGGCTCATGGGATATGGTGACCGAACGCCTGCCGTGGAGCGAAATGACCGCGGCCTGGATCCGCGAGGCAATGGCAATAGAGATGCCGCTGTTTGGCGTCTGCTACGGGCATCAGCTGATGGCGCATGCGCTGGGCGGCGAGGTGGATTACCATCCTGCCGGGCGCGAGGCCGGAAGCAAAACCATTTCGCTGTCAGAAAGCGGGCGGGGGGATCGTCTTCTGGCCGATCATCCGGCGCCGTTCAGCGCGCATCTTACCCATATGCAAACGGTCACCCGATTACCGCCGGGGGCGACGGTGCTGGCCTCGTCGCAGCACGATCCGCACCAGATTGTGCGCTACGGCGCCCATGCCGTCTCCACCCAGTTCCACCCGGAAATCACGCCGGCGATTGCCCGCTCGCTGATCGCGTACCGTCAGGCGGCACTGCGCAACGAGGGTATTGACCCGGATAAGCTGAGCCTTGAGGTTGAGGAAAGCCCGGTGGCCTCGGCGATTTTGACCCGCTTTGTTGCCGGCTATCTGCCGCCGGATCGGGAAACGGCGTAACGTTAGCGCTGGTTTTCCTCAAGCCAGGCCGCCGTTTCACGCAGGATTTCATCTGAAAACGCCGAATCAGCGGTCATTCGCGCCAGAATCAACGCCCCGACCATGGCAGACCAGTTGCCAATCGCCGCACGACGGCTCTTTTCCGGGTTTTTCTCATTAATCGCTTCGCTGAGATAAGCTATCTGCTGCTGCAGTCGCGCGGCCATTTCATCGCGTGCTGATTCAGACTGGCGGATGGTCTCCGCCGCCAGCGCTGCCAGCGGGCAACCGCTGGCAAAATTATCCCGGTGCTCGGGTGAGAGATAACGCGCAATAAGCGATTCGACGTCGTTTTCCGCCGCTTCGCTCTCTATCTTCAGTTCAGCAAGGGTTTGTGCGATCAGGTCATCCTTCGATTTAAAGTAACCGTAAAATCCGCCGTGGGTCAGACCGGCTGATTTCATAATATCGGTGACCGTGACCGCGTCAAAACCGCGCTCACGAAACAACCGGCCGGCGGCGGTCAGGATTGTCTGCTTATTCTCTTCAACCTGTTTTCTGCTCACTCTCATGGCGCGTTCCTGCGATAAATTATTTATGATGACCATCATATAACAATATTTACAGCTTACCCAGCTCGTGCCATTATACATGACGACCATCATGTATAATTCAGGAGTGTCGTTATGAGTAGTCAATCAGCAGTACTGGTGACCGGGGCATCGACAGGTATTGGCGCAGTCTATGCCGAACGTTTTGCTCGCCGCGGTCATGACCTGGTGCTCGTTGCGCGTCATCTCGAGCGGCTGACGGCGCTGGCCGAGCGGCTGCGCGGTGAAACCGGCGTTCAGATCGACATCCTGCAGGCCGACTTAACTCAGGATAGCGACATTACCGCCGTCGAGCAGCGACTGCGGGAAGACGCACAAATTGGGATACTGATTAACAATGCCGGCACGTCGATACCCGGCGATTTTCTTAACCAGAGCAGCGCCGATATCACTCGGCTGATTACCCTCAACGTTACTGCCGTGACCCGCCTGGCAAACGCTATCGCACCGCGTCTGACCCGGGCCGGAGCAGGGGCCATCGTCAATATTGCATCGGTGGTTGGGCTGGGCCCGGAAATGGGCCTGACCGTATACGGCGCGACAAAAGCGTTTGTGCTGTTTCTTTCGCAGGGGCTCGACGTTGAGCTAAGCGCGAAGGGCGTATACGTGCAGGCGGTCCTGCCTGCGGCCACCCGTACCGAAATCTGGCAGCATAGCGGTAAAGATGTCAACGCCATTCCCGGCGTTATGGAGGTGGAGAAACTGGTGGATGCCGCCCTGGTCGGTTTTGACCGCCGCGAATTGGTCACCATACCGCCGCTGCAGGACGAAACGCAGTGGCAAATGCTTAACGCGATGCGTCAGGCTATGCTGCCCGCTTTCGTGCAATCTGAGCCAGCGGCACGTTATCTCGCCTGATCGTTTGTTTGTCGCACCGTGTATCGGAAAGGAGAGTCGATACACGGTGCGACAACATCGCGCCATCGCACGTCCGGCGCAGATATAACGCCTCCGGGGAAAGCGCCCGAAGTGGCAGAATTTCCCGGAGGCGATGCTGCGCATCTGTCCGGGCTACGCGTCCTCAGCAGTCTGCAGGACTGTAGCCCGGGCAGGCGCCTTGCGCCGCCCCCGGGAAATGGCGTGACAACGTCACAAGCTCAGGGCGAAACCCAATAAAAAAGCCGATAAGGTAAGTTATCGGCTTTCGTGGTCAATGCGAAAAGCTTACTGCGCCAGCAGCTCCTGGGCGGTGCGATCGACCAGGCTCAGCAGCACCTTCACGTCATCTAACGTAACGATAGGGTTCAGCAAGGTCAGCTTCAGGCAGGTAACGCCGTTGTGCTCGGTCACCCCGACGTTAGCGCGGCCGGAGGCCAGCAGCGCATCGCCTACCCGCTGGTTGAGCAGGGCGATGGCGGCGTCGTCGCTGCCCGCCATCTGCTGCGGACGGGAACGGAACAGCACGCTCGCCAGCTGCGGCTGCATCACCAGTTCCAGCGTCGGCTGCGTTTCGACATAATCCGCTACGTTCAGCGCCATCGTCACGCCGTGATCGATGATTTCCGCGTACTGCTTCTGGCCCAGCGCCTCAAGACCCATCCACAGCTTCAGCGCGTCGAAGCGGCGGGTGGTCTGCAGCGATTTGGACACCAGGTTCGGTACGCCATGCTCTTCATCGAACTCAGAGTTCAGATAGGCCGCCTGATAGCGCATCAGCTCGTAGTGACGGGCTTCTTTTAACAGAAACGCGCCGCAGCTGATGGTCTGGAAGAACTGCTTATGGAAATCCAGAGTGATGGAATCCACTAAGTCAATGCCGTCCAGACGATCGCGATACTTCTCAGACATCAGCAGCGCGCCGCCCCAGGCTGCGTCAACGTGCAGCCAGATCTGATGCTCTGCCGCGACAGCCGCGATTTCTCGCAGCGGGTCAATGGCCCCCGCGTCGGTAGTGCCAGCGGTAGCGACAATCGCCATAATCTGCTCGCCGTTAGCCTGAGCCTCGGCGATTTTCGCTTTCAGGTCCGCCACGTCCATCCGCGCGAATGGGTCGGTTTTCACCAGCGTCACGGAACGGTAGCCGAGGCCCATCAGCGCCATGTTCTTCTGCACCGAGAAGTGGGCATTTTCAGAACACAGTACTTTGTAGCGACGAACATCGCCCGGCAGACCATCCTGCTGGATGGAGTGGCCCTGGCGGGCAAAGAAGGCATCGCGCGCCAGCATCAGCCCCATCATGTTGCTCTGGGTACCGCCGCTGGTGAACACGCCCGCATCGCCAGCGCCGTAGCCGACCTGCGCACGCAGCCATTCAATCAGCTTGATCTCAATGATGGTGGCTGACGGGCTTTGATCCCAGGAGTCCATGCTCTGGTTGGTGGCGTTAATCAGCACTTCCGCCGCCTGGCTAATCACCAGGCTCGGGCAGTGTAGATGCGCCACGCACTGCGGGTGATGGACCGACAGGCTGTCTTTCAGGAAGTACTCGATCGCACGTTCAATCGCCGCCTGGTTGCCCAGACCCTGTTCGTTGAAATCAAGGGTGATGCGCTCACGCAGTTCGTCAACGCTTTTCCCCTGATACATTTCAGGCTGCTGCAACCACTGCGCGACAGCCTGGCTGGTCTGGGCAATCGCTTGCTGATAGGCATCAATACTCTGTGCGGAACCAGCAAGAATCGGATTCAACTTGGACATTGCGGTCACTTACTCCACTCAGACCGGTTTTACGCCGGCGGCCAGCAGGGCCTGTTCAAATTTGTCGAAGAAAATTTCCAGCTCAGCGTTGCTGATCAGCAGGGACGGCAGCAGACGCAGCACGCAGCCGTGGCGACCACCGCGCTCGAGGATCACGCCCGCTTCGAAGCATTTCTTCTGCAGCAGGGCGGAGAGTTCGCCGTCCGCCGGGTAGCAGCCCATGTGATCCGGCGCTTCGTTCGGTTTAACGATCTCAATACCGATCATCAGGCCCAGACCGCGAACGTGGCCAATCACCGGATAGCGTTTCTGCATCTCGGCCAGCTTGCCCTTCAGCCATTCGCCCTGAGCGGCGGTTTTATCCGCAATGTTATTGTCTTTCAGGTGGCGCAGGGTGGTCAGGCCGGTCGCCATCGCCAGTTGGTTGCCGCGGAAGGTGCCGGTGTGGTGACCCGGTTCCCAGGCGTCGAACTGCTTTTTGATACCGAGAACGGCCAGCGGCAGACCGCCGCCGACGGCTTTCGACATCACGATAATGTCCGGCTCGATGCCCGCGTGTTCGAAGGCGAAGAATTTACCGGTACGCGCAAAGCCCGCCTGAACTTCATCGACGATCAGCAGAATGCCGTGTTCCTGAGTCACTTTACGGATGCGCTGCAGCCACTCGACCGGAGCCGGGTTCACGCCGCCTTCACCCTGAACGGCTTCAAGGATCACCGCCGCCGGTTTACGCACGCCGCTTTCAACGTCGTTGATCAGGTTTTCGAAGTAGTAGGTCAGCGCTTTTACGCCGGCTTCACCGCCGATACCCAGCGGGCAGCGGTACTGGTGCGGGTAAGGCATAAACTGCACTTCCGGCATCATGCCGTTAACCGCCGCTTTGGGCGACAGGTTACCGGTGACGGACAGCGCGCCGTGGGTCATCCCGTGGTAACCGCCGGAGAAGCTGATCACGGAAGTACGGCCGGTGTATTTTTTCGCCAGCTTCAGCGCCGCTTCTACGGCGTCAGCGCCGGAGGGACCGGTGAACTGCAGGCAGTATTCTTTACCTTCGCCCGGCAGCAGGGAAAGCAGGTATTCAGAAAAGCGATCTTTTAACGGAGTGGTGAGATCGAGAGTATGTAACGGCAAGCCGCTGGTAATGACACTTTGGATGCTCTGCAGCACATCAGGGTGGTTGTGACCGAGAGCCAGAGTACCTGCGCCGGCAAGGCAGTCGAGATACTGTTTGTTATCCGCATCGGTCAGCCAGACGCCTTCCGCTTTAGTAATCGCAAGGGGCAGCTTGCGCGGGTAGCTCCTGACATTCGATTCGAATTCAGCCTGACGGGCCAAAAAGGTATCGTTGTTTGCATCTAATAAATCTGCGCCTAAAGTATCAATACGGACTTTATCCGTCATCATATCACTCCCACAACCAGCGTTACGGTTGAGCGCTGGTTGAATAAAATGGTGTAAGAAAATGAATCGCCATGCATTAAAGCGGGCACAATATATGGCTTTTTAGAACCGCGTTCAACGTTTTATTGATTAAGCTATATTTACGTTATTTTTACACTGCAAAATTAACGCATAAAGCATTGATAAAAAAGAAGTTTTTTAAAGGATGAAAGACCTTTAAAATTGTAATTATTAGTGAGGGATTCTCGCAATTTTTATTACTGCCGCCTGGCTATTGCTGGCGAAAGATTTCCGCCAGCAATGGTATGACTTAGTGCAGTTCAACCGCATAATTCGTTAAAGGTGTGGCTTTTTTCACCAACTTGTTGTTATATAAAAACTGTTCATAAGCTTCATAACGAGGTTTATCCAGCGCTGCCGGATCGCTGGCAAACAGAGGAAGAGTTTTCAGCCAGGCCTGCTTGTTCAGCTCCGTGTTAAGTTCAGGATGCGCGTCGGCAAACGCCTGCCAGGTTTCCTGCGGATGAGCGCGAAGGTAAGCAACGCCTTTTTGCAGCGCTTGCAGGAACGTCCTGATTTTCGGCGCGTTGACGTCGTCCCGGTTGGCGACAATCACCAGCTCATCGTAGGCCGGGACGCCGTAATCCTCGACGTTCATCACCTGCGGATCTTTCCCCTGAAGCTGCAGTTCCAGCGCTTCGATATTACGATAGCCGCCAATCACCGCATCGACCTGTCCGGCCAGCAGGGCGCTGGTCAGCTGAAAGTTAACATTGATGAGCTTGATGCTTTTGGGATCGATTTTCGCGTGCTGTGCCATAGTGGCCAGCGTCGCTTGTTCGATTCCGCTTACCGAATACCCCACTTTTTTGCCCTGCAGATCGGCGGGAGATTTGATGCTTTTATCCAGCGCGATCACCGTGTTCAGCGGCGAATTAATCAGCGTGCCGACGCGGACCAGCGGCAGACCTTCATCGGCAAAAAAATGCACCTGCGGCTGGTAGGTAATCGCCAGGTCCGCCTGGCGGGCGGCGACTAATCGCGGCGGCAGCGCCGGGTCGGACGGTGGCACAATTTTAACGTCCAGACCCGCCTCTTTAAAGGCGCCAATCTGTTCAGCCACCACGATCGGCGCGTGGTCGGGATTGATATACCAGTCCAGCACCAGGGTGAGTTTTTCATTGGCCAGCGCCTGACCGCTGAACAGCGCGGCAAGCGTTATACCGGCATAAACACGTTTACGCATGGTTAGTCCTTTTATTTAAGAGCGTCATTCCGGCGTCCAGTTAATCAGCCGGTGTAAAAAAGCATCCACCGCCAGCCACAGCAGGACGGTCAGTAGCACCAGAATAAACAGGGCTGCAAAGCAGATATCGGTTTGCAGACGGGCATTGGCGTTAAGCATGACGTAGCCCAGTCCTTCGGCTGAACCGACCCATTCGCCGATAATCGCCCCGATGGGCGCGACGGCGGCCGCCATCCGCAGACCGGAACCGAGGGCCGGAAGGGCAGCCATCATGCGGACGTGGCGCAGCTGCGCGCCAAAAGAGGCGCCCATGGTGCGCGCGAGGTCAAGATAGTCCTGGTTAACCCGGCGCAGGCCGTCAAAAAACGCCGAGGTGACGGGAAAGAAGATCACCAGCACCGCCATCATAACCTTGGCGCTCATCCCGAAGCCGAACCACAGCACCAGCAGCGGGGCAAGGGCAAAGACCGGGATCGCCTGGCTGGTCAGCACCAGCGGCATCAGCCAACGCTGAAGGCGCGGCGAAACAATCATGCACAGCGCCAGTATCACGCCGAGCATAACGCCGAGCGCGAGACCGCTGAGGATCTCGCTTAATGTGATCAGCGTGTGCCCACCGAGGTAGGCGCGGTTAACCCACAGGGCGCTTGCCACCGCCGAAGGCGAAGGCAGCAGAAAGGCGGGAATGCCGCTGCGGGTCACCAGCCACCAAATCAGGAGCAGGCCGCAGAACACCACGGCGGCGCGAAACAGTTTTGCGCTCATTCGTTAGCCCTTATCAGCTGTTGCAACAACTCCGCCTGACCGGCTAATAGCGCCGGATCGTCCGGCGCGCGCGGCGGTATGCCGGACAAGCGATGCGTGTCGTCAATCCCGCCGGGGGCCGGGGAAAGGACGAGCAGACGGTGGCTCAGACGGCAGGCTTCCATCGGATCGTGGGTGATCAGTACAACGGTCCGGTTCACCAACAGCCGGGCGGCCAGGGACTGAATACGCGTGCGGGTGATCGTGTCGAGCGCGGAAAAGGGCTCGTCCATCAGCACGATGGGCCGGTCTTCGTAGAGCGTACGCGCCAGCGCCGCACGCTGACGCATGCCGCCGGAGAGAGCGGCCGGGCGGTCATCGGCGCAGTGTTCAAGCCCAACCTGCTGTAGCAGCGTGGTCACGCGCAGGTGATCGATGCGCTCCCCGCGCAGGCGCGCCCCCAGCGAGACGTTGTCGCGCACGCTTAGCCACGGGTAAAGCAGATCTTTTTGCCCCATCCACGCCAGGCGTCCGGCAATCGCCAGGCCATCGCTGGCGCGAACTTCGCCCCCAGAGGCTTTCGCCAGCCCGGCGATGATGCGCAGGAGGCTGGTTTTACCGGCGCCGCTGGCCCCCAGCAGCGAGCTCCACTGGCCGCCAGGAATAGAGAACGTCAAATTGTCGAAGATCGGTCGCAAACCAAAGCGCAGGCTCAGTCCGCGTACTTCGATGCCGGGAGCCATCACGCCTGGCGCTCCGCGAGGACCTTAAGGCCCATTTGCCAGAAGTTAGCCTCCAGGCGCGTAGCGGTCGTGAAAATGGCGCTGAGTTCGGCAAAACGCGCTTCGCCGCCGCGCTGCTGCCAGAGGGTTTCCAGCAGGTTTAAGGCTGCATTGACGCCGTTAAGGTAGCCCTCATCACCGTAGTTGCGGATCCACGAGGCATACGGGTTGGCAGTCAGCCGGGTCGCCGGGTCGTGCAGCAGACCGAGGCCGATTTCCGCATAGCCGGCCACGCAGGGCATCAGCGCCGCCAGTAGATCCAGCGCATCGCCGGCGTGGCCAATGTCCAGTACGTAGCGGGTATAATTTACCGTTTCAGCGGCTTCCTCTTCAGCCGCCATCGTCGCTTCATCCAACCCCCATCCCGTACAGTAGCCGACGTGCAGCGGCAGTTCGTCGAGAATGGCGTTCATGGACGCGGCGGCAACGCGCATTTCCGCGAGGGTACGCAGCTTGCTCACCAGCAGCGCGTAGCTGCGTGCAAAGTGGATCAGGAACAGGTAGTCCTGCGTCAGATAGCGACGAAAAGCGGGTTCGGGAAGGGTGCCGTCGGCAAGCTGGCGCAGGAAGGGATGGGCGACATAGCGCTGCCAGTCAGCACCGGCCTGCAGGCGCAGACGACCATAAATACCCTGAGTAAATGCGGGAAGAATCACAGGACCTCCTGATAATAGGGAGATCCGGGCGTGCTAAAAGAAGTGTGAACAGGCAATGGCGCAAAACTGGCGGAAATGCCGACCCGTCCCTTCGCTGGCATGACCCAGATCAGGTTCAAAGGGTTCGGCTTACGCCATCTCAGCCCTCACGGGACACCCCTCGGTTTGGCACCTGTTATACGACATTCGCTTTTTGATTACAATGCTGTGAACTTGCCGAAAATTGGTGACGCTGTCACGTTAAGACACTGCGATAAATGGCCGTTGTGCATCATTTTGGCCCGGTGGCGGCTGGCGTCTTGCCGGGCGCAGAACGGCCCGATTCTCTTTGGCCGGGCAAGGCGTCAGCCTCCCCCCCGGCAAATATTATTTATGGATTAATGGAAATCGACCCAGCGGGCGCCACTGTCTGCTGAACGGACGCAGTTCTCAACCCAATGCACGCCGAGCGCACCGGCTTTGGCATCCGGGTACCAGAAGTTTTCCAGCAAAGCAGCGTCGCGACGATCGGTAGCATCCATGGCGATGGCGAAGCGGCGGTACAAATTCGACCAGGCCTCAAACAGCCCTTCGGGATGGCCACCGCCGATCCGGTCATCGTGCAGAGCCAGCGGGTCCAGATAGGGCATACCTCGTTCGAGAATGCGCACCGGCTCGCCCTGAATCTCATAGCGCAGCTGATTCGGCTGTTCATCCCACCACTCAAGACTGGCTTTTTCTCCGACGATACGGACTTTCTGCCCGTGCATTGAGCCGCTGTTGACCGCCGAGCACCACATCGAACCCACGGCGCCGTTGTCGTACTCCATCAGCACATGCGCGTTATCCTCCAGCGGCGCGCGGCTTTTGACAAAGCTCTGGCGGGAGCACATCAGGCGAGTGATATTGAGCTTCGGCGCCATGGTCTCCGCCAGAAACAGCGGGTGAGTGGCGAGATCGCCCAGAACGTAGCTGGGACCAACAAACTTCGGGTCCACTCGCCAGCGGGTACTGGGGTTTTCCTGCTCCACAGGCTGGTTATGAAAACCGTGGGCGAACTGCATATTGATAATGCGGATCTCGCCCAGCAGCCCCTGCTCAATCATCTGCCGCGCCTGCAGAATCAGCTGATGACCGGCGTAGCCGTAAGTCACGCCGATGATTTTGCGCTGTTTTTCGCTCAGGGCCACCAGCGCATCGGCCTCTTCGCCGGTAAAACAGAGCGGTTTTTCGCAGACCACATGCAATCCGGCCTCCAGCGCCGCGCGGCAAATGGCGTAGTGGGTATTGTTCGGCGTAGCGATGGAAACCGCTTCAATACCGTCCTCCCGCGCGGCCTCTTCGCGAAACAGCGTTTCGTAGTCAGGGTAACAGCGCCCGGCCTCCACGCCCAGCTGCTGGCCAAACTCACGCCCGCGCTGAGCGTCAATATCGAAGGCCCCGGCCAGCAGGGTAAACGTGCCGTCGCGCAGCGCCGCGGAGCGGTGAATATAGCCAATCTGGCTGCTTCCGCCGCCGCCCACCATACCCCAGCGTAACGACCGGCCAACAGGTTTAATACCGTTAATCATGTTTCATCTCCCGATTAAAAACCAACCGAATGCAGGTAGCGCAGGCTTTCCGTGACCGCCTTAAGGCTGCCCTCGACGTTGCGCGGGTCGCGCTCTTGCTCAATGGTGATCCAGCCTTGATAGCCGCGTTTGTCGAGAAAGGCGCGTACCGCCGGATAATCAATGGCGCCGCTGCCGAGCGGACACATCACGCCCTCCGCGCAGGCAGAGAAGAAGTCGATACCGCGGGAAATTACGCTCCTGAATACCTGCGGATCGACATCTTTAAAGTGCAGGTAGTCAAGGCGTTCAAAATGGCGATCCAGCCAGCTGATGGGGTCCATACCCGAATAGAAGAGATGGCCGGTGTCGAGACACAATCCGGCAACATCATGGGGGATTTGCGCCGCGAGCAGGTCGATTTCGTCGGCAAACTCGATGCAGCCGCCGGCGTGAGGATGGATAACCGGGCGAACGCCGTACTCCTGCCACGCCAGTTGGCTGATGGTAATAATATGGCCGATCATCCGCTGCCAGTCGGCGGGAGAGAGGCGGGGCGCCAGTTCGCTGTGTCCGGCGTATTTCGCCCGCAGCGGATTGCCAAAATCAATAATCACCAGATAAGGCGGCTGGAAGAGGTTGCCCGGCGTCTTTTCCGCCGAAGGAACCTGCGACAGGTTGCGGCAAATGTTATGCGTCAGTGCGACAATGTTCGCAAAGTTCTCTTCGCTGACCAGATCGTCAAAGATCGTTCCGGCCACCAGCGACAGCCCCTGCTTATTCAGCGCGGCGCTGAGTTCATCGGCTCGGGTCGGCAGATAGCTCCACGGCCCCAGTTCAATACTTTTATAACCGGCCGTCGCCGCCTCTTCCAGCACCTTGGTCCACGGCGGCAGGTAAGGATTTTTGGGATCATCGACGCCCCAGCTGCACGGCGCGTTGGCAATATGTATGGTCATGATGGCTTCCTTTTCAGATGAGGAGAAAACATGACCAGTATTGAATGAAAATTTCATCTTCAACAATCATGAAATTTAAATTCTTTGATGGAATTCAAGGTTTATTTTGATGTCTTAATTGATAGTTTTTTATCAAATGTAGCGCTGAAGCGGAGCGCGGAGAATATACCCGCGCTTTCGCCGATCAGAGGTTTTCTTTGGTGAGTAAATCAAACGGCTGCAGGGCGTTAATAAACGTCGCCTGCGGCTGGTGAGCGCACTGGACAAAGGCGTCGACGGTCGCTGAGGCGAATTCGGCAAGCCGATGAGCCAGCATGAGATCGATTGTCCCGTCGATTAGCGCCAGCTCGCCGTGGTCTACCGGGCCATGACAAATCAGCGTGACCTGATGCTGACGCTGATGCGCATGCAGCGCGGCGATAATCCCTTCCACGCCGCCGCAGGGCGCGTAGATGGCCTCCAGATCGGGATAACGCTGCAGCATCTCCTCCGTCACCCGGCGGGCGATATCGGCGCGTTCGTGGCTGCGTACAGGCTCCAGCACCCGGTCGCCTTTGCCATGTTCGCGCAGGTAGGAACGGAAACTTATCTCGCAGCTTTCCTGACAAATAAATCGGTTATCGCCAACGATAATGCCGATTTCGCCGCTTCCATGACACAGCCTGTCCACCGCCCAACCGGCGGTGCGGCCCGCTTTCTGATTATCCAGCCCAATGTAGCCGGTGCGTTGCGGGATGCTCATATCGGAGAGCAGGGTAAAGACGCGCACGCCTTTATCAACGGCCTGAGCAACGGCATGGCGAATAAGCGGATTATCCAGCGCCACAATACCGATTGCGTCAACCTCTTCGCTGAGGCGGGCGATTGCGGCAACCATGTCGTCAATGGCGTTAATGTCATAATGCAGAAACACCGGCGCCTGTGCCGGACTATGCCAGGGCAATGCCGCCTGCTCAAGCGCCTGCGCCAGCTGATGGTAAAACGAGTGCGACTCCTGCAGCAGGATGAACCCCATTCTCAGCGGGATCGCCGACTGACCGGCTGCCAGCCGATACTGCGATTGTTCGAGCGCAAAGCCTAAGCGCCTGGCGGACTCAAGCACTTTACGTTCGGTGCTCTCTTTCACGGGAGTTCGTTTATTCAACACTCTGTCCACCGTCGCGATACCGACTCTGGCGTCTCTGGCTATATCCTTCATGGTGACTTTTTTCGCTGACATTGTTCTCTTCCTGTGAGGTGATTGATAAAAATCTATCATTTTTGTGGCGGATAAAAAGCGAAGCCACTCAGGGTTTATGCAAATCAGCAAAATGACCCGCTTCATTGAGCTGGTATTCAGGCGCCAGGGTCTACACTAAGTGCATCCCCATTATGGAACAGGATGTCATGACTTATTCCCTCTCAAAAAAATTCCTTACCGCCACCTCTGCGCTGCTATTGCTTTCCATGAGCGCTGTTCCGGCTAGCGCCGCTACCGACAGCACCGATGCCGTCTCTCCGCTCAGCGCGGAGAACGGGTTAAGCGAAGCGGCTAAGCAATATTTTCTGCGTTATCCTTCCCACAGCGGCGTGAACGGTAAAACCGCGCGCGAAGATACCGCGGCGGTCTTTATTCCCTTTGGCGCCACGCCGGAAGGGGGATGGCCAGTGGTGGTCTGGGCTCACGGTACCGTTGGCGTGGCGAATCACTGCGCGCCGTCGTTAAACCCGCGCAGCGATCGCGATAAGCAGTATCTGAACACCTGGCTGTCGTTGGGCTATGCGGTGGTCGCGCCGGATTATGCCGGTCTGGGCTCGTCCGGGCTGCACCACTATCTGAACGCCCGCGGCGAAGCGTGGAGCGTACTTGACAGCGTTCGCGCCGCCCTGAAACAGTTTCCGCTCAAAAATGAACTTATTCTGGTAGGACAGTCGCAGGGGGCGCATGCCGCCTTCGCCAGCGCCGGCTATCAGCCGCAATATGCACCCGAGCTTAATATTCGCGCAACGGTGCTGACCGGTACGCCTTATTTTGAAAAAGGGACCACCGCAGCCGACATTCTTCCGCCGGCAGGCGGCAAAGCGCCGAGCGGCGGCGATCCGAAAATTCCGTATATTTTCTATATTTATCTTTCAGCTGCCGACAGCAACCCGCAGTTCAATCCCGCCGACTATTTCCAGGACAAAGCGCTACCGCTGCTGAAAGAGGCGAACCATTTATGCATTACACCGCTCAACGATGAGGTGATGAAGGCCGGTCTCAATGCGGCGAATGCCCTCAAGCCGGGAGTGGATTCGCTGTTAAACGCCAGCGTAGAAACCATGCTCTACCCGACGCTAAAAATCGATCATCCGGTATTTATCGGTATAGGCAGCGTCGATATCAACGTACCGACGGCGATGCAAAAACGCTTTGCGGATGCGGTTAAAAGCGCAGGAACCCGGGCGGACGTGCATATTTATGAGGGGCTGGATCATAGCGGAACGGTTAACCCGTCATTGCGCGACTCGGTGCCGTTTTTGATTAAGACGCTCAACGATAAGCGGTAATGGCGAGGGTCGATGAGCCGCCCTGAGCGATGGGGCGGTTCAGCGCAGGTATGACGTCGATTACCAGTATTTGGGGATCAGATAGCCATACATAACGACCGCGACAACAATCATCAGCGTAATAATTGCCCAGTCTGCTTTTAATGATTTTACTGCCTTCATAAGTTCCTCTTTTTTCGATGAATCACCGGGTAACGTTACCGCCGCCACCCGCACCGAAAGGTGATGAAGATCACACAATAACATTTGTCGTACAAATAAAGTGTGTCGATTTTTAAATATTGTTAGCAATTTTTAGTCCGCTCATTCGTCTACCTCTGCACAGGTTACTATTCACAAGCGTTATGAGGTAAACAAAGCATGAGAGATTTCGACAGGCGCGAGCAGCGCCATCAGCACCGTTTTGGTGACCACAGAATGGCAAAACCGCTTCTCATCGGCGCGGCGTTAATCATCGTTCTCGGGCTGCTGGTCATGTCGTTATGGAATGCGCTACTGCCCGCTATCCTTGGGGTAAAGAGCATCGGCTTCTGGCAGGCGATAGGTCTTCTGGCGCTGTCGCGGATCCTGTTTGGCGGTCTCGGTTTTCGCCCGGGAATGTTCGGTATGGGACACGCGCGGCGTCGAATGCATGAACGCTGGATGAAGATGAGTCCCGAGCAGCGCGATGAGTTTGTACAGCGCTTTGGTCATCGCGGGCATCGTGGCCACTGCGGCTGGCGCGATCGTCGTAGCGAAAATGCGCCGCAGCAGGAGCCTGCGGTGAAAAATACGGATCCCGAGTGAGCGCAATGAAAAACGGCATCGCGACGCCATCGCGGCTGATTTCCGCTCTCGACGCCTGCCGGACGAAGCTGAAGGCGTTTATTCGCGCCCGGATCCCGCAACGGGATGAGGCGGACGATATCCTGCAGGAAGTGACTTATCAGCTGATCCGCGTCGAGCAACCGGTGGAGAATATTGCCGCCTGGCTGTTCCGGGCCGCGCGAAACGAGATGACCGACAGGGCGAGAAAAAAGCGTGAGCTGCCGCTGGCTGGCGATTTCAGCGAGGAAGAAGAGGGTGGCTTTCCCGAGGATGAGCTGGCCGAGACGCTGTTTGGCGTTGCGCAAACGCCGGAGGAGACGTATCTGAAAACGCTGCTCTGGGAGGCGGTAAACCAGGCGCTCGCGGAACTGCCGCCCGCCCAGCGCGAAGCATTTGAGAAAACCGAACTGCAGGGCTACAGCTATCGGGAGTTGGCCGAAGAGACCGGGGCAAGCGAGCAGGCGCTGCTGTCGCGTAAGCATAAAGCGGTACTCTACCTGCGAACCCGCCTGCGCGCGCTGTATGACGATCTGCTCGCCGATTAGTCTTTCTTCGGCCTCTGGCGCGGGGCCGAAGACCTGGTCTTTATCCGCTTAGCAGAATAAGGGCGGCGACAGGCCTGAAAGTGGCTGCGTAAACCTGGATTATGGCCGGTAGCCCCAGGCCTTGAGAAAGACGGTAATCGCGCATTCCGCGAGCTGTTCCAGCTTCTCTGGCTCCACCGCTTTTTGCGCAATTAAGGCCCCCGGCAGCGGATAGCCCATAATCGCGCCGAGAAACGCCGTTGCTTCGAGCTCCGGATCGCTGATGGTCAGCAAACCTTCGTTTTTTTTCTGCGCCAGTATCTCGCTCAGTGCCTGCAAAACGCGCCCTGAGGGGCGCTGTTCGAGCGTGACGTAGAGTTCGGGCTTTTGCACCAGCACCTGGATCAGCAGGCGTTGAAAGTGAATATTCTCCGGCGCATAAAAGTGCGCTTGCACCACTTTCGCAAACCCGCGCAGCAGCGCGGGAAAATCCTGCTGACGCTCCTGCAAAAGCTGGCGCAGAGGCGGCTGCATGGTGTCATTGAGAAACGCAAATGTCTCCAGCAGCAGCGCGTCTTTACCGCCGGGGAAATGACTGTAGAGCGTCGGCCGCGAGGTTCCCGCTTCGGCGGCAATCGTATCCAGCGACACATCAAGCCCGTGCCTGAGAAACAGCTCGCGGGCGGTTTGTAAAATGCGTGGGCGGGCTTTCATTGGCCGCCCGCGTTGATTTCCCATCAATTGAGTCCTTACCGTTTGCGCCCTTTAAGGCGCATCATTCCTTGCTGTACCAGCAGGAAAAAGAGTGGAACGAAGAGCAAGGTCAGCAGCGTCCCGGTGAGCATACCGCCGATCACCGCGGTGCCAATCTCTCGTTGGCTGGAAGCGCCGGCACCGGTAGAGAGTACCAGAGGGATAACGCCGACAACAAATGCAAGTGAGGTCATAATGATGGGGCGTAAGCGCAGACGAGCGCCCTCCAGCGCCGCGTCGGATAAAGTTTTTCCTTGCTGAAACTGCGCCAGCGCAAATTCAACGATCAGAATCGCATTTTTGGCGGAAAGCCCCATGGTCGTCAGCATACCGACCTGGAAGTAGATATCGTTTTCATATCCGGCGAGCAGCGACGCGCTCACGGCCCCCAGAATCCCCAACGGCACGATCAGCAGTACGGCGACCGGAATCGACCAGCTTTCATACAAGGCGGCCAGACACAAAAACATAAAGGCCAGCGAGGCCAGATATACCCATAGCGTTTGCACTGAAGAGGCCTGCTCCTGCCAGGACAAACCGCTCCATTGCAGATCAAACCCACTCAGCGTGCCCACCAGTTCGGCCATTTCCGCCATCGCCGAACCGGAGCTGACGCCCGATGCCGCATTGCCCTGGAACTGCACGGCTGACAGTCCGTTAAAACGCTGAAGCATCTGCGGCCCGGTGGTCCAGCGCCAGGATGAGAAGCTGTCGAAGGAGGCCATGTTGTTGCTGTCGCCGCGGACAAACCAGGCGGATAAATTTTCCGGCGTCGAACGCCAGGCTGCGTCTCCCTGCATGTACACGCGCTTGACGCGCCCGCGATCGATAAAGTCGTTAATGTACACGCCGCCCCAGGCCGCAGAGAGAGTGCTGTTTATCGCGGCCTGATCCAACCCCTGGGCCTGCGCTTTCTGTCTGTCAACATCGACCTGCAGCTGCGCCTTCTCCTCCAGGCTGTTAATGCGCACCGCATCCAGTTCTGGCTGTTGTCTGGCGGCAGCGAGCAGGGTGTTTTGCGCCTCGATGAGCGACGGGCTGCCGTTTTGCGCGCTATCCTGTAGCCAGAGTTCAAAGCCGCTCGACTGCCCGAGCCCGCGCACGGTGGGTGGCGACATCACGCTGATGCTGGCCAGCCGGGAGGTTTTAACAAAGTACTGGTTCGCCCGGGCAATGATCGCCTGAGCGCTGTTCTGTTCTCCGGGACGCGCATCCCAGTGCTTGAGTTCGGCGAAGGCCATGCCGACGTTCTGCCCGCTGCCGGCGTTATTTCTGCCGGTAACCATAAAGATGACGTTGAGGTTATTCTCTTCCTCGCTCATGAAATAGCGGCTAATTTCCGCGCCGACCTCTTCGGTCATCGACATCGGCGAGCCGGAGGGAAGCGTAAACTGAACCATCACCGCGCCCTGATCCTCTTCCGGCAGAAAGCCGCCAGCCAGTTTCTGATACTGCCAGAGCATCAAAAACGTCAGCGCCAGGGCCAGCAATACAAAGCGGAAGGGGCGGACCGCTATCCGCCGGAGAATCGCCAGGTAACGATTCTGAGTGGCGGCGACGCCGCGGTTGAAACCGGAGAAGAACGGCCCTTTTTTAAGATGGCCGGGTTTGAGCAGATGGGCGCACAGCGTCGGCGTCAGGGTCAGTGCGACCAGCGCGGAAAGCACCATCGCCGAAACGATGGTCACGCTGAACTGCCGGTAGATAATCCCCACCGAGCCGCCGAAAAACGCCATCGGGATAAAAACCGCCGAGAGTACCAGCGCGATGCCAATCAGCGCGCCGGTTATCTCATTCATTGAGCGCAGCGTGGCTTCAAGCGGGGTAAGATCCTCTTCCACCATCAGGCGTTCAACGTTCTCCACCACCACGATAGCGTCATCAACCAGCAGACCGATTGCCAGAACCATCGCGAAGAGGGTGAGCGTATTGATGCTGTAGCCCAGCAGGCTAAGGATGCCGAAGGTACCGAGCAGGACGACCGGCACCGTGAGGGTCGGGATCAGCGTTGCCCGCCAGCTCTGGAGAAAGAGATACATGACCGCCACCACAAAAAGAATCGCCTCAATCAGCGTGCGCACTACGCTTTCGATAGAGACCGTCACGAACGGCGTGCTGTCGCGCGGATAAGCGGCGACAACGCCCTGCGGAAAGCGAGGCGTCAGGCGTTCGACTTCTGTCCGGATCTTCTCCGCCGTCTCCAGCGCGTTGGCCCCGGAGGCCAGCTGAATTGAGATTCCGGCTGAGGGGAAACCGTTGAGCGTGGTTTGGTTTTGATAGTTTTCCGCGCCGATCTCCACCCGGGCGACATCGCGCAGATAGACCACCGAGCCGTCTCTGTTGGTGCGCAGAATAATGTTTTCAAACTGTTCGGGATGCTCAAGGCGGGACTGCGCGGTGACCGTCGCGTTCAGATACTGCCCCTCCAGCGTAGGCAGTGAACCAATTTCGCCGCTGGTGACCTGAGAATTTTGCGCCTCGACGGCGGCCTGCACGTCGGAGGGCATCAAACCGTAGCCGTTCAGCTGCAGCGGATTGAGCCAGATGCGCATCGCGTACTGGGCGCCGAAAACGGTCGTTTCCCCCACGCCTTCCACCCGGCTCAGCGGCTCCTGCAGGGAGCTAACGAGAAAGTCGCTGATATCAAGGCTGGTTAGCGTTCGCGTTTGATCGTACAGAGCCACCACCATCAGGCTGTCACCCTGTGACTTGGTTACCGTAAGGCCTTGCTGCTGCACCTCTTGAGGCAAACGCGTAATGGCCTGATTAACGGCATTTTGTACCTGCACCTGCGCCATATCGGGATCAATGCGTTGATCGAAACTGAGACTAATACGCGCCTGGCCTGCTGAACTGCTGCTGGAGGAAAAATAGAGCAGGCCATCGATGCCTTTAATCTGCTGCTCCAGCACCTGGGTCACGCTGTCTTCAACGGTTTCAGCCGAGGCGCCGGGGTAGTTGGCGGTGACGTTGACGCCGGGAGGAGCAATATCCGGATATTGTTCAACGGGCAGGGTCAGCAGGGCGAAAGCGCCGGTCGCCATAATACAGATGGCGATGACGGCAGCAAAAACCGGGCGAAACACAAAAAAGCGAGCCAGCATCGTTATGCACCTACGGTCAGTTGAGGGATTCTTGTAGCGCAAACACGGCCGGCGGTTCGCTTAGCCCGGAGGATGGGGGAAATGCCGGCGTGGGTGGAGCCGGTAGCGCCGCATCCAGCGCCCTCGACAGAAAAAAGCGGCTGATTTCAGAACATGCAGTCGTACGCTGGTATTCACCCCACAGAAAGTCATAGGTCTGAATGCTGAAAATATTCTGCTGCAGTAAAAAATGCAGATAGCGTTGGCGCTGCTCCGCCTGCTGGCTAACGAGCAGGGCGTGACATAGCCTGGCCTGAGCCGGCTCATCTACACGTGAACATGCCGCCTGAATCTGCTGATCCTGCGTAGCCAGACTCAGCAATGAGGCCTTCGCTACGCAGGGAAGAAATGATAATCCAATGAAACAAAACAGCTTTGCCCATTTTCCTTCGTTGAACATCCGCCTTACCCCGTCAGTTTATTTACTTTACAGTAAAGTAAATAAACTGTTTAAACAAGTGCCCATCTGTACGAAGCGAAAATGGGTAAAGCGGAGGGAATGATGAGTAGAGGAGCTCTGCTCAGGCTCAGAACATGCCGTTGCCGCTGGCGGTTTTCTGCGGAACGTTCTGGGTCACGTCCCAGTGCTCAACGATTTTATGCTGTTCATCAACGCGGAAGATATCGATAATCGCCCGCGTCACTCCCGGCTCGCGACCGGTTACCTCCACATGGAGGATCACATGATCGCCGTCGACAAAGGCCTGCTTGATAACGCTGCGCGAGTCGGGATATTTACTCTTCAGGAAGGCGATAAACTGCTGAAAGCCTTCAACGCCGTCTTTCGCCATCGGGTTATGCTGTATGTAGCGGTCTCCGAGATAGGGCCTGGCGGCGGCAAAGTCCTTGTCATTTAACGCTTTGTTATAAAAATCAATGACGTTCTTCTTATTCAGCTGTTCGCTTTCACTGTTGCCCGCAAAAACAGCGGGCGACAGGGCGCAAAACAGGGAAAAGGCGATGAGCGATTTTTTCAACATACATCCTCCGGCGGTGATTGTAGTAACAGGCATCTGGCCTGTCAGGGGGAATCAGCCTCCCCAGCGGCCTTTGAGGTAGTTAACGGCCTGCTGGGTCTGCGGCTGATTAAGGTAATTCTCTCTGAACAGAATAGTGCCCTGAATTTGCGGCATGGATTCATTCAGATCAAGCTGCTTTTTCAGCTCCGGCACGCCGCCGCTAATCATCCAGTCAGGCTCGCTCTTTGACGGTTCGCCAACTTTGTACAGCGCCACGCCGATATAAAGCCGGGTGTGGGTAGGCTTCACCACCTCAGCCCACCACTTTGCCAGCACATCGTAGCGCGCGGCGTCGCGGGCGAAGGGCCAGTAAATTTGCGGCGCGATATAGTCCAGCCATCCCTGCTGAACCCACAGGCGGGTATCCGCGTAAGACTCATCGTAGGCCGCCGCGCCGCGGGTATCGGACCCGGACGGATCGTGAGAGCGATTGCGCCAGACGCCCGCCGGGCTGACGCCGAATTCTACGGCGGGGTTCAGCTGCTTGATAGTGCGGGAAACCTGCTCAATCAGCAGCTGGGTATTGTGCCGCCGCCAGTCCGCTTTGGCAGCAAAGCCCTGGCCATACTGCTGGAACGTCCGATTGTCGTTCAGCTTCGACCCCGGCGTTTCGGTATAGAAGTAATCATCGAACTGGACGCCGTCTACCGGATAGCGCTCTACGACCTCTGCCACGATGCTGGTGATCCAGTCGCGCACTTCCGGGATCCCCGGGTCGAGAACGAAACGGTCTCCGGAGGTACGGATCCACTCCGGATGCAGGACATAGACGCTGGCGGGAAACTGCGAAAGGGTACTGTTAAGCTCGGTGACGGTTTTGGGGCGAGTATTGACCGAGACGCGATAGGGGTTGAACCATGCATGAACGCGCATGCCGCGCTTATGGGCTTCATCCAGCATAAACTTTAACGGATCGTAGCCCGGGTCCTCGCCGATTTTACCGGTCAGCATATCGGACCACGGCAGGATCTTCGACGGCCAGAGCGCGGTGCCATCAGGTTTCACCTGGAAAAAAACGGTATTGATACCGAGGCTTTTTAAATTATCCAGCTTGGCAATCAGCGCCTGCTGCTGCAGGGCGATGCGGCGATCGGCGGTAATGCCGCCGTTCACGGATTCCAGCGGCGGCCAGTCGAGGCGCGAGACGGTTGTCAGCCAGACGCCGCGCACCGGCTCGTGGCTTTTGGGTAACGTCGGCTGCTTTGTTGCGGGCGGCAGCGGCGTGACAAGAGAAACGGGCGGTTTACTGCCGCAGTGCGACAGCAGCAGCGCTGCAGCGATAGCTACGGCGGATGCTTTTACTTTTTTCAGGATGCTATTACGGGAGTGAATCGTCATATTTGCCAGCATTTCTGGTCAGCGCACAAAGAAGTCATTTTCGTATTATTCTACTTTAAGTCAATAATTTAGCCATAGACAGAGCCGCTTTTGCCTCAGCAAATTTCGCAGCCAGTCGTCTGCGCCATCACGCAACGGCTGGCCATGATATATCATTGATATGCATTAAAACTTGATCGGTTCAGGGCGAGTTTAAAAAGGATTTGTTAAAATCTGGCCAAACAATTGACCGCCGGCCCCCGATGGCGAGTCTAACTGGATTAGCATAATGAACTACTCATCGTCACGCCATCGTCTGTGGATAATCCTATTTCTCATGGCATTAATCAGCCTTGGCACCGGTCTTTGCTACTGGCAGATGCAAAAAAAGGTGGATAAGGATATCCAGTCACGGCTGCAGCAGGCGATAGCCAGCCTTGATGTGACCGTTTCCCACGCCGAACAGGCCGCCGACCTGGCGGAACCTTTTATGGGAAAAAACTGCAATGAGAACGTCCTGACGGAGCTGCGCACGCTGGTGGCGACCATTCCCGACGTGCGCTCGGTAAATTTAGGGCGGGATAACGAGATCTACTGCACTTCGGTTTTTGGCGGACGCAAATTTCAGTTTGATAGGACTCAATATACCCAAGGATCGTTGCAGTTATTCCAGGGGAACGATATTACGCCGTCTCATCCGTTAATGGTGTATAGCGAACAGGACGACCGGGGGAATACCACGCTGATAGGTATTGATGGCTATTATTTATACAATATTTTATCCGTTCTGGATGGCGATGCTCATCTGTATCTTCAGGTTGGTAATCGGGTAATGAACCGCAAAGGGGAAGTCACCACGACGCCGAAGATCAAAATTCCCGTGCGTCTGACCTCTGAGCAATTTAATTATTCGGTCATTGCCGATCGCGGCTTTGCCTCCGGCGCAGTCGCATTTATCCGCTATGAACAGCATACCCTCATCGCCATTCTTCTCGCCTCCTTGCTGCTCGCCTTTTTGTTCAGAAACTATCTCCGCTATCGGCAGACGATTGAGTACCAGCTGAGGAAGGCGATCGAGCTGAAGCAGCTCAAACCGTATATTCAGCCGATAATTAACGATGAGGACGGCGCCATTATCGGCGGCGAGGTGCTGGTACGCTGGGAACATCCCAAACAGGGATTTATTGCGCCGGATAAATTTATCTCCGTTGCGGAACAGACCGGTTTGATTAAAGACGTGACGGCGATTTGCTTTGCGGAAGTAAGCCGACAGCTCCGTCGCCAGCAGTCCCTGCTCCCTAAAGGACTCTTTATTTGCTTTAACACCAGCTCGGTTAACTTTCAGGATGACGAAATAGTCCAACTCTGCCAGACGTTTATCCAGGAGCTGAAAGAGGCGGAAGTTCGGCTCGTCCTTGAGATAACCGAGCGGGAGTCGATTGAAAATACGCTGCAAACCTCGGAGGTGACGGATAAGCTGCGGCGCATCGGGATTCAGTTTTCGTTGGATGATTTCGGTACCGGTTACGCAAACTACAGCTACATCCAGCAGTTTAATCCTGAGATTATAAAAATCGATAAGGTGTTTACCTTCAATATCGTCACCAATAATGCTTCCGCGCTGGTGGTCAAGAATATGGTGAATCTGGCGAAGAAGTTTAACTGTCAGATTATCGCCGAAGGCGTGGAGGATAAGGAGCAGCTGACAATGCTCAGGAATATGGGCATCGCTATTTACCAGGGCTACTACTTCTCACAACCGGTGCCGGTTGGCGAGTTTATCAAAATGCTGCCACGTTCATTTCGCTAGTCAGGAAAGGGCTGGTTTGTTCGATCACAAACAGGAAATTAAAAGGTGATCGACTCGGCAAAACCGAATCGTAATTTCCTGTTTCACCTGAAAATTTGTCATCATTGAGGAACAACTCAACAACACGGAGGTTGTCTTGTTCGAATCTCACCTGAATATTTTTATCCGCGCGGTTTTCGTTGAAAATATGGCGCTCAATTTTTTCCTTGGCATGTGTACTTTTCTCGCTATTTCCAAAAAGATCGATGTCGCATTTCGGCTCGGGATCACCGTGACGGCGCTGCTAGCCATTGCGACGCCGATTAACAACCTGATTTATCATCACCTACTGAAAGAAAATGCTCTGATTGAAGGCGTGGATCTCAGTTTTCTCGATTTCATCACGTTTATCGGCGTCCTTGCGGCGCTGGTGCAGATCCTGGAGATGGTGATCGACAAATATTTCCATGCGTTAAACCATGCTTTAGGGCCGTTTCTGCCGCTGTTGACCATCCACTGCGCCATTTTTGGCGCGACCATATTTATGGTGCAGCGTGAATACAGCTTCCTTGAGTCGCTGACTTATGGCACCGGATGCGGTATTGGCTGGACGCTGGCGATTGTGGCGCTGGCTGGCATTCGCGAAAAGCTGAAATATGCCAATATGCCGAAAGGGTTACGCGGATTAGGCAGCGTGTTCATTACCGCCGGACTCATGTCGCTGGGCTTTATGTCGTTCGCCGGTATTTCCCTGTAAACAGAAGTCGGGAACCATGAGAGAGTGCGTCTGGCCTGACGACGTTTTACCGAAATTCTGCCGTACACCATTGGGCGCGCACGGCAGAAGAGGGCGCTGGCGGGCGATGAACGCGCGTCGCGGGTTCATCGCACCGGGCTTGCTGGCGGATTTCAGGGGTAGTTGAAAGCCTCTGGATGGTTTTCCAGACTGCCGCTCAGGGCTGCAAAGAGTACCGTTTTCCCATCGATGGATAATGGATCGCTAACGTTAAGCCAGGTCAGCTTTTCCTGGGATGTCTTATCGTCAACGGTGGAAAAAACTCCGGACATTTGTCTGGATTTTTCCGACCACAGCACCGCGAGCCTCTCCGCAGCGCAATCGTGAGGTTTGCAGACGCTGAGCACCTGATAAACATCCTCGCCAAGCTTTACCGTACGCGCGGGCGTGGTCGTGCCGCCTGAACTGACCCAACCGGGCAGGTGATGTCCTTTGAGCATCTGATTAAACGCGGCGGGCTCCTTTTTGGCGAGGCTGTTCAGCGTAATATCGTCCTGTGCCATAGCGTTTGCTGACGTCGCCAGAATAGCCAGCGCGGTAAACATTTTAAGCATAATAATACTCCTGTGATCTTTCCGATTCCGTTTAACGCCTGTTAATCATGGCTCTGGTTGGCGGTGAATGCAAATTTGCTCAGCTGGCTTCTCTATATTCCGCAAATGGTCGGAAAGTGGTGATTTCATTTCTTATGGTTTTGTAAAAAAGAATGTCACTATAGAATGCGAATTACTTATAAAGCATATAAAACCGGCAGTGATTATTACTATCGCGAGCTTTTATTCAACATTTTCGTGCCGTTGGTTGAATCACCATTAAGATAACGCGTCAATAATGGCTCAATCACGGTGCTTATTCGCTTGACCGCTAACGTATAATAGAATCCAGACTATTCTGCTGTTATTTTTCGGTAAATTATTGACGGTGTCATTTCACAAAAGAAAATTTGATCGCCGGCATCGCGCTTGTTAAAGTTCGCGCCACTTTTCAGGAGGGTATGATGAAAAAGACTCAATTCATTATCGCGTGTTCTTTAATTATGGCTTCAGGCTCTGCCCTGGCAATGGGTTTTACCGCTGAGCAGGGGAAAAACTTTACCAATCTTAATATGGAAATCGGTAAGAGTTCTTCCGGCCTGTATGCGGAAAGTAACTGGATTAAAAATACTCACGACGGAAGTCAGCTTGGCGGCGTCGGCGTTGGCTACAATCTTGCGCTGGGTCCGCTCACGGCGAATATTGGCACAAAAGCCGTATATCTCGGGCCGAAGAAAGGGGACAACGGCGTCGCCTTCCCGATTGGCGGCGGCATCGATCTGGCGCTGACTGACAGTATCCATCTGTACGGCGAAGGATATTCCGCGCCGGAAGGGTTAACTAACAGCGTTAAAAATTACGTCGAAGCAAATGGCGGAATTAGCTGGACGCCGCTGACGCCGCTGACTATCAAGGCTGGCTATCGACACGCGAGCGTTGATGGAAAAGATGGCCGCCCGGGACATACCATCATTGATGGCGCTTACGTAGGCGCTGGCGTGACTTTCTGATATGACGGTCGGGAGCGTGGGCTCCCGACATATTACTGAGCACTGAGAAAATCTCAAAAGGCGCTTTCAGATGCTTAGCTGTTTTTGGTCTGTACCCAAAAAGCGTGAATGAGCCCTGGAATGTAGCCGAGGATCGTCAAAATAATATTGAGAATAAACGCCCAGCCAAACCCTTTTCCCAGCAATACTCCCAGCGGGGGTAGAATAATCGTTAAGACAATTCTCCAGAAACCCATAATATCTCCCTGTGTTGTTAGCTAACTTAATACTATTTTAGTGGCTGACGGTATTTTTGCAAATTTTAGCTTTTTAAATCATAAGCCTGCTAACTTTTCTGAGTTTCAAATACTACATATTTAATAAATTTCAAAGCGCTAATTTACGCCAGATATCTATATGGGATTATTCCAGGTTATTGCTTAAATTATGTTCTTCAAAGCTCAGTGGAAAATTTGTACGGAAGAGGGGGGAATTACGCGCAATGATAGCCTGCCGGGTGGGGTAAATTGCGCTACACTGCCCGTCCAGGGGATAAGATATTGACGGCGGGGTTACATGGACCACATCGTTCTTCAAAAGGTCATCGCCATCTTTCTGATGGTTTGGTGGGGTTGGGATATTCTGAGAAGAAAAAAGAAAAAGCAGAACCCCGATCCCCTTATTGCGCAGGCAAACGCTGCGGAGCGCTATCAATGGCGCTACTTGCGTTGGGGATGGCGACTCTTGCAATTCGCCTGTGGCGGGTATTTGCTGATAATGATGGTCACCTTTCTTTTACGCTAGCGCTGGCAGGTGAAAAGAGAGCCGCTACCGCGGCTCTTTTGCTGACCAGGCACGTATCCGGAGGAGTTGCGCGCTGGCGCTCAACCTGGGCTACCGAACTGCAGACGGCCTGGACCCGCCCGAGTCCCTGTCGCCCGGCTAAGCGTAACGCTAGCCGGGAACAGGCCGCGCCAGCTCTTTTAGGCTACGCCGGTACCGCCATCTGAGCACCAGACCTGACCCGAAGCGTAGGAGCAGGCGTCGGAAGCCAGAAGGACGTAAAGCGGCGCAATCTCAACCGGCTGTCCCGGTCGGCCAAGCGGCGTATCCTCACCAAATTTTTGCACCTTCTCCTGCGGCTGGCCGCCGCTCGACTGCAACGGTGTCCAGTAAGGGCCAGGGGCAACGGCATTAACGCGAATACCGCGCGGGCCAAGCTGCTGCGCCAGGGATTTAGTAAACGCCACGTTGCAGGCTTTGGTCTGGGCGTAATCCAGCAGAATCTCGCTGGGTTTAAATGCCTGCACGGAAGAGGTATTGATGATAACCGCCCCCGCAGACAGGTGACGGAGGGCGGCTTTGGTTATCCAGAACGGCGCATAGACGTTGGTTTTAAAGGTGGCATCAAACGCAGCGGTGCTCAGCTGTTCAATGGATTCGCAATACTGCTGTCTGCCGGCATTGTTCACCAGAATATCCAGCCCGCCCAGCTCGGCTACCGCTTTTTCAACCAGGGTGTCGCAAAAAGATTCAACCCGAATATCGCCGGGAATGGCGACGGCTTTTCGTCCCTCGGCCTGAATCAGCGCGATAACGGCAGCCGCGTCCGACTCTTCTTCCGGCAGGTAGCCGATGGCGACATCCGCGCCTTCACGCGCATAGGCGATAGCGACAGCGCGGCCAATACCTGAATCACCGCCGGTAATAAGCGCTTTTTTTCCCGCGAGCTTCCCGGAGCCGATAGGCGGAAGAGGATAATGTAGCGATGAATTATTTCCTGTTGTCATACCGGCCTCCTGATAAATGAAATTTAAGATTAGCCAATCGTTGTGATTGAGCGAGCAAAAAGCGTAAACCAGGAATAATTAACTTTGTAAAACCAGGAATTATTTACCTGACAATTAGTTCAACATGTAATACCAGAACAGCGCAATTTCATCTTTTTCCGCTAAAGCGTTGTAGAGATATCGATCGTATCCTCCGAGAGTAAAACCATAATTTCGATAGAAGAGGCAGGCGGGCACGTTAACGTTCTGCGTCTCAAGCTTTAATCCCGCAGCGTTCATACTGCGGGCCCAGATATGGGCGGCGGCCATGAGCTTGTTGGCCGCGCCGGCTCTGCGATGTGAGCTTTCAATGGCAATATAATCGACGGAAATAAACCTGTTCCAGCTCAGAGATGCGGTGATGAAACCGGCCACCTGTCCCGCTTCGGTTTCGGCAATCAGGAATATTGCATCCGGATTAATACAGTGGTTTTCCAGCGTCTGGATATCCAGCTCATAGGTTTTATTATAAGCGCAGGGAAGTGTCTCAATTTTCAGATCATTATTGATGAAAGGGCCTCTGGCAACCTGGCTGACCGTGAAGGAAAAATCACAATATTCGAGGCGAGCAAGGTCAGAATTTAATCCTTTACGAATCTGCATAGCATTCCTTATTTTTTAGCGATTTATTAATGATAGACAACGTCGTTAAAAATAACAGTCAGGCCATCAACAGCGCATTCGTCCAAACCTGGGCTAATCTTATATTTCATGCTGCATTTCCTGCAGGTCGTTTGAGGACATTGAATGGAATCCATATCGTTTAAAAAGCATTGGGGGGCGGAATTCATTTCCGCGGATATTGTCCGCTTTCGCGTCTGGGCCGAAGGTCAAAAGTCGATGACGCTTAGCCTGAGACACCGGGATATTGCGATGGAAGCCGTGGGAAATGGCTGGTTCCAGATCGATGTCCCTGGCGTTAAGCACGGGGATGAATATCAGCTTCGTTTAGCCGACGGCCGCCTCATTCCCGACCCGGCCACCCGCGCGCAGCGCGATGATGTCAATGGCCCCTCAGTAGTGATCGATCCCCGACGCTATCAACCGGTTAACCGTGACTGGAAAGGGCGTCCCTGGGAAGAAACCGTGATATATGAACTTCATCCGGGCACCTTTACGCCAGAAGGCACCTTTGTCGCCGCTATCGAAAAGCTCCCCTGGCTGGCAGAGTTGGGGATCACCCAGATAGAGGTTATGCCGGTGTCTCAGTTTGGTGGTTCGCGCGGCTGGGGCTACGACGGGGTACTACTTTATGCCCCGCATTCAGCTTATGGTACCCCGGAGGATTTTCACGCCTTCATCGATGCCGCTCACGGGTTAGGGCTTTCGGTGGTTCTCGATATCGTGCTGAACCATTTTGGTCCGGAAGGCAACTATCTCTCTTTGCTGTCGCCGGGCTTTTTTCATCAGGACCGAATGACCCCCTGGGGTAATGCCATCGCCTATGAAAACGAGGCCGTACGTCAGTATATTACCGACGCGCCGCTATTCTGGCTTACCGAGTATCAACTTGATGGGCTGCGCTTTGATGCTATTGACCAGATTGAAGATCGCTCCGCCCGGCACGTGCTGATAGAAATAGCCGAGAATATCCGCGCGGCTATACCCGACCGCCATATTCACCTGACGACGGAAGATAGCCGTAACGTGATTTTCCTCCACCCGCGCGATGAAAACGGGCACACACCGCTGTTTACCGCTGAATGGAATGATGACTTCCATAATGCCGCGCACGTTTTCGCGACCGGTGAAACCCATGCGTATTATCAGGATTTTGCGCATCAGCCGGCAAAGAATGTCGCTCGGGCGCTGGCGGAAGGATTTGTCTATCAGGGGGAGATCTCTCCACAAACCGGGCAACCTCGCGGCGTCTCCTGCGCCGTTCAGCCACCGCAGTTCTTTGTCGACTTTATTCAGAATCACGATCAAACCGGGAACCGAGCCCATGGCGAAAGGCTTATCTCCCTGGCCGGCGCTGAGAAAACGCGCGTGCTGCTTGCCGCATTGCTTCTCTCTCCCCACATTCCCTTACTGTTTATGGGCGAAGAGTATGGTGAAACCCATCCTTTTCTATTTTTTACCGATTTTCAGGGTGCTCTCGCCAAAGCGGTAAGAGAAGGGCGGGCAAAAGAGTTTGCCGGACACGCAGGGCATGATGCCTCCGTTCCGGATCCGAACGATCCTCAAACCTTTATCCGCTCTAAGCTCGACTGGCAGAAGGCGGCAAGCGAGGAGGGGAAATCCTGGCTGCGCTTTACCCGCAACCTTATCTTACTGCGCCATCGCTATATCGTCCCGCTGCTCGCGGCAGAGGGCGCCGTGGAAGGCAGGATCCTGCACGCGGCGGCGCATGCGCTGGCGGTGAGCTGGCGCTTCCCCGACGGGACGCTCTCCGTGGCGCTGAATATCGGCGCGGACCCCGTGACGGTGCCGGAGATACCGGGAGAGGTCATTTTTAGCTGGCCGGAGCGGCAGGAAGCGTTAACGCCAAACAGCATTGTTGTCCGTTTTGCACATGGAGAAGCTTCATCATGATCCCTTCCGCAACCTATCGTATTCAATTCCGTAATGGTATGACCTTCGATCGCGCGGCGGCGCTGGCCCCGTATCTGAAAGCGCTGGGTATTAGCCATCTTTACGCGTCGCCGATATTTACGGCGACCACCGGCTCCACCCATGGCTATGATATTACCGATCCAAACGAAATCGACCCGGCTATTGGCGGGCGCGAAGGGTTTGACCGGCTGGTAAAGGCGCTGCGGAGTGCGCAAATTGGCCTGATTCTGGATATTGTCCCCAACCATATGGCGACCTCTCTGGAGAATCGCTGGTGGCGGGACGTCATTGAACAGGGTAAGCACAGCGCCTGGGCCAATTATTTCGATATTGACTGGACGCGTCCCGTTACGCTGCCGTTTCTGGGGGATACCTTTGAGGCAGAGCTGGAGAGCGGGGCGCTTGAGCTTAAGCGCGATCCTGAAACGGGGAAACCGGCGTTCGTCTATTACGACCAGGCCTGGCCGCTGAATCCTGAAAGTCTGGCAACAGGTGAGCAACTACTAACTTCGCCGGATCGCGACGCGATTGTGGCGCTGCACGAGGCGCAAAGCTGGCGGCTGATGTCGTGGCGGGAAGCGCCCAGACAGCTCTCCTGGCGGCGCTTTTTCGAAATTACGGGCCTGATTGGCGTCAGGGTCGAAGAACAGGCGGTATTCGACGATACCCACCGTCTTATTCTTGAACTGGTACATGCCGGTATCGTCGATGGTCTGCGCATCGATCATATCGATGGGCTTGCCGACCCATTAGGGTATTTGCAGCGTCTGCGCCAGGCCGCCGGGCCAGAATGCTACATTACGGTGGAAAAAATTCTTGCGAAAGGCGAGCAGCTTCCCGCTGTTTGGCCCGTCTCCGGCACCACCGGATATGAGTTTATCGCTTCGCTGGCTGAAGTGCTGGTGGATGACAATAATCTCGACCAGCTGCAGCAGGTGCATGACGAAGCGCTCGGCGGCGCGGTAGATCGTCACCAGGCGCTGCGTGAGGCGAAAGGGCTGATGGCGGATCGCAACTTTGAGGGCGAATTTACCACTTTGTTGAGGCTGGCCATCGAACTGGCGCAGCGTAATAGCATGGAGGTTGAAAGCGAAGCGCTGCGCCACGCATTACGTGAACTGCTGCTGGCCTTTCCGGTATATCGCACCTACGGTACCGCTGAGGGGATGAGCGCCGAGGATATTACGCTATTAAACCGGGTCGTCGATCGGGTTAACGCTCGGGAAAACCGCCCCGATCCCAGGGCCCTTGAGGTCATTATCGCTATCCTGACCGGCAATTTACAAACAAGTAGCCTCGATGCCGCCTCGCTTTTCAGGACCCGTTTTCAACAGCTGACAGGGCCGTTAATGGCTAAATCGGTCGAGGATACGCTGTTCTTCCGCCATAACCTCGATCTGGCGCTGAATGAAGTCGGCGCGGATCCCACGCCGCGCGCTTTCTCGCTTTCTCGTTTCCATCAGGAGATGCGTATTCGCCTTGCTCGTCAGCCCGACGCGCTGCTGGGAACGTCGACGCACGACACTAAACGCGGGGAGGATGCGCGCGCCCGTCTGTATACCTTAACGGAAGCTCCGCAGCTGTGGGCGACCAATCTTGCGCGCTGGCGTCAGATGAATCAAACCCTGGTGCGTTTTTTGAACGACGGTACGGCGCCGAACGCGGCAGATACGTGGATGATCTATCAGGCGCTCGCCGGCGTGTGGCCTGCAACGTTGCTGCCTGACGATAGCGCAGGGCTGAAAGCCCTCGAAGAACGTTTTCTCGCTTTTATGGAAAAAGCGCTGCGCGAGGCTAAGCAAAGAACCGACTGGATCGACAGCAATGAAAGCTATGAAAGCGTCGTACTGAACTACGTTCAACAGCTGTTTTCTGCTGATAACGCGCTGTTTCTCAATGATTTTTACACCTCCCTGCAGCCTTTTGTCCGTGCCGGTCTGGTGAACAGCCTTAGCCAGACGGTCATCAAACTGACTGCGCCTGGGGTACCGGATATTTATCAGGGGAGCGAGGCGCTGAACTTTAGCCTCGTCGATCCGGATAACCGCCGTGAACCTGACTTCGCCGCCCTGGCACAACATCTTGATAGCGGAAGCGCGGAACTGTTTCATCATGAAAGCGCATGGCGAGACGGACGGTTGAAGCAATTCGTCACCGCTTCGTTTCTCAGATTAAGGCAGCAGCATTCCGCGCTCTTTCATTATGGTGACTGGGTACCATTAAAAGTCGCGGGTGAAAGAGCAGATAATTTTATCGCCTACGCGCGTATCAAAGACGAGGAAGCCCTCATCGTGGTGGTTCCTCGGCTGGTGTTTGACGTGGCGGCGCACGGGTTGGTCGAGTCATCGGCGCAACTGTGGGGCGAGACGGCAGTATCGCTCCCGGAAGATCTGGCCGGAAGGCGTTATTGCGATGCATTAACCGGTGAAAGCCGTCTGGTAGAAGAGACGCTCGATCTGGCGTCAGCAACCGGGTGGTTATTGACACTTATTAGTGAAAAGGAACGTGGGGAATAACAATGTCAAAGGAAAATGCTTTTTTCATACGGCCAGGCCACGGCCAGCAGTTGGGGGCTAATTTCGACGGGAAGGGGGTGAACTTCGCACTGTTTTCAGCGCATGCTGAACGCGTTGAGCTGTGCTTATTCGATCCTTCCGGTAAAACCGAAATAGCCCGGCTTGAACTGCCTGAATATACAGATGAGATATGGCACGGCTATGTACCCGATCTGCAGCCCGGCGCATTGTACGGTTATCGGGTTTACGGACCTTACGATCCGGAAAACGGTCATCGCTTTAATCCCAATAAATTGCTTATCGATCCCTACGCGCGGGAGCTGGAAGGCGATGTTGAGTGGAACGATGCGCATTTCGGCTACGAGTTGGGCCATGAGGAGAGCGACCTGAGCTTTGATAGTCGCGATAGCGCGCCCTATACGCCAAAATGTAAGGTTATCGACCCGGATGCCTTCGACTGGCAGGGGGAAAACCGTCCCAATGTCCCCTGGCCGAAGACGGTTATCTACGAAACCCATGTCAAAGGTTTTACCCGGCTTAATCCGGCGCTTCCTCAGGAGCTGCGCGGCACATTTGAGGGGCTTGGGCATCAGGCTTCCGTCGATTATATTAAAAGTCTGGGCATTACTTCCGTCGAACTGCTCCCCGTACACTGGTTTCCCGATGACCAGCATCTGCTCGATCGGGGACTGAAAAACTTCTGGGGTTACAATACGCTAGGCTTCTTTGCTCCTGCTTCCCGCTATTATGGCCCTGAAGGTATAGCGGGCTTTCGCAACATGGTGCGCGCTTTTCATGATGCCGGTATCGAAGTGATCCTTGACGTGGTGTATAACCACACCGCGGAAGGCAATGAGCTGGGCCCGACGCTCTCATTTAAAGGTATCGATAATTTCTCTTATTACCGGACGATGCCGGATCAGCATCGTTATTACATTAATGATACCGGGACCGGGAATACGGTGAATACATCGCATCCCCGGGTGCTGCAGATGGTTATGGATTCGCTACGGTACTGGGCGCAATCGATGCACGTTGACGGCTTTCGTTTCGACCTCGGGACTATTCTTGGACGCGAGCCAGAAGGCTTCGATCCGCGAGGCGGTTTTTTCGATGCGGTAACCCAGGATCCGGTTTTATCGAAGCTTAAACTGATTGGTGAGCCGTGGGATATTGGTCCCGGCGGCTATCAGGTCGGCGGTTTCCCGCCTGGCTGGGGCGAGTGGAACGACAAATATCGTGATACGGTGCGGGAATACTGGAAGGGAGATAACGTCTCCAACGACTTTGCCGCCCGCTTACTGGGCTCGGGCGATCTGTACGATTTACGCGGTCGTCGTCCGTGGTCCAGCGTCAATTTTATTACCGCCCATGACGGCTTTACGTTGAACGATCTGGTTTCATATAACGAGAAGCATAATGAAGCCAACGGTGAGGACAATAACGACGGGCACAACGATAATCGTTCCTGCAACTATGGCGAAGAAGGCCCGACGGAAAATCAGGATATTATTGCCGTCCGTGAACGCCAGAAGCGTAATTTTCTGGCAACGTTATTTTTCTCCCACGGTACGCCGATGCTGCTGGCCGGCGATGAGTTTGGTCGTTCGCAGCAGGGCAATAATAACGGCTACTGCCAGGACAGCGAGATTTCATGGTTCAACTGGGAAGCGCAGTCTGAGCGGGATCGTGCATTACGAGACTTCACCCAGCATCTGATTGCACTGCGCGCGGAGCAACCGCTTTTACGTCGTGAAAGCTGGCGCGACGGGCTGGAAATACGCTGGTTTAACGCCGGCGGCGGTTTGCAGCAATCAGAGCAATGGGATGAGGGTTCGACCTTAGGCCTTGCCATCAGTCGACCCGATCTTGAGAAGGAGGAGGGCATCTGGCATGACGTGCTGATGCTGTTCAATCCCTTTGAAGGCGATGTTCCGTTCCAGATCCCGCAGTTTGGCGAAGGCGGCTGGGTTCTCGAGTTGTCGACCGCAGAGGAAAAAACAGACGGCGCGATTATTACCGAGACGATTGATTTTGTTCTCGCCGGGCGCAGTATTGCGCTATTCAGACGGCCTTAGCCTACAAGACAACCCGGCGCAGATGGCCGGGTTTTTGTCATGTTGAAAAAGAGGTAATAATGTTCGATCCCGTAAACCTGCAATTGTTTGAGTTAATTTTCCATCTGGAAGTTAGCCTGCATCAGGCATCAACACGCCGCAGCGCGCAGCTTTTGCAGCAGTTGTTGCATGACGAATTTCTGGAGATAGGCCGTAGCGGAGAACGTTACGATAAAACGCAGACCGTAGCAGCATTAATTAACGAGGACGTGGAGGCCATCAACGCTTACAGCTTTCAGTTGGCTTTACTAACCAAAGATTGCGCGTTGCTTACGTACCGCAGCGAGGTTATCGATTCAGACGGACGCACTGCTAAAAAAACGCTTCGTTCGTCAATCTGGCAGAGGAGCCATATTTGTGCAAATCATCAGGAATGCTGGCAGCTCAGATTTCACCAGGGGACGCCAGTGAAAGAAGTTCAGGAAGAAGAGCAGGCGAGCAAGACGGCGAATTAAGAACCAGGTGTACAGGCGTTAAGCTTCGAAAAGCCAATTTAACATAATATACATTATGCGCACCAATGATGTAACGGCTCAATGCTAATGTCTATTTGTGGCCCATCCATCATCAGGAATGTCCAGGCTATAGTTCTCAGACCTGTATGGCTGGTCAACAACTCACTTCACTTTTCCTGATGAGGAGTTTTCTGTGGCTATACATGACGCCGGGATGTTCACAGTGAAAGAAATCAACCGCCTCAAAATCCTTCATGATGTCATCGACCGCTGCCCCGGACTTCTGAACTTAGCTTTGACAAATATGGTGTCAGCCAGATTATGCGGTTGCGACCAGAACTCAGGTTAACCCGCCAGGGATTCTGCTAATGCTCCCGGCGTTTCCATTCCCGCTGCCGGGATCTTGCGACATGTTATCGCTTACTGCCTCCCGGATGGTATATGCAGCGGTGTTGTTCTTTTACCGGCTCAAGAACCAGAACCACTCAGGATATTCTTAGCCAACGTCTGACAACAAAGACGAAAACGTATCGTCTGCATATTGCCGTGCTCTCATGCCAACATCCTTTCTGAATTTCTTAGACATGACCACCTGGCTTCACCGCAAGTCTTGCTATCGTGACTCCTGCCATCAGGATAACGCTGGGTTAATCCTGGGATTGCCACGGTGTTCACCGTCATTTTTTGGCGATACTGAAAATGGCTACTATACTTAAAATGAAAAAGCTTTCGATGAGCTTTATTTAAAGGAGATTAGATAATGAAAAAGGTATTAGCTGCATTAGCGTTATCCGCGTTTGCATTTGGCGCCTCAGCCTCTCAGTTGATTACGAAACAAGAAGTTGACCATTTTAAACTGACCCATGTAGGCAGTATCTCTGTAGGACCTTCCGGCGGTCAATTCTCTTCTCCCTCTGACTTGCACGATCAGCTTTCAAAATTAGCTGATGAAAAAGGTGGCAAGTTCTATGTGATTACCGCGGCTCGTGAGCATGGTCCAAACTTTGAAGCAACTGCTGAAGTTTATAAATAACGATCCTGATAAATTTCATCAGAGCTTAATATAGCATCTGTTATATTTAACAGCCTGTTTCTCCTCGCACAGGCTGTTTGCTTATTTTTCTATCAGCTACGGTAAATCCCATTTTCATCAGTTTATCGGGTAACCACCCTGCTCCCGGGTTTCCGCCATTACAGAGGCAGACATCAGGTTGTGTGGCCGGGTTGTCAGTCGGCTTAGATCGCTCTTTTAACGAAAAACATCGTTTTTTGTATCAGATACGGTGTAAAGCATATAACAGATGAAAACAGCACAGAAAAAAACAACGTTGCTCCCTGGAGAGGAATACTGCGCGGGATTAGCCAGGTGTAGACTGCAACAAATAAAGAATGCCAGACATGACAGTAAAGCAGAACATCAAAAGCGATGACTGAAATCACATAAATAGCCAGGGAATGTTTTCCCGGGTACTCGAGCAAGGTGAGATCTATTACGGCCATTCTTTTCACTAATAGATAAAGCCAAATTGCAATGCCGACACAAATTAAGAGAAATGATGGTGTCCAGAGCTTCTTAACAATCGGTATCGAAAAATAGTAAGCCAGAAAAAAACCCGTTATTATACAAACCATTCCATAGCAGAACCCCCGGGCGTCACTGATTTTATTTATTTGCTCTCCGAAGATAACGCCTGACAAAGTGGTGATAAGGGCGCCGAGCGTGCTCAATACGCCTTCTGAGTCCCCAGATCTGCCAGTGTCAGTATTATAATAATTAGCATGCGCGCCAAGCAGTAAATCATCTACGACATCAGAAATATTTGCGTATTGATTATAATCTCCCCATACCATTAAAATGGCTGACCACGCAAGTATGAGCGCCAGGCATAGAGCAGTTAGCTTTTTATTGCTGATAAAGTGATAAATTAAGCCTGTCACTCCATAGCAAATACCGATGCGTTGCAGCACCCCCATGATTTTGAAATGCTCCTGATCGTACAAAACAAAGACAATTGCTTTCAGAAATATTCCTGTCAGGACTAGAACCGTTGACCTTATAAACAGGCCTCGCAGCGTGATTTTTTTAAGACGATTTGACAGCGTCAGAGAAATACCCACAATAAAAAGAAACGTAGGAAACACGGTATCCGCCAACGATAACCCCGCCCATTCTGAGTGGATTAACGCAGAGTTCGTTATCCTCAAGTCTACTGGGCTATTAACAACCAGCATCAGAAAGACTGTGAGTCCCCTCATACGATCAATATCTTGATTACGCGTGATTTTCATACGTGAACTTTTTAAAGTGGGCTGATTTTGTATTATTTTTTACAAACACTAATGTCGATTATGCCTGGAACGTCAATGCCGGCATTAATTAAATTACACACACCCGGACCGGGATCAACAATCAGTGCTGCAATATCATCATCTGCAATAGCGGAAACGGTAAACATAGATAGTAAAAACGCAAAAATTGACAGTTTAAACATTTTAACCTCTCAAAATATGGGATGTTTATTCGCTATGTTGTTGACTCCATCGCTGCGTCAACGTTTTAAAACTAGCAGTTAATTAAAATACTGCAACAGCGAGTAAGAATATTTAAACCATTAAGACCTTATTTTGCCTCGGGTTAAAAAACTCAATACTTTGAGCAATAAGGAATTCGATACAATCGACAAGAACATTTGAATCTAACAAAACAAAAAAAATGACATTTTTGATAATAATCAGCGCCAGGATGCCCTGAAGGAGTCGCGGCACTTCCCTGCTCCACGTTCTTCGTGTTCATAAAGTCGGTGTAAATCATATCACCTCCGGCGATCTCTGCTCCCATTTCTATTCGGATAATGAAAAAAGATAGCCACGGCACTTCTTAAGTAACTGAAAACCTCATAACTGCTAACGACCTGATGACATACGCGAAAAACAATGTCGCCACTCTCGCAAAAGAGACATTATCCACTTTATTTACAAAGTAACATGTTAAATAATCAGTTAAGAATTAATACGCAGTAGAGGAATTAAGATGCGTTTCAGTACCATGCCCGACAGTGAAATTATTTCTGAACTGTGCCGAAGAATTAAAGAAACGCGTATACAGCTGGGATTGTCACAGATTGAGCTGGCCGAACGCGCCCAGGTAGGTGCGGCAACCATTAAGCGCGTTGAATTGGGTGAGTCGGTGACCCTCAGTACGCTTATTGGCATTTTGCGCGGTCTGGATCGTCTGCATCAGCTGGAGTCGATTTTATTCGATTCGCACATGCGCACCTTTAAGGCGCAGCTCAATGCCGAGACCCCTTCCCGTATCCGTATCCGTAAAAAAACGCCTCAGGCAAAAGAGAAATTGCCCACTGCTACGCCGCCTGGCGAGGCTAATGCCACCATTAACGAGTGGTACACCTCATCGGCTTCGAACAGCGTGGTATGGTCTTTCACACCGCCGGACGCGGAGAAAAAAAGCTAAGGGACTTCAGAAGACGGCCGGCAAGTTTCGCGGCCAGAGAAAGAGTAAACCGCCTGCAGCGCGCACAGGCGGTTTTATACAAAATCAGGATTCACATACCGCGACTTTTATTGCCAGACCGCCCCGGGCGGTTTCACGGTATTTGGCATTCATGTCTTTGCCTGTCTCAAACATCGTTTCGATGACTTTATCCAGTGAGACTTTTGGATCGCTGGTCCGGTACATCGCCATGCTGGCCGAGTTAATCGCCTTCACTGCCGCAATCGCGTTACGCTCGATACAGGGGACCTGGACCTGCCCGGCCACCGGATCGCAGGTCAGGCCGAGGTTATGCTCCATGCCGATCTCCGCGGCAATGCACACCTTCTCCGGACTGCCGCCCAGCAGTTCGGCCAGACCGGCAGAGGCCATTGAGCAGGCCACGCCCACTTCTCCCTGGCAACCAACTTCTGCTCCGGAAATCGAGGCATTCATCTTGTACAGAATGCCAATGGCGCCCGCCGTCAGGTAATAGCGCATATAGATTTCCGGCGTCACCTCTTTGATAAAACGATCGTAATAGGCCAGTACCGCCGGAACAATGCCGCAGGCGCCGTTAGTCGGCGCGGTAACCACTCGCCCGCCCGCCGCGTTCTCCTCTCCCACCGCCATCGCGAACATATTGACCCAATCCATGGCGCTCAGTGGCGTAATCGACTGGCTCTGGGGCGCCAGCACGCGGTGCAGCGCAGAAGCACGGCGCGGTACTTTCAGCGGCCCCGGCAAGATGCCTTCCGTATTCATACCCCGGTTAATGGCGTTTCTCATGGTCTCCCAGATTTTCGCCATATTTTGCTCCACGCTCTCTCTGCCGTGGCGAGCGATCTCATTTTTCATCATCACGGCAGAAATCGACAGGCAGTTGTCATGACAGTGCGCCAGCAGATTACGTGCGGAATAGAACGGGAACGGAATATCGACTTCGGCATCCTGATTCTTACCAAAGTTTTCCTCCGTCACGATAAAACCGCCGCCGATGGAATAATAGGTCTGGAAATGGGCAATTTTGCCGTCGCAAAACGCCGTAATGCTCATGCCGTTTTCATGCAGCGGCAGAAATTCATTATGAAAACGCATGCATTCCGCCACCGGGAACTGAATTTCTCGCTGGCCTTCTTCTATAAACAGACGATGCATGGTGTTCACATCACGAATAATACCGGGGATGGCGTCGATATCCACGGTATCCGGTAAATATCCCGATAGTCCGAGAATGATGGCGATATCGGTGTGGTGACCTTTACCCGTTAATGAAAGTGAACCATACACATCCACTACCAGACGATTCACTTTTTGCAGCAGGCCCTTTTCCTGCAGGGTATCAACAAAATGTTTTCCCGCTTTCATCGGCCCGACGGTATGTGAGCTGGACGGCCCGATGCTGATTTTGAAAATATCGAAAACGCTAATCATGTGGCACCCATGCGGTTACATAGCAAAACGGATGCGCCGCCTGTGGCAGGCGGCGCTGAACACTTAGCTAAACAGAGAGAAGAAAATGGCGGAGATGGCAATTAACCCCATGACAACCACAAACGCATTGCTGATATGACCGCTGTACTTGCGCATGGCCGGGACTTTGTTAATGGCATACATTGGCATCAGGAACAAAATCATCGCGATAACCGGACCGCCCAGGGTCTCAATCATGCCCAGGATGCTTGGGTTCAGGGTAGCGACAAGCCAGGTCGTCACCAGCATAAACAGCGCGGTAATCTTGTTCAGCTTGTTGATTTCGATGGATTTACCTTTTCCGCGCAGAGATTTAATCACCATGCCGTTGAAACCTTCACGCGCCCCGAGGTAGTGGCCAAGGAAGGATTTGGTAATCGCGATCATGGCGATAATCGGCGCCATCCAGGCAATTACCGGCGCGTTGAAGTGGTTCGCCAGGTAGGAAAGAATGGAGATATTCTGAGCCTTCGCTTCCGCCAGGTTTTCCGGTGAGAGGCTTAGTACGCAGCTGAACACGAAGAACATCACGGTCAGCACCATCATGATGTGGGCGAAGCCCAGGATACGCGAGCACTTGCGCTCAGCGTCCTGACCATATTCTTCCCGCTTTGCCACCGCAAAGGAGGAGATAATTGGCGAATGGTTAAAGGAGAACACCATGACCGGGATTGCCAGCCACAGGGTCATCCACAGACCGTTCCCCGTTGCGGAGGCGCTGCTCAGCGACAGCGTATCCAGTACCGCGCCGTTCCATTGCGGTATCAAATACAGCGCCAGCACCATCAGCGCAAAGACGAATGGAAACACCAGCACGCTCATGGCTTTAACAATCATTTTTTCGCCAAAGCGGACGATTCCCATCATGCCGACAATGAGAATCAGCGACAAAATGGCGCGCGGCGGAGACACCAGACCAAGCTGGTGAGTAATAAAGCTATCGACCGTGTTAGTAATAGCCACGCTGTAGACCAGCAGAATCGGATAAATAGCGAAGAAGTACAGCAGCGTGATGAGCTTACCGGCGCCCGTACCGAAATGCTCTTCCACAACTTCGGTAATATCTTCTCCCGGGTTTTTGCCCGACAGAACAAAACGAGTTAAACCACGGTGGGCAAAAAACGTCATCGGAAATGCAAGAATAGCCATGATGATTAACGGAATTAAACCGCCGACCCCGGCGTTAATTGGCAAAAAAAGCACCCCTGCGCCAATCGCAGTACCGTACAGACCCAGCATCCAGACGGTATCACTCTTTCTCCAGCCGCTGCTCTCGCGAGCGACGAGGGTATTTTGAACGGTTTCCATAATATGGCCTCAGTAATATAAAGTAGCGTCAGGTTTATTTGACGCTGATTCAGGTAATAAAAACGTGGTGTTTATTTGGCTATTTTATGAAATGCAACTATGCTAATTCACTAACCGCGATCACATAACCTGATTTATTGCAGTGACTTTTAACGTATCAAAATTAACCCCGAGAATTCGTTATTTTTTTAAGGTATCATTTTTAATACGTTATTATTTTCGTATGCTCTTAACTGCCGTTTCTTTATATACCCAGAACCTTGAGGTAACAAACAATATTTGTCATACGATTAATAAAAAAATCAAAGAAATTATTTCCCGACATGAAAATTCACCGCGGGTAGCGGTCCTGCTTTTGCGCAGAGGAAATGACCGCATCGTCACCTCCTCCCCTTAAACTGCCCTACCCCCCTTTGTAATGCTCTTTACTCAGGCCATACTTCTTCATTCTGAGATAGAGTTTTTTACGCGGTATAAGCAGATACTCCGCCACCTCATTGATACGTCCCTGGTGGATATTCAGCGCTTCAGTGATAATCTGCCGCTCGACGTCCTCAACCCGCCGATCCAGCGGCGTCGGTTCGCCGACAAGCATCTGCGGATTCACCGTTTCCGCGAGCGGTAATACCCCCACCGCAAACAGCTCGGCGGCGTTCGCCAGTTCGCGAACGTTATTTGGCCACACTCGCCGCATCATCCCCTTCAACAGACCGGCATCCACCTCCGGGACGGGATGATTCAGCCGTTGACAGGTTTTTTGCAAATAGTGATGAAACAGCGGCTCGATATCATCAGGTCGCTTTGACAGAGGCTGGCAGCCAATTTGCGTCATCGCGAAGCAGTAATAGAGTTCCGCCACTATCTGGCTGCTGGCGGCCAGTTCCACCAGCGAAGCATTACCGATACCAATCAGGCGAAAAGGCCGTTTCTCATGACTCTGCAGCTGTACCAGATGATGCTGTTGCCCGTGAGTCAGATGCTCCAGGTGACTTAAGACCAGCGTCCCGCCCTGGGCTTGCGCGATCAGTTCATTCAGCGTGTGGGCGTTAGCCGTATTTAGTTCGCAGGAGATAAACGGACCGTCGGCGTGACGCCCTAACTGGTGCAGGTAACGCGCGCCGGTCATGCGGCCGGTTCCCGGCTCGCCGTAAAGCCATACCGCAATATCCGTCTCTGCCAGCTGCTGAAGGCGCTGGCGATACCGATCCGTCCATTGGCTACGGCCAATAAGCTCAACCTGTAATTTTTGCTGACAATACTGGCGACGGGCGATCACCGATTGCCTCTGACGCAGCGCGGCATCCACCAGCGTGAGCAGCTTGCCCGGATCGATCGGCTTTTGCAGGAAATCCCAGGCCCCTTTTTTCACCGCCTCCACCGCCATCGGCACATCGCCGTGACCGGTGATAAGCAGAATCGGCAGCAGATCGTCATCCTGATGAAACAACGTCATTAAATCGATTCCGGAGCAGCCGGGCATGCAGACATCGCTTAAAACAATGCCGGGCCAGTCCTTCGGCACCCGCTCCCGCGCATCAAAAGGATTATTACAGGCACTGACGTGATACCCCGCTTGCTCAAGCAGCTGCGTATAGGCATCCAGCACATCGGCATCATCATCAATCAGCAGAATCGAACAGTTATTACTCAACATCTTTTACATCCGTCAAATTGAATTCCAGCACCACGCAGGCACTGCGCGTATACGTCGACGCCAGGCGCAACGCCCCTTCCATTTGCGTCATCAGCGAAACACATATCGAAAGCCCTATTCCCAGTCCCACGGCTTTGCTGGTAGTGAATGGCTTTAACAGCGAAGGGAGTAAGGCCGCAGGCCAGCCGGGGCCGTTATCGGCAATCAACACGCACAGCCTTTCGCCCTGGATTTGCCAGCTCACGGTGATTTGCGCTGCGTGCGGGCAAGCATCAAGGGCATTTGACAGCACGTTCACCAGCACCTGATGAACACGCACTTCGTCTCCCAGGATCCAGACGGTGTCATCCGGTATCAGCAGCGTCCCCTGCTGAGGTTTATGTCGCATCGCCAGCAATTCCCACGCCACGGTAAATGTCTGGCGCAAATCGACCGGGTGCAGCGCTGTTTCCAGTTCTGCGCGGCGGGTAAACTGGCGCAGGGAGCGGATAATCGCGTCAATGCGGTTGATCAGCCCTTCCGCTTTGCTTAACGTCGTCCGCGCCTGCTCCGTCTGTCCCTGCTCGATTGCCCTTCCTGCGGTAAAAAGATACATCGACAGCGCATTCAACGGCTGATTGATCTCATGCGCCAGGGTGGTCATCGTCTGCCCCACCACCGCCAGTTTAGCAGTCTGGATCAGCTCGTCCTGAGTGGCACGCAGATCGGCCTCAATCGCTTTCCGCTCGCCTATCTCCTGTTCAAGCTGCTGTTTTTGCGCATTAAGCTGACCCAGGGTATGGCGAAGCAAACCGGCAATACGTCCCAGCTCGTCGCGCCCGTAAACCGGAATGGTCGCCTCGGTCTGGCCCAGACCAATCTGCACCACCGCCTGATTCAGCGCGGTAAAGCGTTTCACCAGCCGCGAGCGAATAAAATAATGATTCAACCCCCACGCCAGCAGCAGCGCCAGCAGCGTCGCCACCAGGATTAGCCCGCCGCTGACCCGGACAATCTGCCCCATACGCTGATTAAACATCTGCATCTGCTGGTGACTGCTGCCAAGCTGGGCTTCCAGCAGCGTTCTGAAGCGTCCCAGCGTCGCTTCTCTGGCGCGGCTGGCTTCCACGAGCGCTTTTTGCGCAGTAACGTAGTCGCGCATGGTGTCCGGCATCTTATTTTTCACCATGCCAATTTCCAGCAGCTCATCGATCGTTTGTCGCAGGGTAATGGTGCTCGGCCAGTCATCCAGCGCACGAATATTTTCATCCGACGTTTTCTTCAGGTTTTCAAGATAGCGGATATGCGTCTCCACCAGCATGCCGTCATCATTACCGGATTTCAGTTCATTGAGCCTGTCGCGCAGGTCGTCAACGATCTGATTTTCAATACGAGCCAGGGTATAGACCTGCTGTTGTTCATTCTGTACTTCCCGGGAACGTTTCAGGTACTGTGCCGCATCCCCCTGTCGGGCTTCAATCTGATCGAGCAGCGTTCCCTGTTGCCAGGTAAAATCCTGCACCAGCGAATTCAGCTCGGTGGTGAAATCATCGTGCAGCCAGTCGATCCGCGCCGAAAGCTCTCCCACCTTTTCGCGAACCAGAAACATGTTGTAGAGCACGCGATCCAGTTCCGCCAGCAGCGCGCGGCTGTCCTGCAATATCACCGCCAGCTGCTGGCGTTCTGCCGGCGACAACCCCTGGCTCAGCCGCTCTATTTTATCCAGATGCTGGATAATCTGGTTGCGCAGCTGCAGCCGTACCGTGGTATTCGGCGCCAGCAGAAATTCATTGAGCTGATCGACCACCAGGTTGAGATTCCCTTCAATCAGAAAAGCCGAATGGATGCGCGGAAAATACTCATCCAGCGAATAGCGGATCTGCGAACTTTGCTCATGCCATGAATAGAGGCTGACGCTGCTGACAATCAGCGTCAGCAGCGCCCCCATCAGAAAAGCCCCGCGTAGGCTGCTACTGATACTGATTTGCCGCAGACGTTGCAGCATGGACCTGCCCATCATTTCAGTTCTTCCAGTTTATTAATCGCCTGCCGCTGATTGTTGAGAAACCAGAGCTGCCACTCCATCATCTGCTGTTCCGCGAAGCTCTTATTGTCGAACTGAGCCAGCCAGGCTTCATCCTCGCTGCTCGCCGGATCGACCGGCACACGGGTCAGCAACGCGCGTATCTCGGGCAGCGGACGCTTGAGACGGGCCTCCGCGCTATGCAGCGCTCGCCAGGCATCTTTTAGCTGGGCAAGACGAAAACTGATCGCCGTATCGAACATCCGTTGAACCAGACGCTGGCGTTTGAGGATCAGCCGATAGTTCAATGGCGGTTGATTCATCAGCACCGCCTGCTGCGCCGCCCGCGGATTGCCTGCCGCCAGCGGCGTTACCGGGTATTTCCCGGTATTAGCATCGGCGAGGATCGCCTGGCCCTCCGGGCTTAACAGATAGCGAATAAACCGCCGCGCCTCGCTGGCGTGCTGACTGTTTTTAAGCACCGCGACATAGGTCGGCGAAACCGCCGACTGCGGGAAATAGGTAAAAGCCAGGTGCGGATCGTTCAGCAGCAGATTGGCGTAGTTATCAATCACCGGACCGGCCACGCCCAGGCCGCTTTTAATCTTATCCGCCACCCCAAAGCTGCGGGATGAAATGGTCACGAGGTTTCCGGCACTCGTCAACAGCGTTTCCCATCCCTTAATCCAGCCCTTTTGTTGCAGCAGCGACTCCACCATCAGATGGTTGGTATCCGAACGCGACGGACTGCTCATCAGCAGCGCCCCCTGATAGCGGGGATCGGTCAGGTCATCCCAGTCCGCTGGCGCAGGCAGATGCCGTGTCATCAGCGCCGAGCGATTAATCAGCAAACCGAACCCGGAAATCGCCACGGCCACGGAGGTGGAGCGGATAGATTCCGGCACCAGATGTTGGCTGACTGCCGGCGCACCGCTGAACGGCGCCAGTTTTTGATGCTCCTGAAGATGCTGCAGCAGCATCGGCGACGAGGTCAGGATCAGATCGACATTTTCGGCATTTGCCGTATCAAGCAGCTGTTCCAGCGAGGCGCTGGTGCGGTTGAGCGTCCTGATCATCACTGACCCCGGCTCCGTCTGCCAGCGATCGATAATCCACACGGTGGCGCTGGGAGAAAATGTCGTCGCCATCACCAGCTCATTGCTTTGCGCCGCACAGGGTCTCAGCCAGGCGGTCAGCAGCATCAGCGCGAGCATTTTGCTCACTATCCCGCCCCGACGAAGAGACATGTTTGTGATCCCGTTCATAAATATTGAAATACCGTAAAAATAGCGTTGAGACAAAACTTACCCGTTTATGAAATCTGGCGAATTAATCACCGCGACCGGCGAAATAGTCAAACGGGCGTCCGGGAATATCAGGAAAGATTACCAGATAATGATTGGGGAATTTGCTGGTATCCGCACAAGCCTGACATAAAATCAGCCCCAAATTATTTCCGCAGGCTCTCGCTCATTCAATATGAGTCAAAAGTAACCTATCACTTCATTATTTTGAGTCAGTTTTGACTCATTTCGACGATTTGTATTTTATAGCCGCTTATTTCACCCTTCAGGTCGAATACTCCTGATGTTCACATCAATATAAAATACAGGTGACGACATGTTATCATTATTAAAAAAAGGGCCGTCGGCGAATAAAGTTCCTGCTGAGAAAATTCAGGCAACTTATGGTCGATACCGCATGCAGGCGCTGCTAAGCGTATTTCTGGGATATCTGGCGTACTATATTGTGCGCAATAACTTCACATTATCCACGCCCTATCTGAAAGAGCAGTTAGACCTTAGCGCCACGCAGATCGGTTTGCTCAGCAGCTGTATGCTGATAGCGTACGGTATCAGTAAAGGCGTGATGAGCAGCCTTGCGGATAAAGCCAGCCCGAAAGTGTTTATGGCCTGCGGTCTCGTACTGTGCGCAATCGTCAACGTCGGGTTAGGATTCAGTACCGCATTCTGGATCTTCGCTGCGCTGGTTGTCCTGAACGGCCTGTTTCAGGGGATGGGGGTCGGCCCCTCTTTTATTACCATCGCTAACTGGTTCCCGCGTCGGGAGCGTGGCCGCGTAGGGGCTTTCTGGAATATTTCCCATAACGTCGGCGGCGGGATTGTCGCCCCGATCGTCGGCGCCGCATTTGCGATTCTCGGTACCGAGCACTGGCAGAGCGCCAGCTACATTGTGCCGGCCTGCGTGGCGGTGGTATTCGCCATCAGCGTACTGGTGCTGGGTAAAGGTTCGCCGCGCGAGGAAGGCCTGCCTTCGCTGGAAGAGATGATGCCGGAAGAAAAAGTGGTGCTGAAGACCAAACATACTCAGCAAGCGCCGGAGAACATGAGCGCGTTCCAGATCTTCTGCACCTACGTCCTGCGCAACAAAAACGCCTGGTATGTCTCCTTCGTCGATGTCTTTGTCTACATGGTGCGTTTCGGCATGATCAGCTGGCTGCCTATCTATCTGCTGACGGTGAAACATTTTTCTAAAGAGCAGATGAGCGTCGCCTTCCTGTTTTTTGAGTGGGCAGCGATTCCTTCTACCCTACTGGCCGGGTGGCTTTCCGACAAGCTGTTCAAAGGGCGCCGGATGCCGTTAGCCATGATCTGCATGGCGCTAATCTTCATCTGTCTGATCGGCTACTGGAAAAGCGAATCTCTGCTGATGGTCACGGTATTCGCGGCGATTGTGGGCTGCCTGATTTACGTCCCGCAGTTTCTGGCCTCGGTCCAGACCATGGAGATCGTCCCCAGCTTTGCCGTTGGTTCAGCCGTGGGTCTGCGCGGATTTATGAGCTATATCTTTGGCGCCTCGTTAGGCACCAGCCTGTTTGGCGTGATGGTCGATAAAATGGGCTGGCACGGCGGGTTCTATCTGCTGATGGGCGGGATCGTCTGCTGCATCCTGTTCTGCTACCTCTCTCATCGCGGCGCGCTGGAGCTTGAGCAACAGCGTAAAATCACCGAGCAGGAAGAGGCCCGTCTGGCGCTGGCTGACGCACAGTAAGCGCCTGATAACGTAGAAAGAAAGTGCCAGCCTGCTGGCACTTTTGGCCTTACGCAGAGTTGGCCGTCGTTAGGCAGACACCCTTAAATAGGGCGCAATGCTCGCTAATTTTTCCCGGGTTTCCGTCAGCTCGCGTTCCGGCGTCGATTGCGCAATGATCCCCGCCCCCGCCTGTATCCAGCAGCGCTGGCTGTCCTGAAATACGGATCGCAGGACTAACGCCGCATCAAAGCGCGTGTCCTCCAGCAGCAGCACCGCCCCGGAATAGAGCTCCCGCGGCGTCTTCTCAATTTGCATAATCGCGCTCAGGGCCGCATTCTTGGGGATACCCGAGGCGGTAATCGACGGAAACAGCACGGTAAATGCATCCCAGGCATCCTTACTTTCCGCAAGCTGGCCGCTGACGCAAGATCCCAGATGCTGAACGCTACCGCGCTGGCGAACCGACATCAAATCTTCAACCACCACGCTGCCCGGCTGGCAGACCACCGCCAGTTCAGCGATCGCCTCCTTCACGGAAAGGATGTGCTCCAGCACCTCTTTACCGTCATGCAGCAGCTCGGTCTCTTTCTCCTTATTCTGCTGCGGATCCCCCATGCGATCGCGGGTACCCGCAAGGGGTTCAGTGACGACTTTGCTTCCGCTGACCGACATCACCAGCTCCGGGCTAAACCCCAGCGCTTCTCGCCCCTGCTGGCGAAACATAAACGAACGGGTGGGCGTATTGGCCTGCCGCCCGCATAATAGCGTGGAGGGCATATCAATACGCGATGGCAAGGCAATAGCCCGCGAGACAATCGCTTTGACATATTCACCGCGGCGGATCGCCGAAACCACGCGCGCCACCTGCTCCTGATAGGCTTCACCGTTGTCAGCGGTATCCACAGTCACGGTGTTACACGGCGTCGCCGTACCGGCTGCTTTTACCCACTCGCACAGACGTCGGCATTCGCTGGCGGTGTCGGCAGAAACGGTGACATTTCCCTGTTCAAAAATCAGTTCCTCACGGGGAACGGTTAACGTCAGCAATGGCCACTCGCCAGCGTGATAGGCTATCCCACGGGTATGCGCCGCAAAGTTAAACCCGACCTGGCCATATACCCGACGCCCTTTCACCTGAGGATGGGCCATAAAACGACGCGCGCAGTCGGTAATGGAATCCACCGCCCATTGCTGCTCTCCGTCCGCATTGATGAAGGTCGCCCGCGTGCCGTCAGCATTAATGATCAACCGTGCCTGGCATCCTTTGCCGATATACCAACACGGTTGCCGCTCATAGACATAGCACTCTTCATCGGCGAACTGGCGTAAGACGCCACAAATCGTCGGCAGCCGCCGTTCCTCTGGGAGCGCCAGATGTAAAAATTCACTGATTTTCATCCCTTACCTCTCTGTGTTATTCCCGGATCCTTCAATTGCGTTTGTCGAATGCAGCCGGGCAGAAGCAATCCACGCTGCCAGCAGCGTGAATGCGCCGCCAAATATAAAGCAGGCCGCATAGCCAAAATGCTGCGCAATTACGCCGCCAACCACGCCGGCCAGAATGGCGATGGCGGCATCAGTACATTGAAAGAGCGTAAAATCGACGCCAGCCTGCAGAGGCGATGAAAGCGTCATCAGCGTGGCGTAAAGACAGACCAGGGCGCAGGCCAGCGAAATGGATTGCAGGATGATCAGCCCCTGGAGTAACGGCAGCCGCAAATGTCCCGGCGCCAGCAGCAACGTCGTTACTATTGCCATCAGCACGACGCCCTGGAGGCCATAAGCCGCAAGCAGCGCTCTGCCGGGGGAGGTGTATTTCATCAGCACCCCGCCCGCCAGCGTTCCTGCGATACCAGCCGCGATATTGCCAGCGCTGAATAGCGCGCCGAGCGCCGACATGCTCAACCCCTGATCCAGCAGCAGCGGCGCCAGAAGAGGCAACACGAACCGCATCCCGGTATTCAGCATCAGCACCAACAGTAAACCCAGCCGCGCCTGTCGCCTTTTAAGCGCATAACCCAACGCCGGAACATGCGGTACAGACGTGATGCGCATGGGTTCGGCAATGCGCCACAGGGGAACGGATAAGACCAGGATCAGCGCCGCCATGATCAGCATGGCCACCGGCCAGTCGAATGCCGCCGCTAGCATCAGGAAGACGCCGCCGCCGCACATCATTCCCAGATAGCTGCCGCCGACCTGGACGCTGTTTCCCCAGCCGTAACCTGCGCGACTGAGCTGATCGACACAAAAGCCGTCGCTGGCAATATCGATGGTGGCGGCAACCGTACCCGCGAGTAAAAACAGCGCAAACAACGCGGCGATTTGCGTGTCGAGAAATCCCCCAGTTCGCCCGACCGCGCCGGTCGCAGCGGCAACCGTCAGGATCGCCGCCAACCCGACCTGACCCCGGAGGATTAACAGGCGGGAACGACGCTCCGGGCGATCGGGCGGCAGGCGCCAGCGCTCAATCCACGGCGCCCAGATAAACTTCAGCGCCCAGGGCAACATAAACAGCGTTGTCGCGCCGGCAAGGGCCAGCGAGCCGCCGGCGGCGCGCACCAGCGCAGGCAGGGACTGCATAGAGAGCGCCGATACCAGGCTCTGCGTCACATAGATCCCGGCAATGGCAAAAATCACCCGTCCGGTCGTTAACGGTTTCACCTGCGACTGAACATCACTCATGCAGTCGCTCCTCAGATGCGTCAACCTCTGCATCACGCCAGACGCGCGCGGCCATTTGCGCCTGCCACAGCGCCTGGTAACGTCCCTGACGGGAGAGAAGCTGCGCATGCGTGCCCTGTTCAACCACTTCTCCCTCTTCCATCACCAGGATGTTTCCGGCCCCGGCGATGGTTGACAGGCGATGGGCGATGATAATTACCGTCCGGTTGTGAACCAGATGATCAATAGCTTTCTGTACCGCCAGTTCGCTATCAATATCCAGCGCGGCGGTCGGCTCATCGAGAATGACGATCGGCGCATCTTTCAATAAGGCCCTGGCAATGGAAATTCGCTGGCGCTCGCCGCCCGAGAGCTGCCCGCCCATCTCGCCCATTGGCGTCAGCCAGCCTTGCGGAAGACGGGAAATGAATTCAAGACACTGCGCCGCGCGGGCGGCCTCTTCCACCTCCTGCTGCGTGGCCTGCGGGCGGGCAATAAGGAGATTCGCCAGCAGCGTGTCATCAAACAGCCAGACATCCTGAAACACGACGGAAATCAGGCTATTGAGCTGTTCCGCCGTCAGATGACGAATATCGACGCCACCGATAGAAATCCCTCCCTGCTGCGGATCGGCATAGCGCATTAACAGTTTGCTGACCGTGGTTTTACCGGCGCCTGAGGCGCCCACCAGCGCGCTCATGCTGGCGGCCGGAAAGGTCAAAGAGAGGTTGTTGAGCGCGGGATCGCCGCTGTCATCATAGCGGTAGCAAATGGTGTCAAAGCGGATATCGTAACGCTCCGGCATCTCGACGCGTTCTGCGACGGGAAGCGGCGGGATCGCCATAAACTGCTCAATACGCTGCAGGGCGCTGGCGATCAGTTCCACCACCGAGGTGTAGCTGATAAACATCGCCATTGGTTCCGAAAAACGCATAATCATCGCGGCGGCGGCTATCAGAAAGGCGAGGTTCAGAGTCCCCGTTACTACCCAGACCACCCCGGCTAACACGACCACCTGCAGGCCCAGCTCCACAACGCCGGCGATCAGCATCGTCGCGCCGGCGCTCTGGCGATGCGTGCGGCTCTGCAAGCTTTCCAGCGCATTAAAATGCGCCAGCAACGCCCGGCTTTTTTCGCCATCGCTGCCGCAGGTACGCAAAACCATCATCCCTTGCGCAAATTCAACGATATCCCCGCTCAGCCGCTGGTGCGCTTCGCCCAGGGTCTGCATTTGTCGGCGCATCGCCGGCCGGCGCCAGTAATAAAACGGCACCAGCATGGGAAAGATCAGCAACATCACCAGCCCCAGCCGCCAGTTGATCCACAACGTTGCCAGCGATGCGGTCAGCGGAGTGACGATGGTTAAAAGCAAAATATTGGCTATCGCAATCACATAGTTGAGATTTTCATCCACGCTGCCCAGCAACAAGGCGTTCGTTTCGCCCGCTCTGCCGCGCTGGAGTCTTTCCAGCGGCACGCGGCGTAGCTGTTCGCCCAGGCGCAGGCGCAGTTCATGGGTGGCCTGCGCCAGATGACCACGGTATTCAAAGCCCAGCCCATACCAGCGTAGCGCCAGCGCCGCGAACGCCGCAGCGCTGAAAGCCAAAGCCCAGGTGAGAAGCGGCGATGCTTCACCACGTAATAGCGCATCAACGATCGGATAGAGGCAGGCAAAGGCAATCCCCTGCATCAATGCCGCCAGCAGCAGCGCAATCATACTGCGCCGCAGCATCCCTGCCTGACTGCCAACGCTGGAGATAAGCTGGCGCCAGATGACGCGCCAGGCCAGGTTATCCGCGGGATTAATGGCTTTCATTTTCCGCCTCCTCTGGTTGTGTTCTCCCCGGCATCCATTGCTGCGCCTGCTGATAGCGCAGCCACAGCTGCTGATACAAGCCGCCCTGGGCTAACAGTTGCCGATGACTCCCGCGTTCACGGAGCCGCCCGTCGGAAAACAGCAGGATCATATCGGCGTGAGTCACCATGGAGAGTCGATGCGCGACCATGATGACCGTCCGGCCGCACATTGCCGCCGCGAGGGCCTTGATCAGCGCCGCTTCGTTTTCCGGATCGGCAAACGCCGTCGCCTCATCGAGCACAAGAATGGGGCGATCCTGCAACAGCGCCCGGGCGATGGTGATGCGCTGCCGCTGACCGCCGGAGAGAAAGACGCCGCGCTCCCCGACGCGGGTGCTGTACCCCTCCGGCAACGCGCTGATAAATTCATGGGCCTGCGCCACTCTGGCCGCCGATATCACCGCTTCCAGCGGCGTATCCGGCGCGCCCAGACGAATGTTATTGGCGATGGTATCGGCAAAAAGGAAGTTGTCCTGGAATACAAACGAGATTTGCTGCATCAAGGTGTCCGTCTGCATATCGCGCAGATCCACGCCGCCGATGCGAATATGGCCTTTATCGGGATCGGCATAACGCAGCAGGAGTCGCGCCACGGTGCTTTTCCCGGCGCCGCTCGGCCCGACCAGCGCCACTATTTTTCCGGCAGGTACATGAAAGCTCACCTCCTGCAGCGCCGCGCCTGCGCGCGCTTGTGGATAGTGATAACTCACCTGCTCAAAGGTAATGCTCGCATCGTTCGGCTGCCGATCGACAAGCGGACGGGAGAGTTCCGGCATCGCGAGAACCTGATAAATACGCTGAATGCTTAAACGCGTTTGCGCGACCAGGTTATTGAGCATCATCATGGGCATCACCGCTTCCGCCATCCCGCTGCCCAACAGTAAAACGGCCACCCAGGCGATAAAATCGAGGCTGCCCGCCTGCATCAGACCGTATCCGCACCAGATCAGAACGAATAAGGTCGGCAGCGGATTGAGGATCGAGAATGAAAAACGCGCTGAAAAGCCGGCTTTGCGATACCAGATTTTGAGCACATCGACCCACTCCTCAAGGGCATGCTGATAGCGCAAAAAGCTGGTGCTGCCGCTATCAAACGTTCTGACCACCGGCATGGCCTGCACGAACTCAATTACCGCGGCGCTGACCTGCTCGCGCGCCTGATGATAACGCTGAGCCATCTCTCCCGAGCGCTGGCGGGCGAGAGTAAGTATCAGTGAACCCAATGCCAGCACACCCAGCGTGGCAATGGCCAGTCGCCAGTCCAGCCAGAACAGGATAGCGGCGGTCGCCAGGGGCATGACTATCGCGCGAGCGTACAGCGGCGTGCTGTCAGCAACGAAAATGTGTAACGACTTCACATCATCCAGCATTACCTTCGCCATCGCACCGCTGCCCATTTGCTGTAACGCGCCGGGGGCAAGCTGCACGGCTTTCTGCGCTAATCTGCTGCGCAGAATATTCTCCAGATGAAACGCCGCATAATGCGAGGTGTTAAATGCCTGCAGGCGCAGGACAAAAGTCAGCGCCACGCAGCCAAATAGCCCCCCCAACGACCAGAGTGGAATAACGTCGGGCGAGACGCGAAGATCGCGCAGGCTCCATGCCAGAAAAAGCAGCGCCGCAAGGCTGGTGATGGCCGCCAGACCCGCCAGCGCCATCGCCAGAATGACCTTCCGGCGAACCGGGGTTATCACCTGCCAGAGCGGGAACCGGGACGAAGATTCAGTATTGGATGATTGAGATGACATGGGAGTGGCTGAATTTCCTGATGAATTTTTACGGACGCCAAAAACGCTATTTCAGGGTGGCGTTCTGAGAATTAATGTGAATAATAACCATTATCAATTACTCATCTACCCCATTCGGTTCTATTTTTACCCGCATTGGTTTAAGCCACAGGGAGATAACCCGGTCATGACGGAGTCACCACAAACGCAATCTGCAATCTCAATTCATCAGTTGGTGGTCGGGAAACCCGCTAACGACGGTACTATCCCGGCCCAGTGTGAACTGCTGCGCTGTTCGTTGCAGGAAGGGATGGATATTTTGCTCTGGAGAGGCCATTTTGCGCAGCCTGAGACGTTACAGCTTCACGATGATCTGGGCAGGATTAACTTCTCGTGCATCCTCGAGGGCACCTCGCGTTTTGCCATCCAGGGGCTCAGACGCCACACCGAGTGGGAGCTGGCCCGCAATCGCCATTACATTACCCACACGCCAGATTGCCGCGGCAGCGCCGCCTACGGCGGCCGATTCGAGAGCATCACCCTCTCCTTCAGCCCTGAAACCCTCGCGCTGTGGGTACCGGATATCAGTACAGTCATTAAAAATAAGATCGACTCCCACTGCTGTTGCCAGCAGCAGCGCTGCAATGCGGAAACCCATTTAACGGCCCAGGCTTTGCGTCATGCGCTAATGCGGATGCACGGCGGATTCAGCCATGAACAAAAGCCTTCGACCCTCTGGCTACAGGGACAGAGTCTGGTGATGCTAAGCCTGGTCCTGGATGAGCACCGCGAAGACGCCAGCTGCTTCTCCTGCCACTTCAACCCGGTGGAGCGCCAGAAACTGCTGCGGGCAAAGGATCTGCTGCTGGCCGATTTGACGCAGGCGCCGGGCGTTGCTGAGCTGGCGAGAGAGTCCGGTTTGAGCGTGCTGAAAATTAAGCGTGGCTTCCGCGTTCTGTTTAACAACAGCGTCTATGGCCTGTTTCAGGCTGAACGCATGCAGGAGGCACGAAGAAGGCTGGCCAATGGCAATACCTCCGTTATGACGGTAGCCGCCGATCTGGGCTACGCCAACGCCAGCCACTTCTCTGCCGCTTTCCAGAAACAGTTTGGCGTCACCCCTTCCAGCTTTAAACGCGTCATCTGATCGCCGATCGCCCCCTCCCCGCCAGCGGCCCGGAAACCCCCTCCGGGCCTCAGTGCTTTCCTCCAGTGATTAACCCGAAACGGGCATAAATAGACCCGTTTCGGGTAGCACTCAATTGTTAATAATTATTATTCTCATGTAAGGAGTGTTTTCCGCTAAGACGTGCCATCAGGAGGAAGAATGATTTCTGGCGCACCATCTCAGGAACCGCAGTTACCGGACAACGGCAACGCGGCTGATTATCAACAATTACGCGAGCGGCTCACGCAGGAGCTAAATTTAACGCCGCAGCAGCTACATGAAGCGTGCAATTTGATCCAGGCGGGCCTGGATTCAATCAGATTGATGAGATGGTTAGACTGGTTTCGTAAAAGGGGCTACCGCGTGACCCTGCGCGAACTGTATGCCGCCCCCACGCTGGGCGGGTGGCGCCAGCTGATGCGCAGCCGTTCGCCGGAGAAACCGGCGGAGGAAACGGCATCCGGCGAAAGCGTCTGGCCGACCATGACCGAGGGTACCCCCTTCCCTCTGACGCCGGTCCAGCATGCCTACCTGACGGGGCGAATGCCTGGACAGCCTCTCGGCGGCGTGGGCTGCCATCTGTATCAGGAGTTTGCCGGCTATTCTCTGACGGCGGAAAAGCTGGAACAGGCCATCGCGATCCTGATGCAGCGCCACCCGATGCTGCATATCGCCTTTCGCACCGACGGACAGCAGGTCTGGTTAAAGCAACCTTACTGGAACGGCGTCACGGTTCATGATCTGCGCCAGAACGACGCCGCCAGCCGCCAGGTCTATCTGGACGCCCTGCGCCAGCGCCTGAGCCACCGCCTTTTACGCGTGGAGATCGGCGAAACGTTTGATTTTCAGCTGACGCTGTTGCCCGATAATCGCCACTGCCTCCATGTCAATATTGACCTGCTGATTATGGATGCCTCCAGCTTTACGCTCTTCTTCGATGAGCTTAATGCTCTGCTGGCGGGCGAATCGCTGCCGGCTATCGACCCCCGCTATGATTTCCGCTCCTATTTGCTGCACCAGCAGAAGGTGCATCAACCGCTGCGAGACGAAGCCCGCGCGTACTGGCTGGCGAAAGCGCCTGCGCTTCCTCCTGCGCCGCTCTTGCCGCTGGCCTGCGACCCCGCCGCGCTACGTGAAGTCCGTAATACCCGACGCCGCATGATTGTCCCGGCCAAACAGTGGCATGCGTTCAGCCAACGGGCCGGTGAGTACGGCGTCACCCCGACAATGGCGCTGGCAACCTGTTTTTCCGCCGTCCTGGCTCGCTGGAGCGGCCTGACGCGGCTGCTGCTCAACGTAACGTTATTCGACCGCCAACCGCTGCACCCGGCGGTTAGCGCTATGCTTGCCGACTTCACCAATATTCTGCTGCTGGATACCGCCTGCGACGGCGATACCGTCAGCGGCCTCGCGCAGAAGAATCAGCTGACCTTTACCGAAGACTGGGAGCATCGTCACTGGTCCGGCGTCGAACTCCTCCGGGAGCTCAAACGCCAGCAGCGCTATCCCCACGGCGCCCCGGTGGTATTTACCAGCAATCTGGGACGCTCTCTCTACAGCAGCCGCGCGGAACCGCCTTTGGGCGAGCCGGACTGGGGCATCTCGCAGACGCCGCAGGTGTGGATAGATCATCTGGCCTTCGAACATCAAGGCGAGGTCTGGCTGCAATGGGACAGCAATGACGCCCTGTTCCCTCCGGCATTAGTAGCGACGTTGTTCGCGGCCTACTGCCAGCTGATTAACCAGCTCTGCGAAGATGACAGCGCATGGCAAAAACCGTTCCCGGATACCCTGCCCGCCAGGCAGCGCGCGATTCGCCAGCGGGTCAACGCGACCGACGCGCCCATTCCCGCAGGACTGCTGCATGAAGGCATTTTCCGCATCGCCCTCCAGCAGCCGGAGGCGCGGGCGGTCACAGATGCTCATTATCAGTGGAACTACCGTGAACTGACGGACTTTGCCCGCCGTTGCGCCGGCAGGTTAATCGCGTGCGGGGTGCAGCCGGGCGACAATGTGGCGATCGGCATGTCAAAAGGCGCGGGACAGCTGGTTGCGGTGCTGGCCGTACTGCTGGCCGGGGCGGTCTACGTTCCGGTTTCGCTGGACCAGCCCGCCGCGCGGCGCAAGAAAATCTATGCTGACGCCAGCGTTCGGCTGGTGCTCATTTGCCAGCACGACGCCAGCGCGTGGTCAGACGATGTTCCCCTGCTTGCCTGGCAGCAGGCCATTGAGGATGAACCGATCGGCAACCCGGTGGTTCGCGCACCGACACAACCGGCCTACATTCTCTACACCTCCGGTTCTACCGGCACACCGAAAGGCGTGGTCATTTCTCACCGGGGAGCGCTCAACACCTGTTGCGATATCAATAACCGCTATCACGTAGGTCCAGGCGACAGGGTGCTGGCGCTGTCCGGCCTGCATTTTGATTTATCGGTATATGACATTTTTGGCGTCCTGAGCGCCGGCGGCGCGCTGGTTATGGTGATGGAAGAGCAACGGCGCGATCCCCGCGCGTGGTGTGAACTGATCCAACGCCATCAGGTCACGCTCTGGAACAGCGTCCCGGCGCTATTCGATATGCTACTGACCTGGTGCGAGGGTTTTGCCGACGCTGCGCCGGCAAATCTGCGCGCGGTAATGCTTTCCGGCGACTGGATCGGTCTCGATCTTCCCGCCCGCTTTCGGGCCTATCGGCCGCAAGGGCAGTTTATCGCCATGGGCGGCGCCACCGAGGCGTCTATCTGGTCTAACGTCTGCGAGGTCAGAGAGGTTCCTGAGCACTGGCGCGCCATCCCCTACGGTTTTCCGCTGGCTAACCAGCGCTACCGGGTAGTCGATGAGCGGGGCCGGGACTGCCCCGACTGGGTGCCCGGCGAATTGTGGATTGGCGGCCTCGGGGTCGCTGAAGGCTATTTCAACGATCCTCTGCGCAGCGAGCAGCAGTTTTTGACGCAATCGGGCGAGCGCTGGTATCGCACCGGCGATCTCGGCTGCTACTGGCCAGACGGTACCTTAGAGTTCCTCGGCCGCCGCGATAAGCAGGTCAAGGTCGGGGGATATCGCATCGAGCTGGGCGAAATTGAGAGCGCGCTCGGCCAGGTGGCGGGCGTGAAACAAGCCACCGTTCAGGCGATCGGGGGGAAAGAGAAGACCCTGGCGGCCTGGGTTGTTCCTCAGGGGGAGGCTTTTTGCGTTCCCCATCATCGCGATCCGTTGCTGCCGCAGGAATGGCGTACCCTGGCAGGAACGCTGCCCTGCTGCGCCTGCCCGCCAGAAATCTCCGCCGCTCAGGTCGCTGATTTTCTGCAGTATCGTCTGTTAAAACTGCATCCGGGCCACGCCTCTGACGTCGATCCGCTCTCCCTGATCGATTCGCTCGCTATCCAGCCGCGCTGGCAGGCCGTGATGGAACGCTGGTTAGCCTTTCTTGCGGCTCAACAGCGGCTGCAGCCCGCCGCCGAGGGTTATCAGGTCTGTGCGGCAGAAGCGCCGGAAAAGCGCCATCCTTCGTTCAGCGAGCATGACCTCACCTTAATGGAGATTCTTCGCGGCGCGCGCCACGAACTGTCATTACTGAACGATGCGCGGTGGTCGCCGGAAAGTCTGGCTTTCGACCATCCGGCCAGCGCCTTGTATATCGAGGAGCTGGCGACAATGTGCCAACAGCTTTCCCGACGTTTACAGCGCCCGGTACGCCTGCTGGAGGTGGGGGTCCGCACCGCCCGCGCCGCAGAGTGCCTGTTGTCCCGCCTCAACGCTGGCGAGGTTGAGTATGTCGGGCTTGAACATAGCCAGGAGCTGCTGCTGAGCGCCAGACAGCGGCTTGCCCCATGGCCTGATGCCCGTCTGGCCCTCTGGAATGCGGAGACGCTGGCGGCGCACGCGCATTCGGCGGACATTGTCTGGCTGAATAATGCCCTGCATCGTTTGCTGCCAGAAGATCCCGGACTCCTTACGACCTTACAACGGCTCGCCGTCCCCGGAGCGCTGCTCTACGTCATGGAGTTTCGCCAGTTGACGCCGTCTGCCCTGCTCAGCACGCTTCTGTTAACCGCTGGACAACCGGAGACTTTACTGCATAACAGCGCAGCGTGGGCAACAATATTCAGCGCCGCCGACTTCAGCTGTCAGCATGGCGATGAAATCGGCGGATTACAACGCTTCCTCGTCCAGTGCCCGGCCAGCCAGATGCGCCGGGACCCGCGTAAACTACAGGCCGCCCTTGCCGAACGCTTGCCCGGGTGGATGGTGCCGCAACGGATCCACTTCCTTGACGCTTTCCCGCTGACCGCGAACGGAAAAATTGATTATCAGGCGCTGACCCGTCGCCATACCCCTGAGGCGGAAACACTGGCCGAAGCGGATTTACCTCAGGGCGATACGGAAACATGCGTGGCCGCCATCTGGCAGCAGCTGTTGTCGATCGGCACCGTCACTCGGGAGACCGACTTTTTCCAGCAAGGCGGCGACAGCCTGCTGGCCACCCGTCTGACCGGACAGCTCCATCAGGCGGGTTATACCGCGCAATTAAGCGATCTGTTTAATCATCCCCGACTGGCGGATTTTGCCGCTACCCTGCGTAAAAGCGACCTCCCGGTCGAACAGCCATTCACCCACTATCCTGAAGATCGCTACCAGCCGTTCGCGCTTACCGACGTGCAGCAGGCCTACCTGGTAGGACGGCAGCCGGGGTTTGCCCTGGGCGGCGTAGGCTCCCACTTCTTCGTTGAATTTGAGGTTGCCGATCTGGATATCCGCCGGCTGGAGAGGGTCTGGAATCGTTTAATCGTCCGCCACGATATGCTGCGCGCCGTTGTTCACGATGGACAACTGCAGGTTCTCGAACAGACTCCCCCCTGGATCATACCCGCGCACGTTTGCCCAACGCCAGACGAGGCGCTGCGGCTACGTGAAAAACTGGCGCATCAGGTACTCAACCCCGAAATCTGGCCGGTATTCGATCTCCAGGTCGGATACGTCGACGGGATGCCCGCCCGACTCTGGCTGTGCCTGGATAACCTGTTGCTTGACGGGCTAAGCATGCAGATCCTGCTGGCGGAGCTGGAAAACGGCTATCGCTATCCGCAACAGCTGCCGCCGCCGCTCCCCGTCACTTTCAGGGATTATCTGCAGCAACCCGCGCTGCGGGCGCCAGACCCAGACTCCCTGGCCTGGTGGCAGACTCAGCTGGACGATATCCCTCCGGCGCCGGCGCTGCCGCTGCGCTGCTTGCCTCAGGACGTTGCGACGCCGCGCTTTGCCCGCCTGAACGGGGCCATGGACAGCGCGCGCTGGCGCCGATTGAAACAGCGGGCGGCTGAAGCCCACCTTACCCCGTCGGCCTTACTCTTATCGGTATGGTCGACGGTGCTCTCGGCATGGAGCGCGCGGCCTGACTTCACGCTTAACCTGACGCTTTTCGACCGCCGTCCGGTGCATCCGCAAATCAACCAGATTCTGGGCGACTTCACCTCGCTGATGCTGCTGAGCTGGCGGCCTGGCGACAACTGGCTGCACAGCGCGCAGCGACTGCAGCAGCGCCTGAGCCAGAGCCTCAATTATCGCGATGTATCCGCCATCCGCGTGATGCGTCAGCTGGCGCAACGGCAAAATCTGCCCGCCGTGACCATGCCGGTCGTCTTCACCAGCGCGCTCGGCTTCGCGCAGGATAATTTCCTCGCCCGGCGCAATTTACTCAAACCGGTCTGGGGTATCTCGCAGACGCCGCAGGTCTGGCTCGATCACCAGGTTTATGAGTCCGAAGGTGAATTGCGCTTTAACTGGGATTTTGTCGCCGCCCTGTTTCCTGCCGAACAGGTGGAGCGGCAGTTTGCCCAGTATGGCGAATTGCTCAATCGGATGGCCGAGGAAGAGAGCTGCTGGCAGCTTCCGCTCGCCGCGCTGGTTCCCCCCGTTAAACTCGCGGAACCAAGCCCCGCTCCCGCTCCGCGCGGTTGCCCTGAGCGCCCGGTGTCCGGCGTGGCGGCGGACGAGAGCACTGTCCGTCTGATTTGCGACGCCTTTCGCGAGGTGGTGGGCGAATCGATTATGCCCGCGGATAACTTTTTTGAGGCGGGCGCCACGTCGCTGAATCTGGTGCAGCTGCACGTTTTGTTACAACGTCACGAATTTTCCACGCTGACGCTGCTTGATCTCTTTACCCACTCCTCTCCAGCCGCTCTGGCCGAATACCTTACCGGCGTCGCGATGGAGGAGAAAGCCCCACGCTCTCGCCCGGTTCGCCGACGCCAGCGGCGGATTTAGCGCGAACCAAACTGATTTTTTCCGGGACGCCGTCGCGCAAGCGCGGCGTGCCATTGACTTTGTGACTCTTAGAAAACGAGACCGATTATGGATAACTTGCGCTTCTCTTCTGCGCCGACAGCAGATTCCATTGATGCATCGATCGCTGAACGCTACCCGGACTGCGAACCTGTCGCGGTGATCGGCTACGCCTGCCATTTTCCTGAAGCGCCCGATGGCGAAACGTTCTGGCACAACTTGCTGGAAGGCCGTGAATGCAGCAGGCGCTTTACCCGCGAGGCGCTGCTGGCCGCCGGTCTGGATGCCGCGGTGATTGACGATCCTCATTACGTCAATATCGGGACGGTTTTAGACAACGCCGACTGCTTCGACGCCGCCCTGTTTGGCTACTCGCGGCAAGAAGCCGAATCTATCGATCCGCAGCAGCGGCTGTTTTTGCAGGCGGTCTGGCATGCGCTGGAGCATGCCGGCTATGCCCCCGGTGCCGTCCCCCACAAGACCGGCGTTTTCGCCTCTTCCCGGATGAGCACCTATCCCGGCCGCGAAGCCCTGAACGTCACGGAAGTCGCGCAGGTCAAGGGTCTGCAGTCGCTGATGGGTAATGATAAGGACTATATTGCCACCCGCGCCGCGTATAAGCTCAATCTGCACGGCCCGGCGCTATCGGTACAGACCGCCTGCTCCAGTTCGCTGGTTGCGGTGCATCTGGCCTGCGAAAGCTTGCGCGCGGGGGAGTCCGATATGGCGGTGGCCGGCGGCGTGGCGCTCTCTTTCCCCCAGCAGGCGGGCTACCGCTACCAGCCCGGGATGATTTTCTCTCCCGATGGCCACTGTCGCCCTTTTGACGCCTCGGCAGAAGGCACCTGGGCCGGCAACGGTCTCGGCTGCGTGGTACTGCGCCGCCTGAGAGATGCGCTGCTGTCAGAGGATCCGATTATTGCCGTGATCCTCTCCAGCGCGGTCAACAACGACGGTAGCCGAAAAGTGGGTTATACCGCGCCGTCGGTGGCAGGACAGCAAGCGGTCATCGAAGAGGCGTTAATGCTGGCGGCGATCGATGACAGACAGATTGGCTACATTGAAACACACGGTACCGGCACGCCGCTGGGAGACGCGATTGAAATTGAAGCGCTGCGCAACGTTTATGCGCCCCGCCCGCCGCATCAGCGCTGCGCGCTCGGTTCGGTAAAAAGCAATGTTGGCCATCTGGATACGGCGGCCGGGATTGCCGGGCTGCTGAAAACCATCCTCGCGGTCAACCGCGGACAAATTCCGCCGATGCTAAATTTTGCCACGCCAAACCCGGCGCTCAAGCTCGACGAAAGCCCGTTCACCGTGCCGGTGACGGCCCAGGCGTGGCAGGACGAAATACGCTACGCGGGCGTCTCCTCCTTTGGCATTGGCGGCACAAACTGCCACATGATCGTCGCCTCGCTGCCCGATGAGCTCAAATTACCGTTGCCTGGTGCGGATGACGGTAGCAGGAGCACCGCGCTGCTGCTCAGCGCCGCCAGCGACACCGCGTTGCGGCAGCTGGCTACGGACTATGCTCGGGCGCTGAGGGAAAACGCGGATGCCAGTAATCTGGCCTTCACGGCTTTGCGCGCCCGCCGTCTCGATCTCCCCTTTCGTCTGGCGACGGCATTAAATGATGATACCGCCGCTGCCCTTAGCGCCTGGGCTGGAGAACAGGCCGGGGCGCCGGTTTATAGCGGCCACGGCGTCAGCGGTAAGCAGGTGTGGCTGTTTACCGGGCAGGGCTCGCACTGGCGGACCATGGGCCACGCCATGTGCCAGCGTTCGAAGGTGTTTGCCGACACGCTGGAACGCTGTTTTTCCGCCTGTCGTGAAATGCTCACGCCCTCCCTGCGCGACGCGATGTTTAATCCCGACTCGGCGCAGCTGGAGGAGATGACCTGGGCGCAGCCAGCCATCGTTGCCTTTGAAATCGCCATGGCGGCGCACTGGCGCGCCGAGGGATTGCAGCCGGATTACGCCATCGGTCACTCGGTGGGCGAATTTGCCGCCGCCGTGGTCTGCGGACACTATACGATTGAACAGGTTATGCCGCTGGTTTGCCGCCGCGGGGCGCTGATGCAGCTGTGCGCAAACGGCGCGATGGTGGCGGTGTTCGCGCAAGAAGAGGCGCTGATGCCGCTGGCCCGCCAGTTTGAGCTGGATCTGGCGGCCAACAACGGCACCCGGCATACGGTCTTTTCCGGGCCGGAAGCCCGTATTGCGGAATTTTGCGCCGCGCTTTCGCAGCGTGATATCAGCTATCGTCGCCTGAGCGTTTCCGGCGCGGCGCACTCCGCCTTACTGGAGCCGATACTCGATCGTTTTCAGGACGCCTGCGCCGGGCTGCACGCAGAGCCCGGGCAGCTACAGCTTATTTCCACCCTCACCGCCGGGGCCATAGATGCGTCGACGCTCAATCAGGCGGATTACTGGCGCCGCCATATGCGCCAGCCGGTGCGCTTTATCCAGAGTATTCAGGCGGCGCACAAGCTCGGCGCCCGCGTTTTTGTAGAGATGGGACCCGATGCCCAGCTGATTGCCTCCGGACAGCGCGAATACCGGGATAACGCCTACTGGATAGCCAGCGCCCGCCGTAACCAGGAGGCGAGCGCTGTCCTGAATCAGGCGCTGCTCCAGCTGTACGCCGCCGGCGTCACCCTGCCGTGGGCAGACTTACTGGCGGGCAATGGGCAACGTATCTCTGCGCCACGCTATCCGTTCGCGACCGAGCGTTACTGGAAAGAGCACGTTTCCAACGTCTGCGAGCCTGACGACGTCGCGCTGTCCGCCGGCGCTGAGGTGGCGAGTCGCGCCGCGGCAGCGCTCGATCTTCCCCGGTTGGAAGCGCTTAAACGCTGCGCCACGCGGCTACACGCCATCTATGTCGATCGGCTGGTACAACGCTGTGCGGACGATGCCATTGCCAGCGGCGTCGACGCCATGACCATTATGCGCCGAGGCCGTCTGCTGCCGCGCTACCAGCAGCTGCTTCAACGCCTGCTGAATAACTGCGTGGCCGACGGCGACTACCGCTACGCTGACGGGCGTTACTTCCGCGCCCGCCCGATTGAACATGAGCAGAGGGAAGCTCTGCTGGCGGAACTTGCTGGCTATTGTGAAGGTTTTCAGGCTATTCCCGAGACCATCGCCCGCGCCGGCGAGCGGCTGTATGAAATGATGAGCGGCGAGGAAGAGCCGGTGGCGATCATCTTCCCGCAGGGCGCCTCCGACGGCGTGGAGGTCCTCTATCAGGAATTCAGCTTTGGCCGCTATTTCAACCAAATCGCCGCCGGTATCTTACGCGGTCTCGTCCAGACGCGTCAGCCCAAGCGCCCTTTACGAATCCTGGAAGTCGGCGGCGGTACCGGCGGCACCACCGCGTGGCTGCTGCCGGAACTCAACGGCGTTCCGGCGCTGGAGTACCACTTCACCGATATCTCCGCCCTGTTTACCCGCCGCGCCCAGCAGAAATTCGCCGACTATGGCTTTGTGCGCTACCACGAACTGGATCTCGAAAAAGAGGCGCAGTCCCAGGGATTCCAGGCAAACTCATACGATCTTATCGTGGCGGCGAACGTGATCCACGCCACCCGCCATATTGGCCGCACGCTCGATAATCTGCGCCCTCTGCTCAAACCGGGCGGACGCCTGCTGATGCGCGAAATCACCCAGCCAATGCGTCTGTTTGATTTCGTTTTTGGCCCGCTGGTGCTTCCGCTCCAGGATATCGACGCCCGCGAAGGCGAGCTCTTCCTCACCCCCCAACAGTGGCAGCAGCAGTGTCGCCGCGCCGGATTCAGCAAAGTGGCGTGGCTACCGCAGGAGGGTAGCCCGACCGCCGGTATGAGCGAACATATCATTCTCGCCACGCTGCCCGGTCAGGGGATATCCTCGTCATCAGCATCCGCGCTGGGGCAGACGTTGCCGGATAATGCTGATGATCTCGCCGACTGGTCCGATTGCGCGGGTCAGCCGGAACGGTTTAACGCCCGCTGGCAGGAGGCCTGGCGGCGGCTCTCAGCGCGGCACGGCGACAATTCCCCCGTGGAACCGCCCCAGGTCAGCCCCCCGCAGTGGCTGGGGGAGGTGCGCTTAAGCTGGCGAAACGCCGCCTTTTCCCGCGGCGAGATGCGCGTGGAAGCCCGTCATCCTGATGGCGAGTGGCTGCCGCTGGCTCCCGCCGCGCCTGTTCCTGCGCCGCAGACGCATTATCAATGGCGCTGGACGCCCTTCAGCGCCGCCAGCGATGGCCGCCCACTGGCATTTCGCTTCAGCGCCGGTACGCTTGCGCACGAAAATGAGCTGGCGCAATGCGGTATCCTTCACGATCCGCAGGCCGCTTCGGTGCTCATGATTGTCGAGGAGAGCGAACAGACGCTGGCGTTAGCGAAACAAGTGAAGGAAGCCCTGACCACCGGCGCCGGAGGATTGATTGCGATCACTCGCCGCGCGTGGCAGGTTGAGGAGAATGAGGCGCTCGCCGCGTCTCATCACGCTCTGTGGGCTTTGCTTCGCGTCGCGGCCAATGAACAGCCGGAACGCTTTATTGCCGCCATCGATCTGGCCGAAAACACGCCATGGGAAACGCTGCGTCAGGGATTAAGCGCCGTCTCCCTTTCTCAGCGCTGGCTCGCCGCAAGGGGCAACGCCCTCTGGCTCCCCTCCCTGGTGCCGAATCCAGGGCGCGCCGCCGATCTTCCGGCAAATGTCTTCGCTGGCGATAACCGCTGGCATCTGGTGACCGGCGCGTTTGGCGGATTGGGCCGCCTTGCCGTTAACTGGCTCAAACAAAAAGGGGCGCAACGTATTGCCCTGCTGGCGCCGCGCGTGGATGCCTCCTGGCCGGGCGACATCGAGGGCGTGCAAATCCGCGTCTGCCGTTGTGATGTTGGCAACGCCCGACAGCTGACCAGGGTTCTCGATAAGCTGGCGGGCGATGGCGGCATTGCCGGGGCGATCCACGCCGCAGGCGTATTGGCTGATGGGCCGCTGCAGGATCTGGACGATCGCCAGCTGGCCGCGGTTTTCGCGGTGAAAGCGCAGGCGGCAGACCAGCTGCGGCAAAGCCTGAGCGACCACAACGCACGCTATCTTATTCTTTACTCCTCCGCAGCCGCCGCCCTCGGCGCGCCGGGTCAGAGCGCCCATGCGCTGGCCTGCGGCTATCTGGACGGGCTGGCGCGGCAACATACTTCTGATGATACTCCGAAGACGATAACCATTGCCTGGGGCGCCTGGGGGGAAAGCGGTCGGGCGGCTACGCCGGAAATGCTGGCGACGCTGGCCAGCCGCGGCATGGGCGCGTTAAGCAATGCCGAAGGCTGCTGGCATCTGGAACAGGCGGTGATGCGCGGTGCCCCATGGCGGCTGGCGATGCGTGTTTTCAGCGACAACATGCCTCCGCTACAACAGGCCCTGTTCCATAGCGGGTCCGCAGAAAAAGCCGCCGTGCCGGTCAGCCCTCCTGCGGATGACAACGTCTTTATCGGCAACCTGAGCGATGAAACGGCGGTAATGACATGGCTGAAAAAACGCATCGCGGTTCAGTTACGGCTAAGCGATCCGGCATCGCTGCAGGCAAATCAGGATCTATTGCCGCTGGGCATGGATTCGCTGCTCTTCCTTGAGCTCAGTAGCGATATTCAGCACTACCTGGGCGTGCGCATCAATGCGGAACGGGCGTGGCAGGATCTGTCGCCGCGCGGGCTCACGCAGCTTATCTGTTCTATACCAGAGAAGACGCCTGCCGCTTCGCAGCCGGAAGCGTTACGGCACGACGCCGATGAGCGTTATGCCCCCTTCCCTCTGACGCCGATTCAGCACGCCTACTGGCTGGGAAGAACCCATCTTATTGGTTATGGTGGCGTTGCCTGTCACGTGCTGTTTGAGTGGGATAAACGCCACGATGAACTCGACCTCTCCCTACTGGAGAAAGCATGGAACCAGCTTATTGCCCGTCACGATATGCTGCGAATGGTGGTGGATGCCGACGGCCAACAGCGCGTTCTGGCGACAACCCCGACGTATCGCATCCCGCGCGACGATCTGCGCGCGCTCTCCCCGCAGGAGCAGCGCCTGGCGTTGGAAAAACGGCGGCAGGAACTGAGCTATCGCGTTTTACCCGCCGACCAGTGGCCTCTTTTTGAACTGGTGGTCAGCGAAATCGACGATTGTCGCTATCGCCTGCACATGAACCTCGATCTTCTGCAGTTCGATGTGCAGAGTTTTAAAGTTATGATGGACGATCTGGCGCAGGCCTGGCGCGGAGAGACGCTGGCGCCGCTCGATATCACCTTCCGCGATTATGTGATGGCTGAACAGGCGCGCCGGCAGACGGCGGCATGGCACGATGCCTGGGAGTACTGGCAGGAAAAACTACCGCAGTTACCCCTGGCGCCGGAACTGCCGGTGGTGGAGACGCCGCCGGAAACTCCACACTTCACCACGTTCACCTCAACGATCGGCAAGCCTGCGTGGCAGGCCGTTAAGCAGCGCTGGCAGCAGCAAGGGCTCACCCCTTCTGCCGCGCTGCTCACGCTGTTTGCCGCCACCCTCGAGCGCTGGAGCCGCACCGCTGAATTTACCCTGAACCTGACTTTCTTTAATCGCCAGCCGGTTCATCCGCAAATCAACCAGTTGATTGGTGATTTTACCTCCGTCACGCTGGTCGATTTTAACTTCACCGCGCCGGCGACGCTGCAAGAGCAGATGCAACGAACCCAGCAGCGCCTGTGGCAGAACATGGCGCACAGCGAAATGAACGGCGTCGAGGTGATCCGCGAGCTGGGGCGCCTGCGCGGATCGCAGCATCAACCGCTGATGCCGGTGGTGTTTACCAGCATGCTGGGAATGACGCTGGAAGGCATGGCTATCGATCGGGCGATGAGTCGTCTGTTCGGTGAACCCTGCTATGTGTTCACGCAAACGCCGCAGGTCTGGCTGGATCATCAGGTCATGGAGAGCGATGGCGAGTTGACGTTTAGCTGGTACTGCATGGATAACGTGCTGGAGCCGGGCACAGCGCAAGCCATGTTTACAGACTATTGCGCCATCCTGCAGGCTGCTATTGCCAGCCCTGAAAGCCTGCAGACGATGGCCTGCGGTATTGCCGAACAGAACCCGCGCCGCCGCTGGCCGCTCAACGCGCAGACGGACTACGATTTGCGGGATATTGAGCAGGCGACGCTGGACTATCCCGGTATCCAGCGGGCCAGAGCGGAACTAAGCGAAAATGGCGCATTAACGCTGGATATCGTCATGGCCGAGGGGCAGTCCCCCTCCGCGCTCGCCCCGGCTGAGCGCGATCTCGCCTCGCTGGCGCTGCCGTTGCCTGAGCAGGCGCAACTTGATGAACTGGACGCGACCTGGCGCTGGCTGGAGGCGCGTGCGCTACGAGGGATCGCCGACACGCTGACTCGCCATGGTTTATTCACCTCGCCGGAGAGCGCCCATCGCTTTAGCGAAATTGTACAGGCGCTGGCCGCGCAGGGGGCCCGGCGACGGCTGCTGCGCCAGTGGCTACAGTGTCTGACGGAAAGAGAATGGTTGGCCCGCGAGGGGGATAGCTGGCGCTGCCGCATGGCGTTCAGCGAGATCCCCGGGCCGCAGGATGCCTGCCCGCCAACCCAATGGAGTCAGGCGCTGGCGCAGTATCTGGACGCCTGTATTTCCTGCCACGACGACCTTTTCTCCGGGCAGTGTTCGCCGCTGGAACTGCTGTTCAATGAGCCGTTGCGCGTAACCGACGCGCTGTATCGCGAAAACCCCGCCAGCGCCTGTCTGAATCGCTATACCGCACAGATTGCCACCCTGTGCGGCGCAGAACGCATCCTCGAGGTGGGCGCCGGAACCGCAGCCACCGCGGAGCCGGTGCTGAAGGCCACGCAAAGCACGCGACGTTCATACCATTTCACCGATGTCTCCACGCAGTTCCTCAACGATGCCCGGAGCCGTTTCCACGATCAATCGCGGGTTTCTTACGCCTTATTCGACATTAACCAGCCGCTGGATTTCGCCGCCCATCCGGCAGAAGGATACGACCTGATTATTGCCGTCAATGTGCTTCACGACGCCAGTCATATCGTTCAGACGTTGCGCCGATTAAAGCTGCTGCTGAAAACCGGCGGACGTTTGCTGATCGTCGAGGCGACGGAGCGAAACAGCGTATTCCAGCTGGCGAGCGTCGGCTTTATCGAGGGATTGAGCGGATACCGTGATTTCCGCCGCCGGGATGAGAAACCCATGCTCGCCCGTTCGGCGTGGCAGGAAGTGCTTGCGCAAGCCGGGTTTGTCAACGAGCTGGCGTGGCCGACGCAGGAATCCTCGCCTCTGCGCCAGCATCTGCTGGTCGCGCGTTCGCCTGGCGTGAATCGACCGGATAAAGCAGCCGTAAGACGCTATCTGCAGCAGCGTTTTGGCTCCGGCCTGCCCGCATTACGGATTCGCCAACAAGAAGCGTTACTTGCGCCGCTGCGTACCCCGTCCGTTGCGCAGATTGCCCCAGCCGAATCGACCCCGGTCGCCGGGGGCGATCCGACGCTGGAAAAACAGGTCGCTGAACTCTGGCAATCGCTGCTTTCTCGCCCCGTGGCCAGACATCACGACTTTTTTGCGCTGGGCGGCGACAGTCTGATGGCGACAAGGATGGTCGCGCAGCTGAACCGCAGAGGAATTGCCAGCGCCAGCCTTCAGGATCTGTTCACCCATTCAACGCTCAGCGACTTCTGCGCCCATCTGCAGGCCTGTTCGTCGGCAGAGGAGGACAATCCTGTGCTCATTTGCCACGGCGCGGGTGATGAAACGTTGTTTGTTTTCCACGCTTCCGACGGCGATATCAGCGCCTGGCTGCCGCTTGCCCGGGCGCTGGACAGGCGCGTATTCGGCCTGCAGGCAAAATCGCCGCAGCGTTTTGCCACGCTTGATCGGATGATCGATGAGTATGTCGCATCCATCCGTCGCCAGCAGCCACACGGCCCCTATGTGCTGGCGGGATGGTCGTACGGCGCTTTTCTTGCAACTGGCGCCGCGCAGCGTCTGTACGCCAAAGGCGAGCAGGTACGGCTGGCGTTAATCGATCCCGTGTGTCGACAGGATTTTCGTTGCGCCAACCGGACGGCCCTGCTGCGGCTGTTAGCCGAAGGGGATACGCCGCTGGCGCTGCCGGAACATTTTGACCGGCTGACGCCCGCCCGCCAGCTTGCCGTCTTCATCGACCTTGCCAGAACGGCGGGAATGGTGCCGCAAAACCTGACGCGGCAAGCGGCAGAAACGTGGATCGACAACATCGCGCATCTGCTGCGTTTACTGGCCGGGCATACGCCGGGCGAAGCCGTTGCGCTTCCCTGCCTCATCCTGCATGCCGTAATGAGACCCGAGCGCTGGACGCCAGCGGAGACCGAATGGCGGGCCTGGATGGACCGCGCCGACCGCTATGCGATTAAAGCCAGTCACTGGCAAATCATGCTGGAGCCCCCCCACATTCAGGCTTGCGCGCAGCATATCCAGCGCTGGCTTGGCGCAACCTCAACGCAACCGGAGAACACCTTATGATGCCGTCCACCTTCGACAAACAACGCGTACTGATTGTGGGCGCCAAATTCGGCGAAATGTACCTCAACGCCTTTATGCAGCCCCAGGAGGGGCTCGAACTGGTTGGCCTGCTGGCCCAGGGAAGCCCGCGCGCAAAAGAGCTGGCCCAGGCGTTTGGTATCCCGCTGTATACCTCGCTCGAACAGATAAAGGAGATGCCGGATATCGCCTGTATCGTCGTGCGCTCGACCGTCGCCGGCGGGAGCGGAACGCAGCTTGCCCGGCACTTTTTAACTCACGGCGCGCACGTTATTCAGGAGCATCCCCTCCACCCGGATGATGTCCGTTCATTACAAGCGCTGGCGCAGGAACAGGGGCGTTGCTATTGGGTCAATACGTTTTATCCGCACGCGCTTGCCGGTCGCGTGTGGCTCAGGGACGCGGAGCAGTTACGTCGCTGTCTGGATCAGGGGCCGTCGATTGTCCATGCCACCACCAGCCGGCAGTTGCTCTACTCCACTCTCGATTTATTGCTGCTGGCTCTGGGCGTGGATGCCGCCAGCGTGGGGTGCGAAGTGGTCGGAAGCTTTAGCGACTTTCACTGTCTGAGACTCTACTGGCCGGAGGGAGAGGCGTGCCTGCTGCTTCAGCGCTATCTCGATCCTGACGATCCGGATATGCACAGCCTGATTATGCACCGTCTGCTGCTGGGATGGCCGGAAGGACATCTTTCGCTGGAGGCGAGCTACGGCCCCGTCATCTGGTCATCCAGCCTGTTTGTCGCCGAACATCAGAAGAATGCTCGCAGCCTCTACCGCAGACCGGAGATCCTGCGCGACCCGCCGGGTCAGACGCGCAGCCCGGCGCCCCTGAGCTGGCGTGATTGCTGTGAAACCGCCGGGCCTGAGGGCGTCGGAAGATTACTCCATCAGCTGCGCAGCCATCTGGCGGGCGAAAATGCGCCTGCCGCCTGCCACGGCGCTCATCAGCTGGCGGTGTCGTACCTATGGCAGCAGATTTTACGCGCGACCGGCAATGCCGAGATCCGCCACCTGAAGCCGCCGCGTCATGAACGGTTAACGGCTTTCTACCGCCACGATGAGGAGTCCCGATGATACAATCTGCCATGTGTACTCCGTTATGGCCCGCCCGCAGCGCCAGTACGGCGCATCTGGTGATGTGCCCCTTCGCGGGCGGCAGCAGTAGCGCGTTTCGCTGCTGGCGAGAGCAGCCTATGGCGGACATCGCGCTTTCCCTGGTAACCTGGCCGGGACGCGATCGCCTGCGCCATCTGACGCCGCTCAACAGCATTATGCCGCTGGCGGTACGGCTGGCGAACGAACTGCAACAGAGCGTATCTCCTGAGGCGCCGCTGCTGCTCGCCGGGCACAGTATGGGCGCGCAGGTGGCGTTTGAAACCTGTCGCCTTCTGGAGCAACGAGGACATGCGCCGCATGGCCTGATTATTTCGGGGTGCCATGCTCCTCACCTCCATTCCGAACGCCGACTCAGCCATCGCGATGATGCCGACTTTATCGCTGAGCTGATAGATATTGGCGGATGTTCGCCTGAGCTGCGGGAAAACGAGGAGTTAATATCGCTGTTTCTTCCCCTCCTGCGCGCCGATTTTTACGCCACCGAGCATTATCACTACGAATCGCCCGATCGCGCCTCGCCGCTGCGCACGCCTGCGCTGCTCATATGCGGCAGCCGCGATCGCGAAGCCTCCCGGCAGCAGGTCGACGCCTGGCGTCAGTGGCTGACCCACGTTACCGGGCCGGTTACAATCGACGGCGATCACTTCTATCCCATTCAACAATCCCGCGCCTTCTTTACGCAGATTGTCCGCCATTTTCCCGACGCATTTTCGACGCTGACCGCTGTGCAAAAACAGTCCAGTACTTCTGAAAGGTGACGCATGCACGCTTCTTTTAACACTCTGATTGAACAGTATCCCTTACCTATTGCCGCACAGCTGCGCTGCTGGGCGGCGCGTTATTCCACGCAAACAGCGCTCGTTGATGACGGGGGCGCGCTAACCTACAGCGAGCTTGATGTCCGGGTCGACCAGCTTGCCGCAGGGTTAGACTCGCTTGGGTTGCGTTCAGGGCAGCATGTGATTGTGCAGCTTCCAAACGGCAACGCCTTCGTGATCCTGTTGTTCGCCTTGTTAAGACTCGGCGCGATCCCCGTTCTGGCGATGCCCTCCCAGCGGGAGCTGGATATCGACGCGCTGATCGCGCTGGCGCAACCCGTCGCTTATTTTATTCACGGGGAAAACCATGCAGGGCTGGCCCGCCAGATGATGCATAAACACGCCTGCTTGCGTCATGTTCTGACCATCGAACAATGCGCAGATGACGAGTTTACGCCGCTGTTCTCGCTGCGCGGCGAGCTTCAGGCGTGGAGGCAGCCCGAGGTTTCCGCCACCGCGCTGCTGCTGCTTTCAGGCGGCACCACCGGGACGCCAAAGCTTATTCCGCGACGGCACGCCGACTATAGCTATAACTTCAGCGCCTCTGCCGAACTGTGCGGCATCAACGCCCAAAGCGTATATCTCGCCGTCCTTCCCGTGGCGCATAATTTTCCGCTGGCCTGTCCCGGTATTCTGGGAACGCTTGCCTGCGGCGGGAAGGTGGTGCTGACCAACAGCGCCAGCTGCGATGAGGTGATGCCATTAATCGCCGAATGCCGGGCGACGCACGTCGCGCTGGTGCCGGCCCTGGCGCAGCTCTGGGCGCAGGCCAGAGAGTGGGAAGAGAGCGATCTCTCTTCGCTGCGCGTCATTCAGGTGGGCGGCGCCCGCCTCGATCCGACGCTGGCAGAGCAGGTCATCGCCACCTTTAACTGCACCCTGCAGCAGGTATTCGGCATGGCGGAGGGGCTGCTTTGCTTTACCCGTCTCAACGATCCGCTGGTCAGCGTTCTCCATAGCCAGGGGCGCCCGCTATCTCCCCTGGATGAAATTCGCGTCGTTGACGAAGAAGAGAACGACGTTGCGCCTGGCGAAACCGGACAGTTATTAACGCGCGGCCCTTACACGATTTCGGGCTATTATCGCGCTCCCGAGCACAATGCCCGGGCCTTTACCGCGCAAGGATTTTACCGTACGGGCGATAATGTCAGGCGCGATGAGGCGGGAAACCTGTACGTTGAGGGACGCATAAAAGAGCAGATCAACCGCGCCGGAGAGAAAATTGCCGCGGCGGAAGTGGAAGCGGCGCTGATGCGTCTGGAGGCGGTAAAGGATTGCGCCGTGGTTGCCGCGCCGGACACGCTGCTTGGCGAGCGAATTTGCGCGTTTATCATCGCGCAGCAGACGCCATTTGACTATCAACAGTTGCGTCACCAGCTAACCCGGCTGGGGCTCAGCGCGTGGAAAATTCCGGACCAAATTGAGTTTCTGACCCACTGGCCGCTCACCGCCGTCGGCAAGGTAGATAAAAAACGCCTGACGGCGCTCGCCACCGAGCGTTGTCGCCAGACGTCACAATAAGCGCAACCCTACCCGAAACAGGTGGAAATAAACCCGTTTCGGGTAGCAGCACAATTAGAAATAGTTATCATTTTCAATTCACCGTTGTGGCTATTTTTGGCGTTTCGCCGTTTTACAGGGACTCATAACAATGAAAATGACACGGTTTTACCCTCTGATTGTGGGAGGGTTTCTGCTCCCGGGCATGGCTCATGCCCAGACTGCACAGCAAGACGAAACCACGCTGGTGGTCACCGCCAGTAAACAGTCTTCCCGCTCGGCATCAGCCAATAACGTCTCTTCTACCGTTATCAGCGCGACGGAGTTAAGCGACGCAGGCGTTACCGCCAGCGACAAACTCCCCCGAGTGTTGCCCGGACTCAATATTGAAAATAGCGGCAATATGCTTTTTTCAACGATCTCGCTTCGCGGCATCTCTTCTGCCCAGGACTTCTATAACCCTGCCGTCACCCTGTATGTCGACGGGGTTCCCCAGCTATCTACTAACACCATCCAGGCGCTAACCGATGTGCAAAGCGTGGAGCTGCTGCGGGGTCCCCAGGGAACCTTGTATGGCAAAAGCGCTCAGGGCGGGATTATCAACATCGTCACGCAGCAGCCGGACAGCACCCCGCGCGGCTATATTGAAGGCGGCGTCAGCAGCCGCGACAGCTATCGTAGCAAGTTCAACCTGAGCGGCCCTCTTCAGGATGGTCTGCTCTATGGCAGCGTAACGCTGTTACGCCAGGTTGATGACGGCGAGATGATTAACCCTGCGACGGGAAGCGATGATTTAGGCGGCACCCGCGCCAGCATAGGGAATGTGAAACTGCGTCTGGCGCCGGACGACCAGCCCTGGGAAATGGGATTTGCCGCCTCGCGCGAATGTACTCGCGCGACACAGGATGCCTATGTGGCATGGAATGATATTAAGAGCCGTAAACTGTCGATCGACCCGGGGTCGCCGGACCCATATATGCGGCGCTGCACTGACAGCCAGACGCTCAGCGGGAAATACAGCACCGAGGACTGGGTTTTCAATCTGATCGGCGCCTGGCAGCAGCAGAATTATTCACGCACTTTTCCTTCCGGCTCGTTGATCGTCAATATGCCCCAACGCTGGAATCAGGATGTGCAGGAGCTACGCGCCGCGACTCTCGGCGAGACGCGGACCGTGGATATGGTGTTCGGATTGTACCGGCAGAATACCCGGGAGAAGCTAAATTCAGCCTACGATATGCCGACCATGCCCTATTTAAGCAGCACCGGCTACACCACCGCCGAAACGCTGGCCGCCTACAGCGATCTGACCTGGCATTTAACCGATCGTTTTGACATCGGCGGCGGCGCGCGTTTCTCACATGATAAAGCCAGCACGCAGTATCACGGCAGTATGCTCGGTAACCCCTTTGGCGATCGTGGTAAAAGCAGTGATGACCACGTGCTCGGACAGCTCTCCGCAGGCTATATGCTGACCGACGACTGGCGGGTGTATACCCGCGTAGCGCAGGGATATAAACCTTCCGGATATAATATCGTGCCTACCGCAGGCCTTGATGCCAGGCCGTTCAGCGCGGAAAAATCCATCAACTACGAAATTGGCACCCGCTACGAGACCGCCGACGTCACGCTGCAAGCCGCGACGTTTTATACCCACACCAAAGATATGCAGCTCTACTCTGGTCCGGTCGGGATGCAGACCTTAAGCAACGCGGGGAGAGCCGACGCCACCGGCGTTGAGCTTGAGGCAAAATGGCGGTTTGCGCCCGGCTGGTCATGGGACATCAATGGCAACATGATCCGTTCCGAATTCACCAATGACAGTGAGCTGTATCACGGCAACCGGGTGCCGTTTGTTCCGCGTTACGGCGCGGGGAGCAGCGTGAACGGCATGATTGATACCCGTTATGGGGCGCTGATGCCCCGACTGGCGGTGAATCTGGTAGGACCGCATTATTTCGATGGCGATAACCAGCTGCGGCAAGGGACTTACGCCACCCTCGACAGCAGCCTGGGCTGGCAGGCGACTGAACGGATGAATATTTCCGTCTATGTCGATAATCTGTTCGATCGCCGTTACCGTACCTACGGCTATATGAACGGCAGCAGCGCTGTCGCGCAGGTCAATATGGGCCGCACCGTGGGGATCAATACGCGCATTGATTTCTTCTGACAATCGATAGAGGGGGGCGATTAGCGCATCCCCTTCACCGCTGACTCACCGCTGGGTTTGACCGCCTCCGGTCGGGAGCATAAGCTGCAGAACAGGATAGCGTTCCAGCCAGCGTTTTTCCGCCACGCGCTGGCGGAAAATATTCAGCTTATCGCCCTCAAATTCCGGCGTTGGCCGCAGGCGACGTTCAAACAGATCGTCGAGTCCGTAAGGCGCAATGACCTCAATAAGGCCAGAGCGCCCTATTCTGACCGCGATGGCCGTCGCCGTCTCAGGCCAGTAGCTAAGCGCATTCTCCGTTGAATGATAAGGTTGATTACCGTTACGCTGGTGCATTCTGGCCTGATTCTTCACCGACCAGTTAAAGGCGGGCGACCGTTGGCAAAGCCCCGCTACCAGCGCGTTATCGTGGGCAGCACTGCAGCTTTTCGGATCGAACCAGACAACATCCACATCACCCCAAACCGGCCTTTGACCGTATCCGTGCAGATGATCCCAAACCGCATCTCTGACCAGGCCGGCACCGATCCAGCCATCGTTGAGTTCGAGCGCCTGAACGGCATAAAGCGCCTCCATTCTGAGCGGGTCGCTGAATAATAATCTCTGTAATTCGTCCTGATATTTCATTCTTCGCCTGGTGCCGTCTGATTGCCTGGCGACAAATCTGCCTGATGGCAGAGTGGTTATCAACCTTCCGATTATCTTGTATGATGGCGAACAATTATCGTCTCACTTTTAAAGGTGGCCAGGTGCTTGATCTAAAGCTAAGAGAAGTGAATAACAATCTGTCCGCCAAAGAGCGTCTTGTCGCCGACTATATTCTGGCGAATAAGCCGCTGCTAAAAAGCATGAGCATTCAGACCCTGGCCAAAGCGAATGATGTCAGCACCACAACCATCCTGCGTCTCTGCCACAAACTCGGCTATCAGGGTTTCAGCGATCTTAAAATTGATCTGATCACCTCTTCTGGTCATCCCCAGCACGACAAGGTTTTACAGGAGGATATCAATCTTGATGACTCTGTAGAGAGCGTCAATCATAAAATCCAGCTGATTGAAAAATCCTCCATTGATGAGACCCATGCCATCGTGAATATCGAACAGCTAGAGCTGGCGATAGCGCTGATCAGGAAGAGTAATAAGATCGTGATTTACGGTGCTGGCAGCAGCGGACTCGTCGGTAAAGAGCTGGAGTATCAGCTCATCAAAATAAAGAAAGACGTGAGCTGTCACGCGGATTACAGTATTCAGTACAGCATCGTCAATACGCTGGATGAGCATGACCTGGTGATTATTCTCTCCCATTCCGGCGAAAACCTGGAAAGCGTTAAGCTGCTGACCATGGCTCAGCAGCTGGGCGTTCCGTCAATTGCTATCACCAAAATGGGGCAAAGCCGCATCTCTGCTCTCGCTACCGTTCTGTTACACACCATCACCAGCGAAAGCGTATCTCGCCTGATCCCTATCCGTTCAAAAATGTCGCAGCTCTCGGTTATCAATATGCTGGTGACGAATCTCTTTATTCAGCAATACGACGATCGCCTGCTGAAACAAACCCAAAACCGCGCCCAGCGGTTCTACAATCAGAATCACAAATCCTGACGAATAACGCGCTCCAGCCTCCTGCCCTTGCCGTGCCTGCTGCGCCGTAAACCCAACACGGCGCTGAATAACTGAAGAGTGATCACCCTCGCAGAATGAATAAATGGGACTTCTGTCCTGTGTATTCCCTCACCTTAAAGTAATACTATTACTAACATCGAAACAATAAATAGTAACAATGTCACTCAACGTCAGCCCGGGAGAACGTATGCAAACTGAAATTCCTGTCATTCTGGTCAGCCACGGTCCTTTTGCCCAGGGGGCGCTTTCCTGTGCGGAAATGCTTATCGGTGAACAGCGCAACGTGTCGGTGATTTCGCTGCAGCCTGAGGCCAATATCAGCGATGTGCGCGCCACGCTGCTCGAGACCTATCTCTCGGTCAATAAGGGAAACGGCGTGGTGATACTGGTCGATATGATGGGCGGTTCGCCATGCAACCTGGCGAGCGAGCTCTTTTTGACCTATCCGGACATCCTGCTGTTCTGCGGGTTCAATATCCCGACGCTGCTGGAAGTGCTCAGCAATCGTGATTTACCGCGGGATGAGATTGCAACAATTATTGAAGACGTTTTCCCGGGTAGCTGTTTTAACATCGGAAAAACGTTACACGCTGAATACACACAATCGACCGATCTGTAGGGGAAATAAATATGCCGATTAATCTCGCAAGAATTGATGACCGTCTGATTCACGGCCAGGTAATTACCACGTGGGTAAAAAACCACGATATCGAACAAGTGCTCATCATCAACGATAAAGTCGCTGGCGACAAAATCCAGCAATCGGTTTTAACCATGTCCGCGCCGCCCGAATTAAAGGTACAGGTATTCGGCGTGCAGAAATTTATCGAAATCCTGCAAAAAACGGAAATTAAAAGACGCACCATGCTGCTGTTCACTAACAGTATTGATGTAAACACGCTCGTTGAAAACGGGGTGAAAATCGACAAACTCAACGTCGGCGGCATGCGAATGCAGGAAGGCAGAAAGAGTCTTTCCCGCGCCGTCGCGGTAACGCCGGAAGAAGAACAGGCCTTTAAATCGCTCATAGCCAGGAATATACCGGTGGAAATACAGATGGTGCCCAAAGATCCGGTAGTTGATCTGCAAACGTTAATTTAACGCCAGCGCGTATGACGCCTTTTAAAACAGGGAATACTCTATGTTAATTGAAGCTTTTCTGGTCGCCATCTGGGCAGGGATCTGCTCACTGGACGACGTCGGGCCGCAGATGCTGCGTCGCCCGCTTCTGACGGGAACCGTTGCTGGAATTATTATGGGCGATACGGTTCAGGGGCTGGCGATCGCCGCCACGCTGGAGCTGATGTGGATGGGGATCGGCAACGTCGGGGCCTATTCCGCGCCCGACATTATTGCCGGATCAATCATCGGCGTCGCTCTGGGCATTTCCTCCAAAGGCGGTATCGCTGCGGGCATCGCCCTCGCCGTCCCGGTGTCGATACTCTGCCAGCAGCTTCTTATCATCTGGCGCTCTTTCGCCAGTTTCCTGAACGTATGGGCGGAGAAGTCCATTCAGGAGGGTGACTATGGTAAGCTGCTGAAAGTCCATTATTTCTCTACGCCGCTGTGGTTTCTGATCCGCGCCGTCCCCTGCTTCCTGGCCGTCTATTTTGGCGGGGAGCTGGTGGGTCGGATTCTGGCCGCCATCCCGGAAAGTATTCTGACCGGTATGGGCGTTGCCGCCAAAATGATCCCGGCTATCGGCGTCTGTATCCTCCTCTTAATGCTGCTGAAAGGCCGGATGTGGTTCTTCTTTCTGCTTGGCTTCATGCTCACCACCTATCTGAAGCTGCCGATCATTCCCATTACCTTTATCGCTCTGGCTTTTGCAGTGCTCTATGACATGGCCTACAGCAATGGTCAGAAGGCCGAGAGTTCACCTGCGGAAAAAGAGCAGCAGTCCACTACCGACACTGAAGAAGGATATGACTTATGAGCGATATCGCCTCTTATCGGGTGGCCGAAACCGCAACCCAGGACAAAAAACTGACTAAGCAGGATCTAAACCGTATTTTCTGGAATATCCAGTCAATGTCCTTTTCCTATAACTATGAGAAGTTACAAACCATCGGCTTTGCGCATTGCATGATTCCGGTGCTTGAGCGACTCTACGCTGATGCCGATAAAGCAACGCGCATTAAAGCCATGAAGCGCCACCTTGAGTTTTACAACTCACAGGTGAATACCGGCGCGCTGATCCTTGGCGTCACCGCCGCGCTGGAGGAAAAAACCTCGGAAGAAGAAAAAGAAGCCGTGGTGTCGGTAAAAGCCGGGCTGATGGGACCCTTTGCCGGTCTCGGGGATAGCTTACTCAAATTTACCTGGCTGCCAATCTGCGGCAGTATCGGGGCGGCCTTTGCGCTTCAGGGCAATATTATTGGCCCTCTTCTGATGTTCATCCTGTTTAATATCGTTAACGTCGGCTCAAAATATTTCTTTATCCACTATGGCTATAACAAGGGCGTAGACTTAATCGAGCAGTCGAAAAACTCGAACATTATCCAGCGTATCTCCAACATCGCCAACGTGGTCGGCGTGATGGTGCTGGGGTCGTTAATAGCGACAACCGTGAAAATATCAACTCCGCTGGTTATTGCGGTTGGCGAGCAGTCGATAAAAGTGCAGGAGATGTTCGATAAAGTTATTCCTAACTTGCTGACCCTGCTATTTGCGCTGGGTATCTTTTTCCTCGTCAAAAAATTTAAGGGCAAACATACCGTCGCGCTCATCATCGGCATGATGTGCATCGGCGTCATTTGTTCGATGTTGGGAATTTTAAATTAAGGGAAGATGTATGAATGAAACACCGCAGTTTTCCGTTATTCGTCATAATCATACGCAGCTTGAAATTCATTTTTCCAAAGCATTGGATAACGCCACGCTCTACTGGACGCGAGACCGCGATATTCACACCGCCGAGCGTAACTTGATTACCGATCGTATCTCAGGTCCGGTATATTTTGATGACCCTTTGCAGGCGCGGCAGCGTATCTATTTTATCGTGGAACATGCGCAAAGTTCATGGTTGTTTGGCGAAAGAACCCTGCCTATATCCGGTATAAATAATTTCAGGGATATCGGAGGGTATCGCGGTGCAGGCGGCAAAAGGGTTAAATGGGGCCTGCTCTATCGCTCCAACCATCTGTATAATTTGACGCCGCAGGCTCAGGCCTACCTGGAAGGCCTGGAGGTAAAAACCATTATCGATTACCGCAGCGCCAACGAAATCGCGAAAAGCCCCAACGGCTTTATCGGTGAAAATAAGACCTTCCACCTGGATGCCACGGCGCAAACCGCAGAGCTGGCGGCCCAGTTTGCCGCCGAACCCAGCAATGAGGATCGCGCGCTGATCGAGAGCGTTATACGCGATATACCGGCGGAACTGATTAACGGTCAGGGAGGCCAGGTCATTGAGCAGTACAGGCATTTTGTACTCAGCGACAAGTCAAAAAAAGCCTTTAAGGCGATGATTAACGTCCTGCTTGACCCGGGCAATGCTCCGAATATTCAGCATTGTCGTGGAGGCAAAGATCGCACCGGCTATGGCGCTTTATTGATACTCTCCATGCTTGGCGTTTCTGAACAGGATATTATCGCCGACTACATGCTGACCGGCGCAAACCGCCTGGCGCGAAATAATGTGAAGATGACCGCCTATCGACAAATTACCGATAATCAGGATGTACTCGATTACTTACTTACCCTGATCGATACCCGGGAGGCATTTATCGTTGAAACACTGAACACCATGAAGGCACTCTCCGGCAGCGTTAATGCTTATATTAAAAATGAGCTTGGCTTTACCGACGCTGACTTTATTAAAATGCAGGAAAACTATTTACAGTAGTCCCTCGCGCTAACTGGAAAAACTGGTAGAAATAAGCCTCCAGTTCAGGCTGGAGGCCTGGTCGTGTCTGTCAGTTAACCATCATGAACAGGACGCTGCCGCCGGGTCCACAATCGGTTTATTCACCATAAAGAAGTAAACCAGCGAAGCCATAAAAGCGATGACCGAAGAGGCCACCAGCGCCAGGGTAAATGAACCGGTATTATCCAGAATCATTCCGGTAATAATTGGCGCAAACGACCCTCCGATAAAACCGCCGAAGTTCTGAATGCCGCTCACCGAGGTTATCAGCCGTGACGGTACCGACACCAGGATCAGTCCCCATGCCGAGGTACCGGCAAAGTGAATGGAGAAGAGCGCCATACTAATGCAGGCGACCGCCGTAAACGTACTGTCAGTATAAGCGGCGGGGAGCGTAAAGCCGGCAGCGCAAAGCAGGCCAAGGCAGATCATCCATTTACGGCTCTTCATTTTATCCGCGCCGCGCTTCATCACCCAGTCGGCTACGGCGCCGTTAACCAGCATACCGGCAGCGCCAAACAGGAACGGAATAGCCGCTACCCAACCGGTTTTTTCCAGGCTCAGGCCGCGGGACATTTCGAGATAAGAAGGCAGCCAGGTGAGGAATAACCAAACCATGTAGCCGACGCCGTTGAAACCGATGATCATTCCCCACATCGATTTTTGCTTAAACAGACCGGCCCAGTCCTTCAGGGTCACCTTTTCCTTGCTGGAAGGAGGCGTTTCCTCTTCCAGGTGCGCGATGTCTTCCGCCGACAGGCCGGCATCTTCCCGGTTGCGATAGAACATAAACCAGAGGATAGAAAGAATAATACCGCTCACCCCGATGATGATGAACATCATGCGCCAGCCGAAAGCCAGCATCATGGCGATCAGCAGCGGCGGCGCCAGCGCCTGCGCCAGAGTTGATGACATATTCACAATCCCCATCGGCACGCCGCGCTGACGGATGTTATACCAGTCATTAACGACTTTTACGCCGGTAGGCAGGTGCGGCGACTCCCCTATGCCGAGAACGATACGGGCGACAATCATCTGGCTGAAGGAGCCGACAAACCCCAGCGCGGTCTGAGCTGCGGACCACAGGAAGATACCGAAGCCATACACCTTTTTAACGCCGAACCGTTCCATCACCATGCCAATCGGCAGCTGGCACAGCGCATAGCCAAAGGAGAATACCGAGAGCAACAATCCCATTTCCGTTGCCGTCAACCCCATCTCTTCACGGATAGTGGTATTGGCAATCGAAAGTGAGGTTCTGTCGAGGAAGTTAATAATACCCGCCACGAGCAAAAACAATAATGCCATGATTTGCAAACGCTTCAGGCGAGAGCTTGCTTGACTGGACATATATTATCCTTTTGTAATGTTAACTACGGCAGCATTCTGCACGGCGCAGAATAATGCCGTCACAGGGACCCGGATATATTCCCGGAGGAAAGATAAATGTTAAATACTAAATAAGTTTAATCTTTAATTTCAAAAATAAGTTCAATTTCAACGGGCGTATTAAAAGGCAGCGTGTTGGTGCCAATTGCTGAACGCGCATGTTTACCCGCTTCACCAAATATTGCGATCAGTAAATCCGAAGCGCTATTCATCACCAACGGCTGGTCTTTGAAAACGTCGGTGCTCTGTACGAAACCGAGCATTTTAACGCAGCCAGCCACGCGATTGAGATCGCCCAGATAGCTTTTCAGGGACGAGAGAATATTGATGATGCACTGGCGCGCGGCAGCCTGCCCCTGCTCTATCGTGAGTTCCCTGCCGAGGGTTCCTTGATAAAGTAATTCCCCGTTGACCCGACAATCATTACCTGACGAGTACAATAAATTTCCCGTCTGTTTTATGGGCACATAAGAAAATTTAGGCGGTACAGGCGCGCTGAGCACTATACCCAATTCGGTTAATCGCTGTTCAATATTCATGGTAATTCTCTGATATTTATTTGAGTAAAGATAATGCCAGTGCGGTATATATTTGCGCGGCCTGATGCAGCTCTTCGATTTTGACATATTCATCTTTGACGTGCGCCTGAGCTAAATCACCGGGGCCGAGAATGATGGTCGGGATCTGGCAGCCTACGGAGAAGAACGGCGCTTCACAGGTGGCGTCGAAAATCGTTTTTTTGGCCGCGCCGGTGAGCGTTTCTACCGTCTGAAAAGCGGCTTCCACCAGCGGATGCGTCTCTGCAATAGACGAGGCCGGAATATACAGATAGTTTTCGAGGTCGTAGTCGTGCTGCGGTTTTAGTCCTGAGTCGCTAAGCGATCTTTGCAGGCTTTCGTTAATTTCATTACGTCTTTCTTCCGGCAGCACCCTGCGGTCGATTTCAATAACGCAAGATTGCGGGACAATATTCGGCGCGCTGCCGCCGGTAATGGTGGTCACCAGCATAGAGGCGTTGCCCAGTAAATCGTGATGCTTTTGCTTCACCCGCTGACACTCTGCCAGCACCCCCGGCAGGAGCCGCGCCATTTTGTCGATGGCGCTGTCCGGATTACGCGTCTTTGCCGCATGACCGGCGGTGCCGTGCGTGGTCAAGCGGGTTCGGCTCACCCCTTTATGTGCCACGCAGATCTCCAGCGAGGTCGGCTCGCCGATAACGGCGTAATCTGCCTCGACGCCCTGCGCCACAAAATGTTCCATCCCCAGGTTGATGCGCTCTTCATCAACATTGAACAGTAAAACAATTTCACCGTTGAACGCGTACTGCCGTCGCTGAATCAGGATCGCCGCGTACATCATTGCCGCAACGCCGGATTTCATATCTGCCGCCCCGCGGCCAATAATGCGGTCACCATCAATGACGGCGGCAAAGGGTTCCACCGACCACCCTGCGCCGCATGGCACCACGTCAGAGTGTCCGTTGAGGATCAGCCGCTTGCCTGGCCGCTGCCCTTTGAGTCGGGCAATCACGTTCGGCCGCTCTTCTACCGCCTCCTGTACTTCAACGTCAATGCCTTCGCCGCGTAATACATCAGCAATGAACAGCGCGACCGCTTTTTCATTGCCCGGCGGGTTTTCCGACGGGTGCTGTATCAGGCTGCACAGGAGCGTAGTCAACTCCTGCCGTTCATCGGCAGTTAATTCAATATCGGTCATAATAATATTCTCAGTTAATTAATAACTTTTGCCGCGGGCGTCGATAGTTATCGTTTCGCTCAATATTCCGTTACGGAAGGCATATATTTCATCGACAAGATTTGCGACCACGCAGCAGTGGTTGGGAATAATATGCAGCCGATCGCCAATAGCGAGCGAAACTTTTTCCGGGTCATAGCGCAGATAGCCGTGTTCTTCATTAAGCTTGACCAGCGCGACGTCCGGATGTTCCTGAATCAATCCGTAAGAACCGGGCGTCGCGGAAAGATCGGAGGTCAGCGATTTTGTACCGGCATCCAGCGTGGCGTAGCCCGGCAGCGGGATACTGACAACCGTCGCACAAATGGTCAACGCGCAGTCGGCAGCCGTGTAAATCCCGCCGTTAATCGCGTTCATATCGCCAAAAATAAAATTTCCGGCGCGGGATTCGGTTATTCCGCTGAGCTCATCGGCATAAAAAGAAGAGAGCGTTGAGCCGCCGGATAAAACGTCAATATGAAAACCATGCGCATTAAGAAGATCCCGACTGGTCATCAGCAGAGCGGCTTCTTCGCGCGCCGCGCGGCGGATATCCTGCTCATTGTGGTATTGATAAATAGTCCCGGCATAGGTAAATACCCCGCGAACCCTTAACCCCGGAAGCGCCGCCACCTCACGGGCGAACGTCAGCAATTGATCCGGCTGTACTCCTTCGCGGTGGGCACCGAAATCAATGGCAATATCGATGTCAAACGTCAGGCCATGCCTCAGCGCAGCGCGTGAGAGCCCCTGCGCGCCAGCCAGGCTGTCGACAATGGTTCGCATGGTAATCTTGCGCGCCAGTTCAGCATAGCGCTCACATTTGTCATCACCAATCAGCGGATAGGCCAGCAGAATTGAGGTAATTCCGCCCGCAGCCATCACTTCCGCTTCAGATAGCTTAGCGCAGGTAATTCCACTCGCCCCCAGCGCCTGCTCGAGTTGAGCCAGGCGTACAGATTTATGGGTTTTAATATGCGGCCAGTGTTGAATATTATGACGAGCCAGTCCGGAGGTCATGGCGATAATATTCCTCTGCATAATATCCATATCCAGCGCAACATAAGGTGTGGTTAACATTTTTCCTCCTGACGGCTAGCCGTCACTTGTTGGGTTTTCCCCTCTGACCTCTCCCAGGTAGGCATAGAGGGTATATTTCGAAATGTTCAGAAATTCGCAGATTTTTTCTCCGGACTTTTTAATAAGGAAAACGCCCTTGTCATCGAAAAATTTAATCGCGTTGAGTTTATCCTGTTTAGACATATTGGCGACGGGGACATCAATAATTCCCATACACTCGGCAATCAGGTAATCAAGTAGTTCATTGACGTCTTTAACAAATACCTCATTAACGTCCTCTTTTTTAGCGGCGCTACTATCCGAATGACCGGCCAGTTTACTGAGCGTTTTTTCCGCCTGTAAAATATCGCTAATGTCGAGGTTGATACAAAGTGCGCCTATAACCTGTTTATTGCTGTTACGTATGTAAATGGAGGTGGAGCGTAGCGTTTTACCCTCACGGGTGCGCGTAACGTAGTTATGCCTGTCGCCGTTGACATCCGTTCCCCGCAGCACTTCCAGCCCCAGATTGCTGCTGGGATCGCCCACTTTCCGGCCGGTGACATGGCCATTAATAATCGCGATAATACTGCTTTCCAGCCCCTGGGAGTGGTCGTGCAGGACCACTTCACAGTTGTCACCGAACTGATTTGCTATCCCTTCCATCATCGGAATAAAGACGTCTAAATTCTGCTGTATGTTTTCCATGTCGACCTGAATTTATGTTAGATAACCAAACTTTTTGTTATGTATACCTGCATCGGCAGAAATGCAGCAATATGAATCTGAACAAAAAGTGATCGACAACACACTTATTTCTGACTTTTTGTTTGGAGAGAGGTCTGAATCATACTTTTTGTCTGGTGGTCAGGAGGGTAACGGATCGTGCGGGTCAGGAGCCCTGCGGCTCCAGTGCTATTTTTCGTACGTCAGGATAACCGGCAGTAAAGGGCATGCCTGTTCGTGCAAAAAAATCTGGCCTGAATATAAACAACTCGCTATTCTGAAATGCTTTGTATTTTTTGTGAACAGGAAAAAGTATGCTAAGTACGTTACCCGATTTACACAGAAGTTTTGCAGAGCAACTCAAGCTTAAGTTTCAGTCTGACTCGCGGATTCACTCCCTTCTCGCTGGCGGCTCGATTATTCATGGCGGATTTGATCAATACTCCGATCTCGATTTTATCGTTGTCGTAGACCCTGGCTATTATGACGAAGTCATGGCGCAGCGTAGGGAGCTCGCCGGAACATTAGGCCATCTGTTACATGCTTTCACCGGGGAACATGTCGGAGAACCCCGCCTGCTAATATGCCTGTACGGGCCTGAACTCCTCCATGTCGATCTAAAATTTGTCACTCTGGAAATGCTCACTCAACGCGTTGAGGAGCCAGCAGTATTATTTACTCGTGATAACACCGCTCTGGAGCGACAACGGGTAAAATCCAGCGCTCACTGGCCCAACATGACGCCGGAGTGGTTTGAGTCGCGAGCCTGGATCTGGCTTCACTATGCAGTGGTTAAGCTGGGAAGAGGAGAACTGTTCGAAGCGATAGGTATGCTGGCATTCTTTCGAGAGCAGGTTCTGGGACCTATGCTGTATCGTCGGGCAAATCTACCGCAACGTGGGGTTCGCCGCATTGAATTCCACAGCATTGATCCTGACGGCCTGCTGACCTCCACGCTGGCAACGCACGATCGTGACTCCGTCAGCGTTGCCATCAGAATGGCTGTTGAAGCTTATATCAATCTGCGAGCTGATGCTCTGCCTGAAAATATCGCAGACGACGCGACACGTTGGGCGGTCCTTGCCATGCTGAAAAAGGTTTCTGACCAGGGTTAAATTTATCCTTCCGGTCGCTTACACGGCCGGAGTAAAGGTATCCTGCACAATTTTGGCGGCTTCCCCCCCAGAGCGCGGCGCTGGCGGATGCCTTTACCCGTTATGGCCGTAAAGCCGCAGTAATCACTCGTGGCGGCAAGATGGCCGGCAATGTCACGATCTGGGATTTACCGACCCAACCCGCGAAGTCGGCAATACCTGGCTGGACAGGGTCTCCGTCGCGGCGATGCGTCAGGGGCTGCCGGCAAGGATTGAGCGGGTGTAAACATCCCCGGTACGTAAACAGCGTACCGGGATCCTGACGACCATGATTAGTTATAAACCACCATCATCACGCCCGAACCGTTAAAGGTGCCGGTTGAAGTAGGCGTTCCAGCCAGCGTACCTCTTAACCGTAGCGAGGACTGAGATCCAGAGTAGGTCGTATTCCCCGGCGCCGAGTTAGTTGTCCCAAGCCCCAGATTTGCGCGCATGCCGTTACTGAGCGGGATGTAAGTATTGCCTGTTTGTAGCTTTAACACATAGCTAACCGAGGAAGAGGTGCAGGAAACGCCCACCGTGCTATCAGCCGTTTTGCCCACCGCCTGGTCAAGCATTAGCGTACCGAAACTTAGCGTCACCTGCGGTACGGTCATAGCACACCATTCGTTTAGGGGTGGTGCCGTTATGCAGTTTATACCGCTACCGGCACCTGGGGGATAAACAAGGTCGGAAAAATCAAAGTTGCCATTGGCTTCACGAATTGTGTATCCAAAACAGACGGTAGAAGAGCCCCCAACGACACCATAATTTCGGATGGAAATCTGATTCCTGACGCTCCCGACGCTCGCGTTAAGGACTTCTCGCCAGGTTCCCTTATACGGGACGCCGGGCGGAGGATAACTAGTGGCAACATCAGAGGTACCCCAAAAGTAGCCATCCGCAGTCAGCGCATTTGCAACCAAAAGTCCGCCATGACTACCTAAGTTCGCTGGTGTGTCCAGGCTGACGCTACCTGAACTCACGGTAATATCGCCTGTGGTGATAATCCACTCAGTACCCGAACCGAAAGCCACCAACCTTACTGCAGTGATTGTTTTCCACCGATAGTTTTCACCGTACACGGGAACAGAGATCGGCACGGTTATAGCAGCCGCAAAGGCGGCCAGAAATAGCTTTTTCTTCACCTGCACTCTCCTGTGCATAAATAGAGTTACTGATATTCGGCTCGCAGGGTCGCGGTGGCGTTAAATAATCCTTCCACCAATTCCACCCCATCACGCTGAACAAGGAGGGCTTCAATAGTCGGCAACGTCACGCTATTGATGTTAATGGCCTCGCCCAGTTTAAACGGCTGGCCGTTCTGGAAGATTTTCACGCCAAGATTGGCCTGTTCTGCGGTCACCACGGTGGCGTTATCGGCGTCAAACCCGGCCGGATTACCGCGTACGCTGAGCCGCAACTGCCAGGCCAGACTGCTCTCTTCACACTTCAAGGTCAGCGGGACGGTTTCACGATATCTTCCCTCCGCAACTTTTTTTATGCGGACATCATTGAAGTTGATATATACCGGGCCATCTTCGCTTATTGAGCAAGACGGAGGCGTTATCAGGGTGCCGATAAATTCAAGGTTTTCCGGGTCTGCCGCCTGAAGTGATGAGGTCCCTGTCATCATCAATGCGGCCAGAAGAAATGGTGCATATCCAATCAATCTCATTATGTTGATTCCCTGTGCCATTACTGATACTCCACGACCAGCGAGGCCATAACCCTGAATGCCCCGCCGCTCAGGGTTATCCCGCTTTGCTTAATGGGGACAGCGTAAAGCCTGGGGATATTGGGATCGGTAAAATTCAGCCAGGAGCCGAGGTTAAGACGGGTATCACCATTGTAGAGAGCGATGCCTAACCCGCTTTTCCCTCCCGCCAGCGCGGTACTGTCAAAACTTGCCGGGGTACCCGTAATGCGCACTTTCTGTTTCGACGATACCGCCATTGAACAATCTAAATCGAAGTCAATTGGCTTGCGGTACTGCGTCCCGTCGATACGGGTGGTCATCACCTCGTTGCCAAAGTTGACGGTGATAACATTATTGTTATTCACCACGCACGGCGGGGCTTCTATCAGCGTGCCGCTAAAGTTGACCGTTGCGTCGGCCAGCACGCTACCACTAATACACACCGTAAGAAGAAGCAGTAGCTTACGCAGGTTTACAGGGCTCATAATATCTCTCTCCTCTTACGTCACTGGTAGTCAATGACCATGGTGCCTGTGCCGGAAAACGGACCTGCGGTGAGCGTAGCGTTGTTTTGCGCCACGGGTACGGCCCATAGCCTGGGTTTATTGGCTGTGCCATTGAAGTTGACGTAGCTGCCGGGCGTCATAACCGTGGTGCCTGCGCTTCCGCTGTAAAGCTGTATACCCAGCCCCCCCTTGCTGGTCAGGAGAAGCCCGGAGCCAAAACTCGCCAGCGAGCCTCGAATCGTCAGCTTGAGGGCATTGCTGTTCAGATCAGTACAGGTCAGACCGTACTGGATCTCTTTCTTATAATTCACCCCGTCTACCAGCCGAGTAATGAGGTCATCACCAAACTTCACGTCTACGGTATCGTTACCGTCAATAACGCACTGCGGTCCATCGATCAGGGTGCCGTTGATGGTGATAGTGGTGGTGTCTCCTTCAGCGGCGCTCGCCTGTCCGCCAGCAAGAAGCAGTGCGGCTCCGGCCATCATCAGGTGCATCCGGATTATCATTAAGCGTTGGCGTGTCATATTAACCTTCCTTTGGTTGTGCCACCTTCCCGGCGCGGCAGGCGATGCCAGTGCAGGTAAACGGCAGTAACCGTACGCTGCCATAATCATTGATAAACATCAGCGTCGGCGTCGTGCCCATCCGGGATGCGGATAACGGCAGCTGCGCTTTGCCCTTTGGCGAAACCATGACAGGCTCAAAATCATCCAGCGCCTTACCGTGCAGGCTGCCGCGCGCTTCGACAAACGAAAAATGATAGGGCGTAGGATTCTCAACCTCATAGCGGTCCCCCTTGCGGGTAAGGGTCAGCGTTTCAGCCCCCGGCACCACGTCGAGAAGCGGATCGACCTTGAGGGCCTTGGGCCGCCAGAAAACTTTCATCCGGGTCTGCATTGCCAGCGTCAAAACGTTTGGCTTATCGGATTTTGGTGGGATCTCGCGTAGGTTAAGCCAGAAGACGCTTTCTCTATCGGTGGGCAGAGACGGCGTTTCGGCGACCTGCTGGACGCGGATCATCGTTCGACCATCAGGCTCAATACGTTGTACGGGCGGTAAAATCATCAGCGGGCCGTTTATTTTTTCTTCTTTCTCGTTTTCCATCCACCCTTGGGCGAGATAAGGATCCTGCGTATTATTATTTTTCACGCTCAATCCAACAGATTTCTCCCCTTCATTGAAAATAACCCGGGAGCGCTCTACGGATAATGCCGCCTGAGCCAAATGCTGGCTTCCGGTAAACAAGATAATCCCCAGAAAAGTCATTAATTTAAGTTTCATACTTTCACCTGTCGTATAACTTACAGGACCAGAGTTATTTCCTCTCTGACGGCAGAGAGTCAAATCCATTTCATCTTGCAGATAATTTACATTTTAGGCATGTCTGGATATATGAATTTGTAAGGGAGAGAGCCACTTTCAGAAATGGATCGATGAACATTCCTAAATTTGCATCTCACCCCCCCCCTTCAAATTCAGCTTACGTCACAGCCTTATTAGCTATGCCAGCTGTTCAACACAGCAATTAACTTGCCAGCTTCCAGCGCAGAGTATGGCTTCTACCCTTCCCGGTTTTGATGCTAATCACTTTACCGTTTGTTTCCATCTGGCATAATAAATAACGCATGCTGTAGATACTGATATCCATCTCGTTGGCTATTTCTCGAGTTGTTAACCATACCTCATCATCCAGCTCGCTTTTTCTTAACCGTTTATTGACCAATCGCTTAATACTTTGCAAAGCTCGCTCTTTATCATCCAGCTGTCTCTCCAAATTACCGGACAACGTTGTTTTCCATATTAGCTGGTCTTCATCCGCATCACGCTCGTGATTATTAACAACCTCAGTATATTTTTCAGAAACGGATTTTTTACCTAGCCACATAACGAAATCGCTATAGCGGGTGATATTGACTTTACGCATAATCGAGCGTCGATAACTGCTAACCCCGGTCAATGCGATCGCCGGGGCCACCCTACGCTATACCCACGATTATCGTTTTCTTGTCCGCCAGCATGTCGATCCGGCATTGCGCGGCGTGATTACCGCCGGACAAACCGCTAACGCCGCAAGACAGCATCTGGCGCTGTTCCATACGGCCTATCCGCAGCTGCAGGATGTTCCTCTGGAGCGAACCTGGTCCGGGACCATCAGCGTCACCCGCAACGGCGCGCCGGTCTGGGGGCGTCTTGCGCCGCGGATCTGGACTGCGGGGGGCTGTAACGGCGCCGGCGTATCAAAACAGACCATCGCCGGGACGCTGCTTGCCGATCTGGCGATGGGCCAGGACAACCCGCTGATCGCCGCGATGCAGTCGCTCGGCCAGGCCAACTTTATGCCGCCCTCCCCGTTCCTGGATATTGGGGTGGCGGGCGCGTTATGGAAAGAGCGTTATATGGGACGTAAAGAGATGCCCGTATAGTCACTACGGGCGGGTGACTGACAGGTTTCACCGCGCAGGCGTGAAACCTGTTACTCAGGCTAATCCGGAATCACTTCATCTTTTCGCAGGGTCAGCACCTCAAACCCCTCGGCGGTGACGGCGACGGTATGCTCCCACTGGGCAGACAGTTTTTTATCGCGAGTGACCACCGTCCAGCCGTCTTTCCTGGTTTTTATTCGGCTATCGCCCTGATTAACCATCGGTTCAATGGTAAACACCATCCCCTCCTTGAGCACGGCGCCGGTGCCGGGTTTGCCGTAATGCAGCACCTGCGGATCTTCATGCATATCTCTGCCAACGCCGTGGCCGCAGTACTCCCTGACCACGCTGTAGCCATTACCTTCAACATAAGTCTGGATCGCATGGCCGATATCGCCCAGCGTCGCCCCCGGTCTGACAACCTTAATGCCCTTCCACATAGCTTCATAGGTTTTCTGCACCAGCCGACGGGCCAGCGGTGAAACCTCGCCAATCAGATACATTTTGCTGGAATCGGCAATCAGCCCCTCTTTCTCCAGCGTAATATCCACGTTCACGATCGTGCCGGATTTCAGCAGCTCGCTTTCCTTTGGCATGCCGTGACAAACGACTTCATTGATCGAAGTATTGAGCACATAGGGAAAATCGTACTGCCCTTTGCTGGCCGGACGCGAATGCAGGTCGTTGACGATAAAATCTTCCACCCGATTGTTGATGGCCATGGTCGAGACGCCGGGCTGAATAAAGCTATCCAACATGTCGAAGACCGAGGCCAGCAGTTTGCCGGCATGGCGCTGGCTGGCGAGCTCCTGCGTGGTTTTAATGGGAATTGATAGCATTGATCACCTCCAGCAACCGGTCAGAGCCGGACTTGAGCATCATCAGCTTGATTTGCTGATGGTTAAGTTCGGGATAGAGCTCGCTCATCATCCCCAGACGGATCCAGTACTCCGCCTGGGCGTTGACCGAACGCGACATCGCCTTACTGGCGTCACGAATATCGTCGTGCAGCAGGTCTGAAATTTTTACAATACCCATTTATATGTACCATTACGATTTATATATGTTTCGTATATTACGCCTGCGGACGCAAGCGTCCAGTTTTTTCTGCCTCGGCCCCTTTTGCCGTTGCCGACAGCGATCGTGTTGACTGAAAAGAGCAGCATGATGCGCGGCGAAAGCCACACCCAGCCGTGTTGCATGAAAGAACGGCAGAGGAATAAGTGTAAGCAGATTAGGTTTTTTATTTGGTCTTCGAAAATTCTCTTATTACTTTCTCTAACCCCTGATTAAATATTCTTATTACGATATCAATTCCATTTATTTTTGATGACCTGAACTTAAGAGTGCGATATAAAACCACGCAAGATTTAACTTTTTTATAACAGAGCAAAGGCTAAGTAAATGAAACAGGTCGGCATTATTGGTTGGCGTGGCATGGTAGGTTCTGTATTGCTTCAACGCATGGTTGAAGAAAACGATTTCCGTGATATCGCTGCACATTTTTTTAGTACCTCCAGCGCGGGGACCGTTGGCCCAACTATAGATGGCGAGAGTTATATCCTTAAAGATGCGAATTCAGTCAGTGAACTCGCCGATATGGATATTATTATCACCTGCCAGGGCGGCGATTATACTCAAGCCATTTATCCCGCACTTATTACGCATGGCTGGCAGGGTTATTGGATCGATGCGGCATCGGCGCTTCGCATGGATGAAAAAGCCTGTATCATTCTCGATCCGGTTAACCGTACCCATATCGATCGGGCAATCCAACAAGGGCTAAAACTTTTTGTCGGCGGTAATTGTTCGATTACCCTCAGCTTGATGGGGCTCGCCGGCTTGCTCAAGGCTGACCTGATCGAATGGATGAGCGTGATGACCTATCAATCTGCATCCGGCGCTGGCGCTAAATATGTCAGAGAATTAATCGCGCAAAGCGCCTGGGTGAGCAATCATTTGTCGGCAGAGGAATTGACCAGCTCCGGCTCAGTCCTTCCTTTAGTCAATAAAGTCAGCGAACTGATTAACAGCGCGGGCATGCCCGTCCAACACTTCGGCGCTCCCCTAATGGGAAGCATCATTCCCTGGATTGATGCCGATTTAGGCGACGGCAATAGCCGCGAAGAGTGGAAAGGCGAAGCAGAAACGAACAAAATTCTGGGCCTGCCCCGCGGAACTATTCCCGTGAACGGTTTATGCATTCGGGTTGGCGTCATTCGCTGCCATAGCGCAGCGATTACTTTAAAATTAAAGCGTGAAGTCAGCGAAGCTGAATTTGCTGAATTAGTGGGTAATGCCCATCCCTGGGTTAACTATGTCCCCAATAATAAAAACGACAGCGTCAGCAAATTGACCCCAGCCTATATCAGTGGCTCGCTGCAGGTAGGCATAGGCCGTTATAAAAAAATGGCCCTGAATAATGAACCTGTATATTCGGTACTCACCGTTGGGGATCAGCTTTTATGGGGAGCGGCGGAGCCTTTGCGTCGTATGTTAAATATCTTGCTTAATCGCGTTTAATTGTTCTGCGGCAGGCGTTTTAATACCAGGATGGTGGCCAGGGAAATATATTTATATATCGGTTCCACCACCGCGGCATCCTGTGCCCCGGCCTGTCGCCGTCCAACCCACAGCGAGGCTCTGCTTTCACCACAGTTCCGGCAACAAGGCCAGCGCGTCAGCCACCAGCGTGCGCCTGTCGTTGCCGGGCTTCCAGATGGTCACCATCGTTTGGCCGATCCCCTGATTACCCACTTCGGTCGGCAATTTTTTAACGTTTTTCCACCGCGCCGCATTCATGTGCGTCGGCAAAAATCCCCAGCCGCAGCCCTGTTCAAGCAGGGCGCGCAGCATCTCCTGTTCGTTGGTAAAAATGGTGCGCCCTGAAATCTGCAGACGGCGGGCCACGGGCTCGTCAGTATCCGGGTGCATAATCACCTGCGGCGCCAGCGAAAGTTCCAGCAGAGAAAGCGGTTGTTTAGCGGCGGGAAAAAGCGCTTCGGAGGCGTAAAAATCCATCTCGATTGACCCCAGGGCGCGCCACTCCATAGCGTTGCCCACGCTGCGATGTCGCGCCTGGCAGATACCCAGGTCGGCCAATCCACTCGCCAGCAGCCTTTCCGCCTCGTCACGCGAGGCGTTAATCAGGCTCAGACGAACGTTGCGCCGGGCCATGGCGCCAATCAGCGCCTGCAACAACGTTCTGGGGGTAAAGGGATCGTAGGCCAGCGTAATGTCCTGCGTGGCGCTATTCGGCACTTCTTTGGCAAAGGCTTCAAAGGCTTTGACCTGGCGCATCAGCAGGTGCGCCTGACGCTGCAGCTGTTCCCCCTCCGGCGTCAGCTGCAAGCTGCGACCTTCACGCAGAAACAACGCATACCCCAGACCATCTTCAAGGAACTCAATCAAATCGCGAAGCGTCGTGCGGTCCTTGCCCAGCTGGCGCGCCGCTTTCGCCAGGCTTTTGCACTCAACCACAGCGGTGAAGGCTTCAAGTTGGGCAAAAGAATACATCAGGGTCGGCATTGTGCTCTCCACTCGGTTATTCGGGGGGATTTTCCCCCATGAGGCGTTTTTTATTATAGGCCGCATTTTTTTAAGCTAAACGCCTTCCTGAGCTGAACGAGAAAAAATATGAAAAACAAAGTGGTTAATCGTCGCCTGCTGTCCAGTGTTGTCATCACCCTCTGCAGCGGCCTGCTGGCCCCCATCGCGCAGGCCGCCTGCCCCGGGACCGAACTTAGCGCGTGCCCTGCTCCCTTTGATGCACAGCTTCCGGATACCCATAAAATGCTCACCTGGAGCCAGACCGACCGGGTAATCGGCTTTCGTAACGACTACCGCAATTACGCAGGCGATGTGTTTCATCACGGTCATGCCGTACCGTTGCAGGCTGCAGCGAAACGGTTAACTCACGCCAGCTATCAAGTTAATGGCCACACCTGGACCCTGCAGGATTATCTGCAGCGCCAGAACGTCAGCGGCATGCTGGTGCTGAAAAATGGCAAAGTTGCCTGGAAATATCTGGCGGAAGGCAATACCGACACCACCCTCTGGACCTCGCGCTCGGTGGGCAAGTCCGTGGTATCCACGCTGGTGGGCGTGGCGATTAAACAGGGCAAAATTCACTCGCTCGACGATCTTGTCACCCAGTATGAACCCGACCTGAAAGGCACCGCCTGGGAAGGCGTGACGCTGAGGCAGCTGATTAGCCACACCTCCGGGGTGGCGTGGAATGAAGACTATACTAATCCGCAATCGGACTTCGCCCGGCTTACCGAGTGTGAAGCCAGACCCGGCGCCTATGACTGCGTACGTCAGCTGGTGTCCGGCCTGCGTCGGGCGCATCCGGCCGGAGAGAACTGGTCTTACTCCTCCGGCGGCGCCTGGCTACTGGGTGATGTCCTGGAACGCGCCACCGGTATGACGCTGGCGGCGTATCTGGAGAAAAGTATCTGGCAACCCTATGGTATGGCGAGCGATGGCGTGTGGCATGCCTATACAAAAGGTGAGCACGACGTGGGCGCGCATGGCTTTAACGCCACGCTAGAAGATTGGGGGCGCTTCGGTGAGTTCATCCTGCATAACGGCGTGTTGCCGAACGGCGAGCAGATCTTGCCGGAAAACTGGGTTGCCGAATCATCAAACTGGACCCGGGCGACAGGTTCAGTATCCGCGGCACATCCAAACGGTCTCTACGGCTACCAGTGGTGGAACAATGAAGTGCCGGCCAATGCCAGCAACGTTGAGCCCGCTCCGCAGGCATCCCTTCAACATTCGCTGTGGGCGCTGGGGATATTTGGTCAGATGATTATGGTCAATCAGGCGGAAAATCTGGTCATCGTGCAGTGGTCGACCTGGCCGCAGGCTGAACCCTCCTTCAGCGCCCAACCGCTTGAGGCGTCGCTGATGTTTAGCGCGATAGCGAAGGCGTTACGCTAATGCCGGTTTAAAACTGTCGCTCTTTTGCAGACCATGAGCGAAGTGAGCTCAACCATTTTTAAACGATTGGAAGCCAGCCTGCCAACGGCAAAGCTGCTGCGGTACACTGGCTATCATCTGCCTGTCGCTGGGGTGGCAAGCCGGTAATATAAGGCGGATCAGCGCCCTTTCTCGATCGTGCAGTTCCACTGCTGACTCACGCTACTCTGACTGGTGGCGATCTGTAGCGACAGGCTGGCGTCCAGAGTATGGGTGACGCTGTATTCAAGGACCACGTCATCAAGATCGCGCGCGACGCGCTCAATGCGAAACAGAGGGCGCCCGGGTTCAATATTCAGCAATCCCGCCGTGCGGATATCGCAGCACACCGGCGTATAGCGTTCGGTCGCGTTAGCCGGCGAGTAGCCGAATGTTTCCCGCAGCTGTTTATAGAGCGATCGGCTGCCGTCCACGTGACTCAGGTCGTTATAAATTCGGCCGTTAAGCCAGGTCAGCACGTGGCCGACCGGCCGCTCCCTCTGCACGAGTAACCGCTCCAGACGCATCAGTTGGCTACCCAAATCGAGCCCCATCTGTTCCGCTACGTGGCGGTCGGCCATGGTTGAAATCAGCGACAGCACCTCCACTTCTATCGCGCCGGGAGCAGCAAAGGTGGTCAGTACGTCCGGCAGGTCGGTGTAGTATTTTTGCAGCGCATCGCGGTTGATAAACGTGCCTTTTCCCTGCTCGCGATAAACCATACCGATGCTGGCCAGCGAATCTATCGCCTGTTTAATCGTGCCGCGCGCCACCTTGAACTCCCCGGCAAGCAGCAGCTCGCCCGGGAGTTTATCGTCATAGGTAAAAGAGAGGATCCGCTGCAGGATAACGTCTTTTATTCTTAAATAGAGAGGGAGTCCATCCGACTCATACATACTTGCGCTCCAACTCAGAGATAGTGTATCTGGCTCCTGTATGCGCTCAGTATATCCTGATTTATCTCCTGATTACCGTCTATGTTTGCGCTGGCGAGAACCGGCGGCGTGCGCGCATTTTCCAGCATAATTTCGCAAATACGCAGTACCAGGCTGTTGGCGATGGCCGCCCCCATGATGGTGGAGAGCGGCGCCACTTTCTGCGCCAGCCCCGGCAGGCTCACCGCCGCATCGCCATACTCGCAGTGGTTATCAAGGGTGATATCGGCAATGTCTACCAGCAGTTTACCGCTGGAGTGGCGGGAAGAGACTCGTGCCGCCGTCGCAAGGCTGGTAATGGCGATAACCCTGGCTCCGCAGGTTTTTGCCGCCAGCGCGACATCGATCGTAATCGCATTTCGCCCCGACACTGAGTGAATCAGCAGAGTATCGTCGGCCCTCAGCGGCGACTGTTCAACCAGCACGCGGCCAAGATTTTCCACATTTTCCACCGCGCTGGTAAGGGTTAACGGCCTGACATTAAGCATCAGCGCAGGGGTAAAAAGCGGGTTGATGATGGCCAGACCGCCTGCCCGATAGCTCATCTCCTCCGCCAGAATACCGGCGTGGCTGGCGCCAAAGACGAAGATATTGCGCTGCGCCAGAACGCTGTGGGCCATCATTTCTGCCGCCCGGTTCAGCTCATCGGCGCGCTGTTCGAGCAACCCCAGCTTCTGGCGGATCTGACTGTAATACTGTTTCAGTGCCTGGCTCATAGACTTCCTCCTGATATCAGAACGTCAGCAAGCGGGTCAAAAGATGGATTAGCGGCGCGAGGACAAACATATCGCTATCGCCCGCCCACAGCGCGGTATCCGGGATCGTGTTGTTGATAAAGCCGGTCACGCAGAAATATTGTCCCCAGGCGACCACCGTTGAGGTGATAAATCCCGCCAGCAGCGCGCCTTTATAGCCGCCAGTGATATTGCCGAAGACCCCTGCCGTACCGGCATGGAAGAAAATGACGATCATGCTGGGAATAAATACGTAGCCGGTATAGCGGCCGATCAGGGTCAGCCACAGCAGCGATCCCACAAAGGCGCCGACGAACCCCAGCACCACCGCATTTGGCGCAAAGTTGAACAGAATCGGGCAGTCCAGCGCAGGTTTGGCCCCCGGAACCAGCCGCGAGCCGATGCCGTTAAACGCGGGCACCATTTCACCAATAAACATCCGCACCCCGAGCAGCACCACGGCGATGCCACCGGTGAACATCAGCGATTGTTTAAGGGCATAGATGTAGAAGCTCAGGTCGCCGGATTGCGCAAGGATCTCCGCCGCTTTCGGGGTGCCTTTGATTTGCAGAATAAAGGTGCCGATAAAAAACAGCAGCGCCATGGTTAACGCGGTCACCACGTTGGAATCGCGCAGAAAACCGAGCTTTTTAGGGACTTTGATATCTTCGGAACTGATTTTATTACGGGCGAAGATCTGGCCGAAAATGGCCCCCAGCAGCGCGACCGAGGCGGAAGTATGCCCCAGCGCCACGTTATCGTTGCCGGTAATTTTCCGTACCCATGGCTGAACCAGCGCGGGCTGCAAGGTCCAGTACAGTCCCATGATAACCGTCAGCATGAGCGTCAGCTGTAGCGCAGAAATAGCGGGCTCGGTGTTCACCATCACCCCGGCAAATATCATGGTGGTCCAGAACATCATGTGTCCGGTCAAATAGATATATTTAAAGCGCGTCAGCCTGGCCAGCAGTAGATTGATAGCGAAACCGCCGGCAATGGCGATCGTCACGCTGCTTCCGTAGCGTTCGCTAAAGCGCGCCTGACCGATAATATTGGTCAGATTCATCGAGCTGAGGCCGAAAACTTCGGTCCAGATCGGCTGAAAGATCAGTAGCGCGGAAACGATAATCCCGGCCCCCGCGCCGATGATCAGAAAACCCAGAATGCCTTTCAGGGTGCCGGACACAATGTCTGCCAGCGATTTTTTCTGCAAAACCAGTCCCAGCAGCACGATCAGGCCAATTAAAATCGACGCCTCACCAAATATGTTGATGGTGATCCAGCGCAGGACGCCAAGAAACTCGCTCATGTTGGCTCTCCCGCGCGCAGAATGTGCGCCTGGGTCAGCGCCGCGGTGATTTCTGCGTTATCAATGTAGTTGTTTACTACCACCACCGGGCAGGAAAGATGCTTCAGGTTGTCCACCAGTTCAGCATTGGTGATGACGACATCGGCATTGGCCGAAGCGGCGGATGAGACATCCATATGTTCCACGGAGGCCTGAATCCCGTGCTGCTTTAATACCGCCTCAACGTTCATTTTTAAAATCAGGCTGGAGCCCATACCTAAACCACAGACTGTCAGAATTTTCATCGCTATTCACTCCGTGTTAATTACAGCTATAAACGCTGTGAGCCGCTGGCCAACAGCCGATAAAGTTGTTCCGGATCGTCTGAATGCATCAGGGTATGCAGATTATTTTCATCACTGAGCACGGTGACGATATGCTGGATAAGGTGGATATGCGCGTCGCTGCTGGTAGCCGAAAGGCCCAGAACCACCCGCACAGGGTCGTTTTCCGCATGACCAAACGCCAGCGGTTCGCGCAGCCGGATCGCGCTAATTTGCGCTTTGATCGCTCCCTGTTCCGGACGGGCATGCGGCAGGGCCAGACCAGGGGCGATGACAAAATAAGGGCCCAGCTCGCGATAGCTGGCGATCATGGCCTGGACGTATTGCGGGCTGCAGGCCCCCGCGCGGCACAGGGCGTTCCCCGCCTCGCGAATAGCCTCCTCCGGGGTAGCGGCCGGGCAGTCAACGGTTATCGACTGACGTTCAATCATCACGGGCTCCTTGCGTTAAGTGGTGGCGAATGGAGGCCAGGGTGGTCGCCAGCGCCCGGGCAACAAACGCGCGCCCTTTCTCTTCGCTCGCCAGGGTGGGGTCCCCCAGCACCGCATAAGCAGAAAACTCGGTCCAGCGCATCGGCTGATAGCGAAAATTCTGCGGGAATTCGGGATAGTGCGCGCGCGCCTCCGCCATGTTGACGAACTCCGGCGCCAGCGCCAGCATCAGCGAGGTTTCGACCTCGTCGGCATGCATATATCCCGGATAAGCCACCGCCGAGGTTTGTCGTTTTTTTACCTCTTCATCCATACCTGCCCAGCTGTAGCTAAGCAGCGTGATGCCCTGCTCTTTAAGCTGGCGGGAAGCGGCTTTAATCGCGTCAAAGTTGCCGTAATGCGCGTTGATCACCGCCGTGGTGGTAATACCGTAGCTGGCCATGTTTTCCGCCAGCGCCACCAGCAGCGACGTCAGCCGTTCATTACCGATATCAATCGCGCCCGCATGCCCGCGCAGCGACCAGACCTGGCTATAGGAGATAACCGGCAGGCTCAGCGCGCACTCGCCCAACTGCTCATCAAGCCGCGCGCAAAACCGCTCGGCCAGCAGGTTATCGGTATCCAGCGGCAGGTGGTCGCCGTGCGGTTCGACCGCGCCAAGGGGCAGTAAGGCTATCCGCGCCTTTTGTAGCGCCCGCCTGGCCTCGCGCTCATTTAAATGATGCAGCTTCATGACGCCTCCTCAGGCAAAAGCGAGGTAACGCGCCGGGTTTTCGACGAAGAAATCATGCAGCAACGCTTCGCCGTCAAACCCCGCCTCCCGGGCCTCTTCCATGAATCTTGGCCGCCAGTCGCTGAGGATGAACTTCAGCCCCAGCCCTCCTTTACCGTAATGCGCGCTCATGGATTTACGGGCAAAATCACCGCCGATCAAAATCTGCTTTTGATAACCGCGCTGGCAGAGCGCCAGGATGGCCTGGGTGCGAATGTGCTCAGGGTGATATTTAATGCGGCTGATACCGTCAAATGAGAGAAACGCCCCGGTGTTGGCGATCTGACGGTGCAGCCAGGGGTCAGGATTGCGATCCATATGGGCAAAACATAAGCGGGACAAATCCAGTCCCCATTTTTTAAAGATCCGCGCCTGTTCGAGTCCCATCGTCCCCATTTCCGTATGGCTGTGCATCGGCGCCCCGGTACGCTGCTGGGCGCGAACGATAACCTCCATGGTTTTGTATTCCAGAGGGGAAATGGCGTTATAACCGGTGCCACATTTCACTACGCCGGCCCGATGCGCGGTGCCTTCGATTCCCTCGGTGACCTCGCGGCAAACGTGTTCAACCAGTTCGTCGACGTCAGAACGCTCAATCCACTCGGCAAAAGTTTGCGCTGTGCCCGGTCGCTGACTACTCCACAGAAACCCTTTGTTAAAACCCGCGGTGGCAATAATGTGCAGCTGCTGGCGCTGCGCCATGGCCGCGACGGCAGCGGCCTGACGACCATAATCCGGCGCGGTGGCGTCGTAGATGGCATTGCCTCCCGCCTGGCGGAAGTCGCTTAATTCACGCTCAGAAGCCTGTGGATCGTCGAGCAAGAGGTCGTCATCCTGACGCTCGGCCCAATAGGGCGGAATACAGTAGATATGGTCGTGGCTGTAGGTTACGCCCAGCTGATTAGCGGAAATATCCCCGTTTAACGTTCGAATGATGGCCATGTTTCTTACTCTCCGGAACGGATAAGAAGGTGCCTTCAACATAGGCGCGACTCACTTGACCAGTCAAGTGATCAAGTTCGCATCAATCATATTAAATTCTTATCTGTGAGGTGGGTCGACATTAACATTTATGTGACGTTGTCACGTAAATAGATTCGGGCTAAAAAACCGTTACTCATGGAAAAATATAGGTGTTTCGGATGAGGCGATTAAATTTATGTTCTATTAATTCAATTGGATACGCACCTATTAAACCAATGCATTTCAGACTAATAATCAATACCTTTGATTAAAATGTTTAATTGAATGAATCGATAAAGAGAGTATTGTTAAAAACAATGATGAGCGGAGATAAATAAATGTTACGAGATTTTTTGAAGGTAGAAAAAGAGGATCGACTGGTGGAACAGCAGGACGCCAGCAGCGATAACGGCAATTCAACGGACGTCACCGAATGGATAATTGTGAGTAAAAATGGCGATAAAAAAGGCCGGGTGGCGTTATTCAATCAATTTTCCACCCGTCGTTCGTATTGCGTGAATTATCGAATTACCCAGTTTGATAATAGCGGCAAAGTTGTCGTAGACCGGCTGGCAGAATCTCTCTAATCACGGGAAACGCAACACACCGGCGTTTTGGTCACCTGTCGCCAGAGCTCGCAGAACAATAACCGATTAGTGCCGCCGCCCGCGCCTTTATCCGGGACCGTCGCTGGCGGCGGCCAGCAGCGGCACAATCACATCGCTTAACGGCGTAGCAATGTGGTAAATACGGCCGTAACGCTGCACGACCCCGTTACGAATATCCCACTCCAGCGGTAGACCAGCCTCACGGTCGGTGAGTATAGAAGTACTTAAGTCCGGAGGCGCGCGATGAAATCCCGCGACGATCTCCTGCGCCACGCTCTCGTCCAGCCTGGCGCCTGCGGCGCGAGCAACCTTCAGCCCCTCCTGCAGATAAGCAAAAGCCAGCGCGGTGATATCTTCGCGCGCAAACATGCCTGCCCGCCGTCCCGCCAGTACCATCAGGCCCGCAACCGCGTTTTGCAGCAGTTTACGCCACGCCACGGAGAGAAAATCGTCGCTAATATCCACTGCGCAGCGCGTGTCCCGTAGCGCATACTGTACCCGTTCAGCCCCCTGCGCATCGGGCAGCGTCAGGCGCGGTTTCGCCCGCAGCCAGACTGATGCTTCCGGTTCGCGCTGCGCGGGGAACCAGACGACCGACGGCAGTACCGTCGCTTCCGTGACATGAGGCGCGAAAAGCGCTCGTTGTTCAACGCCATTTTGCAGCACGCAAACCACCGTTTGCGCATGGCATAGCGCTTTAAGCCACGGCGCAATAGCGGCAATTTGCGTTGCTTTTACCGCCACAAAAAGCAGATCGAACGGCGCAACGACCGAAGACGGTTCAGTGACGACTGGCCCCGGAACCACAATCGTTCCGCCATCGAAACGTAGCGATAGCTGCGGGTGAGCGCGCCGGCCGCATACCAGAGGCGTTCGACCCACCTCGTGCAGCGCGGCGGCGATGGTGGTGCCAATTGCGCCGGGACCAATCAACGCAACGGTGGGTTCTTCAACATTCATCTATGCCTCCAGGCCGCCTCCGGCCCCTGAGATTTCATGGCTACATAACATAAACGCGACTTCGTTCGCATTACCATTTTATTCATATGGGTAATCTGAATGTGTGTGTCGTCGTACACACTTTCTCCATTAACAAGGAAGGTACATGTTTCCAGAATACAGAGAGCTGATTTCTCGATTGAAAACCACGCACCCGCGCTTTCAGTCGCTATTCGAAAAACATAACGCACTCGATCACGACATTTCCCGGATAGAAGGAGTCGATGGCAAAGGATACAGTCTCGAGCTCGTACAGATGAAGAAAGAAAAACTTATGTTGAAGGATGAAATGCTCAAAATCCTCCAGCATGAAAGCCTGATGTAGACGATAAGGCCGCCGCCATGGCGGCCTTCTTATACCGCCTGACTACGAGCGAATAAACGCCAGCAGATCGGCGTTAATCACATCGGCGTGGGAGGTATGCATGCCATGCGGAAAGCCGGGATAAATTTTCAGCTGGCTGTTCGGCAGCAGCTTATCCTGCAGTATCGCCGCGTTTTGATAAGGCACCACCTGATCGTCATCGCCCTGCATCACCAGCACCGGCAGCGTAATGGCTTTTAAATCTTCGGTCTGGTCGGTTTCAGAGAAGGCTTTAATCCCCTCATAATGCGCTTTTGCGCTACCGGTCATGCCCTGCCGCCACCAGTTCTGAATAGTGCCCTGGGACACCTCCGCGCCCTCGCGGTTAAAGCCATAAAATGGGCCGGACGCCACGTCGAGATAAAACTGCGAGCGATTGGCAGCCAGCGCCTGGCGAAAACCATCGAAGACTTCAATTGGCGTACCGCCAGGATTGCTCTCCGTTTTGACCATCAAGGGCGGAACCGAACTGATCAGCACCGCTTTGGCAACGCGCCCCTGCGGTTGTCCATACTTCGCCACGTAGCGTGCGACCTGCCCGCCGCCGGTAGAGTGCCCGACATGAACGGCGTTATGCAGATCCAGATGCTCCGCCACCGCGGAGGCATCGGCGGCATAATGATCCATATCGTGACCGTCACTCACCTGATCTGAACGACCGTGACCGCGTCGGTCAATCGCAATCACCCGGAAGCCTTCTGCCAGGAAGAAAAGCATCTGGTTATCCCAATCATCGGCGCTTAATGGCCAGCCGTGATGAAATACGATGGGCTGCGCCTCTTTCGGGCCCCAGTCCTTAAAGTAAATGTTGACGCCGTCTTTGGTGGTCACAAATGCCATGTTACAAACTCCTCTGAAGAGAAAACAAGGCTGCGGGCCTGACGCCTGCAGTTGGTCGGGTGTAAAGGTCGGATGCTCAGCCTTAACGAGCGTGTCTCGTCAGGTTTGAAAGTGATGCGCAGAAAAAGTGTAGATGATTTTTGCGATGCCGGAGATGCGAAAAGAATTCAACAAATGGGCTGTAGAAAGCCCATTGAATAAAGTCGTCAGGGTCATTTAATGCTGGATAAACTTAGTAACGCCTGATGGTCACCGTTGCCGCGCCGGGCTGGTCGAGCGAGGCCAGTCCCTCTTCCACCCGCCCGAGCTTTATCAGACCGGGCGAGTGGCGAAAGTCTTCGCGAAAAATAGCCAGGTTGCCCCACGGCGCGTAATAGGCCATATCGCCGCGTCGCGGAGTCATTGATTCGCCAGCATCCACATCGCGCAGCTTCTCCGGCAGCCAGGCGATCTTTTCCGTAGAACCATAATCCTCAAGCTTCACCGTCATTGGCAGCTGCGCCACAAACGCACTAGCCGCAGCGCTCTCGTCCAGCAAGCCGACGACCGTGACGCCCTTAAATACAAACTCAATCTTCACCGCGTTCTCCCTGGCGGCGGCGGATGCCGCGCCCGTCATCATGATCAAAATGGATAGCACCGCACCGAGCGTTTTCAGCATCCGCTCACCCTTCCAGACCGCGAGCGCGCAGGACTTCCCCCACCACCGCTACTGCCGAAAAGGCGTTTGGCCAGCCGGCATAGAACGCGGCATGAGCAACAATCTCCCCCGCCTCTTGCGCGGTAAGGCCGTTATCCATCGCCCGGTTAAGGTGGTAGCCAATTTGCGCGCTTTGCCCGGCGGCGATAAGCGCGCTGACCGTCACCAGACTACGATCGCGCGGTTTCAGCCCCGGCCGCTGCCACAGGTCGAGAAACAGCGGTTGAGCGGTAAACTTCACCAGCCCGGGCGAAATTGCGCCGAAGTTGTGCTCCACCATTGTCGAGCGCTGATTTTCCGCCGCCTGATTAAGCGCCAGCAGCTCGGGAGATGCCGAAGCCAGCTGCTCGCGGCGGATACCGCGGGCGGCAAAGATATCTTTCGTGACCGCAACAGCGGCCATCGCGTTAGGCCAGCCGGAATAAAAAGCCAGATGCGTGATGATCTCGGAAATTTCGACCGGCGTGACGGCGTTATCCAGGGCAACATCAACATACTGTTTTAGCTCGGCGGGCTGGTTACGCGCGATCAAAATCGCCACCGTCACGATGCTGCGATCGCGACGCGAGAGTTCACTTCGCTGCCAGAGATCGTCTATCAGCACCTCGCTGCCGAAGCGGACAAGCGCGGGCGCGACGGACTGGACATCCTCAGCGGACAGTACGGTTGGGCTAAGTGGAACCATTTTTTCACCTCTCTTTTCTTCTGCCTGGACAGGCGCGCCCAGCATCAACGACATTGCCGCAGCGGCAATAAAAGCTTTCATCCTGTACTCCTTCCCGGCACGTTAATTCTTCAGCCTTTCCACCAGTTGACGCTGGTACTCAGGCAGTTGACTGCGGCTGGCGCTCTGAAAAACCAGCGGAGGAAGCCAGGTCATTCCCGCATGCAGAGCGCTGGCCTTCATCGGCGTGAAGACGTCGGCGAGGCTGACGCCAGTTCGCCCGGATTCGCCGTATGTCGATTCTCCTCCCGCGGCGGTCGTAACAATCAGCATCTCTTTACCCTGCCATACGCCCGGCCCCACGCTGCCCCAGGTATCGTTCAGCCAGGCCTTCATCATTGGCGTGATGTTGAACCAGTGGGTCGGGAAGATAAACACGACGCGCGAGTGTTCCCGCATCAATCGACGCTCGGCATCGGCATTGATATTGCGGCTGTCATAGCCGTAAAGCGTCTCAAGATTGCGTACGGTCACGCCGGGCACGCTTTGCGCTGCGGCTTGAAGACCTTTCGTCAACACCGATTGCTCAGGGTAAGGATGAGAGACGATAACCAGCGTTTTAACCTCGGCGGCATGGCTGACGCGGTTATGACTAAACAGAACGATGGCGATGGCCACAAACCACAGCAGACCGGCGAAATTGCGGGGCGAATATGTCATTGAGCTCTCCTTCTCTTTTGCCACAGGTTAAGCTGCGCAAAAAGAAGGAGCCAGCCCTCGCTATCGAATGGGGCTGTGAGTCATTTTCATCAATCAGGCTACAAACCGAGCGGCTGCAGTTCACGGACCAGCGCGATCAGCAGGCGCAATCCGGTAGGGATCTGGTGTCGGCTGGAGTAATAGATATAGAATCCCGGCCCGTAAGAGGCCCAGTCGGTGAGCACCAGACGCAGGCGCCCCTCGCTGACGTGCTGCCTAATCAGCGGCTCCGGCAGGTACATCAGGCCGAATCCTTGAAGGATGGCCACCACGCCCGTCTCCGCCAGATCGACGGTTAACAGCGGCGGCACTTTGATCGTCAGCTGCTCTTCACCGCGCTCAAACTCCCATTTATAAATCCGATTGTTTCCCAGACGGTTGCTGACGCAGCGGTGGTGCTGAAGATCGTTGGGGTGCAGGGGCTCGCCGAAGCGGGCAAGATAATCGGGCGACGCGGCGACGACCCAGCGCACATCGGCGGAGAGACGCTGCGCCACCATATCTTCCGGTACGGTTCCGCCATAGCGGATACCGGCGTCAAAACGCGCTTCGGTGACATCAACAATGCGGTTACTGGCCACGATATCCAGCTCAATATCGGGATAGCGTTCGGCAAAAACGGGCAGGATCGGCGCCAGCAGCAGCGTGGCTGCTTCGACGGCGACGTTGAGCCGAATATGTCCCGCAGGCGAGTCGCGAAACTGGTTGAGCTGTTCAATCGCGCCATCGATGGCGGCCACCGGCTCGCTCACCGCGCTGGCCAGACTCTCGCCTGCCGCCGTCAGGGTTACGCTTTTGGTCGTACGGTTCAGCAGACGCACGCCCAGCCGCGCCTCAAACCCCTTCAGGGCATGGCTCAGCGTCGAGGCGCTTACGCCGAGCTCGACGGCGGCCTTACTAAAACTGCGATGACGAGCGATGGCGCAAAAATAGACCAGGTCGGCCATATCGGAACGGTTTACATTCATACGTTCTCGCTAACCAGATAGAAAATAAGCTGAAAAAACAACGTTACCTTGATTTGATGGCGTAAAGCAATCTGGCGTAACGCCAGCCCTGGCCGGAAAAGCGGCCTCCATTGATTCTGGGCGTCAATCATTATGCCATTGACATTGACCTATCAAACTAGTTTACTAGTACAAGATAAATTTCAGGATAGCGAATAATGCAACGCGTAATCATCATGAATCTGCACGGCTGGTGGCGTACTTCCCGATAACGGGCAGTATCGTCACGTCTGCAGTTTGCACACCGATACCCGGCCCGCTAAAACGCGGGCTTTTTTTCGCCCGGATTTTACGCATGGGACGCATCTGCCGAAGTGCAAGCAGCCGGGAGCCGCTGCGCAGTACCCGATTTCACTTCATGTGCAGCGTCCTTTCCGGGGGCAGACCCCGAATCATCAGACACTGCACATACAACAAGGAGCAATAATGAGTCCCTTACTTAACCCCTACTTTGGCGAATTCGGCGGTACGTACGTTCCGCAGATCCTCATCCCCGCGCTACGCCAGCTGGAACAGGCGTTTGTTAGCGCACGCGAAGATGCGCGCTTTCAGGCGGAATTAACCCATCTATTGAAAAACTACGCCGGTCGCCCGACGGCGCTAACGCGCTGCCGTAACCTGACGCAGGGTACGCGCACTACCCTGTATCTCAAACGTGAAGATCTGTTGCACGGCGGCGCGCATAAGACTAATCAGGTGCTCGGCCAGGCGCTGCTGGCAAAACGGATGGGCAAAACCGAAATTATTGCCGAAACCGGCGCCGGTCAGCACGGCGTGGCCTCGGCGCTGGCCAGCGCGCTGCTGGGCCTGAAGTGCCGTATCTACATGGGGGCGAAAGATATTGAACGTCAGTCGCCAAACGTCTTTCGTATGCGCCTGATGGGGGCCGAAGTGATCCCGGTGCACAGCGGCTCAGCCACCCTGAAAGATGCTTCGAATGAAGCGCTGCGCGACTGGTCCGGGAGCTATGAGACCGCCCACTTTATGCTGGGCACCGCCGCTGGCCCGCATCCTTTCCCGACTATCGTACGCGAATTTCAGCGCATCATCGGCGAAGAGACCAAAGCGCAGATCCTCGAAAAAGAGGGGCGCCTGCCGGATGCGGTTATCGCCTGCGTTGGCGGAGGTTCCAACGCCATCGGCATGTTCGCTGACTTTATCGATACGCCCCAGGTCGGACTGATTGGCGTTGAGCCCGCTGGCCTGGGTATCGAGACCGGGGAACACGGCGCGCCGTTGAAACACGGGCGGACCGGCATCTATTTCGGCATGAAAACGCCGCTGATGCAAACCGATGACGGCCAGATCAAAGAGTCCTGCTCTATTTCCGCCGGCCTCGATTTCCCGGCCGTCGGGCCGCAGCATGCCTATCTGAACAGTATTGGCCGCGCGGAATACGTTTCGGTCACCGACGATGAAGCGCTGGCGGCATTTAAAACCCTGAGCCGTTCTGAAGGCATTATTCCGGCACTTGAGTCATCCCACGCCCTCACGCATGCCTTAAGAATGATGCGCGACAATCCGCAACAAGAGCAGCTGCTGGTGGTGAACCTTTCCGGCCGCGGCGATAAGGACATCTTTACCGTGCACGACATTCTGCAAGCGCGAGGAGAAATGTGATGAAACGCTATAACGATATGTTTTCGCGACTGCAAACTCGGGGAGAAGGCGCGTTCATTCCCTTCGTGATGCTCGGCGACCCGCAGCCGGATCTGTCGCTGCAAATTATCGATGCGCTGATCGAGGGCGGAGCCGATGCGCTGGAACTGGGGATTCCCTTCTCCGATCCGCTGGCCGACGGCCCGACAATACAAAATGCCGCCCTGCGCGCGTTTGCAGCCAACGTCACCCCTGCGCGCTGCTTTGACATGCTGGCCGCCATTCGCGCCAGGTATCCGGCGCTGCCCATCGGTCTGCTGATGTACGCAAACCTGGTGTATAACCGGGGAATCGAGACGTTTTATGCCACCTGCGCCCGCGCGGGCGTCGATTCTGTGCTGGTAGCAGACGTCCCGTTCGAAGAGTCGGCGCCGTTCCGCGAGGCCGCGATGCGCCATGATATTGCGCCCGTGTTTATCTGCCCACCCAATGCGGACGATGAGCTGCTGCGACACATTGCCGCTCACGGCCGCGGTTACACCTACCTGCTGTCGCGCGCGGGCGTAACCGGCGCGGAAAAACGCGCCGCGCTGCCGCTGGAACATCTGGTCTCTAAGCTTGGTGACTATCAGGCGCCACCGCCGATTCAGGGGTTTGGTATTTCAACCCCGGAACAGGTGGCGGATGCCATGAAAGCGGGAGCCGCCGGGGCTATTTCCGGCTCAGCAATAGTGAAAATCATCGAACAACACCAGGACGATCGGGAGGCGATGCTCTGTCAGTTGAAGGCTTTCGCCCGCAACCTGAAAACAGCCACCGTCAGGCCAACATAGCGTGGGGTTAATGCGGCAAAATGCCGGTGGTGATGAATATCCATCACCGGCAATATCGTCTGGCCGCTAAGGGATATGCAGGGTAACGTAAAAAGGGAGCTTGCTGCTCTGGCCTGAGTGCTGCAAAATTTAGCCCGTTTCCCCAGACACCATCATTCGGCCACCTGACAATCCTGTTTTTATCCGACCGAGGCGCATTTATGTTACCTGAGTGTGATAAAGCCATCATCCTGCTGCATGAAATCTACGGCATTAATGCGCATATTCAGCGAACCGCCGCGACCTGGCGCAGCCGCGGCTTCGATGTCTACACGCCAGCGCTTTTTCCCCACTCTGCGCCGTTCGCCTATGAGCAGCAGGAGCAAGCCTGGCGTCACTTTAACGATAACGTCGGATTCGACACCACCGCCATTGAGTCGCTGCTGGCCGAGCTGAAAACAAAATATGGCATGCTAATCCTCATCGGCTATAGCGTGGGCGCCACCTTAGCCTGGCTGGCCGCCAGAAGCGGTTTCTGCAACGCCGCGATTTGCCACTACGGCTCGCGGATCCGCCACTACAGCGACGTTGCGCCGCCCTGCCCGACGCTGGTGATTCTCGCCAGCGAGGAACCGGCGTTCGATCCCCGGGTAATGCAAGATCAGCTGGAGAACGTTCCCTCCGTGACCTGCCGGATGTTCAATGCGCAGCACGGCTTTTGCGACGCTGACAGTCCGGCGTGGGATCCGCGCCTTACGCAGCAGGCAGACGAAGATACGCTGCAGTTTTTAACGCTTATTCAGCAAAGACAGGAGGCCTGATGCAACAGGTATTTCAATGGATTAACGAACCCGCAACATGGTCGGAAGAGGACGGCTCACTTAGCGTCGTAACCGATGAGGAAACCGACTTCTGGCGCGAAACCTGGTACGGGTTTGAGCGCTTCTCCGGGCATATCTATGCCACGGAAGCCGCGGGGGATTTCACCTTTCAGGTGCGGGTGCGCGCAGATTTCAGCACCCTGTATGACCAGGCGGGGATTATGTTAATGCAGGACGCCCGGCACTGGCTTAAGGCCGGTATCGAGTACAACGACGGCGCGCCCGCCATCGGTAGCGTACTGACGCTGGGAACTTCAGACTGGGCCACCGGCATTTTTCCAGGCAACCCCGCGGCGTTCTGGCTGCGCCTGACCCGTCGGGGCGAAGCGCTGCGCCTGCAGTACTCAACGGATGGCCACCAGTGGCCGCTACTGCGGCTGTGCCCTTTTCCGACCGGCGCCGCGAAAGTGGGCATCATGTGCTGTACGCCACAGCGCAGCGGCCTGCGGGTTAATTTCGACGAAATATCGCTGCTGCCGCCCAACGATAAAGATTTGCACGATTTAAGCTGAGGGGAGCCCCCAGGGCGGACGCTTTCGCTGAATAATCGCGACGAAGGTATGATTTCTGGCTGCCGGGACTGCATGACATTTCACCTTGCTGCTAGATTGGCAACAACTTGCAGGCGAAAAGGAGGAGGCGTCATGTTTTCCTATATTATGCTCGGCACTAACGATCTGCCGCGCGCCATTCGTTTTTACGATCCTTTGATGGAGATGCTGGGGCAGCCGCAAAGCGGCCGAAGCGATCAAGGCGCATCGTGGGGGACATTCAGCGGAAACAGCACCATCGGGCTGTGCGTTGGCCAACCGTTTAATCAGCAGCAGGCGACAACCGGCAACGGCGTTATGGTGGCTCTGAACGCACGTTCGGTTGAGCATATTCAGCAGCTGCATCAGCTGGCGCTCAGTCTGGGAGGAAGCGATGAAGGCGCTCCGGGACATCGCCCTCAGTACGGTGAAGGCTTCCACAGCGCCTACGTCAGAGATCCGGACGGCAATAAGCTGGCATTTGTTTATTATGTAAACGCCGACTGAGGCCGCTGGCCGGCAAATTCAGGCAGGGTTGTCCATTGCGAGACCCTGTCTGTCTCTGAGCGGCGCGCCGGATGCGGTTAGCCTGATGAGACGACCGCAGCCCACTGCGATGGTCCGCATCAGCCCTCGGTAAACATTCCCGACGTAAAGGTCGCCCTCATGGCTTCGATCTCTTCCTGGCGGGCCGCGTTTAAGGCAGACAGCATATTGCAGGTAAAATCCAGAAAGCCAACGCCGTTGGCGGTGACCAGGTTACCGTCGCGGACCGATGGCACGTTTTTGTACCGTGAGGCGCCGCGATAGGCTGACCCCGCCCTGCTCTGCAGGTATGCCAGGCCGTTGGAGGTATGGTCAACATCATTAAGAAAACCGTGTGCGCCGAGGAATGCCGAAGCATCGCATATTGCGCCGACGACGATCTGCCGCGCCTGCGCTTGCTGAACCAGAGGCACAACCCGCTGAGCCTCCTCTCCCCACCAGTTCATTCCTCCCACCAGCACCAGAGCAGCGTAGTCATCAGGTATCGTCTGGAAGGTATAATCCGGCAGACAGCGCACCCCGCCAATTGACCTCACGGGCCCCTCATCCGCAGCCACGGTCCTGACTTCGTAGCGCGGCTCCCATACGCCAAACCCCCGGCGCAGGCCGGGCGCCAGCAGCGAAAACTCCCAGTCGGCATACTCCTGGATGAGGACAAACAGCACTTCTTTACGCGTATCCATAGACAGGGATTTCTCCTTTTTTAAACAGAATTTGCCGTCGCAATATCCGGCGAGTCGATCGACACTGGTCGCCGCGCCGTCGCCAGAAACTGTATAAATGCACAGTAAGAAAGGCAAGGTTATTTTTCCACCGTGGACAACCGGGCTCCATTTTTGCGAGTCAGCTCCCCGGATAGCAATCTATCCGGGGAAACGGGCTATCATCTCCTGAGATCTGAGCCGGTATTTAATGAAATTCGCCTGCGCGCCAGAAGAAGTTCCTTCACGATATAAAGCCTGTATCCTTCCGGCCGTATCCTCGGCGAACGTAGCTCTTTCAGCGTAATTCCGGCGATATCGCCCGCCGCCAGACATTTGCGGATCGCGCTGCCGCTAAGGCCGAGCTGTCTACGTAGCACCGCCAGTAAGCTGACCTGAAAAGCGCGCTCGACGTAGACGTTGACGCTGACCTGAGCAGCACGGACAAGGCTGATTCGCCAGCCTTCCCGTACGACGAATTCAGGCGAACCCGCTAACAACGCGCTATTGCGCCGCAGAACCTGCAAATCGTGAGAGTAGTCCTCTGCAGCAGATTTATCGTTTGCCATGAGTCGCTCATAGAGGTGTGGATCTATTTTACTGACGGGTAAACGAGAGAACAGGCTGATGTTCCAGGTGTATGCGCAGCGGACGCACTTATAGATACTCCAGACATCGAGCTGTTTTTTTTGCGAATTGATCCGGAAGGCTCCGGATGGCGTGAATTTCTGCTGCCCATGGCAGGCGGGACAGCGTTTGCTTAGCAGCTGGTAGCCCGCAGGGCTGACGTTCCATGTGACTTTCATGGTGAACCTTTTTTTAACCCATACAAAAGCGGATCCGTCGATAACGGACCGTGATATTTGCAATGTGAAAAATATTTAGAGAATACTTTTCAGTGGGTTAAAAAAAGATTTCCAACGCGACTATCCTGTCTGACCGCTAATGAAGAGGCCAAGAATACCAAAGCGGCTGGCGGGTCAAATATGCATTAAATCAATAAATTCATAGAAATCATTCACAAACAACGTTATTTACCTTCTGTTCACAAAACGAGAAGCGGCTCACTGATCAAACAAACCTAAACGTTTATGTTTACTCACATAAACGTTTAGGTACAGACAATAACCGTTTATATCGCAGGTAATTTCTTAAAAGCAGAGAGCAAAAAATGCGTAAAGCAACGATGCGGGATGTGAGCGAAGCGACGGGATTTTCCATGTTTACCGTTTCGCGCGCGCTAAACGGTGGCGATGGCGTCGCTGACGACAGCCGGGAGCTGATTTTAAAAGTGGCGCGAGAGCTCGGCTACGTACCCAACCGCGCGGCCCAGGCGCTACGCCGTTCGAGCAGAGACTCGGTGGCGGTGATCACCGCCCATGCGTCGAACTCTTACTATCTCAACCTGATGTCCGGCATTCAGCAGATGCTGCAGCCTTCGCAGTGGACCGTGGTGCTTGGCGATATTGCGGTCAACGGCATCTACGACCGCGCGCAGGAAGATCGGATGATTAACCGCCTGATCGAGTCACGGATGGCCGGGATCATTTCGACCGTGACGCTGCAGCCGGAAAGCCTGACTCTGCTGGCGAAATGGGACATCCCGGTCGTCTTCGTTGATTCCCCGCCCCGCGGCGAGCACAACTTTCCCAGCGTCACGACCGACAATTACCATGCCAGCCTGCTGGTGGGAAACCATCTGGCGCAGCACGGCTATAAAAACTGGCTGCTCCTTATCTACCCGGACCGCTGGACCACGCGTTTTGAACGCGAGCGCGGGATACGCGAGGCCGCCGAGCGGTGCGGCGCTACGCTTGAAGTTGTCGAAACGGAAAACGACGCGCAGTCGGCTGCTGACAAACTGAGCCAGTACCTCGACCACCAGAAAGCGCTGCCGGATGTCCTTATTGCCGGTAACAACCCTATTCTGCTGGGTTCGCTCAAACAGCTCCAGCAGCGCCAGATAGCCATTCCAGAGGATATGGCCCTGATTGCCTACGACGAATTCGACTGGGCGCCGCTATTAAATCCGCCGCTGACGGTGCTCAATGAAAATAGCGAAGAGATTGGCAGACAGTCGGCTGAAATGCTTATCCAGTTAATTAACCCGGAAGGGAAAGGAGAAATCAACACCCAACGTAAAGTTCCCGCCGAGCTGGTTATTCGCCAGTCCTGCGGCTGTAAAAAAACGCATAACAATTAAAAGACATTATAGAGATTGCTGACAACGTTTCGCCCGAACGGACTTGCCCGACGCCGCTTCGCGCGCGCGGGCCTGAAAAACGGCTGTCGCGGTTTTGCCAGGCCCGCTAAGGCGCCGCAGGATAACAGCGGCAAAGCGTTCGCAACGCGTTTGCCAGCCCTCTCTAATCATTTTGATGATTTAAATAACGGCTGAATAATCGGCCGCCAGTAAAAAAACAACATCAGGGGATTATTTCTGAGGCTTCCCCACACCTGGCCGTACGTCATACCACACGATAATGAAAGGAACAGAATATGACCAAACTTCGTAAAGCATTTCTGGCTGTCGCGGTTACTGCGGTAATCACCACCATGACAGGATTTATCCCCGCCGCCAGCGCCGCGCCGCAGGAGGGCAAAAAAATATCCCACATCGGCTTAATGGTCCAGGACATGTCCAACCCCTTCTTCTCGGCAATGGAAAGGAACGCAAAGCAGGCCGCGGCAAAAATCGGCGCAACCCTTAACGTACAAGATGCGCAGGTCGATCTGGCAAACCAGAACACGCAGATTGACGCCTTTATTCAGCAGAAAGTGGATCTGATCATTATTTCCGCCGTCGATGAGTCCGGCATCGAGCCGGCCATTCAGCGGGCAAAAGCCGCCGGAATTATCGTTATCGCGGTCGATACGCCCGCCAGGGGCGCTGACGCGGCGATCATGACCAATGCCATCCAGGCCGGCGAAACCTCCTGCGAATATCTGTTCAGCCAGATGGGCGGCAAAGGCAAAGTGCTGCTGGTGGACGGCACGCCGATTCAAACCATTATTGACCGCATCAAAGGCTGTAAAAACGTCGCGCAAAAATATCCGGATATCAAAATCGTCGGGCAGCAGGCGTCGCGCAACGACCGCGCTTCAGGACTGATGGTCACCACCGATATGCTCACCGCCAATCCGGATGTCTCCGGTATTTTCGGTATGAACGATCCTTCGGCGCTCGGCGCGGTGCTGGCCGTTGAGCAGGCCGGCAAAGCCGGTGCGATTAAAGTCACCGGCGTAGACGGCAGCCCGGAAGCGGTTGAAGAACTCAAGCGCAGCGGCTCACCGTTTATCGGCACCGCCACGCAAAACCCGGGCGAAATGGTGCGCCAGGCCATCTCGCTTGCTCAGGATATGGTTGACGGCAAGCCTATTGCGTCCCCGACCGTATTGATCCCCAGCGTGCTGGTCACGCGCGACAACGTAGATAGCTATCCGGGCTGGTAATCACATCATCACTCAAGAGGCAAAAACGGGATGACGATTGGGTTCATCCCGGAGGGCAAAGACAATGGCCGACATCACTTCACCCCCCTTGCTCAGGCTGGAAGGGATTTCAAAACGCTACGGCGCGACCCTCGCGCTGAACAACGTACGCTTTGATTTATTCGCCGGAGAGGTCCATGCCCTGATGGGGGAAAACGGCGCGGGTAAATCCACGCTGATGAAGATCCTCTCCGGAAACGAGCAGCGCGATAGCGGCGCGATCTATATCAACGGGCAGGAGATTGATATTCGCACGCCAAGAGATGCGCGCAAATATGGCATCGCCATCATCCATCAGGAGCTGAATACGGTTCCCGATATGACGGTGGCGGAAAATCTGTTTCTCGGCCAGGAACCGACCTCTTTCGCCGGTATTCTCGATCGCAAACGGATGCTCCGGGAGGCACGGGAGAAGCTGGACCGGATTAACGCGGACATCGACCCGCAGGCGCCGCTCGGCTCGTTGAGCATCGGACGTCAGCAAATGGTCGAGATCGCCCGCGCCGTCAGTGAAAACGCAAAAGTACTGGTGCTTGATGAGCCGACCGCCGCCCTGTCGCGGGCGGAGACCCTCCAGCTTTACCGGCTGATCGAGCAGATGCGTCAGGATGGGGTCGGGATGGTCTACATCTCGCACCGCATGGAAGAGGTATGGCAGCTGGCAAACCGGGTCACGGTGTTCAGGGACGGCACGTGGATCGGCACGGAAACCCTGAGCAGCGTCTCGACCACCGATATCGTACGCATGATGGTCGGCCGGCAAATCGTCGATCTCTATCAGCACGAACCGCGTACGCCTGGCAAAGTACTGCTGGAGGTCGCGGATCTGGCGGGTAGCGCAACCGGCCCGGTCTCCTTTGAGGTCAAAGCGGGCGAAGTCGTCAGCATGTCCGGACTGGTTGGCTCTGGCCGAACCGAAGTGGCCCGCCTGTTATTCGGCGCCGACCCTCGCACCGAGGGAAGCGTACGTATTAACGGCAAGGTAAGCCATCCGTCAGATCCCACCGCCGCCATCGCCGACGGAATCGGGATGGTGACCGAGGACCGCAAAACCCAGGGCCTGTTTCTGGGCCATTCGGTTGAGCACAACATTGATATCAGCTCGCTGGAGAACTTTGTCGCCAGCGGCGTGGTTAAACGCAAAACCATCCGCGCCGCCGTCCTTGAGCAGATGCGCCGGTTACGGCTGCGGGAAAATGCGGTCGAACTGCCCGTCAGCGCCCTGTCCGGCGGAAACCAGCAGAAAGCGGCGCTGGCGCGCTGGCTGCTGCGCGATTCGAGGCTGCTTATCCTCGATGAACCGACCCGCGGCGTGGATATCGGCGCCAAAAGGGAAATTTACGAACTGATCGACAAACTCGCCCGCGCCGGGAAAGCCATTCTGGTGATCTCCTCCGATTTACCGGAGGCCATCGGCATCAGCGACCGCGTGCTGGTTATGCGCGCCGGCCGAATCGTTCACCAGTTACCCTCATATTCAGCAACGGAAGAAGAAGTGATGCTGCACGCAACAGGAACCTTTACCAGTCAATCCGGAGAATGCCATGGACAACAATAAACCTGTGATGGAACTGCCGGTCAAAGCGCCGTTTGATTTTGCGAAATGGTGGGATCGGGTGGGGATCTTAATCGTTCTGCTGGTGCTGCTGATCCTGATGTCGACCTTTGCGCCAAACTTTAACCGCGTCGATAATCTGCTGAATATCGCCCGCTCGATTTCCGTCAACGCTATTCTGGCGGCGGGCATGACCTTCGTCATTTTAACCAGCGGAATTGATTTGTCCGTCGGGTCTATCGTCGCCGTCTCCGGCGTGGTCTCGGTGGTTGCGGCGATGGCCGGGATCCCTGCGCCGCTGGCGATTCTGGCCGGCGTGGGCGTGGGCGCGCTCTGCGGTCTGCTGAACGGCGTGCTCACCGCCTATCTCGCTCTTGCGCCCTTTATCGTCACTCTCGGCACAATGACCTTCCTGCGCGGGATGGCCTACACCATTACCGAAGGGCAACCTATTGTATCGAGTAGCCTGAGCTTCCGCGAACTGGGGAATGGCTATCTCGCCGGCATCCCTGTTCCGGTCATTATTATGCTGGTGGTTTATCTGCTGGCGTGGTTCATTCTTGAGCGCACGCGGTTCGGTCGTCATATCTATGCCGTCGGCGGCAACGCCCAGGCCGCGCGCCTGGCCGGCGTCCGGGTAAAACGCGTACTGGCGGCGGTTTATATGATTGCCGGCGTCTGCGCGGGTCTGGCGGGCATTATCTTCGCCGCCCGGGTCATTTCCGCCCAGCCTACGGCGGGTACGGGATATGAACTGGACGCCATTGCGGCGGTAGTGCTGGGCGGCACCAGCCTCGCCGGAGGACGCGGGCGAATTATCGGCACCCTGATTGGATCGATAATTCTCGGCGTGCTCAGCACCGGCCTGATTCTGCTGAGCGTCCCCTTTTTCACCCAGCTATTGATTAAAGGCATCGTCATCATTCTTGCCGTGGCGATTGATGGACTGAAGCAGCATCCGGAACTGTTTACCTTCTGGCGGAAAAAAGAGATCGCCCGTACCCGCTAGCTTTCCCTGACGCTTTGTTTATCCGCCGCGCTGGCGGCGGGTCTTCGCATGCTTAAATTTTAATGGAGTCTACGCCCATGACATATCACATTACGCTGACGGACCCGATGAACGGTACCCGGGATCGCGAACCGATTACGTTTACTCTCCCGGAGAAACTGCAGGAGCCCCTGTGGTGGGCAATCACCAGCGAGGACCAGCGGATCCTTTGCCAGCGCCTCACTCATGAGTCGACGCAAAACAGTACCGCCTTTATCGCTACGGTAAGCTTCAGCGGCACGCTCCGGATGCGGCTTGAGCGGCCGTTAACGGCGGCTGAAGTCGGTGAAGTCGCTGGTATCCACCGCCTGCCTGGCCGGGAGAAAGACTGTTTTGTCCGCCTCAATACCGGCTGCTTCGATCTGGAAATGTGTCGGGGAACCGCCCAGGGCGTGGGTTCATCCAAGTGGGGGCTGCGCCATTTTCGCTGTCTGCAGGACAATGTCGAGCTGCTTCCTTCCGGGAATAACGCCATCGGCGGTTTTTACGGTCCGTTCTTTACCCCGGAAAATGGGCTGATTAACCCGCCGGAACATACCCTCGTTGATATTGAAATTGTTGAGGAAGGCCCGGTCTATCATCACTATCGCATGCACGGCACGATCCCCGATGGGTTATTAGCGGAGCTACGCGGTAAGCACTTCACCATCGACTGGAAGTTCAGCTGGAATACCCCGTGGTTTCAGCGGCGCTACGGGGTGGATGACTTTTCGACGGTCATCAACGGGCGTTCGGTGACCAACAAGATCACCGTCGGCGACGAGTTTGAAAGCGGTCCGGGAAAACTGCTGTTTGACCGCTTCGCGGCCTACGGCGGTACCCGCTATCGCGCAGGCGACCCCTACGCCGAAGAGCTGGTCGCCATGGTGGCTCATACCGTTACCACCTCTGAAAACCAGAGCCCGAAATTTGCCGAATTCCGCGAACAGCTCGCCGATATGGCCTCAGCTCACTGGGATCTTTACTGGCGAATGTTCTGCCGCTGGGAGAACGTGCTGGATGAAGCTGAAATCCGCGAAAGGCTTGGCGTTGTGCGCGCCCGGGCGCACGTTCGCGCCGACCTGAATGAACGGGAATGGCGCCTGACTGATTCTCCCGTCAACGTTTCCGCCGTGCCGGATGAAACCGTGTTCCCGGGACCAGCCAGTAAAACCGTCGAGTACGATTCAGCGAGCGGCCGGGCGATGATCTGGTGGACCTCCCGCCCCTCCGGCGCGTTTCAGATAGTCCAGCGCCGTCAGTCCGGTTGGGTGAACTGGGGCAGCAACGGGGAAAACGAGTGTCCGGAGCTCCCGGTCGGGGTCGATATCAAGACCGCCTGCGGGATATTCGCTGACAACTGGATGCAGGTAGCCGACGGCCTGGAAACGCCGCCGCAGGTCGCGGTGAGCCGGGAGGAAAAGCCATGATCCTTTGCTGCGGAGAAGCCCTGATCGATATGTTACCCTGCCGGAGCCGCGAAAATGCTCCCGCCTTTACGCCCTGCGTCGGCGGCGCGGCGTTCAATACCGCCATCGCCCTGGGGCGCCAGGGGATGGCAGTCGCGCTGTTTTCCGGTTTATCGGACGATTTTATGGGTGACATGCTGCGCCACACGCTTGACGCCTCCGGCGTGGATTATTCGCCCTCAACCCGCGCGCCGCTACCGACCACGCTGGCCTTTGTCAGGCTGGAAGGCGGACAGGCGCGCTATACCTTTTACGATGAGAATAGCGCCGGCAGAATGCTGACTGAAAGCGACCTGCCGACGCTCGGTGATGACGTATCTGCCGTCCTGTTCGGCTGCATCAGCCTGATAGCCGAACCGTGCGGCAGCGTTTATGAAGCGCTGATGGTAAGAGAGGCGCCGCGCCGGGTGATGTTCCTCGACCCCAATATTCGTGAAATCTTCATCCAGGACCGGCAGAAACACCTGGCGCGCATGATGCGGATGATTGCTCTGGCGGATATCGTCAAGCTTTCCGATGAGGACCTCGCGTGGTTTGCCGAACCCGGCGAAGAACACGCGGTCATACGCCGTTGGCTTGCTCTGGGACCAAAGCTTATCGTGGTCACCCGCGGGGCTGACGGCGCCGATGCCTGGACCGCTAATTTCCATCTTCATGTTCCAGGGATTCGCGTAACGGTTGCCGATACCGTCGGCGCCGGGGATACGGTCAATGCCGGTATTCTCGCCAGCCTTTCGCAGGCCGGACTCCTTGAGAAGCCCAAATTAGTGACACTGTCACGAGAACAGGTGCGACGCGCGGTCGATCTCGGTATGCGCGCCGCCGCGGTGACGGTCTCCAGGCCGGGGGCTAACCCGCCGTGGGACCATGAGCTCTGAAGACGGAGGACGCCAACCCTTGTAAACCCCAGGCGACCGGATGATGGTCTGAAAATAGCGTTTATGGATGGACCATCATCTTTATTTATTGTGGATATGATTTATGTCCCAATTATTGAATGAAAGCTAAACCAGCTTCATTTAATCATGGGTTATTACCTACTAATCCATTAATATCAGACAATTAGATCGTGATCTATTTTCTGCCGATCTCGCTGACAGACATCAGGGACAGGACGTCAATAATGAAAAATACTCCATGGCTCGTGCGCTTACGTCATACCTCTATTCCGGAGCATAAGCTTCGTCCCGCGAAATGGCTGGCGCTGATTGCCCTGCTGCTGCTGCTGGCGCAGCTGATGGTCGAATCCCTGTTGCTCACTGAATAGCATCAGGGCACGCCTTCCCCAACGGAAAGTAGCGCTGATTGGCCACCACGAATTTTCTGTTTTTCCCTGCCAGAGCCGCGTCGCGATAGCGTTCGCCCGGCAGCAGATACAGCTGCGTGGCGCGTTCATCACTCCCCGCGCACCCCTGGTGAACAATCACCCGAAAAAACGTATTTCCGCTATTATAAATCTCCCCCTGGCGTTCATCTATCTGCCACTCCAGGCGCTGCTGACGCGGCCTGACGACCAGAATAGTGCTCATCGCCACCACCGGCAGCACATCCATCTTTTGCGGCGTCGTCCTGAAAGGTATCAGCGTCACCGGCGTCTCTTTGAATACCACGCGATAATAGCGCTCCTGATTATCTTCAGGGCCTTTGTAATAGAGACGGAAATACTCACTGCTTCCCGGCGGTAAATGGAAGCGCAGCGGGGCGTAGAGCAGTTCGCCCTGATTAGGCAGAACCGGTTCATTCCCCGCGCCGGGTTTGGCAATTTTCCACGCCGCGATGGAGTACATATTATTACGCGGCGTGTCGTTATACAGCGGCTGCGAGATAAAGGCCCGGTCGGAGGGCATCTCATACACGACGGCATTAAAAAACGCCCCTGCCGCCACCAGCGGCGACGCGGCCAGCAGCATAACAGCGGCTTTCATTAATCTGCCTCTCACTCGACGCCCAGCCATTTGGCGGTCACTCTGACCTCGCCGCTCGCGTTGACCATTCCCATCCAGTCGCTGCCGTCGAGAGTGCGTCTGGAGCGCGGATCGTCCATCGGAAACAGCAGCTGCAGGCGGGTGGTGAAATAGTAGCCGTCATCAATTGCCGCATTCCACGGCGTTTGCGTCCAGCGCGCAGCGGTCATATCGATCTCCGCATCGATGCAGCTATTGCGGCTGGTGCGGGTTTCTCCGGTGGATGCCGTCCAGGAGAGAAAGGCCGGGATCGGCACCTGCCAGCCGCCCTCTTGCGACATAAACAGGCAGTATGAGACACCATCAATAGAGGTGCCTTCGCCAATCACCTGAGCCGTCACCGCGTCCGCCATACGCTCGGAGGAGACAGTTACCTGATATTCAAAGCCGATCGGCGTCGGGTCGCCGATATTGCCCGACTCTTTCGGCGCAGCATTGCCGTCCGTGGACACAATACTGATCCCATACTCTTTCGGCAGAATATTGATCATACTCGACGCCGTAAACTGATAAAACCCGGACTGCGCGGTGTTACTGTTATCAAAGAAGAAGGTAAACAAATCGTCGTTATTGGTAATGCTAATTCCGCGCTGGATCAGGTTCTGGAAAAAGGTTTTCGAGAGGAACACATAAACGTACTGGCCTTCGGGGGTAAAGACGTTGCTATAGGTAGTGGAAGCGCTCCAGTTATACCAGGTGGATCCATTGCCGCTATATTTGATGGTTTTAGACGCCGGACTAAAGCCCAGCCTGGCGGTATCGACCACCATTTCAAATGACAGAGAAGAGGTCACCCGCTTGGTTTGACGATAGCGATACGACACCATTTTACAGGTCATCCCACTTTCGCCGCCGACGATACTGACCTCGCAGTGCTCGCTACCGATATTGACGCTGGGCGTGCCGTCGCTGGCAATCCAGATTTCCGCCAGCGCGCCGGTGCTGTTCAGCGTTAAATGCCCGACTTTAGTGGCATTGATGGTGTAATAACGCCACGTCGCGCCCGAGGCGAGATCCCGACAGCGCTGGCCGGATGCCGCATCGTAATTAGTTTTGGTGTAACAAAGATTGAGCACAAAGGCATCGCTCTCGCCAGGCTGACGGTTGCGCAGATATTCATACATTGCCGGGGAGAACGTGGCGTAGCCGGTGCCGCCATTGTTCAAAGAGCTTCCGGACATCGTATGATAAAAACCTTCACTATCAATGACCTCGCCGGAAATATAGCCCTGCGACGGGCAGTCGGCGCCGGTGGTCATACAGCGAATGCCGATAAACGGTGAATTCACCGGCGAGTCCGACAACCACATATCGTAGTAGTAGGATCGATAGCTCCAGCTGACGTAGCCCATATAGCCCAGACTGCGCTGCTTCGTCGAGTAGCGGGTCCAGACGTTTGCGCCGGAAAAGCGCGGGTCCAGGCTGCCGGGGGTAACGAAATATTCGTTATCGACATGGTTTTCAATAAACATATAGTCATTTTTCCCCGAGCCGCTGCTGCTGGCTTTCACCGCCAGGCTCTGGAATGACGTGGTCGCCAGGCAAGCGCCCAGCGCCAGGCCGCAAATCAGTTTACCAGGTGTCACGCTGCCCCTCCCCCTGTACCGCCATACGCATCTGCGCCTCGCACTGCAGGTCCCCCATCCACACCGCGCCGCGCGCTTCCTGCAGATTCAGCTCCAGCTCGCAGCGCTGTCCGTTTTTTTCGACCAGAGTGATGGTCGGATAGCGTTTATCAACATCCATGGCGAATTCTCCCTGTCCATCGGTGCGCCCTTTGCCGATGTGATTATGAATATCGAGGTGGGCGGCGACGGTGCCGTTATCGCGCCGAATGCGGCCAAACACCGTAACCAGCTGTTTTATCTCCGGACGAATAACGTCCACATTACCGGGATACAGCACCGCCTGATGGCTTCTGCCGCTGACGATATCCACGCTATCGGCGCTGCGTTTGTCATTCATCAGCTCCACGCTGTAGCGCCCATAGGCGGGCAGCGGAATAAAGTTTTTCTGGCCGCTAAGCGGGTAATGCTGGCCGTTAATTTTGGCAGTCATAGTGGCGTTGTCGCGGAAATCGGTATGGATCAGCACCCCCGATGTATGGCTTCCTTTGGCCGGAACAACATCTTTTCCGGCCCAGGCGACGCTGCCCAGGGTACTGAAATTGAGGTTGGTACTGTTATCCGAAGCATGGGTGGCGGATAGCGTGCCGCTGCTGTATTTAGTGTCGTAGCTGGCAAAACCATTGATCGCCCGTTTATCGCTGCGGTAGCTCTCGCTCTCTTTGCTTTTTAACCGCCGGGAAGCTGAGATGCCCGCCTGAGTGATGGCGCTATCGGCGAAGCGTTTTCTGAGTGCCATATTCGCCAGCATGTTGCCGTTTTCGCTGGAAACCCCGGCGCTGAACCACGCCGCCAGCGGCAACGAAAAATCGAGGTTAATGTATTTATCCCGCGTGGTGTCCTGGTTGCGCTGATAGTGGTAATTCTGCACCCCGGTTCTCAGGGTAACGGTACCGTAGCGCCCCGACGCCAGCGTCTGCGAGTAATCAAGGTTGTTATAACGCGTTTTGTTACTGTAGTTTTCCGTACGGCTGAAGGTCAATGTGCCGAGGTAGGGCGTCAGCGATTGCAGCGGCAGCGTTGTCCCCCAGGTAAAGTAATCCCCTTTGCGCAGCGGTAAGTGGTTGCCAATATGCGTAAATTCTCGCGAACCCCAAAGTGAACCATAGCCCGCAGGCAGACTCAGATTGAGGGTGGTGATGCTTTTCCTGCTGCCGTCGTTGGCCAGCAAAACCTGCTGATTAACCCGCAGACGTTCGTTGAACATCACATCCACTTCGCTTTCGTTTACGGCGTTGCTGTCGAAACCGTATAGCGTGGTTTTAAACCCAGTCCCGGCGAGCCAGGGCAGCGTGACCGCCGCCGCGCCGCCGCTAAGCCAGGTTTCCTGCTTCCCCTCGCGCCGGGCATGTTGTGGTCGATAGTCGATTTTATGGTATTCGAGCATTCCGCCGAATACTTGCCACGACCAGCGCTCGGTGACGCTCGAGCGACGGGCGTAGGTTTTGTTAATCTGTTCCGTGCGGCTGCTGGCCACTTTGCCGTTGATCACAACCTGCACCTCAACCTGATATATGCCGAACGGCAGCGTTGCGGTATTGACTTCGTAGCTGCCCATCGCAAAGTTCTGAATGCTCAGTAATTTGCCATCGCGCAGAATATGCACTTCGCCCGCCGCCGGTAAAAAGACGGTAATCGGCGTCAGGGACAGGGCGGTATCTTCAAGGCGCGAGTTGCTTTTATTGCCATAGCTCACGCCGTAGATGCGGCTGGAATTCAGCGCGCTCATGCTGGCGATGGATTGTAGATTCCAGGTATCGACCATTCCCAACGCCAGGCGTTGGCCTGCCATATCGCGCTCATACATCGCCCGGTAGAGGTTACCGCTGCTGTCGCCAGAGCCGATACCGTAGAAAGAGCCGTTGATATTCACGTGGTGCTCGCGAAATGCCGCGGTGTTATCCAGCGTCAGATAGCTGCTGGTGCCGTCGTAGCCGTTATAACGGTGATGATAAGTACCAAAGGTATAATTGAGCACGTTCGACGGCGCGCCGGCGGTTGAGTCGCCCAAAACGCTGTGCCTGGCAAGCGTCGTCGCCGCCAGCGCGCTGCGATCGACGGTCATTTCAAGGTAAAATGCCCGGACGTCGAAAGTGATCTGCGCCGCGCCGGAGAGACGCAGCGTCATATCCGCAGAAAATTGTTGGTCCTGCAGACCATTGACAATCTCCTCTACTGGCGCAGATAGCGACAGGTTATCCGGCGTGGAGAGCAGCGTCAGTTCGCGGATCGTCAGCGCCCCGTCCTTGGTCGCAATCAGCGCATCGGCGATTTTTTGCCGACTGCGCGACGGCAGTTCCGCTTCTTTGTAGCGGATAAAAACCGGTACCCGCATCCCCTGCTTAAGCGCATCAGCAAAAACGGGCGGAATAACATAATCCCCCACCCGCAGCAGCGTCGCTCTGCCCGCGCTTTCGTTGGCTGAAGCATCGACGGTACAGACGAGACATATTCCCGGCAGCAGCATTCCTTTTCTGAATAACCATCCTGACATCTGTAATTCTCTATTTGACGTGAATATATTTACCTTCGTGCCAGATACCGATTCGCGTCTGTTTATTCGCGACCTGCGTATGCGTTATTTTTGCGCTAAGTCCGGGCATGACGTAATAACGTTCACGGCAGCCCTCGCCTTTATTTTTTTCAGGATCTTTACAGGGCCCATAGGAAATAACCCGGAAGGTCACATTGCCGGTATTCGTCACCGTATCGCCGCGATGCTGATAGTTAAATTTCGCCTTGCGCGGCGCCACCACCAGAATGGTGTTAATTTGCGCTGAGGTTGTCGCCATACCGTGACGTGAATTACTGCTGGCCTGATGATCGCTCACCGGTTCATCCAGCCACGACAGCCGGTAATAGCGCTCTTTATCATCTTCAGGACCATGATAAATAAAGCGGAAATGTTCTCTGGCGCCGGCGGGAAGAATCACGTTTGCCGGGGTAGAAAGCAACTCGCCGGGCTGTTCCATCGGAATAATTTTGCCCCCTGCCATCGGCGTAGAGAGGCGGTGGGCGCTGACGCTAACAAATCGCGCCGAGTCGCTGGCGTTATCGATCTCTTTCGCCAGCATCTGGTCATTGGCGAACATAATGGAGGTCACTTCCCCAACGCCAATCGCCGCCGCGCTAGCGCTGATTAACAGCGGCAGAAATAAAAATGGGTATAATTTTTTCATCATTAAAATAAAGGAGGGCTACCCCTCCTTATTGGCATATTTAAAGGCGATATTAGCTCTGAGACAGCGTCCACTCGGCGGTAAACTGCACCTTCACATCGCCGCTCCAGTAGCCGTCGGCAAGGGAAGCGAAAGGCGTCGCGGTGGTACCATTTGAGGTAGCGGAATCGACGGTAAACAGGAAGGCGCTCTGCGTGCTGGTGCGGTTATCTTTATCAGCATATCCCGCGATCAGCGCTTCCAGGCCTGCGGTAATATTATTGTTAATATCCATCATTTTCACCGGCGTGGATTTGGACAGCTTCTCACCGTTCCATGCCACGCCAATTTCCAGCGTTGAGTTATCCGTAGCGCGGGTCAGCGTGTTGGTCACCAGTTGAGAGGTTAAAACGAAATCGGACGCGTTCTCCTGCCCCTGAATGGTAATATCAAACGCCCCATCCTGTGAATTAAACGCTTTCAGACCTTCGGCATATTCAAAAGAGACGGAACGCAGCGGCGTAACGACCAACAGGCTGGTGGTATCTTTTGTTGCAGAAGCATCCCAGCTTGCCGTTGCGGAAGCCGTTACGTCCGCAGCCATGGCGCCGGAGCAAAAAAGAATGGACGTCGCGCATGCTGCCAGAAGAGACTTTTTCATTATATATCCTTAATAAACATTTCCAGATGTAGTGCTTTGGCGTTGCCGCCACAGAGATATTTTGCCCCGAGAGCAAAATAAGATTAATTACGGGCTATTAAAACGACGCTGCAGCGCTGAAGACATTCGACAAACGCCGAGCTAAATGTATATTGAAATTTCAATGCGGCGAAGTATAAATTCCCGACAGGCAGCTGTCTATTGCTGTCAAAAATAAGAATAATCGTCATTACATTCAGTAAAAGGAAACTGAGAGGATGATCTGTCGTGGTTTTAAAATAATCTGTTTAAGACTTTTCTCCTGACCATTGACGAATCATCGCAGACCCCAGGATAAAACACGGCGTCGACCAACAGAAACAGCGCACAGGGATCGTTTTCAATCTGAGTTCAGTAGAAAAAAATGAAGGAATAGCCGAATGATGAATCAGGTAAACATTTCCCGGTGTAAATATATCCCCTGAAAGTTTCCTCCAGCAGGCTCTCATCATAAATATCGCTGGCGAAGAACAGTACAACAACCCATTCGCCAGTACCGATAAGTTTAAACTCAACCCGGATTTGTGACAGGCATCTCAGTTTATCAACAATGGCTAGACAGAAAGAACTCAGACATGCTAGTAATTAATTCAAGCAAGGGAACGGATTTAAATTAAACACCATTTAAACCCCACCCGTAAGGCTGGAAAAATTAATTGATAATGGTTTGGGTAGCTGAACGATTATCAAAAGGGTAAGTGAATCGAAGGCCCTCAGAGACGAAAGTCTCTGAGGGCCTTTTTGTTTTTTTTCTATCTCAGGAGTCAAAAATGTCTAAAGAACGTCGTCTCTCTCGCATTTTCGCAAAAGATGGTAAATCAGTCACTCTGGCGCTGGATGGCTACTATTTTTCGACCAAAACTAATGGTATTGATAATACGATAAACCAGCTCCCGGCCCTCGTCGACAGCGGTCTGGACTGCGCGCTGGTGACCTGGGGCATGTTGAAAAATTTCCGTGAAGTTTTCAATTGCGTCCCCGTTGTATTACGCGTCGATAGCACAGTGAGTATTTTTGACAATACCGTTCCCGATACCACCCCCGTATTTTCCATTGAGGACGCGCTGAAAGTGGCGGCGGAAGGCGTGGTGTGCATGACTTTTCCCGGCGCGTTCAATGAGGAGAAAACGCATATCATGGCGATGCAGCTGGCGCAGGCCGCCGACCGCTGGAACGTACCGCTGATCGTGGAATCCCTGCCGTACGGCTATCCCGTCACTAGCGACGACTCCAACAATCCGGCCGTTATCGCCGCCTCTGCCCGCATTGCCGTTGAACTGGGGGCTGACGTGATCAAAACCCGCTTCACCGGCACCGAGGACGACCGGCTTATCGTCGAAGCGGCCGGCGTGCCGGTGCTGGCGCTGGGCGGGCCGAAAACCGGGATTGACGGTTATTTTAAATTTGTTCATCACTGCATGCAGGTTGGTGCAAAAGGCGTGGCGGTGGGTCGTAATATCACTCAGGACCCACAGCCGGCAAAAGTAGTAGCAGGTCTGAATGCCATCATCCATGAAAATGCGACAGCGGAAGATGCCTACAGCCTCTATATGGCTAAATAACATCGGATATTAATATGCTCTTAAATAACACCATCATTCCTTCAATCAGAAAATATAAACATTTTGAACAGGCGCTGGCCTGCGCATCAGAATACGTACTGTTATCCGAAGCGAATATTGGCAATCTGCAATCGTTGATCGGTAAATGTCATCAGAGTGGCAAGAAAGTGCTTATTCACCTCGAGCTACTGGGTGGTTTTAAACCTGACCAGGCGGGTATTAGTTTGCTCAAAAATTACTACAAGGTTGATGGTGTTATTTCGTCCAATCTCTCGGCCCTACGCTATGCCAAAAAAGAGGGATTGTTAACTATCTTTCGGGTACTGCTCATCGACTCGCGCTCGCTGGATCACTCCATCGATATTGTTAAGCATAACCCGCCAGATGCTATTGAAATCTTACCTGCTGAATATGCCTGCCAGTGTCTGGAATTGATTAGCCGGAATTTAAAAGGCTTTGATGTGATATTCATCGCCGGAGGCTTTGTTAAGCGGAAATACCTTGTAGATAAAATTTTCCATGCCGGATTTAAAGGTATTACCACCAGCGAACCCGGTTTATGGTAACTCATAAGGAGTCCACGCGAATGAAACAACACTATGTCATGGGCATTGATAACGGCGGCACCGTTACAAAAGCGGCGATTTACGATCGCGCCGGCAACGTGGTGGCCAGCGCGTCGAAATCAACGCAAATGCTGACCCCGAAGGAATTTCATACCGAGCGGGATATCAACGAACTCTGGGCGGCTAACGTCGAAGTCATTAAAAAAGCCATCGCGCAGTCGGGTATCGACGCCAGCCAAATCAAAGGCGTGGCGGTAACCGGTCACGGCAACGGGCTTTATATGGTGGACGAAACCGGTGACCCGGTGCGCAACGGAATTATCTCCACCGATAGCCGGGCTAAGGCCTGGGTAGAAAAGTGGTACCGCGACCCGACGTTTGTTAGCGATATTTTGCCCAAAACTATGCAGTCTATCTGGGCCGGGCAGCCCGTCGCCCTCCTCGCCTGGCTGAAAGAGAACGAGCCTGAAACACTGTGTAAAGCGCGCTACATTTTCATGGTCAAAGATCTGATTCGTTTTTATCTGACCGGCGAAGCTTTTCTCGAACTTACCGATATCTCAGGAACCAACCTGATCAACGTTCGCGACCGCGACTATGACGCCTCGCTGCTGGCCTGGTGGGGACTCGGCGATCTGCGCGATAAGCTTCCGCCCATCAAGCTCTCCACCGATTGCTGCGGCTACATTACCGAAGACGTCGCACAGCTCACCGGATTGTGTGCCGGAACGCCGGTCTCGGGCGGGGTGTTTGATATCTCGGCGTCATCTGTCGCATCCGGTATCAATACCCTGGATAAGCTGGCAATTATTACCGGAACATGGAGCATTAACGAATACGTGACCGACCATCCGGTTATTGACCAGGATCTCTTTATGACCTCGATTTATCCGATTGAGGGCAAATGGTTAATTACCGAGGCAAGCCCCACCTCCGCCAGTAATCTGGAGTGGTTTATCAATAACTTTATGGAGAGCGATCGCACCGCCGCCGCTGCGCAGGGATCGTCAGTCTACGATCTGTGCAATGAGCTGGTCTCCACAACCACGCCCGCGGAGAGCCACCTGCTGTTCTTCCCGTTTGTCTTCGGTTCCAACACCATCCCGGACGCCTCTGCGGGGTTTATCGGCCTGAATAGTTTCCACAAAAAAGCGCATTTTTTACGCGCGATATATGAAGGGGTTGCTTTCAGCCACCTGTATCACACCGAACGGTTACGCAATATTAACCCGCAGCTCAGCCGCACCATCCGGATTGCGGGCGGCGTGACTAACTCAGCGGTCTGGCTGCAGATATTCGCCGACATTTTCCAGTCCACCCTGGAGATTGTCGACGTGAAAGAGCACGGCACGCTGGGCACCGCGATGACCGCCGCAGTAATGGTTGGCTGGTTTGATGACGTCTTTGCCGCCTCAAATGAGATGGTTCACGTTTCGCGAACGGTTACACCGGACCCGGACAGCAACAAGGTCTATCAGGATAAGTATCAGCTTTACAAAAACCTGCTATCGGAAATGCAGTCTCCGTGGAAAAGCTGCAGTAACTACATCACGCATTAAGTGAGGAAAGTATGGATCTAAATTTACACCACCGCACGGCTATCGTTACCGGAGGCGCTACGGGCCTCGGCAAAGAGTTTGTCCTTTCACTCGCCCGAGAAGGGGTCAACATCTGTTTCACCTATATGCGTGATGAGGAGCGCCCGGAACAGCTGATCGCTACGGTAAAAAGTAGCGCCAGCGTCGAAATTATTGCGGTGAAAACCGATCTTTCCGACGAGCATAGCCGGGAGAATCTGTTCGCGACCTGCCTCGAACGCCTGGGGAACGCCGATATTCTGGTCAATAACGCCGGGATCTGGCTGAGCGGTTACGTCACTGAAATCACCCAGCAGGAGTGGGATAGCGTGATGAACGTCAACCTGAAGGCGGTGTTCCACCTGAGCCAGCTGTTTGTCAACCACTGCCTGGCGAAAGATCAGGCCGGCAGTATTCTGAATATCACGTCTCAGGCGGCCTTCCACGGTTCAACCACCGGTCATGCTCATTACGCGGCCAGTAAGGCGGGTCTGGTGGCCTTCTCAATCTCGCTGGCGCGCGAGGTGGCGAAGCAGAAAATCAATGTCAACAACATCGCCGTCGGCATCATGGATACCGCGATGATCCGTAAAAACATTGAACAGAATCCTGACTATTACGTCAGCCGTATACCGGTAGGCCGGGTGGCCCAACCGCACGAAATTGCCGACATCGGCGTCTTCATGGTCTCACCGAAAACCCGCTATATGACGGGAGCGACTCTGGATGTCACCGGCGGTATGTTGATGCGTTAATTTATGGAGAATGATTATGAAATGTCTGGCAATTGCCGATCTGTTTATCAATGCAGCGATGATGGACGCGGGTCTGAAAGCGCTCAAAGATAAAGGTATTGCAGTGGAAGTACGCGAATGGTCGCACGAGTCAATTGAAAAACTGCAGGAGGATAATTTACTGGTTGAACAGCAAGGTTCTGAGGCGCTGGCGCTGCCTGCCGCTCTGCTTCAGGGTGCTGAGGAGACGGAGATCCTGATAGTCCAGTTCGCCCCGGTTAACGCGGCGGTATTCGACAAGCTGCCAAAGCTTAAATACGTCGGGGTGCTGCGCGGCGGGATTGAAAACGTTAATCAGGAGGAGGCAAAAGCGCGCGGAATTGAGGTGATGAACACGCCGGGGCGTAACGCCCGCAGCGTGGCGGAATTTACCGTCGGGATGATTCTGGCGGAAATGCGCAATATCGCCCGCTCACACGATGCGCTGCGCGATAAGTTCTGGCGCAAAGAGAGTCCTAACCACCGGGCCATTCCTGAACTGGGCGGCAAAGTGGTAGGTCTGGTCGGGCTGGGGCATATCGCGCAGCTGGTGGCTGGCTTCCTGCGCGGTTTCGGCAGCGAGATTATCTTTTACGATAAGTACGTCCCCGGCCATGAAAGTTATGAAAAGGTGGATACTCTCGACGAACTGGTGCGCCGTGCGGATGTGATTTCGCTGCATGCCCGTATGACCCCGGAAACGGAAAACCTGATCAACGCCCATCATTTTGAATTAATGAAGGAGAGCGCCATCATCGTCAACACGGCGCGCTCCGGGTTAATTAATGAAGGCGATCTGATCGCCGCGCTTCGGGCGGGTAAAATCATGGGCGCTGCCCTCGACACTTTTGATGACGAGCCGCTGCCGGACGATAGCGCGTTTTATTCGCTGAATAACGTCACGATAACGCCGCATATTGCCGGCAGTACCATTGATGCCTTCAGCAATTCGCCGAAGATTTTTTCAGAGATATTGCTGAAGCAACTCGGTTAAATATTAAAAGAGCCGCTTAAGGTTTTTGCTACGGCCCATTGGGCACGGGTTCGCTCGCGCCCAATTCGGCCGCCTTTTAAGGAAATATTATGGATATTATCAACAGCATTATTAGCCTGGGGGCATCAGTGATGATGCCAGTAATATTCTTTATTATCGCACTGTGCTTTGGGGTTAAAATCGGCACCGCATTTAAAGCCGGGATGCTGGTAGGCATCGGCTTTGAAGGGGTGGGACTGGTGATCGGCCTGCTATTAACCAACCTCGGGCCGGCATCGCAGGCCATGGTAGAGCGTATCGGCCTGCACCTGACGGTGGTCGATACCGGCTGGCCGACCGCCTCGACTATCGGCTGGGGCTCGCCGCTGATGCTGCCGGTAGTGGTGGGATTTATCGTTATCAATATTGCCATGCTGCTGCTGAAATTAACCAAAACGGTAAATATCGATATATTCAACTACTGGATTTTCCTGATTATGGGTTCAGTCGTCTATGCCGGTACCGGTAACTACTGGCTCTCCGTCGGCATTACTTTCGGCATATTTATCTTAACGCTACTGGCGGCGGATTTAACCGCACCCTATCTGCAAAAAAACTATAATCTGCAAGGGATATCATTTCCCCATCTTACCTGTATAACCTACGTGCCGTTTGGTATTGCCTGTAACTATATTATTGATAAGATCCCGCTGATCAATAAAATTAATTTCGACCCGGAAAGCATTAATAAAAAATTCGGCGTCTTCGGGGAGCCACTCACTCTGGGCTTCGTGCTGGGGCTGCTGCTGGCCTTCCTGGCCGGGTACGATGTCTCGGCGGCGGTATCGCTGGCGATTAAAGTTTCCGCCGCCATGCTGTTGCTACCGAAAATGATCGAAATTTTAGTGCAGGGCCTGCTGATCGTGCGCGATGCCGCGGAAGCGAAGCTGAAGGCGAAATTCCCCAACCGCGACTTCTATATCGGCATGGATACCGCACTGCTTATTGGCGAACCTTCGGTGCTGGCAACCGGCCTGCTGCTGATCCCTATGGCGGTGGTGCTGGCGATTATTCTGCCAGGCAACCGCGTGCTGCCGTTTGTCGATCTGGCCTCCCTGATGTTCCTGCTGGCGATGGTAACGCCGTTTTGCAAACGTAATATGTTCCGCATGTTTATCACCGGCACGCTGGTGGTCACCTGTATTTTGTACGTCGGAACGGATATTTCGCGGGAATACACCCAGGCGGCGGTCAACTCTAATATTCCTGTGCCGGAGGGGATGGCGGAAATTACCAATATCGTTGGCGGAGCCACCACGCCGGTGGGCTGGCTGGCGGTGAAATTCGGCGAGTTTTTCACTACCGCGCCGTAAATTCCCTCTCTTCTCACTCTGCCCGGCGCGGGAAACGGCGCCGGGCTTTTTATTATCGCCCGCTCGCCACCATAAAAAATGCCTGCCAGGAGGGTAAGCTGGCAGGCATGGCTGATAAAAGGCTGAATTTTAGAACTGGTAAGTTATGCCCACGGCAACGATGTTATCGGTGCTGATGCTGGCATCTTTGGTGAACCTGGTGTCATCCAGCAGGTTGATTTTATAGTCCACGTAGGTAGACATGTTCTTGTTGAAGTAGTAAGTCGCGCCTACATCAACGTATTCAACCAGATCCTGGTCGCCATAGCGGCCCAGATCTTTGCCTTTTGATTTCAGGTAGGCGATGGACGGACGCAGGCCGAAATCAAACTGATACTGAGCAACCACTTCAAAGTTCTGCGCGGTGTTGGCGATATAGCCTTTACCGAACTTAGTCATGTTGCGGGTTTCCGCATAGGTGGTCGCCAGGTAGATGTTATTGGCATCGTACTTCAGACCGGCCGCCCACACTTCCGCTTTTTCGCCACGGGCGTAGAAGTCTGGTTTGACGCGACCTTCCCTGACCTGCGCATCGGTACGATCGGATGCCGCGTAGGCCGCACCTGCGCTAAATCCTTCGTACTCATAGGTCGAGGCCATACCCCAGCCGTCGCCATGCTGTTTCGCCAGATCGCGGTCGTTGCCCTCCTCTTTACCCTGGTACTGTACGGCGATATTCAGACCGTCAACCAGACCGAAGAAACCGTTGTTACGGTAAGTGGCAACGCCGGTGGTACGCGCAGTGGCGAAGACGTCGGTCTGGGTCCAGGTATCACCGCCGAACTCCGGCAGCATATCGGTCCAGGCGCCGATATCATAGGCAACGCCGTAGTTACGACCGTAGTCCAGAGAACCAAATTCGCCAAACTTCAGGCCAGCAAACGCAAGGCGCGTTTTATCGCCGGAGTTGTCGCCTTCAACGTTATTGGCGCTGAAGTTATATTCCCACTGGCCGTAGCCGATCAGCTGGTCGTTGATCTGCGTTTCACCTTTGAAGCCCAGACGGGCATAGGTCTGATCGCCATCTTCTGACTTATCGCTGGAGAAATAATGCAGGCCGGTCACTTTCCCATAGAGGTCGAGTTTGTTTCCGTCCTTGTTATACACCTCAGCTGCCTGCACGGTTCCTGCAGCAAGAAGTGTAGAGACGGCCACTGTTAGTAATTTTAATTTCATATTATTTCGTCCCTAACTATTAATAGAATATCAAATCTCAGATACCTTCTGAGCGAGACCATTATGCGATAATTCGCAAAGAGACTTGAAATTAAAAGTTCCGAATTTTTATACCAAATACAATAACTGTGACGAAAACGGTGGTTGTTAATTGACACACATCAATTAACCCCGTTTTGAGCCCGCAATTATTCTAAATCACACCTTGTACAACCCCTGGAATCAGCAGATTTAACCAAAATAAATAATTTCTCATAGGGAAATTCTAATGATAAGAATAATTAAAGATTTCAATTTGTTAAAAGACATATAAATCATGATGTTATGAATAATTATTTCTTCAGGAAATCCTTAATCATAAACATCCTGATTCGCCAGATCGTGTTTTCAAAGGTATATTCTGATTTTCGCATTCAGAATTAATTCCAGTATCAAGATAAGCCCTGGCGTTATTGAAAGTTCTTTACAAAATCCACATTCATTATAGCCCGGCGGTTTAAGATTTGTTTAGAAATTGTGTGAAACGGATAGCGACGACTCTATTTTCAAGGGATGAAGGTGATGATGAATAAATTTAGTCCGGCGAATTGCCCGCAGACGTATGTCAATCAAAATATGATGGGGCCAAATGTATTAAGGCTGGTTGAAGAGCTTAGCCGCTCCCTGGAACTGTGGCCTGGAATGCGTATTCTCGATCTGGGCTGTGGGACAGGGTTATCTTCGATGTATCTGGCGACGGAATTCGGCGTGGAGGTGGTCGCGGCGGATCTGTGGGTTCGCGCCGACGATAACGCCCGGCGTTTTGCGGCAGCGGGCATGGACAATAAAATCACCCCGATCAATCTTGATATCAGCACCCTGCCGGGACTGGGTATTTTTGCCCGCGACGCCTTTGATGCCGTGGTCAGTATCAATGCCTGGCACTATTTTGCCCGCGATGCCCTGTTCTTTGACCAGCGCATTGCGCCTTATGTCAAAGGCGGCGGAACGGTGGCTATTGTCATCCCGGGTCTGCGCAGCAGCGACGCTGAAACGCGACCTGAAATCCATGCGCTCATTGCTAGCGGCATCGCCCTTTTTACCACCGACCGCTGGCGCGCAATCTGGTCCGGGAGCCAGCATCTTGCGGTCAATCAGTGCCGTCATATGGCATCCGGCCGTCAGGCGTGGCTAGAGTGGCAAAAGTGCGATAATGATTTTGCCGCTACCGATGCCGCCATAAGAAGTGATGAGCTGGGTCAGCAGTTGCGCTTTATGCAAATCATTGGCCGGGTAAACAAATAAACCTGTAGCCTGGCATCGACGCTCGCCCAGCCGGAGAGTGGGCGCCGGAAGCGATGGCACGGTGATAGAACGGCGCACTGAAACCAGGAGGTTGACGGTAATTAACAGGATTAGCCCGAGCGCAGTATCATCGCGGGCAATTAGTCTGGGGTGAATTTATCAATCAGCGAAAAAGCGTGTAAATAATTAGACAGCGCCAACAGCGCATGAAATGAGTTAAAACCGAATTTATCAATTAATCTTCTTTTATAGTTGCTGTAGGCTTTAGGTGAGATGCCGAGCAGTTCCGGATAGTCTTTTGCCAGCACGTTAAATTTCATAATAAAAATATACTGGAATTCTCTTTCCGTTAGGGTGATGTCCTCACCGACAGGGATACCGTCAGTGACTCTGGCGATAATACTGGCGATGTGCGCGGTGCGCCTCTTGTTGATCAAGCAAATGATATTGCCTTCCACCTTGAAACACACAAAATTCTTTTTCATTTCAAAGCTGTTTATCAAAAAATGAAACTGCGCATGGCTGCTGGATGAGTATCTGGTTAAGCACAGATCGACGAGATTCGCCTTTCTGACCGCTTTTATATCATTTATTTTCAGACGCATGGCTTTTTTAAAAAAATGATTATGGCTGAAAATAGTTAACATTCCGTTCCCTCACGAAAGTGCAATCATCCTTTATAGAAATGCGTATAATACGCGCCATGGGAATATACCCATGAGTGAAGCGGGTGAATTATAGGTTTGATTAATATTTATTGTCCAGACGAGCAAATTTCAGATAAATCCCCGTAAAATTTACCCTGTCGACATTTCGCGCCCCCAACGACGGCAACCATACCTCCCTTTTCTTTAGGATTTTTCTCATTAAACGTCAGTTGCAAAGAAATGAACAGGAGAACATTCTGTCATGCAGAATATATTCAACCAATTACATTGGAGAAAACGCTTTATAAACAGATAAATTCGGTTATCAAGGTGTTGCACGTACCGCGACGTAACAGCGCGATCGAATTTCTGAGGGTTTGTTTGCCATTCGTTTAGGTGGGGCAGCAGATGAAAATGCCGGGCTTGCGGCCCGGCGCTGATAAAGATTATGCCCGGCTCCGGGCCAGCAGAATAATAATAAACAGTCCGCCGATGCCGGCCGTAATGATCCCGATAGGCAGCTCCTGCGGGGCCAGCAGCGTCCTGCTGACAATGTCGCCGCCGCACAGCAGTACAGCTCCCCACAGACCACATAAAGGCAGCAACCGCAGATGCTTAACCCCGGAAAAGTAGCGGCACATATGCGGCACCATCAGCCCGATAAAGCCGATCACTCCGGTTAAGGCCACCAGCAGCGATGTCGCCAGCGCGCAGCAGAAAAACACCTCCATTCGCAGGCGGCTGACGTTGATGCCCAGCGACTGCGCGGTCTGTTCTCCGGCCAACAGGCCATCCAGCGATCGCCAGCGTAACAGGATAAAAGCGCAGAGAAATAGCAGACTGAATACGGCATAAGGTAAATTATCCCACCGCGCCAGGCCTAGGCCGCCCAGCGACCAGAACAGCACTGAACTGGCGGCCCGCTGGTCGCCGGAGAAAATCAAATAGCTGGTCAGCGCGCCGAATAAAAAGGAGATAGCCAGCCCGCAAATGACTAAATGCTCGGCGCCGCGCTGCTTTTTAAAATGAAACAGCAGCATCACCGCCACCGCAGAGCAGATCCCGCCGACAAATGCTGACACCGGCAGCGTCAGCCCCCCTAGCCGCTCGCCGAACCGGGTAATCACCAGCACCGCCCCCGCCGATGCCCCGGAGGAGAGCCCGAACAGAAAAGGATCGGCCAGATCGTTGCGCGTGGTGGTCTGTAAAAGGCCGCCTACCATTGCCAGCACCGCCCCGGTCAGCACCGACAGCAGCGTTCGCGGCACGCGCAAATCAATGACGATACGGGCCATCATGTCCGAAACTGGCACATCAAGCAGCCGTAAAGCCCCCAGAACCTGCGTCAGCGATAGCGGTACGCTGCCTTTCGCCACGCTGAGCAGCATCAACCCGGCTAACACCGGTAGCGCGCCCCACGCGGCCCAGTAGTAACGATATGGCGTTGAACTCATTGGTTAGCCGCTGGATACATCGCATGGGCCAGCTTTTCGGCCGCTTTAATATTTGCCGGACCGGGCGTCAATTCAGCATACTGCAGCTTCAGATAACGCTGGTGTTTCACCGCCGGGGTCTGCTTCATTAACGGATGATTTTCGAGGAAGCGGCGCAGCGCGTCGGCGCCGCTTCCGGTCTGATAGTCGAGAAGAATAATAAAGTCGGGTTCCGCCGTCGCGACGCTTTCCCATGAGGTGGTGCCCCAGCTTATTTCGAGGCCATCCATGACGTTTTGACCTCCGGCCGCTTCGATAATAGCGGTCGGCATAGCATAGCGCCCGCTGGTAAAGGGCTTGTCTTCGCCGGAATCATAAACAAACACCTTCAACGGCTGCACGCCCTGCGGCGGCCTGGGCAGCGCATTGAGCGTTTTTTTCCAGCCGTCGACCAGCGCCTGCGCTTCCCGCTGTTTGCCGAAAATTTTGCCCAGCGTCAGCTCATCGTTATACAGCAGGTCCATGCTGGCTTTTCGTTTGTCCTTAGCGGTAAACACGCAGCTCTCACTCAGAACAAAGGTCTTGATACCGTATTTAGCCAGCACGGAAGGGGTGACTTCTCCGCCCACTTTCATGCCGTAATTCCAGCCCGCGAAAAAGAAGTCCGGATTAGCCGCCAGCAGCGTTTCCAGCGAGGGATACTTCGGCGCCAGCTCAGGAATCGCCCCCATCTGCTGTTTAAATTGCGGCGTCATTTTGTACCATCCGCTAATCCCGGTTAAACCCACGATACGGTCCTGTAAACCGAGAGCAAAAGCCATTTCAGACATATTTAGATCGTGTATGACCGCCCTTTTCGGCGCCTGGGTAAAGGTTACGGGCGTTCCGCAACTCTCAATGGTGACAGGAAAATCTGCTGCGTTCGCCGCTGTAATAGAAAAAACCGCCATCATGCCGGCAAGCCATTTATTCATTCTTCGTCATCCTCAAAATTGATTACGCATAGCCTGGAACTTCAAAAATCCGCAGCGCCTTCCCGGTCTCGGGATGCGGCACGGTAAAGCTGGTTAAGCCGAAGACGGGATAGAGCTGTTCCGAAATAAGGACGCGCTCGGGCACATCCCAGGCTGCGGCGCGCCCCTGCGATAAAAGCAAAACCCGGTCGGCAAAGGACTCCACCAGCGAAAGGTCGTGCAATACCGCGACGACCGTGATCCCCTGGTTTTTAACTAAAGAAAGAAGCTCAACCCGACCCGGGGGATCGAGATGGTTGGTAGGCTCGTCGAGCAACACCAGTTCTGGCGACTGGGCCAGTACCCGCGCCAGCGCGGCGCGCTGCCTCTCACCGCCGGATAATGCCGATAGCGAGCGCGTTCGCAGCCTCTGTAGTCCCGTATCATTAATCGCCCGGGTCACGATGATGTCATGGTCACGACGCGACATCTCCCTGGCGTGGGGGATCCGCCCGAGGGCGACATAATCCTCAAGCGCCAGCCGCATATCCGGGGCATCATTCTGCGCAAGGACCGCGATCTGCCGGGCACGCTGCTGGCGGGTTAACGCTGAAACCGAGCGGCCATTCAAGCGAATCTCGCCCTCCCGCGTCGTCAGCTGCTGATCTATCGCCCGTAATAAGGAGGTTTTGCCGCTGCCGTTAGGCCCAATCACCGCCAGGCACTCTCCTTTTCTGGCGTGGAAATGAATATCCGTAAGAAGCGCGCCGCCGCCAGGACGCGGTAGCGATGCAATATTGACGCTAAGCACCGCTTCACTGGCCCTACTCCCGTTTGTCAAACGCCTCTCCATTAGCCTCTTCTCCTGCTCTCTGCCGAGCGGCCTGGCAAAATGCGCTCGCAATCAATTATTCTTACCCGCATAGATGATAATCATTATCATTTAAAAAGAAAGGTTAATAGTCACATATTTTATAATGCTTTATTTGTTATAATATAACATATCAATTATTACCGGGCGTTGGCAACCCGCGATCGATAATACTGCCCGGGAGAGGCGTTAGGTTCTGGCGGAGTTGTATTCAGGCCGACGCTGTGTTCTATTGCCAGCCCACTCGGCGGTTTTGAAAGGAAAGTTCAGGATGAAAACGGTAGAGTTTTTGCTTTATACCCTTAAACCCGGTACCGGGAATGATTTTCACCGCATAATGCAGGAGCAAAGCGCCCCCCGCCATCGCGCCGCCGGGATGGATATCGTCTCCTTTGGCAATTCGGTGGAAGACAACGACGCTTATTACCTGATTCGGGCTTATGACGACCTGGCGCATTTAAACGCTTCCCAGGAGCGCTTTTACAGTAGCCCTGCGTGGCGCGAAGGCCCACGTCAGGCCATCATCGACATGATTGCCGTAAGCGTAAAATCGGTTATGGTTCTAAGCGCCAGCGCGGTTGATGGCCTGCGAAACGGCTGACCGGCACAGGGGCAGACGCGGGCCGACAAGTAAAGGGCTTTGTTGCTGTCGGAGAAGGTGACGGTTCTCAGTCAATGCGGAGACCGCCCCTGATCCTGTCGCTGAATTTAGATCTGATTGAGCGAGGCAAGAAAGCCCTGCGGCGTATTGTCACCCAGTTTCTTTTGCGCCCGTCCCTGGTTCCACAGCGTGCACAGCCGCTGCAGCGTTGCGTCAGGCTCATCCAGCGCCGGGATAATATTGGCCAATCGTTCGCTAAGCTGTACCGCCCCGCACTCCTCCGCGATCACCGTTGTGCATGAAAAATCCGCGCGTATCGGTTCGAAGCCCTTATGAGCATAAGTCTCAAGACATTGTATCTGCGCCGGACAGGCTTCCAGCGCCTGGTTCAGCCAGCTATCCACCAGCGCGGGCGAAATGCCGGAATAGATACGACCAAAGCACCAGCCGCTGATCGGCTCCTGCGCCCACAGCAGATGATGCTCGCCGCCATCGTCCATCGACAGCGCGAGCTGCCGGTAATGCAGCATCAGAGTATCCGGCCTCATTCCCGCTTTTAACGCTTTCTTTCCCTGCGGCGCGGCGTTTTTTCGCCCTTCATGGGCCGGGCGAAGATAGCGGTTTAGCGTGGCCCGTGAAAGGGTGATACCCAGCCCTTCATTCACCATAAACAGCAGCTCGTCCAGCGGCGCACGCAGTATATCGCGCAGGGCGTTAATCAACGCCTCCTGCTCTTGTCTCAACACTTTGTGTATCAGATGTGGCGTGGTGTGATTATCTGAAATCTGGCTGCGGTTGCGCCAGCGACGAACCGTAGTGATTGATATACCCAGTTCCTGCGCCAGTTCGCGGTCGCTTTTCGTCGACTCCTGGAGATATTTTCGCGTTCTTGGGGTGGTGGTGGCGTTGGCATGCAGCTTGATTTCCATACAATCCTCGACGGAAAATATAACTAATCATATGAGATATATATAGTTACAGAGAAGACATTGTGAACCGCTTCACCTTTCAGCCCACCGCTTTCTCGCATAATCCGCCATAGATAACACACACAGCCCCTGTCGATCATGTACGGAGTTCACAATGAACAATGTTCTGGGATTTCTTGAAGCCAAACTGATGCCTCTGGCGGCGAAAACTGCCCAGCAGCGTCATCTCGGCGCTATTCGTGGCGCCTATGTTTCATTCATGCCTTTTATTATTGTCGGTTCAATTCTGCTGGTGATCTCGTCGTTTCCTAATCAGAGCTATCAGCAGTTTATGGCCAGCACCTTCGGCGCCAGCTGGAGTGCGATAATTGAAATCCCGTTCAATGCGGTATTTTCCACGATGTCGCTGTTTATCAGCTTCCTGGTGGCCTACCGCCTGGCGGAGCACTACGGGGATGACCGTATCTCCTGCGGCATCCTGTCGCTGGTGGGATTTTTGATCCTCACCCCCTTTATTAAAGTCGCTGAAAACGGCGGTATCACGGTGATCCCCGTTGAATGGATCGGTACCAAAGGTTTGTTCGTCGCCATGATCGGTTCGCTGCTGTGGACCGAACTCTTCTGCTGGTTAAAGCGCAAGAAGCTGGTGATTAAGATGCCTGACGGGGTTCCACCCGCCGTGCAGGAGTCTTTCGCCGCCCTGATCCCGGCCCTGCTGGTGATGATTCTGATCCTGGCGATTCGCATCGGGTTTGAACACACGCACTACGTCACTATTCACCAGTTCATTTATGAGGTCGTCGCCTCGCCGGTTCGCCATTACGGTACCTCCTATTTCGGCGCGCTGATGACCGTATTCAGCATCACTATTCTGTGGTCCGTCGGCATCAACTCCGGTTCAATGATCAACGGCATTATTCGTCCTTTGTGGATGGAAAATCAGACCGATAACATCGCCGCGATTCAGGCCGGCGTGACCCCGCCGCACATTATCACCGAGCAGTTCTTCGATATGATCTGGATGGGCGGCGCGGGCGCAACGCTGTCGCTGGTGATCGCCATGCTGATTTTCGCCCGCAGTAAAAATATGCGCGAGGTCGCCCGCCTCGGGGCCGGCGCTTCCATCTTTAATATCAACGAACCCATCCTCTTCGGCCTGCCGGTGATCATGAACCCGATCATGCTGATCCCCTTTAACCTCGTGCCGCTGGTGCTGGTCACGGTGCAGTACGCGGCGATGAAAATCGGCGCGGTGGCCGTCACCACCGGGGTGTTTATTCCCTGGACGCTGCCGCCGGTGATCAGCGGGTTTATCGTGACCGGACATCTTAGCGGCAGCGTAATGCAGATCCTCAATTTGCTGATTGGCGCCATGCTGTACCTGCCTTTCATGCGTATCGTCGATAAGCAGTATCGCGCGGCGGAGACAACCTCCCGTACCGAAACGGACAACACGCTTGCTAAACAGGAGTAAACCAATGTGGGGAATGATTGCCACCTGGCGAATGGCGCTGGAAGGGGTAACGGAAGCCGCGACGGCGCTGGCAGCCGGCGCTGATACCGCCAGCGCCGTGGTCGATGCGGTGGCGGCGGTAGAAGATTTTCCGCTCTACAAATCGGTAGGCTACGGCGGGCTGCCGACGGAAAACGGCGAGGTTGAGCTGGATGCCGCCTTTATGCATGGCGATACCCTCGCCTTCGGTGCGGTCGGCAACCTGGTGGATATTGCCAACCCGGTCAAAGTGGCCCACGCTCTCAGCCGCCAGCGCTATAACAGTCTGCTGGTTGGCCAGGGCGCCAGAGAGTGGGCCATCAGTCAGGGATTCGCCGCCAAATCCATGCTGACCGAGCGGGCCATGCAGCACTACCGGAAACGCTGTCGCGAAACGCTGGATAAAGGCCTAAGCCCTTACGACGGCCACGATACCGTGGGCATTATCGGCCTCGACAAACAGGGCTCCATGAGCGTTGCCACCTCGACCAGCGGCCTGTTTATGAAAAAGCGCGGGCGGCTCGGTGATTCTCCGATTATCGGCTCGGGTTTCTACTGCGACAGCGAAATCGGCGCCGCTACGGCGACCGGCGTCGGTGAAGATCTGATGAAAGGCTGTACCAGCTACGAGATTGTCCGGCGAATGGCTCAGGGCATGACGCCGCAGGAGGCGGCGGACTCGGTAGTCTGCGAGCTGGAAGACAAACTGATGTCGCGCTTTGGCCGTGCGGGCGATCTCTCGGTGGTGTGCATGAACCGCGGCGGCGAATTCGGCGCGGCCACCAATATAAAAACCTTCTCCTTTGTTGTCGCCACCGCGACGCAGCCGCTCACCGTATTCTGCGCCGAACGCGTGCAGGAGAAAACCCATTACCGTCCGGTGGACGACGAATGGATGCAGGCCTATGCCGCACGCATTCGCGCCCCCATCGAGGAGTAACCATGCTGGATTATCGCTTAATCAATCAACTGGATAGCGACTGTAACGGCGCGCACCTGGTGACCTGGCCGGGCAGCACGCTGTTAAAACAGGCCCCGCTCAACGACAGCACTCTGCTCACAGAAATGGCGGCGCAGGCCGCCCGCGGCGAGGTGGCTGACACCCGCTTCGGCTGTTCGCCCTTCGCGCGCATCACTCTTATCCCGCAGGCGCACTGGCAGGATGCGCTTAACGACGGGCTGAGCGAGGCGCTGCGGCCGCTATGTAAACAGCCGGTGAGCGAATCGCTTATCCTTGATTGTTCGCTGGGAAAGACCGCCGGCGCGTTAACCAAAGCGCTGCGCGAACTATTTAATCTCGACTGGCAGCTTGCTGATTTAGGTCTGCATCAGAATACAGCCGTCAGGCCACGCCTGCGTCAGCTGGTCCTCTACGCCTTACCTGAACAGCGGTCGACGCTGGATGCCCTCGCCCATCGTCAACGGGCCACGGCGCACGGTATGCTCGCCGCGCGGCGGCTGGCGGATCTGCCTTCGGAGCAGTGTACGCCGCAATACGTGGTGGAAGAAGCCCGTCGTCTGTGCGCCGATATTCCTGCTCTGCGCTGCGAAGTTCTCGATGAAAAAGCGATTGTCGATCAGGGGCTCGGCCTGCTGCATGCGGTGGGTAAAGGTTCCGAACGCCCGCCGCGCCTGCTGGCGATTCATTATGAGGGCGTCAGCGAGGGCCCGGTTCGCTGCTACGTCGGTAAAGGCATCACCTTTGATACCGGCGGGCTGTGGCTTAAGGAAGGCTCAGGAATGTACACCATGAAGTACGATATGTGCGGTGCTGCCAACGTTCTCGGCCTGATGCTGAGCATCGCCGAGCTGGCGCTACCGGTGCGGGTAATGGGGGTACTGGCGCTGGCGGAAAACGCGATTGGTCCCGGCGCCATGCAGCCGGGCAGCGTCGCCCGGGCCTGCAATGGCCTGACGGTAGAGATCAATAATACCGATGCCGAGGGCCGTCTGGTGCTTTCCGACGCCATTGCCTGGGCCAGCCAGCGGTATCCGCAGGCGCGCTATATTATTGATATTGCGACCCTCACCGGCGCGGTGGTTAAGGCGCTGGGCTATGATTTGAGCGGTTTGATGACCCAAAGCGACACGCTACGAGCGGCGTTGACCGAGGCGGGGTTAAAGAGCGGAGATGAGGTCTGGTCACTGCCGCTGGATAGCAGGCTGAAGAAACAGACCGCAAGCGCAATCGCCGACCTGTGCAACACGCCGGGCAATAACGCAGCGATCAGCGCTTCGGCTGCCTGGCTTTTGCAGCATTTCTGTCCGCCGGAGATCCCGTGGGCCCATCTGGACGTCAGCGGTACAGCGCTGTGGCGAGAAGGTGGTAAAAGCGTCGCTTCCGGTCGGCCTGTTCCGCTGCTGGTGCAGCATCTGCTCGACGATATCGGAGAGAGTTAACCCCTCCCCGGAGGCGATGCTGCGCATCTGTCCGGGCTACGTGTTCTCAGCAGTCAGCGATCCTGTAGCCCGGCTAAGCGCAGCGCGAGCCGGGAAGAAGCCGCAGCAATACCACGTCTCCGCACATTCCCCGGGTTGCGGGTTACCAGCAGCCTGCGGGCCGGTAGCCCGGGCAGGCGCTTTGCGCCGCCCCCGGGAAAAGAGCGCAGAGTGGCAGAATTTCCCGGAGGCGATGCTGCGCATCTGCCCGGGCTGCAAAATCCGCAGGCTCCCTGGCCCGGGAAAGGCCCTACTCCTCGCTCGCCACCGGTTTTACTCTCACCGCAAACAGCACAATCACCATCGCGCTGACCAACAACAAACCGCTGCCGGCGAAAACCCCGCTGGCGCCGTTAAGATCGAACACCGCCCCGCCGCCGGCGGCACCGGCGCTAATCGCCAGCTGGATAGAAGCCACCAGCAGACCCCCCGCGCTTTCCGCCTCATCCGGCACCGTGGTGGCAAGCCAGGTCGACCAGCCCACCGGCACCAGGCCAAAGGCGAAGCCCCACATTGCCACCAGCAGACCGTCCAGCAGCGCGAAGTGGCCGAACGTCACCATCATCAGCGCCAGCACGCTCATCGCCAGCGGTACCAGCGCCAGCGTCATGCGCAGGCTTCTGGCCAACAGATGTCCGGCAATCGACGTGCCGATAAAGTTCGCCACGCCAAAACCGAGCAGGATCAGGGAAACCCCTTCGACGCTGGCCTGCGCCACGGTTTCGAGGAACGGACGCAGATAGGTAAAGAAGGCGAAGTGGCCGCTAAAAATCAGGATTGTCGCCAGCATTCCGCCAACCATGCCCGGACGGCGCAGCACTTTAACCAGGGTGGCAAAGCTGCCCGCGCTCTCCGGCCGCATGGAAGGCAGAACCCACAGTTGCCAGAGCAGCGCAACCACGCTCGGCAGCGCACAGATAAGAAATACGTTGCGCCAGCCGATCAGCGCGCCGAAATAGCTGCCCAGCGGCGCGGCAACCACCGTCGCTATGGAAACGGCGGAAAAGATAATCGCCAGCGCTTTCGGCACCATCGCCGCCGGAACCAGACGCATGGTGGTCGCAGTCGACATCGACCAGAAGCCGCCGATGGCGATCCCCAGCAGCAGGCGTCCCAGCAGCAAAAACTCCAGCGAACCGGCGAAGGCCACCATCATGCTGGAGATAATTTGCAAAACGGAGAAAAACATCAGCACCCAGCGGCGGTCAATATTTCGCGTCGCGGTGGTGATCAGCAACCCGGTAACTAACGCTACCAGCGCCGTCGCGGTCACCGCCTGCCCCGCCATGCCTTCGCTAACGCCCAGGCTTGCCGCCATCGGCGTCAACAAACTGGCAGGAAGAAACTCGGCGACAATCAGGCCAAATACTCCCAGCGCCAGCGCATAGACGGCGCGCCACGCGGGCCTGGCGTTGGCCAGGCTCTCTTCAGCTGCAATGCAGGAACTCATAAACATCTCTCCAGAACAATTAACATTTCGTTAAGGTTAGGCGGTTCTGTTCGGACGATCTATGATACATACTCTGTGATTATTGATAATTCGTCCGGGAATGATGTTATGACTCAGCACGCCCTCGATCTCACCAGCGAACTTCTGCGCGGCATGCGCCTTTCCGGCGTCAACTACCGCCGCATCGAAACCTCGCGCCCTTTTGGCGTCGAATTCGGCTTCGTACCTGGTAAAGCGCAGTTCCACTTTATCAGCCGGGGACCGGTACTGCTGCGCATGGTCAGCGGCCAGCGCCTGATGCTGCAGAGCGGCGATGCGCTGTTTATTCCTAACGGCGATGGTCACGTGCTGCTCTCCGATGACCAGGCAACGGTGGTTAACGTCTCCAGACTGCCCAGCGAACCGGTTTGCGACTCGGTAAGCTGCGTCAAAAACGCCTGCGACGACGCGAAAAGCGACAGCGCCATTATCTTCAGCGCCTGTATGGACTTTGAGCTGGGCGGCATGCAGCCGTTAGTCAAAGCGATGCCCGAAGTGATGCTGGTCAGCAGCCTGCTGACCAGCCGTCCGGAGATCCCGCCGATGCTGGCAGCCATGGAACGCGAAAGCCTCACTCGGCAGGCGGGCTACGCCGGTATTCTGGCGCGGCTGGCCGATGTGGTCGCCGCGCTGATTGTCCGCGGCTGGGTGGAGTGCGGCTGCGGCAACGCCACCGGCTGGGTACAGGTGCTGCGCGATCCTAAACTGGCTAAAGCCATTTACGTTATGCATCAGCAGCCGGGCATTAACTGGAAAGTCGAGGATCTGGCCCGCGAAGCGGGAATTTCGCGTTCGGTATTTGCTGAACGCTTCCTCTCGGCCACCGGCACCACGCCCGCCCGCTATCTTACCGAGCTGCGTATGCGCCTCGCGGTGCAGTACATTTCCCATGAGGGTCAGGCGCTGGAAAAAGTGGCCTTCAGGCTGGGGTACAGTTCTCATGCCGCCTTCAGCCGCGCCTTTAAACGCATTATCGGAAAGGCGCCGGGCGCGCTGCGCGATCCGTCGCGGGAAGAAGGATTTTAGCACTGTCCCAGTTCACGGGTGCGCCTGACCGCCGCCTGTACGCTGCGCTGAAGCCCCGCGGCAAAATCGCTGTTGTTCAACTCATACAGACCATGGATCCCGACTCCTGCAGGGGAATTGTTGATATCCAGAAGCTGGCGCGGATGCTTCTGGCTTTGGCGCAGCATCTCGACCGCGCCGAGCAGGTTTTCCAGCACCACCTCCGTTGCCTGGGGTCGAGGCAGTCCCGCCAGTACGCCGGCATCGGTAAGGGACTCAATAAAGTAGTAAATATAGTTAGGTCCCGCGACGCCAAAGCCGGTAAAGATATCGATCAACCGCTCAGGCAGATACAGCACTTTGCCAAAGCCGCGCAGAAACGGCTCGATCTCAGCCGCGCTGGCGTGGGCGTTTAAGGTCACGCCGCTATAGCCAAATCCGGTATCGGTCAGGGTATTGGGGATCGCCCTGGCAATCGGCGTTGCCGCACCAAACAGGGAGGCCAGCTTTTCCAGGGTCACCCCCGCGATCAGAGATACCACCGTTGTCGAGCCGTTTAGCTGCGCACGCACGCGGTTCGCCACCCCCGCCAGATCGTCCTGCGGACGGATCCCCAGCACCAGCAAAGAGGCCTCGTTTACACCACCGTCGCCCGACAGCCGATAACGGGCGCGCAGAGCCTCGACTCGCGTGCTGTCGATATCCTCGAGCGAGATCGCGTCCGCCCGCAGCGCACCGTGGCTTAATGACGCGCGAATAATCGCCTCCGCCATCTGTCCGGCGCCAATAAAATGGATCCTGGCCATGAGTATTACTCCTTATTCAAAAAGATATTCGCCGTTGCCAACGCGAAAGCGTCGGCCTTTGAGCGCCGGGTCGGCAACGCGAAACCCCAGTTCAGTCAGTTGATTCGCCGCGCCCTGGAGGAAAAGTAACTCTCGACCGCCCACCGCCAGCCCCTGCGAATGGAGCGCAGCGCCACCCGATACAGCGCTTCATTATCCGGCAGCAATCGTGACGCATCCCGGGAGAGTAAAAACATCTCCGCGGCGGAAAGCAGCTCTGTATCATCGGCAATCGCCAGAAATTCGATCCAGGTCAGACCGAAATAGCTCAGCACATTTCAGGTCCCCAACCCGGGTGGCGCCCGCCGGCCAGCGCGTTGAGCTTTTGCCCGCTTAATACCTGAACCGCCGCTTCCGGCTGATTAACAAACTGGACCGCGTGGCCCCACGTTAAGGTTGCCATTCGCCCTCCCGCTCCTCTGCCTGATAAAAACGCAGCCGACAGGCAGCATCGCCGCGAGCCAGCGCGGTCTGCACCTCTAAATGCAGCCCCGGAAACGCGTCGGTTAGCGCACGATCGCCTTCCATGCAGATATCGCACAGCGTCTCAATTTCGCTGGCGCCTCGCCCCTGCTGCCGCCAGCAGTTGACATAGGGACAGTAGTGAAACAGGACGATAAATTCGGCCCGGCTGGCGCTAACGGGCTCCATCTCATAAACCTGAGATTCCAGACCGCGGGTAAACAGCCCGGCAAACTCCTGCAAATCTTTTCGATCGCGCATTTGCGCGCGCAGCTTATGCCCGATATCGCGGCCATAGTGGCGTATTGCTTCACGGACAGAATCATCCGCGATATCGCGCTGTCGGCTTTCGTCCAACAGGTAACCGATCGTTGCCGCGCGTTTTTCAGTAATGGCGCGCAGCGCCAGGGTCACCTCATCGTTTAAGGTGGCGGCGTTATGCGCCGGTTCCGAGCTTATTTGCGTCATGCGCTTATTCCCAGTCGGTATTTACTTTCACGTCGCTGGCGCCCGGCAGGGCATATACATCTTCGGCGTACCATTTCCGCGAGAGGTCAGCGAGCGTGCCGTCCTTTTTCAGGGCAACCAGCTGCGCGTCAATCGCTTTGATTAGCTGCGGATCGGTATTTTTTTTATACAAATAGACGTTAGGAAACAGGCCGACGGAATCCGAAGCTTTCAGATTAAGATTTAGCGCCTTATTTAACGCCAGCAGCGCGCCAATAGGATAAATCGCCGCATCGTATTCCCCGGAGGCTACCGCTTTAAAGATATCGGCGGCAGACTGCTCGCCGTTGGGCTGCAGGTTAATTTGTTGGCCTGGATGTTTTTTATTGTAGTTTTCAATCACCGTATAACGGGCGTCGGAGGTATGAATCGGCACCAGTTTTTTCTTACCGCTGGCGAGATCGCCAAGGTTATGAATATCGTTCTCATCGTTACGTACAATCAGGCGTAAATCGCTGATCCCGGTCGGCTCGCCGGAGTGGTCGTATTTTTCCGCCCGCTCTTTGGTGAGATAAAAGTGATCCGCCGCGAGGGTATAGGCGCCAGTCGATAGGCCGACGATCATCGCATCGCGAGAGACCGCATTAAAATGAAACGTATAGTCCGTTAACCGCTGGTCCAGCACCTTTAACAGGTCGCCATCGTAACCGGTAATATTGTTGTTATCGTCAACAAAGCTAAAGGGAAAACCGTTAGCATTGACGACAACCTCAACCGTTTTCGCGTTTGGGCTTTTTTCAACCGCCTGCGCGGCGTCCATTCCCATTGCCAACACCAGCGCACTCACCAGTAAAATTTTATTTTTCAAAATACCTTCCCCAAAATGATAACCGTGGAACACTCTTTTCTGCGTTGCCTTGCCAGCGGACGCTCAGAAACCTTTCTGCCCTGCGCAATGCTCTGGCAATCGCCAGGCACAGCACGATATAAATCACCAGCACGACGCAGTAGGCTTCGACAAAATGAAACCCGCGCGCGGCGGCGATATTGGCTTTCGCCATCAGATCAACAACGGTGATGGTGTAAACCAGCGAAGTGTCTTTAATCAGATCGATCAGCACGCTGGTAAAGTTCGGCAGCGCGGATACCGCCGCCTGTGGAAAAATAATGCGTCGGAACTGCGTGAACCCGCTCAGCCCAATTGACCATGCAGCCTCGCGCTGCCCCTTATCAACCGCGTTCCATCCCGCGCGAAAGGTTTCGGCGAAATACGCGCTGAAGATCAGCGATAACGCGGTGACCGCCGCCGCCAGCGGCGAAAGTTTATAGCGGTACATCGTGTCCTGCGGGCCGCCGAACAGCCCGGCGGCAATCCACGGCCAGACGTAAAAAAAGAAATACAGCATCACCAGGACCGGGACCGAACGGCCAAAGGAGAGGAAAACCTTCGCCAGCCATTGAACGCCGGGTACCTGACGAATAATCGTCCACGCCAGCGCTGCGCCCAGCAAAGTGGAAAACAGTAAGGATAATAACGTTATCGTCAGGGTGACCGGCAGCGCGCTTAAAATAAACGTAAAATTGTCCCGAATGAACGCCAGGCTAAACATGTTAATTTATCACTCCAGCAGGAACTGATATTTCTTTTCAATACGAGTGGTAAAATAGAGAATAATATTATTTAGCACCCAGTAGACGATAATAACGCTAATAAATGCCGCGACTTGTTTAGCCCCGTAGCTATTTTGCGAAATCTTTTGTGCACGACCAAAAATATCCACAATGCCAATAATATTGACCAGCGAGGTCATTTTCACGAGATTAATTAAAAGATTGCCAAAGACGGGAATAGCAATAATAAGTCCCTGGGGGAAAATAATCCGTCGTATTCCCTTATGCCAGGGAATATTCAGGCTGATAATGGCCTCTTTCTGGCCGCTATCCACCGCGCGCCACGCTGAACGCATCATTTCTGCAAAGTAGGGACTGATGCTGACCGAGATAGACAGCACCGCAAAGGTGGTATCGCTAATCCACAGCGGCGGCAGCGCCAGCGCGGTCAAAATTAATTTGCCGCCGAAGAAAAACAGCAGGATCAGCAGCGCCAGAGGCGCGCCGCGCAGAATGTCGGTATACCCCTTTGCCGCCGCGCTGAGCGGCTTAAAGCGGCTAAACTGCAGCAGCACAATCAGCAGCGCGATCGTCAAACCAAGCAGCAGCGACGCCAGCGTTATGCCGAGAGTCACGGGTAAATTTTCCAGCAGTTTCGGCACTATTCCGGCGATATCCTGCCAGCTAAACAGCGGGTTATTGTTCATCATCAGCCTCAGGCATGATAGTGCAGTTGCGCAAGAAACGCCCGGGTTCGGCCCTGCTGAGCTGCGCCAAATATCTGTTCCGCCGGGCCCTGTTCAACGATTTCACCGTTTTCCATAAATACCACCCGGGAAGCGACCTGACGGGCGAACGCCATTTCGTGGGTCACGATGATCATCGTCTGGCCCGCGGCGGCAATGGTCTGAATAAGCTCCAGCACTTCACCGACTTTTTCCGGATCCAGCGCGGAGGTCGGCTCATCCAGCAGCAGAACGGCGGGGTTAATCGCCAGCGCCCGCGCAATACCGATACGCTGCTTTTGGCCGCCGGAGAGACTGTGCGGATAGTGGTCTTTTTTATGCAGTAACCCCACCTGCTTTAAGAGTCGTTCAGCAATAGCCAGCGCCTCCTGCCGCGGGCGCTTTTTAGCGTATATCAGGCCTTCGGTAATATTTTGCAGTGCGGTGAGATTATGAAAAAGATTCCACGATTGAAAAACCATAGCGGTTTTTGAGCGTAGTTTTTCAATCTCCTTTTTTCCCGCTTTTGCGCAATCCAGCGCCACGTCATCTATTCTTATTTGCCCGCTATCGGCAGGCTCTAAGAAATTAAGTGTACGTAATAGCGTGGTTTTCCCTGAGCCGCTGGGGCCAATAATGCAAATAATCTCGCCGGAATGAATGCTGAGGGATACCTCTTTTAGCACTCTTTCACCGGAGAAGCTTTTACTGATCTTATTGAGCGTTATCATAATGAGATATTCGTGAATAATGATTATTTGCCGCACACCGGCAATTATTGCTGTACAAAAACTATATTGCCGCCGTTCAGATGATAGCAAACAAGAAAATCATCTATCGAAAGTCAAAAAATAACTTTTTATATATTTGTTATGACAATGAGGCTGGATTGTAATCAAACTTTATTAGCAAAACAGGATAGCGTTAACCGATAATTTTTATTCAGATTTATTGAACAATGAGAACAAATTGTTTCGATTTTAATCATCTCGTCGCCGTCCTATCATTTATCACATCGGGGCAACAACGCTCCAACACTGACAAAACGCTTAAGGAATACGACCATGAAATCCATCAAAACTTTCGTTGCAGTTGCCGCACTCTCTATGATCTCTTTCGGTACTTTTGCGCAGAGCATTAGCGCCAGCGCTTCCACACTGGACCGCGCAGAAGCCAAAATTGCCGCTCAGGCCGCAGAGCAAGGCGCGTCTTACAAAATCACCAGCGCTCAATTCAATAACCGCGTGCATATGACCGCTGAGCTGACGAAATAAAATTTGAAACATTGCCGGGCCGCCGGAAAACACAGGCGACAGCGACAACACGATGAAATGAGGAACAAAATATGAAAAATATCGGCGTAGTCACCGCACTGCTGTTAGCCGCTACCCTTTCGTCCGGCGCGATGGCCGCAAAGAATAGCTTTGCGCGCCCGGAGGCAGGTTCAAATATCGATACGTCTGTGCAGCAGAATCATATTGATGTCAGCCATGCCTTTGATAAAGAGAGCCTGACCGCAGGCAATCTTCAGTAAAACACTGCACAGGGCGCGCGCGGAATTATCCGCTGCGCGCCTTACTTTTTCTGCCAGTGTGCCCACGGATTATCCGCCGGCGCTTCCGCTTTTGCCGTATCGGTATCGGACAGCGAATCGATATACAGCGCTTCCACTTCTTTGCGCGCCCACGGCGTACGGCGTAAAAACTTCAGACTCGATTTAATGCTCGGATCGCTTTTAAAGCAGTTAATGTTGATGCGTTTCGCCAGTTCGGCCCAGCCATATTGCGCGACCAGCGCGTTTAACAGCGCCTCCAGCGTGATGCCGTGCAGAGGATCGTTTGGATGCTGCATTGCGTCTTGTTACCTGATTTAAAAATTTTGCTCACCATACTGTCTCCCGACGCTATACGCAACCTGCCTTATCGCCCCTTATCCAGAATTCGCAAAAGCACAGAACCCTCCGCGGTCATAAATTAGAAAAGAACGTTATTGGTTGAATATTTTCGCTTAAGGCAAGCTGGCCTCAACCACCCGACTGAGGAATCGATCATGCGCTGTTGTTGTCCCCGAACCCTGAACCTGAATCGCCGAAAACACCTGAATACCGCCTTCGGAGAAGACAATGAACGCGACAACCTTACCGATACTGGATCTTGCCCGCTACGCGGACCCCGCTGAAAAAGCGGCGTTTCTCGCCGACCTGCGCCACGCCGCCCGCGATATCGGCTTCTTTTATCTGATCAACCACGGCGTTGATGAGTCGCTGCAGCAGGCCGTGCAGCAGCAATCCCGCGCCTTTTTTGCCCTGCCCGACGCTCAAAAGCAGAGGGTGGCAATGATTCACTCTCCGCATTTTCGCGGCTACAACCGCGCCGCTTCTGAATTAACCCGCGGTCAACCCGACTGGCGCGAGCAGTTCGATATCGGCGCCGAGCGCCCGGCCCTGCAGCTTAGCGAACGCGCTCCGCGCTGGCAGCGACTGCAGGGGCCGAATCTCTGGCCAGAGGCGTTGCCCTCGCTCAAACCCACATTACTGACCTGGCAACGGGAAATGACCCAGGTTGGGATCGCCCTGCTGCGCGCCTTCGCCGAAGCGCTGCGCCTGCCGCAGGATGCCTTCGATGGCCTGTATGGTGATAAGCCCAATGAACATATCAAACTGATCCGCTATCCCGGCCAGCAGGAGACCCAGAGCGCCCAGGGCGTTGGCGCGCATAAGGACTCCGGCTTTCTCAGCTTCCTGCTGCAGGATGAGCAGAAAGGATTGCAGGTCGAAGTCTCTCCTGACCGCTGGATTGACGCGACCCCGCTGGCGGGCAGCTTTGTGGTGAATATCGGCGAGCTGCTGGAGCTGGCGACCAACGGCTATCTGCGGGCAACGGTGCACCGGGTCGTTTCGCCGCCCGCCGACCAGCAGCGGCTGTCGATCGCTTTCTTCCTCGGTGCCCAGCTGGATGCCGTGGTCCCCGTCTACACCCTGCCCGATGAGCTGGCCCGCGAAGCCCTCGGACCGGATAGCGACCCGCAAAACCCGCTGCTGCGCGAGGTGGGCTGGAATTACCTGAAAGGGCGTCTGCGCTCGCATCCTGATGTCGCCGAGCGCTACTACCAGGATGTTTTTCGCGAACGCGCCGAGCAATTGATCGTTTAAACATAACAACAAACACAAGGAATAAGATGATGAAATATGCCGCATTTAAACTGGCAGGGGTTGCACTGTCTCTCTCTCTGGCCTGGACTTCCGCTCAGGCCGCCGCGCTGCGCGTCGCCGCCGACCCGGTGCCGCACGCCGAAATTCTTAACTATATTAAAAAGATCGATCCCAGCCTCGACCTGAAAATCGTCGAACTCACCAGCGGCGTAAACGCCAACGAGCTGTTGGCTAACGGCGACGTCGACGCCAACTACTTCCAGCACGTCCCCTATCTGAAAGATCAGGAAAAAGCGCTGGGCAAAACCTTCGCCGTCGCGGCGACCGTCCATATTGAGCCGCTGGGGATCTATTCGCGCAAGCATAAAGATTTTAAATCGCTGCCCGAGAACGCCACCGTGGCGGTACCGAATAACACCACTAACCTGAGCCGCGCGCTATTCCTGCTGCAAAATCAGGGTTTGATTAAGCTGGCGGCAAAATTCACCGATCCGGCGACCACCCTGGCAACGCCGAAAGATATCGTGGAAAACCCGAAGCACCTGAAAATCCTTGAGATTGAATCCCCGCAGATCCCGCGGTCGCTGGATGACGTTGACCTGGCGGTGATAAACGGCAACTACGCGCTGGAAGCCGGGCTGGTACCGGCCAAAGACGCGCTGGGCCTGGAGAGCGCCACTAACAACCCGTACGCTAATATTCTGGTGACAACGCCGGCGCTGGCGAACGATCCGCGCATCAAGGCGCTGGCCAAAGACCTCACCTCGCCGCAGGTCGCTGAATTTATTCGTAAGCAGTATAACGGCTCGGTGATCCCGGTTGCCCCTCAGTCATGATTGAGATTGTCGGGCTGAGTAAAACCTATGCCGGAACAGGCCGACCGGCGCTAAACGATGTCTCTCTGCATGTGCCGGGCGGTGCCGTTTACGGCATCCTTGGCCGCAGCGGTGCGGGCAAAAGTACGCTGATACGCTGCCTGAATTTGCTGGAGCGGCCCACGGCGGGCCGCATTATTGTGAACGGGAATGATATTACCCGGATGGATAAAAGCGCGCTGCGCGAATACCGGCTGCGCACCGGCATGATCTTCCAGCACTTTAATTTACTTCACGCCCGCAGCGTCGCTGACAACGTCGCGGTGCCGCTGGAGATAGCCAAAGTGCCGAAAGCGGCCCGCCAGGCTCGCGTGGCGGAACTGCTGGAGCTGGTCGGGCTGGCGGATAAAGCCGCCGCCTTCCCGTCTCAGCTTTCCGGCGGGCAAAAGCAGCGCGTGGGGATCGCCCGCGCGCTGGCCGCACGGCCGGATGTGCTGCTGTGCGATGAGGCCACCAGCGCCCTTGACCCCGAGACCACGGCCTCGGTGCTCAACCTGCTGGCGGACATCAATCAGAAGCTGAACCTCACCATCGTGCTGATCACCCACGAGCTGGAAGTGGTGAAAACCCTCTGCGACCACGCGGCGCTGCTGGAGCACGGTGAGATTATTGAAAGCGGCAGAATTGCCGATTTGCTGGTGGCGCCATGGTCGCGGCTAAGGCAGTCGCTGCTGCACGACCCGCAGGCGGAGCGGGACTTCCTCGCTCGCCACGGTTTACACGGGAGGCCCTTATGCGGAGTAGCATGAGTTGGGAAGATCTCTGGCCGCTGTTGTTTCAGGGCACGGTGGATACCGTTTATATGGTCGGCCTGGCGGCGCTGTTTACCGTGCTGCTCGGGCTGCCAACAGGCGTGCTGCTGTTTGTTTCACGCCGCAACGGGCTGGCGCCGATGCCGAAGCTCAACGCCATCCTGGGCGCGATTATCAACTTTGGTCGTTCGCTGCCGTTTATCGTGCTGCTGATCGCGCTGATTCCGTTCACCCGGTTGATTATCGGCACCACCCTCGGCAGTACCGCCGCAGTGGTTCCGGTCACCATTGGCGCCTTTCCGTTCTTTGCGCGGCTGACTGAAAATGCGCTGGATGAAGTGGACTACGGGCGTATCGAGGCGATTTTATCGATGGGCGGCAATATCTGGCACGTCATCTTTAAATCGCTGCTGCCGGAAGCGCTGCCGACCCTGCTGGCAGGCATCACGCTGACCATCGTCATGCTGATCGGCTTCTCTTCGATGGCGGGCGTGATTGGCGGCGGCGGACTGGGCGATCTGGCTATCCGTTACGGCTATCAGCGCTTTAATAACGAGGTGATGGTCGGCACGGTGCTCATTCTGGTCGCGCTGGTACAGGGGGTGCAGATGGCCGGCGACCGTCTGGTTCGCGGCCTCGCCCACCGCCGTTAACGATGAGCGGATGGCCGCGCGCCATCCGCGATTAAAACCCGCTTTCGCTCACCAGCTTTCGTATCAGCTCCGCTGCCGGCAGCTCGCGAATCAGGCTAACGCCCTGCCCGGCCCAGTGGGCGCCGAATTGACGATTTCCCTGCGCTTTTGCCGCCGATGCCAGCGCTTTACCGGCATCATAAGCTACGGGATAAGCCGGAACGAGATGCGGATCGTTTATTTCACGCCAGCCGTTAACCAGACATCTTGCCGGACGTCCAGAGATCGCCGAGGTTAAAACCGTTTGCCCATCAGGCGCGCCTTTGATGGCCTCACGATAGCCGGCATCCGTGGACGATTCCGGGCAGAGCAGAAACGCCGTTCCCAGCTGCGCGCCGTCTGCGCCCAGGTTCATTACGCAGTTGATTCCTGCGCCGTCCATGATGCCGCCTGCCGCAATAATCGGTAGATCAGTATGCCGTCTCATCGCCTGAATCAGGGTAAAGGTGCTCATCCGTCCGTCTGGCCCCAGGGGGTCAAAGATGCCGCGATGGCCGCCAGCCTCGTAGCCCTGGGCAACCACTATATCGACTCCCTGCGCCTCGGCCAGCAGCGCCTCTGCCACGCTGGTCGCACTCGCCAGGGTAACGATACCCTTATCCCGCAGTCGGCGAAGCGTTTCACGATCCGGCACGCCAAAATGGAAGCTCACCGCCGCCGGGGCAAGATCGAGCAGCAGCTCGGCCATTCGCGGCTGCTGATTAAAACTGAGGTAGATTTCCGCCAGCGTCTCCGGCGGATGGCTGGCGAAGCGGGCAAATTCCGGGCGCAGCCGAGCCAGCCACCCGGCTTCACGCTGCCGATCCCTTACCGCTGGTGCGTGGCAAAACAGGTTGACGTTAAACGGACGGCTGGTTAAGCGACGGGTCTGGTTAATCAGCGCCTCAGCCTGCTCTATGGTTGACGACCCCAGCCCCAGCGAGCCGAGCGCGCCGGCGCCGCTGACCGCTGCCGCCAGTTCCGGCGTCGACACGCCAGCCATCGGCGCCTGAATAATGGGATAATCAATAGCAAGCTGCTGCGTCAGCCGGTTTTTCATGGTTTGCCCTGTTAAATTTGTGCATTCGGGCCATTAAAATCTCTTTTAGAGATGATAAGATCAACATTATTTTCAATTTAAGAATAAAAATATGAACCACACCACATTAGAGATTTTTAAAACGGTGGCGGAAGAGCGCAGCGTGACTCGCGCGGCAAAACTGTTGGGACGGGCGCAGTCCAATATCACCACACGCATTCACCAGCTGGAAGAGGAGCTGGGCGTTGAGCTGTTTGCTCGCGGCAATAAAAGGATGCTTCTGTCCCCCGCCGGCGAGCATTTTTTGGGCTACGCGCTGAGAATCCTCAGCCTGGCCGAGGAGGCCAGACAGGCGCTGCACCCGGCGACGCCGGGCGGTAATCTGCGCATGGGGGCGATGGACGCCACCGCCGCAAGCCGCCTGCCGCAGCTGCTTCCCCGCTTTCATGCTCAGTGCCCGGAGGTCAAACTGACCCTTAAGACCCAGCCAACCCGGCAACTTGCTCAACAAGTCCTGGACGCCGAGCTCGATTGCGCGCTGGTGAGTCTGCCGCAGGGAGCGCCTCCGCCTGACGACCTGGAATTTGTCCCGATCTTTCAAGAACAGTTGATGCTGGTGCTTCAGGCTCACCCGCAACCTTTTCGTTTTGCCGCCTTTGCGGAGGGTTGTACCTACCGGGCGATGGGGGAAGCGTTTCTGGCGCAATCAGAGGAGGCGGAGATCGAGATCCAGGATGTCGGCTCCTACCACGCGATGCTCGCCTGCGTTGCCTCCGGCGGCTATGCCGGCATCGTGCCGCAGAGCGTGCTTGAGACCCTGACGCTGCCCGAAGCCAGCCAGCTGCAACCGGTTGGCCAGGCGATCACCCAGCTTATCTGGCGCAAAGGCTACGCCTCCCCGGCCTTTGAGAAGATGCGCCAGCTCCTTGAATCAGCTTCCGACCTTTGACGCTCGCCGCGCCCCCGCTGCCACCAGCGCAGCGGCAGCCAGCAGCGCTATAGCCGCCGCGCTGAGCGAAGGATTAAACGACCCGCTGCGGTCATACAGCGCCTCGGCAACCAGCGGGCCGACAATTTGCCCGATGCCGTAGGTTGCGGTCATAGCGGCAATCATATTGAACGAAACCAGATGATTCAGCCGCCGCCCCTGGGACAGCGCGATGGTCACGGTGCCCAAAAAGGTGCACCCCACCAGCAGCGCGCTCAATATGCAAAACGGCAACGTATGGCTCCACGCCGGAAGGATCACGCCAACGGCCTGGATCAGCAAATTAAGGGTAAACGCGCGGCGGTAGCCAAGCCTGATGACCAGCCGATGCCAGAGAAAACAGGAGGGGACGGCGGCAAGACCGAAGATGGCCCAGATCTGCACCGGATCGATAGCGTTCAGCGAACCGCTGAGAAACAGCGGGAGATAGGTGGCGGTAATAATGTAGCCGAAGCCGGCCAGGCCATAAATCAGCAGCAGTTTCCATGCCTCGCGCACCGGCCCCTCGGCCTGCTCATGCTGTGCGGTTGCTGCGGGTTGATAAGCGATAAGGTAGTCTGCGGGGCTCAGCAATAGACGCAGCGCGAGGATAAAAAGCACGCCGGCGCTTAGCGCGCACATCAGCCAGATCTGCTGGCTGGAGAGCGCCAGCGCCTTCCCCAGGGAGATAAATTCCGCCGACAAAAATATGCCCATTCCGACGCCCGAAAAAAGCACCGGCGCACCGTTTGGGTGCTTCATATGCTGGAGCAGCCAGAGTGAGGCGGCAATCAGCGTCACCGCGCTTAATAATCCGGCAATACCGCGAACCGCGATAATCGCCAGCGGAGAAACTAAAACCGCCAGTAAAGCCAGGCACAGTAGCGTCAATAGCGCGGAAAGCAGGCTCAGCCATCTGGCGTCCGTGGGTCTGGCTTTCGCCAGCAGCAGCGCCCCCGCCAGATAACCGGCATAGTTTGCCGAAGCGGCGAGATTACCTTCGCGTAGCGTCAGTACCTGTTCATTAAGCATCAGCGGCAGGATCCCGGTATAGGCAAACCGGCCATAGCCCATACCGACGATCAGTACCACCGATCCGGCCAGCGCCAGCAGAAAGGCCTTCCACTCCGGCCTGAGTTGAAAAACGTTCACCCACTCCCCTCCATTATTATTCTCAAAAAGAGAATAATTTTTAATATTATTCTCTTTTCATTATGATTTCGATTAACCCGACGCGCAAGCAACGCCACGCGACAGCGCGCGGCCTCCAGGAGAAGAAATTTACGGCAAAGGTCGGTGGATGCTTCGGTGAGCAACGAAATGTGGGAGCGAGAAGCTGGGCATCCCTGCCCGGCAGGATTTAGCGGTGGCTAAAAGCCAGCCTGGTAGCAAACAGCACAAAGAGGCCGCCGGTCGCGCGATCCATCCACCGAATGAACAGCGGCGTTTTTAATAGCCGAGCGGCAGAGCGGCTGGTCACAATCAGCGTTAATGACCAGATTGTGCCGATCGCCACATGAATGGCGACCAGCAGGAACGTCCAGGCGATGGGCGAGTGCCCTGCCGGAATAAACTGCGGCAGGAAAGAGACGTAAAAGATCCCCATTTTCGGATTGAGCACATTCCCCATCATCCCTTTTACAAACCAGTTACTTGCCGGGGCCGCCGCCCTGTCCTGATGAACAAAATGACGACGCGGCTGGAGAATTAACTGAATGCCCAGCCAGCATAAATAGACGGCCCCGCACCATTTGAGCAGGTCATACGCCAGTTCCGATGCCGCCAGCAGCGCCCCAAGACCGAAGGCGACCGCAGCTCCCCAGATAAAACATCCCGTATCAATACCCAACGCCGCCTGAAAGGCTTTTTTTCCGCCTTCAACGGTCGCGGTTCGTAAAATTAGCGCGGTATCCAGGCCTGGGGTAAGGGTGAGCAACAGGGCAGCAAAAGAGTAAGCAAACAGGGAATCTGCAACGGACATTTTCTCTCTCCGAAAGCGAAGATTCTAGATAAAACATATTCCAGTGGCAAGCGAAGAATCCCCAATCCTGACGTGCTGTTTTTCAACAATGACGGTAGTCATAGATTAATTTTTGCTAATCCGCGCTTACGTTAAAAAAATGGGGTCGGCGCCTGCTCATATAGGTAATCCACCAGAGAAACCAACGCCGATTTGGAATACTCATCTTTTGCGTAAAAGTATAAACTTTTCGCCGCAGATTCTTTTCATTAATGTTAAGTTCATTTGCAGCCATTCGATAATTGCTTGTTTTACATAACATACTGAAAATTCTTCGCTCATCTTCTTTTAAATTATTAAGAAAGTAGCAAAATTCACACCTGTCTTGAGATCGATATTCGCGATATAAATTAAGTTTCTTAATGATAGTTGCCAGAGAATCCTTAAGGCTAATATGGCGTTTGAGAAACATATTCTCCGCCGGAGGCGAGACGCCTACAACGATATATTTGCGGGTTAAATGGCAATAGCATTCTGACTGCAAATGCATTGCTGGCAGATAGATAAAAGATCTACCTCGATAATATTTATCAAGTTCTCGTTCCAAAGCTTTAAGGCCGTTCAGCACCAGCGGACTCACTTCCCTTTCTTGCTGCATAACACCTTCCTGAAAAATGCTTTTATTTATACTGAACGGTATACAGAAGTTTACTGTTCGCCTGCCCGGCACTAACATTGCTATCAGTCTGGATATAACGAGCATAGAGGGGAATGTTAATCGTATTGGCTCCGGCTTTATTTTCCCCAATCCATGCCAGAGAGGACCATGCCTGTTCTGACCGGGATCGGGATATCTGTACGCCAAGACCGGTGGCGCCACCGCTGTCCAGCGCCATGATGCCTCGCGAGCTGTCAACAAAACCGTTAACGGACTCCAGAGATACGGAATAATAATTATCAGGTCTGGTGGTCGTAGTGATATTGCCCGTTATATAAGAATCCGCAACGTTGTTGTAAGCATTGCGGAAAGTCGCATCACAGGTCAGTACAATACTGGCATCCACCCACGGCGTCGTTGAGTTACCGGTGAAATCGCCGGTGGTATATTCTCCCAACCAAATATCTTTATCCTGAGCACTACAGCTGGGGACAACATAACTTACGGTGCCTCTGAAAGCCATTTTAGTAATTTGCACCGCGCCGCTGTTGAATGCACCGCTGCTGGATTCAGTTGCGTAGAAACTCACCACCGGGAGCGTCGAGGCATCTAAGACGCCGCTAATCGTAGAGTTATTTAACTTAATTAGGTTCATGTTCACTTCAGGCACCAGGACAATGTCTGGGCCCGTTGAGCCTATCTCCATGCCGCTTGAATTACTACGATTATAATAAACCCCCAGGCCGTTAATATTAGTTTTATACACCGGCGAACCATTAACAAATAAGCCGGTAGTACCGGAGGTATTTTCTATTTTATGGACCCAGTAAATCGTACCCGTAGCGCAACGTACCGCTGCGGCATCAAAATATTTCCGCACACTCAATAAAACATTATTGTTATTTACATTAGGAGAGATCCGATTAATTGGTAACGAATACGTTTGCAGCGCTGCAGGTGCTGGCGTACTGGTTATTGTGCAGGCTGCTTGAGCATTGGGGGTGACAAAAAATAAGACGACCAGCCCCGAGAACACCCCTGCCGGGAGGCTATTTTTTTTGATAATTTTGCACATAATCATTTATTCCCTTTAGGCTATTCACAACGTAGAGAGAGCTGTTCCAGTGTCTCCGCTTGTCCGTTGCTCAGAACATAAGCCAGGCGGCAAGATTGTTCGCCAGCACGAACCGTTAACACCCCGCGGACCTGCTCGACCCGCGCGTAGATTTGCCCGCCCTGGCCTACATAACCCACCGTACGTCCCGAAGCGTCATGAACTTCCGTTCCGAAAGGCAGTGGATGGGCGGCACCTGTCACGGTAATTAATAGCGGATATCCCTGACGGGCCTGATAGCTGATCTTCACTACCGCGCCATCACGCGGGGCAACTCTCTGAGATGTGTTATCCAGCTCTACGCCCCGAGTTGTTCCTTTCGGGTCAAGATGGATATCGTTCAGCTGATACGGACTGAGATACGGCACTGCTGCATAGCCCCGTTTGTCAACCTGGATACCGCTATAGCCATTGACGCCAGCGCCCTCAGCGCCTTTAGCCTCTACCAGTGCGAAGGTGTCTCCCTGAAAGGGGCTCAGCGTCAGACCGCCGCTGTGGCCTATCACGGTCCCGCTTACGCCGCCCGAAACGCTGCGGTAATGTCGACCGCTGCCGAACGCCGCATTCAGCGAAGCGAAATTGGCCAGGTACTGCGCGCTCGCCGCCGCGCTGCTGCCGTTACCCTGACTGCTCGTCGTGCCAGACAGGCCGTAGCTGAAGCGGCTATCTTCGCCAAAAGAGCCATTTATACCGGTTCGCAGACTCTGCTCACCGTGACGAGTATGGTCATAGCTAAGGCGCCCCGTTACGGCCTGTCGGCTACTGCCTGGCGTGAAACTGAGATTCACGGAAAGCGTGTCCTGGGAACGTCCGTAGGCGCTCCAGCTGCGTCCGGCGTTAACCCCGTAGCTGAATCGGCCATAATTGTTGCTGTAGCCAAACTGATACTGCTTGTCTACATCTTTGGCGTTCCAGTAGTTCTGCACCGATGAACTCAGGTAAAACTGCCCCCACCCACCCGGCAATCCCTGGCTTGCCGTAAGCGTATAGCGGCTTTTATTACGCCGTATACTATCGGCATGGTTCCCCAGGGTAATCGCTTCACGCGTCTGCATGGCGGTCAAATAGTCCATATATCCGCTGGTCGAAAAACGGTAGGCGGCCAGGGAAAAATGACTGGCCGTTTCGGTGATATTTTTGCTATAGCTGAGCCGGTAGCTCTCGCCACTGCGTATTTCGTCATCCTGGCCCCGCTTACCCAATTCCGTACGAGCGAGGGTGGCATCGGCGCTCACTGCACCTAAGGGGGTCGCAATGCCGATACCGCCCTGACCCGCCCGGTAACGCTCGCTGGCCTGCATTCCGCCGTAAACCGTTAGCCAGTTGGTCACGCCCTGCTGCCAGGTCATCTGCCAGAGTGAAGGGTCGGCGGGCAACGAACGATAGTTCAGTTCACCTATTGAGAGTTCATAACGGGACTGGCCCGGACGTAATAGCTGCGTAACGGAAGCAAATGGCACCTGAAAATGCTGTTCGCTGCCGTCGGCTTCGTAAACGGTGACGTCAAGATCCCCGCCATAGCCGGTAGGATAAAGATCATCAATGACAAACGCCCCCGGACTGACGGTTGTTTCATAAATCAGGTTACCGCTTTGGCGGACAGCAATCCGAGCGCTCGTACGGGCAATGCCCCGAATTTCCGGCGCGTAGCCGCGACGGGAGAGCGGCTCCATGCGCTCATCGCTCTCCAGCTTTAGTCCGCTTAGAGGCAGCGTGTCAAAAAGCTGCCCCGAGGTGTTGATCTGGCCGACAGAAATCCGGCCCTTTAAAGCAGGGAGATCCCGCTGAATATAGGTATTCTGTGTTTGATAATGGCCGCCAGCGTGATTATCCCGGCTCCAGTTGCCGTTATGGCGCAGGTACCAGCTACCAATATTGATGCCGCCGTTGAGACTGGCATAAAGGCTGTCATGGTTATAGCCGTTGTTCTCACTGCTATATGCGCTAAGGTTGTAGCCCAATAGCGCGGCGGGAATACCGCTATCCCACAATGCGGGCGGTACCGCGTCGCGCGCGCTGCGCTGTTCCCAGACCTGCGGCACCTGAATATTGAGCGTTTGCGCATTACTGTCACTCATCACCGTCGCCCCAGGAATCAGCGCCGTCAGGTCTGTACAGACATCAGCACCGCTGTCCCAGGCGCTATCGGGCAGCATCTCGTGGCGAAGCGGAAGCTGCGTAATCAGCTCAGGCGTCAGGCAGGGCGTGGTACCATGTCCTTCTGCGACGTAACGGACATCCTGATTCACTACCGGCTTTTCGTTAAACCATATCCGCAGCCGATGCGTTCCCTCAGACAGGCTCGCGCCATGGCTAAAACGCGATAAATCCGGCGCTGGACCGGTGCCCAGTCTCAGGAATGAAGGATCAAAATGAATCTCAGCGTTTTCTTTAGCCCTGACGTTTAGCGCAAGGGCAGATAATACGGAAACGGACAGCAGCGCCGCTTTACCGGGGAGTGCGATTCCCTGCATGATGACTTCTCCAGGACAGACAGATAGCGAGTGGACTACTTAACGGTAAAATTCTGCGAACGAATGGCGCCGTAATCATCAATCCATTCAGCCTGTACCTGGCTTCCTCGTGAGGCCTTCACGTGGGGAAAAATACGATCGCTGAACGGGTCCACCATATCCACATCCGCAGTTTTTCCTGCCACGGTGAGGGTGGCGAGGGAAATAAAATAGGGCGTTGGATTGATGGCTTTCAGCCCCTGTTCCGTGGCGGCCCAGCTCAGCGCCTGCGGCGCTCTCGCTGCGCCCTCTTTCAGCGAAGCGGGACGCCAGAAGAATTTAATTCGTGAACGCACCGCCAGCTGCAGATAGTTTTCATTTTTGATCTCGCTACCGGGGCGCCCGGGGATTTCCAGCACGTTGAGCCAGTACAGGGATTCACGATCCTGCGGCAGCGCTGAGGTTGTCAGGCTGCTAATGCGCAAGGCCTGGGCCTTGCCAGAGTCAAGACGATTGATCGGCGGCGTCAGAATAAAGGGGGTGGTGATAGTATCAGGTGTAGCCTCACTATCGCCGGTATCCAGCCAGCTTTGCACCAATACCGGACGCTGCCCATTATTACTAACCTGAACGGTAATTTCTTTTTCATCGCCGGGATAGATAACCCGTGTACCATTAATTACCACGCCAGCCTGAACCGGAAAAGTACACAGCGCACTCATCAGACAACTCAGCGCAGCAGGCAAGAAAATAGTTTTCCTTACATCCATGTGATGTCTCCAGAAATTAATTGGGAAGAGAAAGTGTTCTCTCCCCGCAGAAGCATTACTTATAGATGAGGCTATAGGTCACCTGGGAAGCGACAGTACCGGCTACGACGGCGCCTTCAGCGTAATACTCAACATAGTACGGAAGTGAAGCCGTACCGGAAGATATATCAACATAACCAATAGCTGCGGAATCAAATTGTGCAGCATCGCCAACATTAATAACGCTATTGTTCTGACCATCGCGTAATTGTAGAGAAACATTCTCTGCACCGGACGTCTCTGTATTTATCAGACGTCCGGTCGCGTTATTTACTGTATTACCACCTTCAAAGAAGGCTTTCGCCTGAGTTAATGCACCGGTACAACCGCTCAATTCAAGACTGAAACGAGTTTTACCATTTGTTTTAGTCGCGCCATCAAGTGTATTCGCGCTGACGGTTGGCAGCACTACGGCCGCGTTTGCGCCTGCACCACCGATGTTGACATCACAGGTGGCACCGGTAATCAGGCCGCTGAAACTCACGGTACCGGTCTCAGCCGCCATAACACTGCCAGACATTAATGCAGAAGAAATTGCAGCGGAAAGAATTACGCGTTTAATGTTCATAAATAAACTCCATTTATTAATAATGTGGGGTATTAATAGGGCAGCAAGCCCACACAACACTTTCAGGACATCTCCCGAGGAAATATAAAATATTTATATATCTCACCATGACCGACGGGGTAAATGTACGGTGTTAACTTACACGCCATACAAATTTCAAAAAAAAGTTTAATTTCATCTTCTAATGAAATATCGCGGTAAATAATTTTTTTAGCGCAAATGAGATTAACTAATTATTTGTACTGCCGGTGAAATACGTGCAAAACGATACCTACATCGAAACCAACGATCAATACAAAATATTTAATTGCTATCGCTTATCAATAAATATTAAATCGATCGCTGAAACCGATCCATTCAGCAACAGCAGCGATATATCCATATGATTTACATGGATATGCTTTTTTTATTTTTTTCAAAAGCGCCCTTGCTTATCTTTCGAAATATCGCGTCGCATGAGAAAAATCCTAGAAAACGCCAGACCCTCGTTTAAGATGTGTTTAAGTTAAGGACAAAAAATGCCGCAATTATTTAATTAGCCACAATAATAATTAGCACACTTTTTATATTGGCTATCGCTAATTGGCACAGTAAGAGCCATCAAATGGCTGGCCGTCTGAGGGATGACGTTTATGCAAAAGAAAGCTCTCCACGACAAACGATCGGCGTAAAAACGGATACAGTCACCCGACCACCTTTTATTAATACAGGTTCTTATGACTCTTAACGCTATGCGCATCGCCCGGCCGGTCACCGACCTTTCTTTGAGCAGCAGCATGTACTGCACGGGCCTTGGGCTGGAGCAGATCGCGCAGTTTGCCGATCACGCTGGCTTCAGCGGTGTCATGATCGGACGCGGCGATCTCGGCTGGCATCTTGAGTTCACCCTCTGCCACCATCACCCGGTGAAGCCCTCCCCGAGCGAGGAAGATTTGCTGGTGCTCTATTATCCACACACCGCCGAATGGCAGGAACGGTGCGAGAGAATGCTGACCGCCGGCTTTACACCGGTCAGCGCGTTTAATCCGTACTGGAATGTGCACGGCAAAACCTTTGTCGACCGCGACGGTTACCGGGTGGTGCTGCAAAACAGAAGCTGGCGGTAGCCGCTACTCCATCAGCCGGACGTCAGGATGGCGCGGGCTTGCGGCTTCATGAAAAATATCGCCCAGCCAGCCGGGAATTTCTGCTTCCGTAAGGTCATCCGGGATGATGACCCCATGCAGCGGCGAATATTTCCGTTCGTTGAGATCGACGCGGAAGAGTAACCATCGCCCGTCCCGACGCTGGACGCCAATGTGGCGTCCGAATACGTCATAAATCAACATTCCATCACCCTGCTGGTCGCCGAAGTTGATGGGCGGCTAATACATTCCATTTGGCTTTCATGCTTTGCCCTCGCGCAGCCACGGGGTTACGGTAATCCCTGCCAGCAGCCCTTCCGGGCTCAGCAACCGCGTGACGGTCTGTCCCCAGGGCTCCACGCGATTATCCACCAGCAGACGATAGCCTCTGGCCTTCAGCGCGTCGGTGGCGGTATCGATATCGCGCACTTCAAACTCCACCCACGCCTGCGGCACCGGCAGATAGTCCGGCCAGAGATCCGAGTCAAAACAGGAGCGCGCCGCCTGAGCCAGCGGCCACAGCGCAAAATGTTTTACCCCATCGAGGGCATGCTGTTCGGTCAGCAAATACTCTTCATTGCCGGGCATCGGTTTGAGCGGCAGGCCCAGCGCCGCCACATAAAATTCCCTGCTGGCTGGCGTTGATTGGGTGATCGGTCCAAAGCCCGCGACAAAAAGAACATCCATACCGTCTAAATCGTATTCCATACCCTCTCCTGTCAATATCCATGATGCGTTAACAAATTTTATACTCTGCTGCGCACGACTTGCCCAGATTGCTCTTCTCTCATTACTATTTTTAGTGAGTTTGCCTGAATCATTGAAAAAGCGCATGGTCTGCTCGTCGCGCCCGACGACGCTGCGCTATGCTTAGTCTCCCTTTGGTTTCCAGTACTTAGTGTTATGGCCACATCCGTCAGCACCACCCAGCTTAATCTGCGTATTATTTCTATCGTTGTCTTTACCTGTATCTGCTATCTCTCCATCGGTTTGCCGCTCGCCGTGCTGCCCGGCTATATCCATTATCAGCTTGGCTATAGCACCTTTATCGCCGGCGTGGTTATCAGCCTCCAGTACATTTCAACCTTGCTCAGCCGCCCGCATGCGGGCCGCTATACCGATATCTGGGGGCCGAAAAAAGTCGTCAGCCTGGGGATTATTTGCTGTCTGCTCAGCGGGCTCTTCACCCTGCTCGCGGTCTTGCTGCAATCTGCGCCGCCGCTGGCGGTTGCCGCGCTGTTGGTGGGGCGAATTTTCCTCGGCGTCGGGGAAAGCTTCACTGCCACCGGCGCGACCCTGTGGGGGATCAAAACCGTGGGCGCGATCCACACGTCGCGCGTGATCTCCTGGAACGGCGTGGCAACCTACGTGGCGATGGCGGTTGGCGCCCCGCTGGGCGTCATGCTCAACGGCTATTTTGGCATCAGCGGATTTGCCGCCGTTGTGGTGCTGGCTGCGGCGGTTGGCCTGCTCTATGCCCGTACGCGCCAGGACGTCAGCGTGTCGGCGGGAATCCGGGCGCCGTTTCACGTGGTGGTACGCAAAATCTGGCCCTATGGGATGGGGCTGGCGCTGGGTACCGTCGGTTTTGGGGTTATCGCGACCTTTATTACCCTCTACTTTTCGGCTCATGGCTGGCAAGGCGCGGCGTTTACCCTGTCGCTATTCAGCATCGGTTTTATCTGCATTCGCCTGATTTTAGGTAACACCATTACCCGCTACGGCGGCGTGCCGGTATCGTTAATCTGTTTTGCGATCGAATGTCTCGGCCTGCTGATCATCTGGTATGCCTCCTCGGCATGGATAGCGGGTATTGGCGCCTTTCTCACCGGCTCGGGCTTTTCGCTGATCTTCCCGGCGCTTGGCGTGGAAGCGGTAAAACAGGTTGAAGAGCAGAATCAGGGCACCGCGCTGGGCACCTATTCGGCTTTTCTCGATCTGGCGCTGGGATTAACCGGACCGCTAGCCGGCTGGGTGGCAGGCTACTACGAGCTGGAGACTATTTATTTGTTGGCCGCAGCGGTGGTCGCGCTGGCATTTATCCTGGTTTTGCGCATTTACCTGCAACAACGCGCTGCTCTGCCGCGAACCTGAGGAATACTCTTCGCGCGACCCCTGACGCAAATATGGGTAAAAAAATAATCAATATTTGACTGCAATTCGGCTTCCGTGCCACCATCGCCCCGGCGCCTGGCAAGCGGCGCGATGGTGGCACGGGTGAATATCAGAGACCGCATGTTTAAGGTCCATGCCCGGCCGCAACCTGATTCTGGCGGGAATAAAAGACATGCACCAAAGTTTTAATCAGCGCGTTCATTTCTATTACTGCATTCTGGTGGCGCTGAAAATACACGCAAAATCGAAGAAATCGGGCGGTATCCGCGGGAAAAATAATTTCCTGCTCAAGTGGCTACGCAAAGCGCAGGACAACAATATCTTTCACCCGGATATTACCAGTGAGATCGAATGGCTGCGGGGCAAAATCATTCAGGCCGGCTACGATACCGACCTCGAGCCGATGCTGGACTTTGTCTACGCCACCGCCAAACGCGCGTCCGATCTCAAAAACGCCGACTGATTCACGCCCGAGCCGCCTGGCCCGGGCGTTGCACTTTAGGGTTTGTTGCGGTGCGTCAGAAGATAGACCGCCGGGATCACCAGCATCGACAGCAGCGGCGCGGTGATCATCCCGCCGATCATCGGCGCGGCAATACGCTGCATCACTTCTGAACCTGTACCGCCACCCCACATAATCGGCAGCAGCCCGGCCATAATCGTCGCGACGGTCATTACTTTCGGGCGCACGCGCAGCACGGCTCCTTCATGTATCGCTTCGTTGAGCGTCCGGTCATTAAGCTCACCGCGCCGCTTCGCGAGCGCCTGGTTTAAATAGAGCACCATAATTACCCCGAACTCCGCGGCCACGCCGGCAAGCGCAATAAAGCCAACGGCGGCAGCCACCGACAGGTTATAGCCCAGCAGCCAGAGCAACCAGACGCCGCCGATCAGCGAAAACGGCAACGTGCCCATAATCAACAGCGCATCTTTAACGCGACCGAAGGTGACGTAAAGCAGGATAAAGATAATCATCAGAGTAAACGGCAGTACGATTTTGAGCTTCGCGGTAGCGCGTTCCAGATACTCGTACTGCCCGGACCACGTCAGCGAGATGCCATCCGGCAGCCTGACCTGTTTGCTGACCTCGCGCTGCATTTCATCAACCGCGGATTTCAGATCGCGCCCGCGAATATCGACGTAGATCCAGTCCGACAGACGGGCGTTTTCGCTTTTTAGCATCGGCGGGCCATCGGTGATAGCAATATCCGCCAGCTCGGCGAGCGTCACCTGCGCCCCGCTGCTGGTTACCACCGGCAGATCGCGCAGCTTCTGCAGCGAGTCGCGCATTTCGCGCGGATAGCGCACGTTTATCGGATAGCGTTCACGCCCCTCGATAGTCTCGCCAATGTTATCGCCGCCCACCACGCTGGCGACGACCGACTGCAGCTCCTTCACCGACACGCCGTAGCGGGCGGCTTTCAGACGATCGATAGCGATATCGATATAGCGACCGCCGTCAAGGCGCTCCGCCAGCGCCGAGGTCACACCCGGGACATGACGCACGATGCGCTCAATCTCCTCAGCGGTTTTTTCGATCTCCGCCAGATTGTTGCCGTTCACTTTGATGCCGACCGGGCTTTTAATGCCGGTCGCCAGCATATCCAGGCGATTGCGAATCGGCGGTACCCAGACGTTGGCGATGCCCGGCACTTTTACCGCACTGTCCAGTTCGCCGATCAGCTTATCCATGGTCATACCGGGCCGCCATTCGCTTTTCGGCTTGAACTGAATGGTGGTTTCCAGCATGGTCAGCGGCGCCGGATCGGTGGCGCTCTCCGCCCGACCGGCCTTGCCGAACACGCTTTGTACTTCAGGAATCGTCTTGATAAGACGGTCGGTCTGCTGCAGCAGGCGGGCGGCTTCGCGGCTGGAGATCCCCGGCAGCGTGGATGGCATGTACAGCAGGTCGCCCTCGTCGATTTGCGGCAGGAATTCGCTGCCGAGCTGCGCCAGCGGCCATAGCGTGGCGACCAGCAGCAGGCCCGCCGCCGCCAGCGTTGCCTTCGGCCACTGCAAGACCTTATCCAGCAGCGGCTCATAGGCGCGTATCAACCAGCGGTTGAGCGGATTAGCGGCCTCATCAGGGATTTTGCCGCGAATAAAGTAGCCCATCAGCACCGGAACCAGGGTGATCCCAAGCCCGGCGGCCACCGCCATCGACCAGGTTTTGGTGAAAGCCAACGGCGAGAACATCTTGCCCTCCTGCGCCTCGAGGGTGAATACCGGAATAAACGACAGGGTAATGATCAGCAGGCTGCAAAACAGCGCGGGCCCCACCTCCGATGCCGCATGTAGGGCAATTTGCCAGTAGTCGGCGGAAGACGGCTGGCGCTCAGGATGCTCATACCGCCACTGCTCCAGCACCTTATGCATATTTTCAATCATTACGATTGCCGCATCGACCATGGCTCCGATGGCGATCGCAATTCCGCCAAGCGACATCATATTGGCGCTGACGCCCTGATAGTGCATCACGATAAATGCGCCGAGGATCCCCAGCGGCAGCGTGATCATCGCCACCAGCGCGCTGCGGAAATGGAACAGAAACAGCGAGCAGACCACCGCCACAACGATAAACTCTTCGATAAGCTTGTGGGTCAGGGTTTCGACTGAATTTTTAATCAGCTGCGAACGGTCATAAACCGGCACTATTTCTACTCCTGCGGGCAGGCTTTTTTGCACCTCAGCCAGTTTCGCCTTCACCGCATTAATGGTGGTCAGGGCATTTTTGCCCGAACGCATAATGATGATTCCCCCGGCCACTTCGCCTTCACCGTTGAGCTCGGCGACGCCGCGCCGGATCGCCGGCCCCCGGCGCACGCTGGCAACGTCGGACAGCAGCACCGGCACGCCGTCACGCGCAGCGATAACGACCTGCTTAAAGTCGTCGATGGACTTCAGATAGCCGGTGGTGCGCACCATATATTCAGCTTCACCCAGTTCCAGTACCGAGCCGCCGCCCTCCTGGTTGGCGCTCTGAATCGCGCTGATAACCTGTTCGTGGGTAACGTTCAGGGCCCGCAGGCGGTCAGGATTAAGGATCACCTGATACTCTTTGACCATTCCGCCGACGCAGGCGACCTCCGATACGTCCGGCACGGTTTTCAGTTCATATTTCAGGATCCAGTCCTGAGTCGCCCGCAAATCCCCGAGGCTATGCTGACCGCTTTTATCGGTAAGCACATATTCAAACACCCAGCCAACGCCGGTAGCATCCGGCCCCAGCGAAGCTTTCGCTTCCGGCGGCAGGCTGCTCTGGATCTGGCTCAGGTACTCCAGCACGCGGGAGCGCGCCCAGTACGGATCGGTGCCATCATCAAACAGTACGTAAACGTAAGCATCGCCGAACATGGAAAAACCGCGCACGGTTTTCGCCCCCGGCACCGACAGCATGGTGGTGGTCAGCGGATAGGTCACCTGATCTTCGACAATTTGCGGCGCTTTTCCCGGATAGCTTACGCGAATAATCACCTGGGTATCGGAGAGATCCGGTAGCGCATCCAGCGGCGCCTGCTGTATCGACCAGACGCCCCAGGCGGCCATAATCAGCGACGCAAGCAGTACCAGCAGACGGTTGCGTAACGACCAGCGGATAACGGCGGCAATCATGGCTGCTCCTTAGCGCCGTTCATCGGCATCATCGAGGTGACTCGCGCTCCATCGTCGGTCAGGACGAAGCTAAACATAACCGACTCGCCGGGGCGCATCTGTCCCTGCTGCTGCGGCGTAATGGCAAAATCCATGATCATCGCCGGCCACTTCAGCGCCGGCACCGGCTGGTGAGCGATGGTCACCGCCCCATCGGTTACAGCTTTGATGACCCCCTGCGTGGTATAGCTTTTTTCCTGCGGATCCTCCCCGGCCATTTGCGGCAGCGCGCTGCGCAGGCTCGCTTCGGAGTCAATCAGGAACTGTCCGGAGGTGACCACCTTCTGGCCCTCTTTGAGGCCGGATTTTATCTCGACCAGACCATTTTGCGTGCGCCCGACGATCGCTTCGACCGGACGGAAATGCCCCTCGCCATCGGCAATTAACACCCGATTGCTGCTACCCGTGGCAATCAATGCCTCTTCAGGGATGGTCAGAACGGCGCGCGCCTGATGCGCCTCGGCCAGCTGAACGTTCAGGTACATACCGGGTTTGAGCTGATGCTGCGGATTGTTCAAAACTACCCGGGCCTTTAACGTGCGGGTGGTCGCTTCCAGATCGGGAAGTAGCTCGCGCACGGAGCCCTGAAAAACGCTCCCGGGCCAACTGCCGGTGGTCGCCGTCACCCGGCTACCCACGCGCAGCAGGCTGGCCTGGCTTTGCGGATAATCAATCACGACCCATACCGGGTCGAGGCGGGCCAGCTCGAACAGCGGCTGGGCTGGGGTGACCTGCGCGCCGGTGCGCACATCCAGCTTGCTGACATAACCATCGTGCGGCGCGCGTACCGTCATCCGGGTTTGCGGTTTCCCGCTGCGCTCAACGCTGCGGATAATCGCTTCCGGCATAAACTGCAGCTGCAGACGATCGCGAGCGGCGGCGGTCAGCCCGCTGTCGCCCAGCCGCCTCACCGCCAGATACTCCTGCTGCGCCGCCGCCCACTGCGGGATCCACAGTTCGGCCAGCGCCTCGTTCTTTTTCACAAACTGCTGAGAGGCGTTAACGTAGAGTTTCTCAATCAAGCCGTTGGCCAGCGCCGGCACCGTCTCGACGCCGCGTTCGTCCACGGCGACGGTAGCAAAAGCGTTAAGCTCCGGCGCCAGTGGCTGACGGGAAACGCTCGCCGTGCGTACGCCAAGATTTTGCTGCTGGCGGGTGCTAATCTTCACCCCTCCCGCATCATCGTCAGCCTCTTCATCGGCATAACGCGGAACCAGGTCCATATCCATAAACGGCGATTTGCCCGGTTTATCAAAACGGGTACCGGGGGCCATCGGGTCGTACCAGTAGAGCACTTTGCGTCCCGCAGCCGTTTCGGTTCCGCCCGGAGTGACAGTCGAGGCGTTCCGCGATCCCAGCCAGTATCCGCCCGCGGCGGCAAGAGCGACGGCCAGCGCCACAAGGGTAAAAGCAGTTTTCAGCTTCATTAGTTAACATCCTGTGGAATAAGGTAGCGAACGGCGGCCCACGCGTCAGCGAGCGCTTTCTCGGCGTTGTTGCTGGCGATTTCCCCGTTCAGCAGGTCGCGACGGGCGGCGAGCAGTTCAGGCAGCGCGGAGCTGCCGCCCCGATACTGGGCATTGACGAGACTCACCTTCTTGCGCAGCAGCGGCAGGACCTCGTTTTGCTGGCGATCGTAAATGGCTTTCGCGGCGTTATACTGCGCGATCAGCTGATACTGCTGCGCCTGATGCTCGCGCATCAATAAGGTCAACCGATCGTTGGCTTCATAGGTTCGGGAGACATCCGCAGCGTGGTCTTTATCCTGACGTTTACCCTGAAAAACCGGCAAATCGACGGTAAACATAACGCCGACCATGTCGTCATAGTCATCTCCGCGTCTGGCGTAATAGACCTCAACGCCTACGTCGGGGATCGCCGCCACTTCCGACTGCCCGGATTTTGCTTTAGCCAGATCAGCCTCACGCGCGGCCTGAATCACTTCTGGATGAAGTTTTATCCCCTCGATTAAGGTCGCTTCATCGGCAGGCAGGCGCTCAATGCGCGGCAGCGGGCCGGAAATAACGCGGATATCCTTACCGGTTAGCTGCATCAGACGCGCCTGAGCGATCTGCACATCGCGCCGGGCGTTATCTTGCTCATTTTTCATAGCATTGAGCGCCAGTTCGACGTCGAGCACGCTGCCGGGGGTAGCGCTGGCGCTGCTGACGGCCGCCTTATGGACGCCAATTTGCCGGGAGGTTTCGCTAATCAGCGCCTGTACCGAGCGCAGCGACTTCTGCGCTACCGCCAGCGCCAGCCATGCCTGAGCGGTTTCCCGCTGTAGCCTGGCGCGGATAACATCGGCGTTGGCGGCGGTTCGTCGCGCGTCGGCGGTTATCGAGTCGGCTTTGCGCTCGCGCTTGGTGCTGCTAACGTAGTCCTGCATTACGCCAATCCGCTGCATGGTCATGCCCTCGCGTGTCAGGCGGCTGGCGTTACTTCCCCCCAACGGGACGTTTTCAAGACCAAACTTAAGCTTCGGATCGGGAAGCTCCATGGCGGAATCCGCCATATTCTTCAAAGCGTTAACCTGATGATCGTTGGCGGAGAGCTCGGCAGAGTAGCTTTCCGCCGCCGACAGGGCCTCAGAGAGCGTCGTCGCCCAGCCGCTGGTGGACGTCAGCGACAGCAAGAGCGGCAGCCCGCAGGCCGCCTTAGTTAAGATGTGCATAATGACTCCGGAATTATTGCGCGATAATCGAAACGAGCGCGTAGCCGGAGTCGGTCTGGCGGAAGGTGAAATCGACCTGCTGTCCCACCGGCAGCTTTTTATCTTGATGTCCATCGAGCGCAAAGCTCATCGTCATCGCCGGCCAGTTCAGCCCGGGAACCGGAGAATGGGCAATCACCACTGCATCTTCGCGCCAGGCTTTAATCACCCCGCTTGCCGAATAAAGCGCGGCGGTATTCTCGGGCTTATTCATCCCCGGCATTTCCGCCATCGCGGACATATTATGCTGATGCATCGCGCCATCTTCCGCGCTGGCGGAAAATGCGGTGAAAGAAAAGGTCAGAACGCTGGTAAAAAGCAGAAAAATAGAGGTCGAACGCATAATTAATACTCCGAAAAAAACATAAAGTCGCCCGCAGAACGGGCAGTTCTGATGGATGTTTTTTAACGGAGCGTTATTCTCTGAAACGGCAGAAACGTATTTCAGCCGGCGGACCGGTGACGGGCGGCGTGTGCCAGTCCATACGTTCAGCGCAAATCTCCTGCTGCGGCGAAACCACCAGCAGGGTGGTTTCGGCGGGCAATGCATTCAGCTGTAGAGAGGTGGAGGTATTAGGTTGCGCAGTGTCGGGGTCGCAGTGTTTCTCACAGATGACTTTCTGCCCGACGTTATCCATGCCGGACATGGTCATCATGCCATCAACGATGTGATGAATTTGCACCTGCGGCGTGACCGGCTGCTGCTGGCCGCCGTGGTGCGCCGCGACGGCAAGCTGTAGATTGAGTAGCAACCAACAGGCAATAACAAGCCCGGCGCGGATGCGAAGCCGGCGTCGGGTGGCTTGTTTGAATAATGCCTGTAGTGACTGAATCATAGTAATATTCGCAATAGGACGACCGCTGAATTAAAGCACACCCGCCCAAAGAATTAAACGCTATTACATAATTAAAACCGCGAGTTAAATAGAATGAAGTTTCTCGATAAATATTTACACGTCATCGCAAAATTAACGTTTGACCTTCCCCCAGGGGGAAGGTGTATAGCGCGGCGTCGATGTATTTAATAAATAGCCAAAGTGTTATTTATATGTAATCAGCAGCCGTACACGTCATCCCTGATCCAGTACTAACGTATCGCCGGTCGCCGGGGCACTATCCGCCGATAACCACCAGCGTCCCCACGAACCGGTACAATGGCAGGCCATCACTTTCTCCACCTTCTGCTGGTGCAAAAATTGCTTTATCTGGCGTATTCTCCACGGCGGCGCGCGGCGCAGATGAAGTCCGCCGATGATGGCGTATATCTGCTGGACGCCGGTAACCTTCTGACAGTGGCGAAGGGTATTGATCAAGCCGCGATGTCCGCAGCCGCAAATAATGATTAAGCCTCGCGTCGAGCGGTAAATCAGTACGCCCTCATCGGCAATATAATCCTCCGCTGGGGATAGCCCCGCCAGCACGCCATAAGCTCGCGGCCTGGCAACCGCGATCTCACCTGACCACATCAGCCGCTCGCTGATAGCCAACGGCTGGCGACTGTATTCCATGCGGTGGCGGGAATAGTCGATCTCTCGCGACAGCTTTTTGACCTTTACGCGATGCCCGCCGATCGATAACGCCGAATAGCGCGTTTGCCCGACCTGCGGATGGCAAATAATACGGCTATTGTCCGGCAGCCACGGCACGCCGCCGCAGTGGTCATAATGACCGTGAGAAAGTACCGTGGCGGTCAGGTTAGATAAAGAAACCCCCATGCGCTGCGCATTATGCAAAAAGCTGCCGTCAGGGCCGGTATCAAACAGAACCCGGCAGGTTTCATCCTCAACAACAAGGCTTAGCCCAGGTTTCACCTGCAACAGTTTATCCTTGTCCTTACCAAGCCGGTTCTCAAGTAACATCTTAATGATTAAAGCCATTTCATACCCATTGACCAGAGAATTGCGCGCATACTCTAGCCTGTTGTCTACAGGAGTACCGTGACCCGCCCGGCACATGTAGAAGTGACAACGTCACAATATGACTCAGCCGAACTTGCTGCTTTGCCAGATGCACATTGCCGTCTATGCTGTTGGACGAGTTTCTCGCAACCGGAGCGTACTATGGCAGACTGGAATCCCTCACTCTATTTGCAATTTGGCGCTGAGCGAACGCGGCCTGCCGCCGAGCTTCTTGCGCGCATTGCCCATCATCCCGTGACGCTGGCCGTTGATTTAGGCTGCGGGCCAGGCAACAGCACCGCTCTGCTGCAAGATGCCTGGCCGGACGCGACGATTATCGGCATTGATAATTCCCCGGCAATGCTGGAAGAGGCCTCACAAAGGTTGCCGAACTGTGGGTTCGTTGATGCGGATATTGCCGCTTATCGCCCGGAGCGTCCGGCGGATCTGATATACGCCAATGCTTCGCTGCAATGGCTCCCGGATCATCAGCGGCTGTTCCCTTTTCTGGTGAGCAATCTTGCAGAAAACGGCGTACTGGCGGTGCAGATGCCCGTTAACTGGCAGGAGCCGTCCCATACCCTGATGCGTCAGGTTGCAGAAGAGCTTGGGCACCCGGCCAGCGGACGGCATCCGCTGCCAGAGGTACAGGAGTATTATGATATGCTCACTGCCTGCGGCTGCGAGGTGGATATCTGGCGCACCACCTACTATCACCCGCTGGCATCGCATCAGGCCATTATCGAATGGCTGCAGTCAACGGGCCTGAGACCATTTTTACAGCCACTTGATGAGCCACAGCGCGAAGCGTTTCTCAAGCGCTATCTGGAAGAGTTGAAGCGGCACTATCCGTTACAGTGTAACGGAAAGGTATTGTTATTATTTCCGCGCCTGTTTATCGTCGCGCGCCGTTAGCCCGGCGGCTGAAAGTAAAGGAATAAAGGGAGTCAGAACGAGAATACTACGGCGTCAGGAGCAGGCGCCGTAGGGTCTGATTTACCAGGCAAGGTGATGAACCAGGGAGAGATCCCACGCGGTGGCCAACAGCGAAAGAAACATGATTAAATTCACCACCGTTTCTATGCGTTTTTCCATATTTGTTTCTCCTGAGCCGTTTCCCCTGTTTTACAGGGAAAAGCTTAACAACTTCTTAATCTCAGATTGTCAGAGCGTCACGCGGTAACGAACATAGTCATCGGCTGGCGTGAATTCATCATACAGACGCCGTGCCGGATTGTCGGTGCGAGTGTGCCAGTACAGGCGCGACCACCCTTTCTCTTTTCCTTCCGTTTGCAGCGCCTGTATTAAGGTTCTGGCGATGCCTTGCCCGCGCATCTGCGGGGCGACAAACAGATCTTCCAGATAGCAAATGGGCGTCTTAACCCATGTTCCTTCGTGGAGGATACAAATCGCAAAGCCCACCACATTGCCATCCACCACCGCGAAACGACCCAGCATCGGCGAAGCGGCATCGAGCATCCGCTGCCAGGTGTATTCTGTGACCTCCGTTGGCTGCGGGCTACCGTAGAAACGGGTATAACCCTGCCAAAGCGATAACCACTGTGCTTTATCCTGCCGATCGGGTTCGCGAATCTCAATGACCATGGGCCGACTCCTCGTTTTGATAAGGCATTATTTTCCGGTGCAATAATTAGTTCAAGCGCCCGGCACACAATTCATCTTTTTCTCTTAATTGCCCCACCTTTGTTGCCGGACCCATTTTGCACGATCTGCCAGACCTGCGTGAAAGAAAAAACTAAAAGTATGTTGTAACTAATTAAGATTCAAAAATAACCCGGCGGTGGCCGGGTTGAAATTAATGCTAATTCTGCTCAGGCGTTGCGCCCGGATGACGAGCGGACGGCGGCTGGCAGCTTATCTGGCCGATAATCCGTCCTTATCTGCTCGTCGGGCGGCGCCCTGCGCTATATCAGCACAGCGGCTGAACGGCGGCGCGCATGCCGTCGCGCAGAATCGCATCCAGATCCTGCGTCACCTGCTCGACCAGGCCTGAAACTTTGCTCAGGTCCTGCTCCCAGTGGGATTCAACGGACAGTACGGCTTTTACCAGCTCGCCGGTGGTGATTTGCGCATCCCGATGCTGGGCCCATAGCGCCTTGTAGCGCTCCATCCATTCAGCATCATCCTGAACCGGATAGCTCTCACCGTTACGTTCGCCGCGATAAAACGCGATCAGCGCTGCCAGTGCGAAGGTCAGGCGCGACGGGAGCTTGCCCTCTTTCTTCTGCGCCGCCAACAGCTGCGGCAGAATGCGGGTGCGGTATTTGGTCATGCCATTAAGCGCGATAGACAACAGCTGATGCTTAATATACGGGTTGCGGAAACGGCCAGTGACCGCACTGGCGAAAGACTCCAGCTCATCGCGCGGCAGGTCGAGAACAGGAATGATCTCCTGGTAAATCGCTTTCTCAACGAAAGCGCAGATTTCCTTATCGTTCATCGCCTCGCCCACGGTATCGAGACCCGCCTGGAAGGCGACCGGCACCAGCGCGGTGTGCGCGCCGTTAAGAATCGCCACTTTACGCTCTTTATACGGCTTAATATCGTCCACGATCAGGACGTTAAGCGGCAGCTTATCCAGACGCAGCTCTGCGGCCAGGGACTTCGGCCCCTGAATAACAAACAGGTAGAAATGTTCAGCGGTATCGAGGAAACCGTCTTTATACCCCAGCTGTTCTTCAATCTGCGCGGCTTCATCACGCGGATAGCCGGTCACGATACGGTCTACGAGCGTAGAACAGAAGGCGTTCGCCTCATCCAGCCAGGTGATAAACGCTTCCGGCAGCGCCCACTCCTGGGCATAGCGCAGCACCAGTTCACGCAGCGCCTCGCCGTTGTAATCAATCAGCTCGCAGGGAATGATCACCCAACCTTTATCCGCCGCGCCGGAGAAGTGGCTGTAGCGTTCAAACAGCAGGCGAGTCAATTTTGCCGGATAGCTTACCGCTGGCGCATCGTCAAAGCGGTCGCCGGCGTGGTAGCTGATCCCGGCCTCAGTGGTATTGGAAAACACAAAGCGCATATCCGGATTATGCGCCAGACGCAGCAGCTCCTCATAATCGGCATAGGCGCTGATTTCACGATTTACCGATCGAATCAGACGCGCATCGCTCACCGCTTCGCCCTTCTCATTCAGGCCGCGAACAATCGTGGTATAGAGGCCGTCCTGGATGCTGAGAGACGGCGGGAATGCGCTCTCAATCGGACGCACGATCACCACGCCGGAATTCAGGTCGGTATGCTCGTTCAGCAGATCGATCTGCCAGTCGATAAACGCGCGCAGGAAGTTGCCTTCGCCAAACTGAATGATACGTTCAGGGTACTGCGCGCCCGGGAAATCGCGACGGTTTAGTGTTTTCACAATGGGTTCCCTCATAGAGTAGTCATACAACCTGAGTAATTGGTCCAATAAGTTATCAGGTTTTTAGCCAGGTGAAACCCCGTTTTGATCAAAGCTGTATGCAATATCAAATTTGTCGCCGAAATATTTCTCTCTGCACGACAAAACGGTGAACCGTTTGTACAGCGCTTAGTCGGGCAATAGTCGGAGCGAGGACGTGGCCGGGTAACGCGGCGAGGGAGACAAGCCCCGGCGGCTTATCAACTCAGCTGCCGGGGCGTGTGAATGAGGCAGGTTGCAGTATATGATGAGATTACAAAAGTTTATAGAACAGCGATGTCGCCGTCAGATCGCCGTCCGGCATCAGCGCATAGCGAGGAATTTCCCCGGCCTTTTCCCAACCGCATTGCACGTAAAAATTCTCGGCTCCGCTGCCGGTCGCCGTATCCAGCACCAGAACGCTCTTGCCCTGCTCGCGCGCGATCGCTTCCAGCCTGGCCATCAGCGCATTCGCCAGACCCAGGCGACGCGCATTTTGGTGAACCAGAAGTTTAGCGACGTCGGCGCGGTGCGGTTGGTTTTCCGGCTGGTCGATAATGAGCTGCACCGTACCAACGAGCCGCTGCTGCTCATCCGCCGCGGCGATGACGACCCGCTCCCCGGCTGCCACGCTCTGCGCCATTCGCAGCCAGAACGCCGTCGCGGTTTCAGGGGCGAAAGGCAGCATAAAGCTCACCGAGGCCCCGCCGTTGACGCAGCTGACGAGGATATCGGTTAATTCAGGAAGATGTTCGAGAATATCGTCACGCGACAGCGTGCGCAGAGAAAAGGATGTGGTCATCGGTAACTCCTTGAAATTGACCACATCACTATATTTTTTAACTTATATTTAACACAAGTGAATCTATCATCGTATTTTCTTATCGTAGGATTCAGGCCATCTTTTGCGTGAAAATACGATTGCGCCCGGCATTTTTCGCCTGAATCATATAATCGTCGGCAGCCATCAGCAGCTGGTTGAACAGATCCGGAATTCTGGCGGCGCCAAGCGGCTGGCTCTCGAGCCCCATGCTGATGGTCAGCTGGATTTTGCTCTGACCCCAGGTGAAGGTTTGCGTTTCAATACCCTGGCGAATTTTTTCTGCCAGCAGCTGCGCTTCCTGACCGGATGAGGTCAGCGCTGCGACGGCAAACTCTTCCCCGCCGATACGCGCGACCATGCCCTCTTCTCCCACCAGCTGCCGCACCTGCTGCGCAAACTGGGCCAGCATACAGTCGCCGCATTCATGTCCCCAGCGATCGTTGACCTGCTTGAAGCCGTCGATATCCAGCACCATCACCGTTAGCAGCGTATTTTCCGCGATCGGCTGGCGCTTCAGCGCTTCGCTTAACCCAGAGCGGGAATAGACCCGAGTCTGGAAGTCAAAGTCGGCACGCAGGGCCAGCTGTTTGACCAGATTGTTAATCGCCTCAACGCTGGAAGCGACGATAACGGGGCTTATCAGCATCGCAGCGATCCCCAGACGCGTCGAAAACAGCTGCCACGGCTGCATCCGGCTATCGGGCGAAAGGTGGATAAGCGAGTTCGCCACCAGCAGAATTTCGCTAATGCCGGTAATAAAGGTCAGCAGACAGGTCAGCGGCAGCGGGTAGCGAATAGCGCACCAGATCAGCGCCGGTAACGGGAAGGTGATGCTCCCGGCGCCGCCAACCGCTACGCCGAGCACAATCGACAGCACCAGCGCAATCGCCGGCAGCAGCTGGCGCAGGCGAAAACGCCCGAACGCCGAAGGGAGCGTGAGGGTCAAGATAAACGGCAGGATCAGCACGGCGGTTGAGAACTGTTCGCTAAACCAGTCCGCCAGCTGCGGGATAAACGTTGCGCGCTCGACATCTACCGACCCCAGCGCGCCCACGGCGGCGCAGAGCAGCGCCGCCAGCAGGCAGTAGCAAAACAGGCTAAGCGCGTTAATCGGTCCCGGCATCGAGTCCGTCCGGCGCTTGTCCCATAAAATGAGCTGCGCCAGAGTGACAATAAAAACGAGATTGGAGAAGTTGATCAGGAAGGAGGCGAAGCCCATCCCCCAGCGCGAGGTTAAACCGTCATATACCAGCATGGCGGCAAAACAGATGGCGTAAAAATAACTGCGATTTAGCCAGATATAACGCGCAAAAATCCCCGCCATTACCGCATTCAGCGGCCAGAAAAACGACAGTTCTTGTACCAGACGCAGCATCGCGCCAAAGAAATGCAGGAGTAGCGTTAAAGTGAACAACACCAGCGCATCACGCACGGGTTGTTCCTCACGAAACAGCGTGAATGACCGAATCGACAGTGGAGACATTCATGATTATCCGTCTAATTGTTTCAGGCAATTATTATGTTAATAATTAGTTAGCGGTTCATCATATCATGAGAATAATTATCAGGCATATACCGACGCCCGATGAATTATGCTCTGCCGCGGTCCGGCGAGTTCATCTGGATCACCAGCCAGTGGTGAATCACCTGCACCACGTAGCGCTGTTCCGCCTCGCTGAGGCCCCGCCCCCGAGGGATAGCGTGCCACTTTTCCAGGCAGCCGCGACAGCAGGTCGCGGTGGCGTGCTGGGCGATGAATACCGGGTGTCCGCGCATCGGAGTCTGTTTGCCATCGTTAGGAATTTGCGCCGGAGCCAGGCGCCTGGCGATAAAATCAGCCGCGTGCTGGTCGATAACTTCCGCCCCCTTATCATAGCAATACTGCCGTTCCTTTACGCCGAGGCGAAAGCGGGAGCGAAAAGTGGAGCGCTGCAGGCGGGCGAACAGATTTTCTATGGGCACCATCAAAATACCGACCTCCCCAGTTTTTGCGTCAGTTTTTCCAGTAAAGCGATCCCGGCCAGCGAGTTCCCGGCGTCATCGAGCTCGGGGCTCCAGACCGCAATCGCCATCTCCTGCGGAACGATGGCCACAATCCCGCCGCCGACGCCGGATTTCGCCGGTAAACCGACGCGCCAGGCAAACTCACCGGCGTTCTGGTACATGCCGCTGGTCATCATCAAAGCGTTGACCTGCCGCGACTGAATGGGGGCGATAACCGGCGTCGCAAGATGCGGGGCGATACCCCGGTCGGCAAGGAACAGAAAGGTACGCGCCAGCTCTACGCAGCTCATCTCCAGCGAACAGTAGTGAAAATAGTTTTGCAGTACCGTGGCAACATCGTTGTGAAAGTTGCCGAAGGATTTCATTAGCCAGGCAATGGCGGCATTACGCGCCGAATGATCGAACTCCGAGCGGGCGACCACCGGATCGTAGGCAATATCGCTCACCCCGCTCAGGCGCCGCACGATTTCCAGCATCCGCTGACGGGGCGCGCTAAGACGGCTTTGCAGCATATCGCAGACCACCAGCGCCCCGGCGTTAATAAACGGGTTACGCGGTTTGCCTTGCTCAATTTCCAGCTGCAACAGCGAATTAAAAGGCTGGCCGGAGGGATCTTTACCCACCCGCTGCCAGATCTCCTCTTCCTGATAGTGGTTCATCGCCACCACCAGACTGAGGACTTTGGAGATAGATTGAATCGAGAAACGCTCGTGGGCGTCACCGGCGCTGCAGTGCTGACCGTCCACCGTACAGATTGCCACGCCGAGCTTATCGCCGCTGACCCTGGCCAGGGCAGGAATATAGTCCGCCACTTTACCGCGGCCAATCAGCGGCCTGACTTCAGCCAGAATGGCATCGAGCATTGCGTTATTAATTACCGTCGCCACGCGCGGCTCCTTGCCAACATCAAAATTCGGGCGGTAATTATAGGCGCACCTGGCGCGAAGAAACAGCCTCTTTCTAAAATACTCATATATGTATTTGTTTTTTAAGTTTAATTCATTTTAAGTGACCACGAAATGACCACACCAAAAAACTGGATAGCTTGATTTTTTGATTTATTTACAGTGATGCACCAATTACAAAAAACCCGACCAAAGGCCGGGTTTATGCGTGCTCGCCGGTTGGTATTCCGGGTAACGCGGTGATTCTCTCCAACTAACAAAACAAGATTAATCCCCCACAGCCCAAAAGACAACCAGCAGACAAAATGCCCTTTTTTTCTCCTCCGTCACCGGCTGACTCGATCACATTTGTATGCATACAGCGCCCAAAAAATCCGCCAGCCATTGCCATGACATTTTTTTGCAGATGCCCGCACGGCGCGACTTTCAAGAAAACTTATCTCCAGCGACGCCGCCAGCAATCTCACGTAATTGAAATAAATTCATTTAATAACAATGCGTTGATTAAAATCTGGACTCCAGCCCTTCGCCATTACCAGGCAAAACCCGGCAAAATGTGGCGTACTGTGCCAAAACCAATAGTGCCGAACATCCCAGCAATGGCACGGCTCAGGCTATCGATCAGCCGGTAGTCAGTTTGGCAAAATATTGAACATGCAAAGAGCGCAGGCGCGGGGGGCGTAGCGCCGTTTGGTCACGTGAGGACGTTCGTTACGTAAATTCCGCAAAGTTACCGCGCTCTACGCTTCATTACGCTGTTTAGATGGTTCAGATGTGATTGGGATGCTGAAAAAAGAAAAGCGCCCACAAGTGGCGCTCAAGGCGTGGAATGTCTTTTAGATCAAATTTGAATTGAGATTGTCAGCTAGTGATAAAAATGCTTAAAAATGCAGGGGATACTAAGAAGATGCCAAAAATTGAACCACTAATCTTGCTTATTGGGGCAATTCCCATGAATTGCAGCTGCTAAATTAGCATCTTTTTCCTTTAGGGCTTGTAGGATTATCAATGAATTACTAATAAGCTCTGTGCTTCTTTGGGGTTCTAGCCAATTATCATTAAATTTACCGCCATGGTACAAGTTGTTTCTCACCCTTCTGATATGCTCGAATAACACCTTTGGCGATCGAACCTCAGTATTGACACTTTTCCAATCTAGTTTCCCTTGACGAATGACCTGTTTTTTTGGCGGATTATCAAATAGATAATTAACAGCTCTTTGAATGTGTTCGTCATCATCAATTAGAATTAGTGTACCAATTTCATTGGAGTATCTATCCCATTCAAGTTCGACTTGACCATGTCTCCCCACGTGAGCATATTTCATTGCTTTTAAAGCATATTCGTATTGAGCGAAAAGTTTAAAAAAAGTAAACGCTAGTCTATCTAGCTCTTCAGACATACCCTCTCCTTGCGCTGTTTCACTGATAATCAAGCTGCATGATCACACGGAAATATTGTCTTAGTCCATAACCAAGCAGTTGTTAGATCCTATATAGACCAATGCACATGATGACAAATGTTACTATCCGATCATGCTATCGTACTTCATTCGAAGCGCGACGGGCTTCTCTGCCGTCGCGCTGATCTCCTCGCTGTTTGTCGGGGTACCGGTGTTGTTATGGGTATGCTCCGCCGTCTGCTTTGCCAGCTCTTCTAGCACGTCCAGGGTATCGGTAAACAGGCGCATGAGGTTTACCGCCTCCGAACCGATCACGATCGAGGGTGCAAGGATATGATGTGCCGCCGCAATGCTTTTGCGGATCCCTGTTATACGCTCAGTCAGTGCACCGCCGACAGTCGCCTCAACAATGCCAATCGTCACATCTTCACGGCTTGCGCATCGTGTGGCCATCTTCCCAGAAGCGGCAACGGACCAATCCCCATCAACGAGCTGCACCACCCCGCCCGCAAGCAATCGCCGTGTGCCGATCACAGTAAGCTGATCGCTGCCTTTAATAAGCGCCTGCCGCGTGCTTAATTCTCTTGTCTCGGTGTCGCCGGTGATAATCCGTTGTCGGCTGCTTTCCTCGATCGCCTGATCGGTTTCGCGCTGCCAGCTGCCTGACTTTGTTACACGCTGACTCACTCCGGCTCGCTGCTGCTGTAACTGCTCGCCAGGGGAGATACTCGGCAACGGCTGATCATCCTGTAAAGTGTTGCGCACAATCGGCGCATCCGGCCTGCCGTTGATAAATCCCAACTCTACGATCGCGCCTTCAGGCGGGAATTGATAAAACCCGCCCTCCGGGCCAGCCATAGTAACTGGAAGCGGCACGGCGACAAGCTCCGGCGTATCATCATCGCCGCCGCTCTCATTCAGTAGCTGGACGTTGACGGCATAGCGTGGACGGAATTTATCAGACTGATCGCCGAGCGCCGCGGAGTCGGTCGGGCCGGTCACGCGCCCCAGCTTCGGCAAATGCAGCCCCGCTGCCAGCTCAGGATAAAACCTGTCAATCTGGCGCTTTTCCGGTGGATCCCCAATCACTCCCCGCCCGGATGCCCAGCGGATGATCATTTCCGGGCCGTCGACCTCAATCTGGGTGATCCTGTGACCATTAAGCACAACGCCTGGACGAATAGAAGGAATGAGCGGCATTCTCAGCGTATTACCGGCAACGCCGCTACTGGCAAAGCTGGCGGGAAGATCGAGAGGAAGTGAGGCAAAGCGCGAATGCGCATAGCTCCCGGCGTACACCGTGCCATCTGGTAACTGATACCAACAATAATCACTAATACCGAATGCACCGCCCAGGCTATCCAATAACAAATACCCCGCGCCCAAGCTCTTAAAATGCGGGATCTTTTCATCAACATACGGCTCATCCGGCAGCGCAAAAACTACCCCGGTCTGGTCAGTTACGGCGGCGCAAACGTCGCGCATTGTCGGATGTTGCAGTGAAACGGGAGTTTTCAGCCCCATCACGCCATTCGCCTCCCGGATAAATAGCCGCTTAAATCCGTTTTCCGCTGGCCCGCAACGCTCAACATAGCCAGTAAACCAGCGATAAACCGTAGTATTAACCCCCAGATCCAGTAAAACCAAATCGCCGGTACAGTCACGATCGATCGCTGCGGTAATAAATCCGCGCCCACATGCGCTTAACTCCAGCACGATCCGGTAATCAGCGACCGGCACCACATCAACGCCGATCGTAAGTGTGATAACTGGTTTCATACTTCACCGCCCACGATCGGCGGGCCGATCGCATCGTTAACTTTCTTGAGCTGTTTTTCAAACCAGGTTAATGATGCTTCCGCATCTTCGGCGCTGGCGGTTCCTTGCGCCGTTTGCACCGTGACTGCGCCACCGCCCGCCGCGCTGGCCTCAGCTCTTTTCTCTGCCACGCTGTAATATTCACGCAACGTGAACGATACTCGCCACGCCTGCAAACGCCCGTCTTTACTGGCTGAAACGCTGCCGGAAAACTGCGCGACCCGAAATTTTATCAGCGTAGCGGTCTCATGATTCACCCGGTACCGCTGGCGATCGCCGTCCTCTCCCTCAGCCTCCGCCAGCTCATACAAAAGAGCCAGCGTCGCGGATTCGCTGTACGGGATCGTACCGCTTACCTTTAGCTCTTTAGCTTTTGTTCCTTGCTGGCTGTTTGCCGTGCTCGACGCCTGCCCGCTCTGATCCTTGTCTTTGAGCTGCATCGATACCGACACATCAAGATTTTTCAGTAAAACCGCCCGCCCGCTCAGGGCAAACTCGACCCCGTCACTCATCGTGTAACATCCTCCGAATCTCTGTCAGATCATCACCCGCCATGACCAGGCAAAGTGAGAACACATGATCGGGATTCGGGATCCCGTCGCGCATTTCGCGCACGGCTCCTGCTGTGTTCCCGACCGTCGATACGGTATAAACCCCGACAGCTCGACCGGTGATGCCCGTCAATGATTCCTGCGCAGCGGCAATCACGGCGGCGCGTTGTGCCCTGAATGTCTCCAGCGCATCCGCCAGGCTCCCGCCGCCCCCGCCCTGCACCGAATTTAACAATGCCGCCGCCGCGCTAGCCCCACGCAGGGAAGCCACGGAAAGCGGCATAGGTGAGGGAAAGCCACTGGCGCGTGCCGGGATCTGCATCTTTGAGATCTCCAGAGAAACGGCGGTTGTAGCCCTTCGCCAGATCGCGCCGACTTCCGGCAATGGAAAAACCTCATGAAAAACAGATAATTCACGCGTAAAAGTCTCAAGCGTTGGCGCGGTCAGTAACACAGCGACAATATCCAGCGAAGATGACGCCCCAGCCAGCCTTTTTGCCGCCCACTCGATCGCGTTCTCCGGGCTAAGATAAATGCCCGATTTTTCCCTGTGTCCGGCTCCCGGCGTCCAGGGATTTACCGCCAGCACGGAGCATAAAACGCCGTCCGCCGTTGCGGATGGGTAAAGCAGTTTCCGCGCCCACATTATGCCGTCCTCCGCCATACCTTCACGGTGACGTATTCGTTTGTCACGTCTATGGGGTCGTTCGCGGATTCCGTCTTACCTGCCGCATCGATAAAGGTTCCCTCAGTAAGTGCCAGCGGCCCACTTTTCTGGTTATCAGTACCGTGAGTGGTGTCAGGATCCCACACCGTACCCGGCGACCTGTCGCCGGAGCGGTGCCAGTGCGGGGGAAGGTTTTCGCCCTTGAGTTTTACCGAATTGCTACCACCTGTTTTCATGGCCTCATCGCTGATACGCAACACGCGCCCGTTATGATCAGCACTCAGATCCCGCCATGTTTGCCAGGTGTATTGATCCTGTGGATTGCTATCTGAGATAACCGAGCGCCCAACCCAGAAAACAGCATCGATAATGGCACGAAATACAGGCCCACTCGGCATGTCAAGGCCAAGATTTTCACGTGCTTTTTCCACATCGCCCAGGTCAGAGAGATTATTTTCCGCTTGCAAAAACCGCTCGTCGGCCTCGGTTTTACTATGTACATCGAGCGATTCACGGGCCTTTTCTTTGTCTTCCAGGTCAGAGAGGTTATTCTCTACCTTTAAAAACCGCTCATCGGCCTCAGTTTTATCGTAAACATCGAGATCGTTGATTTCCTTCTCAATACGCTGCAACGGGAAAGGTGATCGCTCGTCAGTTACCACCCCTCCCGCAATTGTCGCGATTTTTGCCACAAAATGAGGGTATCCGGCAGCGTCCACATAATCAGTAAGCGCGGCCCCCGTGCGAATAGCAAAACCATATTTCCAGGCACCCGTGACGGTTCCCGACCACACAGCATCGATCCAGATCGCAGTGTTCGCCGCTGCAACCGTTGCCGCCTCTTGCAGATAAACCCGAAGCCCAGCTACATAACCAAGTCCGGGGGCGATTGTTGCGGTACCGCCATTAACAGATACCTTAAATCCGTCACCGTCAAACGCTGCGGATCCGTAATAATCTATCCTCGCCACTCGGCGCGATTCGTCCATGCTGCGCAGACGGGCGCTGTAGTCAATCTGCCATGTTTCAGCAGTTACTGTTATTTGCGAAGCCGCTGCGGCCCCGGAAAATTCCATCATGAGATTGCGTGAAAGTGTGTTGCCCTGGATCCCGCCTGCGGTCTTGATTTTTTGCTGTTCAGCCGTGTGGACAATCATCAACAGGGTATCTGATTCACTGTCAACCAGGCCGATCCAGTTGTAACGCCAGTTTCCTACGGTTGTATCCAGTACCACTGAGCACACAAAGGCCCGCTCATTCAGCGTGCCAAAGTGAACGATATCGGCAGTGTGCGTAATGAGACTTTGTGCGGGCAGTTGCTCATCCGGGTTTATCTCTGCACTTTCATCCTGAGCATCGAGCCAGGCGAAAACCATCTTGTCAGGCCTCGCCGGTTTATTGTCTGCAAGGCGCGCCGCCAGCCAAGGGGAGAATGCATTAGTAATGACACTCTGAGACATATCGCTACTCCTGAATTGTTACCGCTGGCGCGGGTTCATCACCTGAACTTACGCCGTAAACGTCAGCCAGCCGCATATAAAAATCATCACTCAGCGTTTTATTTTCAGCGTCAATATCGCCATCAACCACCTGAATAACCCCCGCGCCCTCAAGCTTTTGCAGGTACTCAAGGAAAAATTCATCGGTCTGGCAAAATCCGATTAGGCTTTTTATTTGATTGAATGTTTTCATAATTTATTCGTTATCCAGTTACCGGGTAAATCTGAGAAGTCGTCCAGGCTGGCGCAGTTGTAGAACGCGTAATAATGCGCGGTAACATTCGGCACTTTATCCATAAATACCAGCCCTTTACCTGTGATTGCTACACAACCTCTGAATGTGGCTGTCGTGGTGACAATCGTCGAATAAGTGCTGAGATTGAATATTGCGTTAATGTCGGTTCTCAGTAGCACGCAGCCGTCAAACAGGTAGCCGATTGTCGTAGCGGGTACAGTATTCAGCAGACCGGCTCCGACCTCTTCCAGTGCGACGCACTCGGCAAACACATTGGTGAAAGTCGTGGCGTTGACGCTGGCGACAAAAAGACCGGCAGGAACTAAACGAAGATTTTTACATCCTCTGAAGGTCTGACCGTAGGCAGTCACCAGCGGGTTACCGCTGAACAGATTTTCCGGTACTTCCACCACGCCGGTATTCTGGAATGTTGCGCCGAATGCGGTGATAAGCGGGCACGATGCAAACAGCGACGGCGGAATGTTCACCAGCGCCGCGCAGCCGTAGAACGTAGAACCGGCACTGATCAGCAGAGTGTTATGTTTCAGTAAATCAGCAGGCAATACCGCCAGCGCGGTACAGCCTGAGAATGTCAGCGTCAGGGAAGTCAGATTGACGCAACCCGCGAACAGGTCGGATGGCAACGCAGCCAACGCGGTGCAGTCCTGGAAGGTACTCCCCATCCCCGTCAGGGAAGTCATATCGCTGAAAAGCTTTTCAGGCAGTACGGCAAGGTCTGAGCACTGATTAAACAGACCGGTGACATTCGTCACTTTGCCGCATCCTGCAAACATATCCCCGGCCAGGGATACCAGCGCCGTGCAGCCCATAAATGTATAGGTCAGGTTAGTCAATGAGCCACAGTCACGGAACGCCCCGGCACCTATGGTTTTCAGGGATGTACATTGGGTGAATGCATAATAGAACGTCGTGACCAGTGATTTACCTGCAAAGGCCTCTGCTCTGACGGCTGTCAGTGAAGAACAGGCATAGAAAGCCCGGTCAAAGCTCGTTGCCTTGTTACAGTCCACAAACGACGGTAGCGCCGTTAATGCTGTGCAACTATTGAAGACGCTGGCAAAGGTAGTTGCACTGACACACCCCTCAAAAATATCATCGCCCACTTCTTCCAGAACACGGCAATAGTAAAAAGCGGAGGAAAATGTTTGCGCAAGCGCACAGCCAGAAAACACAGCTTTTCCCGCTTTTACCAGTGAAGAACAGCCGGAAAAAACGGTTCCAAAATGGTTAACCAGGGGTAAATCTTTAAAGAATTCATCAGGCACAGAAAGCAGTTGCGTGCATCCACTGAATGCCCCGCCGAAATGCGTAGCTTCCCGGCAGTTGCGGAACAGGCGCGGCGGTAGCTGTGTCAGCGCCGTGCAATTTCTGAAAATAGCCGTAAAGACGCCACCAGGCACATCGTTAAATAAATTTGCTGACAATGTTGTCAGTGCGCGGCACCCATCGAAGGTATAGCCGAAGTTATTTCCACTGACACACCCGCCAAAAATGCCCGTCCCGGTATCGATAAGGGATGCACATCCCGAAAACGCACTGGTGAAATGCGTCGCAGCAGCACAGCCCTGGAATGTGTTTTTGCCAGTACTCAGCAGGCGCGTGCAATTCTCAAACACCGAGGTGAATAGCGTCACCTGAGATAATTCGCTGAACAGCCCATCAGGGATAGCAGCCAGTGCCGTGCAGCCATAAAACGCCGCTGAGAAATCTGTTACAACAGTAAACTTCGTGAATAAACCTTTTGGTAGTTCAGTCAGCGACGTGCAGCCCCGGAAAACAGAGGTACATTTCTGGATATTTGGCAGATCGTCAAAAGCCCCTGCATGAACCTTGTACAGACCGGTTGCGCCACTCGCGAAAGAAACAAGATTGTCCCTTTCTCCAGTCAAAAGAATGATTTCCTGCACTGGGTTCAACGTTACTGAAACGTTACCCACGGTGCGCTGGAAACTGGCGCTTTCAGTATTCTTAACCGTTATGGTGTATTCCTGGCCCGCCTCCAGTGAGCGGGTAGGGATAACCCAGCCGTACACGGCACTGGCAGCATCAAAACGGTATTCCCGGCTGTCGATGCCGTCGCCGTAATCAATTGTGAAATCCTCATCCATGCGCACATAGAAAAGTGGACGGGAAGGATGATCAATACGTGTCACAAATTTAAGAACCGCAACAACAGAGACATTAACCACCGCAGTTAAATTGCCGTCGTTGGTCACAATCGTGATTGTTGCATCACCGCGCACTTTACCTGTCACAGTCAGTTGACTGCCTTTAACCACAATTGAAATCTTGCTGTTATCAGAGCAATACACCGAAAAACTGCGATCCTCTGCGTCGTCGGGGAGAACCTCGACAATCACGATCCCGGAATCGCCCGGAGCCAATGAAAGCGTTTCGGGAGTGACCGTCACACTTGCAGGCCGGACAATGGCGCGCGCTGACCAGTACCGCGCGTCGTTGTCAAAATGCCCTCCACGAATGACCGCCGACGTCTCATTAAGCACATCAAAAAAATAACGCCTACAGGTGCGCCCATACTGACGGACAAGGCGCATCATCAATGCATTATCCCGGCTCAGTTGCTCATCATTGATGCGCAGCAGGATTACATCCCAATCGTAATTAATCTGGCGCTCCAGTTGTTGCAAGGCACCAATATCCAGGCGAGCAAAGATACGCTCAAACCCGGCGAGGCTCGCCGCATCCTGCGCATTCGGAAACGCATGTTTAACACGCAAGCGAAATAAGCTCAGCGACTCGCCAGCAAATCGCTCAATGTCGCGCTGATATGCCAGTAATGACAACATTTCTTCGTCGCACGTGTCGGCGTCGATCTGCGCCAGCGGAAAGGCTATCCACTCGTAAACCCGTTGCCACCAGGTATGGGTCGCATGAGCCAGGGTCAGCGGCTCGCCTTTGTTCATCCACACAGGAAGATTCAGATCGGGCAACTTATCCAAATGACACCTCCAGCGACCGCAGGCGCGGCACGTCCAGATCGCTCAGGATATCCCCACGGGAGAACACAACGGATTCAATCTCCGGGAAAGTATTGTGTAGCTCTTCCCCCAGGCGGGACATGGAGAACCGGGCATAAGGCCAGGTTTTTTCAACGTCATAGCCGCTATTTTGACGGAATGCGCAGCGGATCAGATTGGAGGCGCTGGCCTTTAAAAGCTCCCGCTCTTCGTCAGTCAGAATGGCAGACGAATACAGATACAGCTCAACGCTTAAATCATACTGCGTCTCCGGCATAGCAATACACAGCACATCATCACCGTGACCGTGGTTCCCCTGCCCCATTACGGTATTATTTACCAGATCGATAAATGGCGCGGATGACACCCCGGCATCAAGTAAAAGATATACATTGGCGGTACCTGGCCCGCGCGGCGCGTCGTGCTCAAAATAAATCCGATCAGTCGTCAGCCCGGCAATGCTGCTGATAAGCCCACGATAAACCGCGTCGATATGATACTGCGTCACCAGGTTGTACTGATTTTTTACCCGGTCGCGCAAATCATCGTCGTGCTCAACATCCGCACCAGGGCTTGTGATCCAGTCTTCCTCGCTTTGTGCGCTGGCGATACCATCTATAGCGACCGGCAGGATCCGAAAATAACCCGGCGCAAGGTTGTACGCGCTGCCGTCACCAAGTGCGACAACGGGGATCAGCTGGCTTTCCCGCCCCCCTTCAATCACCGTATCGACCGACACTTGCACCTGATAGATCACCCCATCAATGCGCTCGGTCTGAATAATAACCCCCTGCGCGACCGTCACTTCCCGCGCGGGGTCCGACTTGTAAAAACGGATTTCACCCGCCAGCGCCGTGGATCCTTTTCGCTCCAGATTTACCGCCCAGGCGAATAAGTCCAGAAATACTCCTTCAGCGGTTGCGAGAAAGCCATTGCGCATGACGACATTCACCAGCGCATCTTTTAACCACAGCACCGGCGCGGTCACAATAGCCAGGATTAGCCGCCAGAATGGTGACATTTTCGAGGTATTGGTAATCAGCCCCTCATCCTTGACGATCTGCGTAAACTCCGCCTTTATCTGCTCTTCCGTGACGGGCAATCCCTTTGATGCAAGGATTTTTTCATAGTCTGGATCCGGCTTCGTGCTCATGCGTTAAACTCCCCTGATATTGGGCCAAAATCCCGCGTTTCCGCCGCGATGAGATATCGCCCCGATCCGGCTTCCGTGATCCTCACGGTACCCGCAACAATCCGTACATCCGTTTCAACCAACAGTTCAAGCTGCAACAAAACATCACCGCGCAACACGCGGCTACGCTCGGCGATCAGCTGCTTCGTCAGCGCGGATTCAATAATCATGTGAATAATGTCTTGTCCGATGCTGTCCCGGTTTTTGCATAAAATCGGCTCATTGCCAGGGTTTAGCGTGAAATTCTTGTCAGTAATCAGCAGATCGAAATAAAGCTCTTTTTCGTCATTCATGATGCCGCCAGCTCCAGTGATTCGCGCAGAGTATCGAACGTCTCCCGATTTTCAGGGTGTAAATGCAGCTCGTTAATATTTGTGCTTTGATCCGTCTGCCTGTTATCAGCGATCATTTTTGCTGCACCACCCGCAGCAATACGCGGGGCAACACTGCCAGCCGGGGCGCTCATTTTTTGCGGCTCTTTTACGTCAGGTTGCGGGGAGGCCAAATCCTTCATTTCGATATTGACGCCGGGTAGCTTGTTTAGCTTCGATACGATCCAGTTGTAGGTCTTACCGAATGAGCGCGTAATGTTCTCCCACAGCCCCGAGAAAATACCGGCGATCCCGTCCGTGATATCCCGGAAAACTTCCAGCGGTGAGCGGCCCGAAAAATAATTAATCACCGCATTCCAGCCTGCACAGATCCCGGACCACACCCCGCTCACAACATCACCCAGCCACCCAAAGAGGGCGGCGAGCGCCTTAAATTCGCTGGTTTCCGAAATAGCCGCGTACAGGGAATCCCAGCGCGTGACGACATACCAGATCCCCGCCGCCAGCGCGGCGACCGCCAGAACAATCAACGTGATGGGACTCATTAAAAATTGCAGTGCCGCACCAGCCAGCGCAGTGGCGGCAGCGTAGACCTTCATTGCGATCGCTCCCATACCTAACACCACATTCCACGCCACAATCGCCGCCTTGCAGATACCCGCCCACAGCGCCACGGCCTTAGCCTGAACGGCAAGCGCAAGCAATCCGATCCGCGTCGGTAACAGGCTGAGATTAAACAGCGACAGTGCGCCGGTCACTCCGGCAAGGCCAAACTTCAGGATCGACAGAACCTTACCCAGCCCCAATAAGCCCCCGACCAGCTTCACCCCCGCCGCCAGCGCAACAAGGGAAGCCAGCCCCGCCAGCGCGGCAAGAAAAATGCCGATATATCCAAGCCAGCGGGTTATGTTGGGGAACATTTCCAGCCAGCGGGCAAAACCCGACCCGATCTTAATAATCCAGTTAAACAGCGGCTCAAACACTGGCAGCAACGCCGCGCCAAATGCCGCCTTAATCCTGGTACCGGTATTACTGAGGCGCTCGCCGATATCGCTGATTTTTGCCGCCATATCCGCCGCGCCGGATAATCCTTGCTGCCCCTGAAGCTCTTTGATGTTTTTGCGGAGTTTGTCGGCAGATCCCCAGGCTTTGATTAAAGCCGCAGCGCCTTTACCAAATGATTTATTTAGCTTTTCCTGCAACTTAATATTGCCGGTAACGGATGATCCGTATTTAGCCTGTAATTTTTCCAGGATATCCGGGAAAGAAAGCAGCCTTCCCGCTGCATCCGTCAGCGTTACGCCAAGCTGTTTACCACCTTCACGGGCATTTTTCAGGAATGCCTCATAGACCGCGCCAGCCCCCGACCCGAGCGGGGCGGACAACTCGCCCAGAACCGCTAACTGCTCATCAGCACCAACGCCATAACCCGACCCGACCCCTTTTGCACCCGCTAGCAGTGCCTGGATCTTTGCCATGTCCTGCCCGGTATTACGAACAAGCCAGGCGGTTTTAGAGGCGAAGGATTCAGCAAAACGCACACGCCCCATGCGCTCCACGTCCTCGGTAAAATTCGCCGCAAGGTCGGCAATGTAGCCCGCCGCCTGATCGCCGGTTGTTTTCATCGCCACCGCCAGGACGTTGACGGCACGCGCCACGCCTGGCAATTCAGCATCAGAAAGCCCATTCAGCGATGATCGAATAGCCGTCACGGAGTTAATGAAATCCTCCTGCGCGGTGCCAAATTCGGTACTAAACCGCGCCGCTTGTTTGCTGATTTTATCCAGTGCCTGATCGCCAACTCCACGCGTTGAAAGCTCATCAAGCGCCGAGCGGATCCCCATAGCAGGCTTAAGCGCCCCGCCCAGGGTTTTCGCCGTCGCCCACAGCCCCGCCAGCCCTACGCCAACCCGCTTTAATGCCTTAACGGAGTTATTAGCAAAGCGATCGACGGCTTGCCCCGCCTTTCCCAGCGGGGCGGAGAGTTTATTTTTTAATTTGAGGATGAATTCCAGTTCTTTCATTAGCTTTTCTTCCCGCTCATAGCATATGAAAAACCCGCCGAGGTCGCGTTAGTTTGCTGTTCGTGAAAATATTCCGCCAGCCAGCGAGCGCGGCCTATATTTAACGCGCTATCTGGAGACTCTTCATTGTCTGAATGATGCGGTAAAAAATGCCGTCGCAATGTTAAAAATTGCTCAAGGTTATTTCCCTTAATATATTGATAGGCGTCTTCTACCGCTTGATAAAAGCCTCAATATCTGGCGCATATTCATCATTCACAAGCTCGACCAGTTTTCCGGCAACTCCCGGACGCCGGATGATTTCTTTCAGGTCTTCGCGGCTTTCTGGCGCGATAATTTTTTGAATATATTCACGCAATACACCCATAACGTTAGGTTTACGCGCCGCTTCGTTTAAAAACTGGTTATATGCGGTTTCGGTCGGATGGAATACCAGCTCATGACCCAGAATAATAACGGTGATAACAGTATTTTCATTGCTCATTTGACAGCCTCTCTTAATTTAATTTCTTTAACTAACTGATTGTGCCTCGGTGCGCAGTCCAGATATTGCGATATACACTGACGCAACGCCGCATCAAAATCATTTCCCGTGTTGCCTTTCAGCCTGGGGAGACGTTCCGGGCACGTCCGCATCATGTTTGCCTGATAATTTACGCTCGGCTCTCTCTGCGGAGTCGTTGAACAACCTGACATATTCATCAGAAGCGCAGACATTAGTAAATACAGGTTTAATGACTTCGGTCGTAAAATGCTTTTCAACCCTGATCTCATTGCTGTGTAAATCCTGTAATCGTGACTCTAATTCATCGGCGGAGGCGCTGGATATATCCAGAATCAGCTTTGTTCGCTCCGCTGGCGATAATCCTGCGACTTTAGCGAGGCTTTTTTGTATTGATGTATCGACATGAACCGCCGAGGCGATAGCACCGATAAATAAGCCTATCCAGATTGCCGGGAATGAACCTGAGATCCAGCGCGATAACATATTACCCCCCGACACCCTGTTTAATATGTCCCGGAATAGTCACGCGATTTAACAGCCAGCCAAAAATAAAATCTTCGTTGGCCTCTCGCGCCTCGGTAATTTCGAGATAACGGGCACCCTGGCTGCAATTCAACCCCCGCAACATAACAATTAATCCGTCCTGTTTTCTGTTGTCGAGGTATGCCCGCAACGCATTAATAGTGCGTGAACCTATCAGACCATCGGCGACTAAATCCGGGTAAAGCGTGCCGCGCTTATTCATTGCATTTAGCCAGCGCTGCAAAAACTTACTGGCAATAGCTGGCCCCATATTTACGCCTGTATCACACAGTTCGGCGGCAATATCCGGCGATAATTGCGCTATCTGGTCAAACCTCGGGCCGTACCAGTAATCCGCCTCATAGATGCTTAACGCACGTTCCCGCGTGAGATCTTTCATACTGCCGCTATAACCATGGGCGCGGGCAACTTTCTCAGTAATCCCCCACTTTGTTGGCCCGCCGCGATCTGAAGGGTGATTAACGTATCCGCCCTCCTTTCCAAGCAACTCATCAAAAATCTGATCTTTTGTCATGATTTATCCTCTCGATCATTTTCGCCTTGCCTGGCATTCAGCAGCGCCCTTAATACCCGCTTCAGTGTTGGCTGTACGGCGGTATATCCAACCGCCGCCACGGCGGCACCCAGCCCAACAACGGCGAGATCTTCAATATCCGGGCTTTTGACTTTTATCAGCAGCGCCAGCATTGCCGTTATCGCCCCCGCCAGCATCCTGCCAACAGCAAGCCGCAACGTGATCTCATCATCGCTATTCAGCAAGCGGGCCAGTTCGAGCGCTGCACCGATAAAAAACAGGAGCAACACCAGAGGCCACGCGCCCAGCATGAGCTTTTACCCCGTGATGCCGTTTAATGAATCCGGCCCGATATATGGAACCCCGTCAATATGAATAAAGTCCGGCGACGTCACCTCAAAAGGTAATGTTCGCGTGGATTTTTCCCCGCCTTTTGAATCGATATTCAGGAGAGAGGAGATCTTAAACTTGCATCCAAACGCCTCGATCTTCACAAAATCGCTGTAGGTCTTTGCGTAGAAAAGCATGTCAGCCGGTCGTAAATCCTCCCAGCTGCCCGCCGCGCGGGCCTGCGCCAGGAGCTTTTTAAACTCGCTCTCACTGACAACCATTTCCCCGGAAGCTGATTTATCCCCCTTCACCCAACCATCTGGCACGCCGTTTGTTTGCGCGGTCGCGCCGTTGTCTTCAATGTCGAGCGTTGCCGTCTCAACATGGATCAACTCAGTGCCGACCGTGATATCAAAGTCAGCGCCGCCGATTCGCTGTGTCATGCGTCATCCTCCAGTGAGCGATCGAGTACAATCGACACAGTGATCTCTTTCGGGCACGCATACGGGCGCACCACAATCACGATTGCTACTCGGGTTTTTGTCGTCCAGGAGATCAACACATCACCCTCTTTCGGTGATTCAACCTCGCCGGGAAACGTTACACCGTTGATTTGCTGCGTCTTTGCCATTTCCCGCAGGATCCCCGCAAAATAGGTCTGGTGTGTCTCGATGCTGCTTGGCGTTGTATTAAGATTACGATTGGCAATCTTACCGATCGCGCGAATGCGGGTATTACGGGCGACCTTATCCGCCACCCTCAGATACTCGATCGCCTCAAAGTCGCCGCCTTTCACTTCCAGCATTAACCCGTCCGACCAGTACAAGCCCTCGTAATCCGAATACCACATAGGGACGCTACACCGCAGGTCGTGGAGCGCCTTAAGATCCGCGAGCGACACCTCCAGGCCGTCAGCATCCACAGGGAGATCGCTTGAGCCAATCCCCATCCCGAGCAACTCCCCCGTTTCAACACGGGCGGGACTGTCGGCGATTGTTACCGCACGATTACACAGGCGACCCGACAACACGCCCGCCTCATTCCCCCACAGAGAAGGGACAAGCTGAACGCTATTCGCGGCAATATCTTTGGTCAGATCGTTAATGAATAACCGGTAATCTTCCCAGGTGGATTTAGTTGGCAGCTTCAGCGGCCCCGCCACGGTCGCAATAAACCAGATCCAGCGCCCGAGGCTGCTGATAACTGAAGCGCGGAGCGCGTGAAGCTGGTTAATCAGCGTGCGACCGGCTGATTTTTCGGCGATCTCAGTGCATACCAACACGCCTTCAACACTGACAGATGACAGGGCGGCGGTGATCGCCGCTGTCCAGTTTTCATCATCCTGTTCGAGAAGCATTGCGTAAGCCGACCAGTTTTGCCCGCCGTTAAGCTGTGCGGCGCGGACGTTCTCCAGCAGTACAGGCCCCGCCTCTGACAAACTTTCGTCAATATCCGATTGCGCGTTTAACGCCCTCATTGGGCTTTTATCGCCGAGCGCTTTTGATGCATGGCCCACAAAGAGCATGATCCTTTCGATTCCGGCGATCTCACCCTGCCGCTGATTTAGTTGATTAATATCTACACTAGGCCAGGTCATTACACTTTCCCCCTGATATCCTGCGCCGTTACCTGCCAACCAAAATCGATCGCCTGTAACTGCCGCGCCAAAATCTTATTAAATTCCTGATCGTTCACTCCGAGGAATGCGCGAGCCGGAAGCACAATTTTCCACGTCTGTTTTACTGGTTCCCCGCTCATTTCGCGGATTACTACTCCCGCCTGGGCTTCGCTCATGTTCTGCATGATCCAGGAGGCTGGAGCATTTACCCAGCGGCCCTTATCGCGACGCTTAAATCCCAGCTTTCGCAAGCGTGCTGCCTGTTTCCGCGTCGCTGGCCCTTCCTGCTGCCGTTTTGGCTGGCTGGATGCCCTGCCGGTGATCTCCGCGCCGGTTGCGTGAATCTGGCCCAGCGCTCCGGCACTTAACGCTCTGCCGCCCTTCCCCCTCAAATAAATTGTGACGGATTCCGCCTCCCGGTTTTCTCTGACCGCCAGGAGGCGCGGCAATCCTCTTAGCATCTTTTTTTTACCGCGCTTACGAGTGGGCCACGGTGTGCCATCGGGATCCGTTTGCTGGCGCTGATTCCGTTTTGCCGCAGCAATCACGCCATATTTCGCGATACGCCATAGCAGGCGTTGACGCTGGCGCGGCTTTAAGTCGCGCTTGTTGATCTCGTTTTTTAGCGCGGCAATCTGGCGCTGGCTAATGCCACCCTCATTCATTCGCCACCCGCTACCGTGACGGAGAGATCGAACTCTTCAGCGGTATCAATGCGCGGATCTTCCAGCGTCCACAGCTGCCCCATAAGCTCTATCTCTCCCCGCGGATCCTGAATAATCACCACCTCATCAATTACCTCCATGGTGATATACAGATCACCGGCCCGCTCATGGTTCAATGTCGGGTCTATCTGCGGCTCTGATTGCTCAAGGCTCATACCTGCTGGTATGGTCTGTCGCTCTTCAATCCAGGCCGCAACATGCGCATACAAAAGCGCTGGCGGATACTGCCGGAAAGGAAAATCGATCCAACTCAGCGTTACTGAGTAGCGAACCGCACAGATGCGAAATCGTCCGTTGCCCAGATCTTTCATGGTCCGCACCATGCGTCCGGAGTCCGCCTCGGCGGCAAAGGCCTGAAACGCTCGCGGGGGCATTCTTTCGACTAAAAACGCCGTCAGATCGTCCAGCTGTGATCTACTCATGCCTGATACACCCCCACGCGCCCGAATCCCTTCATGTTACGAATCACTAACGCCGCCTCAGCTAACAGGCTTTCGCGGGTGTCCTGGCCCTCTTCGCCGGGGAGAGTATCGCGCCGCCCGAGCGTCTGAAACTCCCCCATAAGATCGGCCTTTGCCCTGGCGTAGACCGCTTTTTTGTACTGCGCGGTTAACTGGTTTTCATCGCCCGCCTTCGCGCCAGGCACCTCAAGCGCCGTTGCGTGTCCCTTCGCCTGGTGCCCCGTAACCACATCAATAAGATCGGCGTTGATTTCCGCGATAGTGGTCAGGACGGCAATAATCGCCGTATCAGGTGGAATATTGACCGGTAGCGATCGCTGCCGTTGAAACTCCGCCAGGTTGAGATCAGGCCAGAATGATTCCCCGTTAGTGATGATCGCATCGGTGTAATCAATCGGTCTGCCACTGAATCCCAGGCTTGCATGACGCATACTTAATCCTCGTAGAAAAGCGGGCTGACAGGCTTCCACGGCCAGAAAATCACAAGATTTTCCCCTCGGCCCCGCCCGCTTCTGCCGGGGGCAGTCGGTTAATCCCGCGTCAACGCCCGCAGACGTGACGCGATCTTGTTTGTCAGTGTTTTGGTGCCGGATTTTTTCGGGCAAACCTCATCGGCCTTCGCCAGCAATGCAGCCGCCTTTTCCAGCGTATCGACGTTACTAATCATGCTGGGCGCAGTCTCTTTTCCGTCTGCACCACGCAACGCCAGGCGAGCCGCCAGGACGTACCAACGCGCGGTTAACTCTTCATGTAGTTGCCATTTCTCAGTAATCAGCGTGAAAATGCGCGTAAAAAACGGCTCCACGCTATGACCCTGCCGGTATTCAAGCTCCACCCAATCCCGGAGGTTGTCGGCAATAAACGCGCCAGGGGAGTTATCGAAGTTTTCCGGCATCTTCTGACCCTGCGCAACGGCGACCTCCGCCAGATCGATTCCGTGTTCAAACTCCCCCGTGTCGATCAGCCACACCATGCAGTACACCAGAGGCAAAAACGGGTAGGATTCGCCGGATTGAATGTAGTTTTCGACCTGGGGCAACCACTTAGGCAGCAACACATCACGCTTGCGCTCTGCCCTTTGATCGATCCGCTCAATATCGCGTAATTGCTCGATATCAAAATGCAAATCCTGGTCAATCACCCCCAGATTCTGCGGGGTACTTTCCAGCGCCTCACGGGCCTGTAGCTGCTGCTGAGCCAGGATTTTTGCTCGCCAGCGCTGCGCAACGGTCATGGTCATAAAAAACCCTCGCTGTTAAGCTACCGCCGTGATGTTGTCAAAGGATCCGTATAACTCGTCATACTCGACGGCATAACCCGCCATGCGCAGATAGTTATTTTCGAACCGCTTGCGATCATCCACCCATTCCGCCTTGCGCATTTCTGTTCCCTGCTGTACGTAGTGATGCAGGTTCCAGAGTGACGTGACCGTTACACAACCCGGCTTGAAATACGGCGGGGAATAGGCTTTCAGGCCACCCACTTCACGGTTAATTAGCTGGGCGGCGACCTTCTCGGTTGGGCGATCGATTCGGTTCATCAGGCTGGTTGCGTCCGCCCCGATAAGATCGGCACCAATCAACGCGACCAAATCAGGGTTTTCGCGCTCTGACTCGATAATCAGATTCATTTTGATATCGGTCACAATGGCATCCAGCGAAACATAGTTTCCGCCTGAAGTCGGCGGCGCAGAACGGTCGAGGGTGATCGGATCCTTCACAATCTGAATCGGTGAGCGGTCTTCGACAATTTTATGCCAGCCCGGCGCGACATCCTCACCCAGCGGGTTAGCTACCGGATCGGTATCAGGGTCAGCCCTGAGACCGTTAAAGCCGATCCGCAGGATATCCAACGCAAAACTTTTATTGCTAAATGCCTGGATGCGGTTAATAAATTCCTGGTCACTGCCAGCGTTCGCCCAGGCAACAAGCGTTTTATAGGGAAGGTATGAGCCGGAATCCATCTCGTTTAACTCATAGGTATTCCCGGAGTTTCCCAGCTCACGATTAAAGCGGCCCGTAGATGAGCGCCCGGTATAAATACCCGGTGTCCCTGTAACCACGACCTGCCCGGCGATTTGATCAACATGCTGCATATTGATCTGACCCAAAAACTGCACGCTGTGCATCAACGCATCACGTAGCTGGGTATCAATCGGCGAGGTGATCGCGAAAAATTCTTTCGTTGACTCTACGCCATATGTCAGCGCCATAGCTGAGAGATAGGCCTGAATACGACGTTTGACGTCGTGTAAGTTTGCCATGCTAAACCCCTGATAATTAATTGGTTAAAGGCGATCAGAGAACAGACACTTTCTCTTCAGTCGCTGGCGCTCCGCTCGGTGTCCTGGTAACGGATTTGCCCGTTGCGGCGGAAAGCAACTGTTTCATTTCTTTAAGTTCCTGGCGAAGCGCGGCGGTTTCCTGGGATCCCTCGCGTGACTGCTGGCGCGCGGCGCTAAACGCCTTCGCGGCGCGGCGCTTACGCGTGGCAAAGGTGGGATCCGCAGCGGTAAACGCCTGGAATTTTTCAGCAAATTGCGCTTTCGCTGCGCTGAATTCGGCTTTAACCACCTCATCTTCTGGGTTCTCCGCGACTTCTTCCGCCAGTGTCACGACCTCTTCCGCCAGGATGGCGATCTCTTCGGCCTGGCCCTGCACTTCGTCTGCTGCCTCGGAAGTCGTCGTGGTTGTGTCACCTTTCGCCGCGCCCTCCAGCGCATCCAGCCGCGCCGCAATTTTTTCTATTAATGCTTTGAGTTCTTCCATTTTTTCTGGATCCTCTTCAGGTTGAATGTCTGTTACTGATAATTTTTGCTGATTAAAGCGCTGCGGAAAAAATCGGCTAAATAAGGATTGTTCTTTTTTATTTGCTTCAGATAACGCACCTAATGAAAACTCGTTAAAATCACTACGCAAAACGCCATCGCGCTTATTTGCCGCTGAAAATTGCATCATTTGCGTATGTGTGCTGGCGGGAATATCCGTCGCGGTGACGCCCGTCATATAAATTTTCCCTTCCCCCTGGAAATCTAAATCGAATTCAGCAGATGAGAATAGGCGTTGACCATCATTATTTAAATTAATCAGAAATTGATTAGGCGCATATCGGGCAAACAATTTTAATACGCCGCCCTCTCTCTCGGCCTTCATTTCAACAACCCGCCCGAGATTGTAAGTATACATTTCGCGGGCCAGATAACCGCCCACCTCGGGCCACGGATGATTAGGCCAAATCATGGCAGTATAAAAACTGGTGTCGTAGTTATCCGCCGCCTCCTGGATAACCTCTTCTTTTATTGGCTCTCCCAGAACAGATTGACCAGCTGCACAAATGCAGATCCAATCCGATATTTTTTCCGACATTGGCTTAGCTCCACTTTTCGATAAGTGGATTATCAATCATTAAAATAACCTGCGCACTTAATACCGCTCTGATAAATTCGGATATAAGCACTTAGCCGTACTTATCATAATTATATTTTAAAAATAGATCTTTGTTCACGTCATAATAGGCTCATGAGTCGATATCCAGAAGAAATAAAAAGCGCTGCCCGTAGTCTCTATATTAAAGGGTTTACGCCTAAAGAGATTGCGCAGGAATTGAATATTCCGCAACGCACGGTCTATAACTGGTCTAATAAATACCAGTGGGCAAAACTCATCGCTTATGAATCGATGGAAGAAGCGATCACGCGTCGATATAACCTGCTCGCGCAAAAAAACGGCAAAACTGAGCTGGAGCTTGTCGAGATGCGCGATCTGGTCGCGCAACACGTTAAGATCGTGGGGCAACGCAATAAACACGCCGAAAAAATGGCGGAGATCAAAGCCCGCAGTGATGCCGCAAATTATGACGATTCCGGGGATACCGCCGAACGCGAAAGCGGAGCAGGTCGAAAAGGACGCCGTAAGAAGAATGATGTTTCTCACCTGACGGCGGAGGTGTTCGAAGAGTGGGCGCAGGCCCACCTTTTTGAATATCAGCTATATGTACGCGAGCATAAACAAGAGGATTGGCGATTTATCCTCAAGGCCCGCCAGATCGGCATGACCTTTTATTTTGCCTTTGAGGCTTTCGAGGATGCGTGCCTTTCCGGTGATAATCAGGTCTTCTTCTCCGCGTCCCGCGCCCAAGCGGAGATCTTCCAGCAATATATCATCGAGATCGCCGAACAACATTTCGGCGTGCGCCTGTCATCCACTCGCAACAAAATCAAGCTGAGTAACGGCGCAATCCTGCGTTTTCTTTCGACAAACGCCAGCACCGCCCAGGGGTTCAACGGTCATCTGTATGGCGATGAAATTTTCTGGATCCCGAAATTTGCCAAGCTTCACGAAGTCGCCAGCGCCATGACGACACAGAAACGATTTAGGACAACCTACTTTTCCACCCCAAGCGCCAAAACTCACCAGGCCTACCCGGTATGGACCGGGGATCACTGGAAAGAGGATGACAATAAACGCAAAGTTATTCCGTTTCCGACCGATAAGGCGCTGCAAAAAGCGGGTCAGCGCTGCCCGGATACGCTCTGGCGATACGTCATCACAATGGAAATGGCGGTTGCGGGCGGGCTGGATACGCTGGTTGATATCGATCGACTTAAAAATCGTTACAGCGAAAGCGCTTATAACATGCTGTATATGTGCGTTTTCGTTGACAGCAAAGATGCTGTTTTCAAATTCTCCGATCTGGAGAAATGCGCCGTTGATGCGTCCCGCTGGGCGGACTTTAACCCAAAATCAGCCAGGCCGTTTGGTAATCGCGAAGTGTGGGCTGGTTACGATCCGGCGCGTACCGGCGACAACTCGACATTCGTCATTATTGCCCCGCCACTCAATGAAGGTGAGCGGTTCCGCGTGCTGATGATCTGGCACTGGCGCGGGTTAAATTTCAGCTATCAGGCCAAGCAGATCCAGGAGCTGAAGCGGATTTTTAATATCACCTATATCGGGATCGATATCACCGGCATAGGGCGCAACGTCTACGACATGGTGTCTAAATTCGCCCCGCGTGAAACGCGCCCGATCCATTACAGCGTAGAAAGCAAAAATCAGCTGGTTTCGAAGATGATCGACACCATCGAGCATAAGCGCATCGAGTGGAGCAAAGACGCAATAGACGAAATCACCCGCGATCGCGCTGAAATCGCCCCGTCATTTATGGCTATCCGTCGCACTACAACGGCAAGCGGCGGGCAAATGACCTTTGTCGCGGAGCGCTCGGAGGCTACCGGGCACGCCGATATATTCTTTGCTATCTCTCACGCCATGATTAATGAGCCTATCGATCATGAGTTTGAGGGAAGCTCAACATGGGCCTTTGGGAAAGCAGCATGAGTAAACGCAAACCGATTAAGCGCGGCAAAGGGCCGCAAACACAAAACCACTCAGCGGGCAGAGGGAGTGTGATCACCTTTGGCGCTCCAGAGCCAATCCTCACCACTGGCACCGAATATTACAATATTCAGTACGATCTACAGGCCGATCACTGGCGCTTACCCATTGACCGGCTCGCCCTGGCCCAGCTTCCCAACCTGAACAGCCAGCACGGCGGGGTAATGTATGCCCGACGAAATATGATCTCCGCCGATTACAACGGCGGCGGTCTGACACATGAAGAGCTGGAGGGCGCGGCATTCGATTACCTGCTGTGCGGTGATGTGGCCCTACTGAAAGAGCGCAACATTTTTGGCAGTGTCTGCGCCCTCACCCCATTACCGTCAATCTATCTGAGGCGCAGGAAATCAGGGGATTTTGTCATTCTTCAGGAGGGTGAGCCGCTGGTTTATTCACCTGATGACATTATCTATATTAAGTCCTACGACCCACGGCAGCAGATCTACGGGCTACCGGATTACATAGGGGGGATCCATTCCGTGTTACTGAACAGTGAGGCGACTATTTTTCGCCGCAAATATTACAATAACGGTGCGCATATGGGCTTTATTCTGTACACCAACGACCCGAACCTTTCCACGGAGGTTGAAACCGAAATCAAAGAGAAAATCCATGAGTCAAAAGGCGTCGGTAACTTCACAAACCTGTATATCAACATTCCACGCGGCAACCCTGAAGGCGTGAAATTAATCCCTATCGGCGAGGTTAACGCCAAGGATGAATTTAATAACGTGAAAAGCATTTCCGCCCAGGATATCTTGACCGTGCATCGCTTCCCGGCTGGCCTCGCCGGTATTATTCCCGACCGTAGCTCTTCGCTCCCTAACCCGGAAAACGCACGATCGACATACCGCAAAGATGAGGTAATTCCGCTGCAACGCAAATTCATGCGGGCAGTGAATGAGGATCCCGAAATTCCGTCACGTCTTAAACTGCAATTCAACCTCATGGAAAATGCGGAAAATGACAGCAAAGAACAGGACAAATGAGCGAAACGTGAGCAAAAATGCGCTAAGATCGTGGGAATATGTTGGTAAAGCCTGCGGAGTAAAGAATATGCGCGTTTTAAAGATGTTCTGTAAATACTGCCATGCGCCAGCGGTGATACAGAAATCCGATCCGCAAATCGAACAAGGAAGGCCGAGAGGCGGGGAAGTTATCAGGATTTATTGTCGCTGCACTGATATTGAGTGCGGTCATACGTTTGTTTCTGAGGTTACGTTTAAACACACCCTAAGCCCCAGCGCAAAAACCAGTGACGACATGATGCGGGCGCTGGTCGGCGCGATCGGTGCTCTCCGTCCCGATCAACGTCAGTTTGCCCTCGACTTATTGCAAGCCGAATAATCACCAGCCCCGCGAAAGCGGGGCCTTGCCCTTTACTGGTCATGAGAATTTCAACTCCAGCGTAATGCAGTGAGTCTCAGCCCCATAACCTATTGCAGACACAATAATGCAGTCCTCCGTTCCTTCCAGCCTTTCCCCTCTCATCCGATTAATTCGCAATGTATCTCCCGCTTTTGGTAAAGCAGATAAAGACAAGGTAACGGTGGGTAATTTCCCCATCTTCAGCCGGTCAACTATGCCCGAATCAATATCAGCACTGAATATCATTTCACTTCCCCCCGGCAAACAATCTTCGCCATGCTTCTGGATCTGCCTTTTTTAACATATCTGCATAATTACCAACAGGATCGTATCTAATATCTCCGCTATCCACGTTATGCCGCGATTTCATGTGCTGCCAGATTTCCGCAATTTTCCTGTCCTGGCTAGTATCTTTACGGCGTCGGATCTCTCCGTTGATTGTGGCGGAAATAATATAACCATCTGTGCGCAAATTCTCGCCGCGCAATAATAGCGCCAACTGCCCCCGGCTCAATTCCACGCCTATCGTTCTTGCATAATCTTCTAAAACAGCAATGCGATCAGCTGGCGGGGCAACTATTGGCACACGGGTTGGCATTTCGCTTTCCTGCTGCCGCAATTCTTTTGCTGCTTTCATATAGGTTTCCGCCCGATCGCGCTCAGCGTCGGTGCAATCACCCGCGGTGAGCGCAAAAGCCATTTCCTCAAACCCATCTGCCGGTGACTTCTGGCGATCTGGTTTGTAATTTCTGACACTTTCAGTAAACCTCTTTCTCTGCTCCCGCGTCATTTGACCGATCTCATATTGTTCCGGCTCTTCCTGATCTGGTTGTTTTTCAACCCCAGTACAGTTATTGACACGAGTCCCAGAGGGCGCGGGCGCGCCCTTAAGGTCAAAAGATGAACAGCAATCATCGGGGCGCTCCGCGCCTTCCGATGATTTTTTAACAATACGAAATTCTCTCAACCTGGTGATTACTGGCGGGATACTGATTAAAGGCATACTCAAACCTTTAATGACGCGCAAAAACTCCCCGTAGCTGTTTTCCTCGGGCTTATACTCGTAATAAGTACGTAATGGTAGATCGCAGCGCTTAGCCAGTGGCCCGCCCATAAGATTGACAAACATATGCCAGTCCCCTACATCCGCGGCGCGGTGAATCTCTGCAAACAGCGGGTTGATCTGGTCGGCCTTCTCCTGATCGCGCATTTTGCGCAGCTCGCGCCAAACCGTAACAGGGACGCTGGTTAAAAATTGAAATTGACGGATCCCCCACGTTGACGCCCAGGCAGTTGCATGTTGCGCCGTTTCCTTTAGCGGTCGCCCTGTTTCATCGCACTTCTCATTATCCAGCGCGTAGCCGTCGATATTTTTGGAAATGTATTTAACGATGTACCCCGTGGCGCTGCCTTTTTCGGGATCAATTACCCCAAAATCAAAGCGCGGGTGAATGCCGTGTTTTGTCGCCAGCTCTCCGGCGTCTTCTCGCGTGGCATAGCGCTGTAAAACGTCACGCAAGGCATTTTGATGTTCTGGCAAAGTGAACAGCACGCCATGCCAGTGGGGAGTACCATCATGATGAGGTTCCGCGACACGCAGACCAAAAACGCCAATTTCTTCCCGCGCCAGCTCAGCGCGGATTTGTTGCCATATGGTATTTAAATATTTTTGTGCGTCGCGCGGGCTGCTGCCCTGCCATTTGCCATTACGATGACCGAATGCGGTGTAAGCATGATATTTAGACGGCGTGGTTATGGTGAAATAGCTCCCGACATAACCCCACTCATTAGCGGCCTTTTCGAAGCCGCCGATCCTCGTCATGAGTTCAACGCGTCGCTTTTCCGGGTTAGAGGTGCTTTTGTCTATTTGTTCCAGTAGCGAAAAACGTTCGCCGGTCTCTTTATCCTCGATCTCCAGACCGCCCAGGATCTCCCGGCTACGCTGGCGACGTTCCCGCCATATGTTCACGCGTTCTTTGCTGCAATAAGGTGAAATACTGCGGCGCACGTCGCCCAGGCTAATTCGAAGATGTTCACGCCAGCGCGTGGCATATTTCAGCAAGCAGCGATTCCAAAAACGATCATCAAGAACTTTACGTATAGCCGCTGCAATCTCATCAATCGGGCGGCGGCGTTTATGCGATCCCGGCACTACAACCCGGAAAACGCCAGCAATACTAATCGCCTCGTTATACATTCGCCGCGCTGACTCATTCAGGCTTAACTCTTCCGTATCCCCGTTAACCTCAGCCATAACGGCGCGGACGTAGATCGCAACGTCTTGCGCCAGCAATTTCACATCCTCCGGGGAGAAATCCGGCAAGCTGTTAAAGCGGGCTAGCAAGGCGTTTAGTTGGGGGAAGTTATGATAAAGCGCATCCAGATCTGCAAACGGCGTTTCATCAATCTGATCCGCGTGGCGGTTAAGGCTGAGGGAATACCGCTTCATTACTCCGCTGATGTGCGGCAACTCACGCCGCACGATATCGCGTAGCGTCAGATCGGCAATATACCGACCGCTCTTTTCGTGGGATTTCTCAACACGAGCCATCATGCGGCGACGGATAAAGAGCGGCAACGGTTGGAGGGTATGCCGCGCCCGCTGCCAGAATTCATGCTCTGCCGCCAGTTCCCTGGGATCGTGTGCCGGTGTTTTGTCCACGCCGATCGCTTTGCGTGGATAATTCCACGGGTACGCATATTCCGTGTTATCTACACCGCCCCCCTTAAATGGCGGTGGCGGCGTTGGTGCATAGCGCCCTCTTGTCATTCTTTCGCCTTACCGCTGCAATAGTGCCAACCTTCAGGGTGGGTCGTTGTGCGCCCGCATAATTCGCAGGTTTTTTCCTCCATATTTAATGAATTAAAATAAGCCTCATCATGCTTACGGCGATCCTGTAATTCATTTGCCGCCGCTGCTGCTTTTGTTAATAATTCAGCCATAGTATGTGCGCCTGGACGTCTACCGTTTTGAAAATAAAACTCATATCCTCCGGTTAGTTTTAGTATCAATGCGTCAAGCTCTTCATTTGTTAGCTTTTGATTAATCATAATTAATACACCTCATTAGAATGGAAGCGGAATACCGATCAGCTCTTTAACTTTCTCTCGCGTTTTAGGCGCAAGCTTTCGCAGCGTTTCAACCGGATAAAATTCAAATCCCTTATATGCCTCGCGAGTGTCTTTTGTATCGCTATTCGATAAAACGATTTGCGATCCGAAATACTCCGCCGTGCCGATAAGAATATTGTTCAACTCTTCATGATCGGCCTTCTCGAATGCTTTCCCACCGTATTTATTAAAATTCCGTTTCCCTTTTAGTGGGAAATAGGGGGGATCCGCATAAATGGTCAAAGCTTCATGCTGAGTAAATAACCGCCCCGTTACGACAGAAAGCGCTTGACGAAAATCCCCAACAAGAAAAGTTGCGTGAGTATCCTTTGCTTTTTCTGCAAACAGTCTTAATTCCTTCTCAGGAAATCTGGCTTTTCCGACCTTGCTATAAGCCATATTAAATTCGCCTTTTTCATTGCAGCGATATACGCCGCCATAACAATGGCGATTGAGATAGAGAAATAATAACGCAGCAGCTCCTTTATCACCTTTTCCATAAGTCTCAAGGGAGGTGCACAGGAGGCGATATTGATTCCGAAAAGCGTAATAAGATGCCTCATCACCATAGTCATTAAAAATAAACTTTGCGTGATCAATAAAAATATCCGTATTAGTTGTTAACTCACGATAGAAATTCATTAACATGAAATTACTATCGCATAGCGTATAACGCGTATAGTTTGTATTTAAAAAAACCGTACCACCACCCACAAAGAGATCAACAAGACGCTCGGATGGTTTGAGGTATTTATTTAATTCGGGCATCACATTTGCTTTACTGCCAGCCCAGCGCAAAGGAGATTTAATCATTTGCCACCTCGCCAACCCAATCCGGGCGCGGGCCTTTGCCGGTGTAAAAATCCAGGATATCTAACAGGCGCGGATAAAACTTAAGCGCGGCGCGCCCGTCCATCAAAAAAATCTCATTCTTTCCGAATGACCGCCATTCGCTTACGCTGTGATGTTCGCACCCAACCTGCGCAAATGATTTATCCGAAATAGCAATACGATAGTGCTCACCCTGAATAATGATTAATGACTGATATAAGATAGCCCCTTCAAACTTTGCGCCCGAAGTCTTAACGCCGTACATTTTTGCATTTTTAAATTGAGCGCGGTTAAAATCTGAATACCACAAGATCGAATTTTCAATCTTAGCGTTCTTAAAATCGCAGTCTGAGAAATCAGAAAATTTAAAAATGCTATTCGATAAATTTGCATTCTTAAAGCTACTGCCGGACATATTAGCAAATGACGCCACCGCTCCTGATAAATTGGCCCCATCAAAACAAGCATCCTCCGCGACTGCTTCCAGCAGATATGCCCCCCTTAAATCCATATTTGATAAATCAAACATAGAGAGATCGAGGCGCTCCCCGGTTGCATTATCCTGAACCCAGCACGAATGACTTTGTAGTTTAACTTTTAACTCTTCTTTGGTGATTGGGTTATATTGATGTTTCATTTTTTCCACTCCTTGCTATAACGTTCTGCTGTATATATCGACCATGAATTGCCGTTGTCTTTGCTTAATATCCTCCAGCGGTTCCCCATGCGAATAACTAAATAGCCGTTTGCGGTAAGGCGAGAAAAATTTTTCTTACCCCTCATAAACTCGCCTAATTTAGCTACCGCACGAATCCAAACATCGCGAGGGATTCTAAATCCTGATAATTTAGGCTCACCGTTGGATAGGTTCATCAATTCCACCAATTTTCCCCTCCGCCCATCTTTCTAAATCCTCCAATACTTCCAGCGGAGTAAGTTTGTCGCGTTGAATTTTTGCCTTTAAAATTGAAAGGTGCGCCCCTAAAAGCACATGCATAGAGATTTTTCCGGTAGTAACGCCAGAATTAAATATTTCCGCCACGGTTTGCGGCTTAGAATTATTCACAACTTCAGGTTTATTTTTCACAATGTAACTCATATAACCCGCCTTATTTTAGATAAAGGGAACCCGCGACAATTTAATGCCGTACTTTTGAAATTACTTAATTAATGCTTTTCGTTTTTCCAGGCGTCTTTTAATGCAGCAAGAAAGGCATAGCAAAGATCGCTATTTGGTAAAACATTAAATTGTATTAACGTTTCCTTGCACTGCACTTTAAAGCCATTCTTTTCGATATCGTCGGCGGTCATGCCTCTTAAATATGATGGTGTTTTGCTGTAGCGGTGATTGGGTCCGTAGGCCATTTTATTAACTCCATATCACTGTGCTGAATCTGGAGATCGGGCGCGGGATTTTATAACTGCGCAGCTCTTCCAAAATGTGACGAAGAAAGCGGAGGCTTTCCTCATCCTCCAGGCAGAATGCCAGGCCATAAAGATGGGTAACGACGCTGTTTAGAATTTTCAGGCCGGAATCTTGCGAGGTTGTCCCGTTCTCCCGGTTGAAGTGGTACGACTCAAGCGCCTGATTGAATATTTCAATGTAGTGCTGATTCATATTGCCCCCTGTTATGCCAACCGCTTCAATGCTTCTTCCGCCGCGACTTTTTCCCGCATGTACTCCGCAACCATGTTGATCTCACGCTCTTTGCCGTACTTGCCCTCCGCAAGAATAAACCGCCCTTTGTCGGCCTGCTGCTGTACCTGGCGGAGCGTTTGCCCGGTCATCTGGGCGTATTGCGAGAGAGTCATACGCGGTTGAGGTACGAACAAAATCACGTTTTCCAGCTGATTTGTCAGAGCTAAATGCTTTGTCTTGCTAGTTCGCATGTTTTATCCTCAAGGATCATTCAGTGTCGATTAGATTCGATGAGATTTGTTTAGATAGTCATTAATCAATGACTCGACAAGAGGATAGTCATTAAGTCATGACCACGTCAAGCGCATATGCAGCAAAACTAAAAGAAATACGTATCGCTGAGGGGCTTACACAGAAGCAACTTTCTGAAATATCAGGAATTTCATTAGGCTCAATAAAAAACTATGAAAGTGGTCATAACGAGGTCGGGTTAACAGTTATTGAGCGATTTATCGCCGTTCCTATTCTCAAAAAGTACACACTCTGGCTCATGACCGGTGATACTCATCCCGGGTCGGGGCAAATTTCCCCGACTCTCTCCCCTGATGGGCAAACCAGCATATCCAGCCACCAAACCGGGAAAAAGGCTGGCTAGTCGCTTGGAAAATAAAGGAAAAATGGACTACTGGCGGAATTTGCGCCTACAAAGTAACGTGGCTTGACTAGTTTATCGTGCTGGTTTTAAAGGATTTTATCCTAAAAAACATTCTTTCCACCCATAGAATTTTTCACTACCCAGCGAAAACAGCGAGGGAATAAGCCAAAATGACAATAAAAGCCATTGATAATGAGTGGATGGTTGACGTTAGGCCGCAGGGCCGCAACGGGCCGCGCGTTCGTCGTAAGTTCAAGACGAAATCAGAAGCCCAGCAGTATGAGCGCTGGGTGATTGCTACGCAGAATAATAAAGAATGGCTGGGGAAGGATAAGAAGGATCCGCGCACGTTGGAAGAATTGATCGAGGCGTGGTCAAAGTTTTACGGTCAATCACTCAAATCTGGGGATAAAGTTAAGGGCGACCTTTTGCGAATATGCGCCGAGATGGGAAACCCGAGGGCATCCGACCTTACAAAGGCAACGTTTACAAAGTACCGGGCCGCTCGCCTCGATGCCGGAATAAGCCCAGTAACCATTAATCGTGAGCATGACCATTTATCGGGTGTTTTTTCTGCCCTCACAAAAGCCGGACAATACACCGCGCCCAATCCTCTCTCACATCTCCCACGCCTTCGCACCCGCGACAAAGAAAAAACTTTTCTCACATCTGAGCAAATTGATATTTTACTGAATACTCTAGAGAATTCTTATTATCGCTTAGCAGTTCTAGCGCTTGCTACCGGCGCACGATACGAAGAAGCCGCGCAACTGACAATCTCTCGCGTTCAACATAATAAGGTGACTTTTACTGATACAAAAAATGGGCGGGATCGCACTGTCCCGATTGGCCCTGATGTTCACAAAATCATCACGGATAAAGTGAAGAGCGGGAAGCTTTTTCCCGGGGTACGTTATGAAACCTTTCGCGCAACCCTAAAAAGGCTTTTTGATCTTCCCGAAGGCCAGGCTACACACGTGCTCCGTCACACATTCGCCAGTCATTTCACGATGAATGGTGGAAACATCATCACACTACAAAAGCTCTTAGGACATGCATCAATCAAACAGACGATGGTTTACGCTCACTTAGCCCCAGACTATTTGAATGAAGTCATTACCCTAAATCCGTTCATAAAGCGTGACATGAAATGATCCACATTTTGACCCAAATGATGGGTTTTTATGAGTTCTGATGAGATTTGTTGAGCGGGTAACTCACTGTTAAATAATGTAAATAATTGATTTTACAGCGCCCACGAAAAAACAGCCTCTTTGTTGCTCCTGCATCGCCAGGGTGAAGGTTCGCTCGTCAGCGGGGCCGTCAGGGCGACCAAACCGGCAAATCGCACGAATCGGTAGCCCGGGTCAGGCGTTAGCCGCAACCCGGGGATTTTTCCGCAGTCTAGCGGCGATCTCTCCAGACGGTCTGTACGTTGCAGAATTCATGCAGACCAAAATGGGAGAGCTCGCGGCCAAATCCGCTTTTCTTCACGCCGCCGAACGCCACGCGGGCATCGCTGGCGCAGTAGCCGTTAATAAACACGCCGCCGCACTCCAGCTCATCGGCAAAGCGTTGGGCCTGTGCTTCGCTGGTGGTATATACCGTTGCAGAAAGGCCAAACTCGCTATCGTTCGCCAGCGCCAGCGCGTGGTCGGCATCGCGAGCTTCGGTAATTGTCGCCACCGGGCCAAACAGCTCCTGGCGGAAGCCGGTCATCTCAGCGGTGACGTTGCCCAGCACCGTCGGCGCATAGTAGTTGCCCGCGCCGGCGATTTTTTCCGCGCCCAGCAGCAGGGTCGCTCCTTCTTTTAAGGTCGCGCGCACCTGCTCATGCAGCTCATCGCGCAGATCGAAACGCGCCATCGGCCCGATGTAGTTCTGTTCATCGCGCGGATCGCCCATTTTGAGCGCGGTGACGGCGGCGACAAATTTCTGCGTAAAGGCCTCGGCAATGCCCGCCTCGACGATAAAACGCTTCGCCGCGGCGCAGACCTGCCCGGTGTTCTGGTAGCGGCCGATCACCGCCGCTTTCACCGCCTCGTCGAGGTCGGCATCGTTGAGCACGATAAACGGATCCGAACCGCCCAGCTCCAGGACGCATTTTTTCAACGCCGCGCCGGCCTGCGCGCCAATCGCCTTCCCGGCCCGCACGCTGCCGGTAACGGTCACCGCGGCGATACGCGAATCGTTGATCATCTGCGAAACGCTATCGTTGGTGGCATTCACCCAGCCAAACACCCCGGCCGGAACGCCGGCTGCGGCAAAGATTTCACCGATCATCGCCGCGCTTCCCAGTACGTTTGGCGCATGCTTAAGTAGATAGCTGTTGCCCGCCAGCAGAATCGGTACCGCGCCGCGCAGCACCTGCCACACCGGGAAATTCCACGGCATGATGGCGAGGATAGCGCCCATCGGCCGGTACTCAATGACCGCTTTATTATCTTCAACCAGCGTCGCTTCGGTTTTGAGCATCGCCGGTCCGTGCTCGGCATACCAGTCGCAGAGATTTGCCGATTTCGCGACTTCCCCGCGCGCCTGAGCGATCGGTTTTCCCATCTCCAGGCTAATCATTTGCGCCAGCGCTTCGCCGCGCGCGCGCATCGCGTTACCGACATGACGCAGCGCTGCCGCGCGTTCCGCAACGCTAACGTTGCGCCACTGACGATAAGCTTGTTCCGCAAGGGCAACGGCCGAATCGACTTCTTGCTCGCTCGCCCAGGGCAGAGACGATATGATTTCACCTGTGGTCGGGTTCACGGAAACCGCATGAGTGGCAGATACATTCATCGTTAATCTCTCAGTGTTGATTGCGAAGTGACCTTATTCTGGCTTACCCTACCCTTCATTAAAAATGAATAATATTAAGCAACCTATTCACAAAAGAAGAATGCTATGGACCTGACCCAGCTTGAAATGTTTAACGCCGTCGCCAGCACCGGCAGCATTACCCAGGCCGCGCAGAAGGTGCATCGCGTGCCGTCGAACCTGACCACGCGCATTCGCCAGCTGGAGGCGGATCTCGGCGTAGAGCTGTTTATTCGCGAAAACCAGCGTCTGCGCCTGTCGCCCGCCGGGCATAGCTTTTTACGCTATAGCCAGCAGATCCTCGCCCTGGTAGATGAGGCGAGAATGGTGGTCGCCGGAGATGAACCTCAGGGGCTGTTTTCCCTCGGCTCGCTGGAAAGTACCGCCGCCGTGCGCATTTCACCAACCCTGGCGCACTTTAATCAACGTTACCCCAAAATTCATCTGGCCCTCTCCACCGGCCCTTCCGGCACCATGATCGACGGCGTCCTGGAGGGAAACCTGAGCGCGGCGTTTGTTGACGGCCCGCTGGTGCATCCAGGGCTTGAGGGGTTACCGGTATTTCCCGAAGAGATGATGATCGTCGCGCCCTTTGGCCACCCGCCCATTGCGCGCGCCAGTGAAGTGAATGGCGCCAGCGTCTATGCGTTTCGCGCCAACTGCTCCTACCGCCGCCATTTTGAAAGCTGGTTTCATGCCGATCGCGCCACGCCGGGACGCATCCATGAAATGGAGTCCTACCACGGGATGCTGGCCTGCGTCATTGCCGGCGCCGGTCTGGCGCTGATCCCACGCAGTATGCTGGAGAGCATGCCGGGCCATCAGCAGGTTTCCGCCTGGCCGCTGGCGGAAGAGTGGCGCTGGCTGACCACCTGGCTGGTCTGGCGGCGGGGGGCGAAAACCCGTCAGCTCGACGCGTTTATAGCGCTGCTGAACGAAGATCGGCAAGCAGCATCTTCTCCATAAAGATGCTTAACGGATCCGGCTGATACGGCGCAAAGGCGCTACGGGTCTGGTAGCCATTGCGCGTATATAACGCAACGGCGGCGTGCTGATGGATGCCCGTTTCCAGGCGCACGGTATGGCATTCGCGATTTATCGCCTCTTCCTCCAGCGCGGCCAGCAGTCGTTCTCCCAGCTGCTGCCCGCGATGGGCCGGGTGAATAAACACCCTTTTCATCTCGCCCACCCCCTCTTCGCCGAGCACGATCGCCCCGCAGCCGACGGCCTGGCGCTGCGTATCGCGAATAAGAAGCGCAATAACCGACTCCGCCGGTAGCGCGCTCAGGTCGATCAAATGGTTGCTCTCAGCCGGGTAGAGCGTCTGCTGATACGCGTCCAGTTCGGCAATTAAGGCCATCAGATCCGGGTGGTTTTGCGGGGTTGGGGTGATTGTGTACATAAAGAAGCTCCTTTTTGACCATACTGTAGCGCGGAGCGTCTCGCAGGCGGCCATAGCATTAACTTATCGCTTCACACCTCGCTTGCGCTTCCCCCTAAAGTGGCAGTAATTTTGCGTCATGACGACATTTATCAGGAACAAACCATGAATACCAAAGCGCGCAAGGTCATGATTATCGGGGCAGGCAACGTCGGCGCCTCTGCGGCCTATGCCCTGTTGAATCAAAATATTTGCGAGGAGTTAATCCTCGTGGACCTGAATAAAGCCCGCGCCGAAGCGCACGCCCAGGACCTGAGCGATGCGGCGGCCTACATGCCGGGGATGATGACGATTTCCTCGCGGGAAGCCAGCGACTGCGCCGATGTTGATATTGCGGTGCTCACCGTTTCCGGCGGCGCGCTCAAACCGGGCCAGACTCGACTGGACGAACTGACCAACACGGCGACAATTGTAAAAAGCCTCATTCCGCAAATGATGAGCGGCGGTTTCAACGGTATTTTTTTGATTGCCACCAACCCCTGCGACATCATCACCTGGCAGGTATGGCGGCTTTCAGGTCTGCCGCGCAGCCAGGTGCTGGGTACCGGCGTCTGGCTGGATACCACGCGCCTGCGCAGAGTGCTGGCTCAGGAGCTGGATATCGGCGCGCAGAGCATCGACGCCTTTATTCTCGGCGAGCATGGCGACACCCAGTTTCCGGTCTGGTCGCACTCAGCGGTTTACGGCGCCGCCATCGGCGATGTGTACCAAAAGCATACTGGTCAAATTCTCGACCGGGAGCGGATTGCGGAAAAGGTGCGCAGGCTGGGATTTGAAATTTACGCCGGTAAAGGCTGCACCGAATACGGCGTCGCCGGGACTATCGCCGAAATCTGCCGCCATATTTTCACCGGCAGCCATCGTGCGCTGGCGGTATCGTGCATTCTGGATGGCGAGTACGGCATCACCGGCGCGGCGGCAGGCGTACCCGCGGTGCTTACCCAAAGCGGCGTACAGCAGATCATTGAGCTGCAGCTGGCCGATGATGAAGCAGAGAAGTTCCGCCGCTCTGTGGAAGTGATTAAAGCCAATATCGCCCGCCTACCGTAACCCGCTTTCCCGGCTAGTCGGCAATGATCAGCCGGGGATGGATATGCCCCAGCAGTTCACGCGTCTCTTCCGGCAGATGATTATCGGTGATGATGTCGGTGAGCGAGTCGAGATGGGTGATGTTAAACAGCGACCAGGCGCCGTATTTTGAGCTGTCCGCCAGCAGAATGCGCCGCCGGGCGTTCGCGATTAAATCCCGCTTCAGCGCCGCTTTCTCTTCCGTTGGCGAGGTTACGCCCTTCTCCAGATCCCAGCCGTTGCAGCTAACGAACGCCAGATCGGGCCAGATATTTTGCAGCAGACGGCGTCCGTGATCGCCGATGCAGGACTGGCTGCTGTCGTCGATGCGTCCGCCGATGATGGTAACTTCAATTTGCTTAAATTCCGAGAGAAACAGGGCGATATGCAGATCGCTGGTGATCACCCGCAGCGGCAAGTGGGTTATCTGCCGGGCAAGTTCGATCATCGTGGTTCCGGCATCGAGGACGATGGCGTCCCCGGCCTTGACTAACGCCGCCGCCGCGCTGGCGATGGCGTATTTTTCCTGCAGACTGCGCTGGGACTTCTCCTGGGTGGTGGGCTGTGAAGGAATAAACCGGTTGAGCGTGACGCCGCCGTGGGTACGGCTGATGACCCCTTCCTGATCGAGCTTAATCAGGTCGCGGCGAATCGTCGCCGGCGAGGCGTGAGTCGCCGCCACCAGCTGGTCCACTGTCACCAGATTATGGCTCTTCAGAAAATCCATAATCTGCTCTAACCGGTTATATCCCTTCATGTTATTCCTGTGCGATTTGCATGGCGAGCTCAATAGAGGTTGCCATGCTGTCAGACTTAGCTTTACCTGTCCAGGCAATATCAAACGCCGTGCCGTGGTCTGCGGAAGTGCGGATAAACGGCAGGCCGGCGGTAATATTTACCCCATCATAAAATCCAAGTAATTTTAGCGGAATATGCCCCTGATCGTGATACATCGCGACCACCATATCAAACAGACCTTCGTGACACTGCATAAATACCGTGTCCGGCGGGCATGGCCCGGTCACGTTGAGCCCTCTGGCCTTCATCGCTTCAACGGCCGGACCCACGATACGAATCTCTTCATCGCCAAACAGACCGTTTTCCCCGGCGTGAGGGTTCACTCCGGCAACGGCAATGCGCGGATTAGTGAAACCCACCCGGCGCAGGAAGCTATCGGCGATGCCGATCACCGTTTCAACTCGCGGCTGGTTCAGATTATCAAGGAATTTTCGCAGCGCCACGTGGGTAGAGATATGGATCACTTTGAGCTTATCGGTATATAACACCATCGCAAAATCTTTGGTTTGCGTCAGATGGGCGAGCATTTCGGTATGTCCCGGGAAGTTGTGCCCGGCCAGATGCAGCGCTTCTTTATTGAGCGGCGCGGTAGCGATCGCAAACACCTCACCCGCCATCGCCAGCTCGGTCGCTCGCTTGATGCAGCGGTAAGCTAAATCCCCCGCCTGCGCCTGCACTTCCCCCGCGCGTAGTCCTTGCGGATCGGCCAGCGGTTCGTCGATAACGTTAATCGTGCCCGCGCTGAACTGCGCCTGTTCCGGACGATCAATGATACGCAGCTCGGCGGGCGGGGTTATCCCCATCGCCAGGATCCGCCGCAGCGTCTGCGCGCAGCCCACCACCACGACCGGCGCGCCGTTGAGTTTCCCCTCAACCAGCGATTTGATAATAATTTCCGGGCCAATGCCTGCCGGGTCTCCCATCGTTACCGCAATGATGTTAGTCACTCATTTTCTCCTCAATAAAATTCACAACCTCCAGCAGGGTGGTTTCCGTTCCGAATCCGCCTGCCTTGGTCATTACCGGCCGCTGCCAGCTACTACCCAGAAAATTGCCGAACGGCACGCATTGCGCCACCCGGCCTGTAATATGAAATCCGCTGGCGTCCAGCGCCTGCGCCACGGCGATCGCCACGTCGCCGCCGGATAAATAGAGCGCTCCCGGCTGGCTCTGCGCGATGGCCAGCGCGCTGACCCGCGCCAGGTATGCGCAGATGCGCTCGCCAAGGGCGGTGCGATCGACCCCATGCCGACGACACAAGGCTTCAACCGCCTTTCGCGCCTCGCTATCGGGTCGGGTGGTGATAACGCAATGATTATTTTCGCTCAATACCGCCACGATACGCCGGGCATCAAGGGCGGCATCGCCGTCAAAGGCCATAGCCACATCAATGTCGACCCGCCGGACGCGCGGATGCTCATTAAGACGGGCAACCTGCTGTTGCGCGATTTCGCTCATTGAACCGACCACCGCCAGCAGCGGGCCGTGCGGCATAGTCGCCAGCCGACGCGCCAGGGCGTCGCATAGCCCCGCAGACCCCACCAGCAGCACCCGCTGCTCGCACAGAGCGACCGTGGCGATAATGGCATCCAACTGCTGGTTTTCTTCGGCATCGACGATCAGCACCCGCGGCGTCTCAACCGTTTGTTCCAGCTCTGCCGCCAGCCCGGCGACCGTTGTCCCGCGGCACAGCAAATCGCTTTGTTGAGCGACCACGGCGGCGATATCCGCGCTGCTGACCGGCGTTTTCGGGTCGGTCGCGAACTCGGTTTCATTCACCGGCGAGCCGTGCACATAGCACACACCCCGGCGCGTCAACCGGCCAGCCGCCGGAAAAGCCGGCGCCAGAACCGCTACGGCGCAGTTCAGCGCGCGCATCGTTGCTTCCAGCTCGGCGCCGAGATTGCCGCGCAGCGTGGAGTCGATTTTTTTCACCGTCCAGCGCGGCTGAAAACGCGGCAACACCGCCTGTAAAAGATGCGTGATGCGCCGTGCCGCCTCTGCGGCGGGCTGCGCGCGGCTGTCGCTATTGAGGATCAGCGCCTGCGCCTCTCCCTGGTAGCTGGCGCTAAACGCCACTTCCGCCCGCATCCCCGTCTCCGCCAGGCTGACTCCCGCGTCATTTGCGCCGGTAAAGTCATCCGCCAGAACCAGCACCTTGTTATCGCCGCTGCCCATCATGTTCCCTTTTCAAGCTGTTCGAAATTGATAATGATTGTATTCAATCACAATTGATTAAATGTGAGCAAGCTCAAGTTATTAAATCTCGCTATAAATTATAACTTCATCCCACAATGTGAGTGACCCGAACAATAGATGATTAAGTTTAATCATCCATAAGACAGGAGAAAGAAGTGGCAACCATTAACAGCACCCTGATTAGCGGCGCGGGCGCGTTTACCGCCCTGCTACCGCTGCTGACCGGCAAACAGCGCATTTTGCTGGTCACCGATGGCAACGTTGGCAAACTCGATGCCGCACGGCAGATCCGTACGCTTCTGGAAGACGAAGGGCGTCAGGTTCAGATCGTTGATTCCGTACCCGCAGAGCCAAGCCAACATGATATGACGCAAATTCTGCGCCTCGTCAGCGCTAACCAGCCGGAGCTAATAGTCGGGATTGGCGGCGGTAGCGTTCTGGATGTGGCCAAGCTGCTCTCGGTTCTGCTGCATCCCGACTCGCCGGGGCTTGAGGCGCTGCTGGCCGGCGAAAAGCCGCAGCAAAAGGTGACCTCGTTATTAATTCCCGCCACTGCCGGCACCGGTTCCGAAGCCACGCCGAACGCGATCCTGGCAATCCCGGAACAGAATACGAAGGTGGGGATTATCTCCCCGGTTCTGCTGCCGGATTATGTTGCCCTGCTGCCGGAATTAACCACCAGCATGCCCGCGCATATCGCCTCCTCTACCGGCATTGACGCGCTGTGTCATCTTATTGAGTGCTTTACTTCGACCGTTGCCAATCCGGTTAGCGATAACGCGGCGCTGATTGGCCTGCGCAAGCTGGTGCGCAACATCGAGCTATCGGTGAGCGAGCCGCACAATCTGGCGGCGAAGCTGGAGATGCTGTGGGCCTCTTATTATGGCGGTGTGGCTATTAACCATGCGGGCACTCATCTGGTTCATGCCCTTTCCTATCCGTTAGGCGGCAAATATCACCTGCCTCACGGCGTGGCTAACGCCATTTTGCTGGCGCCTTGTATGAAGGTGGTGCGCCCACACGCGGTGGCTAAATTTGCCCAAGTCTGGGATCTGCTCCCTGAAGCCGACCTGACGCTTAGCGAAGAAGAGAAATCCCATGCGCTGGTCGCCTGGCTCGCCGCGCTGGTGAAACGCCTGCAGCTGCCCGATAACCTTGCCGCGCTGGGCGTACCGCCAGAGAGCATCAGCGAACTGAGCGAAGCGGCGCTGAACGTCAAGCGTTTACTGAATAATGCGCCATGCAGCGTTAACCAGGATCAGGTTGAAGCGGTTTACCGCACCCTGTTCCCCGCACAATAACACCAGGGAAGAGATGAAATGAGCAATTCAATTACCGGCGTTCTGACCGCCATCGTCACGCCTTTTACCGCAGAGGGAGCCGTGAATATCCCGGCGCTAAGGCAGCAGGTACAGCGCCAGCTCGCCGCGGGCAACGGTATTTTTTGCGGCGGTACCAACGGCGAATTCTTTGTGCTGAATGAAGCGGAAAAAATCGCCGTCGCTAAAGCCTGCGTGGATGAAGTTGCCGGTCGGGCGCCGGTGGTGGCGCATATTGGCGAAGTGTCGACTCGCGAAACGATCCGCCTGGGTCAACAGATCGAACAACTGGGCGTTGACGCGGTCTCCGTGATTACCCCCTGGTTTGTGCCGCTAAAACAGGATGAGCTGATCGCCCACTATACCGCCATTGCTGACGCCCTGAGTGTACCGGTATTTCTCTACAACATCCCGGCGCGCACCGGCAACACCATTGAACCGCAAACCGCGCGCGCGCTGGCGCAGCATCCGAACATTATCGGCGTCAAAGACAGCGCCGGCAGCTACGAAAGCCTGAAGGGTTTCCTCGATGCGGTCCGGGATATCGCCGATTTTGACGTGCTGAACGGCCCTGATTCGCTGATACACCAGGGTTTTGTTGATGGCTGCTCCGCCTGTATTTCCGGGCTGGCAAACGTCGCGCCAAAAGAGATCAACGCCATCTGGGCAAATTTTAAAGCGGGCAATGTTGAGGGCTCCCGCCAGGCTCAGGAGAGCGTCACCGGTCTGCGCACCGATCTTTATAAAGTGGCGTTCTCGCCGGCGGCGGTAAAAAAAGCGCTGCAGCTGATGGGCCACGATGTTGGCGACAGTCGCTACGCGGTGAGCTTCACCTCGGCGCAGTGCGCGGAAATTAATCAAATTATTGCCAAATATATTTCCTGACGATAGCGGAAATAGTTAATTAAATTTCCGGCACTGGTGTAAACAAAAAATCAGTGCCGGGAATATTTAATATTTTGTATATAACGTCTTACGTAACGTAAGGGATGTTTCAATGTTTATATGGATGCTTGACCCTGAAATATGGTTGACGCTGGTAACGCTCACCTTTCTGGAGATTATTCTCGGGGTCGATAATATTATCTTTCTCTCGCTGGTAGTGGCCAAACTGCCACCGCATCAACAAAATGTTGCGCGTAAGTTGGGATTAAGCGGCGCAATGGTTATGCGCGTGCTATTGCTGGTATCTATTGCCTGGCTGGCGCATATAACGGTGCCGCTGTTTACTATTGCGCATTTTGTCGTATCGGTGCGCACCATCATTTTATTTGTCGGTGGTTGTTTCCTTATTTACAAGTCACTGCAGGAGATACGCGGTGAACTGCAGCTGGAAGAAGAGTCGCACGGCGGCGGCCAGCGTCAGCTTTCGCTGGCGGGCGCGGTTGTCCAGATTATGCTGCTGGATATTGTCTTTAGCCTGGATTCAGTTATTACCGCAGTCGGTTTGTCGCAACATATTTTCATTATGATTACGGCAGTCATTATTGCTGTTGGCATTATGATGTTCGCGGCAAAGACCATCGGCGATTTTGTCAATAACACGCCAACGATGAAAATGCTCGCTTTAACCTTTTTGTTGCTGGTGGGGATATTATTGGTCGCGGATAGTCTGGAGATACACATTGCAAAAGGTTATCTCTATTTTGCCATTTTCTTTTCGCTGGCGGTGGAAACGCTCAATATTATTCGTAATAAAAAAATCATTAAGGCTTCGCAGCCCGCAGAAGCTTACGACTCATTACAGCTAAACAAATAGAACCCTACTGAAAATAACGGAGTATGAATATGTCTGTAACCGCAATTCGTGACGGAATCATTAATCAGCATGAACAGGACGCGCGGGTCGAAACCGCGATGTTACCGTCATCCTGCCCGCAAAACCATGCGGCAAACCTGCTGCCGCTGCCGGACGGCTCCCTGATGTGCGTCTGGTTCGGCGGTACCCAGGAAGGCGTTGCCGACATCTCCGTTTGGGGATCGCGTCTGCTGCCCGGGAGCCGCCAGTGGAGCGATGCGGTCAAACTGTCTGATGACGCCAGCCGTTCCGAGCAAAACCCGGTGCTGTTTCTGGCGCCGGATAACGTGCTATGGCTGCTGTGGACCGCGCAGATCTCCGGCAACCAGGATACCGCCATCGTGCGCTATCGCCAGTCAACGGATCTGGGTCAAACCTGGGGCGAGATTGCCACCCTGCTCGATAAGCCCGGCACCTTTATTCGCCAGCCGATCATCGTCCTCGACAACGGCAACTGGCTGCTGCCGGTCTTCTACTGCCGCACTCAACCGGGTGAAAAATGGGTTGGCAACGACGATATCAGCGCCGTCAAAATCTCCTCCGATTGCGGCAAAACCTGGCGCGACGTCGAAGTCCCGCAAAGCCTGGGCTGCGTACATATGAACATCACCGCGCTGCCGGGCGGCACGCTGGTTGCGCTGTTCCGCAGCCGTTGGGCCGACAATATCTACTACAGTCAGTCCGTCGATAACGGCGAAAGCTGGTCAGTGCCTGAACCGACTGAACTGCCCAATAACAACTCATCTATTCAGGTGACTACCCTCGCCAGCGGCGAACTGGCGCTGGTCTTTAACCACATGAGCGCCGCCGGCGCGCGGGAACGCCGGGCATCGCTTTACGACGAAATCGACGATGGCGATAACAGCCGTAAAGAGCCGGAAGTGACCAGCGGGCGTTCGGCCTTCTGGGGAGCGCCGCGCGCGCCAATGACCGTAGCCATCTCCGCCGACGGCGGTAAAACCTGGCCATGGCAGCGCAACCTCGATGAAGGCGACGGCTACTGCATGACCAATAACTCGCTGGATAAGCGCAATCGCGAGTTCTCCTACCCGAGTATCAAACAAGGGGCGGACGGCACGCTGCACATTGCCTACACCTGGTTCCGCCAGGCGATTAAATACGTGCACGTTTCGCCCGAGTGGGTGAAGGAGTCCGCACGATGATCGTCGGCAACCTTAACGCCCTGCCGCTGGCAGGGCTTCCCCCGGCGCTGCGGCAGATCCTCTCCCTTCCGCAAGCCACGCTAGCGGCGCTGAGCGACAGGCCGGACGGCCGCTGGCAGCCGGAAAACTGTCGCTGGTATTGCAATATCGGCGAAGCACATACCCAGCCGACCGCCCAGCGGCACACCGAATATCACCATCAGTGGGCCGATATTCAGGTGATGCTGGCGGGCTGCGAGGTGATTAACGCCGGAATGCTCTGCGTCGCGCAGGATAGCGATGAAGAGCGCAAACCGGATCTGTTTATCGCCCGCGATTGCCCGTTGCAGGTATCCATCACCCTGTATCCCGGTGATTTTGCGATATTTCTGCCCGGCGAACCCCATCAGGCGCTGTGCGCGGTAGACGTGCCGTCAACGGTACGCAAAGCCGTATTTAAAGTGCCGAGCGACATGCTGGAAGGGTAAATAAGAAGGAGAAATAACAATGACAATGGAAATGATTCTGGCGCTGGGCATTCTGGTGCTAATGATAGTTCTTATTATGTCAGACAAAATGGCGTTTGGCGCACCGCCGCTGCTCGCCTGTCTGCTATTGGTTGTGACAGGGCTCTCCAACGTTCAGCAGGCCTTTGCCGGGTTTGTTAACTCAAGCGTCATTATGATCGCCGGCTTTATGGTGGTGATGGCGGCGCTGCAGAAAACGCGGCTGATCGGTAACGTAAAATCGGCGATGGTTAATCTGGTAAATAAAGGCAGCTATAAAAGCTACGCGCTGCTACTGGTGATTGTCATGATTGGCGCCAGCCTGGCGGGTACCGGTTCAACCGGCTACTACGTGCTGATTCTGTCACTGGTTTCGACCATCCCCTACAGCAAGAAGCTGCCGACCTCAAAGCTGATGATGCCGCTGGGATTCGCTACCAATCATCCTCTGTTCCCGGTTAACGTCGCGCTGCTGTTTGGCGTCACCGCCACGGTACTGCAAACCGCCGGTTTCAACGAGGAGATTTCAATGGTGAAATTTGCTCTGGTCAATCTGGTGATGTCGCTGGCCTTTTTGGCCTGGTGCCTGGTTGCGTATCGCTTTTTACCCGATCACCCGATCGCCGATGCCTCCGAGGAAGCGATGGCGGTACGCGAAGAGGAAGCCGTGGTGCTGCCCGCGTGGAAAGAGTATTGCACCGTTGGCGCCTTTGCGTTCAGCGTCGTGGGTATGATGCTGATGAACCAGTTAGGCAACATCGCCTATGTCGTACCGGGTCTCGCCGCTGCCTTCGTGATGATGATTAACGTTGTCGACTTCAAAGAGGTTCGCGATCATATGGGCGCGCCGGTTATCCTGATGATGGCCGGGGTGATCGGCGTCGCCGATGCGCTGGCAGGCACGGGCTTCACGGCAATGGTCGGCGATGCGGTGGCGGGCGTGCTCGGCGCAAACGTATCGCCCTTCGTGTTTATTTTTATCTTTGCGCTACTGACCAGCACCTGCTCAACCTTTACCGGGTCGAACATGGGCTCGGTGTATATCTTCGCGCCGATCGCGATCGCCGCCTGTACCAGCCTCGGCCTCAACCCTACCGCAGCCGCGATTGCGGTGGTCATTTCTGGCTGGAACGGTGGCTATATGCCGATTGACGGTATGCCGGCAATGATTCTGGGAATGGGAAAATATAAATTACCGGAATTCTGGATATTCTCGGTGCCGATGTACTTAATACGGATTCTGGCACTGTGCGTCGGCGCGATTGTGATATTCCCGATGTAGTTTTCTCTTCAATCTGTTCTGGTCTGACGCGATAGTGGCTCTGGTTTTTCGTGGAGTACGCAGGAGACGTTTGCCCAACACGCGGGGATGGATAAGGGATCGGCAGGTTTATTGCCGATCCCTTTTTATTTTGCTTACTCGCCTGACGTTATTTCACGTAGCGTGATTACGCCATTTAAATAGGTTACCGCCTGGCCGCTCATTAATACCCGCTCGCCCTTTAGCTCGCAGCGAATATCACCGCCGCGCGCGGAAACCTGCCGCGCCAGCATCTGGGTTTTGCCCAGCTTCGCACGCCAGTAGGGAATCAACATGGTATGCGCAGAACCGGTTACCGGATCTTCCCACACCGCTTCTCCCGGGGAGAAAAAGCGGCTGACGAAGTCATATTCGCCGCTGCCTGCGGCGGTAACGGTAACTTTATGCTCACCCGGGATCATCGCGGTAATATTCGGCCGCAGGGCTTCTAGCAGGTCGCGAGAGGCCAGCTCGATAAGCCATGCGCGTCCCTTACGCGCGTGCAGATAGCTATCAATACCCAGCGCGGAGAGCATCGCGGCGGGCGGCTCACCCTCCTGCGTTTCTCCCGCCGGGAAATCCAGCGTCAGCCACTCGCCTTCACGGCTCACGGTCAGGCGACCGGAAGCGGTCGCGAAGTGAATGACCGCGTCAGGATAATCCAGGTGATGAAATATCACGTGCGCGCTGGCAAGCGTAGCGTGGCCGCAGAGATTGACCTCGTTGCGGGTGGTAAACCAGCGAAGCGCAAAACCATCGCTTTCTGGCACCACGAACGCGGTTTCCGACTGGTTGTGCTGCTGCGCCATGTTGAGCAGCAGCGCATCCGGCAGCCACTCTTTAAGCAGGCATACCGCCGCCGGATTGCCGGCAAAAGGCTGGTCGCTGAAAGCCGCCACCAGATAAAAAGGGATTTCCGTCACCCGGCCTCCTTAACGCAGCGTAATCGTGCCGATTAAATAGGTAGTCGCCTGACCGCCGATCAGAACCCGCTCGCCCCGCCACTGGCAGCGCAGATCGCCGCCGCGGGCCGAAACCTGCCGCGCCTGCATCTCCGTTTTGCCGAGCTTTTCGCCCCAGTAGGGAATCAGCATGCTGTGGGTCGAACCGGTCACCGGATCTTCCGCCACCGCCTCGCCCGGGCAGAAGAAACGGCTGACAAAGTCATACTCTTCATCCGCCGCGCTGATACAGATCATTTTACCGAGGCGCTGGAGTCTCTGCATATCCGGGCGCACGGCTTCCACCTGCTGGCGGTTGGCCAGAATCACCAGATAATCGCGCGCCACGCGTACCTCCTGCGCTTCGCGCAGTCCGAGCCCGGCCAGCAGTTCCGCAGGCGGCTGCTCAACGGCGGTCGTCGCCCAGGCCGGGAAATCCAGGGTCAGCCAGTCGCCGCTGCGCGTGACGCGAAGCTCGCCAACAAAACGGGTGCTAAAGACAATCGTTGATGACGGGTGATCGAAATATTCAAAAATCACGTGCGATGCCGCCAGCGTCGCATGGCCGCAAAGGTTGATCTCATCCAGCGTGGTAAACCAGCGCAGCTCGTATCCTTCATCGGTGCGGACGAAAAACGCCGTCTCCGACTGATTATGCTGTTGCGCCATTTTCAGCAACGTTTCGTCCGGCAGCCATTCGGTGAGCGGGCAAACCGCCGCTGCGTTGCCGCCAAAGCTATGGTCGCTGAACGCATCGACCAGATAAAAATTAATTTCCTGCATCGTTCGGTCCCTTCATCTTCTTTACTTATCGATAACATGACATAAACGGGATAATTGCACACCTTTTATAAGAAAATTAATCCGTTAGGTTCAGGTATTTCCTTCAAACAAAAATGAGACTCAGATCACAAAATGGTTGTGTTTTAGGCAGCGATCGTTTTAAGATCGTGCCACTTCTTTCCTCTTTGTAACCAGCCCTGAACTTATGATGACAAATACGGTTTCACGCAAGGTCGCGTGGCTGCGCGTAGTCACGCTTGCGATTGCGGCATTTATTTTTAATACCACCGAATTTGCGCCCGTTGGCCTGCTGTCGGACATTGCTGACAGCTTCGGCATGGAAACGGCGCAGGTGGGGATTATGCTGACGATCTACGCCTGGGTCGTCGCGCTGATGTCGCTGCCCTTTATGCTGTTGACCAGCAAGATGGAGCGCCGTCGTCTGCTGGTTGGCCTGTTTATTCTGTTTATCGCCAGCCACGTGCTGTCGTTCCTGGCATGGAACTTTAACGTGCTGGTGATCAGCCGTATCGGTATCGCTTTTGCCCACGCGGTATTCTGGTCGATTACTTCAGCGCTGGCGATTCGTATGGCGCCAGCCGGTAAACGGGCGCAGGCGCTGAGCCTGATTGCTACCGGTACCGCGTTGGCGATGGTTTTCGGTATCCCGATCGGCCGTATCGTCGGGCAGTACTTTGGCTGGCGCACCACCTTCCTGGTTATTGGCCTGGGAGCGCTGATCACCATGGTATGCCTGATCAAGCTGCTGCCCAGGCTGCCGAGCGAGCATTCAGGTTCGCTGAAAAGCCTACCGGTGCTGTTCCGCCGCCCTGCGCTGCTGAGTATTTATTTACTGACGGTGATTGTGGTGACCGCGCACTATACCGCCTATAGCTATATTGAACCGTTCGTTCAGACGGTCGCCGGCCTGAGCGGCAACTTCGCGACCGTGCTGCTGCTGACGCTGGGCGGCGCGGGTATCGTCGGCAGCATTCTGTTTGGTAAGCTCGGCAACCTGCATGCTTCCGGATTAATCAATGCGGCGATTGGCCTGCTGCTGGCGTGTCTGCTACTGCTGCTGCCCGCCTCGCACAACGCTAACCACCTGATGCTGCTGAGCGTCTTCTGGGGCGTGGCGATCATGATTATCGGGCTTGGTATGCAGGTTAAAGTGCTGGCGCTGGCGCCGGATGCAACCGACGTGGCGATGTCGCTGTTTTCGGGGATCTTTAATATCGGCATCGGCGCTGGCGCGCTGGTGGGCAGTCAGGTCAGTACCCATCTGTCGATGGCGTCGATTGGCTATGTCGGCGCGATCCCGGCCGTCGTCGCGTTAATGTGGGCGGTGATGATTTTCCGCCGCTGGCCGATCTCGCTGGACGACCATCAGCCGCATCACTCCTGATCGTTCGACTAAAAAAAGCCTGCCGGTTGCAAAACGGCAGGCTTTTTTATTTTTCCTGTCGATGCAAAGTCGTCAGGCGTGATAGGTCGAAATAATCTCCAGCACGCCGTTGATGATGAATTGCACGCCCATACAGACCAGCAGGAAGCCCATCAGGCGGGAAATCGCCTCGATACCGCCCTTCCCGACCAGACGCATAATCGCTCCGGAGCTGCGCAGGCAGCCCCACAGAATAATGCCGACTAGCGCAAAAGTAATCGGCGGCGCCGCCAGCACAACCCACTCCGGGAAGTTTGCGCCGTGCTTCACCGTCGACGCCGAGCTGATAATCATCGCGATCGTCCCCGGCCCTGCGGTGCTCGGCATCGCCAGGGGAACGAAGGCAATATTGGCCGTCGGTTCATCTTCGAGCTCTTCCGATTTGAGCTTAGCTTCCATCGAATCATGGGCCTTTTGCTGCGGAAACAGCATCCGGAAGCCGATAAAGGCGACAATCAGCCCCCCGGCGATACGCAGTCCGGGAATCGATATGCCAAAGGTGTTCATCACCACCTGCCCGGCGTACCACGCGACCATCAGGATAGCGAACACGTAGACCGAGGCCATCAGCGACTGCCGGTTACGCTCGGCGTTATTCATGTTTCCGGCCAGGCCAAGGAACAGCGCCACGGTAGTCAGCGGGTTTGCCAGCGGTAGGATCACAACCAGTCCCAGGCCTATCGCTTTAAAAAGATCCATCATAGTGAGTTAAAGTCCTGTAAATATTGGATTATCAAAAAATGACGCGCACCGAGTATAGCGTCGGTTGTCAGAGTAGCGCGAGTTCCCGGCAGAATGTATCCATCATGCAATAAATCATAAGACAACCGCGCCAAATAGAGTGACCTGCATCACAACTATCCGTTTTAGCAAATCGTGGCATCGGCTTATTCATCAGGTTGACTTATATTTGCCTAGGCAATAATATCTCCCGCAACTAAGTCATTGCCTGGGCAACCATCGTGAAAAGTACAAGCGACCTGTTTAACGAAATGATCCCCCTCGGACGCTTGATCCAGATGGTTAACCAGAAAAAAGATCGCCTGCTCAACGACTACCTCTCACCGATGGATATTACGTCCACCCAGTTTCGGGTGCTCTGTTCCATTCGTTGCGAAGTGTGTATTACCCCCGTTGAGCTGAAAACCGTCCTTTCCGTCGATCCGGGCGCCATGACGCGCATGCTTGACCGCCTGGTCTGTAAAGGCTGGATTGAACGGTTACCCAACCCGACTGACAAGCGTGGCGTACTGGTGCAGCTAACGCCAGACGGCGCAGCCCTTTGTGAGCAGTGTCATCAGGTTGTGGGTCAGAAATTGCACCAGGAACTAACAAAAAATCTATCGACGGATGAAGTGGCCACTCTTGAGTGCCTGCTCAAAAAAGTTCTGTCGTAATAAGAAGAGGTAAGATGATGTCCAGACGCAATAACGACGCCATCACTATCCATAGTATTTTGTCGTGGATCGAGGATAACCTGGAATCGCCCCTGTCGCTGGAGAAGGTTTCAGAGCGCTCAGGTTACTCCAAGTGGCACCTGCAAAGAATGTTCAAGAAAGAGACCGGTCACTCGCTGGGACAATATATCCGCAGCCGTAAGCTGACCGAGATTGCGCAGAAGCTGAAGCAGAGCAACGAGCCTATCTTATACCTGGCCGAGCGCTATGGCTTTGAGTCGCAGCAAACGCTGACGCGAACTTTCAAAAACTATTTCGATGTTCCGCCGCACCAGTATCGTATTACTAACGTGCCGGGCGAGTCGCGCTACCTGCTCCCGTTGAACAACTGTTGTTAACCGCCTGCAAAAAAGACGTATTGAGGAAATCATGAAACTATTCGCTTCCGCCGCCATCGTGCTATTGGCGCTGGTCTCCAGCCAGAGTTATGCGGAGCAGACCACCACTCCGGTTCGCCACAACAACCGGGATGCGATGATTATTCCTTCCGAGCATAATGATTCGCCTTTTGATTTCAATCACATGGCTTCGGGCAGTGATAAATCAGATGAACTGGGCGTACCCTATTACAACCAGCAAGGCCTGTAAAATCCCTTTAGCCCCGCCACCGGGGCTTTTTTTTATCCTCTCGCCATTCCAGGACGCACGATCCGCAGGCCGAAAACGTTGATATACAGCCCGGCCATAATGAGCACGGCCCCCAGCAGTTGCAGGCTATTCAGCGTTTCGCCGAGCAGCAAGGCGGCGCTGGCCATTCCCACCACCGGCACCAGCAGCGACAGCGGCGCTACGCGCCAGGTCTCATAGCGACCGAGCAGCGAACCCCAGATCCCATAGCCGACAATCGTCGCAACAAACGCCAGATACAGTAGCGACAGAATCGTTACCCCATCGATATGCAGCAGGCTTGCCGCCATGATCTGCGGACCATCGAGAAGCCAGGAGGCCAGCATAAAAGGCAGCACAGGGATCAGCGCGCTCCACACGACTAAAGACATAATCGGCGGCCGGCTCGCATGGGACATGATTTTTTTATTGAAGATGTTGCCGCAGGCCCAGCTCAGCGCCGCCGTCAGGGTCAGCAAAAAGCCCACCAGCGGAACATGCTGTCCGCCGAGGCTGGCCTCGACCAGCACCAGGACGCCGAAAATCGCCAGTGCGATACCTGCCAGCTGTTTCGCCTGCAAACGCTCGCCGAAGATAAACGCGCCAAGAATAATGGTAAAAAAGGCCTGCGCCTGCAGCACCAGCGAGGCCAGCCCGGCAGGCATACCGAGGCTAATCGCGCAAAACAGAAACGCAAACTGGCCAAAGCTAATAGTCAGACCGTAGCCCAGCAGCAGAGTGAGCGGAATTTTTGGCCGCGCGACGAAGAGCAGCGCCGGGAAAGCCACCAGCAAAAAACGCAGTCCGGCGAGCATCAGCGGCGGCATATTATGCAGCCCCACCTTGATCACCACGAAATTCAGCCCCCATACCACCACCACCAGCAATGCCAGCAGCCCGTCTTTTCGCGTCATACCCTGCCTCGGTTGTTATTGGATTTTTTGTGAACAAAATCAAACTACAGAATAATTCGTCCGCCGCCTAGATCATTATTTTCGGTAGGTCGCTGGCGTGCTTTTCATCCCCGATGGGAACTATACAAGCGTCGGTTAGCATGCTATTTGTGATCGGGACAACAAAAATAACATCACTTCAGGCAAGGAAAAAATGATACCGACACTCAGGCGCTCAACGGCGGCGCTGCTGGCTTCGTCGTTGCTGTTAACGATTGGCCGCGGCGCAACGTTACCTTTTATGACGATCTACCTCACCCGGCAGTACCAGCTGGAGGTGGATAAAATCGGCTATGCGCTGTCGAGCGCGCTGATCGTCGGGGTGCTGTTCAGCATGGGGTTTGGCATTCTCGCCGATAAGTTCGATAAAAAGCGCTATATGACTCTCGCCGTGCTGGCGTTTATTGGCGGTTTCATCGCTATTCCGCTGGTCAATAGCGTCGCGCTGGTGGTGTTTTTCTTCGCGCTGATTAACTGCGCCTACTCGGTATTCTCCACCGTCCTGAAAGCGTGGTTCGCCGACGTGCTGTCGCCGGAAAAGAAGGCGCAGATTTTTTCTCTTAACTACACCTTTCTTAATATTGGCTGGACCGTTGGACCGCCGATCGGCACTCTGCTGGTGATGTACAGCATTAACCTGCCGTTCTGGCTGGCAGCGGGCTGCGCCGCGCTGCCGCTGGTGTTTATTCAGCTGTTTGTCCAGCGCACCAGCGCCGCGATTGCTGAGGATAATGCGGTCCAGTGGTCGCCTTCGGTGCTGCTGCGCGATCGTGCGCTACTGTGGTTTACGCTCTCCGGCCTGCTGGCGTCATTTGTCGGCGGCTCTTTCGCTTCCTGTATTTCCCAGTATGTGCTGGTGGTAGCGGACAGCGATTTTGCTGAAAAAGTGGTTGCCGTGGTACTGCCGGTCAACGCCGCCGTCGTGGTGGCGCTGCAGTACGCGGTCGGCCGTCGCCTCACCGCGCGTAATATTCGCCCGCTGATGACCTTTGGTACGGTCTGTTTTGTACTCGGACTGGGCGGTTTTGTTATTTCCGATAATAGCCTGCTGCTGTGGGGCCTCTCTGCCGCCGTCTTTACGCTTGGTGAAGTGATCTACGCGCCGGGTGAATATATGCTGATCGATAACATTGCTCCGCCGGGCATGAAGGCCAGCTACTTTTCCGCCCAGTCGCTGGGCTGGCTGGGAGCGGCTTTTAACCCGATGCTGACCGGGACGATTCTGACCCATCTGCCGCACTGGTCGCTGTTTGCAATATTGATGCTCGCTATTATTGCCGCCTGGCTGATGATTTTCCGTGGGATGAACGTACGCCCGTGGAACGGTAGTGCGGTCGCCCGCGCCTGAGCCCAGGCGCCGTGCGGCTGTCAGGTTGCTGTCGCCCCCCTGTCGGGTTTCGATCGTGGTTGCCGACAGCCTGCTCAATAATACTCCATCTCAGGTTTTTCACCCGGAGAGAGTCACGATGAACAGTAGCAATCAGGTTAAACAATTACGTTTACAGCGCGCCTGGTCCCAGGAGCAGCTCGCCGAGCTGGCGGGCGTGAGCGTGCGGACCATTCAGCGCATTGAGAACGGTGACCGCCCCGGTCTGGAGACCCTTAGCGCGCTTGCGGCAGTCTTTGAAGTTAACGTCGCCGAGATTAGCGGCGATTCGCCGGAAGGCCATGACGAATCGCTGGATTTACGCATTGAGGAAGCCAAAGCGCGTGTCGAACGCGAAAGCCGTTTTTACCGTTCACTGACCGTGGCGGTCGTGGTTTGCATCCTGCTGGCGGTGCTGAACTGGCTGACCGGCGCGGACAGCTACTGGTCCGCATGGGTGGCGATCATCTGGGGGGCGCTGCTGGCGGTAAAAGGATTACGCCTGTTTGTGTTTGGCGAATGGATCAAAAACTGGCGTCAGGCGCGGCTGCAGCGGCTGCTGCGAAAGTAACCTACTGAGCGATGGTGCGCGCTTCTCCCGGGGGCGGCGCAAAGCGCCTTGCCCGGGCTACGGGCCAGCAGACGGCTGTATACCTGTAGCCCGGCTAAGCGCAGCGCGAGCCGGGGAGAGATTTCCATCCGGGAAAGGCCTATATGGTAACCATCCCGCGGACGCCTTCGGCTTCCATATCGCTGCCGCTGCCCTGTTGGATAATCGCCCCGCGCGACATCACCAGGTAGCGGTCCGCCAGCCCGGCGGCGAAATCGTAGAACTGCTCGACCAGCAGGATCGCCATATCACCGCGATTCGCCAGCTGGCGGATAACTTCGCCAATCTCCTTGATGACCGACGGCTGAATACCTTCCGTCGGTTCGTCAAGAATCAGCAGCTGCGGGCGGCTGGCCAGCGCGCGGCCAATGGCCAGCTGCTGCTGTTGCCCGCCGGAAAGATCGCCCCCGCGCCGCTGCTTCATGCTTTTCAGCACCGGAAACAGCTGATAAATCTCTTCCGGCACCGCGCGCGCGTCGCGGGCGGGAAAGCGGGACAGCCCCATCAGCAGATTCTCCTCAACCGTCAGGCGTGGAAAAATCTCCCGCCCCTGGGGCACGTAGGCGATCCCCGACTGCACCCGCTGGTGCGGTTTACGGTGGGTGATATTCTTCTCCTGCCACAGCACCTCGCCGCTGCGCGCCGGGATCAGCCCCATCAGGCACTTCAGCAAAGTGGTTTTCCCCACCCCGTTGCGTCCGAGCAGGCAGGTGACCTCCCCCTGACGCGCGGCAAAATCGACGCCGCGCAGAATATGGCTGCCGCCATAATATTGATGTAGTTGATTAACCTGTAGCATCCGCGCTCCTTAGCGTCCGAGATAAACTTCAATTACCTGTTCGTTGGCCTGCACCTCGCGCAGCGATCCTTCCGCCAGCACCTGTCCCTGATGCAGCACCGTCACCCGGTCGGCGATGGTCTCGACAAAGCCCATATCATGCTCAACCACCATCAGCGAATGCTGACCGGCAAGGGTGCGGAACAGCTCGGCCGTATACTCCGTTTCTGCATCGGTCATCCCGGCTGCGGGCTCGTCCAGCAGCAGCAGATGCGGCTCCTGCACCAGCAGCATGCCGATCTCAAGAAACTGCTTTTGCCCGTGCGACAGCAGCCCCGCCGGCCGATGGCGTTCGCCCTCCAGGCGCAGCAGGCGCAGGGTTTCGCTGATTCGGTCGGCCTGCTCGCTGTTCAGGCGCGCCCGCAGGCTGGCCCACACCGATTTATCACCTTTCATTGCCAGTTCGAGATTCTCTGCCACCGTCAGCGCCTCAAAGACCGTCGGTTTCTGGAACTTGCGTCCGATCCCCTGCCGGGCGATGGCGATGGGATCGAGGGTCGTTAAGTCCACCGACTGATCGTAAAGCGCCCTGCCGCTCTGCGGCCGGGTTTTGCCGGTGATGACGTCCATCAGGGTGGTTTTACCGGCGCCGTTCGGCCCAATCACGCAGCGCAGTTCGCCGACGCCAATCTGCAGCGACAGGTCGGTCAGCGCCTGAAAACCGTCAAAGCTGACGTTAATCTTTTCCAGCTGCAGCACCGGATCGGTCTGCTCACGAAAACGGTCCGTCGGCAGCTGGCGGGTAAAGAGCTCTTCATCCGGTTGCATCAGCGATCTCCTTTACGCAGCAGGCCGATAACGCCACGCGGTAAAAACAACGTCACGATAATAAAAATCAGCCCCAGAAACAGCTGCCAGTACTCCGGCATCGCCATGGTAAAGTAGCTCTTCGCGCCGTTGACCAGCCCTGCGCCAAGCACCGGGCCGATTAGGGTTCCACGACCGCCCAGCGCCACCCAGATGGCCGCTTCGATAGAGTTGGTTGGCGACATTTCGCTGGGGTTGATGATCCCGACCTGCGGCACGTACAGCGCCCCTGCCAGGCCGCACAGCACGGCAGAAAGCGTCCAGACCAGCAGCTTAAATCCGCGCGGGTCGTAGCCGCAGAACATCAGGCGGTTTTCAGCATCGCGCACCGCCGTCAGCACGCGGCCAAATTTGCTTTGCGCCAGCAAATAGCCAATCCACAGAGTGAGCAACAGCAGCAGCACCGTCGCCATAAACAGCGCCGCCCGGGTACCAATGGCGGTGACGGGGAAACCGAGCAGCGTGGTAAAGCCGGTAAAGCCGTTATTACCGCCAAAGCCGGTTTCGTTGCGGAAAAAAAGCAGCATTCCGGCGTAGGTCAACGCCTGGGTCATGATCGAAAAATAGACGCCTTTGATTTTCGAGCGAAAGGCAAACCAGCCAAACACCAGCGCCAGCAGACCGGGCACCAGCACCACCAGCAGCATCGCCCAGGCAAAATGCTGGGTGCCCCACCAGAACCACGGCAGCTCGCTCCACGATAAAAACGACATAAAGGCCGGTAGTCCGTCGCCCGCCGCCTGGCGCATAAGATACATGCCCATGGCGTAGCCGCCGAGGGCAAAAAAGATCCCATGGCCAAGCGAGAGCATCCCGGCATAGCCCCAGACTAAATCCAGCGCGACAGCGACAATAGCGTAGCAGAGGATCTTACCGGTCAGCGTCAGCAGCCAGGCGGAAACCGCCAGCGGATGCGTAGCAGGCAGCAGCGCCAGAAACGGCATACTCAGCAGGCCCAACAGCAGCAGAATGCCGATCCACCGCAGCGGGCGCGGCGCTTTGCGCGCCAGCGTTAAGGTAACAGGTTGGCTCATCAGTCAATAACCCTCCCTTTGAGGGCGAACAGTCCCTGAGGACGTTTCTGGATAAACAGGATAATCAGTACCAGTATCAGGATTTTGCCCAGCACGGCCCCCATTTGCGGCTCAAGGATTTTGTTAAAGATGCCAAGACCAAGCGCCGCCGCCACGCTGCCGGCCAGTTGACCGACGCCGCCGAGCACCACCACGAGGAAGGAGTCGATAATGTAGCCCTGGCCCAGCTCTGGCCCGACGTTGCCGAGCTGCGATAGCGCAACGCCGCCCAGTCCGGCAATACCGGAGCCGAGACCAAATGCCAGCATATCGACCCGGCCGGTAGGGACGCCGCAGCAGGCCGCCATCGCGCGGTTCTGCGTCACCGCCCGCACGTTCATCCCCAGGCGGGTTTTGTTCAGCGTCAACCAGGTGAAGAGCAGCACCAGCAGCACAAAGGCCAGTACCGCCAGACGGTTCCACGGCAGGATAAGATTCGGCAGAACCTGCACGCCGCCGGAAAGCCACGCCGGATTGGCGACCTCGACGTTCTGCGCGCCAAACAGCATCCGCACCAGCTGGATCAGCATCAGGCTGATCCCCCAGGTGGCCAGCAGCGTCTCCAGCGGGCGACCGTAGAGATGACGGATCACGGTGCGCTCCAGCGCCATGCCGATCCCGCCGGCAATCAGAAACGCCACCGGCAGCGCAATTAGCGGATAGAAGGCCAGCCACTGCGGGGCCAGTTGCGCCAGCGCCTGCTGAACCAGCCAGCAGCTGTAGGCGCCAATCATCAGCATTTCGCCGTGGGCCATGTTGATGACCCCCAGCAGTCCGTAGGTGATCGCCAGGCCGAGCGCGGCGAGCAGCAGGACAGAGCCGAGGGAGAGGCCCATAAACGCCTGTCCGAGCAGATCGCCCAGCAGCAGGCGGTGCTGGATTTTGCTCAGGCTCTCCTGCGCCGCCGCGCGGATCGCCGGGTCTGGCTCATGCCGGGCGTCGGTATAAGGCGTCAGCAGCGCCTGGGTTTCCGGGTCGCCTGAGTGACCGAGCCGTTCAATGGCCGCCAGCCTCTGCGCAGGCTGCGGACTGGTTAGCTGCAGACGAGCAAGCGCAATTTCCAGCAGCGATTTGACCGCGCCGTCGGTTTCCGCCGTCAGGCGCTGCTGTAACAGGACCGCCATTTCTGGCGTCGCTTCGCGCTGGAGGGTTTTTGCCGCAGAGGCTCTTTCCGTGACGTTGTCACTGACCAGCTGATGCGTGGCCAGCGCCCCTGCCGCGAGGTTACGCAGACGATTGGTCAGGCGTACCGGTTTTATTGTTCCTTCGGGAGCCGCAACCGCGCCCAGCGCCAGTAGCTTATCACCCTGCTTGCTGAACGCATGACCGCGACTATCCGATTGTAATGTCTCGCTTTTCAGCGCCCTTAGCAGCGGTAAACGCGGCGCTGCAGGCGCGACGGCCCACTGCTCAAGCAGCAGCGCCTGTTGGCTGCGGGTGGCTGCCACGAAATCGTCGGCGTCGGCTGCCTGCGCCCGCCACGGCATCAATACCAGCAATAGCGCAAAATAACTCATAAGGCGCAATGGGTTCATGGTGGTCCTCCTTACCCGGGAAATCGGGCCGTGCCCGAACGACAGAATCCGTCACCCCGGCTTAGCGCCGGGGTTCAACGTTTAGTTACTGGCGCTTTTTACCGGGTGATCCGGTTTTTTGTCGTTTCCGGCGATCCACGGGCTCCACGGCTGGGCGCGAACGGGCGCTTCAGTCTGCCAGACCACGTTAAACTGGCCGTTGCTTTCGATTTCGCCGATCATGACCGGTTTATGCAGGTGATGGTTGGTCGCATCCATCGTCAGGGTGAAGCCCGACGGCGCTTTAAAGGTCTGACCGGCCATGGCTTCCCGAACTTTATCGACATCGGTGGTCCCCGCTTTGGTCACCGCCTGGGCCCACATATGCAGACCGACCCAGGTTGCTTCCATCGGATCGTTGGTGACCACACTATCCGCGTTCGGCAGCTTATGCGCTTTGGCCCAGGCGCGATAATCGGCGACAAACTGTTTGTTGGTAGGGTTATCCACGGATTCGAAGTAGTTCCACGCTGCGAGATTGCCCACCAGCGGTTTGGTATCAATCCCGCGCAGCTCCTCTTCACCCACCGAGAAGGCCACCACCGGAACATCGGTCGCTTTTAGCCCCTGGTTAGCCAGCTCTTTATAGAACGGAACGTTGGAATCACCGTTGATCGTGGAAACCACCGCCGTTTTACCGCCGGCGGAAAACTTCTTAATGTTGGCGACGATGGTCTGGTAATCGCTATAGCCGAACGGGGTATAGACCTCTTCGATGTCTTTATCCTGAATGCCTTTGGCGTGCAGGAACGCGCGGAGAATTTTGTTGGTGGTGCGCGGATAAACGTAGTCGGTACCCAGCAGGAAGAAGCGCTTCGCCCCGCCGCCGTCTTCGCTCAGCAGATATTCGACCGCCGGGATAGCCTGTTGATTCGGCGCTGCGCCGGTGTAGAAGACGTTCGGCGACATCTCCTCACCTTCATACTGTACCGGGTAGAAAAGCAGGCCGTTCAGCTCTTCAAATACCGGCAGAACCGATTTGCGCGACACCGAGGTCCAGCAGCCGAACACCGCCGCGACCTTATCCTGCGTAAGCAGCTGACGCGCCTTTTCCGCAAACAGCGGCCAGTTTGAGGCCGGGTCAACGACCACCGGCTCCAGCTTTTTACCCAGCACGCCCCCTTTGGCGTTAATGTCGTCGATCGCCATCAGGGCGACCTCTTTAAGCGGGGTTTCGGAAATCGCCATCGTCCCGGAGAGCGAATGCATAATCCCGACTTTGATGGTGTCGGCGGCGTATACCTGCAAGGAGAAGCCCATGCTGATAACAGAGGCGGAGAGAGCAAAAGCTTTTAATAGTGTTCGACGCTGCATGTGTGTCACTCCTGAATAGCGCAAAGACAAAAATGAATTAACGACTAACCGGAAGTGATAAGGCAAAAACAATGCCAGCTTTTGCAGGGGCGTGAAAGCGTGATGGACCAGACGGGAAAAGCGAAGCGACGGGCAGCGTTGCCTTAAAATAGTGCAACGCTGCGCTATAAAAGCGTTACCAGACCTGAGCGGCGATACCGGTGACCAGACGGACCTTGTCCCACTGCTGGGCTTCCGTCAGCGAGTTCCCCTCTTCGGTAGAGGCAAAACCGCATTGCGGGCTAAGGCAAATTTGCTCCAGCGGGACGTACTGCGCCGCCTCCCGCAAACGCGCCTTCACGCCTTCCGGGTTTTCCAGCTCGCCATTTTTAGTGGTGATCAGACCCAGCACCACCTGCTGATGGCCAGGGCGGATAAAGCGCAGCGGCGCGAAGTCGCCGGAACGGTCGTTATCGTACTCCAGGAAGAAGGCATCGATGTTCACTCCACCGAACAGCACTTCGGCAACCGGCTCGTACCCGCCCTCGGATATCCAGGTTGAACGGAAGTTACCGCGGCATACGTGCAGACCAACGGTCAGATCCTGCGGTTTTCCCTCCAGGGCCTGATTCAGCACGCGGGCATAGATGCGCGCCAGCTCATCGGGATCTTCGCCGCGATCGCGTACCTGCTGGCGCTGTTCATCGGAGCACAGATAGGCCCAGACGGTGTCATCAAGCTGTAAATAGCGGCAGCCCGCATCGTAGAAGGCGCGGATGGCATCGCGCCAGGTGGTCGCCAGATCGTCGAAATAGTCAGCGAGGTCCGGATAAACCGTCGCGTCAATATCTTTGCGCCCGCCGCGGAAGTGTAAAACGCTTGGGCTGGGGATGGTCATTTTCGGCTGCGCGCTGCCGCTGATGCTCTTCAGATAGCGAAAATCCTCCAGCATCGGGTGATCGCCAAAGGCCAGTTTACCGGTGACGCGTACCCCGTGCGCTTTGGTCTGTACCCCGTTGAACTGGATACCCTTTTCGGAATCGTAGCGTTCGACGCCCTGCAAACCGTCAAAGAAATCAAAGTGCCACCACGCACGGCGGAACTCACCGTCGGTCACCACGTGCAGCCCGCACTCGCACTGCTGCTGCACCAGATGACGAATAGCTTCATTTTCTATCTGCCGTAGCTGCTGCGCGTCAATAGCGCCTGCAGCCAGCTGTTGGCGAGCCTGTTTGATGGCGTCCGGACGTAAAAAACTGCCGACGATATCTGCGCGGAACGGGGCCTGATGACGTTGCATGGTGTCTCCTTAGCGGCGGGCAAGGTTAATTGCCCACCGTGATAGTTCATTATTTGAATATTTAGACTTCTGGATGTCTATATGTCCAGATACTGTCATGCAGACGATTCATCGGCAAACGAGAATAATTCATGGCACATGAAATAAATTCATTTTGCGAAAGGTAGCCCTTCATCTTCCCAGCCTGTCAGGCCGCCGAGCATCATTTTTACCGGACGTCCCAGCAGCGCCAGCTTCATGGCGGCAACATCTGCTCCGTTGCAATGCGGCCCGGCGCAGTAAACCACAAACAGCGTATCCTCAGGCCACTGCGCCATTCGGGTTGCATCAATTTGTCGGTGCGGTAAATGCAGGGCCCCCGGCAGATGACGACGGGCAAAGGTTTCCTCACTGCCGACGACATGTAGCAGAACAAAATCCACGTCTTCTTCGCGCATCGCGCTGTAGACATCGGCGCAGTCAGTTTCGAGGCTTAGCTTATGACGAAACCAGGCGGCGGCATCGGTAGAGCTGGCGGGGGTAATCGCGGTTACAACACTCATGGCATCTTCTCCTTGTCTGTGGTACCACTACTTTAATTAACCGCCTGCACGACATCTGCCGATAACCATGACTGAAAACGCTGAAATCATGACAACCCCATCCGTGACGTTGTCACGCCACCGGGTGGTTGCCCTCGCCTACGATGGCCTGTGTACCTTTGAATTTGGCGTCGCGGTAGAGATCTTCGGCCTGCCGCGTCCGGAAATGGGCGAGCGCTGGTATCGTTTCGCCGTGGCCGCGGTGGATGAAGGCGAGCTGCGGGCAACCGGCGGGATACGTCTGATGACCGACGGCGGCATGTCGTTGTTAAGCGAAGCGGACACGATCGTAGTGCCCGGCTGGCGCAGTATCGATTCCCCTGTGCCGCCTGACCTGTGCCAGGCATTGGTTGCCGCCTATGCGCGGGGCTGCCGGATAATTTCGATCTGCTCCGGGGTGTTCGTTCTGGCCGCTGCCGGGTTGCTTAACGGCCGCCAGGCGACCACCCACTGGCGCTACACCGATCAGCTGCGGGCGCGTTTTCCGCTGATTGAAGTCATTGATGACGTGCTGTACGTCGGCGCTGAGGGCGTGATGACCTCCGCAGGCAGCGCCGCAGGAATCGATTTATGTCTGCATCTGGTGCGCGAAGACTTCGGTATTGATGCGGCGAATATTGTCGCGCGGCGTTTAGTGGTGTCCCCCCATCGCGACGGCGGACAGGCGCAGCAGATTGTTCGGCCGGTAGCCAAAGCGCGAGAAAGCCAGCGACTCGGACTATTATTCGATTTTCTGCACCAGAATCTCGCCGCCAACCATACCGTGGCATCGCTGGCGGAAAGAGCCGGTATGGGCTCACGGACCTTTTTACGCCGTTTTGAAGACGCTACCGGTAAAACCCCTGCCCGCTGGCTGCTTGATGAGCGACTGCTGCGCGCGACCCAGCATTTAACCCACAGCCGCCTGAGCGTTGAGCAGATTGCCGAGCTTTGCGGTTTCTCGAATGCCAGCACCCTGCGCCATCACTTCCGCCAGCAGTATGCGCTTAGCCCGTTGCAGTATCGAAAAAAGATGCAGAGTGAAACAAACCGAGCGTAATTTATCAGCGATATTGTCGCTCGGGGGAATGTGATAAATGATTGTTTTGCGGGCTCTCATACTTCACGTGTCATCTTAGATACGCGCATATCGCTAGTGCGAGACACTGGGCCGTCAATTCATATTCTATGGCCAGTGAACGATAAGCCTGGCCGGAAAAATCGTGCCGGCATATTGATACCGGCCGAAAGCGACTACGCGGTTATTCATTCAAAAGCAAAGTGAAAACCACCGCAATTGTCGTCGTCTTTTATCGATATAAATCAGTCTGCGGAGATGAGCTTAAAAGAAATAAACCGCCCGAAATAAAAGGCGGTTTTTTGAATATCCAGACAGCCGTTATTTAATGACATCCGGGTCTTCAGGGACTACCGGATCGTTTACGTCCGGACTTTCAGGTAAATCTTCGTCAGGTAAAGGGTCAGTACCCGGTAGCGGTTCAGTAATATCTGGGCGTTCTACCATAATGCCTCCTAAACAACGTGTGAAAGGGCTATTTGCTTTTGTTCGGTTTCTGGCTGCCTTTATCATCTTCAGGCATTTTTTTCGGCTGTTTTGGCTGGTCTTTTTCTGAATTTACAGTTGAAGATTTCATAGGAAACTCCATTAGCATATGTAGCGTTGTGCTACTCGTTAACTATAGTGCAGAATGAATTATAGCTAAGGAGTTATTGAGTAAATCGCTATTCAATGAGGTAATTTTTAATATGAGTATTGATATCGTTAAAGATTATTTAAAAAGTATTTTTTTACCGCTTGTGCTTGTTAATTACCAATTTCCTGCTGCTCTGTGTGGTTTCGCCAATGGCTGTATCCTGCGCCATCAATTCCGCCAGCAGTAGATGCTTAGCCCGTTGCAGCATCAAAAGAGTATACAGCCTGACCGATATGCGGCTTTTTGGTCCGTGAAATAGTCACTATCGGCAATTTGTTAAGCATTTGTTTAGATTGCGCAAGTTAAGATATGTTCAACAACCGTAAACCTGTTCAATGAGGACAATTTAGCGCATAGCAAAACTAATGGAGGTTAATCATGCTGGGAAATATGCATGTATTTATGGCAGTTCTGGGAACCATTCTGTTCTTTGGATTTCTTGCCGCGTATCTAAGCCACAAATGGGATGACTGATGAACGACGATAATCCCCACCCGTAAACGCCCCCTGCTGCTGATGCACCAGGGGGCGTTTTTGTTAGCGTGATTTTTCTTGGTAAAGCTATTTAACCTCTGGCCCGTGCCATTCAAGTTTATTTCTCATTTCCTCCGGAACCAAAGAGAACAGAGAAGAAATTCTCTTCAATTGATGCTCGTATAAGAAACTTTTCTTTTCACTACAGTCCTCATAGTACCAGCGAGCATTTTTATTTAAAAAGCAAATATCTAAATCATTAAAATCATCATACTTCAACAGTAAGTAAAATTCATGTATAAGCTGAGATTCATAATATACAGACCTATCCCTTGCTTTAAAAAAAGCACCATGAGTGGACACGCTTCTTATTTGCAACAAACTCCCTTGAAGGATATCTAAGTATATGTCTTTTTTCCCATAACATGATAGCGGGGGCTACAACCTTACCAACGCCCCAACCTGCAACCCACATTGCTGCATCAGCCAGAGCCTCCTTAACCCATAACTTTAATCCGAGGTATCAGATTCAAATATCGCTGACCGCAGACAGGCTCGTGATGAGCCATGTTATACTTGTTGATTACTGCCAAGGAGGGAGAAATATGCGTATCAATACCAAAATGAGGTTGGCAGCACTGTTATACCTTATGGCGGCCTACGCTGTTGCCCTGCCGGCACTGGCGCTGTTCACGGACCTGGTGATAAACGGCGGGATTATTGATATGTGGCAAGGCTCGTATTCATTTTTGAACCTTCTTGATCTGCGTAAAATTCTTTATCTGCAGTTTGCCGGGCTGGGCGCTATCCTGGGTTTTGTCTACTGGCTATTTTTCTTTAGAAAATACCGTCATCACGATCCGCTGGATAAATATTTTAAGTAGCGCCGGGCGCTACTTATTGATTTATCCTGCAGGTTCATCGCTCAGCAGTTAATCACTACGTCAGAAATATCGCATTGCCGCTATTCCCTGCGCTGAATATCGGATAGTCAGCAGCGGCAATGCTTACCTGCCCTTTCGGCTCGATGGCGGTTTGACAGCGAACGGTTAATTCAGGGCCAGACAGGCGTCTGTGATTAACGCCCAGATTATGCCGCCACGCGCACAGCTCTGGGTGCTATTTACCCTGAAGTTCCCTGCGAATAATTTCCGCCCCGGCGCTTAACGCATTGAGCTTGCCGGTTGCGACCCGCCGCGATAGCGGCGCCATACCGCAGTTGGTTGAAGGATAAAGCTTATCGGCATCAACAAACTGCAGCGCCTTACGTAAGGTTGCGGCGACCTCCTCCGGCGTTTCGATCGCATTGGTCGCCACGTCGATAGCGCCCACCATCACTTTTTTACCGCGAATCAGTTCAAGCAGATCCATGGGAACATGCGAGTTATGACATTCCAGCGAAATGATATCGATGCTGGAGGTTTGCAGTTGAGGAAACGCTTCTTCATACTGTCTCCACTCCGTCCCCAGCGTCTTTTTCCAGTCGGTATTGGCTTTGATGCCATATCCATAGCAGATATGCACCGCGGTTTCGCATTTGAGTCCTTCAACGGCTCTTTCTAATGCCGCGATCCCCCAGTCATTGACCTCGTCAAAGAATACGTTAAAGGCGGGCTCGTCAAACTGAATAATATCAACGCCGGCGGCCTCCAACTCTTTGGCTTCCTGATTGAGTATTTTCGCAAATTCCCAGGCGAGTTTTTCGCGGCTCTTATAGTGATCGTCATAGAGCGTATCAATCATAGTCATCGGCCCGGGGAGCGCCCATTTGATCGGCTGTTTGGTAAGCTGACGTAAAAAACGCGCATCTTCAACAAAAACGGGCTTTTGCCGCTCGACGGCCCCCACGACGGTCGGGACGCTTGCATCATAGCGATTACGGATTTTGACGACTTCGCGCTTTGCGAAATCCACGCCGCTGAGGTGCTCAATAAACGTGGTGACAAAGTGCTGGCGCGTTTGTTCGCCATCGCTGACGATATCAATGCCGGCGCGTAGCTGATCGAATAAGGACAAACTCAGTGCATCTTTTTTCCCGTCGATTAATTCCTGGCTTTCGAGTTTCCATGCAGACCATAGTTTCTCAGGCTCTGCAAGCCAGGAAGGTTTCGGTAAACTGCCGGCCGTTGAAGTAGGAAGTAATTTTTTCATTATAAATAGCCTTATATCTGCGATGGATTAAAGAGCGGAATAAGCAGACCACTGCTCAAGAATATTTTTATACGGTTTGATAAAGTGCTCTTCAGTAAACTTTCCCTGCTCTATAGCCAGCTGGCTACGCTCTTCCCGGTCATAAACTATTTTGGTTAACGAATGATCCTGATGATTCAGATCCGGCTGATAGCACAGTCCTGCTGCGGAGTTAGCGTTGTAGATCTCAGGCCGGTATATCTTCTGGAACGTCTCCATCGTGCTGATGGTACTCATCAGCTCAAGGCTGCTGTAATCGCTCAGTAAATCTCCGGTAAAATAAAATGCCAAAGGCGCTACGCTGTTTTTCGGCATAAAATAGCGGACCTGCAGGCCCATTTTTGCAAAATACTGCTCGGTCAAAGACGAGGCGTTTGGCCGATACTCAAGGCCTAATACCGGATGGCGGTTTCCGGTCTGCTGATAGGTGTCTTTACTGGACACGCTGAGGCAGATCACCGGCGGCTTTTTGAAATTGGTTTTATATTCGGCGGAGTGAACGAAATGCTTAAAGATCTTCCCGTGCAAGTCGCCAAAATCATCTGGGATGCTAAAGCCTGAACGTTGTTTATTATGGTCCGGTAGCAATACGCTGAAGTCATAGTCGCGAACATACGAGGAGAAATTATTGCCAACGATGCCTTCAATACGCTCACCCGTTCTTTTATCAATAATTGTGGTTTGCAATATCTCAATCGCCGGAAAGGTGGTTCCAGTCTCTTCAATAACCATTTCCACGGAAATAATATTCAACGCAACAGAGTAGCGATCGCTTTTGGGATTATCCCAATGCGCCAGCGTATTGAACCGATTGTCTATCATGATTAAGGTGTTGCGCAAATTCTCCTGCCGATTTTTGCCGCGAGCCAGATTAGCAAAGTTGGTCGTAATACGCGTACTTTCCGAGGGGTTATAGTTTTCATCAAACAGTGTGCTTTTAATGGTAAACGTAAAATCTTTATTCATGGCGATCTGGCATCCTGGTTTTGCAATGAAAAGTGATTATCGGACGAATTCCCGGCGTTAACGGATTTGCTCGCCAGCACTCTTCATGTTGCCAATAAGTTAATATTAGCTAATTTATGCCAGAGCCCCGCAAGGAGGGAAAGCGACTTAATTTCATTGCAACATGAGCCATTTTCATGATCTGGATCACAGCATGGTTCAGCATCGCTGTAGGCGGGGATTGAGAGGATTCGCGGCGGGCGCAGGCGCTCAGATGGCCGCTACCGGGCCGCATAAATCGAAGCGCGGCGATCGGAAGGCCGCGCGAAGATAACTCGTTTTTACGCCTGTACGAGGCTATCCGCTGTGTTCACCGGCCAGCGTATCTCTCCTACGCCGTTCAGTTCGGGCAGGGCAAACAAGAACCCCTGAAATCGCTTGATACCTGCGGATTCAAGCCAGCACCACTCTTCGATACGTTCAATCCCTTCCGCCACCACCGCAATTTCCAGCTCATGACAGCAGCTGATGATAGAACGGACGACGGCCTGCTTAGGGCCGCTCAGGTGGATATTGGTAATAATCTCACGATCGATTTTGACTTTGTCAGGCTGGATTTTGGTTAACAACGACAGTCCGGCATAACCGGCACCAAAATCATCAATAGCCAGCCCCATTCCGGAGACGCGCAGTTTTTTAATCGCACTACTAAACTGGCTGAAACCGGAGATCATTTCGTCTTCAGTCACTTCTACGATAACCTGTTCAGGCATCAACCCATACTTTTTAATTTCCTGCAGCAGGAATTCCACGGCATCGGGAACCACCACCAAAGACATCGGCAGAATATTAATGGATATTTTATGATCGCCGATGTCTATTTCTTTTGCCAGCGCGAAAGCCACCGATTTAGAGTTGAGGTCAATTTCATAACGTTTATTATGGTCGATTGAAGCAAAAAAGCTCGCCGGACTCCCACCATCTTTATTACGAATAAGCGCTTCCAGTGAAGTGATATGACCGGCCAGGGGCTCAATAATGGGCTGAAATGCAAACTGGCAGCATTGAGTATCAACTGGGGAGCGTTCAGGTGTATGAAAAGGCGATCTTTGTGGGATAACTGACCATTTTTCAGGCTGGAAATACTGGGAAACCGGGAGAGCTCTTTTTTGCGTTATAAACGTATGAATAAATTTATAAACGCGCTCTTCCGTCAGAAGATAGCTCTTCAACTTGCTTAGCTGGCGAACGGTTTTCAGCACGGCATCGGCTTCTAGCGTATCCAGATCAAAGTACATCATACCGACGTTTTCGAAGCGCCTGCGCGGGGCGTAATCTCGCATCAGCTCGACGACACCAAAGTGTCGGCTGTCGTGTTTAATCTTGCTGAAGAGCTGCTCCAGAATACTTTCGTCACCTTCAAGCACTTGAAGGATAACATTATCTTTAAAAAGAAGAATGCCTGAAACGCCATGAGACATGTTATTAACATTCGCTTTTTCAACCAGCAAAGAGAGATTAATTTCATGAGTTAAAGGTATCTGACTTCTGTAAATCAGGGTTGTCAGCATAATCCCATCCAGATTTTTGCCAGGAGAAAAGAGACTGTGTAACACACTTTCACTTTTAAACACAGCTTATTTATAATATTTTGCATCCATCCACAAATCCAACTGGAGACTTATCCTTAATATAAAAAATACATGCCCCCACCGCTAATAAAGACCTCTTAAAGCCAAAAATAAATTTATAATATCCGATGAGGCCCCTGGTAGATTCAGAAATATAAAAAATGCATCCAGGCTATTTGTTTTCTGTTTATCAGGCCGCAATGGCATGAAAAATATAAAGAGCAAGATGAAGCGGCTAAAGCTGGCTAGTGTCGCTGTCCTGACAAATATATCCCTGCTCGCGCATGCGCAGTAGACTCTCGGCGCTGGCGCAGACCATACCCGTTGTCAGCATTTCAAAACCAAAACGGCGGTAGAAGCCGACTTTATCCACCACCGAATAGATAAAGGTTTTGCCAAACGGCCTCAGCCGCTCGCTGACCGCCTGCATCAGCAACTTCCCGTATCCCTTCCCCTGGCAGTTCGGGGCCACCGCAACATCCGCAAGATAGCTGCACCAGGTCAGATCGCTAATCGCGCGGGCAACGGCGACCAGCTGACCCTTTTCATAGCCAAACCAGCAAAAAGTACTATGACGAAACGCCCGTTCAACCAATGCCACATCGCGCTGATTAAGTCCCGCATCGGCAATGATCTCCGCAACCCTGCGCCAGTCAACAGACTCCAGGTGCTCTTTCTCTTTTAATACCATCATGATATTGCCCTAAACTCGCCAGCCCTGGCTTTCAGCATAGCTGAACGACGCTGAAAAAAGAGAGGCCGGCCCGCCAGGCCAATAGCATATTATGCTGTGGTAAAAACTATGGCCTCGGGAAATCTTCTGATACCCTGCGGAAAAACCAGCGCATTTATGCTTGCAGCAGGCGGTTAACCCGCCAGCCAGCAGAATTAAATAAAATCAGAACGTTTTCCGTCGGCAAAAAATGGGCAAAAAAAACCGCCATGTGACCTGGCGGTGAATGAATGCTTGCATGGATAGATTGTATTTTGCATTTTTACGTGCAGAGCACGAGCAGCTCTGTCTACGTCTCTAATCGGTACGCTACCACAGGCTACTTCAATGAAAGCTAAACGGCGGTGGCGCTCATAGCTTTTCCACCAGCGCCTTAAGTTGACTAATCAGCTCATCTTTCTCCCCCTCCCCGTTCCCCGTAACGGGCCAGGTGGACTGGCGGATAATCAGGCGCGTGGGCAGCAGTTCGCGAATTTTCAGCTGTGGGGCAGCCATAAGCTTGATCAGCAGCTCGACCGCCCTTTTCCCCAGCACGTTGAAATCCTGGGCGACGGTGGTCAGCGGCGGCTGGAAGTAGAGGCTGTCCGCCGTGTCATCATAACCGGTCACCGAGATGGCCTGGCTGCCGGTACGATAAAGCTGCGCCAGCGCGCTCAGCACCCCGAGCGCCATTTGATCGTTAGCGACCACGATCGCGCTAATGCGCGGATGCTGATGCAGCAGCTCGAACGTTTTACTCCAGCCGCTGGCGGCACTCCAGTCGCCAAACACCGTTACCGCATTACTGACGCCCAGGCGGTGCAGCGCCTCGCGCCAGCTGCTGAGCCGCATTCGCGCGGAGATCGAGCTTTCCGGCCCGGCAAGCAGTCCGAACTCGCGGTGTCCGGCGTCCCACAAGTGCCGCACGCAGGCGCCACATCCATCACGATGATCGAAACGCACGCCGCAAACGTCGGCCTCCGGCGAAACATCGAGAAACATGCAGGCTATATCTGGATTCTCCGCCACCAGACGCTCCGCAAGACTACTTTCCAGCGGCAGGCTGATAATCGCTCCGCGAATATGCTGGGCGCGAAACTCATTGAGTCGCGCCTGCAGAGACGCGTAATCGACCTGCACCGGCATCGCAATTGAGACCTCAAGCTGATGCAAACCAGCATAGCTTTTCACCGCCGCGGCGATTTGCGAAGGCGCGTGCAGCGTCAGCGAGGCGGTAATCAGCCCAATCGACGGCGCGGACTTACCCGCCAGCAGCTGCGCGGAGCGGTTTGGTACATAGCGCAGCGTCTGCATCGCGCGGATCACTTTTTCGCGGGTTCGTTCGGACACCACCCCAGGATTATTCAGCACCCGGGAGACCGTTTGCTGAGAAACGCCGGCCTCGCGGGCCACATCGTCAAGCGTTGCCAGGCGACGCTGCATAGTGCACTCCTTCTGAATCAAAACCTCAATGTCGTCCGCTAACATTTTATGTTTAAAAGACGACAAAAATCAGCTGTTTTCCCAGCTTTTCGTGATCGCCGGTGGGTTTCATTTTCGCCAATATTGCGGCTATAGCGAAAATAACTGATAACAAAATCATATTGTCTAGCGAACGACATTTTTATCACTTATCCGTCAGGAATGCGTATGCAACAACACCACTCTATTTCCGCCGCAGCAGCCACGTTCCATCAGATTCTCGCCCGCGAGGATTGGCAGAACCAGACCATTACCCATCTCAACCGTTTACCGGCCCACCCGACTTTCGCCAGCTGGCGCGATACCGACGCCGCGCGGAACAACCAGCCCTCGGCGTTCCGCCGCCGGCTTGACGGCCAGTGGCAATTCTCCTGGGCCCGCAGCCCGTTTGACGTGGATGCCCGCTGGCTGCAGGACGATCTGCCGGACAGCCGCAGTACGCCGGTACCCTCAAACTGGCAAATGCAGGGCTACGATGCGCCCATCTATACCAACGTTCGCTACCCTATCGACACCACCCCGCCGCGCGTTCCGCACGAGAACCCGACCGGTTGCTACTCATTGACCTTTCGCGTTGATGAGAGCTGGCGGGCCGACGGCCAGACGCAGATTATCTTCGATGGCGTCAACTCCGCGTTTCATCTGTGGTGCAACGGCGAATGGGTCGGTTATTCGCAGGATAGTCGCCTGCCAGCGGCCTTCGATCTCTCCCCCTATCTTCAGCCGGGCGATAACCGTATCTGCGTGATGGTGATGCGCTGGAGCGCGGGAACCTGGCTTGAGGATCAGGATATGTGGCGCATGAGCGGTATCTTCCGCTCGGTCTGGCTGCTGAATAAACCGACGCTGCACCTCTGCGACGTCCAGCTTACGCCGCAGCTGGATGCCCTCTACCGCGATGCCGAACTGCTGGTGAACTTAAGCGTCGCCGCACCGGTCGCGCTGCTGGAGGAGCTGACGGTGAAAGTCGAACTGTGGGATGACGATCGCCTGGTCGCCAGCCACCAGCAGTCGCCCGGTTCGCCGATTATCGATGAGCGCGGAAACTATGCGGAGCGCGCGGCCATTCGTCTGCCGGTAGAACGTCCGGCGCTATGGAGCGCGGAAACGCCAGACTGCTATCGGGCGGTCGTGTCGCTATGGCGCGCTGATGAACCGATCGAGGCCGAAGCCTGGGATATCGGTTTCCGCCGCGTTGAAATCAAAAACGGCCTGCTGCTGTTGAACGGCAAACCGCTGCTGATCCGCGGCGTCAACCGTCACGAGCATCACCACCAGCGCGGACAGGTCGTTACCGAAGAGGATATGGTGCAGGATATTCTGTTGATGAAGCAGAACAACTTTAACGCCGTACGCTGCTCGCATTATCCAAACACCCCACGCTGGTACGAGCTGTGCAACCGCTACGGCCTGTACGTCGTTGATGAGGCCAATATAGAAACCCACGGCATGGTGCCGATGAATCGAATATCCGACGATCCGGCCTGGCTACCGGCCTTCAGCGCCCGCGTCAGTCGAATGCTGCAAAGCAACCGCAACCATCCGTCCATTATTATCTGGTCACTGGGGAATGAGTCCGGCGGCGGCGGTAACCATGAAGCGATGTATCACTGGCTGAAGCGCAACGATCCCTCTCGCCCGGTACAGTACGAAGGCGGCGGCGCCGACAGCACCACCACTGATATTATCTGCCCGATGTACGCCCGCGTTGACCGCGACCAGCCGATTCCGACGGTGCCGAAATGGGGAATCAAAAAGTGGATCAGTCTGCCTGGAGAACAACGCCCGCTGATCCTCTGCGAATACGCCCATGCGATGGGTAACAGCCTCGGCAACTTTGCTGATTACTGGCAGGCATTTCGCGACTATCCTCGCCTGCAGGGCGGGTTTATCTGGGACTGGGCGGATCAGGCCATCAGTAAAACCTTCGACGACGGCAGCGTTGGCTGGGCCTACGGCGGTGATTTTGGCGACAAACCGAACGATCGCCAGTTCTGCATGAACGGTCTGGTGTTCCCCGACCGCCGCGCGCATCCTTCCTTAATCGAGGCCAAACATGCGCAGCAGTACTTCCAGTTTGCGCTGCTCGCGCAATCCCCGCTGCGTATCCGCCTCAGCAGCGAATATCTGTTCCGCGCCACCGATAACGAAGAGCTGCGCTGGCAGGTTCAGGCCGCGGGTGAAACTTTTGCTGAGGGTAGCGTGAAGCTGGCGCTTTGCCCGGAGGGCCAGAGTGAGCTGACGTTGTGCGATGCGCTGACGCTGCCCGCCGGCGCGGAAGAGGTGTGGTTGACGCTGGAGGTAGTCCAGCCCCAGGCCACCGTCTGGTCCGACGCCGGGCATCGCGTTGCGTGGCAGCAGTTCCCGCTCGCCGCGCCGCTGGCGCTACGCGGCCCTCGGTCTGCCGGTATCGCGCCAGCGCTGGAGAGCAGCGACGCGGCCTGGATTGTCCGCAGCGGCTCGCAGCAATGGACCATCGATCGGCAAAGCGGTCTGTTAACCCACTGGCAGGTGGACGGCGTGGAACAGCTGCTGACCCCGCTGCGCGACCAGTTTGTGCGCGCACCGCTGGATAACGACATTGGCGTCAGCGAAGTGGAGCGTATTGACCCTAACGCCTGGGTAGAGCGCTGGAAAAGCGCCGGACTTTACGAGCTCAGCGCCCGCTGCGTCCAGTGCGACGCTCAGCGCCTGGCCCATGAAGTGGTTATCGATAGCCGCTGGCACTATCTGCGCGGCGACGAAGCGGTGATTGTCAGCCACTGGCGGATGACATTTGATAGCGAAGGCAAGCTGCATCTGGCGGTCGATGGCGAACGTGCCGGCCCCCTGCCGCCGCTGCCGCGCATCGGGCTGAATTTCCAGGTTCCGGACCAGCACCAACCGGTATCCTGGCTCGGCTACGGTCCGCATGAGAACTATCCGGACCGCCGCACCAGCGCCTGCTTCTCCCGCTGGCAGCTGCCGCTGGAGGAGATGACCACGCCGTACATTTTCCCGACGGAAAACGGCCTGCGCTGCGACAGCAAAACGCTGGACTGGGGGCGCTGGCACGTGGGAGGCAACTTCCACTTCTCCGTACAGCCCTATGGCACCACGCAGTTAATGGAGACCGATCACTGGCACTGGATGAAGCCGGAAAACGGCGTCTGGATCACCCTCGACGCTCAGCACATGGGCATCGGCGGCGATGACTCCTGGACGCCCAGCGTACTACAGCAATGGCTGCTGCTTGAGACACAATGGCAATATCAGTTAACGATTCACTTCCAATAATAATCGGGGGCGCAAGCCCCCAACCTTACAGGCATAATAATATGGAATATTCACAATGAAACTCTCTGAACTGGCGCCACGAGAACGGCATAATTTTATATATTTCATGCTGTTCTTTTTCTTCTACTATTTCATCATGTCAGCCTATTTTCCCTTTTTCCCGGTGTGGCTGGCGGAAGTTAACCATTTAACCAAAACCGAGACGGGGATCGTCTTCTCCTCTATTTCGCTATTCGCGATAATCTTCCAGCCGGTTTTTGGCCTGATTTCGGATAAGCTCGGTCTGCGCAAGCATCTGCTGTGGACGATTACGATTTTGTTAATCCTGTTTGCGCCCTTTTTTATTTTCGTCTTTTCGCCGCTGCTGCAGATGAATATCATCGCGGGCGCGCTGGTGGGCGGGATTTATCTGGGGATCGTCTTTTCCAGCGGCTCCGGGGCGGTAGAAGCCTATATTGAACGCGTCAGCCGCGCCAACCGTTTTGAATACGGTAAAGTCCGCGTCTCCGGCTGCGTCGGCTGGGCGCTGTGCGCGTCAATCACCGGCATTTTATTTAGTATCGACCCGAACATTACGTTCTGGATCGCCTCCGGTTTCGCTCTGATCCTCGGCGTACTGCTGTGGGTATCAAAGCCGGAGAGTAGCAACAGCGCCGAGGTTATCGATGCCCTGGGCGCCAACCGTCAGGCTTTCTCCATGCGCACCGCCGCAGAGCTTTTGCGGATGCCGCGCTTCTGGGGCTTTATTATTTATGTCGTTGGCGTCGCCAGCGTCTATGACGTTTTTGACCAGCAGTTCGCCAACTTCTTTAAGGGCTTTTTCTCCAGCCCCCAGCGCGGCACTGAAGTATTCGGCTTCGTCACCACCGGTGGGGAATTACTTAACGCGCTAATCATGTTCTGCGCCCCGGCGATTATTAACCGGATTGGCGCTAAAAACGCCCTGCTAATTGCCGGGATGATTATGTCAGTACGCATTTTAGGATCGTCTTTCGCTAACTCGGCGGTGGAAGTGATCATTTTAAAAATGCTGCATATGTTCGAGATCCCGTTCCTGCTGGTCGGCACCTTTAAATATATCTCTTCGGCATTTAACCCGAAGCTCTCGGCGACCCTGTTCCTGATCGGTTTCAATTTATCAAAACAGCTGTCAGGCGTTGTGCTCTCGGCGTGGGTAGGACGGATGTATGATACCGTCGGCTTCCATCAGGCCTATCTGATCCTGGGCTGTATTACCCTGAGCTTTACCCTCATCTCGCTGTTCACCCTGAAAGGCAGCAAAACCCTGCTCCCGGCCGCGGCATAACATCAGGCCGCCGGAAACCCTCCGGCGGCGCTTCGGCAATACACCGTTACTACACCGAATAAGTCAGTTGCCGCTAGCTGGCGATCCGCGTTTCCCCATCGCTATTTTCCAGCCCGTAAATCCGGGCTTCCGCCATGGATGAAACCAGCTCAGCCAGCTCCGCGGAGTGGCTGGTTAGCCAGATTTGGCTATAGCGGGAGGCTTCGACAATCAGCCGGGCCAGCGCGGGGAACATTTGACGATGCAGGCTGTTTTCCGGCTCGTTAATAGCCAGAAATGCCGGCGGACGCGGGCTCAGCAGCGCCACCGCCAGGCACAGGAAACGCAGCGTGCCATCGGACATTTCCGCCGCCAGTAAAGGTCGCCAGACGCCATTGCGGCGCATCTTTATCGAGAAACGCGAATTCTCATTTTCACAGTAAAATGTACACTCCGGGAACGCTTCGCCGAGGATCTCATGCAGCAGCTCTTCGGCGCCGATTTCCACGATGGTCTGAAAAGCGGCGGCAAGGTTGTGCCCATCGCTGTCCAGCACCGGCGAGCGGTAACCTACCGTCGGATGACGCAACGGCGAGAGTCTGCCTATATTGAATTCGTGATAAAAGCGCCAGTGGCGCATGGTTTCCCTGACCCTGGAGACTTCAGGAAAGCGGTGCGGCTCGCCCAGTTGGCCAAAAATCGATTCATTCTCATAAATCGCGTCGGTAAAAGTGCTTTTTTCACCATTGACGTCAACCAGGAACGCCGCCTGGTTTTTGCGTTCCAGCACGCGCGATGAAGGGCGTCGGGAAAATCCTGCCAGCCAGATAGACTCCTCTTTAACGATGGGATCCAGCTGGAACTGAGTCGGATACGGCAGTTTTTCCGGGAAACCTACCTGCAGCTGGTAGTCAAACTCATCGGTCAGGCAGGCAATCTGCAGCCGCCGCGGAAAGCGATCGTTCGGCGCGCTCGGCCCGGACCACATAATGTTCTCCAGGCCGCCTTCATCGCTGATATAACCGGAGAACTTTCCATCGGCGCAGGCGGTTAACAGATGGATGGCTTTATAAATGTTGGATTTGCCGCAGCCGTTGGGGCCAAAGACGATATTCAGCGCGCCGAGTTCCAGCTCAATATCCCTGACCGATCTGAAATTTTTTATCCGGATATGGTTAATCATAAATTCCCGAAACTGATAGAAGCGTTTCGCTCTACTGTATCGGAGGCAAAAGGAAAACGAAATATGAGGAGACCGGACGACAAGCGATCGCCCGGAACCTGCTTAGCCGAAGAGTTTTTTCATGCCGCGAGTTAGCGCGACTCTTTTGAGTTTTTCCGTATCCTCATGGCTCTCGTTGAAAACGCCGAAAAAATAGCGTTCATCATCAATGGTCTGCGATACGATTCTGTAGCTCAGCGGCTGACCGGATTTCGCGCCATACTGCGCAGGCGTCACGGAAATCTCCGTCGCGTTATCGGCAACGCTGACCATCAGGCCGTCGCCTTTCCCTCCAACCAGCATCACCTTAATTAACGGGTGCACCATGTCTCTCCCGGGTTGAGGTCAATGATTAATTTTCGATGGCCGCTGGCTGACAGTTGGCCGCTGCGCCGCCCTGGCCGGACGAGCCTTTCGGGGAAGCCGGACGCGCGCCCTCTTTACCAACAACGGGCGGTAACGGCACGCCTTCTTTGTCCACCGCAGGCGGCGCCTTCTGGCAGGTCGCCGTTTTCGTCACATCTGCGCCCCAGGCGGGCATTTGCAGACTCAGGAGCGCCACGGGAGCAAGCAGTAACGTATTCTTCAGTACTTTCTTATAGTTCATACCGGCCTTGAGTCAAAAATGTATTTCTCATGCTGAGCTAAGCGCTGATTATTAGTAGTAAAAGCTGACAAATGATGAAGGAAAAAAGAGGAATTGTGAACATCAATAGTTCTTATTTATGAATTGCGACGTTTCCAGCCCCAGCGCCCGAGGGATCTTATATCTAAGAATTATCTCAATCAATTGAAATAACAGGAATACCACCAATTCTGGCGAAGTTTTTTACAGGAGCACCGCTCTATACTGAAAACGAAAATAACCATCAGGATTATACAATGACAAAACTCCCTCTGATACTTCTTCTGGCTGGCGCGGGGCTATTACAGGGCTGCTCGGCGTTCGATAAACATCACGGCGTTAACTGGGGCGAAGGTACCTGCCCGACTCCCGCGCCAGAAGCGATTAGCAAATCGAAGCAGCTGATTATTGAGGATGGTAAAACCCTCAAATGCCAGATTCGTCCTTATGTCAGCAATATGGCCTGTCAGGGGATCACCGATAAAACTCATGCCGATGGCGTCGTTTGCCAGAACGGATTAGGGCAATCAATTTTGTTTACCTTCGACGATAAAGGCGTACTGCAAAAACACGGTAGCGTGTAAGCGCTCACGCTAGGGAAAATTCCTGGAGTGACGCTCGCCGCGGCCCGAACATTGGTACTTCGCCTGTTAGCCACTAGACTTAAATAAGTCAAACGAAAGGAGAGTCTCATGTCATCACAAGAGTATGAAAACGACGCGCAGAATCTGGCCGATAAAGTGGGCAATAAAGTCAATGAATTTGCCGGGGAAGCCCAGCAGCAGTTTGGTGATGCGGTAGATTCGCCGAAACATCAGCTAAAAGGCGCGGCCCGTAAATACGCCGCTCAGGCTTCGGATGCCGTTTCAGAGGTCTCCGAGCGCGTCAGGGAAAATCCGTTAACCGGACTGCTGGCCGCCGGCGCTATCGGCCTGGTCATTGGTCTGTTGGCAGGACGGAAGTAATTCTCCAGCCTGCGGGCCTGAAAACTGATGGCAAGCCGGTTTTACACCTTTCCCCTATTCCAGCCCGCCAATAGCTGAGAAACACCGGAGTGTTATCAGGTTACGCACTCTTCACCGGCCCGGTAAAGCGCTTGCCGCTACCGGGCTATTTCTCCCCTATGCGGTTTGTCAGCCATCAGAAGCGTTGAGAGCCTGAACGTGGGGTATTGCTGCAAGAAATCCTTAAAGCGCCCTTAAATTCCCACCACCGCAGCCACCTCAAACTGGAAAACGTACGGATCGGACAGCAGCTGGAATTGCTCATCATCGGCATAGGTGACGGCGACATGGTACTCTTCACCGGCAAAAGCGATGATAGCATCCAGATCGTTCCAGTAGGTCGCCAGAAAGAAGTGTTCCCACTCCCCCTGCGTTTCCCGCCTGACGAAGGCGCCCGCGTTGCCGGCAATGCTCCGCGAATGCTGCACTCCGGTTGCCTGCAAATGCCCCGCAAACGCATCGCCAAACGCAACGGGAACACAACCATGCCAGGTTCTGACAATCATCGACAGACTCCATATAAAATCAATAAAAATGAATTTATAGCAAATAAAATCGCCACTGTGTGATTTTTTATTCATTTCACACTATTGCGTCGACGCCCTTTTTTGCTGCCGTTTCTGCTTCTATCCCCAGGCCCAACCCTGCACGCTGACACATCCGCTAAAATTACAGGTATAATCCCACAAATTATTCAGCGGATTCAGAAACGAGATGACAAAACTCACCTTACAAGAGCAGATGCTAAAAGCCGGCTTAGTGACCAGCAAAAAGATGGCCAAGGTTCAAAGAACGGCGAAAAAGTCACGCGTTCAGGCGCGCGAGGCCAGAGAGGCGGTGGAAGAGAATAAGAAAGCGCAGCTGGAGCGGGATAAACAGCTTAGCGAGCAGCAAAAGCAGGCAGCGTTATCGAAAGAATATAAAGCGCAGGTCAAACAGCTCATCGAGATGAATAAAATCGATATTTCTAAAGGCAATATTGATTTTAATTTCACGGATAACAATTTCATTAAAAAAATCACCGTGGATAAACTGACCCAGGCACAGCTGATAAGCGGTCGCCTCGCCATTGCGCGCCTGGCGGGTGATAGCGACGGCGAGAGCAAATACGCGATTATCCCGGCAAGCGTAGCCGATAAGATCGCCCAGCGCGACGCCAGCAGCATTGTCTTAAACAGCGCGCTCAGCGCGGAAGAGCAGGATGAAGACGATCCGTATGCTGATTTTAAAGTACCTGATGATTTGATGTGGTAAATCGCGTTAGCCCGCTCAGGCAAAAGATTTAGACGTAGTCTGCGCGGGCAATGTGCTTTACACTGCGCGCGGCAAAAAATTGAGTAGATAAACGATTAACCAGGCGGTAATGGCGATGAACGGAACGATCACAACGTGGTTTAAAGATAAAGGTTTTGGATTTATCAAAGATGAAAACGGCGATAATCGCTACTTTCATGTGATTAAGGTTGCCAACCCTGAGCTGATTAAAAAGGATGCGGCGGTCACTTTCGAACCCACAACCAATAACAAGGGTTTGTCAGCGTACGCCGTGAAGGTCCTCCCGGAAAGCAAATATATCTATATCGCAGGCGAGCGGATTAAGCTCACGTCGATAAAATCTTACCTGGTTTATAACGAGGAGGAGCCTGCCGACACCCGCATTGATAAAGAGAACGCGGTCCTCTCCGTGGGCCTGCTGATGGGAAATATCAGGCCAAAATCAGCCGCTAAGCCCGGGGAAATGCGCTCGGTCAAAAAGCTGGCCATCACCACCTTCCAGGGCACCACGCTCATCTTCACGGAAGATGAGATAGACATCGACGCCACGGTGAAACTGCTTAAGGTGTAAGATCCTTCGGTGAAGAAAGCCGGGGCAGAGCTCACTTTCTGCCGCCCGCCTGCCCATGCAGCCTGACGTTTCCCGAACTGGTGTTGTGCAGCCGGGTACCGGGACAGTGGCGCAGGTTTGGCTCTTCTGTAAGCCGCAAAAAACAGCCGCAACGCGCAGGTTGCGGCTACCTTCAATACGCTTAACTGGCAGCTATCAGGCTCTACGCCCGGCGTTCATTGCTGTATCAATGCCGAGGATCGGCAATGATACGTGAAGGACTGCCGTATAGTACGAGTATCTTATTACCTTCGACAAACAAGGGGGTATTACCTTGTACAACGGTCATCAGATTACCGTTTTCCGTTTCGATAACATATTCCATCCCCGTCTGTTTTGTCGCAGAAGCTTCAAGCGCTGCGCCGGTTAGCCCCCCGACAACCGCCCCGCCAATAGCGCCGACAATATTCGCGCGAGTGCCTCCTCCAATTGCAGACCCTGCAGCCGCTCCCGCGGCCGTACCCGCAGCACCGCCCAAAGCGGATGTGCCACGAATATCGACCGGTCGCGCGCTAATGATAGTGCCGGCAATAGAGCGATTCACCATGCCTACCGAACCCACGGAATAGCTATTCGGGGAAATATCCTGCGCACACCCCCCTAACAACGTGAGCATCGTGATTAAAGCGACCCGTCTCATTTATCTACCTTCGAAGGGAACATCGGGCGGGAGAGTTCAATGCTTTCTAACGCTTGTAAGAACTGCGTAATATTGTTTTGTACCGCGCGGTTTATTGATTCACGGGCGCGAACAACGCCCACGAAGGCATAGGATGCAGGCACAGTTCCAGTAGATTCGATATCTTGCGTATAAATAATATCGCCATTAGAGCGGTTAATTACCTCATAACGCGCAACGGCTTTCGTTGTCATGGCCATGCCAAAGCTCGGAACGTCAATCGCTAAGACTTTCACGTTAAGGCTCACCGTATTAGCAGAGTTATCTTTAAAGATCGCCATTCTATCGAGCGCCTCTTGTAACGAGTCTCGCCAAATGGGGGTAATGGTTTCCATCCCCGCGACGATATCGCCTTTCTGCTCATCGGGACGCGCAAGCGAAACCGTGAGTGATTTTAGCTGTGCATCAATTTTCTTCTGGCTAACGCCAACGCCAGGTGTAGAAAAATTCAGAGGTGGAACGCTGGCACATCCTGTTAAAGACCCAATAACAACAGCAATTAAGAGTAGTTTTTTCATTATTTATCCCCGTTAGTTGTAAGGTCATCCTAACGTAATAAATAATCCAGATATATTGATTTTAATCAGTTAGTTAAATAATAGGATAAACATTATCTCTGGCGTGGACGTTAAATGGATTTTGCCATCGCTTTTTGGGCTCTCGGCTACGCTCACAACATTTATCACTGCAATCAGATAAAAGCGCGCAGGATACTGAAAGATAGACACTAATTTATTCAGAACTTTCTCAGGTTTTAATTTTTTAAAGGGATTGAGTAGCGGATATTTGCGCCATAAACCGGGCCCTGCTCAACGAACTTCGAGAGGGCCAGGTCCGCCGCGATTGCGGCCACGGCGCCGTTGAAAATAGAGGAGAAGCATACTGACCTATACTTAAAATCTGATATCCGATTAGAGGTAGCTATGTGCGGACGTTTTGCTCAATCACAAACCAGGGAAGAATATCTGACCTATCTGGCTGAAGAAGCCGAGCGCGACATTGCTTATGATCCGCAGCCTATAGGACGCTATAACGTGGCGCCCGGTACCAAAGTTCTGTTGCTCAGCGAACGTAACGAACGGCTGCACCTCGATCCGGTACACTGGGGCTATGCCCCCGGGTGGTGGGACAAACCCGCGCTTATTAACGCTCGTGCCGAAACCGCGGCCACCAGCAGAATGTTTAAACCGCTATGGCAGCATGGCCGGGCGATTTGCTTTGCCGACGGTTGGTTCGAGTGGAAGCGTGAAGGCGATAAAAAACAACCCTACTTCATCCATCGTAAAGACGGTAAGCCTCTATTCATGGCGGCGATCGGCAGCGTACCTTTCGAACGCGGCGATGAAGCGGAAGGGTTTCTTATCGTCACGTCCGCCGCCGATCGAGGCCTTGTCGATATTCACGACCGCCGCCCGTTAGTGCTGGAGCCTGAAGCTGCCAGGAAATGGATGCGCCAGGATGTCGGTGGGAAAGAAGCGGAAGAGATTATTGCCGACGGGGCGGTTTCCGCAGACCATTTCGCCTGCCACCCGGTATCGCGAGCGGTAGGTAATGTGAAAAACCAGGGACCGGAATTGATACAAGCACTCAGCTAAGCACAATCTGCATATACCTCTTACAGGCGCGATCGTTCCATGTTCGTAAAATATATCACCCAGAATAAGCTAATCCGCATTATGTGTTAAAGAAAGGTTATTATACAGCACAAAGTGAACAGAATTTACATTAACGTCACCTATCATATTCGCCATAATCAAAATTGGTGATGTTAATGACTGTACTTAAAAGCTTTTTCTTCTTCCTTGGCGCGGCTTGTACCTGCGCATTTGTGGTACTTTGCCTGTGGGTCGATATACATTATTGGGATTATAATATTTCGGAATTATCACTCACTGAAATTGTTCAGGAGTTGGTGTTAGCTACCATTGTTGTTATTCATTTTCTGCTGGCGAAGCAGTATAAATCCATGCGCTACTGCAATATTCTTATTGGCGGCTTTTTCCTTGCCATGCTAATTCGTGAGCTGGACGCCCTTTTTGATCTTATTTCTCACGGGAGTTGGGTGTGGTTTGCGCTGATTGCCGCTCTGGCAGCCTTAATTAATCCACTTATTCATTATCGTCAGACCATGGAACAGCTTACACAATATACCCGTACGCCCGGGTACGGCATGTTAATCAGCGGGCTGCTGGCTATTCTGGTCTTCTCCCGACTCTTCGGTATGCAAGGTTTATGGCAGGCCATACTCGATGACGGTTACGTTCGGGTTGTAAAAAATGTCGTTGAGGAAGGCAGCGAATCATTCGGTTATATGCTTTGTCTCACCGCCTCTATTGGTTATTACTGCAATTTTCGCGGAACCCTGGGGCAGGAATCAACCTGAACCCTGCGCTGATATTGGCGTGTTATCCGAGCTGCGAGCTCAACCAGGCAACTTGCTAAGAAAGGAATGGTATAGAGTTGCGGCGTTCTCCCTATCACCTGACCTGAAGCAAATCGCTGTATCTCGTGGTGTAACGCGGCGAAAGCATCTCTCTTTTCATTTGCCATGCGGTCTGAATACCCTGCCCGGCAAAATAAAGGGTGCCTCTTCCCTCTTGCGAGTTGAGATGATCGAGCACTTCCATAAGCTTGCCGCTGTTATGCCGCGGGGCGTTGTCATCAAACAGGTTTAACTGCGCGACGCCCTGGCTAAAAAAGTCGCCGAGCATGACGCCAGCTTTCTGATAGCGGTGGCCATCGCGCCAGATTTTATCCAGGCACTTTACCGCCGCATGGATAATGTCGCGGGAATCCTGCGTGGGGATGAGAAGCATCACCTGGGCGCTGTTGCCATAGTAAGGCTCATTCAGTGCAAAGGGGGAAGTCTTCACGAACGTCGAAATAAAGCGGCAGTACTGATGCTCACCGCGCAGCTTTTCAGCCGCGCGGGCGGCATAGCTGCAGATCGCCTGACGCACCTGCTCATACTCGGTGACGCGTTCGCCGAAAGATCGGCTGCAGACGATCTCCTGCTTTGCCGGCGGGAATTCTTCCAGCTCAAGGCAGGGCTCGCCGCGAAGTTCTCTTACCGTTCGCTCCAGTACGACATTAAAGTGTTTTCGGATAACCCATGCGCTCTGCTCTGAGAGATCCAGAGCCGTTTTGATGCCCATCGTATTCAGTTTCTTACTGATGCGTCTGCCAACGCCCCAGACATCCTCCACGGGAACCAGGGCCAACAGCCGGCGCTGACGCTCAACGTTCGACAAATCAACCACGCCGCCCGTCTGCCTTTGCCATTTTTTAGCCGCATGATTGGCGAGCTTAGCCAGGGTTTTCGTTTGGGCAATGCCAACGCCAACGGTCAGATGCGTACGCTTAAGAACCGTAGCGCGGATCTCTTTACCAAACTCCGTCAGGTCACGGCAGTTTCGCACCCCCGTTAGATCGCAAAAAGCCTCATCAATGCTGTAAATCTCTACCCGCGGCAACATCTCCTCAAGCGTTGTCATCACGCGGTTGGACATATCCGCGTAAAGCTCGTAATTGCTGCTGAAGCAAACTACGCCAGCCCGTCTGAAAAGATCCTTTTGTTTGAAAAACGGTTCTCCCATCGTTATCCCGGCGGCTTTAGCTTCTGCGCTGCGCGCAATCACACAGCCATCGTTATTGGAAAGGACAACCACCGGCCGCCCTTTTAAATCGGGTCTGAACACCGTCTCACAGCTGGCATAAAATGAGTTCACGTCACACAGGGCGAACATCTCAGCCAGCCGCTTTGATGATATACGTCACCACACCGAATACATCCAGCGTGTCCTCGCTACCCACGACGATGGGGGTATAAGCGATATTCATCGGATTGAGCTGAACCCGTGGATGAAGCTGCAGCTTCTTAACGGTGAACTCCCCGTCCACCGCGGCAATCACGATATCGCCATGGACTGCAGTTCTTGAGCTATCCACGACCAGAAGATCCCCCTCACCAATGCCCGCATCCTTCATGCTATCGCCCGCAGCTTTGACAAAATACGTCGCTGAGGGGTGATTGACTAACAGTTCGTTCAGGTCGATTCGTTGTTCAACATAATCCTGAGCGGGGCTCGGAAAACCACATTGAACGAGACAACTGTATAGCGGAAGTGAAAGGACTTCTCGCAGCTCTGCAGGGGTGTAAAAAATCATTGTAAGTATCCGCTCACATAAATACTGTTTATACATACAGTAGATTTAACCCGGCGACATATCAATATAGGTTCCGTCTATCAATTTACCTCACTGTCGTAACATATTGATGTAACGAGTAAGGTAAGTCCTAAAATGTTCCCGGCGATAAACTGTTTGTTGGTTTTGCCAGCAGTGCGACGATAAAATTTTGTCGCTATGGTTCTGCCTTCATAGCAAATTGCTCACCTGCAGCTCTTGCATACGGTTCGCAGGTGAGCAAACTGATCCCGCAGGGAAAATGACTTTTCCGCAGTTTGTACCGTGCATTTCTTGATATATCGGCGAACCGTTGCATAATTAAGATAATGCGCATCGCGCCCTTCTTCACGGGATATGCCAGTAGCAGCGCTATTCAACAGGAACCGCTTCTGCAGCTCACCCCCAGTCTGACCAGGCCATCGACACCTTCAGTAATAGCGTTTTTGAATGTTATTCAACAGCTTCATTCTATGAAGGCAGAAACACGTTTTCTCAAAAAAATCTTGAAATGAGGATTTAAGCCCATGAAATATGTATAGTTACAATGACATAGAAATAATTAAAGCCAACCTTGAGTGGATTGTTAATCAAACGACTGCGAATTCCCGGAGCCCCTCAGTTTCCGATCGCAAAACGCTCAACAGCCTTCAGGAGCTCATACAGAGCTATGAAGGGCTACTTGAGTTAATCATCCAGTATGGAATTGCTGTAGTAGATAAGGAAATCATCGAAGGGCTGTCCCTTACGGAGAAGTTTATTGCTAAGGTTAAATCGAATGCGCATGCATTTTAGCCCCCCCAACAGAATCTCCAGGCCAATATTGATGCGTTTAAGGGTTGATGCTGGAGAAGAAAAAGAACAGAAAACCGGGCTCTGGCACCCGGTTCTCGATGAATCGACAAAGCGCTCGACGAACCTCAGCCCGCGGTTTTCCGGCACCACTCAATATCCGGATCCTGCCCGCGTCGCTGGCGATAACGCTCAGCTAAATCAGATCAGTCCTGTTGCCGCGAGACAGCACCGCCTCGCGCAAGCGCTGGCCGTTTTCTCGCGTTAAACCGCCCTGCTCAACGAATCACCGGCAGCCCTGGTCCACTATCTGCTTAATCCAGTCGGTTAACCCGGAAGCCCGCCGCATGCTTATACTTTGCTGACGAGGAAAAGAAAGGATAAAAAAGGGAGAGCAATCTGTTTTGCTTTAATTATTTATATTAAAGAAAAACAGGCCGCTAAAGGTAAATCCCCTGACCTGTTTATCCGACATTAATAATCCTAAAAAAGAGTTATTTACACTGGGAACCTAAACCAAGTTTGACATAAGGTAATGACAGCATATCGGGTTCAGTACTGGAAAAGTAAATGACGCCAGTGCGGGACTCTCCTGGCTTATATGGGGATAAAAGTTCTAACTGTATCCCATGCCCCATTAAGGTTTTCCCCATATTATCATCGAGGTAAAAACACATTTTATTATCTTTACCAGGAACCAAAGGTTCACTGGAGTTGTTGTTAACCGTAACCTGATATGATAGCAAATGCTCAGCTTTCCCCGTCACGCTGTTCCATACACTTCCGGCCCCCTCTTTCTGCGCATAGACAGTGACGTCTGGGGACTTAACGGCGGAAATCGCCTGACCGGCGGCCATTAAAGATAGAAACAGACTAAAAATTTTAATTTTCCTGGAGAACATTATAATCCCTAACGCTAAAAACTTAAGAACAGGTACTAACATGACAACACAGCAAGGTTAAGTCACACTCATGCTATTTACAATACATTTATCGCTTATTTCATCCCTTTAGCTTAAATCTTATAAAAACTCACATTTTGATGTGGGCGCACATCACACAGAACATTTAAATAAGAAAAGAGGGACGTTTGATATTTTATTATAAAGCATGAGATGACTGCCTGCTTTTGTAACAAAATGTATTAGCCATTGAATTACTGAACTCACCAGTTAAATTATAAGCATGGAAATCAGTATCTGACTAAGTAAAAATCATCATTGATTGTGACCTGCCCCATATATTTTTATTCAATGGATGATAAACATAACAAATATAAGAATTGACAACCACGGATGTTATTTAAATTTGCTTTTTTAAATAACACAATTACAACAATTGATAATATCAAGATACTAAAGGTAAACATTTGCATAGTTATTTTTTGCGGCTTACCCTAAAGCCTCATATCAGGAGTTTATTCCCAATGAAGATATCATTATTAGCATTTATATTTATCACCCTGACCGGCTGTGTGGACCCCGGCCTTGTCGGGATACATCCAGAATTACGCACGAGTTATTTTAATGGTTATAAAAATGAAGTCGCGTCATGCTTACAATCCGCAGCGGTGAACAACGACTTATTGATGCAACAGGATGACTCGCTGCCAGACGGTTCCTATAGATATAACATTCTGGACGCAGGAGGAAACACCGTAGCATGGGTCGATATAGCAGATTTTAGCGGAAAGCAAAGCACCGTAAGTTTTTATTATGCCCGCCATAACAAGGATATGTATGAAGCTATTTCATCAATAATTGCACAGTGTAAAAGGGTGTCTTAAGGATAAAGATTGATTTTGGGGAAGAAAAATCTGCCTCGACAATCCCCCACGCATGACCATTCCCGCCGGGCGTTTTGATGTCCCTACGGTTACCGTCGGCAACGGATCCGTTACTTGCTGCCCGGTAGCTCCGGTTCGGAATTTGGTCAGTTATCGTTGGGGCACCATAGTCGCAGGCGCGCAGCTCGCGATAATCAATGCCATAACCCAGCCAGCAATCTCGTTCCACTTAAAATTAGGCTATGTTTTAATACAGAGTTGATATTATAACAATTTATAAAGGGAAGTTATTACACTTCCCTTAACGAAAATTTTAAGAAATTTGCAAACTATTCACATAGGGTAAATATTTATTTTATTCCATAGGTAAATTGCGCAATTTCAAGAAAGATAGCTTATCCCAGTAGCCTCTTTGAAATAAAATTTTATTATTTACTATTTGAAAAAAACCGCAACCTCTCAAACCGAATGGGTCACGCCACTCTAAAATTGCCCATTGCCCATCTTCGAAAATGTTTTCAACGATACAAACCATTTGTGCGTAAGAAAAATCTTGTTCAAACATTTTCTTTATAGCCTCTTTCCCAACAACTGGCTCATTGGCAACCTGATGGTTTATTGCATTATCATCATATAATTCTGAGATGGTTTCTATATCTGCATTATTAAATGCGTCAACCCATTGGCAAAGTACTTCTTTTGGCTTCATATACTTTAACTCCTCGGTATGTGATAATTTTTATTTTAATTTGCAATATAAAAAAATCTAATTTCATTAATGCATACTACTTTTACAATTAATTTCAAGACAATGTATACATTAAACGCATACAGGTTCTCGAGCTTTAAAATCCATTGCTCTTGCAAAAGCACGGAATATATTGCATTGAACTACTTGATCTATATTTGAACCTAATACGAGCATTTCTTTTAAATATCAAAGCAACGGCTCTTGTTGAGATACTGATGGTTTTTAACTATCTGAAATCAAAGATTTAACATTTGCCATAATATGGCCTCTAAATCTTTAAATATACTATTATTATGGTATATCACCAAAAACTATCAACTTCAACATTTATTTAAAACCAGGCCAAAAATTAAAACACCATGAGGATTCAGTACTCAAAATGCCTCTCTAACGCCAGCGCGTAGATCATCTCCCCAGTTGTCCCAATCCAGCTTTCCATATTTTTTTACCGTGCCATCCGTTTGGTCCGACACGTTCAAGATGTGGGGGATCAAAAACCACCACAGAAAACGATGAGGCTTCAAAAGGTAACCTGCGAAAATCGGCGATAATATCGGGGATTATAACCAACTGTCGGCCATCACAAAGGGCATGCCGCTCGGCATGGATATCGCTGAATATGCCGCGCTCGTCATGTTCAGGGAGGCACAACAACATGGCCCTTTGTGTTCAAAACCCCATGCTGATGGCGATAGTCACCATACAAAGACGCGGCGATCTCACCAAAATGAAGTTCTCTGATAAGCGGGGAAGATAATTGCAAATGGCGCTCTGTCAGCAAACCATTTCACCTGGCGCCCTGTTCGCACGGTTAGTAACATGAAAAAAATGGCCAGAACTGATGATGCTACCAATAGCCTATAGCTTTGAAAACGTCCGCTATACGTCAGAAGCGGATGTTGATGCTAAAGACCTGAGATAGAGGTACACCAGAAATGGCAGCCTCCTGATACTTACCCCTCTACAAAAAATCACCAATATCAGTTGGATGCTGATAACAAGGGCATTAGTTTTGGGTTTTATTTTTCATATCCGTATAAATTGATTCTACCTGATAAATACTCACCTAAATACACTTCACTGATTTTATTGAAGCCTTGCTTTATAACTTCGTTTTCTAACCAGTCACTATTCTTGTTAAGGATTTCGAGCAGATCATGGTTGGCCAAACCATCCACTATGATTGGATAACGTATATTTTCATCACCATTTTGTATAATGGTTAACTGACCATTTTGTTCAAGTATCACTCGTTTAAGCTGTTCTATTTCATAAATACCACTTGCTCTTAATTTGAACATCAAATCATTAGCTGAAACACCATTGCGTAAACATTCCTTAACATTGACACTTCCATTATGAACCAAAGTAATAGGCTTTCCATCAAGAATTCTTTTTACTAACCGATTATTTTCTTTTAAAAACTTAAGAACAAAAACCAGAAAAGTCCATATAATTAATACCAGAACAAATTGTAGTACTGTTATTGATTCATTGTAAATTACGCCACCAATAATCCCCCCCAGCACATAGTTCTGAACCTGATCCATTGCGGATGAAGGGGCCAGATTTCCCTTTCCCATGAGATTTATTTGAACAATTAAGCACAGTATTCCCAGTCCCAACTTTATTATGATAGGTGTATAAATTATCATTTCTATTCCTCAGTTTTTCACGATTTCAACATCTGGGGTTACTAACGAAACCTCTACCAGGCTGTATGTTTTTTGATCCAGACTTAAGTTGACACGATAATAAAAATCATTAATTTTAACGATAATGCCATCCGAAAGTTGTACTGAACTGGAGAATATAGAATTAACACTCACTTTTTTTTCTTGTGACAACAACCTAATAAAGTTGACCATTTGTGATGACCTGGAGTGTATATTTTGGCTATCGGTATAATCTGCATACTGAACACCAGAAATGAAGAGTAAAAATAAGAACGCAATGATCGTTAAGTCACGGTATTTAGTTTGTAAACGATGGCGCATATACAGGCTAAAAACAACGATCAGGATAAATAATGTACTAAATATAATAATGTATTTTAAATAATCATTGATATTAGACTGCATTTGTAGATAATCGATGCCATAAAATCTCATAAATTTATAATCCCTAAACCTTCAATACCCCATTTTCGTTATAGTAACACATAGCATCTTTCAGCCATGATGTTACTTAACAACCAGTAATTATCAGCCATCAGCTGCAATTTGTCATTATCTTTTAAGCCGTAAGTGGAGCATCGATGGATTAAGTATCTGCATATGGGGGATGTTGGCTCATGGAGCATTCTTATTTGGAATGAACAACTTAATCAAAGGTTCAAGCGCACAGCCGAAGGGTCTTCAAAATTGACCATCCATTTTGCAAAGATCTTCACAAATAAGTCTGGGACTCCCTGCTGAAAACCTTGTGCCGGAAATGAACATTTTGAGGCTATTGATGTAAGTATCCCGCATAATCGTGCCATTCACATTTAGAGATCCTCCGTCATAATCAGTCGGCCAACTAGTTTGCCGACCTGTACCTTGAGAACCGGGCGCTGAGTTGAGACTGATAACTGGCATCCTTTCTTTGTTAAAGTGCAGACAATCGCTATCGATTTTGCCGCCACGCATCTCGCAGCATTAGCTTTTGCCGCCGTTTTGTCTGGTCCGGTAGGAGTGCTGGGATGTGGCTTAATTATGGCTGGAATTGGTGCTATCGTTAACGATACCATCGTAGAAGAAGCTAACAAAATTATCGCTATTTAACACCAATTTTGTTTTGTAACCAATACAAAGCTATTATTATTTTATAATGGCTTCCTTCGATTGCAGAACTCTGCAAGCGATGCCAAAGGAATCGCAGATAAGAAATCAAATATATAATACAAAGTCAATTTATAGGTTTCAGTGGCATCAAATGGGCCATGCCTCATGATATTTTGGGGAAAAGTTTTGGCGGGATTTTGGGGAAGAAAAAAATAGACACAAAACCGGGCTCTGCTGAACTGCGCCCGGTCTTCTTCTACTCGCCAAAACGCTCGACTAACTCAGCCCGCGGTTTTCCAGCATCGGCTCAATCTGCGGATCGTGTCCGCGCCACTGGCGATAAAGTTCAGCTAAATCAGTACTATTGCCGCGAGACAAAATCGCTTCGCGGAAACGCTGGCCGTTTTCACGGGTTAAACCGCCCTGCTCAACGAACCACTGGTAGCCGTCATCCGCCAGCATCTGCGTCCACAGATAAGCGTAATAGCCTGCCGCGTAGCCGCCGCCGAAAATATGCGAGAAGTAGCTGCTGCGATAGCGTGGCGGCACGGCGGGAAGATCCATTTTCTCCGCATGCAGGGCTGCGGCTTCAAAAGTATCAACGTCATCGGGTAGCTTATCCACGGCTACGCTGTGCCAGTGCATATCCAGCAGCGCCGCCGCGAGCAGCTCACTCATATCGTAGCCTTTATTAAACTTCGCCGCGCGGAACATGCTGTCGCGAAGCGCTGCCGGCATGGCCTCGCCGGTTTGGTAATGCCGCGCATAGTGGGCAAACACCTGCGGCTCGCTGGCCCAATGTTCATAAATCTGCGAAGGAAACTCAACAAAATCGCGTGGCGTATTGGTTCCCGACAGGCTGGCGTACTTCTGGCTGGCAAACAGCCCGTGCAGCGTATGGCCAAACTCGTGAAATAAAGTGATAACTTCATCCCAGGAAAGCAACGCGCTGTGCCCGGCTTTCGGTTTCTGATAGTTACAGACGTTGTAGATAACCGGATGCTGCGCACGCAGGGTGGATTGTTCGACAAATACGCCCATCCACGCCCCGCCGCTTTTGCTATCCCGCGAGAAATAGTCGCCATAAAAAAGTGCGATACCCTCGCCGCTAGCGTCGATGATTTCCCAGACCCGCACGTCAGGGTGATAAACCGGGATATCGAATCGTTCCACAAAGCGAATGCCAAACAGCTGTGTCGCTGCCCAGAATACGCCATCACGCAGAACGCGCTCGAGAGCAAAATAGGGCTTAAGCTGTGCTTCATCGATAGCAAATTTCGCCCGGCGCACCTGTTCTGCGTAATAGAGCCAGTCCCACGCTGCCGCGCGGAAGTCGCCGCCTTCCTGATCGATAACCTGCTGAATATCCGCCAGCTCCTGTTCGGCTCGCGCCCGCGCCGCCGGAGCGATTCGCCGCATAAAGGCAAACGCCTCTGCCGGGGCGCCCGCCATCTGATCGGCCATCGACCAGCTGGCAAAGTCATCTGCGCCCAGCAGTTGCGCTTTGCGCGCGCGGATTGCCGTCAACCGCAGCACCAGCTCGCGTGTGTCATTCGCATCGCCCTTCTGATTTCGCGTCCAGCCAGCTGCAAAAAGATTTTCTCGCGTTTGCCGATCCTGCAACGAAAGCAGCGCAGGCTGCTGGGTGGTATTGAGCAGAGAAAGCAGCCAGCGTCCGCTTAACCCTTTCTCCTGCGCGGCTTCTGCCGCTGCGCTTATCTCATCATCGCTGAGACCTGTGAGCTGATGAACATAATCCACCGCCAGGCCACCCGATTTTACCGCCGCCAGCAGGCGCTGTTGGAACTGGCTTTGCAGCGCCGCCGCTTCGGTATTCAGCGCGCGCAGCGCCGCTTTTTGCTCTTCCGCAAGCGTGGCTCCCGCAAGGGTAAAGCGTTGCCAGGTTACCTCAAGGAGACGTCTGGACTCGGCGTCAAGGGAGAGCGATTCTCGCCGCTCCCACACCAGCTTCACCCGCTGAAAAAGAGCATCGTTGAGCCAGATATCGTTAGCCAGTTCAGCCAGCTCGGCGGAAAACTGCTCATCGAGTGCCTGAATGGTCGGGTTAGTCTCCGCGCCTGCCATCGCAAAAAAGACGTTGGTTACCCGCGCCAGCAGCTGACCGCTCTGCTCCAGGGCCTCCAGGGTATTGGCAAAATCAGCCGGCTGCGGGTTATTAACGATAGCGGCAATTTCTTTACGCTGGCGACGAACACCTTCGTCGAAGGCGGGTCGGTAATGGCTGACGTCAACCAGATCGAAACGCGGCGCCTGATAAGGCAGCAGGCTAACGCTGAAAAAAGGATTGTTCTCCGACATCTTCATCTCCTGAAAACGATTATCCTGTAAGATTAGGCAACTCATTGATTGACCGCAATCAATACTCTGTGTATCGCCGCGATCGACAACGTCTGACTGATGATTTCCATTACCCGTCGCCGGGATCGCGTGCTATGGTATGAAGACACAAAAAGCGTTGAGGAACAGTAAGATGATTATCCTGGTTACCGGAGCAACCGCGGGTTTTGGTGAAAGCATTACTCGCCGTTTTATCGCTAACGGTCACAAAGTGATTGCCACCGGGCGTCGCGAAGAACGCCTGAAAACTCTTAAGGATGAGCTGGGCGAGAATCTTTATACCGCCCAGCTGGACGTACGCAATCGCGCAGCCATCGAAGAGATGATTGCCGGGCTGCCGGCTGACTGGCAGGCGATTGATGTTCTCGTCAATAATGCCGGGCTTGCGCTGGGTCTTGAACCCGCCCATAAAGCCAGCATTGAAGACTGGGAAGACATGATTGACACCAATAACAAAGGGCTGGTTTATATGACCCGCGCCGTTCTGCCGGGAATGGTTGAACGTAATCGCGGCCATATCATTAACATCGGCTCGGTCGCCGGCGCGTGGCCATATGCAGGCGGTAACGTCTACGGCGCGACCAAAGCGTTTGTGCGCCAGTTCAGCCTGAACCTGCGTACAGACCTGCACGGTACGGCCCTGCGCGTGACCGATATTGAACCGGGCCTGGTTGGCGGAACCGAATTCTCTAACGTGCGCTTTAAAGGTGACGACGCGAAGGCGGGTAAAGCCTACGAGAATACCGAAGCCCTGACGCCGGAAGACGTCACCGAAGCGGTCTGGTGGGTCGCGAACCTGCCAAAACACGTCAACATCAACACCCTGGAAATGATGCCGGTCAGCCAAAGTTTTGCCGGACTGAACGTTCACCGTCAGGGCTAAGCTCCGTGACCCGGCCTGCAGGCCGGGTCTGGGCTGGACGGTAAAAATCCCGTAAAATAGCGCAACTACCTTATAAAAGTAACCATCAATGGCCGCAGAAGCTCAACTGAATCCGACACAGCCCGTAAATCAGCAAATTTATCGTATCCTTCGTCGGGATATCGTCCATTGTCTGATTCCGCCCGGAACCCCGCTTTCGGAGAAAGAAGTCTCCGTGCGCTTTGACGTTTCTCGCCAGCCGGTGCGCGAAGCCTTTATAAAACTGGCTGAAAATGGCCTGATCCAGATCCGTCCGCAGCGCGGCAGCTACGTAAATAAGATCTCTCTCTCGCAGGTACGCAACGGTTGTTTTGTCCGCCAGGCTATCGAATGCGCCGTGGTGCGACGCGCTGCCGGAATGGTGAATGATGAGCAGCTCTACCAGCTTGAGCAAAATCTTAATCAGCAGCGCACGGCGGTTGAGCGCCAGCAGTTAACCGATTTTTTCCAGCTGGATGATGAGTTTCATCAGAAGCTTTCGCAAATTGCCGACTGCCAGCTCGCCTGGGATACCGTTGAAAACATTAAAGCCACCATTGACCGGGTGCGCTACATGAGCCTCGATCACGTCACTCCTCCCGATATGATGCTGCGCCAGCATTATGATATTTTCCAGCCGCTGGTGGCCCGCAACCCGGATGCGGTTGAAAAGGCGATGAGCCTGCATCTGCAAGAAATTAGCGAATCCGTGCTGCTGGTACGTCAGGAAAATAGCGACTGGTTTAGCGAAGAGTAAAATGCGTAGCGGCAGAACGTTTCTCTGCCGCCAGAAACAAAATGATCGGTATTATCTGACAACCAAAACCGGTATTTTGGCGTGGCGTAAAATCGACTCGGCGTTAGAGCCCAACAGATGGGTTGATATTCCCGGTTTACGGGAACCAATAACGATAACATCAAATTCTTCATTACTGCTCACCGCCAGGATTTCATCACGTACGTTGCCAAACACCACCCTGGAGTGAATTCGCCCGGCGGGAATCGAGAACAGACGGGATATCGTCTTCATTTTTTTCTCCGACTCCTCGCGCATATAGGCTTCAAACTTACGTATATCAGCCGCAAAGCCGCGCAATATTGAGCTACTGCTGTTCGGCAGAACGTTGAGCAGCGTTATTTCACCTTCATCCGCTGAGGCCAAAAACTCGGCATGACGCACCGCCTTATCACTTAAATCCATTTCAAAAACGTCTACTGGCAACAAAATTTTTTTGTACATAGACCGTTCTCCTTTTTTCTGAGGAAACTTAGTAAGTTAACTCATCATGCCATAGTTACTTCAGCAGGTGAATGATAAATCACCCAAATAAATACTTTAGAGATTAAAATAAACGCCAATTATTTATACTTAACTGTTGTTAGATAAAGTTATGTATATTCAACGATCTGGATCAAGATTTATTATTTAAACAGCCCTCCCTGAACATAAAAATAGTGTTCAGAAATGGTATGTAACAGTAATGCCGCCATCATCGGCGGCACCATGTTTAGTTCTCCTGAGCCCAGGCGGCAACGGTCGCTTTGGCTCCGTGTTTTTTCAGCGACAGATAAGCGCGCGTAACCTCATTAACAAACCGGGGCTCCTGGCTCAGGTCCTGGCCGAAAATAGCCTCAATGCCCATCAGCGCTTTAACTCGCTCTTCTCCGTCCGCGCTATTTTGGACAGTCTGCTGGATGATCGGCAATAGCGGATCGGAAATTTCAATTTCCTGCCCCCGGTCGTCCACCCCGCTGACGTAGCGCATCCAGCCGGCAACGCCCATCGCCAGCAGCGTAAAGTCGCTGCCATGAACCAGGTGCCAGCGAATCGAATCCAGCATCCGCTGCGGTAGCTTCTGACTGCCGTCCATGGCTATCTGCCAGGTACGGTGCTGCAGCGCCGGGTTGCTATAGCGATCGATCAACAGGCCGGCATAGCGTGCCAGATCAACGCCCTGCACGCTTAGCGTCGGCGCCTGCTCAGTCATCATCAGCGCATGCGCGGCGCGGCGATAGTTGTCGTCCAGCATGCAGTCATTAATATGCTGGTAGCCGGCCAGATAGCCCAGCCAGGCAAGGAAAGAGTGGCTGCCGTTTAGCATACGCAGCTTCATCTCTTCAAACGGCAGCACGTCAGAGACCAGTTCGGCGCCGGCTTTCTCCCATTCTGGACGACCGGCGACAAAGTTATCTTCGATGACCCACTGGCGAAACGGCTCACAGGCGACGCCCGCCGGGTCACGAACGCCGGTAAGCTGCTCAATTTTCTCTAATGTATCGGCCGTTACCGCCGGAACGATGCGGTCCACCATAGTGGAGGGAAAAGTGACATTACGCGCAATCCACTCGGCTAACTCAGCATCGACAGCGTTAGCATAGGCGCAGACGACATTACGCATTACGTGACCGTTTTCCGGCATATTATCGCAGGACATGACGCTGAACGGCGGCAGTCCTGCTGCTTTGCGCCGCGCCAGCGCTTCAACCACCACGCCCGGCGCAGATTTCGGTTGATGAGGATGTTGTAAATCGGCAGCAATTAACGGATGGTCCAGCTGCAGCTGGCCGCTGGCCGGAGAGTGGCAGTAGCCCTTTTCAGTAATGGTCAGTGACACAATCGCGACCTGGGGCTCGCACATTTTCGCCAGGACGCTTTCCAGGCCATCCACCTGGGCATGTATCGCCTGCTTAACCACGCCAACAACGCGAGCGGTCCAGGCATCGGCCGACATTTCCGCGACGGTATAAAGTAAATCCTGCTGCTGCAGGTCGGCAATCTGCTGTTCGCCGCCGATCAGGTTTACCTCAATATAACCCCAGTCGCTGTCGTGCTCCGTCGCCAGAATATCTGTATATACGGCCTGATGCGCGCGATGAAATGCGCCAAAGCCCAGATGGACAATGCGCGGAACGAGACGGTTACGATCGTAGGATGGCAGCGTGGCATGCGCTGTTAAAAGCATATTTTCCATGGTGGCTCTCATATTTATGATTTCTGAATCCCCACGTGAAGTGAGAATGGGCTGTTGATATAAACCCTCTCATGCAACCGGTATGATATCCTTGACCTTTATCAACTACCATACAAGACAGAGTGGGTTATTTACCGTGCTATTTCAGGCACTAAAAGCGTAAAAAATGCCGGGCTAAAGGCCCGGCAGATTGTTATTTTTGGCTATCATCATTCGGTGCGGAATGTATGCTGCTTAAATATATTGTCCGTTGCCCACCGCTTTATTCTGCGGTGCGCAATCCGCTGCATCATTCAGCAAGCTCAGATCGCGATCGCGAACTTCAGGCATCAGGATGGCAGAAATTAAGCCGATGATTGAGTAGCACACCAGCATAACAACAATGGGCATCCATGAACCGGTCATATTACAGAAGATACCGGCCAGAACAGGACCAAAGCCAACCGCGACTAAACCACCCGCCTCTTTAGAGATTGCCATGCGGGTAAAGCGGTTACGTGAGCCGAATATTTCAGCCATCGTAATATTTTCCAGCGCAAACAGGCCTAATACAGCGACGTTATGAATAACGATTAATGACGCCATAATGGTGCTCGCGCTGTAGCTTTTATCAACAATAATCGACAGCATCGGCCAGGCCAGAATAATGGCTGAAATATTGATGATAATATAAGGGATGCGGCGCCCTACTTTATCTGACAGCCAGCCCAGGAATGGAATGGTGATAAAACCAATCACGGAGCTGATCATTAGCGCATCGGTGGGGATACCTTTATCAAACATTAAGGTTTGAACCAGATAGCCCGCCAGGAACGTTTGCAACAGCCCTGAATTTCCGGCCTGCCCAAAGCGCAGCCCCGTGGCCAGCCAGAAAGACTTACTTTTCAGCATTGCGCTGAAGGAGCCTTCCTGAGCGGCCACTCCATTTTGCAGACTGCCTTCTTCACTCACCTTTTCAAATACCGGGCTTTCTTTCAGATTGAGGCGCAGCCAGATGGCAAAGATCATCACCACTACGCTTGCGAGGAACGGCACACGCCATCCCCACGCGACGAGCTGTTCGCGATCCAGCACGAAGAACATCACCGCCCAGATAGCCGTAGCGCTTAAGGTACCGCAGTTGGTTCCCATCGCTACCAGCGAAGAGATAATTCCGCGCTTACCTTTCGGCGCATATTCCGCCAGCATGGTGCCCGCACCGGATATTTCAGCGCCCGCGCCCAGTCCCTGAATAATGCGTAATGTGACCAGCAATACCGGCGCTAAAATCCCCACCTGCGCATAGGTTGGCAGCACGCCAATGAGCGTAGTGCAAATACCCATCATCGTGATGGTAATAAACAGGACTTTCTTACGCCCAATACGGTCGCCCATTTTACCGAAAATAAAGGCGCCGACGATGCGCGCAATATAGCCTGCGCCGTAGGTGCCCATCGCCAGAATAAGCGCCATAGCGGCAGATTGCTCCGGGAAAAATATCTCGTGGAAAACCAGCGCTGCGCCCAGGGAATAGAGCTGGAAATCCATAAACTCCAGCGCAGTACCTAACCAACCAGATACGGCTGCACGAATGAGATCGGAAGTGGTTCTCTCATTTTTAACGGTAGTCATAATGATTATCTCTAATTGTAGGGTACAAAGTCCGCACCTGTTATTATTGCCCGAAGGTTAATAAAACCTTGCAGCAACGTTTTCTGTCATTTTCAAAAAGCTCAAGAGCGTCAACAACGTGTTGATACGCAAATTCGTGGGTAATCAACTCCTGCGGATCAATTAACCCTTGTTTTAACCAATCAATGACCACGGGGAATTTATTGGCGTTAAGCCGCGATGAGAAAATCGACAGTTCTTTCCCCGTAATTCCTTGCTGCGCCACCTGCGAAGGCTCAGTCGAGAAGCCCATCAAGACAATTCTCGCCGCCGGCGAGGCCAGGGTAACCGCCTCTTGTAAAATAGAGGGATGGCAGGCCGCATCAATGATCAGCGTCGGAAGGATCCCCTGCGCCTTCAGCGTGTCAGCCAGAGGCTCATTGCTGTTGTTAATTACCCAATCCGCTCCGTTACGCTCGGCCATCTGCAGGCGTTCATCGATGCGGTCGACAACGATAACCTGCTTAACGCGGTACACCCGCTTCAGCACCTGTATGGTCGTCAGGCCCATAGGACCCGCGCCGTATACCAGCGCAATATCCTGGTCGGTCGGCGAAACGTGCCCGGTAACGTTGGCCGCAATAGTGAAAGGCTCAATCATCACCGCATCCTTGTCGGAAACGTTGTCAGGCACCCGCCAGGCATTTTTCGCCGGCACCACCGCGTATTCGCTAAACCCCCCGTCCCGATGCACGCCAAGCACCACTAACGAAGTGCAGACGTTCGGCTTGCCCACGGAACAGGGGTAGCAATGACCGCAGCTAATGACCGGATCAACGCTCACGCGCTGGCCGATGGCTTTGTCGGTAACGCCCTCGCCAATGGCGTCGATAACGCCAAAAAATTCATGGCCTATCACCCGCGGGTATTTGGCAAACGGATTATGTCCACGGTAAATATGGCTATCGGAACCGCATATTCCCGCCAGTTTCACCTTAACCCGTACTTCTCCTGCGGCAGGTTGCGGGAGCGGACGCTCTTCAATCACCAGTTCATTCGGCTGACGAATTACGATACTTTTCATTTGTTATTTCCTTCGTTACCAGTTCCACAACGTGCCGTCTTCCAGACGTGCGACAGGCAGATAAGCCGGTTCATAGGGGTATTTCGCGGCCAGTTTTTCATCAAATTCGATACCGAGTCCTGGTTTTTCCCCCGGGTGCATATAGCCGTTATCAAATGTCCAGCTATGCGGGAAAACTTCCAGCATCTGCTCGGAGTAGCCCATATATTCCTGTACGCCGAAATTCGGTACCCACAGGTCGAAATGCAGCGCGGCGGCCATGCAGACCGGAGAGAGATCGGACGGCCCGTGCGAGCCGGTGCGCACCTGATAAAGCGAGGCGAAATCGGCAATCCGCCGCATTCCTGTAATCCCGCCAGCGTGAGTGATGGTGGTACGGATATAGTCAATCAGCTGCTCTTCAATCAGCTGTTTACAGTCCCAGATGCTGTTGAACACTTCTCCAACGGCAATCGGCGTGACGGTATGCTGACGAATTAAACGGAAGCACTCCTGGTTTTCTGCCGGGGTCGGGTCTTCCATCCAGAACAGGCGGTACTCTTCAATGCTTTTGCCAAAACGCGCCGCTTCGATCGGCGTCAGGCGATGGTGCATGTCGTGCAGCAGATGCTCGTCAAAACCAAACTTTTCGCGCACGGCGGCAAACAGGCGCGGAGTGAAATCGAGATACTTTTCGGTGGACCATAGCTGTTCTTCCGGCCACTGGCCTTTCGTTGCCGGTTCGTAGGCCTGGCCTTTACCTTTCGCCATACCGTAAGTGGTTTTCATTCCCGGCACGCCGCACTGCACGCGAATCGCTTTAAACCCCATCTCTTTATGGCGCGCGTAGTCGTCCAGCACTTCGTCAATAGAGTGGCCGGTGGTATGGCAATAAACCATGACCCCTTCCCGCGAAGCCCCGCCCAGCAGCTGATACAGCGGCATACCCGCAGCCTTCGCTTTGATATCCCACAGCGCCATATCGATAGCGGAAATCGCCGACATCGTGACCGGGCCGCGACGCCAGTAGGCGCCCTTGTAGAAAAACTGCCAGATATCTTCTATGCGGTGCGCATCGCGGCCAATCAGCTGCGGGCAGAGGTGATCCCGCAGATACGATGCAACGGACAGCTCGCGGCCGTTTAGCGTCGCGTCACCTAAACCGACGATACCGTCATCAGTGGTGATCTTAAGGGTGACGAAGTTGCGTCCCGGGCAGGTGACGAAAACTTCAGCGGCAACGATCTTCATTTCTTCTTCCTTACTTCTATGCGGTTAGTGAACAAAATTAAAACACCAGACCTACTACCATACAAGTATAACGATCGAAAAAGACGCGACAGATCACATTATCTCAGCGCGGTCAGGGAGGGTATAAACGGAGAAGGAATGGGCTAATGCACAAGACAAAGAGGCCGGGATAGCGATATTTACCCCGGCTTTTTTAACAGAAAAGAAGGGCTAAGCGCGTCCCCAGCCGGCCACAATTATCAGCATGCCGCACAGCGCAACCAGCGCCCCGGCCCAATCATAATGGCTCAGTTTGACGCCATCGACGAAACGCAACCACAGCAGAGCGGTGCAAACATATACCCCGCCATAAGCGGCGTACACCCGTCCACTTGCCTCCGGGTGCAGCGTCAACAGCCAGACAAAAAGCGCCAACGCCAGGCCGGTCGGAATCAGTAGCCAGGGCGTCGCCCCACGTTTTAACCATAGCCACGGTAAATAGCAGCCAATGATTTCGCACAGCGCGGTGGCAAAGAAAAGCAGCGTGGTTTTTACCATTTAAAACGTCGTAAGTTGAGCAAGCGTTAACTCATTCTACGCAATAATGGCCGTCGTTAACTCTATTTTGTCGGGTATGCCGTCGAAAGGAGATGTAGTAAACTCACACCACGGGGATCACTTAAAGGAAATCGTGATGAACACAACACTGAACAAACGCTGGTGTCTGACCGCCCTGCTGGCGCTGAGCGCGATGGTCTTTACCGCATCGTCGTTCGCCAAAACGGACAAGCTGGTCATTGAGTCCGGCGACAGCGCCCAGAGCCGCCAGCAGGCCGCGATGGAAAAAGAGCAGTGGAACGACACCCGCTCTTTACGTCAGAAGGTCAACAAGCGCGCCGAAAAAGAGTGGGACAAAGCCGACGTGGCTTTTGATGCCCAGGACAACTGCCAGAAGAGCGCGAACGTCAACGCGTACTGGGAACCTAACACCCTGCGCTGCCTTGACCGCCGCACTGGCCGCACTATTACTCCGTAATGTATGGCGCCTGCGGGCGCCATAATCAGTAAAACTTCGCTATAACACACAGGTATTCCCATGACTGACGCTTATCACGTCAAACTCCGCCCGCTTGAGCGCGAAGACCTCCGCTTTGTCCACCAGCTCGACAACAACGCCAGCGTTATGCGCTACTGGTTTGAAGAGCCCTATGAAGCCTTTGTTGAACTTTCCGACCTGTACGACAAGCACATTCACGATCAGAGCGAACGCCGCTTTGTTATTGAATGCGACGGCGAAAAGGCCGGACTGGTTGAGCTGGTTGAAATCAACCACGTGCACCGTCGCGCTGAGTTTCAGATCATCATCTCCCCTGATTATCAGGGCAAAGGACTGGCCACCCGCGCCGCTAAGCTCGCCATGGATTACGGCTTTATGGTGCTCAACTTATATAAGCTCTACCTTATCGTCGATAAAGAAAATGAAAAAGCGATCCACATCTACCGCAAGCTCGGATTTATGGTGGAAGGTGAACTGATCCACGAATTCTTTATTAACGGTGAATATCGCAATACCATCCGTATGTGCCTGTTCCAGCACCAGTATCTGGCCGAGCATAAACCACAGGGCCAGACGCTGCTGAAACCGACGGCTCAGTAATAGTCAATGGTGCTTTTGATGGTGTAGTGGCGGATCAGCGCAGGCTGTACGCTGTCGTCGACAACCTTAAGCTCACAGCTTACCGGGTTGTCGTGGTCGTCGTAATCGCAGGTCTGACTTACGTTGCCCAGCGTGCGGTCATTAAAGATGCTCACTGCGGTGTAGTCCATCTTTTTGCGCGGATCGGACGACGGCGTTGAGCTTACCGTAAAACGCTCGCCTTTAGCGGTGGTCGTTTTACCCAGCGGATAGCCTTCGCTATCATAGCGGTAGGTCGCGGTGCTCTCCTTGCCGCGAGCGGTCACAACAAATCCGTTATCATCGGTTTCCCACGACACGCCCGCCGAAGGCATTTCCGCCAGCTGGCATTTTCCTTGCAAACGCAGGCGTTTTTCCTGGCTTTGCGCATCCAGATAGTAGTTCGCGTCCAGCACCAGCGCCGCGCCGGTTTTGTTCTCCAGGTCTTCAAATGCCAGCAGGTCAAAGCACCCTTCGCTGGATAAACGCCCTTTAACCCACTTCACCACTTCATCATGTTCGTCATACAGCGTCTGGCTAAACTCTTTCACCGGCCCACGCAGCGGATCGAACTCAAATTCGTTAGAAAAACTGGCCATTTCGGGAGTGAAGGCCTGAGGAGCTCCCTTTTCATCGCAGGCGCTAAGCGCTCCGACAGCCAGTAACAGCAAAAACCGTTTTTTCACGCGCGATTCCTTTTGTGCATAGTACAATCATATTAGCAAATACAATTGTTTACACCACTTCTGCTATGCTTAATTCTGGATAACGTCAATAAGGAGTTTATGATGAAACTATCCCCCTGGCTCTGTGCGGCCCTGCTTCTGGGTTCGACAGCTGCTTTCGCGGCGCCGGATTCCTGCGAGCGGGTAAAAAGCGATATTCAGCAGAAAATCATCAACAACGGCGTCCCGGAATCGGGCTTTAGCCTGGCGATCGTCCCGAACGACCAGCCCGATCGGCCCGGCGAGCAGGTGGTCGGCCACTGCGCCAACGATACCTTTAAGATCATCTACACCCGCGACAGCGGCGCGCAGTAACCTCACCGCATGACTGGAGAAGTCTTATCCCTTGGTTGACCGGGGATAAGATCTCTCTACTCCGTTTTAAGTAAGATCCCTCACTCTCCACGCCGACATTAAGCAGGCGTTGGCATTACGCCATTATAACAAAATCATGGAGTGAGCAATGTCTAACCAGGAACATACCGACGGCCTTACCCGCCGAACGCTAATCAAATCAACCGCCCTTGGTTCGCTGGCCCTCGCCGCCGGCGGTTTATCGCTGCCTTTCAGCCTCCGCAATGCCGCCGCCGCTGTGCAAGACGCTACGCGCGGTGAAGAACGGATTGTCTGGGGGGCCTGCTCGGTCAACTGCGGCAGCCGCTGCGCGCTGCGTTCACACGTGCGTGACGATGAAGTCGTCTGGGTCGAAACCGACAATACCGGCGCGGATATTTATGGCGATCACCAGGTGCGTGCCTGCCTGCGCGGCCGTTCCATTCGCCGGCGCATTAATCATCCCGATCGCCTTAATTATCCCATGAAGCGCGTCGGTAAACGCGGCGAAGGCAAGTTTGTCCGCATTAGCTGGGAAGAGGCGCTGGATACGATTGCCGGCAATCTCAAACGCATCGTCAAAGATTATGGCAACGAAGCCGTTTATATTAACTACTCTTCGGGGATTGTCGGCGGCAACATGACGCGTTCGTCGCCCACCGCCTCACCGGTAATGCGCCTGATGAACTGCTACGGCGGCTCATTGAATCAGTACGGGACCTACAGTACGGCGCAAATTGCCTGCGCCATGCCCTACACCTACGGCAGCAATGATGGCAACAGCACCTCCGATATTGAAAACAGCAAGCTGGTAGTGATGTTCGGTAATAACCCGGCAGAAACCCGCATGAGCGGTGGCGGCATCACTTATTATTTAGAACAGGCGCGCGAGCGCTCTAACGCGCGAATGATCGTTATCGACCCGCGCTATACCGATACCGCCGCCGGGCGGGAAGATGAGTGGATCCCGATTCGCCCCGGCACCGACGCCGCGCTGGTGGCCGGCATCGCCTGGGTGCTGATTAATGAAAATCTGGTCGATCAGCCATTCCTCGATAAATACTGCGTCGGTTACGATGAGAAAACGCTGCCGGCAGATGCCCCGGCGAACGGGCATTACAAAGCGTACATTCTCGGCGAGGGTGACGACGGCACGGCGAAAACCCCACAATGGGCATCGCGGATCACCGGCATTCCCGTCGACCGCATCATCAAGCTGGCCCGGGAAATCGGCAGCACGAAACCGGCTTATATTTGCCAGGGATGGGGACCGCAGCGCCAGGCTAACGGTGAACTGTCGGCCCGAGCGATCGCCATGCTGCCGATACTGACCGGCAATGTCGGCATTAACGGCGGCAACAGCGGCGCCCGCGAATCCACCTATACCATCACTATTGAACGCCTGCCGGTGCTGACCAATCCGGTTAAAACCGCCATCTCCTGCTTTAGCTGGACCGACGCCATCGCTCGCGGCCCGGAAATGACCGCCACCCGCGACGGCGTACGCGGCAAAGAGAAGCTGGATGTGCCAATTAAATTCCTCTGGAACTATGCCGGCAACACCATTATCAACCAGCACTCGGATATCAATAAAACTCACGAGATCCTGCAGGATGAAAGCAAATGCGAGATGATCGTGGTTATCGAAAACTTTATGACCTCATCGGCCAAATATGCCGATATTCTGCTGCCGGACCTGATGACCGTCGAGCAGGAAGATATTATTCCCAACGATTACGCCGGCAATATGGGTTATCTCATTTTCATTCAGCCGGTCACCTCCGCCAAATTTGAGCGCAAACCTATCTACTGGATCCTTAGCGAAGTGGCAAAACGGCTTGGCGAGGATGTCCACCAGAAGTTTACCGAAGGCCGTACCCAGGAGCAGTGGCTGCAGCATTTATACGCGAAAATGCTGGCGAAAGACCCGGCGCTCCCGAGCTATGACGAACTGAAAAAGATGGGGATTTATAAACGTAAAGACCCCAACGGCCACTTTGTCGCCTATCGCGACTTCCGTAAAGACCCGGACGCCAATCCATTAAAAACCCCGTCGGGTAAAATCGAGATTTACTCCAGCCGTCTGGCGGAGATCGCCGCAAACTGGCAGCTCGAAAAGGACGAAACCATTAGCCCGCTGCCGGTCTACGCCTCAACCTTTGAAGGCTGGGATGATCCTTTACGCGAGAAGTTCCCGCTGCAAATGTTCGGCTTCCACTACAAGGCGCGCACCCACTCAAGCTACGGCAATGTGGATATACTGCAGGCAGCCTGCCGTCAGGAGGTGTGGCTAAATCCTCTGGATGCCGAAAAACGCGGGATCAAGAACGGCGATATGGTGCGCGTATTCAACGCCCGCGGCGAGCTACGCATTCCGGCCAAGGTGACCCCGCGCATCATGCCCGGCGTGTCGGCGATGGGCCAGGGGGCCTGGCATGATGCCAATATGAACGGCGATCGTATCGATCGCGGCTCCTGTATCAATACGCTGACGACGCACCGCCCTTCGCCGCTGGCTAAGGGCAACCCGCAGCACACCAATCTGGTCGAAATCGAGAAGGTTTAAGGAGTAAACCATGAACGCTCAGTATGGATTTTTTATCGACTCCGCCCGCTGCACGGGTTGTAAAACCTGCGAGCTGGCCTGTAAGGATTATAAAAACTTAACGCCTGATGTCAGCTTTCGCCGCATCTACGAATACGCGGGCGGCGACTGGCAGGAAGATAACGGCGTGTGGCAGCAAAACGTCTTTGCCTATTACCTGTCAATCGCCTGCAACCACTGCGCAGATCCGGCCTGCACGAAAGTATGTCCCAGCGGCGCCATGCACAAGCGCGATGACGGTTTCGTGGTAGTGAACGAAGAGGTATGCATCGGCTGTCGCTACTGCCACATGGCCTGCCCGTACGGTGCGCCGCAGTACAACGCGGCAAAAGGCCATATGACCAAATGCGACGGCTGCTACGACCGGGTCGCCGAAGGTAAAAAACCGATATGCGTCGAGTCCTGCCCGCTGCGGGCTCTCGACTTTGGCCCCATCGAAGAACTCCGCGAAAAACACGGTCAGCTGGCCGCCGTCGCTCCGCTGCCGTCTGCGCACTTCACCAGGCCGAGTATCGTGATCAAACCGAACGCCAATGCGCGTCCGTGCGGCGATACCACCGGCTATCTGGCCAACCCGAAGGAGGTATAAAATGGGAAACGGATGGCATGAATGGCCGCTGGTGCTGTTTACGGTGCTGGGGCAAAGCGTCGCAGGGGCGATTATCGTCAGCGGGCTGGGCTGGCTTTCGCTGAATAACAACTCCGAAGCCCGGCAGCGCCTGGTGCGGGGCATGTTTTTTATCTGGCTGATAATGGGGATTGGCTTTCTCGCGTCAATCATTCACCTCGGCTCGCCGCTGCGGGCATTTAACGCCCTTAACCGGGTGGGATCATCGGCGTTAAGCAATGAAATTGCCTGCGGCGCGCTATTTTTCGCCGTCGGGGGTTTCTGGTGGCTGGTGACGATTCTCGGGAAAATGCCGCGGATTCTGGCGAAAGCCTGGCTCCTGCTGACTATGCTGCTCGGCTGCCTGTTCGTCCTTGAGATGATCATGGTGTACCAGATTGATACCGTGCCGACCTGGTATAATGCCTATACCACCGCCGCATTCTTCCTGACGATGGTGCTGTGCGGGCCGCTTTTCGCCGCCCTGCTGCTGCGCGTAGCCAACGTGCCGTTTAACGGCAGAGTTTTCGCTTCGATGAGCGTGCTCGCGCTGCTGGCAAGCCTGGCGGTCGTCATATTGCAGAACAGCGAGCTGGCGGAGATCCACAGCTCCGTACAGCAGGCCAGCGCACTGCTGCCTTATTATGGCTGGCTACAAATCCTGCGGTTAGTTCTTTTGGCGCTGGGTCTCGGCTGCTGGATCTGCCCGCTGGCAAGACGCCAGAATCCGCGCATCGCCAGCTTGCTGCTCGGACTGGCACTGGTGATGCTCGGCGAGTTTATCGGCCGCGGCCTGTTTTATGGTCTCCATATGACCGTGGGTACGGCGATTGCCGGTTAATAAACGGGTGCTGCGGCACCCTCTGCTGTAAGGAATGGTATGATGCAATCGCAAGACCGCGACGCTGTCGCACTCAGCGCCCGCACGCTGGGCGCTCTGTTCTCTTTTGCGCCGGACAGCGAGCAGGCTGCTCCGCTGGTTGCGACCCTGCGCGACGGCAGCTGGCGAAGTCAGTGGCCCTACGCGGTGACGGACGGCCTGGCGGCGCTGTTCGCTCGCGAGGACGATGAACCGCTACCGGAAGCCTGGCAGCGGCTGTTTATCGGTCCGTGGGCGCTGCCTGCGCCGCCGTGGGGCTCCGTCTGGCTGGATAAAGAAAGCGTGTTGTTTGGCGACTCAACGCTGGCGCTTCGTGAATGGATGCGGGCAACCGGCATCGCGCTGTCCGAACAACGTTCGGAGCCGGAAGACCACTTTGGCACCCTGCTACTGCTGGCAGCCTGGCTGTGCGAATCTGCTCAGGATGAGGCCTTTAACCAGCTTCTGGCCTGGCATCTCCTCCCGTGGTCCGGCCGCTTTCTGAGCGTATTTGTGGCCGAGGCGAATCAGCCTTTTTATCAGGCTCTTGGCCAGCTGGCGCAAGAGACGCTGGCGCAATGGCAGGCGCGGCTGCCCTGTGCGGTGGCCGAGAAACCGCTCTACCGTTAACTCCCTCAGGTGATGCCCGCCAGCCGGGCATCACCTGCAAGTGACAATGTCACCTTTCCGCTTCATTCGCACTTATCGCTTTTGCTTATATCTTTATATCCAGAGAAAATAAGCCATCTGTTTCGCTAATCGTATTCGCTAATGCATCGTCTTCACGCTTATCCTGATGTCCAGGTTATGTTTCGCCGTCTGGTCATTGCCATGCTGGTCGGCGTCTTCGCCGCCCTCGCGGTTGCCCTGTTCCGCCATGCAATGGCGGGACTGGAAAGCCTGTTTCTGAGCAATGACAGCGGAAGTCTGGTGAACGCCGCTGAGTCTATGCCCGGATGGCGTCGGCTGTTAACGCCAATGCTGGGCGGCCTTGCCGCAGGCGCCCTGCTATGGTTCTGGCAGCGCCGCAGTGTTGAACGTCCGCACGCGCCAACCGACTACATGGAAGCTCTCGAGACCGGCGACGGCAGGTTTGATACCCCGGCCAGCCTGGTAAAATCGCTGGCCTCTCTGCTGGTGGTCACCACCGGCAGCGCTATTGGCCGGGAAGGGGCGATGATCCTGCTGGCCGCGCTGGCTGCCTCGCTGTTCGCCCGCCGGTTTACGCCAAAAGATGAGTGGAAGCTGTGGGTCGCCTGCGGCGCCGCCGCCGGGATGGCCAGCGCATACCATGCGCCGCTTGCCGGCAGCCTGTTTATCGCCGAGATCTTATTCGGCACTCTGATGCTGGCGTCGCTTGGTCCGGTCGTCATTGCTGCGGTAACCGCCCTGCTGCTCACCAATCTGCTGAACGGAAGTTCGGCGCCGCTCTACCATGTTGAGTTTCACGCCACCCTGCGCGCGACCCACTATGGGTTAATGCTGGCAACGGGTTTGCTGGCCGGGCTTTGCGGGCCGCTGTTTATCTGGCTGATGAGCTATAGCCATCACTGCTTTGTCCGGCTGCGTCTGTCGCCCCCCTGGCAGCTGGCGCTGGGCGGGCTTATTGTCGGCCTGCTCTCGCTTCTCGCGCCGGCCGTCTGGGGAAATGGCTACAGTGTCGTACAAAGCTATCTGCTTTCGCCGCCGCTCTTCAGCGCTATCATTCTTGTCTTTGTCTGCAAGCTGCTCGCCGTGCTGGCCAGCAGCGGTTCCGGCGCGCCGGGGGGGGTGTTTACGCCAACGCTGTTTGTTGGCCTGGGGCTCGGCATGCTGTTCGCCAGCCTGACGGGACTGTGGCTACCTGATTACCAGGAGATCGCGATAATGATAGGCTTAACCGGCATGGCGGCGTTTCTGGCGGCGACAACCCATGCGCCGATTATGTCCACGCTGATGATTTGTGAAATGACCGGACAGTACGTTTTACTGCCCGGTTTATTGATTGCCAGCGTACTGGCATCGGTGCTGTCGCGGACGTTACGCCGGGATTCTATCTACCGCCATCATCTCGCCGAGCATCGATAAGTCGATATACTGGCTCAGTTCGCGCTGTTCCGCGCGCGGCAAGTAAGGCAATTCACCGATGAGCGGCGCTGGCAGTTTTTTGCTCAGCACATCGATAATTTCAGCATAATGCGCCAGGCCCGGATTAATACGATTGGCAACCCAGCCAATCAGCGGCAGGCCGTCGTTAGCGATAGCCTGTGCGGTCAGCAAGGCATGGTTGATGCAGCCTTCCTGAATCCCCACCACCATCAGCACCGGCAGCTGTTCCTGTACCACCCACTCCGACAGCGGACGCAGATCGTTCATCAGGCTGCGCCAGCCTCCGGTACCTTCGACCACCACATGCTCAACCTGCGCGCTCATGCGCTGCAGGCCGTCCGACAACAGACCGTAGTTGATTGGGCAACTATGCGCCACGCTGCTTTCATCTTCGCTTAACGCGATGGGATTGACAGCATCATACGGTAACACCAGCGATGACACGCTCTGTAAAACCAGCGCATCTTTGTTCCGCAGTCCGTCCGGCGTCTCTTTACTGCCCTTCGCCACAGGCTTGTACCCGGCTACGCTTTTGCCGCTGGCAGCGAGTGCCTGCAACAGCGCACGGGAAACGACTGTCTTGCCGACAGAAGTGTCAGTACCTGTTATGAAGAAACGCTTAAACATCACTAACCCCACAGTTATGTTGATGAAATATACGGGAGAGAAATAATCAACTGTGGAAAAAGTCTACGCGATGCCATCGAGGGCGGGCTTGAGATAGCGCAATTTTTGGTGTGAATATGAAAAAATGTTAACCCTGTAACAGTCGTATGAGCAACGATCCGTTATAGAGGGCATCCTTTACCAGAGCCGCACCAGCCATCGTTCCCCGGTTAGAAAACTGCGTGCTTTCAACGGCAATATGTCGGCTGTAGGCCGGTAACGATTGTTGTCGAATGCAATCAGATATTGCCGGAAATAAAATATCAGCGGCGAGGTTGAAAGGTGAACCGATAAGGATTTTCTGCGGGTTAAAGAGGTTAACCATAATCGCCAGAATCCGCCCAACGTGGTTCCCGACGCCGCTGATAATGTCGCGGGCAAGTAAATCCCCCTGCAGCGCGGCCTCACATAGCCACTCGACGCTGAGCGGCTGCTGATGCAGCATTGAGCTCATCGACTTGGCCATGCGGATCTGCGCCAGTTCCAGCACGCTCTCGACGCTGGCAATGGTTTCCAGACAGCCATGGTTGCCGCAATAGCAGCGTTTACCATACGGGTCGACCTGAGTGTGGCCGATTTCAACCAGACTGCTGCTGCCCGCGTGCAGCAGACGACCGTCGGTGATCACCCCCGCCCCCACGTTGTGGTCGATAACCACCTGAATCACATCGCGCGCCCCCCTGGAGGCGCCAAACAGCGATTCGGCCATGGTCCAGGCGCTGATGTCGTGCTGAATATAGACCGATACGCCGGTATGATTGGCTAAAATCTCGCCCAGCGGCATATCCTTAACGTCTTCATAAAATGGCATCCGGTGAATAATACCGTGCTCGGTGTCGATAATTCCCGGCATAGTGACGGCAATGGCGGTTAAACGCTCCAGCTTCTTTTGGTGACGAATAAAGAACTGGTCTACGTGATCGAGGAGCCGCGTCGCAAAGGGCTGGACGTGTTGTAATGCCAGCTCCAGCTGCTCTTCCACCACCAGCGCGCTGCTCAGATCGCGAAGCGCGAGGTGGATTTCGCCGCGGCTGATGCGGATTGAGAGGTAGTGCCAGGCTTCGGTTTCCACCATCAACCCTACGGCGGGCCTTCCACGGCTTCCCGGCTCCTGGATTTCCGTTTCCTGAACCAGATGCGCTTCCAGCATTTCGCGGACGATTTTAGTGATACTGGCAGGCGCGAGCTGCGCGAAGCGCGAGAGGTCGATGCGCGACACCGGGCCAAGCTGATCAATCAGGCGATAAACTGCGCCCGCGTTGGTCTGCTTTATTTGATCGATATGGCCTGGCTGACTGTCCGCTACCACCGTTGACTCCCTTTATTTTCGCGCTTCGAAATAAACTGAGGGCTATGGTGAAGCACTTCAACGGTACTCGTCAAATTTTTACTTAGCCTTGTGATTTACCGCACATTTTTAGCCCTGATTTGTCTTAAATGCATCACCTGGCGCTGGCCAGCAGCGATTCGCGAAAACGGCGCGCCGCCTGACCCTGCTCACGATGCTTAGACCATACCAGCCACATTTCCGAGACCGCATCCTGCTGTTCGATGGGCAACCAACACATTTCCGACAGCTGAACCCGCCGGAATGAGGCCGGTAAAATCGACACGCCAAGCCCGGCGGCAACCAGGCCGATAATGGTCATGGCTTCCCCCACCTCCTGGGTGATGACCGGCGTCAGGTCGTAGCGGCGCATTAACCCCAGAATATCGTCATACAGTCCGGTACCAACATGAGGATCAAAAAAGACGAACGGCTCCCGCGCCAGCTCCCGCAGGCTAACGCCAGGCTGGCTCGCCAGCGGATGGTCCCGGGGCACCATCGCCAGCAGCGGTTCACGCAGCACTCTTTCCCAGACCAGCGTTTCCGGCAGTTGGGTGTTACGCATCAGCCCCAGGTCCAGCGCCCCTTCGTTTAGCGGCACAATCTGCTCGCGAGTGTTGGTTTCCCGCGTCTGAATATGCACATCCGGATAGCGATGGCGGAAGGTCGACAACGTGTCCGATACCGCCTTAATAAAGGGAGCCGACGAAGTAAAGCCAATGCGTAGTTCACCGGTCTCGCCGTGGTGAAGACGAGCGGCCCGCGCGGCGGCATCTTCCACCTGCGAGAGGATCTGCCGACTATCGGCGAGAAACTGCTTGCCGGCATCCGTCAGGCTAACGCTGCGGTTGGTACGAGCAAACAGACGTGCGCCAATTTGCTGCTCAAGGATTTGAATCTGCTGGCTAAGCGGCGGCTGAGATATGTTCAACCGCGCCGCCGCATGACCAAAATGGAGTTCTTCCGCCACCGCAATAAAGTAGCGCAGATGACGCAGCTCAATATTCATATTTAAAACGTCTTATTTGAGATTATTAATATATTAGACAGAATATTTACATTTTCATACCCTTAATAAGTGCCCTGCAAGGTCATTTAACTCTGTATATCAGCAAGGATTTTTCCGTGAGCCGTACAACTACCGCTGACGCCGTCCCGGCAAGCGACGTCAGCGACACCATCGCTCCTCAGCCAAACCAGTTTATCAAACGCGGCACTCCGCAATTTATTCGCGTTACGCTTGCGCTCTTCTCTGCCGGACTGGCGACTTTCGCGCTGCTTTATTGTGTTCAGCCGATCCTGCCCGTGCTCTCCACTGAATTCGGCGTCTCACCAGCCAGTAGCAGTATCTCGTTGTCCATCTCCACCGCCATGCTGGCGGTCGGCCTGCTGTTTACCGGCCCGCTCTCTGACGCGATTGGCCGCAAACAGGTAATGGTGACGGCGCTGGTGCTGGCTTCCTGCTGCTCCCTGCTGTCGACGATGATGTCCAGCTGGCACGGGATCCTGATTATGCGCGCCCTGATTGGTCTGTCGCTGAGCGGCGTGGCGGCGGTCGGCATGACCTACCTGAGCGAAGAGATCCATCCCAGCGTGGTGGCGTTCTCGATGGGGCTGTATATCAGCGGTAACTCCATCGGCGGCATGAGCGGTCGTCTGTTGACCGGTGTATTCACCGATTTCTTCGGCTGGCGGATTGCGCTGGCGGTCATCAGCGGCTTCGCCCTTGCCGCAGCACTGATGTTCTGGCGCATCCTGCCGGAATCGCGCCACTTCCGTCCGACCTCGCTGCGACCAAAAACACTGCTGATCAACTTTCGTCTGCACTGGCGCGATCGCGGGCTGCCCCTGCTGTTCCTCGAAGGTTTTTTGTTAATGGGGTCTTTCGTCACTCTGTTTAACTATATTGGCTATCGCCTGATGCTCTCGCCGTGGTCATTAAGCCAGGCGGTCGTAGGCCTGCTTTCGGTGGCCTATTTAACCGGAACATGGAGCTCGCCAAAAGCCGGTGCGATGACCGTGCGCTATGGCCGCGGCCCGGTGATGTTGTTTTCCACGGCGGTTATGCTCGGCGGGCTGTTGATGACGTTATTCTCATCGCTGTGGCTGATTTTCATCGGCATGCTGCTGTTCTCTGCGGGATTCTTCGCAGCCCACTCGGTCGCCAGCAGTTGGATCGGCCCACGAGCCCGCCGCGCGCGTGGCCAGGCCTCGTCGCTCTATTTATTCAGCTACTACCTGGGATCCAGCATGGCGGGGACATTAGGCGGCGTGTTCTGGCATAATTACGGCTGGAACGGCGTTGGCGGGTTTATTGCGCTGATGCTGCTGGCTGCGCTGCTTACCGGCGCCTGTTTGCACAAGCGCCTGAAGTAACGCGGGCTTGCGTGGCCTGAAGCGGGCCACGCAGTTCACCACATTCCCAGTACCGACGACATGCCCATCAGTTCTCTGACGGCGTCCATAGAAAGCAGTGCGATAAACAGCCAGGTAAACGGATTCATAATCCACCTCACATCAGCGGCCTGTCTATGTTTATATTTTAGCCAACCACAGAGAAAGAAACTGCTATTTTGCGCACATCCGGATTATTTCGAGCCAAACATAAAATACGCAATCGATTAATCATGACATTATGCTGATGAACCGTCCGGGCAATCACTTACCCGTCTGTACCACCTTACTCCATTAGGATACTCGTCTACCCCTGCCAGACCGCCGGAGCGGTAAGGATGTGGCGCAGCTTACGCAGGGCGTTCAGACGTTCAGTATCCGGCGCCGATGACAGACTGCCGCCGTAAATCAGCCACCGTTTTTCGGCAAGGCCTGGGATGATGGCGGCGATGTGTTCGGGTTCGCCACAGATCAGCAGCAGACGGACGTTACTACGCCAGAAGGGGGTATAGCGACAGCAGAGGCGCTTTTTTAGCGAAGAAAGGGAGACATCTCCTTCCTGTATACCAGTCGCCTCGCCTGCCGGGCGACTACACTGCGGAGTCACCGGGGTGTCGTTTTTCTGGAAAGGGATAAGAAAAAAATCAGCACACTCAACAGACTAGTCAGAAAAACCGTACCCAACAGCGAAATCCAGAATACGCGTTCACCCGTCCATTCAAAAAAAAGATGAGTAGATAATACAGAGACTACTTTACCTCCATGCGAGGTAGCATCGCCAAGCACAACTATTTTCTTTCCCATATCAATATCCGTATTCTTTGGACTTCACTCGAATCATTTCTTCCAATGCTGTTTCTGTGCTGATTATTTCTGGCTCAGTAACATTGTTTGGAATTCCGGTTTTTAAATATGTATCCAGTCCCTGAGTCCAGTCTGCTCGACGGCGTAGATCAGTGATAAAAGCCTTATCCCAACCCGATTCACAGTAACCAATGGGTAAATCATAAGCAACGACTCGTGACATAAAATTCAAATTACTGGGTAAGGTACTGTGATCTGTAGGTTGTGCAACATATGAACGTATCCTGCGATCTTTTTCGTCAAACGTCTCCTTACGGGTTACTGGAGTTACGCTACCGTAAGTACCATATTCCGATTGTTTTTTGACACCAATAACGACATCCTGATCGGGATACAAATTAATGAAATTATCGTAAGTATCGTCATTCTTATAACCAGTTTTAGGATCACGCTCTCCCCAACCGTTTTTTTCCTGTGGGCCATGCTCAGCACCGACTCTTGTTTTATCGAAATCACTTAGTTCATTTTCCTTAATTGGTTCAGGTACTTCCTCGGCATTAATGAATACAGTTTGCCAGTGAGGTGGATCTGGGTACACAAAACCACTGCTCTGGTATTCATCTCCTTCATCATCCCAAAAGGGTTTACCATCTGGCAATCGACCGAATGGAGTTTTTGACTCGGGAGCTATACCACAAGGTGTATTCCTGGCAAGCATTCGCTGGAATAAATATCCCTTATGCTGAGTGATAAGTGGATGAGGATTCCCTTTTTCATCATTTGGGAAACCTTGCCACCCTATCGAATGCAGAGGGAGGGAACCCATAACTCTGTCATGTGGATTGAAATAAACATAAGTCCTCCCGTGATTATCTCTTTCCTGGATATTTCTCGTTTCATTTTTGTCAGAAGTTACAAGAATTATATCTGGCTTCCAGTTTTTATTATCCTGTGATTGACCTACACACAACCCCTCATAGCCTAACGAAGATAAATGTGTTGATTGAAGTGCAACTTTATCAATTATTGCTGACAGAGTACTTTCTCGACCAGATGGTGAAATACATTCTTCAGGTGGCATTGAAAAGGTATTCAATTGACTATTATGAAGGGCGTAAGGTGAATTCATTATAAACAGAGCATCAGGCGCTTTATTTGCCAGTGCAGTAGCAGCCATTGAAACCATAGTTCCTTGGCTATGTGAAATTATGGTAACTGTATCCTTAGGATATTTCCCTCGAATAAGATCCAATAAATCAGCTAACCGCTTCGCGGCATGAGCATAATAGTTTCGTGGTGGTGCTGTGGTTAGTAAGCGATCTTTGTCTTCATTACCATATTGAACTTTTGCACCAGGTATATTGGCTAAATCTTCATTGAATCCTTTTTTACTCCAAAGCGAATGAAGATTATTCGTGCCATTCTGAAAAGGACCGCCGCCCCATATATAAGGACCTTTTTTCAAAATATCATCCAATGGGATGCCATCTCGCTTCATCTGATGATAATCATCACCTTTAATACTTACCAAAGGAATAACAAACTTATCTTCGGCACCTAATGGTGATGAATAGCCCCAAAAAAATCGAATTACAGGTGACCGACCATTGTCAGTAACTAATTTTCTTTCTACTACTGGAGACATTGGAGTTCTTTTTTCGACACCTTTCTCATCTAATTTTATTTTGTCATCCCCACTATATATGTTAGCCTTTAACTCAAAATTAGTGCCTTCAAGTCCAAGGCGTTTATTCAATCCTGCACATAATGCAGACTCTGCTTTTTGATACCATTCACCTGTGGAGTTAACACCATGGACAAGTATTATAAGCCCAGGCAGATGAGGTGGCACATCGCAAGCCCCACGCACCTGAACATTCTTATGCGATGGAAAAGAACACCAAGAAGGATGGCCGTTATCATCATATTTAATATCTAACTCTCTAACTGGCTCAGTCTTATGTACCATACTACCTCCTGTCTTGAAAACACAGCATTATCGTATGAGACCAAATTCAGTAAATTGCAGAGCATAGAAAGCAACAAACACCACACAGACACACCCAAACCAAATCAGTAATATGATACGTAAACCATGAACTCTCTTACAACAAAGCCATGCAACTAATGTAAGCAAACTCCCTGCGATTAGCGCATAAATTATTAATAAAGAAAAAATCATCAGTAACATTTCGCTCTCCCACAAATAAACACTCAGACCTTACTTATCTTAAATAAGAGTAATGATCATATCATCGATAACATCCGAAGTATTTAATGATGTATAACCATTTAAATCTGTCACCCCTGAAACAATTCTTCCATCCGGCATGGTTATTGAATATGCCTTATTGGCTAAAGGTTCTTTGGTCAGAGAATTTCGAATGACAAACTTCTCATCAAAACTTCCCGACTCAAACGATTTCATCACCCCCTGCATACTACCCGAACCTGCTTTCTTAATACCGGCGTTTTTTATCAGCAATTTTCCAGGACCGCCAACTTCAACATTCCCACCTTTGATTTTGATATATCCGCCCCCGCATATCAGCGTCAGCTCATCCTGTGCCG